>Ga0182735_1000004_pt1 | contig 684565 bp, 633 predicted proteins | sample eDN5th30CKraftMG_FD_128524 | JGI IMG/M metagenome (GOLD analysis project Ga0182735, IMG submission 128524) | Enriched Miracle-Growth compost microbial communities from Emeryville, California, USA - eDNA 5th pass 30_C Kraft MG (version 2) (version 2) ... | reverse complement strand
CGCCATCCCGACCAACCTCAAAATGCCCGCCGGCGACCCGGAACGGCCAGTGCTCGATCGCGCGCCCATAGCCGAAGCGCAGAAGGTTGTGGCCCGAAAGCTCCGCTGGCGTCGACCGCACCCCCGACGCGACAGGTAGGACGGCGCCCCAACAACAACCTTCCCCGTCTCCCCAAGCTTGCGAACCAGCAGACCGGCAAGGTCGAGGGCACGCGAGTGCGCGGCTGCGGGCCTCCCGACGCTTCCCGCGGGACGCCGGAAATGCGCGACGAATTCGCCGGCGGGGCCGCGCGTTCCGTGTCGCTCCGCGCGTATCGAGTGCCGTCCCGATGGCGGGCCAGCGCCAATTCATGCAGGCGCTATGGCTTGGAGATCACAGTTGGCCGGCTTGTCAGGAAGCCGGCAGTTGCAGGCGCGGCGCGGCGCTGCTTCGCGTTGACACTTCCCTCGGGGCAGTCCAGTAATCCAATCCAGATGTCGAGGCGGCGCACCACCGGTGCACGGCCCCGATTGGTGTTTTCATGCGGCTGCCCGACGCACCCCCGGGGGGCAGATTCCGCGCCATATTGGATTGCCCACCATGAAGCGCTTCATCCTCGCAGCGGTCCTGCTGATCGTCGTCGTGGCGATCTGTGGCGGTCTGATCTGGTTCAATTTCTTCCGCGCCAAGATGATCGAGCAGTTCTTCTCGACGATGCAGGCGCCGGTCGTCACGATTTCGGCGATCACCGTCGAGCCGGCTCGCTGGACCCCCGGCATCGAGGCGGTCGGCACCGTCGCGGCCTATGAGGGCGTCGACGTCGCGGTGCAGGCCGGCGGCATCGTCGACAAGATCCTGTTCAAGGCGAACGAGCAGGTCGAACAGAACCAGCTGCTGGTGCAGATCGACGACGCGGTGGAGCGCGCCGGCCTTGTCAGCGCCAACACGGCGGTTGCCGTCAGCCAGGAGGCTCTGAGCCGCGTCCAGGCGCTGTTGCAGCGCAATGTCAGCACGGTCGCCTCGCTGCAGGACGCGCAGAACAATCTCGACAAGGCGAAGGGCGCGCTGACCCAGCTCGAGGCGACGCTCGATCAGAAGGCGATCAAGGCGCCGTTCGCGGGCACGATCGGCATCCCGAAGATCGACGTCGGACAATATGTCCAGCCCGGCACGGTGGTCGCGACGCTGCAGAATCTCGAGCGAATGAAGGTCAACTTCACGGTGCCGGAGCAGCAGCTCGGCGCGCTCAAGATCGGCCAGCCGGCGCGCTTCGGTCTCACCGAGGACGATCTGAGCTTCAAGGGCGAGATCACGGGCATCGATCCCAAGATCGATCCGGCCTCGCGCCTCGTCACGGTTCAGGCCGTCGTCGGCAATCCCGACGGCACGCTGCGCCCGGGCCAGTTCATCCGCGTCCGCGTCGACCTGCCGGTCGAGGACAATGTGATCGCTCTGCCGCAGACCGCGGTCACGATCAGCCTCTATGGCGCCTATGTCTATGCGGTCGAGGACGCGCCGGCCAAGACGGGGGAGGTGGCGAAGACGGGAGACGCCGCAGAGCCGGATGCCGCGGGCGCCGATGCCGCCAAGCCGGACCCCGCTCAGGCGGAGGCGGCGAAGCCCTCGCTGATCGCCAAGCAGGTCTTCGTCAAGACGGGACGCCGCTCGGGTGACCTGATCGAAGTCATCGAAGGCGTCACGCCGGGCATGCGCGTGGTGACCGCCGGACAGAACAAGCTGTCGAGCGGCTCGCCTGTCGCGATCGACAATTCCGTGCAGCCGGTCAAGGGCGCGACCGTGAATCCGGAGGCTTCGAAGTCATGAGCTTCTCCGAACTGTTCATCCGGCGGCCGGTTCTTTCGACCGTCGTCAGCTTCATGATTCTGCTGCTCGGCGCGCAGGGCATCCTGTCGATGTCGATCCGGCAATATCCGAAGGTCGACGAGACCGTCGTGACCGTGACCACCGTCTATCCGGGTGCGAGCGCCGACGTGATCCAGGGCTTCATCACCTCGACGATCGCCAAGTCGGTGTCGTCGGCGGAAGGCGTCGACTATGTGACGTCGAAGAGCTCGCTCGGCGTGTCGACCGTCTCGGTCTACATGCGGCTGAACACGGATCCGGACAAGGCGCTGACGGAAGTCATCGCCAAGGTGCAGCAGGTGCGCGGGCAGTTGCCCGACGAGGCCGAGGACCCGGTGATCCAGAAGGGCACCGGATTCCAGTTCGCGCTGATGTATCTCGCTGCGCGCAGCGAAACGATGAACGCGCAGCAGCTCACCGACTACCTGATCCGCGTGATCCAGCCGCGCTTCGCGACCGTCAATGGCGTCGCCAACGCGGAGATCCTGGGCGCCCAGGAGTTCGCCATGCGCGTCTGGATCGATCCGGTCGCGCTGGCGTCGCGCCAGGCTACCGCGACGGACGTGCTGGCCGCGATCCAGGGATCGAACTTCCTGTCCGCCCCCGGCAAGACCAAGAACGAGTTCTACGCCTATTCGATCGAGGCGAAGACGACGCTGCAGGATCCCGAGACCTTCGGCGCCCTGCCGATCCGCTCGAACGGCGACGAGATCGTTCGGCTGCGCGACGTCGCGACGATCGAGCTGGCCGCTGCGTCGACGGATACCGAAGTCCGCTTCAACGGCAAGGAGGGCGTGTTCCTCGGCATATTCCAGACGCCGTCGGCCAACCCGCTCGATGTCGCGGCCGGCGTGCGCAAGGAATTGCCGCTGATCGCGCAGTCGCTGCCGGCGGGCATGTCGATCGAGCTCGTCTACGATTCGACCGAGGCGATCAGCGCGTCGATCGAGGAGGTGCTCCGAACCATCCTCGAGGCGTCCGCGATCGTCGTGGTGGTCATCTTCCTGTTCCTGGGCTCGTTCCGTTCGGTGATCATTCCGATCGTCACGATTCCCCTGTCGCTGATCGGCGTCTGCTTCATTCTCTGGGCGCTCGGCTATTCGCTGAACACGCTGACGCTTCTCGCCATGGTGCTGGCGATCGGTCTCGTCGTCGACGACGCGATCGTCGTAGTGGAGAACATCCACCGCCACATCGAGGAGGGGCTGAAGCCGATGAAGGCGGCGATCGTCGGCATGCAGGAGATCACCGGCGCCGTCATCGCCATGACGGTCACGCTGGCCGCGGTCTATGCGCCGATGGCCTTCACGCAAGGCGTGACCGGCGCGCTGTTCCGCGAGTTCTCGCTGACGCTCGCCGGCGCCGTGATGCTTTCGGGCCTCGTTGCGCTGACCGTGTCGCCGATGATGTCGGCGCGGATCCTGAAGCCTGGCGGCGGCCGCATCCAGCACGCCATCGATCGCACGTTCGACCGCTTCGGCAATTGGTACGCGCGGCGGCTCGTCGGTTCGCTGAAGGTACGCCCGATCACGCTGGCGATCGTCGCGGCGATCCTCGGCACCATGGTCTTCCTCTTCCTCAACACCTCGTCCGAGCTCGCGCCGGAAGAGGATGAGGGCGCCATGTTCGCGCTGATCAACGCGCCGCAATATGCGACGATCGACTATACGCAGCTCTATGTCGACGAAATCGCCCAGAAGACCGCCGACATCCCGGAGCGCCAGGCGCTGTTCTCGATCGCCGGCAGCGGTTCCGCGAATTCGGCTTTCTCGGGTCTCGTGCTGAAGCCCTGGGGCGAGCGCACCCGCTCGCAGGCCGAGGTGCAGCAGGAGGTCCAGGGTCGTCTCGACACGGTGGCAGGCGTGCAGGCCTTCGTGTTCGCCGTGCCGTCGCTGCCGGGAACCGGCGGCGGCCTGCCGGTCCAGTTCGTCGTGCAGTCGACCGAGCCGGCCGATCGCGTCTATGCCATCGCGGAGGAGATCAAGAACCGCGCGATGCAGTCGGGCAAGTTCATCGTGGTGCAGAACTCGCTCTCCTTCGATACGCCGAAGGTGAACGTGGTGATCGACCGCAACCGCGCCGCCGCCCTCGGCGTGTCGGTTGCCGAGATCGGCAACACGCTGACGCTGATGGTCGGCGAGAACGGCATCTCGAAGTTTGATCGCGAGGCGCGCGCCTACGATATCATCACCCAGGTGCCGGAGAGATATCGCCTCAATCCGGAAAGCCTCGAGGCGTTCTTCGTCCGCTCGCAGGCGGGCGACATGGTGCCGCTGTCCTCGGTCGTATCGATCGACACGGTCGGATCGGCGCCGGCGATCGAGCAGTTCAACCAGCTGAACTCGGCGACGCTGTCGGCGCTGCCGCGGCCGACCGTGACGTCCGGCGCTGGCTTGGCCGAGCTGCAGCAGATCGCCTCGCAGGTGATGCCGTCGGGATATTTCGTCGAGTATGCCGGCCAGTCACGCACGGAAATCGAGACCGGCAACACGCTGCTTATCGTGTTCGGCCTCGCCGTCATCGTGATCTATCTGGTGCTCGCGGCGCAGTTCGAGAGCTTCCGCGATCCGCTGATCATCATGATGTCGGTGCCGCTGTCGATCTTCGGCGCGCTGATCCCGCTCAATCTGGGCGCGGCGTCGCTGAACATCTACTCGCAGGTGGGTCTGATTACGCTTGTCGGATTGATCACCAAGCACGGCATTCTGATGGTGGAGTTCGCCAATCAGCAGCGCGAGGAACGGGGGCTCAACCGGCATGACGCGATCGTCGAGGCGGCGCGGGTCCGCCTGCGCCCGATCCTGATGACGACGGCCGCCATGGTATTCGGCGTGCTGCCGCTGCTCTTCGCCGAGGGCGCGGGTGCCAAGGCCCGCTTCTCCATGGGCCTGGTGATCGCCACCGGCATGTCGATCGGCACGGTCTTCACGCTGTTCGTCGTGCCGATGTTCTACACCTATCTCTCGAGCGCCCATAAGAAGCACGAGGACGACGAGGAGACGGTTGCCCCCGCTGCGAAGGATCCGCAGCCGGCGCCGGCTCACTAGTTTTCGAGCGGAGTGGATACCGGTTCGCGTGAAGAAAACGCGACCAAGCAAGGCTCTCGTTCGCGGATCGGAGACGGCGCCCTCGGGGCGCCGTTTTCTTTTTGGGGTCCTGCGTCCGGCTTTCTTGCTGCCGTCATGAAGCCGGTCCAGTTTGCGCCACCATGGAAGATATTCGCCGCGTCGAGCCGCCCGATCTGACCGCATCCGGAATGACAGTCCCGGCACGCCGGGTCTTCGCCGAGTTCCTCCGCCTCGGGCTGACCTCCTTCGGAGGGCCCGTCGCCCATATCGGCTATTTTCGCGAGCGCTTCGTGCGCCGCCTCGGCTGGCTCGACGAGGCCGCCTTCGCCGATCTCGTCGCGCTCTGTCAGTTCCTGCCGGGGCCGGCCTCGAGCCAGCTCGGCATGGCGATTGGTCAGGAGAAGGCTGGGCTCGGCGGCGCGCTGGCGGCGTTCATCGGGTTCACGCTGCCCTCGGCCGCGATCATGGCGCTGCTCGCCTTCGGCTTCGTGGCCGGTGGCGCGCCGGTCGATGCGGGCGTGCTGTCGGGCCTCGCCATCGTCGCCGTTGCCGTGGTGGCGGAGGCGGTACGCGGCATGGCGCTGTCGCTCGCCCGCGGTCCGCTCGCGGCGACCATCGCGGTGGCGGCCGCGGTCGTCCTCCTTCTGGTCCCCGGCGGGTTCGTCCAGATCGTCGTTCTCGCCGCGGGCGGCGCGGCCGGAATCATGCTGGCCACCGCGTCGCCCGCGCCGGCGGCGGCGGCTCCGCCACACGGGCTCTCGCGCCGCGCGGGCGCGGTCCTGCTGACCCTTTTCGCCGGGCTGCTGCTCGGCCTGCCCATGCTCGCGGCGGCCACGGGATCGGCGGTGATCGCCTTCCTGTCCGGCCTCTATCGCGCCGGGGCCCTGGTCTTCGGCGGCGGCCATGTCGTGCTGCCCCTGCTGCAGGACGCGATGGTGGGGCAGGGCTTCGTCCCGGAGCAGGCTTTCGTCGCCGGCTATGGCGCCGCTCAGGCCATGCCGGGGCCCCTGTTCAGCTTCTCAGCCTGGCTCGGCGTGTCGGCTGGCCTGCCGGATCCCATCAGCGGGGCCTTTCTGGCCGTACTGGCCCTGTTCGCGCCGGCCTTCCTGCTGGTTGTCGGCGCCATGCCGTACTGGCAGGGGCTGCGCCGCGTCGCCGCCGTCCGGCGCGCGCTCGTCGGGGTCAACGCGGCTGTCGTCGGCCTGCTGGCGGCGGCGCTCTACGATCCGGTGTTCACGACGGCGATCCAAGGCTGGCGCGACATGGCGCTGGCGCTCGCCAGCTATGGATTGCTGGCCGTGCTGCGGGTTCCGTCCTGGCTGGTGGTCCTGTTCGCTGCCGCCGGCGGCTGGGGGCTCGCCCACCTGGCCGGCTGACGGCTTTCCTGCCGTCGGCGCGTCAAACCTTCTCGCGAAGCTTCGTCGGTGTGGCGCCGTCGGCGAGCGTGTTGAAGTCACGCCCGGTCATGTTGCAACGGATCCGGCCCAGGAGGTTGCGAAGCGCTTCGGTCTCCGAGGCGCTGGCGCCTTCGAGAGCGGTCTGCATCACGCCGGTGCCGATATTGCGCATCTCGTCCAGCAGCGGGCGGACCTTTTCGGTCAGGTGCAGCCGGCGTGCGCGGCGATCGGCGGGGTCGGGCATGCGGGCGACATAGCCGAGCGACTCCAGGCGATCGATGTGCCGGGACAGGGTGATCGGCTCGACCTCGAGCGCGTCGGCGACCGAGGCCTGGTTCGATCCTTCATTGTGAAAGAGGTAGGCCAGGACCTGCCATTGCGCGCGCGTCAGGCTGCAGGCCTGCGCCCGTTGATCAAAGGCGCGCCGGATCAAACGAGCGACGTCGTTGATCAGGAAACCAAGATCGTTTTCGGCGGGCGGAGTATTCATGGCCTTCTATATAATAAGCGACAAAATGTTACGCAATGTGACTTTGTTGGGGCGAGGGGACGAATAGCCGTGGAAATGGTGGATTTCGACGAAAAAGCGAGATAAATCGATTCAAGATCCCCGCTCAGCCCGGCCTGCCACCGCTCCATGTTCACCGATTTAGCATTTTATGCTGCCGCCATGCCAGCGGTTGCGCTGGCCGGCCTGTCCAAGGGGGGCTTCGGCGGGGCCATGGGCATGCTGGCGGTGCCGATCCTGGCGCTCGTGATCTCGCCCGTCCAGGCCGCCGGCATCATGCTGCCCATCCTGGTCGTGATGGACCTGGTCAGCCTCTATTTCTACCGTAGGATCTTCGATCCACGGACGCTCGCGGCCATGCTGCCGGCCTCGATCGTCGGCATCGGCGTCGGCTGGCTGACGGCCTCCTATGTGGAAGAGGACTTCGTCCGCCTTCTGGTGGGCGTCATCTCGATCCTGTTCGCGCTGAACTACTGGTTCGGCGATCGCCTGCGCGCGAAGCCCGCCGATCCCAATGCGGCGAAGGGGGCCTTCTGGGGCAGCCTCGCCGGCTTCACCTCCTTCGTCAGCCATGCCGGTGCGCCGCCGTTCCAGATGTACGCGCTGCCGCTTCGGCTCGACAAGCAGGTCTTCGTCGGTACCTCGGTGATCTTCTTCGCCGTCACCAATGCCGTGAAGCTCGTTCCCTATTTCCTCCTCGGCCAGTTCGATGCGGCCAATCTCGCGACGGCGGCCGTGTTGTTTCCGTTCGCGGCGTTGATGACGGTCACCGGCATCTGGATCGTCCGGGTCATCGACCAGTCCTTGTTCTATGGACTGTCCTATGTCTTCGTGATGGTGATCGGAGTGAAGCTGGCATGGGATGGAGCGATCTCGGTCTTCATTCATTGACTCCTGCCGCATGTCCGCCTTGTTCGCCGGCTAGTCCGCCTCGCTCGCCTTTGAGCGACGAAACTGGGGTCTTGTATGTACAGCGCCTTTCCCAATGCCATGCCGCGCGATTATCGGATCGATTTCTTCCGGGGTTTGGCGCTGATCTCGATCTTCGTGAATCATATTCCCGGTAATTTCTTCTCGAATTTCACGCATCGGAACTTCGGCCTCTCGGATGCGGCCGAGATCTTCGTGCTGCTCGCCGGCGTTTCGGCGGCGCTGGCCTATTTCCCGCGCTTCGCCTCGGGACAGATGCTGAATGCGACCGGGCGGGTCGGCAAGCGGATCGGCACGCTCTATGTCGCGCATCTCGCGGCGATGGCGGCGGGCTTCGCGATCTATGCGGGCGCGTCGCTCTATCTCGATGCGCCGGGCCTGATGTTGCCGGACGAGCGGCACTGGATCGTCGAGCAGCCGGTCAAGGCGCTGGCCGGCATCGGCATGTTGACCTACCAGACCGGCAACTTCAACATCCTGCCCATGTACATGGTGATGATGGCGATGCTGCCGCTGATCATGCTGCTGGCCCGCGTCCATCTGGGCTTGGCGCTCGGTGCCAGCTTCGCCTTCTGGGTGGTCACAAACGTCTTCCGCCTGACCGTGCCGAATTATCCGGGCGAGGGCGGCTGGTTCTTCAATCCGCTCGCCTGGCAGTTCCTGTTCACGATCGGCTTCGTCGGCGGCGTCATGCTGCGGCGCGGCGAGAGGCTGCCCTTCTCGCGCGGGCTCTATGTCGTCGCGCTGTTCTATCTCGTCGCCGCGTCCGTACTGGTGCTCGGCGCCCACTGGGACAAGTTCCCGGTCTTGCCGGAATGGTTCTGGCTGTCCGGCTTCAACAAGACCTGGGTCGGCGTCTTCCGCCTGCTGCATGTCCTGTCGCTCGCCTATGTCGTGATCTTCAGCCCCATTCCGGCCGTCCTGGCGCGCTGGCTCGATGAAGGCAACTGGATCGTCCGGCTCGGCCGCCACACGCTGCCGGTATTCTGGCTCGGCACGCTCCTGAGCGTGGCGGGGCATATCGTGCGCGAGACCGTCTTCGGCCTACCCAACGACCCGCTGCTGACCGGTCGCAGCTTTGTCGTCGACTCGGTGCTGATCGGTGCGGGCCTGGCGGCCTTGTTCGCGCTCGCGGCCTATCTGGACTGGATGCGGCCGGCGGCGAAGCGGCGGCACGCGCCGGAGGCGAAGGCCGAGGCGCCCGTCGCTCCGGCCCGCATGGTGGCGGCGGAATAGCCGCTCCGGCGCTCTCGGGTGCCCACAAAGCAAAAGCGCCGCGTTGAACGCGGCGCTTCGCACGATACGCTTCACCAGTCAGTGAAGGGTGCTGTTCCCCCTTAGTCGGGCGATCTGGTCCTTGAGTTGCAGCTTGCGTCTCTTCATGGCTGCCAGTTCAGTTGTGTCGACACTCGGATGGCTGGCGACCTCGTCGATCTCCCTGGAAAGGGCCTCGTGGCGCCTTTCCAGCTCGGCAAGATGCGATTCGATGGACATTGATACTGCCTCCCTTCGTTGAGATGACGGCACTTCGATCGTGCCATAGACGGGGGTCGCTGTGAACCCGAAGCGTAGCCGGCTTCCCCGGGGAGTGGAGGCGCAGCAAGGCTCCGGGCTCTCATTTGATCTGTGGCCTCGGTCCGACCGCTTCAAGGGGGGGCGGGGGCGCAATCGGTCGCATTCCGGCCCTCGCGCGCCGTCGTGCAAGCATGTATCCTGACCAAAATGCCGGTCTGATCTCGGCAAGGTTGGGGTGAATGACCGAGGAAGAAGAACAGCAGATCCGCTTCGAGCTGGCGCGGCTCCGGCAGGAGCACAGCGATCTCGACGCAGCGATTTCAGTGATGTCCGAGACGGGCAAGATCGACCCGCTGCGGATCCAGCGGCTGAAGAAGCGCAAGCTCGCGCTGAAGGATCGGATGGTCTCGCTGGAGGATCAACTCCTGCCGGACATCATCGCCTGATCAGGCGTCGCCGCCGCCCGGCAGCAGGGCCTCGGCAGCGGCGATGATGGCCTCGGCAGTCTGGCCTGGCTCGATCATCGCCACGGCGGATTGCGTCGAGATGGTCAGCGCCCCGGCTTCGAACTGGAGGCCGGCCAGGGCGCGTTGCAGCCCGTAGACGCGATGGCCGCAATCGGCCGCGGCCGAATTCCACAGCACCACGGCGAATTGCTCGTTCCCGGTTCGCGCCGCCACGTCGCAGGAGCGGATGCCGGCGCGGAGGGTCTGGCCGATGCCGCGCAGTGCGCGGTTGAGGCCGGCCTGGCCGCCCGCTGCGCGCACGCTGTCCAGGCCATCGACATCGATCAGGGCAATGCCGCAGGAAACCGGATAGCGTGTCTGGAACGCAATCGCGCGCTCGATCTCGCGGATGAAGGCGCGGCGATTGAGCAGGCCGGAGATCGGCTCTTCCGCCGCTTCGACCTCGAGCGCGGCGATGCGGTGCTGGCTGGCGTCGAGCGCGCGGCGCAGCGTGGCGATCTCCTCGGCGAGGCGCATGACCAGCGATCGCTGTTCGCCGGGCGCTTCCGCCCGCGCGCTCTCGACGTCGGTTTCCCGCCGGCGCGAAACCACACCCGGATCGCGGTCGATCGGTGTCGGAAAGCGGGGGGAATGGGCCGGGGCGCTGCTCATGAGCGCACTGTGCCGTGGCTTGGTTCACTTCTGGTTAACGCCACGCTACCAAGGCGCCGAATCGGGACCGTCGCGAGCGATCCTTCCGGCGCCCGCCCGAGGCATGCCGATACGGCATGGCCGGCAGTCGGCCGCGTGCCTTGCGGCGAGGGCGTCCCTCTCTATAATCCGCGCCTTCCCGCAAGCCGGAGACGAGAACTTGGCAGACAAGACGGCGCCAGTCGCCATCATCATGGGCAGCCAATCCGATTGGCAGACGATGCGGCACGCCGCCGAGACGCTGGACGCGCTCGGCGTCGCGCATGACGACCGGATCGTCTCGGCGCATCGGACGCCGGATCGGCTGATCGAATTCTCGAAATCGGCGCGCGCCGAGGGGTTCCAGGTCATCATCGCCGGCGCCGGCGGCGCGGCGCATCTTCCGGGCATGTGCGCGGCGATGACGCCGCTGCCGGTCCTCGGCGTGCCGGTCGAATCAAAGGCGCTTTCCGGCCAGGACAGCCTGCTCTCGATCGTCCAGATGCCGGGTGGCGTGCCAGTCGGTACGCTGGCGATCGGCAAGGCAGGCGCCATCAACGCGGCGCTGCTCGCCGTTTCCATCCTCGCGCTGCAGGACGCGACGCTCGCGACGCGCCTTGACGACTGGCGCGCTGCCCAGGCCGCCCGCGTCGCGGAGAGGCCGTCCAATGAAGGGTGAGACCGTGCTGCGACCCGGCGCCACGATCGGCATTCTCGGCGGCGGCCAGCTCGGCCGCATGCTGGCCACGGCGGCGGCGGAGCTCGGCTTCCGTTGCCATGTCTTCTGCCCCGACGGCGAAAGCCCGGCCTTCGACGTCGCTGCGGCGCGCACCGTCGCGGCCTATGAGAACGAAAGCGCGCTGGCGGCCTTCGCCGGCTCGGTCGACGTCGTCACCTACGAGTTCGAGAATGTCCCGGCCGCGACGGCTGATTTTCTCGGCGGGCAGGTCGATGTGCTGCCGGGGCCGCGCGCGCTCGCGGTCTCGCAGGATCGGCTCTCCGAGAAGGAGCTGATGCAGAGCCTCGGCATCCCGGTTGCGCCCTTCGCGGCGGTCGACGATCTTGCCGGGCTCGAGGCGGCGCTGGAGCGGCTCGGCCGCCCATCCATCCTGAAGACCCGCCGCTTCGGCTATGACGGCAAGGGCCAGGTGGCGATCCGCGCCGGCGACGACGCGGCCGCCGCCTTCGAGGCTATCGCCGCCAAGCCGGCCGTGCTGGAAGGCTTCGTCACTTTCGCGCGCGAGGTCTCGGCGCTGGTCGTGCGCGGCCGGGGTGGCGAGACCGCCGTTTACGACATCGTCGAGAATGTCCACCGCAACCACATCCTCGCCACCTCTACCGTGCCGGCCTGCCTGGCAGAGGCGACCGCCGACGCGGCGCGCGCCATCGCCGCCCAGGTCGCCGAGGCGCTCGACTATGTCGGTCTGCTCGCGGTCGAGATGTTCGTGGTCGAGGAGGGCGGCGTGGAGCGCCTGGTCGTCAACGAGATCGCGCCGCGCGTGCATAATTCCGGCCACTGGACGCAGGATGGATGCTTGGTCTCGCAGTTCGAGAACCATATCCGCGCCATCGCCGGCTGGCCGCTCGGCTCCACCGCCCGGCATTCGGATGCGGTGATGACGAACCTGATCGGCGCCGAGGCGGACGATTGGCAGCCCCTGGCGGCCGAGCCCGGCGCGCGGCTTCACCTCTACGGCAAGGCGGAGAGCCGTCCCGGCCGCAAGATGGGGCACGTGAACCGGATTTCCCCGCGCAAGGACGGCTGAGCCGCCGGCCCCGCGGGCCTGCCACGATGCTTCCGCCGGCAGCGCCGGCGGGGGGCAGCCATGCGCCGGACGGTCTTTCGCGATCGACCTCGCCCCCCCATATGGCGCGTTCGTGGTCAGGGGTGGCGCCGCTGACGCAAAGGCGCTATCGAAAGGCCCGAATTCCGCTCACGCTCCCGCCCAGAACGAAGACACCCGTCATGACAGAGCCGAAGACCGTTTATCCCGCCGCCGAGCCGTCGCCCTCGTTCCCCAAGATCGAGGAAGCGATCGGTGCCTGGTGGAAGGAGAACGAGATTTTCGAACGCTCGATCGCGCAGCGGCGCGATCAGGGTGCGCCGGAGTTCGTCTTCTATGACGGCCCGCCCTTCGCCAACGGCCTGCCGCACTACGGCCACCTCGTCACCGGCTTCGTCAAGGACCTGGTGCCGCGCTACCAGACCATGCGCGGCAAGGTCGTCGACCGTCGCTTCGGCTGGGACTGCCACGGCCTGCCGGCCGAGATGCAGTCCGAGAAGGAACTCGGCGTTTCCGGCCGTCTCGAGATCCTGAAATATGGCGTCGCCCGCTTCAACGAGCACTGCCGCACCTCGGTGCAGCAGTTTACGGCGGATTGGGAATACTACGTCACGCGCGCGGCGCGCTGGGTCGATTTCAAGAACGATTACAAGACCATGGACCTCTCCTTCATGGAGAGCGTCATGTGGGCGTTCAAGCAGTTGCACGACAAGGGCCTGATCTATGAGGGCTACCGCGTCGTGCCCTATAGCTGGGCCGCGCAGACGCCGCTGTCGAATTTCGAGACTCGCCTTGACAACTCCTACCGCATGCGCCAGGACCCGGCGCTGACCGTCGGCTTCCTGCTCGATCCGGTCGACGGTGAGAACGTCCCGACGCGCCTGCTCGCCTGGACGACCACGCCCTGGACGCTACCGTCCAACATGGCGCTCGCCGTCGCGCCCGACGCCGACTACGCGGTGCTGGAGAAGGACGGCGTCCGTCTGGTCATCGGTGCGCCGCTGGTCGGCAACTATGCCAAGGAACTCGAGGGTTATGTCGAGGTCGCGCAGCTGAAGGGAACCGATCTGATCGGCCGCACATATCAGCCGATGCTGCCCTTCTTCGCCGACGAGAAGGCGAACGGCGCCTTCCGCGTCATCGGCGGCGACTTCATCGAGATGACCGACGGCACCGGCGTCGTGCACATCGCCCCCGCCTTCGGCGAGGACGACATGCGCGTCGCGCAGGAGCAGGGCATCCCGGTCGTCGACCCGGTCGATTTCGCCGGCAATTTCACCGAGCTGGTCCCTGCCTATGCCGGCATGAACGTGTTCGACGCCAACAAGGAGATCATCCGCGACCTCAAGGGAGAGGGCGTGGTGCTCAGGCACGAGACCTATGACCACAATTATCCGCATTGCTGGCGTACCGACCAGCCGCTGATCTACAAGGCGCTGCGCTCCTGGTACGTCCAGGTCTCGGCGTTCAAAGATCGCATGGTCGAGCTGAACCAGGGCATCGAATGGGTGCCGGGCCATATCAAGGACGGCCTGTTCGGCAAGTGGCTGGAGAATGCGCGCGACTGGAACATCGGCCGCAACCGCTTCTGGGGTTCGCCGATCCCGGTCTGGAAGTCGGACGACCCGAACTATCCGCGCATGGACGTCTATGGCTCGCTCGACGAGATCGAGCGGGACTTCGGCGTACGCCCGCACGACCTGCACCGGCCCTATATCGACGAGCTGACCCGCCCGAACCCGGACGATCCGACCGGCAAGTCGGTGATGCGCCGCGTCGAGGACGTGCTCGATTGTTGGTTCGAGAGCGGCTCGATGCCGTTCGCGCAGGTGCACTATCCGTTCGAGAACAAGGACTGGTTCGAGGGCCACTTCCCGGGCGATTTCATCGTGGAGTATGTCGCCCAGACGCGCGGCTGGTTCTATACGCTGATGGTGATGGCGACGGCGCTGTTCGACCGCGCCCCGTTCCGCTCGGTGGTCTGCCACGGCGTGGTGCTCGACGAGAACAAGCAGAAGCTGTCGAAGCGGCTGAAGAACTATCCGGACCCGATCGAGGTGTTCGACACCTACGGCGCCGATGCGCTGCGCTGGTATCTGGTGTCGTCACCGCTGCTCTCCGGCGGCGATCTCGCCATGCCGAAGGACGGCCGCGCCATCGCCGAGACCGTGCGCCAGGTCATGCTGCCGATCTGGAACGCTTATTCGTTCTTCACGCTCTACGCCAACATCGACGGCATCAAGGGCCGGATGGTGACGACCGCCGAGGCCGAGCTCGACCGCTACATCCTCGCCAAGACCGCGGACCTGATCCGCGGCATCGAGGCGTCGATGGAGAAGCTGGATCTCGCTGGCGCCACCAACGCCTTTCCGCCCTTCATCGAGGCGCTGAACAACTGGTTCATCCGTCGCTCGCGCGACCGGTTCTGGAAGGCCGAGAAGGACGCCGACAAGCAGGCCGCCTACGACACGCTCTACACCGTGCTCGTGACGATGACCCGCGCGCTGGCGCCGTTCCTGCCGTTCCTGACCGAGCACATCCACCGGGCGCTGGTCGATGGGACCAGCGTGCACCTGGCCGACTGGCCGGATGCGTCGGCGCTGGTCTCCGATGCCGCGCTGGTCGAGCGCATGGATCTCGCCCGCACCGTCGCCTCGGCGGCGCTGTCGATCCGCACGGTCAAGAACCTGCGCACGCGCCTGCCGCTGCGCTCGCTCACGATCGCCCATCCGGGCTTCGAGAAGCTGGCGCCCCTCAAGGACGTCATCGCCGACGAGGTGAACGTCAAGGAGGTCGTGCTGGCGGCGGATCCCGCCGCCTATGGCGCGGTCGTGCTCGCCGTCGATCCGAAGATCGGCAAGCGGCTCGGCAAGAACCTGAAGGACGTGCTCAACGCGGCGCGGGCGGGCGAATGGGAAGATCTCGGCGGCGGCCGCTATGCGGTGGCCGGCCAGACGATCGAGCCGGGCGAGTACGAACTGCGCTTCAAGGCCAATGAAGGCCTCGACGCGGTCGCCTTCGACGGCGCCGCCGGCGTGGTCGTGCTCGATACACAGGTCGACGAGGCGCTGGAGCGCGAGGGTGTCGCCCGCGACTTCATCCGCCTGGTGCAGACGGCGCGCAAGGAGGCCGGCTTCAACATCGCCGACCGCATCCACATTGAGGTCAAGATCGCCAACGGCCTCGGCGGGGCGCTGGTCGACCATGCCGAGACGATCCGCGCCGAGACGCTGGCCGAGACCCTGCGTCCGACCAATGACCGGCCGGAGGGCTTCGTCTCCGAGACGAGCCTGCTGGACGAGCCGATCGAGATCGGCGTCCGCGTCGCGCGCTGAGGCGCGGCGCGATCACGGACATGTCGTTCGACCGGCCCCTGGCCGGTCGATTGCTTTTGGGCCGGCGGAGCCGGACGATCGGGAGTTGGAAATGACGCCCTTGTCGATACTCGAACTCGTCCGCGTGACCGAGGAGACGGATGCGCGCGGCGCGCTCGACAATGCTCGAGATCTCGCGGCCCATGCCGAGCGCTGGGGCTACAGCCGCATCTGGGTGGCCGAGCATCACAACATGCCGGGCATCGCCAGCGCCGCGACCTCGATCGTGCTCGCCCATATCGCGGCCGGTACCGCGACTATCCGCGTCGGCGCCGGCGGCATCATGCTGCCGAACCACGCGCCCTATGTGATCGCCGAGCAGTTCGGCACGCTGGCGCGGCTCTTCCCCGGCCGCATCGATTTGGGCCTCGGCCGTGCCCCGGGCACCGACCAGATCACGCTTCGCGCCCTGCGCCGCTCGCCCGACAATGCCGAGAACTTTCCGCAGGACGTGCTGGAATTACAGGCGTTTCTGGCGCCGGCCGGGCCCGACCAGCGCATCGTCGCCGTGCCGGCGGCCGGCACCGAAGTGCCGCTGTGGATCCTCGGTTCCAGCAATTTCGGCGCCATGCTCGCGGCGGAGCTGGGCTTGCCCTACGCCTTCGCCTCGCATTTCGCGCCCGATCTGCTGCTGCCGGCGCTGCAGATCTACAAGAGCCGCTTCAAGCCGTCGGAACAGCTCGACCGGCCCTATGCCATGGTCGGCGTCAATGTGATCGCGGCCGACACCGACGCCGAGGCGGCGCGGCTGGCGACGACGCAGCAGATGTCGTTCGCCGACATCTTTCGTGGCGCGCGCGGGCTTTCCAAGCCGCCGATCGACGATATCGAGACCTATTGGTCGCCGATGGAGCGGGCGCAGGCGAAGCAGATGCTGGCCCGCTCGATCGTCGGCTCGCGGGAAACGGTGCGGGAGGGGCTCGCCGCGCTGGTGCAGGAGACCGGCGCCGACGAATTGATCCTCGTCTCGGACGTCTATGACCATGCGGCGCGGCTGCGCTCGATCGAGCTGATCGCCGAGGCGGGTGGGATCGGCGCCGGTTAACGGCGCCAATCCTGTTAGCGTTCCGGTAGCGGCGCGTTAGCGCGCCGCCTGAAGCAGCGGGTAGGAGCGCCGGACCGTCTCGGCGATCACGGCGGCGACCGCCGCCTTGATCAGGTCGCCCGGCACGAAGATCAGCGATCCCTTGGCCGCGTCGACGAGAGAGAGATTGGCGACCATGGCGAGCCAGGGGATGCCGATTAGGTAGACGATTCCGATGCCGCCGATCGCGGCGAAGACGAAGAACCAGACGGCGTTCATCCGGCGCCAGTTCTTCTCGGTCAGCCAGCCGGTGACGAAGGCGGCGAACGGCCACGAGATGATGAAGCCGGCGGTCGGTCCGAAGAATACGGAGAGGCCGCCATGGCCGCCGGCGAGCAGCGGCAGGCCGAGCGCGACCAGCAGCACAAAGAGCAGGATGGCGAGCGCGCCGCGCTTGGCGCCGATCAGCGCGCCTGCCAGCATGACGCCAAGCGTCTGCGCGGTGATCGGCACCGGCAGGAAGCCGACCTGGAAGGCCGGCACCAGGTTGATCGCCGCCATCAGGGCTGCGAACAGCGCGATATAGACGATGTCGCGGGTCGAAACGTCCTGGCTCATGGGATCTGCGTCCTCCATTCGAGCAAATTGTCCATCTTGGTATTCGTGGTCACGACTCATAGCCGCGCGCCTCGATGGCGTCGGCCAGTTCGTCGGCGGATTTCAGCGTGCGGATGACGAGCGGCACGATCAGCGCCAGCGGGTTGGCGGCGAGGCCGCGCGCCGCCTGCGCCTCGCGGATCAGGCGGAATTCCTCTGATATCAGCGGCACGAAGCGGATGGCGAGCGCGATGGCGAGCCCCACCTTCTCCGGATTGACGCCGAGCGGCCGCAGCGGTCCGAGCAGCCACTCGACCAGCGCCGCCATCTCCGACACCGGCGTCGTCAGCGTGACGGCGCTCGCCAGCAGGATCAGCGTCGCGAAGCGGGCGACGGCGAGCGCGCCCTCGGCGGCGGTGCCGAAGACGAGGTGGAACAGGAAGATGATCCCGAGCAGCATGGCCGGGCCGCGCAGCTGCGCGATCAGCCGGCGAAACGGCACGCCGGTCGAGAGATAGACCGCGAAGGCGAGCGGCACGCTGGCGAAGACGGCGATCGTCGAGGGCACGAGGAAAAGAGCCAGCGAGAGCCCGAGCAGGCCCGCCATCTTGGCGCCGGCCGTGGCGCGGTGCAGGGGCGAGCGACCGGGATGATAGAGCCCGATCGTCATCGCATCCGCTCGCGGTAGTAGGGCAGCACCTCGCCCGGCAGGCCGTCGGCGGCGATGCGGCCGTCCTCGATCATCAGCACGCGGTCGAAACCGGCGATGAGCTCGAGGTCGTGGCTGACGACGACGGCCGGATGCGCCAGTTCCTCGATCGCCGCGGCGACGCGGTTGCGGTTGCGCAGATCGAGCAGCGTCGTCGGCTCGTCGAAGACGATCAGCGTCGGGTCGGTCACGAGCACCGCCGACATCGCCACCAGCTGCTTCTCGCCACCGGAAAGCAGGTGCACCGGCCGCTCGCGCAGATGGCCGAGCTGGTAGCGGGCCAGCGCCGCGTCGATGCGCGCGTCGATCTCGGCCTTCGGCACCTTGCGCGCCTTCAAGCCGAAGGCGAGGTCCTCGGCGACGATCGGCATGACGATCTGGTGGTCGGGGTTCTGAAAGACGAAGCCGACCTTGCGGCGGATCGCCTTGACGTCCGTCTTCGTATCGACGCCGTCGATCAGCACCCGTCCGGAACGCGGCATGACGAGGCCGTTCAAAAGCCGCGCGAAGGTGCTCTTGCCGGAGCCGTTGGCGCCGACGATGCCGACGCGGCGTTCGGGCAGCGCGCAGTCGATCCCGTTAAGTACAGGCCGGCCGTCGAAATCATGGCTGACCGCTTCCAGCACGATCATGCGCGTTTCGCGCTCCTGCTTCCGGATTGTGCGATGCCGCATTGCGATAGTGGGTGTGATGCGCCGGGTCAATTGTCCGGGGCGTGGAGGGGACTTGCGGGGAGGGGGCTGCGGGCGGCCGACCGGACAGCCGGAACCGCAAGGAACGGCGTTTGGGATCGGCGCGCGAGATGGATACCGACGTGATCCGCTGCCGGTCGAACGCCAGACAGGGCGCATGCGCCTTCGCGTCAGCGGCGACCTGGTGTTCTTCGAGCTTCCGCGTCAGGCGGTGGGGTCTCCGCCTGACGCGTTCGCTGCCGACCCGCGCGTTGCCGGGTTCAACCGGCGCCGCGGCGGGGACTAGGCCGGCTGCGCTTCCGGCTGCCGGTGGGGCAGCGGCGGGAAGGCGAGGGCGATCGCCACCGCGCCGAGGCCGACGATCGACGAGCCGATGAACAGCCACGCATAGTCCTGGAAATTGTCGTAGATCCAGCCGCCGATCCAGGGTCCGAGCGCCATGCCGAGGCTCGACAGCAACGTCGCCGCGCCGAGCACCGCGCCCAGGTTCTTCTGGCCAAAATAGTCGCGCGCGAGCACGGCGTAGAGCGGCATCACCCCGCCATAGGCGGCGCCGAAGATGACCGCGAGCAGGTAGAACTGACCGAGCGCGCTGACGACCGAGTAGGCGGCGATGACGATCGCCTGCACGAGGAGGCCGGCGACGAGCACCGGCTTCACGCCGATCCTGTCGGCGGCGACGCCGAGCAGCAGGCGACCGCCGAGGCCCGCCAGACCCTCGACGCTGTAGATGCTGACCGCCGCCATCGGCGTCACGCCGCAGACGATCGCATAGCTCACCATGTGGAAGATCGGGCCGGAATGGGCGGCGCAGCAGGCGAAGAAGGTGAGGCCGAGGATCCAGAACTGCGGCGAGCGCAACGCGCCCGCCATGGTCATGCCGGCCTCCGGCGCGGCGCCGTCTCCGCCGGTCTCCGCCGGCGCGGGCGGATTGCGCAGCAGCAGCGTCGCCGGCAGCAGCACGAGCCAGGCGCCGATGCCGATCGCCAGCATGGCGAAGCGCCAGTCATAGGCCGTGATCAGCCAGCGCGCGAAGGGCGAGATGGTCATCGGCGCCATGCCCATGCCGGCCGAGACCAGCGAGACGGCGAGGCTGCGATGGGTGGTGAACCAGCCCGTCACGGCGGCGATCACCGGCGCGAAGAAGGCGCTGGAGGCGAGGCCGACGAGAATGCCGAAGGTGAGCTGGAACATCAGCAGCGAAGTCGCCCGGCTGGCCAGGATCAGCGCCAGCCCGAGCAGAAGTGTCCCGGCGAGCACGACGACGCGCGTGCCGAAACGGTCGCTCGCCATGCCCCAGAAGATGCCGGCGACGCCCATGACGAGGAAATTGAGCGTCATCGCGCTCGATATGCCCGCCCGCGACCATCCGGTGTCGAGCGAAAGCGGATCGAGGAAGACAGCGAGCGAGAACATCGTGCCGACGGCGACGCATCCCATGAGCGCGCCTGCGAAGACGATTGTCCAGCGGTTGAAACCGGTCATGCCTGAAAACCCTCCCAATGAAGACATCGCGGGGGGCGCAACCGACCGCTGCCCTTCGCCATCCCGTCGACGAGCGGCGCGGCGCGATTTCGACACGCGCGCCGATTTTTTGTCGGGCTCTCGTGGCTTCCTGGAGACCGTCGCCCCGGCGGAGGCCGGGGCCCATGAACACCGGCGGAGAAAGCTTGGTCCGGGCCGGTGGGTCTGGATCCCGGCCTTCGCCGGATGCGGCGGAGGGTGAGGGATCGCCTGCGTGTGTCGCAACCTTCGATGAGGGGCGCCGGCCGAAAGCCCTCTCCCCTTGTGGGAGAGGGTTGGGTGAGGGGGCGGCCCGGGAAGGCCGTGCCGGCGATGCGCCAACCGCGACCTTGCCCGGCATGGATCCCGGCCTTCGCCGGATGACGGGCGAGCGTGTGATGCGGGGGCGCGGCCCCTTCGGGTCATGGTGTCGTTTCGGGGTTGCAGCGAGCGCGATCGTCCGATTTCCTTCGGCATCCGATCGTAGAGGATCAGATCGCTCTTCCGCTCTGGAAACCCATTGGCTAGAAACAGAACATGACACAGAATCTCGCCGCTCTCCTCCCGATCGTCAAAGCCGCTCCGGTCGTTCCGGTGCTCATCATCGAGGACGTCAAGACCGCCGTCCCGCTCGCGAAGGCGCTGGTCGCTGGCGGGCTGACCGCGCTCGAGGTGACGCTGCGCACCCCGGCCGCGCTCGACTGCATCCGCGCCATCAAGGCCGAGGTCGAGGGCGCCAATGTCGGCGCCGGCACGATCCTGAACCCGATGCAGTTCGACGAGGCCGTCGCGGCCGGCTCCAGCTTCCTGGTCAGCCCCGGCGCCAGCCCGAAGCTCCTCGCGCACGCGGCCGGCTCGCCGGTGCCGCTGCTGCCGGGCGTCGCCACGGCGGGCGAGGCGATGACGCTGCTCGAGGAAGGCTATGGCGCGGCCAAGTTCTTCCCGGCCGAGCAGGCGGGCGGCGCGGCCTATTTGAAGGCGCTGTCGTCGCCGCTTCCCGGCCTGATGTTCTGCCCGACGGGCGGCGTCAGCCTGAAGAACGCGCTCGACTACCTGTCGCTGCCGAACGTGATGTGCGTCGGCGGTTCCTGGGTGGCGCCGGCCGCGGCGATCGCCGCCGGCGACTGGGCCGCGATCACCAAGCTTGCCAGCGAGGCGTCGGCGCTCAAGGCCGGCTGATACGCCTCGCGCCGGCGCGGCGCGGGCCTGAATTCATCGTGAATGCAGCGTCTTGCCTTGTCGTGGCAAATGGCGCTCACTACTTCCCGGCTGTGTTTAGTGCGGCTTCAATCATAGGGAAGAGTGAGATGATCGACGGCAAGAGCATTCTCGACCAACTCCTCGGCGCGGCGGGCTCGGCCGGCGGCCAGGGCCAGGGCGGCCTCGGCGATCTCAGCAGGATGAGCGGCTCGCTCGGCAGTGGTGGCCGGGCCTCGCCCCCGCCGAGCGGCGGCGCAGGCGAGGGCGGCGGCAGCCTTGGCGACCTCCTGGGCGGCGTGCTCGGCGGTGGCGCTGGCGGACAGGCGGGTGGTGCCGGCGGCCTCGGCGATCTTCTCGGCGGCATCCTGGGCGGCAATGGCAACGCGGCCGCGCCGGGCAAGACCGGTGGCACGGGCGGCCTCGGCGACGTGCTCGGCAAGGTGACGGAATACGCCAAGCAGAATCCTGGCATGACCATGGCCGGCGCCGGCGGCCTCGCGGCCGTGCTGTTCGGCGGCAAGGGGCCGAAGCTCAAGGCCGACGCGCTGACGCTGGGCGGTCTCGCCGCCATCGGCACGCTCGCCTACAAGGCCTACCAGCAGTACAAGGTCAACAATCCCGACGCGGCGCCGGTGAGTTCGGCGCCTGCCGGCAGCCCGGCGGCGCTGCCGCCCGCGGATTCGCCCTTCCATCCGGCCAATGCGCCCGGCGGACCGGATGCGATGGCGCTTTCGATCGTCTCGGCGATGATCGCCGCGGCCAAGGCGGACGGCACGATCGACGCCGAGGAGAAGCAGAAGATCCTCGGCAAGCTCGGCGAAGGCGGGCTCTCGGGCGAGGAGCGCGAATTCCTGAACAAGGAGCTCGCCGGCCCGCTCGACATCAACAAGGTGGTGGATTCCGCGACCGGGCCGGAGCACGCGATCGAGCTCTATGCGGCTTCGCTGCTCGCGATCAATCCCGACCATCCGGCCGAGCGCGCCTATCTCGACATGCTGGCCGCCCGCCTCGGCCTCGACAGCGGGCTCAAGAGCGAGATCGAGCGGGTGATCGCCGGCGCGGCGGCGCAAGGGTAGCAAGTCCCTCTCCTCGCGCGCGCGGGAGAGGAGTCCGGATAGCCGAGGCCGGTTTCTTCACCTCTCCCTCAGGGAGAGGTCGACGCACGAAGTGCGGCGGGTGAGGGTTTACGGCCTCGTCCGCCTCTCGTCCCGGCGGCGGGATGCCGAGCGCGCTATCCGGATGGTTCCCTAGACCCTCACCCGGAGCTCGCTCCGACCTCTCCCTCAGGGAGAGATGAAGAACGGCACCGGCCGGAACCCTCGCCCGCTTGCGGGAGAGGGCAGGGTGAGGGACCTGCCTCAGGCGGCCTTGCTGTTCGCCTGCAGGAATTCGTCGATGCGGGCGATCGCCCTGCGGATGTTCTCGGTCGAGTTGGCGTAGGAGAGGCGGATGTAGCCCTCGCCGTAAATGCCGAAATCGGGGCCGCCGATGGTGGCGACGCCAGTCTGCTCCAGGAGCGCCGAGGCGAGCGGCTTCGACTTCCAGCCCGTCGCCTTGATGTTCGGGAAGGCGTAGAAGGCGCCCTTCGGCGTCGCGCAGGTGATGCCCGAAAGCTTGTTCATCTCCTCGACCACCACGGCGCGGCGGCGGTCGAACTCGGCGACCATCGCGTGCGCCTCGTCCTGCGGGCCGGTCAGCGCCGCGAGGCCGGCGAACTGGGCCGGGGCGTTGACGCAGGACCAGCAATTGACGGCGAGCTTGCGCACCTTGTCGACCAGCGCCGTCGGCCAGACCGAATAGCCCATGCGCCAGCCGGTCATGGCATAGGTCTTGGACCAGCCGTCGAGCAGGATGACGCGGTCGCGGATCTCCGGATAGGAGAGCAGCGAGGTGTGCTCCAGCCCGTCATAGATCATCTGGCCGTAGATCTCGTCGGACAGGATCGCGACATCGGGCCAGTTGGCGAGGCCGGCGACGAGCTTGTCGATCTCGGCCTTCGGCGTGACGCCGCCGGTCGGGTTGGCGGGCGAATTGAGGATGATCAGGCGGGTCTTCGGCGTGATCAGCGCCAGCGTCTCCTCGGCCGAGAAGGCGAAGCCGTTCTCCTCGCGGATCGGCACGGCGACCGGATTGGCGCCGGTGAACTCGATCATCGAGCGGTAGATCGGGAAGCCGGGATCCGGATAGAGGATGTCGGCGCCGGGTTCGCCGAACATCAGGATCGCCGCGAACATCGTCACCTTGCCGCCGGGCACGATCACGACATTGTCGGGCGAGACAGGCGCGCCGGTGCGCTTCTGAACGTCGGCGGCGACCGCCTCGCGCAGCGGCAGGATGCCGGTCGCCGGCGTGTAGCCATGCTCGCCGTCGCGCAGCGCCTTCACCGCCGCCTCGACGATGTGCTCGGGCGTGCGGAAGTCGGGCTGGCCGATGCCGAGATTGATGATGTCGCGGCCCTGGCGCGCGAGCTCGGTGGCGCGGGCGAGCACGGCGAAGGCGTTCTCCTCGCCGATGCGCTCGAAGTTGGCGACTGTTTGGAACATCTGTAGCCTCCCGGATATGTCGTTGCGGGGTCTGATTTTATTGATCGCCGGCACGCGACGGCCATTGATTTCGTATGATGTTTCAGCGCATCCTCAGGCCAAAATCAAACCTGATTTTCCGGGAGCCTCTTACCATGTCGTCCACCACACCCCGCAAGCTTCGTTCGCAGTCCTGGTTCGACAATCCGGACAATCCCGGCATGACCGCGCTCTACATGGAGCGCTATCTGAATTACGGGCTGACGCGCAAGGAGCTGCAGTCGGGCAAGCCGATCATCGGCATCGCGCAGACGGGTTCGGACCTGTCGCCGTGCAACCGCCACCACCTGGTGCTGGCGGAGCGCGTGCGCGAGGGCGTGCGCGAGGCCGGCGGCCTGGTCATGGAGTTCCCGGTCCATCCGATCCAGGAGACCGGCAAGCGTCCGGGCGCAGCCCTCGACCGCAACCTCGCCTATCTCGGCCTGGTCGAGCTGCTCTATGGCTACCCGCTCGACGGCGTCGTGCTGACGATCGGCTGCGACAAGACCACGCCGGCCTGCCTGATGGCGGCCGCCACCGTCAACATCCCGGCGATCGCGCTGTCGGTCGGCCCGATGCTGAACGGCTGGTACAAGGGCGAGCGCACGGGCTCGGGCACGATCGTCTGGAAGCAGCGCGAGCGCCTCGCCGCCGGCGAGATCGACTATGAGGAGTTCATGGAGATCGTGGCCTCGTCGGCGCCGTCGACCGGCTACTGCAACACCATGGGCACCGCGACGACGATGAACTCGCTCGCCGAGGCGCTCGGCATGCAGCTGCCCGGTTCGGCCGCCATTCCGGCGCCCTATCGCGAGCGCCAGCAGATCGCCTACGAGACCGGCAAGCGCGCCGTCGAGATGGTCTGGGAAGACCTGAAGCCGTCCGACATCATCACCCGCGAGGCGATCGAGAACGCCATCGTCGTCAACTCGGCGATCGGCGGCTCCACCAACGCGCCGATCCACATCAACGCCATCGCCCGCCACATTGGCGTCGACGTCACCGTCGACGACTGGCAGACCGTCGGCCACAAGGTGCCGCTGCTGGTCAATCTGCAGCCGGCCGGCAAGTATCTCGGCGAGGACTACCAGCATGCCGGCGGCGTGCCGGCCGTCGTCAACGAGCTGATGAAGCACGGCCTCATCCATGAGAATGCGATGACCGTCAACGGCAAGACGATGGGCGACAACTGCCGCAACGCCGAGATCGAGCTGCCGGACGTCATCCGCACCTTCGAGACGGCGCTGGTGCAGGACGCCGGCTTCATCGTGCTGCGCGGCAATCTGTTCGACAGCGCGATCATGAAGACCAGCGTGATCTCCAAGGAGTTCCGCGACCGCTATCTGTCGAACCCGAACGATCCCGAGGCCTTCGAGGGCCGCGCCATCGTGTTCGAGGGCCCGGAGGACTACCACCACCGCCTCGACGATCCGGAGCTCAACATCGACGAGCACTGCATCCTGTTCATCCGCGGCACCGGCCCGATCGGCTATCCGGGCGCGGCCGAGGTCGTGAACATGCAGCCGCCGGCGGCGCTCATCAAGCGCGGCATCCTCTCGCTGCCCTGCATCGGCGACGGCCGCCAGTCGGGCACGTCGGGCTCGCCCTCGATCCTGAACGCCTCGCCGGAAGCCGCCGCGGGCGGCGGTCTGGCGCTGCTGCAGACCGGCGACCGCGTTCGCGTCGACCTGAACAAGGGCGCCGCCAACATCCTGATCTCGGACGAGGAACTCGCCAAGCGTCGCGCCGCGCTCGACGCCGCTGGCGGCTTCCCGATCCCGCCGAGCCAGACGCCGTGGCAGGAGATCCAGCGCGCGCTGACCGACCAGCTGGCGGACGGCATGGTGCTGAAGCCGGCCGTCAAGTACCAGAAGGTTCACCAGACCTACGGCGTGCCGCGCGACAATCACTAAGGATCAGCCCGGAACCACTCGGGGCTTCCGGGCCTTCCAATCATCGCATGACCGGCCTCGCGGCCGGTCATGCCGTTTTGGGGGCGAAAGCTTGCTTGAGGCGCGCATCCTCGCCGTTATCCCGGACGCAGCGAAGCGGAGATCCGGGATCCATCCAGCCGGAGCCTCGTGGCCGCCTGGATCCCTGCTTTCGCAGGGATGACGGCGGAGGATGAGGGGGATCTCTCTCGTTCCCTCCCCCTTGTGCGGAGCGGGTACCACCTCGCGGGTCTCGGGAAAGCGCGAATGGCCTTCGGATGGATCGGTGCCGGTACCCCCCACCCCAACCCTCCCCACAAGGGGGAGGGGGCCCGTTGGACCCTCCTTCGATGGTGGCGCTGGTCGGTTGGTCCGGATATTCCGCAAAGCTGTCCTTCGGGCCAGGCGAAGCGGAGAATTCCCTCCGGACGGATCTTGGCCTAAATGTCGTCTTCTGGATCCGGTGGAGGCTCGATTGACGCGTCTGAGAATTTCGCCCGAGGGCATCGGCACGCATTTCTGGGTCGTGCCGGAGACCAGGCCTGCCTACCCGATCGAGCCGGACGATCTCGACCTTTCCGACGATCTGCTCGACCGCATCGAGGCATGGAGCGACGCCTTCGACGCCATCTTCGATCCCGCCGACCCGAAATCCTCGCGTTTTCCGAGCGCCGAGGCCGAGGTCGTCTGGCGCGCCGAGGGCCAGATGATCGTCGCGGCGATCCGCGACGAGCTCGACGATGACTGGGACATCGAAGCCCGCTTCTGAGCCTGGAGGCCAACCTTGGGCAAGATCAACGCCGCCTGGCACGAGGCCCATCCGATGCCGGACAAGCCGAGCCTCGACCAGCGCGTCGCCTGGCATCTCGAGCACGCCGCGCATTGCGGCTGCCGGGGCATTCCGCGCCTGATCGCGGAAGAACTGGCGCGGCGGGGGATCGCCGTCCCCGGGCGCCTTCCCTGATCCCGTCCTCTTCGCGCGAAGCGGTATCCATTTCGCGCGAAAACGCACTAAGATCGCCGTCGATCGACGGTGAGGACCATCATGACTTCGATTCCGGCGCGCCGCGCCGCTTTCCGCAGGCTGCATGACGCGGGTTGCTTCGTCATGCCCAATCCCTTTGATATCGGCAGCGCCCGGCTTTCCGCCGGCCTCGGCTTCCAGGCGCTGGCGACTACGTCGGGCGGCTTCGCCTTCAGCCGCGGCCTGCCGGACGGCGCCGTCGAGCGCGACGTCATGCTGGCGCACATCGCCGAGATCGTGACGGCGACAGACCTTCCAGTGAACGCCGATTTCGGCAACGCCTTCGCCGACGCGGTCGAGGCGGTCGCGACGAATGTCGGGCTCTGCGTCGAGACGGGCGTCGCCGGGCTCTCGGTCGAGGACATGGCGGCGGATCGCTCGCTCTATGATTTCGACCATGCCGTCGATCGCGTCCGGGCCGCGCGCGCCGCCATCGACGCCAGCGGGCCGGACGTGCTGCTGACGGCACGCAGCGAGGCGCTGCTCACCGGCCATCCGGATGGCCTCGACGAGGCCTGCCGGCGCATCGCCGCCTTCGCGGCGGCCGGCGCCGACGTGCTGTTCGTGCCGGGCAAGCTCGATGCCGGTTCGATCGCCGCGGTGATCGCCGCCGCCGGCGGCAAGCCGATCAACGTCATCGCGCTCGATCCGGCGCAGCCGATCGCCGACCTCGCCGCCGCCGGGGTCCGCCGCGTGTCGCTCGCGACGGCGCTCGCCCGCGCCGCCTATGGCGGCTTCCTGCGCCTCGCGCGCGAGGTGGCGAGCACGGGAACGCTCACCGAACTCGCCCATGCCGAGCCGGGCGCCGACCTCAACCGCTTCTTCGCTCCCTTCGCCAGAGGTTCGCAATCGTGACATCGCCGGATGCCTGCCCGGTCGGCGCCGCCGTCGACACGACCCCTGCGCCGCGTCCGCAGCGCGTGACGCTCCAGGGCCATTTCGTCTCCATCGTGCCGTTCGACCTCGGCGCGCATGGCCGCGACCTCCATGACGCGACGAGCGGCCCGGCGAACGACGATCTCTGGCCCTATCTCTGGCAGGGCCCGTTCGCGGATTTCGAGAGCTTCTCCGCCTATTACGCGGAAGCGGCGAAGAAGGACGACCCGCTTCTCTACGCCATTCTCGATCGGGCGAGCGGCCGCGCCGTCGGCCATGCGGCGCTGATGCGGATCGTGCCGAACGATCGCGTCGTCGAGGTCGGCAACATCCTCTACACGCCCGCGATCCAGCGCACGGCCGGCGCCACCGAGGCGATGTATCTGATGGCGCGCTACGTCTTCGACGCGCTCGGCTATCGCCGCTACGAATGGAAGTGCAACGACCTCAACGCGCCGTCGCGGCGCGCGGCGCGGCGCTACGGCTTCGCCTATGAGGGCACGTTCCGCCAGCACATGATCGTCAAGGGCCGCAACCGCGACACGGCGTGGTTCTCGATGCTCGATCACGAATGGCCGCGCGTGAAAGCCGGCTTCGAGGCCTGGCTCGATCCGGAGAACTTCGACGCGACGGGCCGGCAGAAGCAGAGCCTCGGCGCGCTGATGGAGGCATCGGCGTAGCTGGCTCGCCAGGACAATCGATCCAATCCAGTTTTCGGCCCGCGGATGGAGGATGTCCGCCGGTCGCAATCAACGACATCGAACGGGAGGAATTCATGACAGGACGTCTCAAGGGCAAGCGCGCCTTTCTCACGGCGGCGGGCGCCGGCATCGGCCACGCCACCGCGCTCGCCTTCGCGGCCGAGGGCGCCTATGTCGTCGCCACGGATCTGAAGCCGGAGGGGATGGCCGATCTGAAGGCCGGCGGCGTCGCCGAGGTGCACGCGCTCGACGTGCGCTCGACGGCGGCGGTCGATGCGCTGGCGAGAGAGGTTGGGCCGGTCGATATCCTGTTCAACTGTGCCGGCTTCGTGCATCACGGCACGGTGCTGACGACGTCGGACGAGGACTGGGACCTGTCCTTCGACATCAACGCCAAGGCGATGCACCGCACCATCCGCGCCTTTCTGCCGGGCATGCTGGAGAAGGGGGCCGGCTCGATCGTCAACATCTCCTCGGGCGCCAGCTCGGTGCGCGGCATTCCGAACCGCTATGCCTATGGCGCGTCGAAGGCGGCCGTCGTCGGCCTGACCAAGGCCGTTGCCGCTGACTACATTCGCCAGGGCATCCGCGTGAACTCGATCGCGCCGGGGACGATCCAGTCGCCCTCGCTCGATGGCCGCATCGCCGAGCAGGCGGAAAAGCAGGGCAAGACGGTGGAAGAAATCCGCCAGCAGTTCATCGACCGCCAGCCGATGGGCCGTCTCGGCACGGCCGAGGAGATCGCTTCGCTCGCGATCTATCTGGCCTCGGACGAGTCGCGCTACACGACCGGCCAGGTCTACCTGTCGGATGGCGGCTTCTCGCTCTGAGGGGCGCCCATGGGAGGGGTGAAAGGACTTCGTCCTTTCGTCGCCCTCCGCCGTCATTCCTGCGAAAGCAGGAATCCACGCAGCCGGGTTCCGGCGTGTGAAGGCTCCCCATGCTTCAGCTGCATGGATCCCGGATCTCCGCTGCGCTGCGTCCGGGATGACGGCGAGCGTGGGGCGAGGATGGCGCGAAAGGCCGGAGCGGGCGCCCCTTCACCTCTCCCATGGGGAGAGGTCGGCTCGAAGAGCCGGGTGAGGGGGGAGGGAACCATCCGGTGAGGCCGTAAACCCTCACCCGCCGGCCTGCGGCCGTCGACCTCTCCCTCAGGGAGAGGTTAAGAAAAACCCTCTCCCTGAGGGAGAGGGTTTCGAAAGGCCTGAACCTTATTTTGCCTTCCAGCCGGTGAACGGTGTCTCGGCGACCGGACTGAGCGGCGGCTTGCCGTCGGCCCAGGCCGTGAGGTTGTCGATCACGCGCTGGCCCATGGCGTTGCGCGTATAGACCGAGGCCGAGCCGACATGCGGCAGAAGCACGGCGTTTTCGAGCGCGATCAGCTCGGCCGGCACCTGCGGCTCCTTCTCGAACACGTCGAGGCCGGCGGCGAGGATGCGCTTTTCCTGCAGCGCCTTGATCAGTTCCGCCTCGTCGACCACCGTGCCGCGGCCGATATTGATCAGGATGCCGTTGGGGCCGAGCGCGTCGAGCACGGCGCGGTTGATCGCCTTTTCGGTCGAGGCGCCGCCGGGCAGCACGGAGAGCAGCGTGTCGACATCCCGGGCCATCTCGGTCAGGTCGGCATAGTACTTGTAGGAGACGTCCTCGGCCGGGCGGCGGTTGTGGTAGACGACCTTGACGTCGAACGCCTCGAGGCGGCGGGCGATCGCCTTGCCGATGCGGCCGAGGCCGACGATGCCGACCGTGCGGTCGCGCAGCGAGCTGCTCAGCGGATAGTTGCCGGAGGGCCACTTGCCGGCGCGCAGGTAGCGCTCGGAAGCCGAGAGTTCGCGCACGGTCATCAGGAGCAGGCCGAGCGCCGTGTCGGCGACCTCCTCGGTCAGCACGTCCGGCGTGTTGGTGACGATGACGCCCTTGGTCGCGGCGTGCTTGGCGTCGACCAGGTCGTAGCCGACGCCGAACGAGGCGATGATCTCAAGCTTGGGCAGCTTGTCGATCAGCGCCGCGTCGACGGCGCCGCCGACGGCGACGGCCTGGATGCGGGGCGCGACCTCTGCCAGCATTGCGGCCGGATCCTTCGCCTCATACAGACGGTGCACGACGAACTTGGCGTCGAGGGCGTCGTTGACGTTCTGCTGCATGCGGCCGGGCATGAGAAGTTCGGGCCGGGACATGAATGCTCCTTGGGTCTGGCTGGGGCGTCATCCGCGCGCGGGGCGGGCACGCCTTGATACACGATGGACGGGCCTGATTGCCATCGCTGGGGGCGATCAGGCCTAATGGAAATTCAGCACGGACAGGCCGGCCGTCTGCCTTGTCCTGAGCCCGCCCGGCACTCTAATCTGCGAATGAAATCAAATGCAAACACCCAGGGAGGGGTTGCAGCAATGGCAAATGGCACCGTCGGCTTCATCGGGCTCGGATTCATGGGCGAGGGGATGGCGACCAACCTGCTCACCAAGGGCAATCCGCTCCTGGTCATGGCCAATCGCCGCCGCGAGGCGGTCGAGCGCCTTCTCGCCAAGGGGGCGAGCGAGGTGAAGACGCCGGCCGAGATGGCGCGGGGCGCCGAGGTGATCTTTCTCTGCGTCACCGGCTCGTCCGATGTCGAGACCGTCATCGAGGGGCCGGACGGCATCCTCGCCGGCGCGCGCGAGGGGCTGGTGGTGATCGATTGCTCGACCTCCGAGCCGACGACGACGCTGCGCCTCGCCGAGCGGCTGGAGGTGGTCGGCGCGCATTTCGTCGATGCCCCGCTCGGCGGCACGCCGGCGGGTGCCGCCGCCGGCAAGCTGCAGGCGCTGGTCGGCGCCTCGGACGCGGTGTTCGCCCAGGTCGAGCCGCTGATCGCCTGCTGGGCCGCCACGATCGTGCATGTCGGCCCGGTCGGCGCCGGTCACAAGATGAAGCTGATCAACAACTTCCTGTCGCTCGGCTATGCCGCGCTCTATTCCGAGGCGCTCGCCATCGGCCAGAAGGTCGGCGTCTCGCCCGACACCTTCCATTCGGTGATCAGCAAGGGCCGCATGCATTGCGGCTTCTACGACACCTTCATGAACTACGTCATCGACGGCAACGAGAACTCGCATCCCTTCACCATCGCCAACGCCTACAAGGATTTGCGCTACCTGGCCTCGATGGCCGACAGCGCCCGCGCGGTGAACACGCTCGGCGAGGCGGTGAAGAACAATTTCGCCGCCATGGCCGCCTCGGGCCAGGCGGAGAAGTTCGTGCCGATGATGTCCGATTTCATCGCCGCGCAGAACGGCACCAAGCTGAAGAACTGATCCTCTCTCAGCGGCGCCTGCCGGGCCGTGGCAGCACGAGCCTGGCGGCGCCGTTGACGGTTATCGTGCCGACGACCGTGAACACGGTCAGGCACAGGAAGGCGCCGAACAGGCCGAGCTGGTCGCCGAGGAAGCCGAGCGCCAGCACTGGCAGCGCATTGGCGAGATAGCCGGTGATGTAATAGGCCGAGACCCAGGTCGCGCGCCGGTCCGGCGGGGCGATGCGGTTGACGATGCCGGCCGAGCCGACGAAGGCGGCGCCGTAGCCGAGGCCGCTGCCGATCGTGCCGAGCACGAAGAAGAGCGGCGAGCCGGTCCAGATCGCGTAGGCGCAAAGCAGGATGGCGAGCGCGATCAGGCTGGTGCCGAGCACCATGGCGCGGTTGGAATCGAGCCGCTGGCTCGCCAGCTGGCTGATGCCGGCGACGGCCTGGAAGGCGGCGACGATGACGCCGGACGCCGCCTGGCTGTCGACCCCGAGCAATTCGTGCACGAAGGTGACGCCGAGGCCGGCGAAGGTCGAGCCCACCGCCCAGGCGATGATCAGCGCCCCGGCGGCGATGGCGAAGGCGGTGTAGCGCCCGGCGGGCGCGGCCTGGCCGGCGACCGCCGCGGCGATCGGCGCGACGCGCGGCGCCGGCTGCCAGGACGCCGTGGCGAGGCCGAGGATGGCGATGACCGCCAGCGCGGCGATCAGGATGAAGGGCAGGTGCAGCGGCCAGGCGTCGAAATGCAGCGCCGCCGAACTGATCACCGGGCCGAGCGCGCAGCCGAGCGTGAACACGGCGGTCGCCAGCACGGCGTTGGCGCGGGCGTCGTTCTTGGGGTCGAGCTCGATCAGGGCGGCGTTGGCGACGCCGGTCAGCCCGCCGGTGCCGGCGCCGGCGAGCAGCCGGCCGATCGAGAGCGTGACGAGATTGCCGGCCGAGGCGAAGATCAGCGCGCCGGCGATGACGATCAGCAGCGACAAGATGATCGGCAGGCGTCGGTCCCGCATGCGGTCCGACAGGCGGCCGAGCACGAACAGCGCGATCAGCGTGCCGAAGGCATAGACGGCGAAGATGAAGGCGACCGTGAAGGCGTCGAGCGACCACATCACGCGGTAGCTCGTGTAGAGCGGCGAGGCGGCGGTGCTGTTCAGCAGCGCCACCATGATGGCGAGGGCGACGAAGAAGCGCGCCTGGCGGTTGGCGGGACGATCCATCGGGGGGTCCGGAAGCGTGCGCGCTTCGTTCGGCATGGGGGGCGCCCCGGAGACCGGACGGGCCGGCGCGGGACGGGCTGCTTGTAGCGCGTTTTCGCGGCGCGCGCCGCACGAAACGCGAGGCTTGCCGGCGTCAGCCGTCCGGCGCGCGGACGCGCTCGCGATAGAGCAGGTAGAGCCCGCTCGCGATGATGATGCAGGCGCCGACCAGCGTGCGCGGCGCCGGCACGTCGCCGAAGATGAAATAGCCGAGCAGGATCATCCAGATCAGCCCCGTATACATGAACGGCGCCAGGACCGGCACGGCGGTGTGGTGGTGGGCGCGGATCAGGAACCAGTGGCCGACGAAGCCGAGCGCGCCGGTCAGGAACAGGCAGAGGCCGACGAGGAATTCGGGCGTCGCGGCGGCGAGCGGATCGGCGACCGGCGACATCAGGATCAGCGGCACGACGGCCGAATAGAGCAACATGCCGGCGCTCGAATCCGACCGCGTCAGCATGCGGGTCGACAGGATGTAGCAGGCATTGCAGCAGGCGGCGGCGAGCGACAGGAAGATCGCCGGATTGAGGTCGCCGAAGCCCGGCATGGTGATGATCAGCACGCCGGCGAAGCCGACGAGGATCGCCGCCCAGCGCCGCGGTCCCGCCCATTCGCCGAGGATCGGCCCGGCCAGCGCCGCCGTGATGAAGGGCGCCGAGAAGCCGATCGACATGGTCTGGTCGAGCTGCAGCCGGTGCACGGCCATGAAGTTGAAGAAGGTCGAGCCGGCGAGGAACAGGCCGCGCAGGGCCTGCAGGACGGGGCGCCTCGTGCGGTAGAGCACCCAGTGGCGCCAGGGCTGGAACAGCAGCAGCGCCAGCAGCGCGTGGATGGCGAAGCGGACCCAGACGATCGACAGCACCGGCACGAAGTGGCTCGCATATTTCGCCGAGGCATCGAGCACGGCGAAACAGAGCATGGCAAGGCAATAGAGCGCGATTCCGCGCAGGCGTTGTTGCGCCTCCGCGGCGGCGGTCGGCAACGGTGACATCCGCACTCCGGGGAAGTCGGGGGGAAGGTACCTTTTGGGGCAAGTCCCCTGGGGCAGGCGCTATCGGGCGATCGGGCCGCCTTCACTCAAGCAGATTGCCCCGCGCCGCTCAAGCCGTTGGGGTCGGAGTCTCCACCGAAGGCGCGGGAATATCGAGCTCTTCCTCGGCCGGTTCCTCGGTTTCATCGAAATGGGCCGAGAGATTGCGCTCGATCTGGCGAAGCAGCTTGCGCAGCTTCTTGACGTCCTTCTCGTCGAGGCCGGCGATCGCCTCCTTCTCGAGGCGCTTCCAGCCCTTGTCGATGTCGAGGATGGTGCTCCGGCCCTGCTCGGTCAGGTAGACATGCGCCTGGCGGCCGTCGCCCTTGGAGGCCTGGCGCACGACATAGCCCTGCGCCGCGAGCCGGCTCACCATCTTGGTGACGGTGGGCGGCTGGACCGAGAGCGCCTGCGCCAGCTGGCTCATCGACAGGCCGTCTTCCTCGGCCAGCGCCTTGAGGACGCTTTCCTGGCCGGGATGGAGGCCGATCCGCATCAGATGGCCGCCCGAGCGGGCGCGGGCGGCGCGGGCCGACTGGGTGAGGCGGTAGGTGATCGTCTTGCGGTGATTGAAAGCCATGATGCCTCTCGTAGCGCAGCAACGTGTCGAGTTGATGACACGGCAAACGATCGTCAACGTTGCAATTTCAGCCCGATGCTGACCGTGGTGGTCGGATAGTCGCCGCCCGGCTGGGCGCTGTCATAGTATTCCTGCGAGAAGCGCCCGACGAGCCAGGCCGAGCGGTTGATCTTCCACGTCACTCCGAAGCCGGCTTCATAGGTGACGTCGGCGACGTTGATGCCTTCGTAGTATTCGCGGCGCCAGCCGAGGTCGCCCTCGAGCGTCAGATTGCGCCGCAGCGCATGCTCGGCCCTGAGGCCCGCATCATAGACGATCGATCCGGCCGAGTTGGGATCCGTGGTCGGATTGACGAAGGTGGCGGCGCGCAGCGTGAAATTGGTCAGCGGCGTCGGCGACCAGATCACCGAGGCGTCGACCGTCATGGCGTCGAGCGGCGCGAAGACCGGGTCGTCGTAGCGCTCGTGGTGCCAGCCGAGCGCCAGTTCGCCCCGCAGCACCGGATCGGCGGAATAGGCGATGCCGCCGCGCAGCGTCACCCCCTGGCTGGCGCGGTTGAAGCCGTTGTCGTCGATCTTCTGCTTGAAGCTGCGATCGGAGACTTCCGCCTCGACGAAGGGCGTGAAGGCCGGCGTCACCTCGTAGCCGATGCGGGCGGCGACGCTCGTCAGCGTGTTGTCGCGGTCGCCCTGCGGCACCACGACATCGCCGGCATGGCCGTCATTGTACTGGGAATAGGCGAGGTTGCCGCGTAGCTGCAGCGCCATGCGGCCGACCGAGCCGTCCAGCGTCGCGCCGCCGGTATAGGTGTTGATGCCGGGCGGTTCGTCGACGCCGGTCGGGTAGTCGATGCTGGAGAGCGACTGCGTGTCGTAATTGTAGTTGCCGCGCAGCCGCAGCGCCCAGTCGCGCGGCAGGTCGATGCGCGCGGTCGCGTCGGCGTTCACCGTCGGGCGCGGCGCCACCGAGGTATCGGTGAAATAGTCATAGGTGCCGTGCAGCGACAGGCCGAGTTCGTGACGGCTCCAGTCGGAGCGCACGATCAGGTCGGGCACCAGCGTCAGCACGCCGGACGGGCCGCCGGTCGAGGCCTGGGCGGCATTGGTGGTGTAGCCGCCGCGCAGTTCGATCGAGGGCAGGATGAGGAAGCTGCCGACGCGGATGCCGAGCGGGTCGTAGCTCGACGAATCGCGCGCATCGGTCGTCATCGAGCGCGGCCGCGTCGGGGTTTCGTTTTCCTCGGCGATGGTCGGCAGCAGGCGCTCGCCGCGCTCCGTGCGGCCGAGCTGCATCGGCTCCGCCTCGGCCGGCTGCGCCGTGAGCGCCGGGTCGGTCAGGTCGACCTCTTCCTGGCCATCGCTGCCGCGGAGGACCGCGAAATCCTCGTCGCCGGCAAAGCTCCCGACCGGCGCGGCATAGTCCTGCGCGACGGCGGCCGTCGTCGGGGCCAGCGCCTGGAGGAGCGCGGCCGACAGGAGGAGCCGGACAGGGAACTGCATTGCCGCTTGCCGTGACCTTCGCAGGTTGAAACACCGGGCCGGACGGACCGCCCCTTATGGTTTCCGAACAGTAAACGCGGTTGGTTAAGGGAAGGTTGTCGCGGCCTCGGACCGCAGGCGGCATTTTCGGGCGGCGCCGGGCGCGCGCGCATGGTAAAAGCCCGCGCTCAATCAGTTTGGAGTGAACGATGCGGGTTGCAGACGAGCCGGGCGCCGACAGCGCGAGCCAGTCGGTCGAATCGGCGCTCAGGACGCTGTCGAGCGAGCGCTCCGGCCTCGACGCGCTCGCCGCCGCGCTGGCCGGTCCGCTCGCCGCGCCCTTCGCGGATGTCGTGCGCCTAATCCGCGAGCATGCCGGGCGGGTCGTCGTCACTGGCGTCGGCAAGAGCGGCCATGTCGGCGTCAAGATCGCGGCGACGCTCGCCTCCACCGGCACGCCGGCCTTCTTCGTCCATGCCGCCGAGGCGAGTCATGGCGATCTCGGCATGGTCGGCCGCGACGACATCATCCTGGCGCTTTCCTGGTCGGGCGAGACGGCGGAGCTGCGCCCCGTCGTCGAATATGCGAGCCGCTTCCGCACGCCGCTGATCGCCGTCACCTCGAACGCCGAGAGCGCGCTCGGCCGCCAGGCGACGCATGTGCTGGCCCTGCCGCGCGCCGAGGAGGCCTGCCCGCACGGCCTGGCGCCGACCACCTCGGCGGTGATGCAGTTGGCGCTCGGCGACGCGCTCGCCATCGCGCTCCTGGAGACGCGCGGCTTCACGGCGCAGGATTTCCGCCTGTTCCACCCCGGCGGCAAGCTCGGCGCCAGCCTGCATTTCGTGCGCGACATCATGCACAAGGGCGCGTCGATGCCGATCGCGCCGGCGGGCTCGCCGATGACCGAGGCGATCGTGACCATGACGGCGAAGGGGCTCGGCTGCCTCGGGGTCGTCGACAGCGACGGCGCGCTGGTCGGCATGATCACGGACGGGGATCTGCGCCGTCATATCGGCCCGGACCTGCTCGCGCGCAGCGTCGACGAGGTGATGACCCGTTCGCCGAAGACGATCCCGCCGGACATGCTCGTCGGCGCGGCGATCGACCGGCTGAACGGCGCCAAGATCACGGTGCTGTTCGTCGTCGAGGGTGGCAAGCCGGTCGGCGTGCTGCACATGCACGACCTGCTCAGGATCGGCGTGGCGTGAGGGACGAGGCTCCGTCGCCCCCTGCGGAGGCCGGGGCCCATAACCATCGGCCCAACGAAACGTGGCACGGCCTTCTGGTCAAGGCCGGTGCGTCTGGATCCCGGCCTTCGCCGGGATGACGCGCCGGGGCCGCCGACTACACCCAGCCGAGCAGTTCGCGCCGCACCAGATGCTCGAGCAGCGCCATGCCTTCCGGGCTGTCGTTCAGGCAGGGCAGCGCGGCGAAATGCTCGCCGCCATTGTGCTTGAATATCTCGGCGTTCTCGCCGGCGATCTCCTCCAGCGTCTCGACGCAATCGGCGCTGAAGCCCGGCATGACCACGGCGATGCGCTTCACGCCGCGCTTCGCCAGCGCCTCGACGGTCTTGTCCGTATAGGGCTGCAGCCATTCCGCCTTGCCGAAGCGCGACTGGAAGGTGGCGGTGAGCTTCTCTTCCGGCCAGCCGAGCTGCTCGCGCAGCAGCCGCGCGGTCTTCAGGCAGTGGCAGTGATAGGGGTCGCCGAGTTCGAGATTGCGCTTCGGCAGGCCGTGGAACGAGGCGAGCACCAGCTCCGGCTCGAAGTCGAGCGCCGCGATCGAGCGCTCGACCGAGGTGGCGAGCGCGGCGATGTAGACGGGGTCGTCGTGATAGGCCGGCAGCGTGCGCACCGCCGGTTGCCAGCGCATCGTCTTCAGCTTGTCGAAGGCCTTGTCGTTCGCCGTCGCCGTCGTCGTCGCGGAATATTGCGGATAAAGCGGCGCCAGCAGGATGCGGTCGCAGCCGGCGCGCTTCAGACCGTCGATCTTCTCGGCGATCGAGGGCGTGCCGTAGCGCATCGCCCAGTCGACGACGATCTTCGGATTGGTGGCGAAGGCGGCGGAGAGCTTGTCGGACTGCGCGCGCGTAATGGTGCGGAGCGGCGATTCATTGCGCTCCCGGTTCCAGATCGTGGCGTAGTTCCTGCCCGATTTCGACGGCCGCGTCGTCAGGATGACGCCGTTCAGCAGCGGCCACCAGACGAGCTTCGGCACCTCGATGACGCGGGGATCCGACAGGAATTCCTTCAGATAGCGCCGCATCGACCAGTAGTCGGTCGCGTCCGGCGTGCCGAGATTGATCAGGAGGACGCCGACGCGGCTCTCCGCGACCGGCGGGTGGTCGGCGGGCCTGGACGAAACGGCGGGCGAGGTGGGGGCGCTTGGCTGGCTGGTCATCGTGCCGGAACTTAGCCGTTCCGCGCCGTCCCGCGAAGGGGCCGGGTGCGATTTCGTCCGTCGCGCGTTGTCGCAGCGCCGGCATTGGCCCCGGCAGGCCGCGGGAGGTTATTCCGTTGCATCAATTCGGCGCTATGCTGGCGCCGGTGGACAACATCTCGGGGATGCACGGATGATCGGACGTACTGCTCTTGGACGCAGCCTCGGCTTCGTCGCGCTGTCGGGGCTCGCCCTCGGCCCGGCGCTCGCCGAGCCGGTGACGATCGCCTTCGTCCAGACCAATGACATCGACCGGATGGAGGAACTGGACGGGCGCGGCGGCTTTGCGCGGCTGATGGCGGTGGTAGCGGCGGAGCGGGCGAAGGGACCGACCGTCTTCGTGCATTCCGGCGACACCATCTCGCCGTCCCTGCTCTCCGGCATCGACAAGGGCGTGCACATCATCGACATCCTGAACCGGATGAAGGTCGACGTGATGACGCCGGGCAACCACGAGTTCGACTTTGGCCCGGAGGTCTTCCATGCCCGGATCGGCGAGGCGACCTTCCCGGTCGTCACCTCGAACATCCGCGAGCCCGACGGCAGTCAGCCGAAGAACACGGTCGACGACAGGATCGTCGAGATCGAGGGCGTCAGGATCGGCTTCTACGGCCTGACCACCGAGGATACGCGCTTCGTCGCCTCGCCCGGCGACACGGTCTTCAAGCCGTCGATCGAGACGGCCAGGGCCAAGGGCGAGGCGCTGCGCGCCGCCGGCGCCGATCTCGTCGTCGCCGTGGTGCACACGCCGCTCGCCGTCGACATGATGCTGGTGCGCGACCGCGCCGCCGATCTCGTCTTTTCCGGCCATGACGAGCACCTGCTGACCTATTTCGACGGCCGCACGGCGCTGACCGAATCCGGCGCGCAGGCGGAGGACATCGTCGTCACCCGCGTCACCGTCGACAAGCGGGAGAAGGACGGCAAGGCGACGGTCGACTGGCGGCCGCATTTCGACATCGTCGACAGCGCTTCCGTGACGCCCGATCCGGGGATCGCCGGCGTGGTGAAATCCTATCAGGACAAGCTCGATTCCGAGCTCAAGGTCGAGATCGGCAAGACCGAGACGGCGCTCGACAGCCGCCGCGCCACGGTGCGCGGCGAGGAGGCGGCGATCGGCAACCTGATCGCCGACGCCATGCGATCCGCCGTCGATGCCGATGTGGCGCTGACGAATGGCGGCGGCATCCGCGCCGACCGGGAATATCCCGCCGGCACCACGCTGACCCGCGCCGACATCTTTGCCGAGCTGCCCTTCGGCAACAAGACGGTGAAGCTGGTCGTCACCGGCGAGAAGCTCCGCGCGGCGCTCGAGAGCGGCTTCAGCATGACTTCCGCCGTTGCCGGCCGGTTCCCGCAGATTTCCGGCATGGTGGTCGAGGTGGATCTCTCCAAGCTGCCGGGCAGCCGCGTCCGCAGCGTGCTGGTCGACGGCGCGCCGCTCGATCCCGAGCGCAAATACACGCTGGCGACCAATGACTATCTTGCCGGCGGCGGCGACGGCTACGTGGCGTTCAAGGACGCGGCGCGGCTGATCAGCCCGGTCGACGCCAAGCTGATGGCGAGCGACGTGATCGACTATGTCGCCGCGGCGAAGACGATCGCCCCCAAGGTCGAGGGACGGATCCTGCTCAACTAGGGCGTTTTCGAGCGATGCGGATACCGGTTCGCGGGAAGAAAACGCGACCGGACAAGGCTCTCGCGGAGACCCATCCTGGCCGAACCCGACCCTTCGCCTCTCCCCGCGCGAGGGGTGAAAGGGAAGCTCAGAGGCCCTTGGCCTGCTGGGTGAAGACGAAGCTGTCGAAGGGATATTCCGCGACCCGGTACCATTGGTAGATCTGGTCGCGGAAGGTCTTCCAGGGCTCGTAGATGGCCTTGAACTCCGGCGTCGCGGCGGACAGCTCGTCATAGAGCTGGAAGGTCGCCTTGTAGGCGGCCTCGAGCAGGTCGGTTGGAAACGGCCGCAACTGGGCGCCGTCGGCGATCAGCTTGCGGATCGCCACGTTGTTGGCGATGTCCATGCGCGCCAGAATGGAGTCGTTGACCTGCGCGGCGGCGGCCTTCAGCGCCGCCTGATAGCTCGTCGGCAGGCTCTGGAACGCGTCCCGGTTGACGAGAAGCTGCAGCGAGGCGCCGCCGTCCCACCAGCCGGGATAATAGTAGTACGGCGCGACCTTGTAGAAGCCGAACTGCGCATCGGCGGCGGGCCCCGAGAATTCGGCCGCGTCGATCGCGCCGATTTCGAGCGCCTCGAACGCCGCGCGCCCGGACATGCTCTGCGGCTCCACGCCCAGCCGTTCGATCACCCTGGCGCCCAGCCCGGCGATGCGCATCCGCATGCCGGCGATCTCGGTGACGCTGCGGATCTCCTTGCGGAACCAGCCGCCCATCTGGGCGCCGGTATTGCCGGCGAGGAAGGAAACGAGATTGTAGCCGGCGTAGAAGCTGTCGAGGAGATGCTGGCCGCCGCCCTCGTTGATCCAGGCGTTCTGCATGCGCGCGTTCAGGCCGAAGGGCAGGGCGCTGCCGAAGGCGAAGGCCGGGTTGCGATCCATGTTGTAGTAGGAGTTCGTGTGGCACGCCTCGATCAAGCCGGAGGAAACGGAATCGAGCGTCTTGGTGGGCTCGAAGATGCCCTCCTCGCCGGCGAGGACCTCGATCTGGAAATGACCGTCGGTGAGGCCGGCCACCGTCACGGCCAGCGTCTCGACGCCGCCATAGAGCGGGGCGACGCTGCGCGGGAAATCGGTCCGGATGCGCCACGTCACCGTCGGCCTGGTCTCGGTGGCGGCTCTGGCGGGAGCGACGGGAAGCGCCGCGCCGACCAGCGCCGCGCCCGAACCCATGCCCGCCGACCTGATGAAGCCGCGCCGATCGAGACGATCCGCACTCATGGAACCATACCTTGCCTGTCCCCAAATGATGCCATGACAACGTCACAAGCATGGGGGCTGTCAATCTCGCCGCCGCGGCGCATGACGATCGCATGACGTCGCGACCGGCTTGATTATGCGGCAAATCGACGGCCGGCGCATCGCCCTTCGAAACGCCGTGACCGCAGCGGCGGAGGCCGGTATTCTGCCATCTTCGGATGCGACAGCCCCCGGCGCCAACAGTTGCGATCAGGATCATGACCCAACCCACATCTTTCTCGCCCCTCGTCGCCGTGACCGCCGATGTGCGCGACGCCGACGGCTATCGCTGGCACGCCGCGCCGGAGACCTACATCCGCGCCGTGCTGACGGGCGCGGGCGGCATTCCCCTGATCGTGCCGTCGCTCGGCGATGCGCTCGACATTGACGGGCTGCTGGCGCGGGTCGACGGCGTGCTGGTCACGGGCAGCCGCTCCAATGTCCATCCCTCGCTCTATGGCGCCGACGTCGACGCGCGCACCGAGCCCTATGACCCGGCGCGCGATTCCACCGCGCTGCCGCTGATCCGCGCGGCCATCGCCAAGGGCGTGCCGCTGCTCGCGATCTGCCGCGGCCAGCAGGAACTGAACGTCGCGCTCGGCGGCACGCTGGTGTCGGAAGTGCAGGACCTGCCCGGCCGCGACGATCATCGTTCGCCGGTCTCCGATCTCCAGGAAGAACGCTTCGCCATTCGCCATCCGGTCGAGATCGTGCCCGATGGGTGCTTCGCGCGGATCCTCGAGCGCGACACGATCTCGGTCAATTCGCTGCACCGGCAGGCGATCGGGCGGCTCGCCGACGGGCTCGTGGTCGAGGCGGTGGCGGCGGACGGCACCATCGAGGCGGTCAGCGTGCGCGACGCGCCGGGCTTCGCCGTCGGCGTGCAGTGGCATCCGGAATATTGGGTGGCGACCGACGCGCCCTCGGCCCGGCTGTTCCGCGCCTTTGGCGATGCGATGCGGGCCCGCGCCGCCGGCGCGACGCGCGTGGCGGCCGAATAGCTCAGGCGGCGGCCAGCGCGCCGCCGAGCATCAGCAGGCCGAACACCAGGATGCCGCTCGCGGCGACGACCTGAAGGCCGTTGATGACGCGCAGCTGCGTCAGGCTCTCGCCGCCCGAGAAGCGCAGCGCCAGGTCCTTGGCCTTCACCGCCAGCGCCGCGAGCGCCGAGACCGTCAGCCCGGTCCCCAGCGCCATCACCAGCACCGACAGGATGCCGGCCCAGTAGAGCTTCTGCGAGATCGCGAAGACGAGGACGATCACCGCGCCGGAGCAGGGGCGGACGCCGACGGCGAGGATCGCCGTCCAGGCGTTGGCCAGCGTCAGCGGCTTGTCGAGCGCGGCAGGGTCCGGCGCGTGCGAATGGCCGCAGTCGCAGACGAGGCCATGCGCGGGGTCGTGATGATGGTGGTGGTGGTCATGCCCATGGTCATGGTCATGGCGATGGTCGTGCGCCTGCGCCGCCGCGCCGTGATCGTGTCCGTGGTGGTGGCCGCGGCCCGAGAGCCGGGTCCAGAGCAGCCAGAGCCCGCACAGCGTGATCAGCGCGTAGCTCGCGATCTCCAGCGCGTCCGTGGCGCGCGTCATCGTCATCGCCGTCACGTTCAGGATCAGCGTCCCGATCGACACCACGACGATCGCCGTCAGCGCCTGCACGAAGGCGGAGGCGAACGAGATGACGACGCCGCGCTTCAGCTTCTCGCCGGTGGCGAGCAGATAGGTCGCGATCACCGCCTTGCCGTGGCCCGGGCCGGCGGCGTGGAACACGCCGTAGGCGAAGGAAAGGGCGACCAGGATCAGCGCGGCGTGGCCGCTCTGCGTCAGGTCGCCGAGCGCGCCCGTCAGGTCTCGGTAGAACAGCGCCTGCTGGCGCGCGATCCACTGGAACAGCGGCGCCAGCGGCCCGGCCCAGGCCGTCGATCCGGAGCCGTCCGGCGTGGCGATGCCGAACGGGCTCGGCGCGGCGAAGGCGAGGACGGGCATGAGCGTGGCGCTTGCGCCCGCGAGGCAGCCGACAAGGCGGGATTTCATGAGCAGTCGACCGTAATCTGGCTGCCGAGGCTTGCCGCGACTTCCGCGAGCTCCGGCGGCAGGTCGCGCTGGTCGGCGGGAATGGCGGCCAGCATGGTCGCCGTCTGGGCGTCGAGTTCCTTGGGCGGCCTGTAGTGCGCCTTGCAGTTCGCCGGTGCGTTGGTGAGCGTGATCGGCTTCTCGGCGATGAAGTTGAAGGCGACGAAATACTCCGGATCGAACACTTCGAGCGTCGTGTTGGGGCCGGGCGAAACCGGCTTGCGGAGCGGCAGCGTGTAGAACAGCGTCAGCCGGCCGCCGTGGAAATCGAGCCAGTATTCCTTCGGATCGTCGACCGGCGCGCGCTGGCCGTTCACCTTCAGGCGCGTGAAGTAATAGAAATCCTTCAGCGATTCGACGTTGACCTTGGCGAGCGGCTGCAATTCGTCGTCGGAGAGGTCGCCGTCGCCATTCGTGTCCAGGCCCTGCACGGCGAAGGCGGTGAAGGCGGCGTCGAACTGCCAGATGTGGCGGATCGCCGACATCTTGCCGTCCTTGTCGAAGACGATCTCCTCCCTGGCGTCGATGAAGACGTGCGGATGGGCCTCGGCGGCGGACGCGGCGAGCGCGACGAGGACGAAGACGATCAGCGATCGAAGCATGGGCGGCGTATCTTTGCAGTACGAGGCGACGGCCGAAAGGGCCAGAAAACTGCGGCCAGATCGTGTCGGCCGCTCGGGGCCGTACTCAATTGGAGATGCGGCATTGTTGGGCTAGCAGCTGCCGCCTTCGGGCTTGTGGCTGTCGAACCATTTCACCAGGAAGTCGATGAAGCTGCGGACCTTGCCCGAAAGGTGCCGCCGGTGCGGATAGACCGCGTGGATGGCGACGCTGGCCGGCTCGAACTCCGAGAGCACGACCTGCAGCGCCCCCGCCTCGACCTCGTCGCGCACCACCAGATAGGGCACGACGGCGAAGCCGAGCCCGGCCAGCGCCGCCTGGCGCGCCGCGTTGGGGCTGTCGACCTCGACCCGTCCCTTGACGGGGATAGAAACCCGCTCGCCGTCGATCAGGAACGGCCAGTTCGTCCGATAGGCGACGTTTGAATCGATCACGCAGGGCTTGCCGACCATGTCGTCCGGATGCAGCGGCAGGCCGTGCTCCGCGATCACTTCGGGACTGGCGCAGATGACGATCCGGAACGAGGCGAGGCGGCGCGCGATCAGGCTGGAATCGGTCAGCGTCGAGATGCGGATCGCCACGTCGAAGCCCTCGTCGACGAGATCGACGAAGCGGTCCTCCAGATGCAGCTCGAGCGAGATCTCGGGCTCGCTGACGACGAACTCCATGATCGCCCGGCCGAGGTCGCCGTCGCCGAAGGTGCGCGGCGCCGAGACCTTGAGGCGGCCGCGCGGCGCGGCATGGGCGTCGCCGATCGACGATTGCAGGTCCTCGATGCGTTGCAGGATCTCGGTGGCGTCGCGGGCGTAGCTCTGCCCGACCTCGGTCAGCGAGAGCGTCCGCGTGGTGCGGTTGAGCAGGCGGGCGCCGAGTTCGTCCTCGAGCTCGCGCACATATTTCGAGATCAGCGCCTTCGAGCGTCCCATCTTGCGCGCGGCGGCGGAGAAGCCGCCGGCATCGACGACCTCGACGAAGGTTCGCATCCGGGTGAGCGTGTCCATGCCGCCTAGCCTGCCAGGATCTTGCGGGCGAGCGCGATCAGCGCGCGATCGCGCCCGCGCGGCGCGATCAGCGAGACGCCGAGCGGGCAGCCGTCATATTCGGCGAGCGGCAGGCTGATCTGCGGCAGGCCGGTCAGGCTGGCCGTGCAGGACATGGAGAGCGCGCGGTTGCGGTAGGACTCGAGCTCGTCGCCGCCCAGGCCGACCAGCGGCGCGATGCCGGGCGTGGTCGGGATGGCGAGCACGGTGTCGTCGCCCAGCAGGCCTTCCAGGCGCTCGCGCACCTGGGCGCGGCGCTGCGCCGCGGCGTCATAGTCCTCGCGCGTCACATGGCTCGCCCATTCGAAGCGCTCGCGCACGCCGGGGCCGAAGACGGGCTTGCGGCTGGTGATCCACTCGCCATTGGCCTGCCAGGCTTCATAGGCCTGCATGGTGCGGAAGATCATTCGCCAGGCGGCGAGGCCGTCCGGCGAGACGATGACCGCGCCGGCGGGCTCCAGATGCGCGGCGATGCGGGGCGTCGCCGAACGGACGGCGGCCTCTTCCAGATCGCCGAGCAGCAGGGCGTGGATGTCGTCGCCGACGAGGAAGCGGCTGAGCGGCGGGCCATCGACATCGTCGCCGAGCAGGGCGTCGCCGACCTTCGCGAAGGTGTCGATGTCGCGCGCGAACCAGCCGACCGTGTCGAAGGTCTCGGCCAGCGGCGCGACGCGCGAAATGTCGATCCGGCCATGGGTCGGGCGCAGGCCGATCAGGCCGTGATAGGAGGCCGGCGCGCGGACCGATCCGCCGGTGTCGCTGCCGAGCGCGAAATCGACCAGGCCGGCGCTGACGGCGGCGGCCGAGCCGGAGGACGAGCCGCCCGGGATGCGGCCCGGCGCGCGGACATTGATCGGCGTGCCGTAATGATGGTTCTCGCCATTCATCGAATAGGCGAACTCGTCCGTATGCACCTTGCCGACGAAGCGGGCGCCGGCGTCGAGCAGCGCCTGGACCGAGGGGGCGCTCACTGTCTTGATGTCGCTTTCGGCCCGCTTCAGCGGATGGCCGACGCCCGTCGGATAGCCGGCGACGTCGTAGAGATCCTTGATCGCCATGGTGAGGCCGGCGAGCGGGCCGGTCGGAGCGGAGGGGACCTCGACGGCGGGATAGTCGAGAAACGCGTTGACCGGATCGTTGGCGAGAAGCATGGGCTCTGTCGATTTCCTGGAGGGACATCGGAGCGGCGCCGGCGCGGCGCCGCGTTCCTGCGATTCATAGCGCTATTCGACGGCCGTTGCCAAAGGCCGGTGGCCGCGCGCCGTCAGGCGGCGATGGCGGCGCCGTCCGAGCGCGGGTCGCTGGCGCCGAAGATGCGGCCGTCCTTGCGGCGGACGAGCGCCCCGGCATGCCCCATCGTGTCGGAATAGGCCTCGTCCAGCACCTCGACCTCGTGGCCGGCCCGTTCGAGCGCCAGGACGATGTCGGGATCGAGACGGTTCTCGACACGCAGATTGGTGTGGTCCGAGCCCCAGGTGCGGCCGAGCAGCCAGCGCGGCGCGTCGATCGCCGCGCCGAGATCCATGCCGAACAGGGCGTGGCGGGTGAAGATCGCGCCCTGGGTCTGCGGCTGGCCGTCGCCGCCCATGGTGCCGTAGCTCATGATGCGGCCGTCGTCGAAGCGGGCGAGCGCCGGGTTCAGCGTGTGGAAAGGCTTGCGGCCGGGCTCGAGCGGGTTCACCGCATGCGGATCGAGCGAGAAGCTGGAGCCGCGGTTCTGCCAGGTGATGCCGGTCGCCGGCAGCACGACGCCGGAGCCGAACTCCCAGAAGATCGACTGGATATAGGAGACGGTGAGCCCCGACGCGTCCATCGCGCCGAGCCAGACCGTGTCGCCCTTCCTGGCCGGCTGCGGCCAGGGCGCGGCGCGGCTCCCGTCGATCCTCGCCGCCTCGCGCTCCAGCACGCGCGGCGAGAGATGCATGGAGAGGTCGCCGGCGAAGATCGGGTCGGTGACGTGCTTGTCGCGCAGCAGGAAGGCGCGTTTCGTCGCCTCGATCAGGCCGTGCACATGCTCGAAGCTTTCGCCGCGCTTGACGCCGAGGCGCTCGAAGATGCCGAGGATCAGGAGCGAGGCGAGGCCCTGGGTCGGCGGCGGCGAATTATAGACGGTCACGCCATCGAGGCGGACGGAGAGCGGCGCGCGCAGGCGGGCCTCGTGCCGGGCGAGGTCGTCGCGCGTCACCGGAGCGCCGACCCGCTGCAGGTCGCCGGCGATCTCGCCCGCGATGTCGCCGCGATAGAAATCGAGGAAGCCGGCGCGGGCGAGATGGTCGAGCGTGTCGGCGAGGCGTTCCTGGCGCAGCACCGCGCCGGTCTCCGGCGGCTTGCCGTCGACGAGGAAGACATCGGCGAAGCCCGGCTGGTCGGCGAGCGCGGCATGATGCTGGGCGGTCAGCCGGGCCTGCGAGCGGGTGACGGCGACGCCGTTCTGCGCATGGGCGATCGCGTTGGCGAGCAGGGTGGGGCCGTCGAGCCGGCCGCCCAGGCTCTGCGACAATTCATAGGCCGTGTTCCAGCCCGAGACGGCGCCGGCGACCGTCAGCGCCGCGTCGGGGCCGCGCGTCGGGATCGTGTCGTGGCCCCTGGCGCGATAGGCCTTGATGGTGGCGCCGGTGCCGGCGCCGCCGCAGGCTTCCAGATAGCGCGGCTCCTTGCCGGGCTCGCGGATCAGCCAGAAGCCGTCGCCGCCGATGGCGTTCATGTGCGGGTAGACCACGGCGATGGTGGCGGCGGCGGCGATCGCCGCCTCGATGGCGTTGCCGCCGGCGCGGATGATCTCCGCGCCCGCTTCCGCGGCTGCCCGATGCGGGGCGACGACCATGCCCCTCTCGCCGACGATGGTTTCGCTCACGCGCTGCTCTCCTGTTGCCTCTCCTGCATAGGCGAAACGGCCGGGAGCCGGAAGCGCGAATCATATGGCCGGCCAGAGCATCGGGCCGCCCTCGCATCGGCCGCCCGGGCGCCGTCGAAAGCCGCCGGGAGCCGCCGGCATGTGATGGAAATGCCGCGCTGCGCCGCCGGCGCGCGGCCTCCGGCCACCCGTGCATGAAAAATGGGCCGCAGATGGAAAATCCGCTTGAATGTTAACCGCGTTCCGCCTACCTAGACCTCGCCCAATAATCGCACGTGCCTGTGGTTGCGTGCCGACCGGTGGGGCTTCGGACAAGAGGCCGAAGCGACGCCCAAGATCCTCCGCAAGAGGGTCCCAGGAGTTCGGGAGCGATCCCGAAAAGGTCGGCAGCCGGAAAGCGAAACCGGTGAACTCCGTCTCCGCGGAGGACGCGACTTGAAGCAACGACGTAGCGGGCTTTTTTGGTCTCTGACGGCTCTCCAAAGGCCGTGGTCACTGAAGAGGCACTACATCCTTGCCGGGCGTGCGGATCGGGTCTCCCGTTCCAAGCGAAGGCAGCGCTCACGATGAACGCTTCCGTTCGTCAAAGCGACTGCTACCCGCGAAAACTGCCGGCTCACCCCGGCAAAAACGGCTCGCCGTCACCGTTCCGATCGCGTCCATAGCGCTCGGCGCGAGGGCTGCGCTCCGGTTTCGTCATCGCTTTCGCAACGCTTTTGGCCCTGGCAGGCCGACGGGGAGACCCTCATGACCGCACGCATCATCGACTTCCTCAACACCCGACGTCCCGACGGCCCCTGCCTCGTGGTCGATCTCGATGTCGTGCGCGACAATTATCTGGCCTTCGCGCATGCGCTGCCCGACACCCGCGTGTTCTACGCGGTGAAGGCCAATCCGGCGCCGGAAGTGCTGTCGCTGCTCGCCTCGCTCGGCTCGAATTTCGACTGCGCCTCGGTCGCCGAGATCGACATGGCGCTTGCCGCCGGCGCGACGCCCGACCGCATCTCCTTCGGCAACACGATCAAGAAGGAGCGCGACGTCGCCGCCGCCTTCGCCCGTGGCATCGACCTCTATGCGGTCGATTGCGAGGCCGAGGTCGAGAAGGTGGCGCGCGCCGCTCCGGGCACCCGCGTCTTCTGCCGCATTCTCTGCGATGGCGCCGGCGCCGAATGGCCGCTGTCGCGCAAGTTCGGCTGCGAGCCCCAGATGGCCGTCGGCGTGCTCGAGCATGCGCATCGCCTGGGCCTCCGCGCCTATGGCGTGTCGTTCCATGTCGGCTCGCAGCAGGCGAACACCGAGGCCTGGGACGGCGCGCTCGCGTCCGCCGCCGGGATATTCGCGACGCTCGCCGAGCGCGGCATCCAGCTTTCGATGGTCAATCTCGGCGGCGGCTTCCCGACCCGTTATCTCAAGGAGATTCCGGGCGTGGAGAACTATGCCTCCTCGATCGACGCCGCGCTGAAGCGCCATTTCGGCAACCGCATTCCCGAGACGATCATCGAGCCGGGCCGCGGCATGGTCGGCAATGCCGGCATCATCAAGACGGAAGTGGTGCTGATCTCGCAGAAGAGCGAAGCGGCGGACGACATCCGCTGGGTCTATCTCGACATCGGCAAGTTCGGCGGCCTCGCCGAGACGATGGACGAGTCGATCCGCTACCCGATCCGCACCGCGCACGACAATGACGAAAAGACGCCCTGCGTGCTCGCCGGCCCGACCTGCGATTCCGCCGACGTCCTCTATGAGAAGGCGCCGTATCATCTGCCCGTCTCGCTCTCGATCGGCGACGAAGTGCTGATCGAAGGCACGGGCGCCTATACGACGACCTATTCGGCCGTCGCCTTCAACGGCTTCAAGCCGCTCGAAGCCTTCGTGATCTGAAGGGCAGCCATCGATGATCCAGATTGGTGTGGAGGCGCCGGGTGAATCCGGCGCCCGCGAGAGGCTGCTTGACCGGACCATGGGGCCGGACCGCCACCTGAAGACGTCCGAGCGGTTGCGCGAGAATCGCCTGCCGGCGTCGGGCCTGGCGCTGGTCGCGCGCGATGGCGACGCGATCGTCGGCTCGGTCCGTCTCTGGAATGTCTCGGCCGGTGGCCGCGACGCGTTGCTGCTCGGCCCGCTCGCGGTCGCGCCGGAGCGCCAGGGCGAGGGCCTCGGCGGCAAGCTGATGCGCGCCGCGCTGAACCGCGCCGCGATGTTCGGCCATGGCGCCGTCATCCTGGTCGGCGATGCCGACTATTATGCGCGCTTCGGCTTTTCGACCGAGGCGACGCGGAGCCTGATGATGCCGGGCCCCGTCGAGCGGGCCCGCTTCCTGGCGATCGAGCTGCGCGACGGCGCCCTCGACGGCGCCGCCGGCACGCTCGTCGCCACGGGCGACTGGGCGACGCCGCCGCTCGCAGGTCCCGACTACCCGCTGGTCGCCGACCGGCGCGGGCTCGACCTCGTCAACACAACCCGCTAGGCTTCAAGCTTCGAGCCGGCCATGGCTGGAAGGGGTAAATGCCCTTCCAGCCATGGCTTTTTGTCTGTCACGAAGGAAGGGTACGGTACCCCACTTGTTGATTTCGACTTTCAGGAGTGAACTGTCATGACGAATTGGCCTGTCTACGGTCGCATTTCCGGCCCCGTGGTGATCATCGGCTTCGGTTCGATCGGACGCGGTTTCCTCCCGCTGCTGAAGCGGCACTTCGCTCTCGACCGGCCGCAGATCACGATCATCGAGCCCAGCGACGAGAACGCCGGCCTGATGGCCACTTTCGGCGTCAAGCACGTCAAGGTCGCGCTGACGCGGGAGAATTACCGCGAGGTCCTGACGCCGCTCCTGACGAGCGAGGCCGGCCAGGGCTTCTGCGTCAACCTCTCGGTCGATACGTCGTCGCTCGACATCATGAAGCTGGCCCGCGAGCTCGGCAGCCTCTACATCGACACCGTGATCGAGCCGTGGCCCGGCTTCTACTACGACCACAAGGCCGATCCGGCGTCGCGCTCCAACTATGCGCTGCGCGAGGAATTGCTGGCCGAGAAGCGCGCCCATCCCGGCGGCCCGACCGCGGTCTCCTGCTCCGGCGCCAATCCCGGCATGGTGTCCTGGTTCGTCAAGCAGGCGCTGCTCGACATCGCCCGCGACCTCGGCATCGAGCATGACGAGCCGAAGACGCGCCGCGAATGGGCGGCGCTGATGCAGGCGACCGGCGTCAAGGGCATCCACATCGCCGAGCGCGACACCCAGCGCGCCCGCGTCGCCAAGCAACTCGACACCTTCGTCAACACCTGGTCGGTCGAGGGCTTCATTTCCGAGGCGCTGCAGCCGGCCGAGCTTGGCTGGGGCACGCACGAGAAGTGGATCCCCGCCCATGCCCGCACGCATGATACGGGCAGCGGCGCGGCGATCTTCCTGCTCGGCCCCGGCGCCGATACCCGCGTCCGCTCCTGGTGCCCGACGCCGGGCCCGCAGCTCGGCTTCCTCGTCACGCACAACGAGGCGATTTCGATCGCCGACCATTTCACGCTGCGCGACGGCGGCGAGGTGATCTACCGCCCGACCTGCCACTACGCCTATCATCCGTCGAACGACGCCATGCTGTCGCTGCACGAGATGTTCGGCCGGGCCGGCAAGCGGCAGTCGAAGATCCATATCCTCAGCGAGGAGGAGATCATCGCCGGCCGCGACGAACTTGGCGTGCTGCTCTACGGCCACGCCAAGAACGCTTACTGGTACGGCTCGCGCCTCACCATCGACGAGGCGCGCGAGAACGCGCCCTACCAGAACGCCACCGGTATGCAGGTCACCTCGGCCGTGGTGGCGGGCATGGCCTGGGCGCTGACGCATCCGGATCGGGGCATCGTCGAGGCGGACGAGATGGACTACCACCTCTGCCTGAAGGTGCAGAAGCCCTATCTCGGCACCGTCGAGGGCATCTATACCGACTGGACTCCGCTCACGGATCGTCCGGGCTTCTTCCCGGAGGATATCGACGAGAGCGATCCCTGGCAGTTCCGCAACGTGCTCGTCCACCAGCTGGGCTGACGCGCCGCCAACGCCATCGCGAAACGAGACCGGGCTTCGGCCCGGTCTTTTTTTGTGCGCGCCCCGGCGCCCCACGGCAGAGCGATCAGGTGCGGTCAGGCAAGGCGCCATTCGGCCGCGTGCTGAAACGATGCGTCGTCCCGGGTCTTTCCTGCTCGCATTTTGTTCGTGCCGCGAATTTGAGCGGCACCGGAAATGGCGCGCCATGCGTCACGATCATGGCGACGGCGATCCCGGCCACGCGACCGTCGCCCGTCCGATGCGGAAACGCCGCAATTCCGTCACATCGCTTAATGCTGCGACGCACAATTGACATTGGAACGAATGCTGCTCTGCGTGCAGCGCATCGCTGGCATGAGATTTTTAGCAGTGCTCAATCCGGCGGCAACCGCCTATATCAACGTCAACAAGGACGGCGACAGAGAAATCCGGCGCCAGTCCGCAAGAGATCATACAGAATTCGAAGGAAACGATCATGAACATTCTCAATTCCTACAAGACCTGGCGCAAGTTCCGCGAGACCTACAACGAGCTGTCTCGCCTGAACAACCGCGAGCTTGCTGACCTCGGCATCCATCGCGGCGAGATCGAGCGCGTCGCCAAGCAGGCCGTCGGCTACTAAGACTTCAAGGAATTCGCTGGGGACATCTCCCTCCCTCCGGTTCCCAGCGATCGGCGCCGCGCTGACCTCCTCCCCGGCAACGCGCCACCTTTAAAACGCCCGTCGATCTCCTCCCCGACGGGCGTTTTTCTTTCCGCGCAGACCGCGTAAGACGCCGGCTGATGCGACCGTGTCGAGCGCATAATCAGCTCCCGGTCGCGCGCCGGCGTCGCCCATTTTGGGCCTCTTTTCATCGCCCGGCCCGCCGCGGCGACGCCTGTCACGATCCAGTCTAGAATGATTTTGACTTACGTTACGTAACGGCGTAACTCGCGTTTCCGGGGGCGATCGAGGGACTGAGTCGGCCCCTTTATCCGGAGGGGACGACATGCCGCGCATTAGCCAATGGTTCATCGGAACGGCCGTGATCTATGTCATTGTCGGCATGATCGGCGGCATCATCATGGGCGCGACGCAGGATTTCTCGCTCGCGCCGGCGCATGCGCATCTCAACCTGATCGGCTGGGTCTCGCTGGCGCTGATGGGCTTCTACTACAACGCCAATCGCGAGAAGGCCGAGAGCCGGCTGGCGATGATCCAGTTCTGGGTCTCGACGATCGGCCTCTGGATCATGATCCCCGGCCTCGTCATGACGCTGCGCCTCGTGCCGGCGGGCGAGCCGGTCGTCATCGCCGGCTCGATCATCACGCTTCTCGGCATGGTGCTGTTCGCCGTCGCGATCTTCCGCGCCACGCCGCGCCGCGCGTGAGGCCTGGCCGCAAAACCCTGGATCGGTGCCCGGATGGATGCCTGAGCATCGTGCCGGCCCCCATTTTCCGATCGCCCGGCACCGCCATCATCCTGAGGGGCTTCGCGTGAGCGAAGCCTCGAAGGAGCATCCAGCGCGTTGCTTCGCCAACCCGATCATGGGCGTTCCCTGAACCCTCCTTCGAGGCCCGGCTTCGCCGGGCACCTCAGGAGATGGTCGCGTTCTGGGAAGCAAGAAATCCGGGGCGTCAATGCTCAGCCGGCGAGATCGATCACGCCGGCCATGCCGCCTTCGGTGCCGAAGGCGATGCGGACGCCCTTCCGGTCCCAGCCGAGCGCGCTGACCGCGCCGCCTTCGCCCGGCTTGCGCAGGATCGCCTGGTCGCCGTCGGCGAAGCGCACCGCCAGCACCATGCCGTCCTTGTAGCCGATTGCCACGACCTCCTCGGTCGGGTGGCAGGCGACGAAGGTCACGACCTGGTCGCGCGTTCCCAGTTGCAGGGGCTGCTTGCCCATCGGGCCGTCCTTGAAGTGGAACGGCCAGAGTACGGCCATTTCCGCGCCGGACGTCGCCAGGAAGCGGCCCTTGGCCGACCATGACATCGACTTCACCTTGCCGGGATAGCCGGACATGCGCATGTGGCCGCCGCCATCGGCGACGCGCCAGCCATGCAGCGAATTCTCCTGCATCGTCGTGATGACGTTCTTGCCGTCCGGCGAGAAGGTGACGCCGAGATGCGAGCCCTTCCATTCGAATTCGGTCGGCTTCGCCTCGGTGCCGACCCACCAGAGCGAGACGCCGTTGTAGCGGGCAACCGCGAGCCGCAGTCCCTTGGGCGCGAAGGCGAGGCCGGCCGCGGTGCGCTCGTGCTGGAGCACGCGCTCGCGCCCGTCGGCGAAGCGCACGAACACCTGGCGGCCGCTGGCATAGGCGATGATGCCGTCCGGGCCGCAGGCGACCTGATCGATCCACTTCTTCGGCTGGCTGGCGAGTTCCGCCACCCGGCCCTCGGCGTCCGTCGCGCAGACGCGGCCGTCATCGCCCGCCGTGACCAGAAGGCTGCCGTCCTGGGATCGGGCCGCGGCGAGCAGGCCGCCGGAATGGACGCCGAGCTTCTCGGCCGCCGCGCCATCGGCGATCGCGACGGCCCCGTCGCCGAGCGCGAAGGCCGGCGTGTCGTCGAGGAACTGCGCCGCCACGACAAAGGCGTCGAGAGGAAAGGTCTGGATCGTAGGCAAGAGGCTTGTCCGGTCGATGTCATGCAGGGCATTTTCGAGCGAAGAGGATACCGGTTCGCGGGAAGAAAATGCCAGCCAGCTAAGTCGTCGATCACTCCGGCCGGGGCCGGAGCGAGGCGTTCGAAAGGAAGGCGGCCGTCAGGCCGCCGGCATCAGGCAGGCTTCGAAGCTCTTGCGCAGCGCGTCCTCGTCGAGCTTGCGGCCGATGAAGACGAGACGGCTCTCGCGCTTCTCGCCCTCGGCCCAGGGGCGCTGGTGCGTGCCCTCGATGATCATGTGCACGCCCTGCAGGACGTAGCGGTCGGGATCGCGGTCCATCGCCAGGATGCCCTTCAGGCGCAGGATGTTCGGGCCCTCGACCTGGGTGATCTCCTGGATCCAGGGGAAGAACTTGTTCGGGTCGAGCGTGCCGCCGCGTAGCGAGACCGAGAACACGCTGTCGTCGTGGCGCGGATGGTGGTGGTGATGGTCATGATCATGCCCGTGATGGTCATGGTCGTGATCATGGTGGTGATGGTCGTGACCGCAATTCTCGTCATGGACGTGATCATGGTCATGATCCTCGCCCTCGAGGAATTCCGGGTCGAGCGTCAGGATGCGCTCGAGATCGAAGGCGCCGCGATCGAGCACCTTGGAGAGGTCGATGGCGCAGCGCTCGGTCCGGTGGATCGTCGCATGCGGGTTGATCTCGCGGATGCGGCGCTCGACGCTGGCGAGGTGCTCGGCCGAGACGAGGTCGGACTTGTTCAGCAGGATGACGTCGGCGAAGGCGATCTGCTCCTCGGCCTCGGGCGCGTCGTCGAGCCGGGTCAGGAGGTTCATGGCGTCGGCGACGGTGACGACCGCGTCGAGCCGCGACTTGGCGCGCACGTCGTCATCCATGAAGAAGGTCTGGGCGACGGGGGCGGGGTTGGCGAGGCCGGTGGTCTCGACCAGGATGCCGTCGAAGCCGCCGGGCCGCTTCATCAGGCCCTCGACGACGCGGATCAGGTCGCCGCGCACCGTGCAGCAGACGCAGCCATTGTTCATCTCGTAGATCTCTTCGTCGCTCTCGACGATGAGGTCGTTGTCGATGCCGATCTCGCCGAACTCGTTGACGACCACGGCGTATTTCTTGCCGTGGTTCTCCGACAGGATGCGGTTCAGCAGCGTCGTCTTGCCGGCGCCGAGATAGCCGGTGAGCACGGTGACCGGGATCTGGGTTTCCGTCATGAGAAATCTCCGGCGCGGAGCGTCGGCCCGCGCAAAAGGGGGAATGGGTTGCCGCCTGATATAAGGGATGTCGGCGCCGATTGCGATGGGGGAAGGAATGGACCGGGCGAAGGAAGACCCCCACCCCCAGCCCTCACCCGCGTGGAGGTAGCCAGTCTTTCACCTCCCCCTGAGGGGGAGGTCGGAGCGAAGCTCCGGGTGAGGGTTTAGGGAATTCTCCGGATGAGGCCAAACCCTCACCCGCCGGCCTTCTGCCGTCGACCCGTCCCTCAGGGAGAGGGGAAGATTGGCCCGCAATTCGAAGCAAACATATTCGGGCCCCTAAGCCACGCGCGCGTCGCGCTCGACCGCCCAGCAGGCGACTTCCGTCTCGCCGTGCCAGCGGAGATCGGGCCGATCGACACGGCATTTGTCGAAGGCGCGCGGGCAGCGCGGATGGAAGGCACAGCCACGCGGCGGGTTGAAAGGCGAGGGCAGTTCGCCCTTCAGGCGGATGCGCTCGCGCTGCCGTTCCGGATCGGCCATCGGCGTCGCCGAGAGCAGCGCCTGCGTATAGGGATGCAGCGGCTGCTCGAACAGTTTTTCACGGGGCGCGCGTTCGACGACCCGGCCGAGATACATGACCAGGATCTCGTCGGCCATGTGCCGCACGACGGAGAGGCCGTGCGAGATGAACAAGTAGGAGAGGCCGAGGCTCTCCTGCAGTTCGACCAGCAGGTTCAGCACCTGCGCCTGCACCGAGACGTCGAGCGCCGAGACCGGCTCGTCGAGCACGAGGATCTTCGGGCTGAGCATCAGGGCGCGGGCAATGGCGATGCGCTGGCGCTGGCCGCCGGAGAACATGTGCGGATAGCGGCTGGCATGCTCGGGCCGGAGGCCGACGCGCTTCAGCATGTCGAGCACGGCCGCCTTGCGGTCGGCAGCGCTCATGTCCCGGCGGTTGATCACGAGCGGCTCGGCCAGCGCGTCGAGGATCTTCTGGCGCGGATTGAGCGAGCCATAGGGGTTCTGGAAGACGATCTGCACTTCCGAGCGCAGCTTGCGGAGCGCTGCCTTGTCGGCGTTCACCACGTCGGTGTCGCCGATCGTCAGTTCACCCGCGCTCGGCTCCTCGATCATGGTGACGAGGCGCGCGAGGGTCGACTTGCCGCAACCGGACTCGCCGACGACGGCGAGCGTCTTGCCGGCTTCCAGCGTGAAGCTCGCCTCGGCGAGCGCCTTGACTATGGCGGCCGGCTTGAAGGCGCCGCGAGGCACCTCATAGAAGCGCGCTAGCTTGGAGGCGTTGAGGACGACGGGGGCGCTCATGCCGCGACCTCCCGGCCTTCGGGGTGGGGATGGCCGATCGGCCGGCCATGCGTCAGCGGATAGTGGCAGAGCGCGAAGCCGGCGATGGCGCCCTGGCGCGGCGGCGCCTTGGTGCGGCAGCGCTCGGTGGCGAAGCGGCAGCGCGGCTCGAACAGGCAGGCCGGCGGCCGGTCGAACTGGCCCGGCACGACGCCGGGGATCGACGGCAGGCGCTTGCCTCTCGCCCGCTCCGGCAGCGCCGCGAGCAGCGCCGCCGTATAGGGATGGTGCGGATCGGCGAAGAGCGGGCCGACCGGCTGCTCCTCGATCTTCTGCCCGGCATAGTGGACGGAGACCCGCTCGGCCGTTTCCGCCACCACGCCCATGTCATGCGTGATCAGCACCAGGCCGGTATCGGTCTCGCGCTGCAGCGAGACGAGCAGTTCGAGGATCTGCGCCTGGATGGTGACGTCGAGCGCCGTCGTCGGCTCGTCGGCGATGATCAGCTTCGGCCGGCAGGCGAGCGCGATGGCGATCATCACGCGCTGGCTCATGCCGCCGGAAAGCTGGTGCGGGAAGGCGGAGAGCCGACGCTCCGGATCGGGGATGCCGACCGCCTCGAGCAGTTCGATCGAACGCTGGCGCCGTTCGCGCTTCGACAGGCCGAGATGCACCTTCAGGCTTTCGCCGATCTGGTAGCCGACCGTGAAGCACGGATTGAGGCTCGACATCGGCTCCTGGAAGATCATCGCCATGTCCTTGCCGATCAGCTTGCGCCGCTCGCGCGGCGTCAGCGTCAGCAGGTCGCGGCCGTCGAAGGAAAGCGTCTTGGCCGAGACGGTGGCGGTCCAGGGCAGGAGGCCCATCACCGCCAGCATGGCGACGGACTTGCCCGAGCCGCTCTCGCCGACAATGGCGAGGATCTCGCCGCGGTCGACGGTGAGCGAAACGCCGTCGACGGCGCGGAACTGGCCGGAGCCGGTGCGGAAATCGACGGTGAGGTCGGAGATTTCAAGCAGGGGCATGATTGTTGGCTTTCAGCGATGGAACAACTATCTTCATCGCAGGAGTGATCATCATGGCAGCTAGTCCTCGTCCCGTTCCGCCGATCCCGGCGCAGCCCCGTCCAATTTCGGGGCCGACCGGACCGCGTCCGAGCTATTGAGCTTCGTTCGCTGACCGAGGTCTCGGTCGATCGCATCCATCGCATTGCCGGCAAGCTCTCCGGCGTAGATCGCCATCGCGATATAGTCCCGGTATATGGCGCGCTGCCTTTCTGGCTCCAATTGGCTCACCCGATCGCTTCGCAGATCCTCGACCAGCTGGATCAGCGCGTGTACCTGCCGATAGTAGACGACGACCGGATCAATCACGTCGGTAGGCAGAACGTGAACCTCCTTCAGGATCGCCTCGAAGACGAACGGCTTCACCTCGCTGGGAACAAACGGGCGATACGGCCTGTCCGGTCGGATTCCAGGGGCGTCGGCCGGGGCTTCCGGCATCTCGTCAGCCTGTGAAAACTGCTGCAGGCGATGCCGATGGCTCCGGATCTCCGCCCGAAGCGCCGTCTGCACATCAACGATCCGCTCCCGTCGTTGCGCCGATTGGCGGCCGCTTTCCCGACGATGCTCGATCCACCAGCCGATCACCTGAACCAGCGATGCGATGACCGTGGCGACGATCGCAGGCCCAATCCAGCTGGAGGCGCCGCTCATCAGCTCCTCCGCATCTTCGGGTCGAGCGCGTCGCGCAGGCCGTCGCCGACGAGGTTGATCGAGAGCACGGTGATCAGGATGGCGAGGCCGGGCTCGGTGACGATCCACGGCGCCGATTGCAGGAACTCGCGCGCCGAGGCGAGCATGGCGCCCCATTCCGGGCTGGGCGGCTGGGCGCCGAGGCCGAGGAAGCCGAGCGCCGCCGCTTCGAGGATGGCGTTGGAGATGGTCAGCGCCGCCTGCACGATGATCGGCGCCATGCAGTTCGGCAGCACGGTCCGGAACATGATCCGGAGCGTGCCGGCGCCGCCGACGCGCGCCGCCGTCACATAGTCGCGCGTCTTCTCCTGCAGCGCGGAAGCGCGCACGAGGCGGACGTAATAGGGCAGGTAGACGACCGTGATCGCGATGATCGTGTTGGTCAGGCTCGGCCCGATGATGGCGACGATGACGATGGCGAGCAGCAGGCTCGGCACCGACAGGATGACGTCCATCGCCCGCATGATGACGATCGACGGCCAGCCGGGCGCGAAGGCGGCGACGAGGCCGAGCACGATGCCGACCGCCATCGAGGCGACGACGACCGAGAGGCCGATGAAGAGCGACAGCCGGGCGCCGAAGATCAGGCGCGAGAGCATGTCGCGGCCGATCTCGTCGGTGCCGAGCGGGAAGGCGCTGTTGCCGCCCTCGGCCCAGGCCGGCGGGATGCGGGTGAACTCGCGGAACTGCTCGTAGGGCGAATAGGGCGCGATGAAATCGGCGAAGATCGCCACGAAGACGAGCAGCGACAGGAGGATCAGTCCCGCCAGCGCCGCCCGGTTCTCTGAGAAGTCGCGGAAGAACGAGACGAACGGGCTCGGGGGCGCCTTGGGCCGCGGCGCGGCCGTGGCCACGGCGCGGTCGGCGGGCATTCTGTCAGCGGGCATGGCGGATCCTCGGATTGAGCACGCCGTAGAGCAGGTCGACGAGAATGTTGATCAGGATGACGATGCCGGAGACCAGCAGGATGCCGCCTTGCAGGACGGGATAGTCGCGGCGGTTGATCGATTCGATCAGCCAGGAGCCGATGCCGGGCCAGGAGAAGATGTATTCGGTCAGGACCGCGCCGGCCATCAGCGCGCCGACCTGCAGCCCGATCACCGTCACGACCGGGATGAGCGCGTTGCGGAGCGCGTGGAAGCCGACCACCCGGAACGGTGACAGGCCCTTCGCACGCGCGGTGCGGACATAATCCTCGCCGAGGATTTCCAGCATGGCCGATCGGGTCATGCGGGCGATGGTGGCGAGCGGGATGGTGCCGAGGACGATGGTCGGCAGGATCAGGTGCGACACCGCCGAGCGGAACGCGCCTTCCTCGCCGGAAAGCCAGCTGTCGATCAGCATGAAGCCAGTGACGGGCTCGAAATAATAGAGCAGGTCGATGCGGCCGGAGACCGGGGTCCAGCCGAGATTGACCGAGAAGAACAGCACCAGCAGCAAGCCCCACCAGAAGATCGGCATGGAGAAGCCGGTCAGCGCCGCGCCCATCAGCGTGTAGTCGACGAAGGAGCCGCGCCGCGTCGCCGCGATCACCCCGGCCGGGATGCCGAGGATGGTGGCGAACAGCATGGCGCTGATGGCGAGCTCCAGCGTCGCCGGGAACAGCGTCAGGAATTCCGTCAGCACCGGCGCATGGGTCGAGATCGACGTGCCGAAATTGCCGTGCGCGAGCTGCCACAGATAGTCGAGGAACTGCTTCCAGACCGGCTGGTCGAGGCCGAGTTCTTGGCGGAACTGGGCGAGCCGTTCCGGCGAGATACCGCGCTCGCCGGTGCGGACCTCGATCGGGTCGCCGGGAACCAGGCGGATGGCGACGAAGGTCAGGAAGGCGATCGCGATGAAGGTCGGGATGACGAGCAGGACTCGTCGAACGATGAAACCGAGCATTTTGGGGACCCGTGGTGGGCGAGCGCGGAACCCGCGCCGCCTGGTCCAAGACTGGATGCCCGGAGCGGATGGCCATGCCGCCCGCCCCGGTACCGCTTGAGAGCCGCTACTTCAGCTCGACATCCGTGAACTCGTGCCGGCCGAGCGGGCTGACCTTGTAGCCGCTGACTTCCTTGCGCACCGGCTCGAACACGACCGAATGGGCGATCGGCATCATCGGATACTCGTCGCGCTGGATGACCTGCATCTCCTCGTAGAGCTTGGTGCGCTCGGCCTTGTCGAACAGGGACTTCGCCTTGTTCAGACGGTCGTCGAACTCCTTGTTGCACCACTTGGAGAGGTTCTGGCCGCCCGGACGGGCCGCCTCGCAGCTGAGCAGGAAGAAGAAGTTGTCCGGGTCGCCATTGTCGCCCGTCCAGCCGAGCTGGCCCATCTGGTGCTCGCCCGCCTGCATGCGCTTGCGGTACTCGCCCCACTCGTAGGATACGAGGTTGGCCTTGATGTTCAGCTTGGCGAGGTCGGCCTGGATGATCTCGGCGATGCGCTTGGCGTTCGGATTGTACGGACGCTGCACCGGCATCCACCAGAGGTCGGTCTCGAAACCGCCCTCCAGGCCCGCTTCCTTCAGCAGCGCCTTGGCCTTCTCCGGGTCGTAGTCATAGTCGACGACGGTGTCGTTGTAGCCCCAGATGGTCGGCGGGATCAGGTTCTTGGCCGGCTGGCCGGCGCCGAGATAGACGTCCTTGATGATCGTGGCCTTGTCGATGGCGTGGGCCATCGCCAGGCGGACGCGCTTGTCGTCGAACGGCTTCTTCTCGACGTTGAAGGCGAGGTAGCCGATGTTGAGGCCCGGCTGCTGCAGGAGGTTGATGTTCGGGTCCTTGCCGATCGCCTCCAGGTCGGAGGGGTTCGGGTAGGGCATGATGTGGCATTCGCCCTTCTGCAGCTTCGACCAGCGCGCCGTCGGATCCTTGGTGATCGCGAAGACGAGGCCGTCGATCTTCGGCTGGCCGCCCCAATAGTCCGGGAACGCCTTGAAGCGGATGACCGAGTCCTTCTGGTAGGCGACGAAGGAGAACGGCCCGGTGCCGACCGGCACCTGGTCGACCTGCTCGGGGGTGCCCGCCTTCATCATCGCGTCGGCGAACTCGGCCGACAGGATGGTGGCGAAGTCCATCGCCAGATTGGCGAGGAAGGGCGCCTCGGGACGGGTCAGCGTGAACTTGACCGTGTAGTCGTCGACCTTGTCGATCGACTTCAGCAGGTCCGGCATCCCCATGTCGTTGAAGTAGTCATACGCGCCGCCCGAGACCTTGTGGAACGGATTGTCGGGCTTCCACTGTCGCTCGAACGAGAAGATCACGTCGTCGGCGTTGAAATCGCGCGTCGGGGTGAAGCTCTTCGTCGAGTGGAATTTGACGCCCTTGCGCAGGTGGAAGGTGATCTCCGTGCCGTCCTCGGAGATGTCCCATTTCTCGGCCAGCGCCGGGATGACATTGGTCGTGCCGGGCTCGAACTGCACCAGCTGGTTGAAGGCCGGCCGGGCCGCGTCGAGCGACGTGCCGGTGGTGTTGATCTGCGGATTGAAATTCTCGGGACTACCCTCGGCACAATAGACGAGGGTCTTGGCTTCCGCGGCCGATGCGAGGCCTGCCACGAGCATCGTCGCCGTCAGCAGGCGGGCAAAGGTTTTCATGCTGAACTCCCCTGAACTGCGCTTCAAAGCGCTTTAAATCCGCCTGGCAGCTCGGGTTCTTTTTTTAGAACCTCTCTCAGGCGGGAAAGCTTCAATCGAGCCGAGGCGCGATCCGAATGCAAGAGGGATTTTTTGGCCAGTTGATCAAGGATCGAGAACGCCGCGTACCTTGGCGACGATGGCGGCCGAGGAGCGCAGGTGGGATTCGACGGTCAGGTCGGCGATCCGGGGCGTCAGGATGAGGTTGGGCACGGCGGCGAAGATCGAGCCGGCCTCGCTGGTCAGCGGCTCGATCTCGAAGCCGTCGAAGGCCGCGCCGCGCAGGCGGCCGATCGACAGCATGTTGGCGACGGCCGCCTCGTCGACCACGCCGCCGCTGCCGAGCGACAAAAGCACCGCCGTCGGCTTCAGCCGCGCCAGCGCCGCGGTGCCGAGCTTGCCGACGAACTCCGGCCGTGCCGGCAGATGGACGCTGACCACGTCGGCCTCGGCGAGGAGGGCGTCGAACCCGACCGGCTCGATCTCGCTCCAGACCGGATGGCTCGGCTTCAGGAGCGGATCCCAGGCGACGATGCGCATGCCGAGCGCGCGCGCCCGGCTCGCCGCCGCGCGGGCGCCGAAATCGAGGCCGACCAGGCCGAGCGTGCGGCCGCCGATCTCGCGGCCGAGCAGATGGCCGCGCGGCCACTTGCCGGCCATCACGTCGCGCGCGGCGAAGAAGGCGCCGCGCGTCAGCATCATGGCGGCGGCGACGACATATTCGCCGACGGCATCGGCCATCTGGTCGGGGGCGCGCACGACGGAAACGCCGCGCGCCTCGCAACTGCGCAAGTCGATATTGTCGGAAAGCGCCCCGATCTGGCCGACGACGCGCAGCGCGCTGGCGCGGGCGATCAGCGGGATGTCGACCACGGTGCGGTCGCGGATCAGCAGCGCGCGGGCCTGGCGGATGACCTTGGCGAGGCCGAGCGGATCCATGCCGAGCGTCGGCTCGTAGAGCACCTCGAAGTCGCGGGAGAGATCCGCGACCGCGCTCTTGTGCATGAATTCGGAAATGACGATCTCGACCACGTCCGCCCCCCGGACATGCGCCCGGTCCCGTGCCGCCGCAATGCCGGGCATGCTAGCAACTGCGTCACCGCATGCCCAAGCGTTTTCCGAAGGCTTCCGATTATTCAGGCAGGCGACTTCCATAGTCGGCCGAGGTCGAAGCGGGCCATTTCCTCGAGCAGTTCGACGAAGGCGGCGGCCTGGTAGTCGACCATCTGGCGGCCGCGCTCGGCGGTAGCGCGCGTCGCGTTGCCGACGGCGCCCTTCGGGTTCAGGTCCTGCGCCTTCCAGGCCGCGCGCGCCGGCGCGCTGTGGAAGCGCAGCCGCTTGAATTCCTTGAGCAGGTCGAGCTGGGTCGAGCGGAAATCCTCGGCCTTGTCCATCTTCACCAGATCGGGCCGGATATGCAGCATGATCGAGGTTTCGACGTCGCCGCCATGGATGCCGTAGAGATATTCCTCGTCCGGCACCAGGCCTTCCGGCTCGCCGACATTGGTCCAGCCGGTGGAGACGACCAGCATCTCGTGCTTGATGCGGAGCTCGCGGGCGATGATGTCGGCGACCGGCACGTTGCCGCCGTGCGAGGTGACGATGACGAGCTTGCGGACGCCGGCCCGCGCGAGGCTGTCGCCGATCTCCATCCACATGCGGATCGCCGTCTCCCAGGAGAAGGTCAGCGTGCCGGGCGAGGAGATGTGCTCGTTCGACTTGCCGATCGACTGCAGCGGCAGGAAGGTCGCGGGCAGGCCTTCCGGCAGGAGTTCGACGACGCGCCTGACCATGCCCTCGCCGATGCAGGCGTCGGTGAAGACGGGCAGATGCGGGCCATGCTGCTCGATGGCGCAGACCGGCAGGACCGCGATCCAGTCCTTCTCGCCGCCCTGGAAATCGGGGGCCTGCATTTCGTGCCAGTAGGGGCGGGGAAGGGTCATCTCGTTCTTTCACGCGGTTCGGCGGGTTGCTCTGCTCCCTCCCCCTTTGTGGGGAGGGCGGGGTGGGGTACCCGCGCCGATCTCGGGCCTTGGCGACGCTGAACAGGGGTAAGCTCGTCCTTTAACAGGGAGGAGGTACCCCCTCCCTGACCCTCCCCACAAGGGGGAGGGGATCCGCCAGCGTTGTCATCGGCTCTACAGATTCTCCAAAAACTGTTTCGAAGCCTGGTGATGCTCGTGCCGCAGCCTTGCCAGGTCGACGCCGACCGGCTGGCCGTCCTCGACGCGCCACTCGCCCTTGACCATGACGCGGTCGGCGGCGTGCGCCCCGCAGAGCACGAGCGCGGCAAGCGGGTCGCCGGCGCCGGAGAAGCGCAGCTCGTCGAGTGACCAGAAGGCGAGGTCGGCCTGCTTGCCGACGGCGATGGCGCCGATGTCGTCGCGGCCGAGGCAGCGCGCCGAGCCCTCCGTCGCCCAGCGCAGCACGTCGTGATGGGTGACATCCGAGGCGTCGTAGCGCAGCCGGCCGATCATCAGCGCATGCCGCGCCGCCTCGATCAGGTTGGAATTGTCGTTGGAGGCCGAGCCGTCGACGCCGAGGCCGACCGGGCTGCCGGCCGCCTCCAATTCCTTCGTCCGGCAGATGCCCGATGACAGCACCATGTTCGAGGTCGGGCAGTGGCAGATGCCGACGCCGTGGCGCCCGAGCTTCTCGACCTCGCCATCGTCGAAATGGATGCCATGCGCCAGCCAGGCGCGCGGGGTCAGCCAGTGGCATTCCTCCAGATAGTCGACCGCCGACATGCCGTGCTTCGCGTGGGCGAAATCCGCTTCCTGCTTCGTCTCGACGAGATGGGTGTGCAGGCGGCAATCGTGCCTTTCGGCCAGCGCCGCCGTCTCGCGCATCAGCCTGAGCGAGACGTCGAACGGCGCGCAGGGGGCGAGCGCGACGCGCGTCATCGCGCCGTCGGCGCGGTCGTGATGGCGGGCGATGACGCGCTCGCAATCGGCCAGGATCGTATCCGTGTCCTGCGTCGCGCCGCCGGGCGCGACGGCCTGGCTGCCGTCGCCGGCCGTGTCGCCGACGACGTCGAGCGCGCCGCGCGCCAGCGTCATCCGGATGCCGACGGCGGCGGCTTCCTCGGCCTCGATGTCGAGCGCGTCCTCGAGCCCGGTCGGGAACATGTAGTGATGGTCGGAGGCGCAGGTGCAGCCCGACATCAGGAGTTCCGTCGCCGACAGCCGCGCGGCGAGGCGGAAATTGTCGGCGTTCACGTGGCGGGTCCAGATCGGATAGAGCGCGGTGATCCAGGGCCAGAGCGACTTGTTGATCGCCTTCGGATGCGCCCGCGTCAGGGTCTGGAAGAAGTGGTGATGCGTGTTGACGAGGCCGGGCGTCACGACATGGCGCGAGGCGTCGAAGATTGTCTGGACGGGATGAAGTGGCTCGGCGCCGCGGCCGACCAGTTCGGCGATGTGGCCATTCTCGACGACGATGCCACGCTCCGCGCCATCCGCGAGCGCGGCGATCGGATCCTTGAGCCAGATGCGGTCGGTCATGATTGCTCCCTGCCGGGTGGCAGGAAACAGGAGGCCGCCTCGCCCCGCAAGCGCAAATGGGCGGCGCGACCTCCCTACGCGATGTCCGTGTCCGGCTTACTGACAACCCACACCCGGACCCTCTCCCGCCAGCGGGAGAGGGGGGCTTGGGTCTCTGCCGCCGGCCTGGGGCCTCAGGCGGTCGCGAGCTTCAGCGTGCGGTTCTCCTCGCGGCCATGGCCGAGGATCTCGATCCGGTCCGGATAGACCTCGACGATCGAGAAGGCCGTCGTGTCCGGTGTGTCGACCATGCCCTTGAAGTTGACGAAATGCTTGCCGTCCAGCTCGCCGTAATTGCCGGCGTGGTTGTGGCCGTTGAAATAGGCGACGACATTCTTCGACTTCGCCACGAGATCGACGATCCGGTCGGCATCCCAGAGATTGTGCTCGTTCGCCGGGTAGACCGGGTAGTGGCACAGGACGATGACCTTCTCGCCGGCCTCGTCTGCCTTCTGGATCGTCGCCTCCAGCCAGGCGAACTGGTCGTCGCCGAGCGAGCCGTTCCAGGTCTGGGCATTGGCCGCGCCCTGGGCCTTCAGCGCGTCCAGGCGCTTGGCGGCGATCTCGCGGCGGGGATCGTCCTTGGGCGGCGCGAACAGGCTGACGTCGTTGCCGTCGAGCAGGATGAAGCGGTAGCCGCCGCCGGCGAAGTCGTAATAGGCCTTTTCCAGGCCCGTGGTGCGCAGCACCGAACCGAGATATTCGGCGGCGATGTCGTAGTCGTGGTTGCCGAGCAGCAGGACGCTCGGATGGTCGAGCTTGTCGTAGAGCGGCAGCACGTGGCTGAAGCTCTCCCAGTGCCGGTCGATGATGTCGCCGAGCGTCGCGACGAACTGCAGGTCCTGCTTGTTCAGTGAGTCGATCGCCTCCGACAGCTTCCAGAGGCTGTTGGCGTAGTAGCGGTTCGACTTCAGGTTCGGCACCACCGGCGCGTATTGCGGGTCGGCGACGATGCCGAAGCGGAACAGCGGATCCGTCTCGGCGCGGGCCGGGTCGATGGTGAAGCCGGTGAAGGGGGCGAAGATCGCGGCGGCGCCGCCGATCTTCAGCAGGTTGCGTCGTGTGATCACGCGCCGTCTCCTGATTGATGAAAGCTGCGCCCGCGATGCTAGGGGCGGCCGCTGACACGCCGGAGACGGTTCGATGACGGAATGCTGACACGCGATCCCGCCGTCGCGGGTGCGCGTGGCCGTCAGAGCGACTGCAGGAACGCCTTCGCCGCCTGGCCGTGCTCATGGCGCAGCTGCTCGAGGTCCATGCCGACCGGGACGCCGTCCTCGACGCGCCAGGCGCCCTTCACCATGACGCGGTCGGCCTTGTAGGCGCCGCACAGCACGAGGGCGGCGAGCGGGTCGCCGGCGCCGGAGAAGCGCAGTTCGTCGAGCGTGTAGAGCGCCATGTCGGCCTGCTTGCCGACGGCGATCGCGCCGATGTCGTCGCGGCCGAGGCAGCGCGCCGACCCCTCCGTCGCCCAGCGCAGCGCGTCGAAATGGGTGACGCTCTCGGCATTGTAGGTCAGGCGGTTGATCATAAGCGCGTGGCGCACGCCTTCCATCAGGTTGGAGTTGTCATTGGAGGCCGAGCCGTCGACGCCGAGGCCGACCGGGCTGCCGGCCGCCTCCAGCTCCTTCGTGCGGCACTGGCCGGAGGCGAGCACCATGTTCGAGGTCGGGCAATGCGAGACGCCGACGCCGTGGCGGCCGAGGCGCTGGACCTCCTCGTCGTTGAAATGGATGCCGTGCGCCAGCCAGACGCGGTCGTTGAGCCAGCCGCATTCCTCGAGATAGTCGACGGGCCGGTAGCCGAAATGCTCCATGCAGTAGGCGTTTTCGTCGCGGGTCTCGCCCAGATGGGTGTGCAGCCGGCAGCCGCAGCGCTCGGCCAGCGCCGCGCTCTCGACCATCAGCCGCTTGGTGACGTTGAACGGCGCGCAGGGGGCGAGCGCCACCTGCAGCATCGCGCCCTCGGAGCGGTCATGGTACCGGCCGATCACGCGCTCGCAATCGGCGAGGATCACGTCGGTATCCTGCACCGCGCCCTGGTCGGCATTGCCGCCTTCCGCCGTCGTCAGGTTGAGCGCGCCGCGCGTCAGAGTCATGCGGACGCCGAGCTTGCCGGCCTCCTCCGCCTGGATGTCCATGGCGTCGTCGAGGCCCGGCGGGAACAGATATTGATGGTCGGAGGCGGTGGTGCAGCCCGAGATCAGCAGTTCGGTCAGGGCGAGGCGGGTGGCGAGCCGCAGATTGTCCGGGTTGACGTTCTTCGCCCAGATCGGGAACAGCGCCTGCAGCCAGGGGAACAATTCCTTGTTGATCGCCGCCGGGTGGGCCCGGGTCAGCGTCTGGAACATGTGGTGGTGCGTGTTGACGAGACCCGGCGTCACGACATGGCGCGAGGCGTCGAAGATGCCGTGCACGGGGTGGCTCGGCTCGGCGCCGGCGCCGACCAGCTCGACGATCCGCCCATCCTCGACGACGATTCCGCGCTCCGCCCCCTCCGCGAGCACCGCGATCGGATCTTTCAGCCAGGTTCTCTCGCTCGTCGTCATGCGGCTCCCCGTTTCCTCCTGCGCCCTTCGACGCGGGCTTCGGGCATGGAGCTAGCAAGATGCGCGCCGATGGCTTGACCCTAGTCCACCCTGGCGGCGACGGCCTCGATCTCGACCAGGAACTCCGGCCGGGTGAAGCCGGAGACGATATAGAGCGTCGAGGCCGGCAGCGGCTCGCCGACATAGCGGTCGCGCACGTTCATGTAGCGGCGCATGTCCTCGCGCCGGGTCACGAAGGCGTTGAGGCGGACGATGTCGGAGAGGTCCATGCCGCCGGCGGCGAGAATGGCGCGGATGTTCTCGAAGCAGATCTCCGCCTGCGCCTCGATGTCCTCGGGCACGCTGTCGTCGTCGCGGATGCCGAGCTGGCCGGATGTGAAGATGAAGCGGCTGCCGGCGGACGCTTCGACGCCGTGGCTATAGCGGCCGAAGGGCGGACGGATGTCCTTGGGGGTCAGGGGGGTATTCACCGTTCGCGGCTCCGGTTCGGCATGGGAAGCGGAAGGGTAGGGGTGTCCCGCGGGTCGTGGCAAGGCCGCCGCCGGCGCGGCGGGCGCGGTCGCCGTCGGTAGGACGTGCGAAATGCTCGATTTCGTGCCATCTGCCGCTATCGTGAGCAGGTTTCGTCGCATATTATGCCGCCACTTCCCGACGCTTGGGCGGACGGCTTGGCTGGCGCCTCTTTGGAAGGCGGCGGCATGATCCGTTTCATGGCACGCCTCTTGCGACGATGGAGGGCTGGTTTTCGGGCGCGGACGGTGAAGAACCGGGGCGCCGTTCCGGAAAGAACAATCACGGCGACCGCCGGGGCTGTCGCGACAAGGGGAAGGCTTAGAACGACATGACATCGCTCAAGACACGATTCATCGGCATGGCGGCCGGCGCCGCGGCCCTGGCCATGTCCGGCCAGGCCTTCGCGCTCGACGAGGTCTCGTTCGGCACCAACTGGCTGGCCCAGGCCGAGCATGGCGGCTTCTACCAGGCCGTCGCCGACGGCACCTATGAGAAGCATGGCCTCAAGGTCACCATCGTCCAGGGCGGCCCGCAGGCGGCCAATCGCCAGCTGATGCTCGCCGGCAAGACCACCTTCAACATGGCCGGCAACCTGGTCGAGACCTTCGCCGCCGTCGCCGAGGATATCCCGCTGGTCGAGGTCGCGGCCATCTTCCAGAAGGAGCCGCAGGTCATCATCGCCCACCCGCAGGTGGAGAAGTTCGAGGACCTCGCCAAGCTCGACACGCTGCTGCTCTCCAAGGACGGCTATGCCTCCTATTTCCAGTGGATGAAGTCGGCCTATCCCGGCTTCCGCGACGAGCAGTTCAAGCCCTACACCTTCAATCCGGCGCCGTTCCTCGCCGATCCGAACTCGGCCCAGCAGGGCTACATCACCTCCGAGCCGTTCGAGATCGCCAAGCAGGCCGATTTCAAGCCGAAGCTGTTCCTGCTCGCCGACGAGGGCTTCAGCACCTATTCGACGCTGATCGAGGCGACGCAGGAATATGCCGACGCCAATCCCGACATCGTGCAGCGCTTCGTCGATGCCTCGATCGAGGGCTGGTACAATTATCTCTACGGCGACAACAAGGCTGCCAACGACCTGATCAAGAAGGACAATCCGGAGATCACGGACGAGCAGATCGCCTATTCGATCCAGACCATGAAGGATTACGGCCTGGTCGATTCCGGCGACACCCTGGAAAAGGGCATCGGCTGCATCACCGACGCGCGCGTCCAGGATTTCTACGACAAGATGGTCAAGGCCGGCGTCACCAAGCCGGGTCTCGACCTGTCGAAGATCTACACGACCAAGTTCGTCTGCAAGGGCGTCGGCAAGGATCTGAAGAAGTAAGGCTCTGAACGCGGAGCCGTATGGCTCCCGGCATTGCCGGGCCCGTCCCGGCAATGCCATTTCCACTTGCCGGCCGCGGCTGATTATCGCCGAGGCCGGGATCGTGGCACGCCAGGCCACGCAGTTGAGGAAACGGTATACTTGTCTCTCGCAACCAGCAGCCCGCCGCCCGCCGAAGCCGGACGGCCCATCGTCCGTCTCGAGCAGGTCTCGAAGACGTTCTCGAACGGCACGATCGCGCTGAAGGACATGTCGCTTTCGATCCGCGCCGGCGAGTTCATCAGCCTTCTCGGACCGTCCGGTTGCGGCAAGTCGACCGCGCTCCGCATGCTGGCAGGGCTCGGCGAGCCGTCCTCCGGCAGCATCGTCTGGCCCGATGGCTCGCATGTCCCGGGCGACAAGAAGGGCGGCGATATCGGCTTCGTGTTCCAGGAACCGACGCTGATGCCCTGGGCGACCGTGTTCAAGAATGTCTGGCTGCCGCTGCGCCTCAAGGGCGTCTCGCAGGCCGAGGCGCGCCCGCGCATCATGGAAGCGCTGGAGATGGTCGGCCTCGACAAGTTCGCGGACGCCTATCCGCGCGAGCTCTCCGGCGGCATGAAGATGCGCGTGTCGATCGCCCGCGCGCTGGTGACGCGGCCGCGCATCCTGCTGATGGACGAGCCCTTCGCGGCGCTCGACGAGATCACGCGCCAGAAGCTCAATGACGACCTGCTGCGGCTCTGGGAGCAGTTCGGCTGGACGATCGTCTTCGTCACCCACTCGGTTTTCGAATCCGTCTACCTGTCGAGCCGGATCGTCGTCATGGCCGCCCGTCCCGGCCGCGTGATCGACGAGATCGCGGTCGATTCCCCGCACCCGCGCGGCATCGGCTTCCGCACCTCGCAGGCCTATGGCGACTATTGCCGCCGCGCCTCGGAATCCCTTCTTTCCGCCATCGGAGCGGCTGACCACCTATGACCAGCATCGATCACGGCCCCGCGACGGCCGAAACCCCGGCGCCGGCGGCGCATCCGGATTCCGCGCCCGTGCCCGCGCCGACCATGCCGGTGAGCGAGCGCGTCCTGCGCGTCCTCATTCCGCTCGTCATGCTCGCCATGCTGATCGGCCTCTGGGCCTGGTATGTCGCCGCCTACAACATCCCGAAATATATCCTGCCGGGCCCCGGCCTGGTGGCGCAGTCGCTGGTCAATGACTGGCCGATCCTCGGCATGGCGCTGCTGGTGACGCTGAAGATCACCTTCGCGGCGCTCGCCATCGCCTTGGTCGGCGGCGTCGCGCTCGCGATCCTGCTCACCCAGTCGAAATGGATCGAGCTGGCGCTGTCGCCCTACATGGTCATCCTGCAGGTGACGCCGGTCGTCGCCATCGCGCCGCTCATCCTGATCTACGCGCCGTCGACCCAGTCGGCGCTCCTGATCTGCGCCTGGATCGTCGCTTTCTTCCCCGTGCTCTCCAACACCACGCAGGGCCTGAAGAGCACCGACCACAATCTCCTGAACCTGTTCGAGCTCTATGGCGCCAGCCGCTGGCAGACGATGATCCACCTGAAGCTGCCGGCGGCGCTGCCCTATTTCCTCGCCGGCCTCCGCATCGCCGGCGGCCTGGCGCTGATCGCGGCCGTCGTCGCCGAGTTCGCGGCCGGTTCTGCCGGCGCCGGCTCCGGCCTCGCCTTCCGCCTGCTCGAATCGCAATACCGCCTCAACATCCCCCGCCTGTTCGCGGCGCTCATCCTGCTGTGCGCCACGGGCGTCGTGATCTACGCCGCGACCAGCCTGATCTCGCATCTGGCGCTGCGCCGCTGGCACGAGAGCGCGATCCGGCGGGAGAACTGAGATGGGGAAGGGTTTCGCCGCGATCCCGGACGCGGATCGCTACGTGCTCGCCAATGCGACGCTGCCCGCCGTCACGGTCGACGGCTTCGAGGGCAGCGACGTCGGCGAGGGGCTGATGCTTGCCGACATCGTCGTTTCCGCCGGCAAGATCGAGGCGTTGCGGCCGGCCGGCAGCGTCGCCGAACTGCCTGTCTTCGACCTCGACCAGGGCCAGGCGTGGCCCTGCTTCGTCGACATGCACACGCATCTCGACAAGGGCCATATCTGGGCGCGGCGCGAGAACCCGACCGGCAGCTTCGCCGATGCGCTCGCCGCGGTCGACGCCGACCGCGACGCAAACTGGACGACGGAAGACGTCCGGGCGCGGATGGAGTTCGCGCTGCGCTGCGCCTACGCGCATGGCACCAAGCTGATCCGCACGCATATCGACTGCGTGCCGCCGCAGTTTCCCGCCTCCTGGCCGGCCTTCGCCGCGGCGCGCGACGCCTGGGCCGGCCGCGTCGACCTCCAGGCGGTGGCGCTGTCGCCGATCGAGCTGTTCCTCGACGAGACGGTGCGCGCCCGCCTGGCCGAGACGCTTCTCGAATATGGCGGCGCCATCGGCGGCTTCACCTACATGGCACCGGGGCTGGAGACCGCGCTCGACCATCTCTTCGCCATGGCGTCCGAGAATGGTTTCGACATCGATCTGCATGTCGACGAGACCGCCGATCCCAATGCGCGCTCGCTGAAGGCGATCGCGGAAGCCGCGATCCGCACCGACTATCAGGGCCAGGTGACCGTCGGCCATTGCTGCTCGCTGGCGCGGCAGGAGGAATCGGAAGCCGACCGCACCATGGACCTGGTCGCCGAGGCCGGGCTCGCCGTCGTGTCGCTGCCGATGTGCAATCTCTACCTGCAGGACCGCCATCCCGGCCGCACGCCGCGCTGGCGCGGCGTGACCCTGCTCAAGGAAATGGAGGAGCGCGGCATCCGCGTCGCGGTCGCCTCCGACAACACGCGCGATCCATTCTACGCCTATGGCGATCTCGACGCCGTCGAGGTGTTCCGCGAGGCGGTCAGGATCCTGCATCTCGACCATCCGCTCGACGCTGCCGCCCGCGTCGTCACCGTCAATCCCGCCGCCATCCTGCGCCGCCCCGATGTCGGGCGGATCCGGGTCGGCGATCCCGCCGATCTGGTTCTGTTCCGGGCCCGCAGCTGGTCCGAATTCCTGTCGCGCCCGCAATCCGATCGCATCGTTTTGCGCCAGGGCAAGGCGATCGACCGGACATTGCCCGATTATCGCGAACTCGATTCCCTGTTTGGACATTGACCATGGCTCAGCAATTCAAGAACGACCTCGCCGCGCTGAAGGCCGATCTCGATGGCATCGCGCTCGAGGACAATCCGGCTCTCGTGAAGCAGAAGAGCCGCGATTTCTTCTGGTATTCGCCCGTCCTCAAGGCCCAGCTCGACCACATCACCGCCGATTTGGTGGCGACGCCGAAGGACGAGGCGGAGGTGATCCGCATCCTGAAGGCCGCCTTCCGGCATGAGGTGCCCGTCACGCCGCGCGGCACCGGCACCGGCAATTACGGCCAGGCGATGCCGCTCTCGGGCGGGCTGATCCTCAACCTCGCCGAGATGAACAAGGTCAAGGCGATCTTCCCCGGCCGCGTCATCGCCGAGCCCGGCGCCGTCATCGCGCAGCTCGACGCCGAGACGCGCGCCCATTCGGGCCAGGAGCTGCGCCTGCATCCCTCCACCGCCAAGACGGCGACGATCGGCGGCTTCATCGCCGGCGGCTCCGGCGGCGTCGGCTCGATCCGCTGGGGCGGCCTGCGTGACATCGGCAACGTGCTGCGGCTGCGCGTCGTCACGATGGAGGCCGAGCCGCGCGTCCTCGAGCTGACCGGCTGGGAACTGCACAAGGTGATGCACGCCTACGGCACCAACGGCATCATCACCGAGGTCGAGATGCCGCTGACGACCGCCTATGACTGGGTCGACGTGCTGGTCGGCTTCGACGCCTACATGGACGCGGTGCGCTACGCCGACGGCGTCGGCAATGCCGACGGCCTGCTCATCAAGGAGCTCGCCACCGTCGCGGCGCCGATCCCGCACGACTATTTCCTGCGGCACCAGAAGTTCCTGAAGCCCGGCCAGTCGCTGGCGATCGTCACCGTCGCGGCGCATGCGGTCGACGCCTTCCTGGCGCTGACCTCACGCAGCAAGGGCGAGGTGGTGTTCCGCTCCGACACGGCCGAGGATCTGAAGGGCATTCCGCCGAACTACGAGCTCGGCTGGAACCATACGACGCTGCGCGCCATCCGCGTCGACCCGTCGATCACCTATCTGCAGTCCATGTATCCGCCGCCGCACCACATCGAGAAGATCGACCAGCTGACGAAGCTCTTCGGCGACGAGGTGCCCGGCCATCTCGAATTCGTCCGCTTCGACGGCAAGATCACGCCGATGGGCCTGCCGATGGTGCGCTACACGACGGAGGAGCGGCTGGAGGAGATCATCCGCATCCACGAGGAGCATGGCTGCCCGATCTTCAATCCGCACCGCTACACGCTGGAGGAGGGCGGCATGAAGCAGACCGACGTGACCCAGCTCGCCTTCAAGCGCGAGGCGGATCCAAAGGGCCTGCTCAACCCCGGCAAGATGATCGCCTGGGAAGATCCCGATTTCGATTTCACCTCGACCAAGACCTTCCTGTTCCCGGGCCTGCAGCAGGCAGGCTGACATGCGCGTGCTGGTGCTCTACGCGCATCCCGTCGAGACGAGTTTCCAGGCGGCGGTGCATCGCACCGTCGTCGAGGCGCTGGCGCGGGCAGGGCACGAGGTCGACGATTGCGACCTCTATGCCGAAGGCTTCGATCCGGTGCTGTCGCGGCAGGAGCGGATCGACTATCACGACCTCGCCGCCAACCGCCGCCATGTCGACGCCCATGTCGAGCGCGTGATGCGGGCGGAGGCGCTGGTCCTGGTCTATCCGGTCTGGAATTTCGGCTTTCCGGCGATCCTGAAGGGCTTCTTCGACCGGGTGTTCCTGCCCGGCGTGTCGTTCCGGATGGAGAACGGCAAGGCGGTCGGCAATCTCACCCATATCCGCAAGCTCGCGGCAATCGCCACCTATGGCGGCGCGCGCTGGCGGGCGCTTCTCGTCGGCGATCCGCCGCGCCGCAGCGTCAAGCGCGTGATCCGCGCGCAGATCGGCACGCTCGGCCGGATCCCCTACCTCGCCCTTTACGACATGAACCGCTCGACGGAAGCGACGCGATCGGCGTTTCTGCAGCGCGTATCGAAAGAGATGGAACGCTTCTAGGACCATGCGTGCGCTTGTCGTCTTCGCCCATCCCGTGCCCGAGAGCTTCGGCGCCGCCGTCCGCGACACGGTCGTCGCCGCGCTGAAGCGGTCCGGCCACGAGGTTCGCCTGCTCGACCTCTACGCCTCCGGCTTCAACCCCGTCATGGGCGCCGACGAGCGGCGGGTCTACAACGACCCGGTCGTCAACGAGGTGCCGATCGCCGACCATCTCGCCCACATCAAATGGTGCGAGATCCTCGTCTTCGTCTATCCGACGTGGTGGTTCAGCCCGCCGGCCATGCTGAAGGGCTGGCTGGAGCGGGTCTGGGTGCCGCATGCCACTTTCGTGATGCCGACGGCGACGCGCGGCTCGCGCCCGGGCATGAAGAACATCCGCAAGCTCGCCGTGGTCACCACCTGCGGCGCCAGCTGGACGCTGTCAAAGATCATCGGCGAGCCGGGCCGGCGGATTCTCCTGCGCGGCATTCGCACGCTCTGCCATCCGTTCTGCCGCACCAGCTACATGGCGCATTACAAGATGGACAGTTCCACGCCCGAGAGCCGGGCGCGCTACCTCGCCAAGGTCGACCGCAAGATCGGCCGGCTGTAGTCTGAATAAGGACTGCGGCTTCGAAGGGCTGCCGTTTCCCTTTCGGCTTCGACGAGTCGCGCCACAGCATCAGAACGTCTTACCTCTCCCTGGGGGAGAGGTCGGAGCGAAGCTCCGGGTGAGGGTTTACGCCGTCTCCGGATGGTTCCCTAAACCCTCGCCCGCCGGCCTGCGGCCGTCGACCTCTCCCTTAGGGAGAGGTGATGACTGGGCCGGCGAGTTCAGGCAGATTTGTCCGCCTCAGCGCGCGAGCAGGCGCTCCAACTCGGGGCGGAACTCGTCGGCGATGTCGGGGCGGTCGAGCGCGAAGGCGACGTTCGCCGCCAGGAAGCCGACCTTGTTGCCGCAGTCATAGGTCTGGCCGTCGAAGCGGCAGCCGTAGAAGTACTGCCGGTCCATCAGGCGCAGCATCGCGTCGGTGAGCTGGATCTCGTTGCCGGCGCCGCGCTCCTGCTTCGACAGCAGGTCGAAGATCTGCGGCTGCAGGATGTAGCGACCGTTGATGTAGAGGTTGGAGGGCGCCACCTCGGGCTTCGGCTTCTCGACCATCGCGTTGATGCGGAAGGCGGGGCCGCCGATCTCGGCGCCGATGCCGACGATGCCGTATTGGTGCGTCTGCGCCGGGTCGCATTCCTCGACCGCGAGCACGTTGCCGCCCCACTCCTCATAGACCTTGACCATCTGCTTCAGGCAGCCCGGCTCGCCCTTCATGACCATGTCCGGCAGCAGCACGGCGAAGGGCTCGTTGCCGATCATCTCGCGCGCGCACCACACGGCGTGGCCGAGGCCCAGCGGAACCTGCTGGCGGGTGAAGGAGGTCGAGCCCGGCTTGGGCAGGTCCTTGGCCAGCAGGCTCAGCGCTTCCTTCTTGCCGCGGTCGGACAGGGTCGCTTCCAGCTCGTACTGGACGTCGAAATGGTCCTCGATCACCGCCTTGTTACGACCGGTGACGAAAATCAGGTGTTCGATTCCTGCTTCGCGCGCCTCGTCGACGGCATATTGGATCAGCGGACGATCGACGACCGTCAGCATTTCCTTCGGCATGGCCTTGGTCGCAGGCAGGAAGCGGGTACCAAGACCGGCAACAGGAAATACGGCCTTGCGAATCTTCGGGTTCATAGACGCCTCATAGATGCATCGGTTCGGAGAGCATAACGGCAGATTTCTGGCGATAACGCCAATGAAAAAGCGGGAAAATCCGCCGCATCAAGACTTCGTTCACCTATTCATAGTTCATTAACACTACGAATCTGTCTGGAGTTTCAAAGTGGCTGTTCTGGTAACAGGGGGAGCCGGCTATATCGGTAGCCACATGGTGTGGCGTCTTGTTGACGCCGGCGAGGCCGTCGTCGTGCTCGACCGCCTGTCCACAGGCTTCCGCTGGGCCGTGGCGCCCGAGGCCGTGCTCGTCGAGGGCGACATCGCCGACGAGGCGCTGGTGGCGCGGCTGATCGCGGAGCATGACATCGATGCCGTCATTCATTTCGCGGGCTCGGTCGTGGTGCCGGATTCGGTTGCAGATCCCTTGGAATACTACCTGAACAATACCGTAAAATCGCGTGCCTTGCTTGCGGCCGTCATCCAGGCCGGGGTGCGTCATTTCATTTTCTCGTCGACCGCCGCCGTCTATGGCGATGCCGGCACCGAGCCGGTCGCGGAGGATGTGCCGCTGCTGCCGCAATCGCCCTATGGCCGTTCCAAGCTGATGACCGAGATGATGCTGGAGGATTCGGCCCGCGCCTATGATTTCCGCTATGTGGCGCTGCGCTATTTCAACGTCGCCGGTGCCGATCCGCGCGGCCGCACCGGCCAATCGACCCGGGGCGCCACCCATCTGATCAAGGTCGCCTGCGAGACCGCGCTCGGCAAGCGCGACCGCATCGAGATCTTCGGCACCGACTACGACACCGCCGACGGCACCTGCGTGCGCGACTACATCCACGTTTCCGACCTCGCCAACGCCCATGCCGACGCGCTCGCCTATCTGCGCGCCGGCGGCGACAGTCTGGTCGCCAATTGCGGCTATGGCCACGGCTATAGCGTGCGCGAGGTGATCGAGGCCGTGCGGCGGGTTTCGGGCCGCCCGTTCGAGGTCGTGACGCGCGAGCGACGCGCGGGTGACGTGCCGGCGGTTGTCGCAAATTCGACACGCGCGCGATCGAAGCTCGGCTGGCGACCCGAATATGACGATCTTGACCAATGCGTCGCGACGGCGCTGGCGTGGGAAGAGGCATTGAGCCGGCGCAACCAGCGCGACTGACGCCAGACGGAAATTCCGGACCGGGGGGCCTGGGATCTGAACATACAAACCGAGGAGACTATCGAGACATGGCATTCTGGAGCCCGCCCGTTTCCGCAGCCCGGTCCATCAAGGCTGCTGGAACCCGCGTCGTCCTGCTGATTGCGCTGCTTCTGGTGGGGCTCGTGCCCGCCATGGCGGATGCCGCCGGTGCGCGCTGGGTGGCGAGCTTCTGGCCTACCGCCCAGAAGGCCGGCGTCTCGCGCAGCGTCTACAACGCCGCGCTCGGCAATTTCACCCCCGATCCCGACGTGCTCGCCAAGGCGAGCTCGCAAGCCGAGTTCGTCAAGCCGGTGTGGGAATATCTCGACGGCGCCGTCTCGGCCAAGCGGCTGGAGAACGGCCGCGACATGCTCAAGCAGTATGATCGCCAGCTGCGCCAGATCGAGCAGCATTTCGGCGTCGACCGCAGCGTGATCGTGGCGATCTGGGGCATGGAATCCTCCTATGGCCAGGTGCTGACCAACGACAAGATCGTCAAGAACACGATCCGTTCGCTGGCGACGCTGGCCTATCAGGGCGGCTCGCGGGCCAAATACGGCCGCCAGCAACTCATCGCCGCCCTGAAGATCCTGCAGCGCGGCGACGTCAGCGCGCGCGGCATGGTCGGTTCCTGGGCCGGCGCCATGGGCCACACCCAGTTCATCCCGACCACCTACCAGGCCTATGCCGTCGATTTCGACGGCGACGGCAAGCGCAACATCTGGACCTCGGAGATCGACGCGCTCGCCTCGACCGCCAACTACCTCGCCAAGATGGGCTGGCGCCATGGCCAGACCTGGGGCTACGAGGTCGAGCTTCCGGCCGGCTTTGACTGGCGTCACGCCGATTCCGGCAAGTCGCTCCCCCTCGGCCAGTGGCGCAAGATGGGCGTGCACCGCGTCGCCGGGCGGGCGTTCCCGGCCTCCAACGAGGCGGCGCGGCTCTACGCGCCGGCGGGCGCCGGCGGGCCGGCCTTCCTGCTCCTGCACAATTTCCGCGTCATCAAGCGCTACAACAATGCCGACGCATATGCGCTGGGCGTCGGCCATCTGTCGGATCGGTTGCGCGGCGGTAGTGATTTCGTCTCGGGCTGGCCGCGCGACGTGCGTCCGCTGGCGGCGGCGGAGCGGCGGGAATTGCAGTCGCTGCTCGGTCGGCACGGCTATTATTCCGGCGCCGTCGACGGCAAGATCGGTCCGGGTACCAAGCAGGCGATCCGTACCTACCAGTCGCGCATCGGAAAGGTCCCCGATGGCTTCGCCTCAACGGGACTGTTGCAGCGCCTGCGGTCCGGCGGATAAGATCACTTCCTCTGGGGAAGCCCGTCGAGGGCTGGCGGAGGCTTCCCCAAGGATTGGGCCATGCTGGTTCGTCTGTTCCGTGTCGTCTTCGCTGTTCTGCTGATCGTGCTGACATGCCTCGGCGCGGAGCCGGCATTCGCGCAGTCTCGCGGCGGGCCGGCCGGCTTCCTCGATCGTCTGTTCGGCATCGAGCGGCCGCCGCCGCGCGACATGATGATGCCGCCGGAGGAACTCGGCCGCCGCCGCACGCCGGGCGCGCCGCGGCGAGACGCGGACAAGCCGCGCAAGAAGCGGCCGGCCGCGCCGGCCGAGCCGGTGTATGCGGCGCTCGAGATCCAGCCCAAGAACGCCGATGCCAGGAAAGTCCTGGTGATCGGCGACTTCGTCGCCGGCGGCCTCGCCTGGGGGCTCGAACAGGCTTTCGCGGAGGAGCCGCGCCTCGCGATCGTCGATCGCTCCGACGGCCCGTCCGGCTTCGTCCGCGACGATCACTTCGATTGGGCCGGCAAGATCAGCGAGATCCTGGCCGCCGACAAGCCGGACATGATCGTCGTCATGCTCGGCACCAATGACCGCCAGCAGATCAAGACCAAGGATGGCCGTTTCGCGCCGCGCTCGGACGAGTGGCAGAAGGCCTATCAGCAGCGCGTCGAGCGCTTCCTGCTGGCGCTGCAGACCTATGGCAAGCCGGTCTACTGGGTCGGCATGCCGCCGATGCGCTCCAAGGACGCGTCGGCCGACATGGCCTTCTTCAACACGGTGTTCAAGGGCCGCGTCGAGGCCGTCGGCGGTCATTTCATCGACGTCTGGGACGGCTTCGCCGACGAGAACGGCAAGTTCGTGTCCCGCGGGCCGGATGTGGACGGCCAGACGCGGCTGCTGCGCGGCAATGACGGCATCAACTTCACCAAATCCGGCCGGCGCAAGCTCGCCTTCTTCGTCGAGCGCGACATTCGCCAGGACAGCGGCTTCGGCCTGCCGATGAGCGCGGCGACGCCGACCAACCCCAATGCGACGATGGAGATCGGCCCGGACGGCAAGGAGCGGCAGGTGGGTCCGGTGGTCTCGCTCACCGACCCGGAGCCCGGCACGGACGGCAAGCTGATCGGCGCGGCAGACCAGGCGGTTCCGGGGCCGGCCGCCGACAGCCTGCAATACAAGCTCACGGTCGAGGGCCAGTCGCCGGACGCGAAGCCGGGGCGGGTCGACGATTTCGCCTGGAAGCCGCGCACCGAGGACGAAAGCGCCGAGGCGCCCGGCAGCATCGTCGACGGCATCGTCATCCTGCCGGCCCCGACCGCCGGCGTTCCCGGAATGGCGCCGGCGCTGCGATAGGGCGGCGGCCCGCCGAGTGCTCAGCCCTCTACCTCTCCCTCAGGGCGAGGTGAGGGACTTTGCCTGCGCTTCGAGAGCGAGTTCACCTGGACAAGAATAAAGCCCCCACCGGCGTCCGGTGGGGGCTTTCGCGTTACGGTCCCGAGAGGGGCGTCCCTACCAGGCGAGGGTGGTCGAGCCCATCAGTTCCTTGTCGATCGCGTGCGCGGCCTGGCGGCCCTCGCGGATCGCCCAGACCACCAGCGACTGGCCGCGGCGCATGTCGCCGGCGGCGTACACCTTGTCGACCGAGGTACGGTAGTCGCGGGTGCTGGCCGCGAGATTGCCGCGCTTGTCGAGATCGGCGCCGAGCTCGGCCAGCATGCCCTCATGCAGGGGATGCGCGAAGCCGATCGCCATGAAGACGAGGTCGGCGCGGATGATGAATTCCGTGCCTTCGATCGGCCGGCGCTTCTCGTCGACGCGGGCGCATTCGACGCCCGTCACCTTGCCGTTCTTGCCGACGACGCGCAGCGTCGCGCAGGCGAATTCACGCTCGGCGCCCTCGGCCTGCGACGACGAGGTGCGGAACTTGGTCGGCCAGTACGGCCAGACGGTCAGCTTGTCCTCGCGGAGCGGCGGCATCGGGCGGATGTCGAGCTGGGTGACGGCGAGCGCGCCCTGGCGGAACGAGGTTCCGACGCAGTCCGACGCCGTGTCGCCGCCGCCGATGACGACCACGCGCTTGCCGGTCGCGATGATCGGCTCCTCGTGGATCTCCTCGCGGCCAACGCGGCGGTTCTGCTGCACCAGGAACGGCATGGCGTAGTGCACGCCCTCCAGCTCCGAGCCGGGCAGCTTCGGGTCGCGCGGGGCCTCGGCGCCACCCGTCAGGAGCACCGCCTCGTGATCGGCGACCAGCTCGGCGAAGGGCTTGTTGACGCCGATGTTCTGGCCGTAGTGGAAGGTCGCACCCTCGGCCTCGATCTGCGCCACGCGCCGGTCGATGAAGTGCTTCTCCATCTTGAAGTCCGGGATGCCGTAGCGCAGCAGGCCGCCGGCCTTCGGCTCGCGCTCATAGACATGGACGTCATGTCCCGCGCGGGCGAGCTGCTGCGCGGCCGCGAGGCCGGCTGGACCGGAGCCGACGATCGCCACCTTCTTGCCGGTCTTGACCGGAGCGATCTCCGGCTTGATCCAGCCCTGGTCCCACGCCTTGTCGGCGATCGACTGCTCGACCGACTTGATGGCGACCGGAATGTTCTCGAGGTTCAGCGTGCACGCCTCCTCGCAGGGCGCGGGGCAGATGCGGCCGGTGAACTCCGGGAAGTTGTTGGTCGAATGCAGGTTGCGCGCGGCCTCCTGCCAGTCGCCGGAATAGACGAGGTCGTTCCAGTCCGGAATCTGGTTGTGCACCGGACAGCCGGTGTCGCCATGGCAGAACGGAACGCCGCAATCCATGCAGCGCGCCGCCTGCCGCGACACGTCCTGGTCGCTGAGCGGGAGCGTGAATTCCCGGAAGTGCCGGATCCGATCCGAAGCCGGCTGGTACTTCTGGTCCTGGCGGTCGATTTCGAGGAAGCCCGTTACCTTACCCATTTCTTTCCCCTCACTCCGCCGCCACGCCGTAGCGCGCGCGTTCCATCTCGATCAGTGCGCGCCGATATTCGACCGGCATGACCTTGCGGAATTTCGGACGATAGCTCTCCCAGTTCTCCAGGATCTCCCTGGCCCGGGTCGAGCCGGTATAGTGGAGATGCTGCGACACCAGGTGGTGCAGGCGCTCGTCATCGTGGCGGTTCATGTTCGACGTGATGTCGATCCGGCCCTTGTGCTCGATGTCGCCGCCATGGTGATGCAGCTTCTCGAGCAGGTCGTCCTCTTCCTGGACGGGCTCGATCTCGACCATCGACAGGTTGCAGCGCTCGGCGAAGGTCTCGTCCTCGTCGAGCACATAGGCGATGCCGCCGGACATGCCGGCCGCGAAGTTGCGCCCGGTCTGGCCGATGACGACGACGATTCCGCCGGTCATGTACTCGCAGCCATGGTCGCCGCAGCCCTCGACGACGGCGATCGCGCCCGAGTTGCGGACCGAGAAGCGCTCGCCGGCGACGCCGCGGAAATAGGCCTCGCCCTCGGTCGCACCGTAGAGGACGGTGTTGCCGACGATGATCGACTGCTCCGGCACGATCCGGCTGTTCTCGGCCGGCCGCACGACGATGCGGCCGCCGGAAAGGCCCTTGCCGACATAGTCGTTGCCTTCGCCGATCAGGTCGATCGAGACGCCGCGCGCCAGGAAGGCCGCGAAGCTCTGCCCGGCGGTGCCGCGCAGCGTGACGGCGATGGTGTCGTCCGGCAGGCCGTCATTGCCGTAGCGCTTGGCGACCTCGCCCGACAGCATGGCGCCGGCCGAGCGGTCGGTGTTGCGGATCGTGGCCTCGATCTTGACCGGCTTGCCCGTGGCGAGCGCCGGCGCGGCCTCCTCGATCAGCTTGCGGTCGAGGATGTGGTGGATCGGGTGCTGCTGGGTCTGGGTGTGCCGGATCTCCTCCGGGCTCGCCTCGACCTTGTGGAACAGCTTGGTGAAGTCGAGGCCGGACGCCTTCCAGTGATCGATCGCCGCCACCTTGTCGAGCCGGTCGGACTGGCCGATCAGCTCCACCAGGCTGCGCACGCCCATGGCCGCCATCAGCTGACGCACTTCCTCGGCGACGAAGAAGAAGTAGTTGATGACGTGCTCCGCCTCGCCCTTGAAGCGCTTGCGCAGCACCGGATCCTGGGTCGCGACGCCGACCGGGCAGGTGTTCAGGTGGCACTTGCGCATCATGATGCAGCCGGCCGCGATCAGCGGCGCGGTCGAGAAGGCGAACTCGTCGGCGCCGAGCAGCGCGCCGATGATGACGTCGCGGCCGGTGCGGAAGCCGCCATCGACCTGCAGGGCGATGCGCGAGCGCAGGCCGTTCAGGACCAGCGTCTGCTGCGTCTCGGCGAGGCCGATCTCCCACGGGCTGCCGGCATGCTTGAGCGAGGTCAGCGGCGAAGCGCCGGTGCCGCCCTCGAAGCCGGAGATCGTGATGTGGTCGGCGCGCGCCTTGGCGACGCCGGCGGCGACCGTGCCGACGCCGACTTCCGAGACGAGCTTGACCGAGACATCGGCCGTCGGGTTGACGTTCTTCAGATCGAAGATCAGCTGGGCCAGATCCTCGATCGAGTAGATGTCATGGTGCGGCGGCGGCGAGATCAGGCCGACGCCCGGCGTCGAGTGGCGGACCTTGGCGATGGTCGCGTCCACCTTGTGGCCGGGCAGCTGGCCGCCTTCGCCGGGCTTGGCGCCCTGCGCGACCTTGATCTGCATCACGTCGGAATTGACGAGATATTCCGTCGTCACGCCGAAGCGGCCCGAGGCGATCTGCTTGATCGACGAGCGCAGCGAATCGCCGTTCGGCAGCGGCACGAAGCGCTCCGGCTCCTCGCCGCCCTCGCCGGTGTTCGACTTGCCGCCGATCCGGTTCATGGCAATGGCGAGCGTGGTGTGCGCCTCGCGCGAGATCGAGCCGAACGACATGGCGCCGGTGGCGAAGCGCTTGACGATCTCCGCCGCCGGCTCGACCTCGTCGAGCGGCACGGGGGTCAGGCCGACATCCTCCGCCATCTTGATCTCGAACAGGCCGCGCAGCGTCAGAAGCGCCTTGGACTGCTCGTTCATCGCCCGGGCGAAGTCCTCGTAGCGCTCCCACGAGCCGACACGGACGGCGTGCTGCAGGGTCGCCACGGAATCGGGCGACCAGGCGTGCCGTTCGCCGCGCATGCGGTAGTTGTACTCGCCGCCGATATCGAGCGCGTTGCGCAGGATCGCGCCGTTGCCGAAGGCGGCGGCGTGACGGCGCACCGTCTCCTCGGCGATCTCGGTCAGGCCCACGCCTTCGATGGTGGTGGCGGTGCCGAAGAAGTAGCGTTCGACGAACTCCGAGGCGAGGCCGATGGCGTCGAAGATCTGCGCGCCGCAATAGGACTGGTAGGTCGAGATGCCCATCTTGGACATGACCTTCAGGATGCCCTTGTCGATCGACTTGACGTAGCGATGCACGATCTCTTCGTCATCGACTTCCTCGGGGAAGTCCTTCTTCATGTCGGTCAGGGTCTCGAAGGCGAGATACGGGTTGATCGCCTCCGCGCCGAAGCCGGCCAGCACGCAGAAATGGTGCACCTCACGCGCCTCGCCGGTCTCGACGACGAGGCCGACCGAGGTCCGGAGACCCTTGCGGATCAGGTGATGGTGCACGCCGGCGGTGGCGAGCAGCGCGGGAATCGGGATCCGGTCCGGGCCGACCATGCGGTCGGACAGGATGATGATGTTGTAGCCGCCATGGACGGCCGCCTCGGCGCGCTCGCACAGCCGCTCGAGCGCGTCGGCCATGCCTTCGGCGCCCTGCGCGCTGGCGTAGGTGATGTCGAGCGTCTTCGACTGGAACGGGTTGTCGTCCAGTTCGCCGATGGCGCGGATCTTCTCGAGATCCGGGTTCTCCAGGATCGGCTGCCGCACCTCGAGCCGCTTGCGGCGGCCGGCGCCCTGCAGGTCGAACAGGTTCGGCCGCGGCCCGATGAACGAGACGAGGCTCATGACGAGTTCCTCGCGGATCGGATCGATCGGCGGGTTCGTCACCTGGGCGAAGTTCTGCTTGAAGTAGGTGTAGAGCAGCTTCGACTTGTCGGAGAGCACCGAGATCGGCGTATCCGTGCCCATCGAGCCGACGGCTTCCTGGCCGGTGGTGGCCATCGGCGCCATCAGGAGCTTCAGGTCCTCGGTGGTGTAGCCGAAGGCCTGCTGGCGGTCGAGCAGCGTCACGTCGGTGCGCGGCGCGCGCGGCGGAACTGGCGGCAGGTCCTCAAGCACGATCTGGGTGCGCGCCAGCCACTCCTGGTAGGGGAGCTTGGTGGCGAGTTCGGTCTTGATCTCCTCGTCCGAGACGATGCGGCCCTGCTCGAGGTCGATCAGCAGCATGCGGCCTGGCTGCAGCCGCCACTTGGTGATGATCTTCTCCTCGGCGATCGGCAACACGCCGGACTCGGACGCGAGCAGCACGTCGCCATCCTCGGTGACGAGGTAGCGCGCCGGCCGCAGGCCGTTGCGGTCGAGCGTGGCGCCGATCCTGAGGCCGTCGGTGAAGGCGACGGCGGCCGGGCCGTCCCACGGCTCCATCAGGGCGGCGTGATATTCGTAGAAGGCGCGCCGCTGCTCGTCCATGAGCGGGTTGCCCGCCCAGGCCTCGGGGATCAGCATCATCGCCGCGTGCGGCAGCGAGTAGCCGCCCTGGACCAGGAACTCGAGCGCGTTGTCGAAGCAGGCGGTGTCCGACTGCCCCTCATAGGAGATCGGCCACAGCTTCGAGATGTCGTTGCCGTAGAGCTCGCTGTCGACCGAGGCCTGCCGCGCCGCCATCCAGTTGACGTTGCCGCGCACCGTGTTGATCTCGCCGTTGTGCGCGACCATGCGGTAGGGGTGGGCGAGCCGCCAGGACGGGAAGGTGTTGGTAGAGAAGCGCTGGTGCACGAGGGCGATCGCGCTCTCGAAGCGCTCGTCGTGGAAGTCGCGATAATAGGCGCCGAGCTGCTCCGCCAGGAACATGCCCTTGTAGACGATCGTCCGCGACGACAGCGACACGACGTAGAAGTCGTTGTCGAGGCCGGAATAGGCCGCGTAGATGCGGTTGGAGATCACCTTGCGGATGATGAACAGGCGGCGCTCGAAGGCCTCGTCGCTCTCGATGTCCTTGCCGCGGCCGATGAAGACCTGCCGGTGGCAGGGCTCGGTGGCGGCGATGTCGGGCGCCTTGGAGAGGGAGGAGTTGTCGACCGGCACGTCGCGCCAGCCGAGCAGCAGCTGGCCCTCGGAGGCGACGACCTCGTCGACGATCTTTTCCATTCCGGCGCGGATTTCCGCGTCCTGCGGCAGGAACAGGAAGCCGACCGCATAGCTGCCGGGCTCGCCGAGTTCGAAGCCGAGGCGCACGGCCTCTTCCGCGAAGAAGCGGTGCGGAATCTGCACGAGCATGCCCGCGCCATCGCCCATCAGCGGATCCGCGCCGACGGCGCCGCGATGCTCGAGGTTGCGGACGATCTGCAGGCCGCTCTGGACGATGCGGTGCGACTTCTCGTTCTTGAGATTCGCGATGAAGCCGACGCCGCAGGCGTCGTGCTCGTTGCGCGGATCGTAGAGGCCTTGGGCGCCTATGCCGCCGGCCTTGTTGCGTGCGGCGGTGCTTTTGGCGGCGCGGGCCGTCGCCGCTGCTGCCATCTGCATTTCCGCTTCGCGCAAGACCTTCGGCATCTGTGTGCCCTCTCATCCTCTATGGTTCATCATTCGACGCCTGGACCGGTCGCTCTCCCGCCCGTCCCTGGGGACGTGTGGATGACCAACCGGCGTAGCCGCCGTATTCGATACTAAAGACGCATAGCGTCCCAACTGCGCCGCGCCGGTTTCGATCCGGTCGCGACCGGCCACCGGGCCGTTTCCGCTTCGTAAGCAATGTTCATTCCGAACATTGCCCTCCTACTCGTCAGCGTGCCGAAACGCTCGCCGTCGCACCCGATAATGGGACAGTAAGGCTGTCCTAATTCAAGGCGCGCCAAAATGCCAGAACTCTCTCCATACGGCAAGCGCTCTGGTGATCACGCATTATGTTTGTTTCGAAAGGTGCGTTGCCATCACACTTTCGTTCATGAACGCGTCGCTGGAACGTAACAAAGTTGCCGGACAAATAAACGACGTTACGTCACGCGAGCGTGCCGTTTTGAACGATTCAAATGCCGTAATTTTAGGCAATGGGCGATGACGATTTAGGCGGCCGTCGCCGCGGCGCCATCCGGGGCTTGCGCTCCGGCGGTCTCCGCCGCGATATGGCGGGATGATCTTTGCAAGCGACAATTGGGCAGGGGCGTCCGACCGTGTGGCGGCCGCGCTTGTCGGGGCGGCCGGCGCCAGCGCGCCGGCCTATGGTGGCGATCTGCTGACGGCGACGGTGGGGGCGGCGTTCAACCGCGTCTTCGAGCGCGAGGTGGCAACCTTCTTCGTGGCGACGGGAACGGCGGCCAATGCGCTCGCGCTGGCCCAGTTCGGCCGTCCGGGCGGCGTGATCTTCTGTCATCGCGACGCGCATATCGCGGTCGACGAGGGCGGCGCGCCGGAATTCTTCGGTGGCGTGAGGCTGCACGGCATCGAGGGCGCCAACGGCAAGATCGAGCCGGCGGCGCTGCGCGCGGCGATCGATCGCTATCCGCCGCGGGCGGTGCATCACGGCCAGCCGGCGGCGGTCTCGATCAGCCAGTTGACGGAATCCGGCACGGCCTACTCGCCAGCGGAAATCCTTGCGATTGCTGAGGTCGCGCATGGCGCCGGCCTGCCGCTGCACATGGACGGGGCGCGATTCGGCAATGCCGTGGCGGGGCTCGGCGCGGCGCCGGCCGATCTGAGCTGGCGCGCCGGCGTCGACGTGATGTCGTTCGGCGGCACCAAGAACGGCTGCTTCGCCGCCGAGGCGGTGGTCTTCTTCGAGCCCGACAAGGCGCAGGGCTTCGCCTTCCACCGCAAGCGCGCCGGCCATCTCTTTTCCAAGAGCAGCTTCGTCTCGGCGCAGTTCGCGGCCTATCTCGAGGGGGATTACTGGCTGGAACTCGCGGCCCACGCCAATGCCATGGCGCGCCGTCTCGCCGATGGCCTCCGCCAGGTGCCGGGCGCCCGGCTCGCTTTCGCGCCGGACGGCAACGAGGTCTTCGCGGTGATCGCGCGGGAGCAGGACCGGCGGCTGCGGGAGGCCGGAGCCGTCTATCACGAATGGCCGGCCGACGGCCTGGTCGAGCCGGCGCGGCGGGATCGATGGGTCGTCATCCGCATGGTAACGAGCTTCCGGACCGGGGCCGAGGAGGTCGATCGGTTCCTGCGCATAATTTCGGCAGGGACGGCCTAAAAAATAGGCGCCCCGCTTTCGCGGGGCGCCCCATCCACAGGCTTGTATCAGCCGGCGCCTTTAGGCGGCCTTTGCCTCGATCTGCTGACCGGCGGACTTGCCGCTGGTGATCGCGATCGTGCGCGGCTTCATCGCTTCCGGAATTTCGCGGACGAGTTCGACGTGAAGAAGTCCGTTCTCAAGTCGGGCTCCCTTCACTTCGACATGGTCGGCGAGCTGGAACCGGCGCTCGAACGAGCGGGCCGCGATGCCGCGATACAGAACCTCGGCGTCCTTGCCGTCCTCGGCCTTCTTCTCGCCCTTCACGGTCAGCGTGTTTTCACGCGACTCGATCGAGAGCTCGCTGTCGTTGAAGCCGGCCACGGCCATCGTGATGCGGTAGGCGTTCTCGCCGGTCCGCTCGATGTTGTAGGGCGGATAGCCAGGCACGCCGGCCTCGACGCCGGTGGTCTGGTCGAGCAGCGAAAAGAGACGGTCGAAACCGACGGTGGAGCGATAGAGGGGGCTCAGGTCAAACGTACGCATTTCTTGTCCTCCTTCAGAGCGACACAAGGGTAGAAACCACGCTTCGCTGCCATTCTTGGCCAGCGTCACGTGTCTCGCGGACCCGATTCCGGCATCCGCCAATGGGATGTGGGGACCCTTCCCGGGGTCTTCAAGAGGATATCGTCGCGCCGCCGCGGAGGGGGCGCAGCGCCCTCGCTGAACGCCACATGAACGGCCAATTCGGATGATGTTCAGACGCCGGGTGGCAGGGTCGCCATCAATCCCGGCGACGCCCCCGATCGCCGGCAATTTCCGGAGACAGAGCATGATCAAGGGCATTCTCGCGGCGTCGGCACTGATCGGAGCGCTGGTCGTTCCGCTGGCCGCCCAGGCCCAGGACTATCGTTTCGAAGGCGGCCGGGGCGGCTACGAGGATGGCCGCGGCGGGCCGCCGCGCTATCGCGACGATCGTCCGCGCCGCCATCCGCTGAGCGCGCGCGAACTCTACCGGGCGATTCGGTCTCAGGGCTATCGCGACATCGACATCATCCGCCAGCGGCGCGATGTCTCGATTGTCCGCGCCGTGGCGCGCGGCCGCGAATGGATGCTGGTGGTCGACGCCTATTCAGGCGACATCCTGCGCCGGCGCGTCATCGACAATGGCTGGCGGCGCGATCGCGGCTGGCACGGCGGCTGGGGCGACGACTGGCGCCGCTGGTAGCCGCGCCGGTCCGGCTCCACTCCGGCTTTCCCTGTCGGCCGGTCTCGACCCGCCCCCCGCGCGGGATCGGCTGTCAGCCGGCGACATCGCGAGATGTCGCCGGTCTTCCTTTCGGCCCTTGCTTGTCGGCTCCGGGCGGCTCGGCTAAGACCGGGAGACCCTCGAACGCGGACCGGCGCGGCGGATGAGCCTGATTTCCCTTCCCGAGAATCCCGTACCCGAAGGTGCCGTCGTCGAGACGGTGACCACCGCCGACGGCGTGGCGCTGCGCGCCGCGATCTGGCGGCCGAGCGGCCGGCTGAAGGGTACGGTCTGCCTCGTCCATGGCCGGGCCGAGGCGATCGAGAAATATTTCGAGGTCGTCGGCGAGCTGCTCGCGCGCGGCTTCGCCGTCGCCACCTTCGACTGGCGCGGGCAGGGCGGCTCGGATCGCCGCCTGCCGAACCCTCGCAAGGGGCATGTCGACGACTTCGCCGAATACGAGCGCGACCTCGAGGCCTTCATGCAGCAGGCCGCGCTGCCGGATTGTCCGCCGCCCTTCTTCGCGCTCGCCCATTCCACAGGCGGGCTGGTCTGCCTGCGCGTGGCGCGGCGCTCGCGCCAGACCTTCGCGCGCATGGTGCTGGCTGCGCCGCTGCTCGATTTCGGCGGCTTCGCACCGTCGCGCGGCGTGATCAATTTCACCGCCGGGGCCTTTTCCCTGCTCGGTCTCGGCGACGCCTTTCCGCCCGGCGGCAAGATCGCCGAGGTCGATGGCCGCGGCTTCAAGGGCAATCCGCTGACCAGCGACCCGCGCCGATTCGCCCGCACGGCCGCGATCGGCAAGGCGCATCCGGAGCTGACGATCGGCGCGCCGACGATCTCCTGGCTGCACGCGGCCTGCCGGGCGATGAACGAGGCCGCCGATCCCGCCTTCGCCGCCAGCATCCGCATCCCGACGCTGATGATCGCGGCCGGCGAGGACAAGGTGGTGTCGCCGCTCGCCATCGAGCGCTTCGCCCGCGAGATGCGGATCGGCTCGCAGGTCGTCATCCCCGGTTCGCGGCACGAGATCCTGATGGAGCGCGATCCGATCCGCAGCCTGTTCTGGGCCGCCTTCGACGCCTTCATTCCCGGCTCGGAGCCCTGAACCGGCCCTCGCCGGCAAGCCCTTGTTCCGACGAGTGGTTTTTGCGAGCCTGCGGCATCTTCAAACCGCAGGACAGGACCCATGGATCTGAAACTTTCCGACAAGACCGCTCTCGTCTTCGGCGGCTCGCGCGGTCTCGGCCGGGCGGTCGCTGCCGAACTCGCGGCCGAGGGCGCCAGGGTGGTGATCGTCGCGCGTGATGCGGCGCGGGTCGAGACGGTGGCGGCCGAGATCGGCGCGATCGGGTTGCCGGGCGACGTGTCGAAGCCGGGCGCCAGCCGAGCCTTGGTGCAGGAGGCGGCGGCGTTGCTCGGCCGGGGACCCGATATCCTGGTCACCAATACGGGCGGTCCCGCGCCCGGCAATTTCGAGGCGGTCTCCGACGCGGCCTGGCAGGCCGGCTTCGACAATCTCTGGATGAGCTTCGTCGAAAGCGTGGGCGCCGCGCTGCCGGCGATGCGCGAGAAGGGCTGGGGGCGGATCCTCGCCGTCACCTCGGTCGCCGCCAAGGAGCCGATGAACGGACTCGTCGTCTCGAACGGCCTGCGCGCCGGCCTGCTTGGCCTTGTCAACGCGCTCAGCCGCGACGTCGCGGCGGCCGGGATCACCGTCAACGCGCTGTTGCCCGGCTATACCAATACCGATCGCATGGCCGAACTCGGCGTCACCAGCGCGACGGTCGGACCGAAGGTGCCGGCCGGCCGCATCGGCGAGCCGGAGGAATTCGCGGCGCTCGCCGCCTTCCTCGCCTCGGAGCGCGCCGGCTACATCACCGGCCAGGCGATCGCCGTCGACGGCGGCCTGCTGCAGTCGATCTGAAGGGGAGGGGCGCCTCGGCGCCCCTTCTCTCACGCGGCGGCGTTCAGGGTCGCGAGGATCTTGTCGTGCAGGCGGGCGTCGCCGCTCGCCACCACGCGGCCGCCGCTGGTTGCCGGGCCGCCTTCCCAATTGGTGACGCGGCCGCCGGCGCCCTCGATGACGGGGATGAGCGCGACGATGTCATAGGGATGCAGGCCGACCTCGATCACGGCATCGACGAAGCCGGCCGCGACCATGCAATAGGCGTAGCAGTCGCAGCCATAGCGGACGAGGCGGACCTGGCTCTCGACCCGTTCATAGGCGTCGCGGTCCGCGCCCTTGAACAGCGCCGGCGTGGTGGTGAAGAGGACGGCGTCGGCGATCTCGGCGCAGGCGCGCGTCTTCAGCGTCCGGTCGCCTTCGGGGCCGTTGTACCAGGCGCGGCGGCCGTCGCCGGCGTAGCGCTCGCGGGTAAAGGGCTGCGCCATCATGCCGAGCGACGGCTTGCCGCCCGAGACCAGGCCGATGAGCGTGCCCCAGACCGGCAGCCCCGAGATGAAGGCGCGCGTGCCGTCGATCGGATCGAGGATCCAGACGTTCTCGGCGTCGGTGTTCTCGTCGCCGAACTCCTCGCCCATGATGCCGTGATCGGGATAATGGGCGTTGATCAGGGCCCGCAGCGCCTGTTCCGACGCGCGATCGGCGACGGTCACCGGATCGAAACCGGCGCTCGCCTTGTTCTCCACCGAATCGAGTGCCCGAAAATGCGGCATGATCGCTTTTCCGGCAGAATCCGCGAGCCGGTCGAGGAAGGCGATCAGGTTCGGATCGGTCATGATGAGCTCCGGAAGGGCGTCTGCATGGGTGCCATGCATGCATTGCATGGCCGCGGCGGCTGGGGAAACCTCTCTCTAACAGACTGATTTCAAATGTCTATTTCGGCGAGGTCGCGACCGGCTCGTGATCACCGGGTCGATCGGGTTGCGGAATTGTCGCAGCGAGGCGGCCGCGACGGAAAAGGTCTTGATATTTTTGCAGTGCAGGGGCAACTTATTGCAGTGCGGCAGCTCGATTGGCGTCGACCTGCCGTTGCCCTTCTTGGGCGTTTCCTCCCTAGACTTGGGCCGCCTCGTACCCACGAGCGGCCCTTTTTTCTGCCTGCGTCGCGGCGCTATTCCGCCGCCTCGGCATGCGGATAGAACGCCGTGTCCGGCAGGCTTGAGATCGCCGCGGTGAAGCGGGCGAGATCGGCGGCGAGGCGCTCGAAGCCGGCATTCAGCTGCAACGTCCGTTCGTTCATGTAGAGCCCGCGGCTGATCTCGATCTGCAGCGCGTGCAGGCCGCCGCTCGGCCGGCCGTAATGCTCGGTGATGAAGCCGCCGGCATAGGGCTTGTTGCGGGCCACCGCATAGCCGGCATCGGTGAGGATGGCGTAGGCGGCCTCCGACAGCGCCGGCGCGCAACTCGTGCCGTAGCGGTCGCCGAGCACGATGTCGGCGCGCGCCCGGCCGGGGGCCGTCCGGACCGACGACGGCATCGAGTGGCAATCGATCAGCACGCAATAGCCGAAGCGCTGGTGCGTCGCCGTCAGCAATCCGCGCAGCGTCTCGTGATAGGGCTTGTAGATCGTCTCGATCCGGTGGAGCGCCTGCTCGACCGGGATCGGCTCGGCGTAGATCTCGACATTCTCCGAGACCACGCGGGCGATGGTGCCGAGCCCGCCGGCGACGCGCAGCGAGCGGATGTTGGCGTAGGGCGGCAGTTCGCCGGCGAACATGCGCGGATCGAGCTCGTAGGGCTCGCGGTTGACGTCGAGCCAGGCGCGCGGGAAATGTGCCCGCATCAGCGGCGCGCCGAGCGGCACGACCGAGGCGAACAGATCGTCGACGAAAGTATCCTCCGAGCGGCGGATCATCCGCTCGTCCAGCTTCGACGCTTCGAGGAAATCGGCCGGATAGACGCGGCCGCTATGCGGCGAATTGAAGACGAACGGAATGCGCTGCTCGGCCGGGGCGACCACGTCGAAGGGGAGCGCATTCGGGATTTCCAGCGCGGCGTCGATGGTCGTTCTCCTTCTCTTCGCCGCGACGAGAGGGCGGCGCGGGGCGCGAAGCCGGCGTTTGAAGGGCAGCGCGCGGACCGTGGCGGCGCCCCCTCTTCACCTGATCTTTACTTCGTTCAGCCACAATTCAATAACCAAATCGCCGAGGTGTCGCGAGGCGCCCGCTCGAACATGATCCGACCGACTGTCCAGCCATGGATTCCACGATGAACCGCATCCTGCTCGCCGAAGACGATAACGACATGCGCCGCTTCCTGGCGAAGGCGCTGCAGAATGCCGGCTACGACGTCGTTTCCTTCGACAATGGCCGCAGCGCCTATGAGCGGATGCGCGAGGAGCCCTTCACCCTGCTCCTGACCGATATCGTGATGCCGGAGATGGACGGCATCGAGCTGGCGCGCCGCGCCACCGAGCTCGATCCGGACCTGAAGGTGATGTTCATCACCGGATTCGCCGCGGTGGCTCTCAATCCGGATTCGAACGCGCCGAAGGACGCCAAGGTGCTGTCGAAGCCGTTCCACCTGCGTGACCTGGTCAACGAGGTGGAGCGCCTGCTCGCCGCCTGAGGCGGGAACGGCGTCGCGGGGGGAATGCCGACGCCGTCGAAGTTTTCAACAGGGTCGGAAACACGAGGCTTGAACCTTCGGAACCGACCTTGTATATCCCCGCTCACGCCGCCGGTCCCGCCGGTCGCGTTCTGAAGGATGGGCGTGTAGCTCAGCGGGAGAGCACTACGTTGACATCGTAGGGGTCACAGGTTCAATCCCTGTCACGCCCACCATCCTCCTTCCCACTAATCGATTGATCGGTAAGCGCTTTTTGACGCCTAAGATAGTCGCCGGGATACCCAATCTCTTCAGTGTCACACTCTGGTCACACCGAGGGACACGATGGGCACGATCCGTAAGAGAGGCGACAAGTGGCAGGCGATGGTCCGCAGGACCGGTCATGCTCCGATCAGTCGCACGTTTAGTCTGAAGCAAGATGCGACCCGCTGGGTTCAATCGACCGAACTGGAAATCGAGCGGGAAGGCCTCGTCGAAGACAGGTCCTGCCTCAAGCAAATTCATTTATCGGACCTCCTGATTCGATACCGGGATACGGTGTCTATCGCCAAGCGTGGGCACGACGATGTCGAGCGATGGGTGATAGGGCATATCCTACGGCAACCCATGGCCGGCCGAAGGCTGAGTGAGCTTCGCTCGGATCACGTTCAAGAATGGGTCGACCAGCGCCTGACGGAAATCACAGCACGGTCGCTCAAGCGCCAGCTATCGGTCTTGAGCCATGTGTTCGTGGTGGCTCGTAGGAACTGGAAGTTGCCGGTTGGAAATCCAACCCGCAACCTGATCATCCCAGCCAGTTCGCCGAGACGGCAACGCCGGCTGGTGGCGGGAGAGGGGGCCTTGTTGCATGTGGAACTCGCCCGAACTCGCAACCCATATCTCCTGCCGATCCTACTGATTGCCAAGGAAACCTCGATGAGGCGTGGCGAAATCGTGAACCTGAAATGGGCCGATGTCGGTGAGGACTACCTTCAGATCCCCATTTCGAAGAATGGGGAGTCACGGACGATTGCGATGTCGGCGAAGGTGAAGGCCGTTCTGTTGAGGGTTCCGCAGGTCGACGACAGGATATTTCCGGTTTCGGCCAGCGCCGTCACGCAGGCTTGGCGAAGGCTCGTGAAACGGGCTGGCATTGAAGATTTGAACTTTCACGATCTGCGACACGAGGCCATCAGCCGCTTTTTCGAACTGGGCCTTAGTGCTCCAGAAGTTCAGTCGATGTCTGGGCATAGGGATATGCGGATGCTCTATAGCTATGCCCATGCGAACCGACGGGCGGTCCTTGCGAAGCTGAACGGAGGCGAAGCCTCGATCTTGGACCAACTGCAGTAGCCGGCCTTTCGGGTAGGTAACCGGGATCGGGGTCCGAAAGGCCCCGATCATGCTCACAGTCTGGTTTACGGCGCCGTTGCAGCGTGGCTGAACTGGCTCATGCCTCTGCTGCTTCTGCATCCGCACGTGCTCGCAGCGCCTCGTAGAGATGCCCCGGGCCCAATAGGATGTCCTTCAACCCTTGCCGAACCTTCTCTGACCCCAACGCCTGTTTGCTGAGGCTCTCGTTGGCAGCGAGGGCATCGATGATGGCGTTCATGATCTCGGTCGTGAGCGTCGGTGAATTGCTGAACTGCGCCTTGCTGTTGTTGCCGGCCTGTAAGGCCAACTCATCGGATTCCAACAGCTTCGTTTTGAGGACGTTGTTCACGTAGACGAGTTGATCGCCATCGGTCGTGTCGCTGCCAAACAGGTCATTCACCTTCGAAATGATCTCGTTCAGCAGCGCCCGTTCCTTTTCTTGCACGCTACCCGATCCAGCCTCGTCAACGGGCGCCAGCTTCGGTTTGTCACCATCGCCGAGCGGCAGCGGCAGCACACCTTTGTTCCGCAGGGCATGATGGGTTAGCGACAGTTGCGAGATGTCGACGCCTTCACGTTCTCGGCCGAACTCCAACAATGGAATCAGTCGTTTGTAGAACAGGAAGCGCTTCTCGATAGCCGTGTTGCCATAGTCGAAAATCTGCGACAGGAAGGTGTAGAGACGCTGGAAAGCCCCCATATCGCCCTTGAACAGGATCAACGCATTGATCTCGTCTAGGGCAGCGGCCTCGGCCTTGCTGTCGCCCTTGTCCTTCGCCGCCTTCAGCCGCTCCTGAGCCGACTTGAAACGCTTTAGCAGGCGGTCGGCCACCGGCTCTATGGCGGCGATCAGATCGCTCTGTTTGGCCTTTGGGTCCAGTTCGACGTTGGCCACCCGATCAACCTCGAAATCATCGTAGTGGCCGGCAGCGTCTAGCTTGGCCCGCAGATTGAACACGATGTTCGGGTCGGTGACGGAATCAAGCTCGGCCGTGTCGTAATAAGTCCGGAATGCCGTGAGGATGTCCTCGGAGCTATTCACGAAATCAAGGACGTAAGTCGTGTCCTTTCCGGGATGGGCACGGTTCAAACGGGATAGGGTCTGAACCGCTTGAATGCCGGCAAGTCGCCGGTCGACATACATTCCGCAAAGCAGTGGCTGATCGAATCCGGTCTGGAATTTATTGGCGACGAGCAGCAGGTGATAGTCGTCGCCCTTGAAGGTCTCCCGGATATCTCGACCCTTCAGACCCGGATTGAGGTCCTTGCTCTTTTCCGTGAAGGCATCAGGCCCGCTAACCTTGTCGTCGACCTCGCCGGAAAAGGCCACCAGCGTGCCGATCTGGTATCCCTTGGACTTGATGTATTTTTCAATGGCGATCTGCCAGCGAACGGCTTCGACCCGGCTGCCGAGCACCACCATCGCCTTGGCCTTGCCGCTAAGCAGCCCGGCAACGTTCGCCCGGAAATGCTCAACGACGATCTCGACCTTCTGGCTGATATTATACGGGTGAAGCCGTACCCAGCGCATGATGCTCTTCAGCGCTTCATCCCGCTCGACCTCTTTCTCTTCCACTTCCTTGCCATTGTGGGCGAGGCGAAAGGCGAAGCTGTAGGGCGTATAATTCTTCAGAACGTCGAGGATGAAGCCTTCTTCAATGGCCTGTCGCATTGAGTAGACGTGGAACGGTGCAGGGAGATTGCCTGCTCCAACCGGCTCGCTCGGTCTCGGCAGTCGGCCGAAAAGTTGCAGCGTCTTGGCCTTGGGAGTGGCGGTGAATGCGACGAAGGTGATGCCCTTGTCACTCGCCCGTGCTGCCATCTGGGCCGCCAAAATATCTTCGGTGCCAACCTCTCCGCCGTCATTGAGGTCAGCCAACTCTTCCGGGGATAGGACCAGCTTGAGCTTCGAGGCTGTCTCGCCAGTCTGCGAGCTATGCGCTTCGTCGGCGATCACGGCGAACCGTTTGCCTTCTGTCGCCGCCAGCTTCCGCACGGCATCCAAGGCGAAGGGAAATGTCTGGATCGTGCAGACGATGATCTTCTTACCCTGCGAAAGGGCAGTCGCCAGCTTCCCGCTCTTGCTCTCACCCTCGCTCTTGATGGTGGCGACGACGCCTGTCGTCCGCTCAAAATCGAAGAGAGCTTCCTGCAACTGGGAATCGATCACGTTGCGGTCGGAAACGACGATCACCGTCGAGAACAGTTTATGGTGTTCAGCGTCATGCAAGTCGGCGAGAAAATGGGCAGACCATGCAATCGAGTTCGTTTTTCCCGATCCGGCCGAATGCTGGATCAGGAATTTGCCACCAACGCCTTCGTGAAGTATTGTCGCCTGAAGTTTTCTCGTCGCATCGAGTTGGTGATAGCGAGGGAAAACGACGCTCTTGACCTGCTTCTTGTCATTGCGTTGCGTGACCAGATAACGGCCAAGGATTTCGAGCCAACTTTCCCGCTCCCAAACCTCTTCCCAGAGGTATGCGGTGCGATGGCCGTTTGGGTTGAGCGGATTTCCCTTTCCGCCTCCATCGCCCTTATTGAATGGCAGGAACCGGGTCGCCGGACCAAGAAGCTCGGTCGCCATATGCACTTCGGTATTGCTGACGGCGAAATGCACCAATGCACCGCTTGGGAAGCTCAGCAGCGGCTCGGGCGCCTGTCCCTTAGGGCAAGGGTGCCGATCAAACCGATACTGGTCTATGGCGTCCGTAACACTCTGCGTGAAGTCCGTCTTCAATTCGACGGTCGCCACCGGCAGGCCATTCAGGAACAGCACCAGATCGATGCAGTTCTCGTTGGTGGTCGAATAGCGAACCTGACGAACGATGCGGAGCCGATTGGCGTGATAACGAGCGATGATGTCGGGGTTCATCGCCATCGCCGGCTTGAACTGCGCCAGAGACAATGGCTGACGAAGGCCGATCAGTTCGACACCATGGCGAAGCACATCCAACGTGCCACGGCTGTCTAGCTGATTGCGGATGCGATCCAGCAATACGGTCTCGGAGGCGGCGCCGTGGTTTTTGGTTAGCGTTTCCCACGCCTTGGGCTGGGTCGCTTGAACCCATGCCGTCAGATCAGCCGGAAAGAGCGCCCGACCACGGTCATAGACAGCGGCATCACCATCCGCATAAAGCCAGCCATGGTTCGCCAGATGGCCGAAAATCTCATCTTCGAAGCTGATTTCCTTGTGAAGGCTCATATCAATGAGTCCTGCGGTGACAGCGGCAGAGCCAAGCTTCCAATTCTCAATCTTTCCTCCCAGATATCCAGCCACACTGGATCGGACATCAGGCGCTTGGGGAGCGCTTTCAACGAACTGAGCGGGATGGCGTATGTTCGGTCCCAACCTGACCCGGCTGCTGCCGTGGCGATTGTCTTGCCACCGAGTCCGATCCTGAGAACGCTACCGTCGAATGAAAACTCGGCTTGATCCTCGTCGGCGCAATCGGCGGCGAGTTCCCTCATTTCTCGGGCGGCCAGCCGAAACCATTCCCTTGGAACAGAGCATTTCAGTCGTGCGTCGAATCGTTTTCTATCCTGCACCCATGGCAGTAGCTCTTCCATCGCACGCCCACGTGTGAGCCACTCGACAGGACTGCCCGGCGAGTAGCCCCGCAATGCGTGGGCAAGCAAGGCCAAGCAATGGTCGATGCTCTCAAGTTCTAACGGAAGCTGATAGCTGATCTGGGCGATCGTTCTTTCTGTTCGGTAGATGCCATCGAGAAAAAACACCGGCACATAGTGCCTGTTTATTCCTTCGGATGCAGTAAGGACAAAGCTACCAAAATCATAGGTGTAGTCGGGCCTAGCGTGCGACAGGCCTCCCCAATCTTCCTCGAACCCAATCTGTAACAGCAGTTCTTCAGTTGAGATGGCCATCTATGCCGCTTCCGCTTCGGCTGGGATAGCGTCACGGACATCAATTTTGCCGGTCACTGCGGCGGAAATCAGTGAGGAACGGCGCTCTTGAAACAGAGTGATGGCAGATGAACTCGCCTCAAGCAGAGCGTCAATTTGGCTCGTCTGCCGTTGGAGGTAGTCGACGATAGCGTCTTGTTCGCCCATTGGCGGAAGGGGCAGCGCCATAGACGACCACGCTTCCATCCGGAGCGCTTTCGTTCCGTGCCCTGCTTCGTCGAGGCGCCCCAAAGTCTCGCTAGTGGATGCTCTCAGTGCCCAAGATAGAAATTCGGAACTCATCCCATGTTGGGGCACAATGGCCTTTAAGTCCTGATTTATGGCCATCGGCTTTTGAAGCACGGAAACCGGAAAAGTTCTGGCGAGTATCATTCCACGAACCACGACAACAACCGTGCCGGCGTCGACGATTTTCGCCTCGCCTTTGGATATGGCAAAAACGGATATGTGATCTTCTGTATCTAGGATGACGTCAGATTTCATATCCTTCGAGGAAACCCATGGAATCTCGCCATTCCAATACGCTTCAACTGCCTTCGACGGCGTTCCGCCGCTGCGGAATGTGACCAGATATTTCATTGGCGAGACGTCCCAATGCACCGGCACCTCGCCGAGCCAATCGATGCCCGAATCTTTCATCGGAGCACTCGGATCGAGGCCCTTGGTCACGGCATGGGAAATGACGGCTTGCCGCTTCTCTTTTAGCAGTTCAATCAGTCGCTTCTGTTCTTCGACCAACGCATCGATTTTTGCCGTCTCACGGTCGAGGAAGTGAACGATATGCCTCTGCTCTTCGATTGGAGGCATAGGCACAGACAAGTTGCCGGCCTCGACCCATCGAAACTCCGTCGATCGCTCTCGAACCCCTTTCGACAGAGACGCTATAAAACCTGTCGTTGACATATATCTGAGTAGATGGCCGTAGTAATGAGCATCCACATTGGGCCTTGGGGTGCAAACGGAATATACTGGAGACGACTTTCCGTCATCTTCGGATACGCCGATGGCGCCTGCAAAAGCGTCCATTGCGTGAATTACTAAATCTCCTGCTTTGACGCCTTGATAGCCGATCTCCTTGAGTGCATTGGTGAAACCGTCGGTCCGCCGTTTAGAGCGCAGCGTTACTGTCCCGTCTCGGAATGCAGTAACAATACCATCATCTTCTGAATGATCTCGTTGTTGACGAACGAACAGCATCTTGAGTCGTTGCGACTTCCAATGAATCGGCATATCGCCAATCCAAACAATATCGCTAGCTATATAGCTCTCATATTTCGCAATGCTCATGCCGACAGCCCCTCGATCGTGGCCTTGATGCGATCGGTGACCTGCTTCAGGTCAGCGTCGATCTCATCCAGCGAACGAGGCGGCTCGAACACATAGAAATGCCGGTTGAACGGGATTTCGTAGCCGACCTTGGTCTTGTCGTGATCGATCCACGCATCCGGCGCATGGGGCAGGACTTCCCGCTCGAAATATACCTCGATGTCCTCGGAAAGCGGCACATTCTCGGTATCCCGAAGTGATGAATCCGCCTGCTTCTTGCCCTTCTGCTTGCCACGAACGCCGAGCACGACCGTCCCGGCATCATCCCTGAGCGGACGCTCCACCGTGATCGTCCGATAGCCAAAAGACTCGTTGCGGAAAATGCGGGAAAGCGGCGCCAGCTTCACCTTACCGCCATCCGGAGCGGCCGGCGGGCAATCACCGTCGAGCACGACAGTCTGGCCGGCTTCCTTGCCTTCCGCATCGAACAGTGTCGCAAGCTTCGCCTCGGTGAATTGGCCAAACAATTTGGTGACGGTCGCAATATGCTCTTCGGCCAGTTCTCGACGCTTGGAGCCAAGGCTCTTGCGCATCTTTCGCCACAGCGACGTAGCGTCGATCAACTGGACATGGCCCTTCCTATGCTCAGGCTTCCGGTTCGATACGATCCAGACATATGTAGCGATGCCGGTATTGTAGAACATGTCGGTCGGCAGGCCGATGATGGCCTCGACCAGATCGTTTTCGAGGACATAACGGCGGATTTCGCTTTCGCCGCTCCCGGCGCCACCGGTGAAAAGGGGCGAGCCGTTCAACACGATACCGAACCGGCATCCGCCTTCCGATGCAGACTGCATCTTCGACAAGAGATGCATCAGGAATAGAAGTGAACCGTCTGATACTCTCGGCAGCCCCGGACCGAAACGACCATCAAAACCTTGGCTTTCGTGCTCCCGGCGAACTTCCTTTTCGACCTTCTTCCACTCAACACCGAACGGCGGGTTGGAAAGCATGTAGTCGAATTTGCGATGAACGTGACCATCCTCGGAGAGCGTGTTGCCCGGGGAGATATTGGCGACATCCTGTCCCTTGATCAGCATATCGGCTTTGCAGATCGCATAGGATTCGTCGTTCAGTTCTTGGCCAAACATCGTCAGCCGGGCATTGGGGTTGAGCCCGGCCAGATGCTCACCAGCGACCGACAACATGCCGCCCGTGCCGGCGGTGGGGTCATAGATCGTCCGAACGACGCCCGGCTTGGTCAACACCTCGTCATCCTCGACGAAAAGCAGATTGACCATGAGGCGGATAACCTCACGAGGCGTGAAGTGCTCACCCGCCGTCTCATTCGAGATTTCGGCAAACTTCCGGATCAACTCCTCGAAGGCCAAACCCATCTGACCATTGTCGACCTTGCCCGGATGGAGGTCGATGCCAGCAAATTTCTCCGTGACCCGATAGAGCAACTTCGCTTTCGCCAGCCGGTCGATCTGCGCATAGAATTCGAACCGTTCGAAGATATCCCGAACGGCCGGCGAGAACCCTTGGATGTAGGCGAAAAGGTTCTCCCGGATGTGGTCCTGATCGCCCATCAGCCGTCCCATATCCATAGGCGACGTGTTGTAGAAGCTCTGTCCGGCCACCCGGAGCATGAACGGTTCGGGATTGAGCCCCGCCTTAGTCTTCGCCTCGAACTCGGCTAGTACCGCCGACTTGGTAGCTTCCAGAACGCAATCCAGACGACGGAGTACGGTGAAGGGCAGAATGACCTTGCCATACTCCGACTGCTTGTAATCCCCCCGCAGAAGGTCGGCCACGGACCAGATGAAGGCGGACAGGGTCTGGTGGTTCACGTCTAATTCCAATTCAATGCGGTGTCAGCGAGCCCGGTTGGCGAGCTATTCGGTTTTCAGGTTCGGCAGCGAGGTGGTCAGTTTCACTATGTCGGAACAGGCCGCTCCCTCAGGCATCATGCGGATCGCACAATCCTCGTCCTTGACCGGGCCGCCTATTTCGATCTTGGCGATGTACCGGCATTCTTCCTTTAGGGTCGCAAAACCTTGAGCCTTGATGGTCTGTCCCTTGCCGACCGGGACCCATGTGAAGAAATCCGAATTTGACGCCGACGCAGACAGCATCGCATCGACACCACGCCCCCTATCGTCGGTGGCCTTTAACGGGACAGCGATCCGGTTCAAGGTGCCCCACGAGTCGTTCTTGACCTCGAAGCCCAGCTTGCACTGCACCTTCTTTTCGCCAAAGGACGACTCATCGTCGGTGGCCGATATGATCTTGATTTCAATGGATTGGGCGGCCGCCGTCACAATGCCGACCGAAGTAAGCAGCGCTGCCAATATAAGTCGCATGTCCTTCCCCCTAGTTCCCCGCTTCATTCTTGCGGGAAAAGAGGGAGACGACAACGGTGCTGAAGCGATTTTGACTGTCACAGCGACAGGTCTTACCCCGTCAGCTCGGAAGCAGCCTCCCCCCCTCTATCATCGGGCGAGACGTCGGACTGCAATCAGCGCTTCGAGAACTGGAGGCCAGAAAAGGCCTTTTTGTTCAATCGGTTGGGTAGGCGTCCCATGAATGTCAAACCTATGTCAAACTGGACCATAATGTTGTTGGTCTAATAGCGGCAAAGGCTCGGCCCGGCAACTCCATCTCGAAGATGGGCCAGTGCATGCCGACCTGCTTCGGATTCTCGTCGAAAATTGAATTGGATTTGACAAATGTTGCCGAAATGATACGCAACGCTCGGCCGGGTGGTGCTGGATTGAGCTACCATTCTAGGTGGTTGAAGTACCGATTCTCAGGGGCATCATGAGCGTTCAATCCATTGATCAGAGGGCTTGTCCCTACTGCGCTGAACTAATAAATCCAACGGCGAAGAAATGCCGGCATTGCGGTGAAATTCTCGATCCGCAGATGCGGGAAATCGAGCTTCTGAAAAGTCAGAAGTCGTCGCAGCCGAATGTCTATATGAATGCAGGCGGTGGTGGCGGAGGAGCGGTCGGCGGTGGCGGATACCAGTTGCACGGGTTTCGCCACTGGTTGCACATACTTCTGACGATATTCACAGGCGGCCTTTGGCTTCCCGTTTACATTCTCCTCTACCTTTTCAGAAACAAGAATTACTATCGATAGGATACTCGGCCGATTGGCGTGGCAGAAGTCACGCCAATCATAGGCCGATCGTCGAGCCGAACTGCAACCCGAACAAGGCAGCGACTGAAGCATGAACGGTAGGTTCCTGCGCTCGCTGCATGCTTATCCCTCAACGTCCTGTTACTGGGCCTTTATCCCTAAGACCCAAACATAACCGGCAAGCTTAGCGATATCTATGGCAACATTCGAGATCGAGATGGCCGCTGTTGTCTTCGATTCGAGAGTATGCATGAAGTTCATTCGTGGCTTACCGTCAATATATGCGGCCGTGATGAAGATCGTTCTAGTCTGATCTGTATCGTTGGTTAAGTTCAAGGACACAGAGCGAACTTTGAGGCTTGCGGTGTTGTCGATTGCCTTCGACAACTCATCACTCATGGCTTTGAATGATTTCCCTGCAAACGCATATTGTACGCCGTAATATCCGTCAATAAAGTTGGCCGTTATCGCAGATAGGCCGGGATAGGCAATATTTGGAAATGTATCATGCATGAGTTTTTGTTTAGCGTTTATCTCAAGAAATGATTCAAAACCCTCTGATTTGCACTGAAGTTCTGTAACATCAAACATGTGCTTGCGAACGATTGGCGTGATCTTATCGCCAAGCTGCAAGCACTTCTCCTTGGACGGCATCTCTATACGATAGATGATGGGGACCGTGGTGATAAAGTCCTCTTTCACGGCCGCCTTGAAGATGTCGGTGACGAACACCGTAGATGTTGTGTCTACGTTACATCCTGCCAGAAACGAAAGACTCAGTATCGCTGCGATTTTTCGAATCACTGGTAGTGCCCCTTTACAGTTTCCCCGGCGTGATTTCAGCATGGTCACCCTGTGGAGGCAAATCGGGCATCTCAATTACGAAGGTATTTGAGACACGGCGCTGGCCGACGCCAAAACTCCATAGGTTGAACAATTGGGTTCTTGAAACTGTATCTCGTAACTCCTATTCTCTAAATGTGTCGATTGACGAGTTTTGAGAGAGAGGGGCCAATGCAGATCGGTTACGCTAGAATCTCCACCTCTGATCAGAGCCTTGATCTCCAGCGGACGGCGTTCGCCCGTGAGGGCATTGAAAAGGTTTTCTTTGAGACGGCCTCTGGTGCCCAGCGAGACCGGCCGGAGTTGCAAAAGGCGCTAGACTATCTCCGAGAGGGCGACACGCTCGTTGTATGGAAGCTGGATCGCCTCGGTCGGTCCTTGCGTCAACTGATCGACACCGTCGAATCTCTGAAAGAGCGTGGCATTGCGTTTCGATCCCTAACGGAAAGCATCGATACCACGACGGCCGGAGGGGTCCTCATATTCAATGTTTTCGGTGCTCTGGCGCAGTTCGAGCGTTCGCTAATCCGTGAACGGACGATGGCGGGCCTGCGGGCGGCCAAGGAGGCCGGGAAGGTTGGCGGCCGGCCCCGAGCCCTGTCGGACAATGACATCGCCGCCGCAAGGGCGTTACTGGCCAATTCGGGTGCAACCGTAAAGGAGGTGGCGGAACGTCTCGGCGTTTCGGTTCCGACGCTCTATCGGTATCTTCCGGCCGCTCGGGATCAGGCGAGGGGGTAGGCTTGGTTCGACCCTACCGAGATCGTGCCTGCCTATTCGAGCGGCGTTTTAAGGTCGACGGGGTAACATTCAATTTCGAAGCGGCCCCGGGTGCCGCCGTGATCTTTTACATCGTCGTCGGTGGAACGAGGAAGCGTCGTTACAATCCGCATTTCTGGTTCGACGACGAGGATGTCGTTTCAGTCGAAGACGGCGACTTCTTCCGGTCTGCATTCCCCGTATTCAAAGCGGCAGGGGCGATCCTCTTAGAATGGGTCTTCAGAGACCGGCCGTACATATTTCGAATTGAGGCATCGACCGATCGCAAGAAGCCGATCTATCGTTGGATGGCCCAGCGGTTGGCCAAGCGCCTCAGCGGGCAGTACTCCATGATCGAGGATCAGGGGACGGTCTATTTCTATCGAAGCAATGCCTCTGGAGCCGTGGCGAGCTAGCAGGATGAGGCTGCCTATCGACAGCGAGGACGATATGAATGCCATCACTGAAAAGGAATATCACCAGCGGCTGTCTGTGTTCGTCGCAGAGGAGAAGGCCAAGCTTCCCCCTGAGAACAGGCCCCAAGGCCTGTTCGGAAATTGGGGGTTCCACGCACGTTGCCAGAAAAAGTTCGACAGGAATCTCGCCAGAGAAGGCGTTGAGATCGATAAAGCGATTGTGGAATGGCCGTCACAAACGGGAAGAATTCCGGGTTGAGTTCGGCTGTTGTGACGTGCGGGTTGGAGGCCGGAGTTCACCACGATCCATCCGATCCGGACAGGGTGGGCCGGGGCGGTGCCGCTTGGACTATTCAGAAGGCCATTCAATGATGGCGTCGCCATTCGCCCTTTGAGAGCGAGCTGTCGCCACGCCTCGTGCCCTTCTATTGCGCCTGCCGTCACTCATCTGGGCCATGACGCATCGCAATCAATTCGTGCATTTCACGCTCGACCGAAGGGGTTTGGCGTGATTCCCATTATTTGAATATTCATGATGAGGCCGCCATTTCTATTATATGAATTACTTAGGTTCGGCCTAGTATGTTAAATTTATGCTTGACATCGACGGTGCTGAGATGTATATGTCTCGCATCGCTGATTACCATCGGTCGAACTGAAGTAGCTTTGCTTTGGGCGCCATCTGGCATTCTAGCCATCGGCATGGCCGTGGACTGATCGTGCCAATGGCGGTGGCCGATATTTCATCGATTTTTCAGAATATTTAGCAAAATTGATTGTCGATCGGCAGCAGGTCCTTCGACAAGCTATGGCAGATATGTAGGTAAATCCACCTTACAAAATCATCATAGTTTAGATTGTTGAATATTCTATCAATAATACGCCTATCAATCAAGATATTAATCCAAGATGCCGAGGTGCTATGGGTTGTATCATAATCAGAAAGAACAATGAGTTTGACTACCAGAATTAAGCTAATCGACTATTACGTCGAGTCTGATTTTGCGCTGACGCCCTTGAAGGGCAAGAAGGCCTATCGAAGCAAGTGGTCTTCGGAGAAGGTGGATGCGGCACAGTTTCGTTCCGATCTACGAGATGACGAGAATATCGGTGTTGTTTTAGGCGACATGTCAAATGGCCTCGTTGATGTCGATCTAGATCATCCGATCTCTATCCAACTCGCCCGCCATTTCCTTCCAGAAACAGAGATGGTGTTTGGTAGGGCATCAAAGCCAGAGAGCCATTGGATTTACAAGATTCCAGTTCCAGAAGACCGCAAGGCATTTGAGGACCCGGATGATGGCATGCTGGTAGAACTCCGAGGCAACCGTAGCCAGACAATGTTCCCCGGCTCGATCCACCCGTCTGGTGAAGCGGTTGAGTTTTCTCGTTTTGGCGCTCCCACTGAGGTAACTTGGGACGACCTCCATACGTGCGTGAAGCGGCTTGCTATTGGAACAATGCTGGCCTCTCGTTGGCATGCTGGCAAGCGTCACGAGTTGGCGTTGGCGGTATCTGGTGTACTGGCCAGAGCGGGCTGGACTGATAAGCAAGTTTCCAACCTTGTCGAGGCGGTGGCGTTCGAAGCTGGCGATCCGGAGATCGAGGATCGCCTACGCTGCGTCGTCTCCACATTTGAGGTGGCTCGGGACGGGCGTCCGATCGCATCAGGCAACCGGCTTTCTGAACTGATCGGCGAGCCTGCGGCCTCCTCCATTCTCAAATGGCTGGGCGCCACTAACACGCCATCCCCTCTCGGAACAGACCGTCCCGATCTTTCAACAGACGCAGGCTGCGCCAAGGCATTTGCATGCCACTATGAGGGCCGGTTGATCTATTCGGAGCGAGATGGCGAGTGGCTTCAGGAGCGGAGCGGTGTCTTCTCGAAGGTGTCGCTGGAGAGGTTGCAGCAATTGGTGATGGCGCTTGGTCCTGAACTGGCCAAGGCCGACCCATCGCTCATTGGTCAAACGAGAAAGTTCTCAAGCCTCTCTGGCATCAACGCCATCATTCAGCTTTCTAGGTCCCTTCTAGCGGCGAATGCAGACTCGTTTGATGCGACCCCTGCCTTGGTGGGGTGCAGGAATGGTGTCCTGTCACTCGGCCAGCGTGATCTGGTGACGCCAGACGGCCATATCATCACGAAGAAGCTGGGAGCGAAATTTGATCCATCTGCCACATGCCCAAATTTCGAAGGCTTCGTCAGCCGCATATTTTCCGACGAACAGGAGGTCATCCGATTCGTTCAGCGTGCGATTGGCTATTCGTTGTATGGCGAAGCATCGGAACAATGCCTCTTTGTGTTGATTGGAACGGGGGCGAACGGCAAGTCCACCCTGTTGAATGTGATCTCGGAACTCTTGGGTGAATACGCCGGCGCCATGCCAATGCAGACGTTGATGGTGCAGAAATTCAGCAGCCAGCAGACCAATGATCTGGCCGGTCTCGTCGGCAAGAGACTGGTGTCGGCATCCGAAGGCGAAGCCAATTCGAAGCTGGCAGAGAGCAAAATCAAGCTCATGACGGGAAGCGATCCGATCAGTTGCCGAAAGCTCTACAAGGAGTTTTTTTCATACGTTCCGCAGTTCAAGCTCTGGTTGGCAACGAATGAGCTACCGAAAATCGATGGGACGAATGAGGCCATATGGCGTCGCATTCACGTAATCAATTTCCCAGTCACGATTGCTCCGGATCAGAGAGATAGAGACCTGCCTAAGCGCTTGAAAGCCGAACTTTCCGGAATACTGAACTGGGCACTTGATGGCTTCGTCGACTGGCATCAGCATGGTTTGGTGCCACCTGATCTGGTGACCCATGCAACCGATGCCTACCGGTCTGAGAATGACGGCGTTCGACAGTTTGTCGACACGTGCTGCGAACGGTCAGATGGCATAAGGACACTTACAAGCGAACTGTATTCTGCATACGAGCTTTGGACCTCGGGAAGCGGCATCGAAACGATTCCATCAAATCGTTTCGGAAAAGAACTGAGTCGACTTGGCTTCTCCGGCTATAAAAGTTCCAGAGGGAATGGCTGGCGTGGCCTGTCGGTCAGAGGGGGGCGCATTGCTTTCTAGTTGATATGAATAATCATATCTAGAACTCGGCGTGGATGTAGTGGATAGTGATAGAATAAATTCATACAGATATAGTGATGTATCTAAATTCTATAGCTTTCATCCACTGCATCCATGGCTATATTGTAGTTCTTTGAATTGAATAAGTCTATCTAGTATCGTGTCTGTTTATCGATTTATTTAAGGGGCGGGGCGTGAGAAGATATCTGATCGCATTGACTGCCTTGGCATTTGCGTTACCCGTCAATGCCAAGGAGAAGACATTTTTTGGCAACTATGACGATTACGGCGGCAACGTCAGTGTCGAGGTTGGCCGGGGATTTGGATATATCACTTCCAAGAAGAAGTTCTCTCTTCAAGAGGAAGAATCGTTCATATCGGGCTATAAGGTTGTAGTTCGGTGGGAATGGCGTGGTGGAAAGCGTAAGACGCCGCCAACGTCCATAAGATACACGGTGATATGTAATGATCCGCAGGTTTCTTCTCATGAAGCCGACGAATGGTATGGGATCGATCTCAAGAGGCCGGTCGAGAAGTATACTAGTGATGCCTTTGGTTACGATCTTTGGTTCACTGTTTGTCGTGGTGATGCAAATCGATACTGATGGCTTCTTTTAGAGGCACACTCCCTTCCGGCTAGACTCGGTATGAATAAACGAAACGCCGGAGATCGTTGTGCGCTTTGATTTGGTTGCCTGCCGCTCGTCGTTCTATCCAAAGGATGCCGTGCCACCATAGATATGGCACGGCATCAATTGCGCTCGCAATGCGGGTGAACGTTCGTCGGGTCAGGGGGAGAGGTGGATGGATCAAGGTTCGAAGCACGTGGACACGTCCCTGACGCATTTTTTCGATGAAGCGCTGCCCTCCATCTCGGAGGACTACAGATGGCCCCCCAAGGGAAAGCCTGCCGACTGTCCATTTGACGGGTATCAGTCAGCCGGTAGCTCGAATCTGGAAACCGTCCTGCACCAACGTCGTTTTTTGGCTTCTCTTTGGGCTGTCGATCCAACCCAGAGACTAAGGATAGCAAGTTGGGTCATTCGGGATTGGGGGGGCGTTCGTGGCAATGCGCCAGAGACAATCCGCCGGTATGCCAGCACTGACTCGGGTGAACTGATCGGAGCCGGAATCACTGGCATCGCCTCATGGTCGAAGGTCTTGGCCGTGGCTGACCCGTGTCGTTTTGCGATCTATGACGCCCGTGTGGCGGTAAGTCTGAATGCGATTCAATTGGTATATGGTGGAAATCAACTTCACCACGGATTCCCGCTTCTACCTTCGCAAAACAAGCGAATCGTTGCGTTTGGCAAGAGGCTGAGACAGCGGGCTGACTGGATGGATGCCAGCGCTCTCCAGCCGGCAGCGTCCGCATATCAATCCTATCTCGATCACCTGCATTATCAGGCGAAGTGTCGGGGCGAGTCGCTCGATTGGCAAATCCTTGAGATGGCCCTTTTCAGCCATGCCGAACGTCTCTTGGAACGGGCCGTGCCCAACTAGCTCCCAACAGATGGGATAGACCAGAGCACGGCGTCGTCAGGATATGCGGCACGGTCCCCTGAGCACTGACCCACACCGACACAACACGACGCTCACGATGCTTGGGAGCGGCCCGCACTGGCACGCCTTGAGATGCTAATGGGCAAATCGTGTCACGCTGGCGTCACAAACGGTTCCGTAATCGGTCCCGTATTGTCATTCAGCGGCGGCCGGCATAGAATCGTATCGCACTGACGTTATTGGGTTTTTCGGTTCGATGGGTAGGGTTTGAGTTGGCGGGCACTACGTTGACATCGTAGGGGTCACAGGTTCAATCCCTGTCACGCCCACCATCCTCACTCCCCGGCAATTCGAAGATCCGAAAATCCCGCAGCGGTGGCTTCATGCCGATCCTCGCGACGGCTGCGAACGTGCGGGCCTGCGCCGACGGCGACGAATCTGGCGGACCCGAGCGCGTGCCGGCTCTCGAGCGCTTTCGAGCGAAGCAGATACCGGTTCGGTTGAAGCAAACGCGACCGAACCAGGCTCTCGCCCGCCATTCCAGCATCGCGAACAACGCGCTCAACGATACGGTCCCCGGCGATCGGGCGTCGGCAATCGATTCACCTTCCGCCCCAAAGGTCGCGCCAGGCCGGCAGCGTGTCGGGCTGCGGCAGGGCCGTCGCCTCGAAGACGGCGCGGGCGCAGGCGCGGGCGAGCGTGCGCACCACGGCGTCGCCGATCAGCGCGAGGTCGAACACCGGGTCGGCGAGCGGCCGGCGTCCCGTGGCGGCGGCGAAGATCGTGTCGCCGTCGAGCGGCGTGTGGACGGGCCAGATGGCATGGGCGTAGCCGTCATGCGCCATCACGGCGAGGCGCTTGCACTGCGCCTTGGTGAGCATGGCATCGGTCGCGACGAGCGCGATGGTGGTGTTGGCCCCGGGCGGCAGGCCCTTCAGCGGCGGGCGCCCGGGCAAGGGGGGCAGGGGATGCGGCAATCCGAGGCCGCCGAATTCGCCCGCCTGCTCGAAGGGGGCAGCCCAGAAATGCCCGGCGTCGCCGAGATTCGTGCTGCCGCAGGCATTGACCGCGACGAGGGCGCCGACCGTATGGCCCGAGGCGGCGACCATCGAGGCGGAGCCGAGGCCGCCCTTGAGGTGGACGGTCGTGGCGCCCGTGCCGGCGCCGGCCGTGCCGAGGGCAAAATCGCGCCCGGCGGCGTTCGCGGCCGCATAGCCGAGGTCGCGATAGGGCGAGAAGCGGCCCCAGTCCTTGTCGCCGCCATTGATGAGGTCGAACAGCACCGCGCCTGGCACGATCGGCACGCGCGCCGGTCCGACCTCGAAGCCGATGCCGCGCTCGGCGAGCGCCGCCATGACGCCGCCGGACGCGTCGAGGCCGAAGGCGGACCCGCCTGAAAGCGTGATGGCGTGGATCGCCCCGACCGTCTCGTCCGGCGCGAGCAGATCCGTTTCCCGCGTGCCGGGGCCGCCGCCGCGCACGTCGACGGAGGCGACGGTCGGCTCGTCGAAGACGATCGCGGTGACGCCGGAGGCGAGCGCGAGGTCCGTGGCATGGCCGACCCGGAGGCCGGCGACGTCGGTGATCAGGTTCTGCATGGCGGGCGTGCCTCCGGGGATGCTTGATGAGATGCCGGCGGCGGCCCAGGGAGTCGCCTGCTGCGCGAGCGCCAAGGCCTAGGGCTTGAGGCCAAACGCGTCCCGCGGCGCGTAGCCGAAGCGCTGCTTGAAGGCCCTGGAGAATGTCGAATGGTCCGAGAAGCCGAGGCGGAGCGCCACGTCGCCGATGACCGGCATCCGGCTCGCCGTCGCGATCTGACGATGGGCCTCGTACAGACGTTCCTGCAGGATCATCGAGGCCACGCCGCCATGGGGCTGGAAGGCCCGGTAGAGCGCGGATCGGGACATGCCGAGTTCCCGCGCCAGCATGTCCGGTCCGAATTCCGGCCGATGGAGATGCTGCACGATCAGCTTGCGTCCGCGCGCGACCATCGTCTGCGCGATCATGTCCCGCGCCCGCTCGAGATTGGAGGAAGCCGGCAGGACGCAGGCGGCGACCATGGCGCGCGTCGCCTCCGCCACAGCCTCCAGCTCCCTCTCCGAGAGCAGGGCGATGCGGTCCTCCAGCGCGAGGAGGTAGTCCATCAGCAGCGCGGCCATCCCGGAATGTGGCAGTTGCGGCGCCACGCGGTCGAACTGCGGCGCCTGCTCGCGGAATTGGTCGCGGGGGAGAAAGAGCGTGATCACCTCCCCGTCTCCTCCCTGGCCATCGAAGCTGCGGGGCAGAGAGCGGAAGCTGAGCGGCGACCTGTCGCCATCCGGCGCCCGCTTCGCCGCGCCGGCCGCGAACACCAGGATCCAGTCGTCGATCTCGGGCCGGCGCCAGTGCCGCCAGCTCCGCACGATGTTGGCCGGCATGGACGCCCGCGTCAGGGTCAGCCCGTTGATGTTCCAGGCGGTGTGCTCGGCCGGATAGCGCGCGACGGGGCCGTCGGCGAGGTTGAGGTCGAAGACATCGCGGTAATGATGGTGCCAGGCTTCGAACTGCCTCGAGGGCGGCTGGCCATAGGTGTCGAAGCGGATGGGCTGCATGCGGGCCTCCGGACGGATCGGGGAGATCGGCGGCGTCACGTTCAACGGCATGTCTCCGGCAGGGGCTTCGACGCACCATTCTGACCCAGATCCGCCGAGCGGTCATCCGGAAGGTGACGCAGGTGTTATCGCCGTCACAACCCAACCGGGTGGACGCGCGCGCCACGCGCGGCTTCGAGACTGTTGGCCCGCGCCGGGCTTTGATGGTAGTGACCGGCATTCCCCCAAATGCTGTGGAAATGCCAATGCACGGTCGGACAGACTATGACCACCTTGCCCTGACGACGCGCGAGCAGGAGCGACTGGAGGCCCTGGAGCGCTATGGGCTGGCGGATGGATACAATGACGACGCCCTCGACCGCATCACGCGGATCGTGACGGCGGCGCTCGAAGTCCGGTCGTCGGCCGTCTCCATCATTGGCAAGGACACGCAGTGGCTGATGTCGACCCATGGGCTGACGCGCTGCGAGAGCCCGCGCTGCGATTCCTTCTGTTCGCATGTCGTGGCGCTCGATGATCGCGTCGCCATTGCCGATGCCCGGCAGGACGCGCGCTTCGCCCGCAATCCGCTCGTGCTCGGCGATCCCAACATCCGCTTCTATCTCGGCGTGCCGCTGCGGACGGCCGAGGGCTTCGTCGTCGGCGCGCTTTGCGCCATCGATGACCAGCCGCATGCAGTTCTCGAGAGCCAGGTGGAGATCCTGAGCGATCTCGCCGCGCTGGTCGTGGATCGCATCGACCTGCATCTGGCGGCGGCGATGGACGGCTTGACCGGGGCGCTGCGCCACAACGCCTTCCTGAGTGCCGCCGGGCGCGATTTCCAGCGCGCGATGCGCGGGGAACACGCCCTCGGCTGCCTGATGATCGATGCCGATCACTTCAAGTCGGTGAACGACCGTTTCGGCCATGCCAAGGGCGATCAGGTGCTGGCGCTGATCGGCAGGATCTGCAAGTCCCAGATCCGCGCCGGCGACTATGCGGGCCGCGTCGGCGGCGAGGAGTTCTGCGTGATGCTGCCCGGCATGACGGCGGAAGGCGCCCTGGTGATCGCGGAACGGCTGCGCGCGCAGGTCCATGTCGCCAGCATGATGGCGCCGGACCTGCCTGCCGTATCGGTCAGCATCGGCGTCTCGGCCCTGCGGGCGGACGACATCGCCATTTCCGATGTCATGGCTCGGGCCGACAGGGCGCTGTACGCCGCCAAGCACGCCGGGAGAAACCGCTGCCGCAGTCTTTGAGGCGGATTTCCTCCGGCGCGCGCAACCCGGCAGAGGCCAAGAGTTGCCCGGATTCGCATCCTCGGCTTCACGCTTGCCTTCCGGATCGACTACAAAGGCATGTGCGGAATGCGCACGGGGTGCGTGTGGGGCCGAGGCGGCGCCGGCCGGCCGCCTGCTGCGAGACGGAGTGGATGGTAAAGTCACAATATTACAGGCCTGCCGGATGGCTTCTGCATCTGACCCGGCTCAATCCCAAGACGAAATTTCCGTGGCGGCATTCGACGCGCCTCGCCGTCGCGGTCACGGCGCCGATGCTGATCGGCCTGCTCGCCGGCCAATTGGAAGCGTCGATGCTGGTCTGCCTCGGCGCGCTGCTGAATTCGGTCAAGGTGCAGACCGATCCGTACCGGATCCGCTTTCGCAATTTCCTCATCATCGTCCCGATGGCGATGGCCGGCTTCCTGCTCGGCTCGCTGGTGGCCGGGCACGGCCTGCTGACGCTGGCATTCCTGATCCTCATGGCGCTCGCCTCCGGGTTGGTCAGCGGCTATGGCGCCGTCTATTCGACGGGCGCCATGCAGATGCTGATGCTCGCCGTCATCGCGGCCGCCGGCCATGGCGCATCCTCCCTCTGGTTGCCGCCGCTCCTCTTCGCCGCAGGGGCCGCGCTCGCCGCCCTGCTGCTCGCGATCGAGGCTGCGTTCGATCGTCATCATCCCGAGCGCATGGCCCTGGTCCGCCTGTTGCGCGCGCTGGCGCATCTGGCGCGCGCCGCCGCCGATCCGGCGCAGCCCAGTAGCGGGCCGTCGCTGGCGACCCCCTTCGAGCAGCAGCGCCGTCATGCCATCGATGCGATGCAGGCGGCCTATTCGGGCCTGCTCGCCGCCCGGCTGCAGAGCGACGGCAGCACGCCCGCGAACGACCATCGCGCCGAGGTCCTCGCCACGGCCGAGGCGCTGTTTTCGGCGCTGGTGGCGGGCGGCGGCAGTCCGGACGAACTGACGAATGTCGGCCACCGCCTGGACGCGATGGCGACGGCCGTCGCCAAGAATGGGCCGCGCCCCTCCCTTTCCGGCCGACGCCCGGATGAACCGGGGCTCGCTTCCGACAGCGCGGACCGGCTGCTCGACGAAATCTGGTCGGAGACTGCGCCATCGGATGCGTCCGCTCACGCCGCCGCGGCGCCCGGCCGCGCGGGCCGCGCCGCCGCCACGCCGCAGACGCGATCGATCGCGGAACGGTTCAGTCGTCTCGCTCCCGGGCGCGAGGTCGTCGTCTCGGCCCTCCGGCTCGCCCTCTGCCTCGCCATCGCCTTCGCGGCGCAGAGCCTGCTCGGCGGCGCGCGCTCCTACTGGATCCCGCTTTGCGTGGTGATCGTGCTGAAGCCCGACTTCGGCTCCGTCTTCGTGCGCGCGGTGCAGCGCTCGCTGGGCACCATCCTCGGCGTCGGCATCGGCGTGCTGATCCTGACCCTCGTGCCGAAGGGCCTTTGGCTGATTGCCGTCACGGCGCTGCTCGGATTCCTGATACCGGGCGCGGGACAGCGCGGCTATGCGCTGCAATGCGCCTTCCTGACGCCGCTCGTGCTGATCCTGATCGACCTGACCGCGCCGGGCGGGACTGTCGATTTCGGTCTTCCGCGCCTGGTCGACACCCTGATCGGCTCCGGCATCGCGCTGGTGTTCGGCTATCTGATCTGGCCGCGCGACCCGGCGCCGCACATCCATGCGTCCTTCTCCGGGGCCATGGCGGCCATGGGCGCTCTTCTCAGGGCAGCCTGCGGATCCCGGCCCACCCAGGCGGAGATCTTTGTCGCGACGATGGCTGCCTCCCGCAGCCTGTCCAACCTTCGGGCCACCCTGCAGCGGGCCCTTGCCGAACCGCCCCCCGCGAGTCGCGAAGCCACCGCGTGGTTCCCGATCGTCGTCGAGATGGAGCGGCTCTTTGACCGCATCACGCTGCTGGCGCAGCGCAACATGGCGGGCGCCGTGACGCTGGATTCCGCCGTCGTCGAACGCCGGCTGGCCATTCTGGAAGGGCTCGGCAATGAGGGGCGGGCCGACGTCCCGCCGCCGCCCGACGACGCGGCGACGGCCGATGGTGACGCGGCGTTTCGCGAAATCGACGGCGAACTGGCCCGCCTGACGCAACTCCTCGCGCCAGCCTAGAGCGTTTTCGAGCGAAGTGGATACCGGTTCGCGTGAAGAAAACGCGACCCAACAAGGCTCTAGGGTCCGTGGTGCCTTGGAAACGCCGGCGCCGTTCCGATGCGCTATGAACCCTAGACGGCGGGGGGGACCGTCTGCTGGCCGCGGTCCCGATCCGACAGGTCGAGCCGCTTCATCGGGGTCAGCGTGGCGGCGGCGACCTGCCTGATATAGGGCGCATATTCCGCGCGCATGGCCGTGTAGTTCCGCAGGCATTCCGACTGGTCGCCGACCACGGGGAGGCCAGCCGCGACGATCGCCTCGTAGAGGCCGTGGAAACGCGGCACCGCGCTCGGCTGCGGGGCCGTCTCGGCCGGCAGTTTGGCGATGCCGAGCGAAGCCGCGATCAACTGCATCGTCACGGTGCCTTCGCGCCGGCAGATGCTGACCGAGGAAGGCGTTTTCGGACCGAGGCAGGCGGTCACCGCCGTTGCCGCGTCCAGGACGGCGGAGGACGTGGCCAGCCAGCTCGTGCCCGGGTAGATCGAAGGGACATAGGCGAGGATGGGAGAGAGCGTATGGGTCTCGCGGATGCCGCGGAACCAGTGCTCCCAGTCCTCCCAGCCGTGCTGGACGCCATCGTTGTTCGCCAGCAGCCAGCTGACATAGCGCTCGCTGTTCGCCTCGTGGTCCGCGCGCGCATAGAGCCAGCCGACCTTGCGCTCGCGGGTCTGGACCGAGGCCTGATAGCCCGGCACGAAGGTGAACAGCAGCATGACGACGGCCAGGCCGATCGCCGCCTGGAAGACCGCGAGATACTCGCCGATCAGTGAAGAGGGCGTGAGATAGCCGAGCGTGCTGAGGGCCGAGCCGCTGGCGCTCAGCGCGCGCCAGAACTCCGGTTCGATGCGGAGGCCCCACAGAATGCCGGTGAAGGCGAGCTGGACCAGCAGGAACCAGGTCACGACCGCGAAGAGCGTGAACAGCGGCATGATCCAGGCCTGGCGGCGCTGGATATGCTCGTAGCTCGTGTCCTTGCCGATGAAGCGCTGGACGATGGCGACCGCGGTTCTGCGCGCGATCCGCTCGAAGATGTCGTTGCTCTTCGAATTGAGCAGCGCGACGACGACGATCGACCGGAAATAGAGGGTCAGGAGGATGATGCCTGTGACGGCCGCCAGAGCATAGAGGGCTATCATGTATGGACCGCCTCGATCACGTGGGCGCTGGGGTGAACGTCACGGACGCCTGGCCGGCGTCAGGACTTCTTCTTGAAGAGGCCGCCCTGCATGAGCGCATGCGGATGCGGCTTGAGATCGGCCTTCGGCAGCAGGAAGAGCCAGGTCACGAAGACGAAGGGCGCCGTGAAGGTGGGAATGCCGATCGGTGCGACGGCGGTGTCGAGCGCGCCTTGTACCACGACGGTGAAGATCGTTCCGAGCAGGGCGAAGGCCGCGACGCGCAGAGACGGGCTGTAGAAGACGCAGCCGAGCGCCACCGCCGTGAGCACGGCGCTGAAGCCGTAGAGGCCGGCGTTGATCGAGGCGAGGCTGGCGCCGAGCAGCAGCGATACGGCGAGGGCCACCGCCGCGCCGAGCGCCGCGAACAGCGCCGCCCACGGCGTCGAGACGAAGAGCCCGATCAGCACGAGCACGCCGCTGACAGGATTGTTGATCAGGAAGATCTGGGCAGGCCCCTTGAGCCAGGCGACGAAGAGCTCGGCCGCCGAGAGTGCCGGTTCGGCGGCGCTGGCGGCCTGCGGCAGGGCCGGCGGCCCCATCGAGGTGATCGGCAGGTGGCCGAAGGAATAGGCGCCGAGCACCAGGAACCAGGTGGTCAGCACGAAGGGGAAGGTGAGGGCGGGCGCTTCCCAGGTCTTCATGACCTTGGAGACGGCGAGCATCGCGACGGTGGAGACCGCGGCGCCGATGACGAGGATGAACCACATCGCTGCCCCGTCCGCCAGGAAGGTCGGTACGGCGGCGCCGACGAGAACGCCGTTGAAGCCGAACAGGCCCTGGTTGAGCGAATCCTCGTCGGTGTCCAGCAGCATCGCCGTCGCGGTGGCGATGACGAGCGCGACGACCGCGCCGATGGCGATGTCGATCTGGCCGGCGGCGATCGCGCCCCAGATGATCGCGACCAGGAAGAACAGGCCCGTCAGCGGGTTGTTCTGGAAGATGACCTGGCCGGCGCCGCGCAGGTTGATGTCGAGGAACCGCAAGACCGGATTCTTCGACGCGGCGTTCGTCCAACTGGCGAGAGCATCCGACATATCATCCCCCTCCTATCCGATGCAGCGCTGCCGCCGGCCCCCGGCCGGCGGATGGTCTCAGCTCAGCGGGCGCGGTGTCACGCCCACAGAAAGTTCTCGGGCACCCTGTGGTCCACGGCGATCTGCCGGGCCTCGGACCAGAACTCGCGAATTTTCGCCATGACCGGCGCGCTTTCCATGCCGAGAACCTTGAAGATCAGGCCGGCGTCATGGGGCAGGCGGCTCGCGCCATAGGCGATCTCGTTCTCGGCGTCGAAGGCGGGCTGGATCCGCTCGAACAGCGCGTCGGCCTTGTCCTTCGGCGTCAGCACGATGACGTTGCCGAACACGTGGAAGTCGCCCATCGCGCCGAGGCGCGCCAGGTTGTCCCGCTCCGGCTCGAGCACGAACTTCTCCGTGAAGAGCGGCGTGCCGTCGGGCCGCGTCGCGCTGATCGTCGACGAGAACAGCTTGTAGACGAAGATCTCGCCGTCGCCGTAATGCTTCCGCCCCGGCATCATGATGTCGGAATAGATCAGCGTTGCGGTCGGGTCGATCGAGATCTGCGTCGCCTGGATGTAGCGCGAATTGCGGGCCGGGATGATCGGCCGCGGTATGTATTCGAGATACGACCCCGCCGCCAGCGTCAGGACCTGGGTCTGGCTGGCGAAGTTCGCATCCATCTCGTGGATGCGGGTGGCCGACTGTGTCGTGACATGGGCCTGCGCGTCGGCGGTCAGGTCGATCTCGATCACGTTGCGATCGCCCTGCAGGATGCCGCCCGCATTGGAGATGATGGAAACGCAGGGCAGGCCCGGCATTTCCTCATCCCAATAGAGCGCCTGCTGCACGATCAGCGGCGCGCGGCGATGCAGGGTACGGAGCACGCTCCGGTGCGGACCCGGCTCGAAGCCGAGCCGCAGGAAGGCGTTCTTCCCGAAGGAGCCGCTCGGCAGTTGCGGGGGCTCGTCCTGATAAGCCCCCAGCTCCCTGGCACCGCTGATCATTACGCCTCTGCTTTGTCGGTTGTTTCGAACAGCAGGTTCTGGCGGATGAGGCCGGTCAGTTCCTCGATGCCTTCATTGGTCTTGCAGTTGGTGAAGACGAACGGCTTCTTGCCGCGCATCATGCGCGAATCATCGTCCATCACCTTGAGGCTGGCGCCGACATAGGGGGCCAGATCGGTCTTGTTGATGACGAGGATGTCCGAATGGCTGACGCCCGGGCCGTTCTTGCGCGGGATCTTGTCGCCGGCGGCGACGTCGATCACGTAGATGAAGAAGTCGACCAGCGCCGGGCTGAAGGTGAGCGTCAGGTTGTCGCCGCCGCTCTCGATCAGCACGAGGTCGGAATCGGGGAACTTCTCTTCCATTTCCTCGACGGCGGCGAGGTTCATGCTCGGGTCTTCGCGCACGGCGGTGTGCGGGCAACCGCCCGTCTCGACGCCGATGATGCGCTCCTCGAGCAGGATGCCGCGCAGCGTGCGCTGCACATGCTTGGCGTCCTCGGTGGTCACGACGTCATTGGTAATGACCAGGATGCGATAGCCGAGCTTCACCAGCACCGGCGTGATCGCCTCGATGATGGCGGTCTTGCCGGATCCGACGGGGCCGCCGATACCGATGCGGGGGATCTTTTTCATAGTGCTTTCCAGCCACCTTGTTAGTTCATGAACATGCGCACGTGACCCTTGACGTGCACTGCCGCGAGAATATCGACAATCGGCGCGAAACTGGCCATCTCGTCGATCGATGCGTCGGCGATGCGATCATAGGCCGGGCCGACCTGGGCGACGACATCGAGAAGGATCTTCTGGGTGTCGACGAACGAGATCCGCATCAGCCGAAGCGCCGCGCTCAGCACGCCGTTTCCGACGCCATATTGATGCACGCCGAACGCGTCGCGGCGATTGGCACCGAGCGTGGCCAGCGTAATGGCGAGGCTGACGGGATGGGTGCCCGGCGTCTCGCCACGCTTGATGCGCTGGAACCAGTCGCGCGGCAGTTCCTCCTCGATCATTCCCGAGGAGAGTTCGCAGAGCTTCTTGCCCATGCGAACCGTCATCAGGCGCGTCTCCTCGTTCAGCTTGCGCTCATAGGTCAGCCGATCGATCCGCATCAGTTCGTCGACGTCGCCGGCCTCGACGGCCCTGTGGGCGCAAAGCACCGCGACGCCGTCGCTGGTCGCCGCCTGCCACATCGAGGTCTCGGTGTAGGTACGCAGCGTCGCGGGGCCGTCGACCATCCCTTCCTGAATGGCGGTTTCCAGTCCGTTGGAGAACGAGAAACCACCGACAGGGAGGGCGGAGTCGGCGAACTGAAGCAGATAAAGGAGTTCCGACAGAGACCGGCCGGACCCGCCCTCAGTGGTCATGGTCGTGCGAATGGCCATGCGAGTGTCCATGGCCATGGCTATCTTTCGACGCGTGATGATGCGAGTGCGGCGTGTCGCTCGCGCCACCGAAAAGCCGGCGCGATTCATGCGGCGCCAGATAGGGGATCACGTCCGAGCCGGGCATGAACTCATGGCGAACGCCCGGCAGGGCGTGCGTCTTCATCACCGAATTCATGACCTTCTTGTCGACGGTCAGCGGCACATAGACCTTGGTGCCCTTGACGACGGCGGGCCAGTGCTGGTTGCCCAGCGCATGGCCGAGCTCGAACAGGGTCTGGACCATCTTCTCGACGTGTTCGCCGACGACTTCCTGAAGGTCGATGATCATCACCTCGCGCAGGGTGATGCGCGCCACGATCGCGGCTCGCTTCCCCTCGTCCCAGGTGAGGACATCGCCGTCATGCAGGTGCGAATTGCGGTCGAGCGAAAGCGCCAGCTCGACCTCCTGCTGCGTTGCCTTGCGAAGCCGGCTCTTCTGCGCTTCCCACTGGTCCAGCTCGAGATAGTCGACCGTCGCTCCCTTGAGGGCCCCGGCCCACTTGGGATCCCGAATGTTTCCGAGGGTCGTTTCAATAAGTATCATGCGTGCCTCTGCTGCATGGAATGCAGGCGATCAACTGAAGAAATAGAGCTGGTTCAGCGAAATGCTCGTCGGCGGGTCGACGGTGACGTGCTTGCCGTCGATCGTGACGGCGAAGGTCTCCGGATTGACGTCGATATTGGGCAGGTAGTCGTTGCGCACCATGTGCTGCTTGCCCAGCGTGCGCGTGCCCGCGACGGCGCTGATATTGCGCTGCAGGCCGAGCTTCTCGCCGATCTTGTCGTCATAGGCCGCGCGCGAGACGAAGGTGATCGAGCTCTTCGGCATCGCGCTGCCGAAGGCGCCGAACATCGGCCGGTAATACATCGGCTGCGGCGTCGGCAGCGACGCGTTCGGGTCGCCCATATTGGCCCAGGCGACGAAGCCGCCCTTGAGGACCAGCTTCGGCTTGGCGCCGAAGAAGGCCGGCTCCCACAGCACCAGGTCGGCGAACTTGCCGGGCGCGATCGAGCCGATCTCATGCGCCAGGCCCGACGTGAGGCAGGGATTGATCGTGACCTTGGCGATGTAGCGCAGGACGCGGAAATTGTCGTTGTCCGGCGCATCCTCGTCGAGCTGGCCGCGGGCCTTCTTCATGGCGTCCGCGGTCTGCAGGGCGCGCAGGAAGTTCTCGCCGATGCGGCCCATGGCCTGCGAATCCGAGCCGATCATCGAGATCGCGCCGAGATCGTGCAGCACGCTCTCCGCCACGATCGTCTCCGAGCGGACGCGGCTTTCCGCGAAGGCGACGTCGGACGGGATCTTCGGATTCAGGTTGTGGCAGACCATGATCATGTCGAAGAGCTCGGCGACCGAGTTCTTGCCGCATGGCAGGGTCGGGTTGGTCGAGCTCGGCAGCACGTTGCCCTGGCCGACCACCTTCAGAAGGTCCGGCGCGTGGCCGCCGCCGGCGCCCTCGCTGTGGAAGGTGTGGATGGTGCGGCCGTCGAACGCGGCGATCGTGTCCTCGACGAAGCCGGATTCGTTCAGCGTGTCGGTGTGGACGGCGACCGAGACGTCATAGTCGTCGGCGACCGAGAGGCAGGCGCGGATGGCCGACGGCGTGGCGCCGTAGTCCTCGTGCACCTTGAAGCCGGCCGCGCCGCCATGGAGCTGCTCGATCATCGGCCCCTTGCCGGTCGAGTTGCCCTTGCCGAGCAGGCCGACATTGATCGGCAGGCCCTCGATCGAGCGCAGCATCATCTCGAGGTTCCACGGACCATTGGTGGTCGTGACGCCGTTGCTGCCGTCGACCGGGCCGATGCCGCCGCCCCAGATCGTCGTGATGCCGTTGGAAAGCGCCGCGTAGACCTGCTGCGGCGAAATGTAGTGGACGTGGGTGTCCATGCCGCCGGCGGTCAGGATCAGATGCTCGCCGGAGATCGCGTCGGTCGAGGCGCCGGTGACGAGGCCGGGCGTGACGCCGTCCATGGTCGAGGGATTGCCGGCCTTGCCGAGGCCGACGATGCGGCCATTGCGGATGCCCACATCGGCCTTGACGACGCCGAGCGTCGGCTCGAGGACGGTCACGTTGGTGATGACGAGATCGAGGCAGCCGGCTTCCTGCGTGAGCTGGTTCTCGGAGCCCATGCCGTCGCGCAGCGTCTTGCCGCCGCCATACTGGAGTTCATCGCCGTAGACGGCGCGCAGATCCTGTTCGATCTGAACATAGAGGTCCGTGTTGCCGAGCCGGATCTTGTCACCGACGGTGGGACCGTAGAGATCAGCATATTGCTGACGGGACATCTGGGTCATGACGCCGTACCTTTGGAAACTGGATGGGAAGGGCGAGGGATCACTTCGCGGGCTTTGACTTCTGCGCCCGGGACTTGAAGCCGAGTTCCTCGGCCTTCGCGATCGAATGCTTCTTGTTGGGTCGATAGTCGGGCGTCGGCCCGTCGCCGGTCCAGCCGTCAACCAGGTTGTTGAAGCCGTACACGAACTGCTTGCCGCCATAGGGGACCAGCGTCACGTCCTTCTCGTCGCCCGGCTCGAAGCGCACGGCTGTGTTGGCCGGGATGTCGAGGCGCTGCCCGAAGGCGGCGGCGCGGTCGAATTCGAGATAGCGGTTTACCTCGAAGAAATGGAAATGCGACCCGATCTGCACCGGGCGATCGCCGGTATTGCGCACGGTCAGCGTCGTGCGCGGGCGGCCAGGGTTCAGCTCGATGAAGCCGGGAGCGACGACATAGCCGCCCGGTGGCGTCGGAGCCGATTTGGTCGCAGCTGCCGCCGCGGGCTTCGATGCGCTGGCGGGCGCGGGAGTGGTCTTCTTGGCCAAGGCAACCTCCTGAAACGTTTCGACGGCCCGGAGCCGGTCAGACGATAGGGCTGTGCAGGCTGACGAGGCGGCTGCCGTCGGTGAAGACGGCCTCGACCTGGATCATGCCGAGCATGGCAGGCACTTCGTCCATCACATCGTCGACGGTCAGGACGTGACGCGCGCCATCCATGACTTCCTCCACCGACTTGCCTTCACGCGCGCCTTCGAGCACGTAATGGCAGAGCACGGCGACCGTCTCGGGATGGTTCAGCTTCAGGCCCTTGGCCTTACGCTTCAGCGCGACATCCGCCATCGTGTGGATGATAAGCTTGTCAAACTCCCGCGGTGTCAAATGCATCGTCGTCTCCAAACAAGTTGCGGCGGATCGAGCTTAGCGCGAGAGGCTGTCACAATGCCCGCTACATTTTCGTGACAGGCCGGGCGCGCCCGGAACGCCGGGAAAGCACGGCAGGGGGCGCACTCAAATACTTCAAAATTCCTGGTATCCAGGGTCAACGGCGGTCGCGCCGGGCTTCCTGTTCTTCCAGTGGACTTCGCAGTCTTTCAGCTCCCTTGGCGGGGATGCTAGCCAAACGATCCGCGTGATACCACCCCTTTTGCACGGCACGCGTGCGGAGGTTTGGATAATGTCTGCCCGGCATCCAGCGTCGGCTTCTGGGCCACGGATGCTAGACTGCAGCAGATTCGCGCGCTGCGGGGCGATTTTCGCGCCGCGGCCGACGCCGGATGGGGCACGCGGGCCAGGCGTCTGGCTGTGCATAGCGTCCCAGCGTGGCGCATGGGCCTAGGTCATGCCGGGCGGTCCCGGCTGCGCCGAATCAATGCGAGGTTGTGTGTCGGGCCAAGCGTCGGGCGTGCTGGTTCCCTGTCCGCGGATATGACGAGTCGAGATTGATGTTCATGTGGAAATGGCTGATCGATACCCTCCGGGCCAATCCAGAGATCGCTGTCTTTATCTGCCTTTCGATCGGCGCCTATGTCGGCAAGCTTTCCTACAGGGGCGTCGGACTGGGCGCCGTGACCGGCACGCTTCTGACGGCGCTCGCCGTCGGCCAGCTCGACATCACCGTCTCCAACGACGTGCGCGCGATCTTCTTCCTCCTGTTCCTGTTCGCGATCGGTTACTCGGTCGGGCCGCAATTCGTGCAGGGCATCGCCAAGAACGGCTTGCCGCAGGCGCTGTTCGCGATCGTCGTCTCCGCTCTGTGCCTGGGCACGGCCTGGCTGGCGGGCCGGATCGCCGGCTATGACGTCGGGTCGACGGCGGGGCTCTTCGCCGGCGCCGCGACCATCTCCTCGGCGCTGGCGCTGTCGGTCGACGCGATCGGACAACTGGGCCTGCCGGCGGCCGAGGCCGCGCGGCTCGAGCACGCAGTGCCGACGGCCTTCGCGATGACGTACATCTTCGGCACGATCGGCGCGACGATGATCATCTGCGTGGTCGGGCCCAAGCTGCTCGGCTTCGACCTCGTCGCCGCCTGCCGCGCCTATGAGGTCAAGATGGGCGGGCATCGCGCGCATGGCCACGGACAGACCGCCTGGCACCAGTTCATCGCGCGCGCCTACCGCATCGATGCCGGCTCCGACCTCGCCGGCCTGACGGCGGTTCAGGCGGAGGCCGCGCATGGCCATGGCCGCATCTTCATCGAGCGCGTCCGCCGCGATGGCCAGATCATCGAGGCGACGGCCGAACTGGTGCTTCAGGCGGGCGACGTCATCGGAGTGGCAGGCGGCCGGCAGAACGTCATGAGCCTGGCCGGGCCGACGGTCGTCGAGGTCGAGGACGCAGACCTGCTCGACGTGCCGATCGAGGGTACCGAGATCCTGATCACCAATCGCAGGGTCGACGGCAAGACGCTTGGCGAACTTGCCGGGCTTCCCAGCACGCGCGGCATCTTCCTGCGCCGGATCCGGCGCGGCGCGACGGGGGTGGAGATTCCGATCCTGCCCGCGACCGAACTGCACCGCGGCGATGTCGTGACCATCCTCGGGCGTCCCCAGGACATCACCCGGGCGCTGGCGGATTTCGGCCGCGCCGACCGCGCGACGGAGGAAACGGACATCGCGCTCGTCTCCGTCGCGATCGTTATCGGCGCCCTGATCGGCAGCGGCGTGCTCCGGGTCGGTTCCGTGCCGATCACCCTGTCGTCATCGGGCGGGGTTCTGCTCGCCGGCATCGCGCTCGGCTGGCTGCGTTCGGTCCATCCGACCTTCGGGCGCATCCCGCCCGCGGCGAACTGGCTGATGAATACCCTTGGCCTCAACATGTTCATCGCCGTCGTCGGGCTGTCGTCCGGACCGAGCTTCGTGGCTGGCGTCCAGCAACTCGGCATCAGCCTGTTCGTCTGGGGCATGGTCGTGACCACCGTCCCGCTGATCCTCGCCCTCTATATCGGCAAGTATGTCTTCCGGTTCGACGATGCGATCGTGCTCGGCTGCTGCGCGGGAGCCCGCGCCTCGACGGCGTCGCTCGGCATGCTGACGGCGCGGGCGCGGAGCCAGACGCCGGCGCTCGGCTTCACGGTGAGTTGCGCGGTCGCCAACACGCTGCTGACCATCGGCGGCATCCTGATCGTGCTGCTCGCATCGTAGCGGGCGCGCTCGACCGCGTCGTGCCTATCGATAGCGAACCGTCTCGGCGGCCTGCGGCGATGTCATGGTGCCGAGCACGAAGGCGAGGTTCGCGGCCGCGACCAGCGAGGCCGCATGCGCGTCGGCCCTGGCCTGCCGGGCGTCCAGCAGGCCGCTGTCGGCGGCCGTCGCCGCGGTGACGGTGCCAAGGCCGTTGCGATAGGCGTCGAGCGCCGCGTCATAGGTGACGGCGGCGGCGTCGGTGAGCTTGCTCGCGGCGCGATAGGAGGCGAGCGCGGAGCGCAGCGTGTTGGACGCGACGACCATCTCGCGCACGGCTTCTTCCTGCGTCTTGTGGAAGGTCGCGCGGGCGGCTGCGGCGCGCGATTCGGCCGCCTTCAGGTTGGCGGCTCGCATGCCGCCGTCATAGAGCGGCACGGCGGCGCCGACGAGCACGCCGGTGCCGGAGGTCTGCTGGCCGATGGTGGGCAGGCCCGAGGCGTCGAAGCCTCCCGTGCCGGTGCCGGCGACGCCGGCCATGTAGACCTTGGGCATGAAATCGGCCTTGGCGACGTTGATGCCGGCCTGGCCCGCCTTCATCGCCGCGTAGCTCGCGAGCACGTCCGGGCGGCGCGACAGCGCCTGCTGGATCATCTCTTCCGTCGAAACGTCGGCGGGCGCCGGCAATCGCCGTCCGCCAGAACTCGCCACCTTGATCTGCGTGGTGGGGGAAATGCCCATCGCCGCCAGCAGCGCCTGGTAGGCGTCCTGCTGGAGGCCGGCGGCCGTCACCTGGCGCAGCTCCGATTGCGCGACCTGCTGGCGTGCCTGCGCGACCTCGACGGTCGTGCCGATGCCGTTTTTCTCCCGCGCGACCGCCGCCTCGAGGATGGCGCGGCTGTTGCGCAGCGACTGGTTGGCGATCTCGACCCCGGTCTGGGTGGCGCCATACTGGTAATAGGCGCGGGTGACGTTGAAGATCAGCAGCTGGTGGGCGCCGTTGAAGTTGATGTTCGCCGCGGTCGAGAGCTGCTTGGCGACTTCGGACGCGGCCTTGCGCTGGCCGAAATCGAAGATCAGCCATTGCAGCGCCACGGCCGAGGTCGTGCCGGTGACCGTGGTCTCGAGGTCCCGCGTCTGGCCGAGGACGTCGACCGGCGTGACGTTCTGCTGCGAGCCGCCGATGACATTGGCCGAGATCGTCGGCAAGAACGTCGATTCGGCGATGCCGACCGCCAGCGCCGCCTGTCGGGCCTGCTCCCAGGCGACGCGGGTCGCCGGGTTGTGCCGGGCGGACACGTCGATCAGCTCGGGGAGCTTGTAGACCTTGCCTGGCCGGGTCTCCGGCGGCGCGGGCAGGGCCGAGATATCGGAGGGGCCGCGCACGCCGAAATCGGTCGAAGCCGGGCCCTGGCGCGCCGCCGCCGGCTGCGGCAGCAGGCTGGGGCCCGTCTTGCGGCCCTGCTGCCAGGGTTCCGTCGGCGAGGCCGGCGCTAGCTGCTCGGCATATTGGGCGCAGCCGCTGGCCAGCGCGAGCAGGCTGCTCGAAAAGGCGAGGCCCATGATCGCGCGGGCGCGTCGGCAGGTGTTGGAAGGGCTCGCCATCATGCTCTCAATTCACCAGGACATGCTCGATTCGCGCGATGCGTTGCGAGGCCGTTGTATCTTGAAGGGGTGACGGAACCGTTGCCACCGGCGGTTCGCCGGGCGGCTGGGCCGTCGCGATCACGGCAGCGATCCGCCGCAGGCGCGCCGCGTCGCCGGCATCCTTCGGGCCGACGACGAGATCGGCGGCGAGATGATCCGCCTCGGCCATCACCGCTTCGAGATGGCGCGTCGTCGTCGCGTCCGGCCGCAGATTGTCCGGCTCGAAGCGCGCCAGGGCCAACTGGTCGCCGGCCTGCTTGAGGTTCATCATCGCGGCCGAGGCCATGTCGACGGCGCCACGGCGCTCGTCCGCCGGCAGCGCCGCGAGCCGGGCCAGCGCCGACAGCGCCTTGGACAGGTGGCTGCGGACGCCATCGATGACGCCGACCGGCCAGATCTGCGTGAAGATGATGTAGACCATGACGTTGCCGAGCAGGATGCCGACGATGCGGTCGCGCGCGGAATCCATGCTGATGCCCGGTTCGAAGCCCTGCAGGACCGTCAGCAGGAAGGCGAGGCCGATCTGCACGCCGCCATAGGAAATCCGCTCGCTGCCGGACGTCACCCAGGCCGCCGGCAGCAGGGCCAGGAAGACCAGGATCATCAACCCGCCGACGCTGGTGATGTTGGGAATGACGAAGAGGATGGCGGCGATGCCCATCGCCGCGCCGATCAGGCAGCCGACGATGCGCAGCGCCAGCTTGTGCACGGTCTCGCCGGTCGTGCCGAGCGCCGCCACGAAGCAGGTGATCATCGCGGTATGGATGCCCTGCCAGTCGATGCCGGCATAGATGACGTAGCAGAGCATCGCCGCCAGCGTCGTCTTCAGGGCGAAGCGCTGATAGGCGGGATTGCTGAGCGCGTCGGATACGAAGAACGGTTCCTGCGCGATCACCGGCCAGGTCGGGTCGCGGTCGGCCATCTCGGTGAAGGTCTGCCACATCTCCCGGACCGCCGGCTCGTCGGAAGTTTCAGCGTCCGGCGCCGGGATGGGCTTCCGGTCGGCGATGGCGGCCGCGACGGCGTCGCCATGGGCGGCGAGCCGCGCCCGCGCTTCCGGCGGCGTCGCCTCCGGCAGGACGGATGCGGCGAGCAGCAGGCGGTAGCTCTGCTCGACCGCGCGGGCCAGCCAGTTGGTGTCGCGCTTCGGCACATAGTGGAGGATGCGCGTCAGCAGGGCGCGCTGATCGTGCTCGGCATTGCCCTCGCCGAGCAGGTCCCGCAGCCGGCCGCGGCTTTCCGCGTCGCCGGACTTCAGCATGTCGGACACGGCCTTGATCCGCTCCCGCACCGTGTCGCGCAGCAGGCGCGACGGCGGCAGTCCGACCACCATGTTGAAGCAGAGCATCAGCGCCATCGGCATGGTCACCATCTGCCAGGCGTAGAGCAGGCCGCGCGTCGCGATCTCGCCGACGGGCGCGCCGCTCACCAGCGTGAGCGCGAAGGTGACGACGAGCGCCATGTCGGAACCGAGCGGCCCGAGTTTGCTGACCGAGCCGAGATAGACGAAGGCGAAGGAGGCGAGCGCCATCACGGCGAGGCGCAGGAACGACACCTCGATCGTCAGGATGGTCAGCCCGAGGACCAGGGCGATGAACACGGTGACCAGGATGGTCGCGCCGATCGCCAGCACGATGTTGGTCGAGGCGTCCTGCTTCATCAGGTAGATGATCAGGTAGCAGCCGATCGCCGGTTCCGGGATCTTGTAGATCATCGCCACCGCGGCGACCAGGGCGCAGAGCAGCGCGATCCGCCAGGTCATGCCGAACCGGCCCTCGAAGGGCTTGAGGTCGGCCAGGATCTGGCGGGCAACCGGATGGGCCATCGGATCAGCAGCGACCGGCGCTGTGGACGATGGCGATCGCCGAGGCGCCGGCGCGCATCAGGTTCTCCGGCGGATTGTCGAGCAGGATGCGCACCGGGAAACGCTGCGAGACGCGGACCCAGTTCAGCGTCTTCGGCACATAGGGGAGGTTGCGCGGGATCGGCAGCAACTCGTCCGAGCTGACGCCCCAGCCGATGCCGACGACGCGGCCCTTGATCGGGATCGACTGGTTGGCCATGACATAGCTGGTGGCGCAGTCGCCGACCTCGATCTGCTTCAGGTCCGTCTCGCGGAAGGCGGCCATGACGAACCATTCCTCCGTGTCGATCAGGGTGAAGACCGACTGGCCGGTGATCACGAATTCACCGGTCGAGACGTTGAGGCCGACGATCAGGCCGTCGTGCGGCGCGCGCACCTCGGTATTGGCGAGGTTGCGTTCGGCGAGCGCGAGCGCCGCCTGGCGCGCCTGCACCAGCGCATCGGCGCCGTCGGCGGTGCTGACCAGCGCCTCGGCCGCCGTCCGCTGGGCGATGGCCTGCCGCAGGCTGATCGTGGCGTCGCGCTTGGCGGTCGCCGCGTCGTCGACCTGCTGGGCGGTGACGTAGCCCTTGGGGCGCAGCGCCGTCAGGCGGTCGAGCGTCTGCGTCGCAAGGTCGAGATTGACCTGCGCCCGCGTGGCCTGCTCCACGGCGATCGCGGCGTTCGAGGTCTCGGCGCGGATCGTGCGTTCCTGCGCCGACAGCGCCGCCTCGGCGATGCCGAGATCCGCCTTGGCCTGCGCCACGGCCAGCTCGTAGGGGACGGGGTCGATCGCGAACAGCAGGTCGCCCTTCTTGACGCGGGCATTGTCCTTGACGGCGATCGTGATGATGCGGCCCGGCACGGTCGAGGAGATGTTGATCAGGTTGGCCTGGACCACGGCGTCTTCCGAGGCCGGGTTCTCCTCGCTGGTCTCGAGATATTTCCAGCCGAGCGCCACGGCGCCTGCGACGATGGCGATTGCGAGAATGCCGCCGAGCGACTTGCCGAGCCAGCCGGGCTTTTCCATGTTCAGCGACCGAAGAATGCGAGGGATGTGGCGAAGGCGATGGCCGCGGCCAAGCAGACATAGACCAGCAGCCGCAGGGGCAGCCGGTCGTCGATGCCGACCAGGACGAAGACGACCCGGATCAGCACGGCGCCAAGGATGCCGGCCACGGTGCAGGCGAGCCAAGCCGGAAAATAGGCGCCGAAGAGCGGGATGGAGGGGGCGCGGGCCTCGGTGCAACCAGCCAAGACGATCGCGGCGAATGGCATGACGCGCGCGAATGTCACCAATTTCATGAGACGCCTGCCCCCGATGTCGAGCGCGGCGGCTCGTCTGCAATGTGGGGCGAGGATACCGTATCCGGCTCGCCCGGCGCAACCTGCGGGCGGCGCCGGGAGGGGGAGCGCGACCGTCGGAGCGGCCGGGAATTGGAGAAATCCCGTTCGTCGCTTCGCGGTTGCGCCCCTGGCCCGGGGAGGATGCGAGGGCCGAATCTTGAGCGAGAAATCCGGCATCGCGCGGGGGCGCGATGCCGGATTTCGGTCAGGCGAGGACGACTGCGAGGCTCGCGACGGTGTCCTTGGTGGGCTTGTATTCGAGCCCGACCATGCCGGTGTAGCCATTCCGTTCGAGCCAGCCGACACGCGCCTGCCAGTCGAGCGAACCGGTGCCGGGCTCGTGCCTGCCCGGCGTGTCGGCGAGATGGACATGGGCGACGCGGTCGAGACGGCCGTCGAGCACCGTCGCGATCTCCTCCGACATCACGGCGGAATGGTAGATGTCGTAGAGGATCTTGATCTCGGGGCGTCCGACATCGTCGATGATATCCAGCCCCTCGACGGTCGAGGGCAGGAAATAGCCGACATGGTCGACCAGCGTGTTGAGCGGCTCGACCGCGAGCGTCACGCCGGTGCCGGCCAGAATGTCGGCGGCGCGGCCGAGGCAATCCGTCAGCGCCTGGCGCTGTTCGGCGCGGCTCTTGCCGGGCAGGTCGGCGCCGGCCTGGGCGATCAGTACCGGGGCGCCGAGGCGCTGCGCGACGGCGATCGATTTCCTGAGGCCCTCAAGGAATTCGTCGTGCCGCGCCGGGTCGGTCAGCGGCACCATCGGCTCTGCGACGAAGCCGGTGATCGCCAGGCCGGTCTCGTCGAGCGCGGCCTTGATCGCGTCGATATCCTTGTTGCTCCAGAGCCAGAATTCGACGCCGTCGAGCCCGGCCTTCTTGGCGAGGTGGATGCGGTCGGCGAAATCGGGCGCTTCGGCGGCGAAGAGCCATTCGAGGCAGGCTGAGTATTTCATGAAGCGGGTCCGCTTTCTGGCCTAGGAACGATAGTCGATCAGCACCTGCATGACCTCGGGCGAGCCCTGGTCGAGCAACTGGTAGCCGCGCGCGGCTTCCTGCAGCGGCACGCGATGCGTGATGAAGCCCTTGAGGTCGCCGGCATAGCTGGAAAGGTATTCGCGCGCGACCCGGGCGCGGCGCGGCACCGACCAGAGCGGGCCCAGGAACGGATTGACCGACCCCACCTGCGACGAGACGATGCGGGGGCGGTTGTGATGGAACTCGCCGGAGAGGCTCAGGCTCTCGAAGGTGCCGCCATACCAGGACATCGCCACCACGAGGCCGTTGAAGCCGACGGTGCGGATGGCCTCGTTCAGGGCCGGGGTGGCGCCCGAGACCTCGATCACGGCGTCGGCGCCGCGCCCCTCGGTGAGCTGGCGCACCGTTTCGGCGATCTTGTCCTGGCCGGGATGCAGGACATGATCTGCGCCGCCCTGGGTCGCGAGATCGCGCCTGAGATCGATGCCGTCGACGCCGATCACCGTGCGGGCTCCGCCCCGCTTCAGGAGCCGGACGACGATCTGGCCGATGACGCCGAGGCCCGAGACGACGACGTCGGCGCCGAGCGGGAGGTTGGCGTCGAGGACGCCGTTATAGGCGGTGTTGAGATTGGAGAAGAACACGCCGAGTTCGGCATCCTCGAGATCGCCGAGCGGGATGACGGCCTTCTCGTTCAGGACGGCGTGGCGGCCATGCGGCGCATAGGCGTAGACGAGGTCGCCGAGCTTGACGCTCGTCACGGCCGCGCCGGCCTCGGCGATCCGGCCGACCATGGCGTAGCCGTAGCGCGCCGGCCAGTTCCAGTCGGCGCCGCCGTCGAGGAAGAGGCGCGTCACGGGATCCATGTGCTGGCGCCATTGCGGCGCGAGGCCCCGGAACACGTTCAGTTCCGTGCCGGCGCTGATGCCGGAGACGAGCGCCTCGATCACCACGTCGTCGGGACCCGGCGCGCGCAGCGGCTCGTCCTCGATCGTCAGGCTGCGCGGGCCGTTGAAGTAGAGCGAACGCGTCATGGCGCCCATGGCACTATCCTTTCACGCCGCCGGCCAGGAGGCCGCCGACCAGTTGCTTGCGGAAGATGAGGAAAAGCAGGATGGCCGGCAGGGCGATGACGGTGCCGCCCGCCATGACCTGGCCCCAGGAGAAGGAATAGGGATCGAACAGGCCCTGCAGCGCCAGCGGCAGCGTCCGCACGTCGGCTTTCGAGATCAGGGCCAGCGCCATCAGATATTCGCCCCAGGAGAGGACGAAGGCGAAGGTGCCCACCGCGATGATGGCCGGGCGGATCAGCGGGATCACCACCCGCGTCAGCGCGCCGATCCGGCCGCAGCCGTCGATCATCGCCGCTTCCTCGAGCTCCTTCGGGATGGCGTCGATATAGCCCTTGAGCATCCAGACCGCGATGGGCATGCCGAGCGCGAGGTGGGTGAAGATCAGCGCCGTCAGCGTGTTGGTCAGCCCGAGCTGGCGGACGATGACCACGAGCGGGACGAGCACGGCGAGGCTCGGCAGCATCTGCGTGCCGAGGATCAGCAGGCCGAACGCGTTGCGGCCGCGGAAGCGGAAACGGCTCAGCGCGTAGGCGGCGGGCAACGCCAGCGCCGTGGTGACGATCGCCACGACGATGCCGACGATCAGGCTGTTCTTCAGCGCGATCAGGAAGGGCCGCTTGGCGAGGATCGCGGCGTAGTGGTCGAAGGTGAAGCGTTCCGGCCAGAGGCCGCCGCCGGTGATGTCGGTCTCGGGCCGGACCGAGGCGACGAAGACCCAGAGGATCGGCACGAGCAGCAGGAAGAGGACGACGAGGGTGATCCCGTCGAGCGTCGCTTCGCGGAGGGGAGTGGTCCGGCGCATCAGGTGGTCCTCCGCGCCTTCAGGGCGAACATCGAGGCGATGAAGAGCAGGAGCAGCATGACGATGCTGATCGCCGCCGCGTAGGCGGGCCTGAGATCGAGGAAGACGGCCTTGTACATGGCGATGCCGACGATGGTCGTCGCGTCCTGCGGGCCGCCCTTGGTCATGATCCAGGGCAGGTCGAAGGAATAGAAGGCGAGGATGCCGAGCACGAGGCCGACGGTGACGATGGTGTTCTGGATGGATGGAACCGTGATGTGCCAGAAGCGCGACCAGGCATTGGCGCCGTCCACTTCGGCTGCCTCGTAGAGCTCGTCGGGAATGGATTTCAGCGCCGCGAGCAGGGCGATGACCAGGAACGGCGTGCCCTTCCAGCCCGAGATGAAGATGATGGTGGCGAAGGCGAGCACGGGATCGTTCAGCACGGAGCTGTCGCCGGCGATGCCGATCGTGTGTAGGAAGGTGTGGATCGGGCCAACGTCGGAATCGAGCAGGAAGCGCCAGCCGAAGCCGAGCACGATGAACGGCGTGACCCAGGGGAGCAGGATGACCGCCGAAGCGGTCCGCGCGATGGCGGTCTCGCGGTTGAGCAGCAGCGCGATCGGCAGCGCGAGCAGCAGTTCGACGAACACGGTGCCTAGGGTCCAGATCCAGGTCCGTCCGAAGGCGGTCCAGAGCTGCGTATCGACGAGCAACTGGCGGTAGTTGATCAGACCGCCCCATTTTGGGACGGGCTGCCGCAGCATGTACCATTCCTGCAGCGACAGCCAGAATGCGTAGCAGAGCGGGACGATGGCGATCGCGAAGGCGACGAACACCGCAGGCGCCATCATGCCATAGGGCAAAAGGCGGTCATAAAGGCGGGGCCGATCGGGGCGGCGCGTGGCCGCCCCGTTGGTTGCCCGGACGGAATCCTGGCGTGTCGTGGCCATGGTCATGCCCTGGCGCGCCCTAGCGTGCCAGCACTTCGTTGATCGTGGTGCAGAGCTGCGCCGTCGCCTGGTCGGTGGTCTGCTGACCGAGCGCCACCGCCTGAACCGCCTTCTGGATCGTATCGACCTCGAGCTGGCCCATCTGCGGGATCGCTTCGCTCGGATACTGGTATGCGCGGGCGTCCTGCAACTGCTCGACGAAGAGCGGGTAGGGGAATTCGGTCCAGGGCGCGCCCTTGGCGAGCGAGACGGAGCCGGGGATGAAGCCGCCATTGGTGGCGAGCGTCTTCAGCGCGTCGCCATGGGTGGCGAACATGATCCACTTCGCCGCCGCTTCCTTGTTCTCCGAGGCGTCCCAGAGCACGAGCGGCCAGCCGCCGAGGAAGCCCGAACGGTTCTTCGGGCCCGCCGGCACCATGGCGATGCCGACGTCGTCGAGGAAGGCGGCCTTGTCGTTCTGCAGGTCCTTGTAGAGGCCGGCGTCCGACAGGATCATCGCGAACTTGCCATCCCGGAAGCCCTTGCGGAAGGTGTCGCCGCTCATGCTCGGCGCGTCGGGATGGGTCGCCTTGTTCTTGTAGGCGCTGACATAGGTGTCGAGCGCTTCCTTGAATTCAGGCGTCTCGAAGCCGCACTTGCCGTCCTCGCCGATCATCCGCGCGCCATAACCGAGATAGGTGCTCATGAAATTCTGGACGGTGAAATAGTCGAGGCTCATGGAGAGCGCCGCGCCATAGGTCCCGTCCTTGGTCAGCTTCACCGCGTCGGTGGCGAAGTCGGCCCAGGTCTGCGGCGGCTTCTCGGGATCGAGGCCGGCGTCCTTGAACAGGTCCTTGCGGTAATAGAGCGCGCGCGTCTCGACGCTGATCGGCGAGGCCCACCACTTGCCGGCGAGGTTGTAGTAGCCCTTGTCGCCCGGCCAGATGTCCTCGGCGACGTTGGTGCCGTTTTCCTTGTCGTAGGCGGCGAAATAGTCGTCGAGAGGGGCGAGCGCGCCGGCCGACTGGAACTGCGCCACGACGTTGTTGCCGAGCATGGAGACATCGGGCAGGCCGCCGGCCGACAGCGCGCTGACGAGGCGCTGCTGCTGTTCGGACCAGGGCACGATCTCCATGTTGACCTTGATGTCGGGATTGGCCTTCTCGAAGGCGGCGATCGCCTCGTTCCAGGCGGCGATGTCGGCGTCGCGGGTCGAGAATTGCCAGAAATTGACGGTCGTCTCCGCCAGGGCGGGCCCGGTCAGCAGGCCCGCCGCGATGGTGGTCGCGGCCAGAAGACTCTTGATGCGCATTGGATATGCCCTCCCGATGAGCGGCTCTGCCATCGTGCGACGGCGGCCGGCGTTTCCTGGAATTCGTTTCTGAGGCCTGTCTTGCGCAGGCTTGTCGGTCGCCAAAAAATGGCTGTTTTCCGAATGTGTCATCGATGACACATACCGAAATCGATATCATCGGCCCGGGGCGCGGTCAATCGGGTCGGCGGGGCGAGTTTGGTTGCGGTGCGGGACCGGTCGAGCGCCGGAGCACCAGGCGCGCAGGAAGAACCAAGTCATTCGCGACGCTTTCGCCTTCGATCGCGGCGAGTGCGGTGCGGAATCCGAGGCGGCCGAGATCCTCCATCGGCTGCGCCACGGTGGTCAATTGCGGGGCCAGGTTGGCGGCGAGCGTGTCGTCGAAGCCGATGACCGACAGGTCCTGCGGCACCCGGAGGCCTTCCTCGTAGATCGCCTGCAGGGCGCCCGCCGCCAGGATGTCGCAGGTGGCGAAGATCGCGGTCGGGCGCTCGGGGAGGGCGAGCAGCGCCTTCATGTGCTTGTAGCCCTCGATGCCCGAACCGCCGTCGGCGATGCGGTAGTAGAGTCCGAGCCGGACGAGGCTTTCATCGATCGCGAGGCCCGCCTGCTGCAAGCCGACCCGGTATCCGGTCAGCCGCTCTTCCTCGACGCTGGTGAAGTGGCGGTCGCCGCGCCGGATTAGGTCGGGGTCGCCGCCGATAAAGGCGATGCGCCGGTGGCCGAGGCCGGCGAGATGGGCGATCGCCTCGAGCGCCCCCGTCCGGTTGTCGACGCGGATCGAGGGCGCCTCGATCGTCGCGGCGCGCTCAAGCTGGATGACCGGGATCGAGGCCTCTCTCAGCAGCTGCACATTGCGGCTGTCGACGGCGTTGGTGAACAACACCGCGTCGACGCGCCGCTCGATGAAGCGCTCGGCACCGAGCCGTTCGCGCTCGGCATTGCCGTCATGGTTGAACAGGAACGTCTTGTAGCCCTTGGCCAGCGCCGCTTCCTCGGCGGCGTGCGCGACGTTGACGAAGAAGGGATTGGCCGTGATCGCCGTCAGCATGTGGCCGATGGTGAAGCTGCGCTGCTGGCGCAGGCCGCGCGCGACGGCGTTGGGGCGGTAGCCGGTCGCCTTGAGCGCCGCCTCGACGCGGCCGCGCGCCACGTCGGAGACATAGCCCTTCGCCTTCAGCACGCGCGCGACCGTCGCGGTCGACACGCCGGCGCGCTCTGCGACTTCGGCCAGGGTCGAGGGTTTCATCGGCATGGTTCCATCCCTCCGACCTGCTCTAGCGACAAGAGGACAGCGCTGTCCAGAGCCGTGATTGTCCGCATTCCATCCGCGCCGCTGGTCGGCCGGCGCGTGGCGCCGCCGCGCCGGGCCGGCAACAAAAGCGCCGCTCGGGCGTTTTCAGGGGGTCGGAAGCATGGAGAGGGATCGCCGATGGTGAAGCATCAGGAAGCGCCGAAGGACAAGGGCCAGGACACTGCGAAGCGGCCGCCGCGCCATATGCCGCCGGAAGGTCCGCACGCGCGTCCCGACTTGACCGATCACGAGAAGACGCCGGGGACGGGCTCGCTGCCCGATCCCGACACCAAGGGCGTCGATATCGGTCCCGGATGAGCCGGGCGGGGCCAAGCGGGCGCGGGCGGCCGTGTGGTTCACCGGCCGCCCGCATCGTGTCCGGCTACCAGTCGGCGGCGGTGCGGATGGCCTGCGCCTCCTGCGCCGCCTTCATCTGCGCCTGCGTGAACTGCATGGCGTGGCGGCAGAGGTCGGTCGAATCCGTCCAGAGATTGCGCCAGATGCCGAGAATGCCCGAGAGCGGCTCGCCGGCGACGGCGGAGGAGAAGGATTCAAACGCGATCGGCCCCTGGTAGTTGGCCTTGACCAGGCCGCGGAAGATGCGGGTGAAGTCGATCGAGCCGGTGCCGAGATAGCCGCGATGCGATTCACCGGTGTGGAAATAGCCAAGATAATCGCCGGTCTCGATGATCGCCCGCTCGGCGTCGGCTTCCTCGATGTTCATGTGGTAACAGTCGAGATGCACCTTGACGTTCGGCATGTCGACGCGCTTGCAGAGCTCGACGCCCTGGGCGGCCGTGTTGATGACGTTGGTCTCGTAGCGGTTCACCACCTCGAGCCCGAGCGTGATGTTGCTCTTGGCGGCTTCCTCCGCCACCCGGCGCAGCACTTCGACCGCGCCGGCGACACCGTCCGGCGTGGCCGGGGTGAAGTATTTCTGGAAGCCGGAATAGAGGATGCCGGTGATGTGGGTGCCGCCGAGGTCGCGCGTCGTCGAGACGACCTTCATCAGATGCGCCTCGCCGCGCGCCTTCTTGTCCGGATCGCCCGCGGAGATGTCGCAGCTGTCGTCGAGGCCAAGCGACGTCGTGATGCCGAGGCCGTGCTTCTCCAGCGCCTTGACCGTGAAGGGGATGTCGATCAGCGACGGATCGAGCGCCGGGGCCTCGATATAGTCGTAGCCGAGCGAGGCGGTGCTTGCGATGGCGCGCTCCGCCTCCGCGTGACTCCAGCCACCGACCCAGACCTGCGCGTGGACTCCGAGCTTGTTCTTCATGGTCATTCCTCCCTGTTTCTGGTTGGGGGGCCATCGGCCCCGGTCGAAATTGCATCGGAAGCGGGCACCGGTGCGGTCGAGGCGCGCAACTGGAGCGCGCACCGAAGCGCGACATGGACGGGGCTCCCGTCGTCGCCCTCGATCCGCGCCCTGAGGCGCTCCCAGATCTTCGCGCCGATCTCGTCCACCGGCTGGCTGATCGCGGAGAGGGGCGTCGCCCGCGCCCGCATCCAGGCGTAGTCGTCGAAGCCGATCAGCGAGATCGACTGCGGGATGGCGAGGCCGCGCTCGGCCAGCGCCATGAGCGCGCCGAGCGTGGTGAAGTTGGTCAGCGCCAGGATGGCGGTCGGGCGCGGATTGGCATCGAGCCAGTCGCCGATCCGCGCCGCCGCCTGGTCGAAATCGCCTCCGGCCTCGAGGATCGTCGCGGGTGCGAGCCCCTGTTCGGTCCGTATCGCGGCGGCGCCCGCGCAGCGTGCGCGCATGTTGGCGAGGCGGAGCTCGGAGGCGGCGACCAGAATGGCGCGGTGGCCGAGATCGATCAGGTGGCGCATGCCGATGGCCCCGGCGTCGACATTGTCGACCGACACGGTGTCGGCGCTCGGATCCTGCGTGATGCGGTCGGCAATGACATAGGGAACGCGCGCCGGCTCGATCAGCGCGCGGGCGCCGAAGGCGTCCGAGCAGGGGACGACAACCAGCCCGGCCGGTCGCCAGGCCAGGATCGCGGCGAGGCGCGAGCGTTCCGTTGCGTCGGAGCCGTTCGAACTGGCGACGATGATTTCGTAGCCCTGGTCGCGCAGGCAGGCTTCGATCGCCGAGACCAGCGAGGTGAAGAACGGATTGTCGAGGTCCGGCACCAGGACCGCGATGATCCGCGCCTTGCCGGTCCTGAGAAGCGCGGCGGCGCGGTCGGCCTGGTAGCCGAGCGCCGCGGCGGCTTCGCGTACCCTTTCCGCCAGCGCCGCGTTGACCGGCCGGCTGCCGTTCAGCACGTTCGAGACGGTGCCGGGCGACACGCCGGCGCGCTCGGCCACGTCGCGGATGGAAGCGGGCTTCTGGGGCACGGATCACGCCTGCGAACGAAGGATAAAACGATTTACTTAAATCGTTTTATCGGCTCGCCGCCGCCGCCGCAAGGCATCGATGATGGACGGGCTGCTCCCGTCACTCGCCCGTCAGGTCGAGGCCGGCCGCGCGTTCGCGCAGCTGCGCCAGAAGGGCGAGCCGCCGGTCCTTCGCCGTGTCGACGGGCAGCACGAGGCAGAGCGTCATGGCGACGCCGCCGCGGCCGTCGCGGATCGGCGCGGCGAGGCACCAGGTGAAGCGGTCGGCCAGCGCCGTTGTCTCGCTGTAGCCCTGCCTCTTGGCCAGCGCGATATCGGCGAGGAACTCGTCCTGCGGGATGACGCGGCCGTCGGGCAGGCGATAGTCCTCGGGCGGGATGAAGGCGCGGACAGCGTCCTCGGCCATATGGCTGAGCAGGAGGCGGCCCGAGGCGGTCCAGGGGATCGGCACCTCGACGCCGACCTGGCTGGAGATGCGGAACGGTCCGGTCGAATCGCGGCAGTCGAGCACGACATATTTGTTGCCGCGCAGCGCGCAGAGCTGGGCCGTCTCGCCGGTCTCGGCCGCGAGACGGTCGAGCGCCTCGACGATGCGCGGATAATGCGCGTTGTGATGGCTGTAGGCCCAGCCGAACAGATGGATGGCGCGACCGAAATAGACGTGGCCGTCGGGCCCGACCGTCTCGAGCATGTCGGCCTCGAGCAGGCGATTGACGATCTCGTAGGTGGTCGAGCGCGGCGCGTCGATGAGGCGCGAGAGCTCGCCGATGCGCATCGGCGCGCGCTGGCGCAGCAGCGCCTCGAGCAGCATGATCACCCGGTCGATGCCGCGTTTGCGTTCGCGCTCGCCCCCTGACGTAGATGGACTCGGCCTTTCGGCCCGGATCGACGTCGATTCCGCCATGTCTCTTCAGTCTCTCGCCGGTTCCGCCGCTGCGTCGCAAGCAGCTTGAAAGATCAATGGACTGGGTCTAGCTTCGTACTTGTCCGATATATAAGCAAGCTGTCTAGTATATCGGACAGAGAGGGCCCGGGCGGAGAGAAGTGGGCGCTACGCGGGAAGGCCGCGTCGGAAGACGCCGGCACCGGCATGTTCATTTTTCGGCGCGTCGAGGCACAACCTTCCAGGGGAACGCGATGAAAAAATCTTCTCTCTTTGCATCCGGAAGCATGCTGGGTCTCGGCCTCCTCATGAGCGTGGCGGGCGTCACCCCGGCCGACGCGGTCGCGAACTGCATCAAGGGCGATCGCAAGGCGCCCTACACGCTGGGCTGGGCCAACATCTACTCGGTGCCGACCTGGATGAAGCAGACCCAGGGCACGATCGAGGCCGAGGTCGAGCAGCTGAAGAAGGAAGGGCTGGTCGACAAGCTCGTCGTCACCGACGCGCAGGGCGATTCCAACGTCCAGATCCAGCAGATTCAGTCGATGATCGATGCCGATGTCGACGCGATCATCCTGATCGCCGGCTCCTCGACGGCGCCGGCGCGCGTGCTGGCCGATGCGTGCGCCAAGGGCATCGCCATCATCAATTTCGACAGCCTCGTCGACAGCAGCGACGTCACCGCCAAGGTCAACACCGACTCGAACCAGTGGGGCGAGCAGGCGACGAAGTTCATGGTCGACGCGCTCGGCGGCAAGGGCAAGATCCTGATCCTGAACGGGCCGGCCGGCGTCTCGGTCAGCGACGATCGCCGCGCCGGCGGCGACGCGCTCCTGAAGGCCAATCCGGGCATCGAGATCCTGGCCGAGACCAACACCGCCTATAACGTCGCGCCGGCGCAGGAAGCGGTCACCAGCCTGCTCTTCGCCAATCCCGAGATCGACGGCATCCTCTCCTTCGGCGGCGCGCTTTCCGCCGGCGCCGTGCTGGCGCTCGACAAGCAGGGTCGCGAGCAGGTGCCGATCACCGGCGAGAACGCCCGCCAGTTCCTCGAGCTCTGGAAGGAGAAGGGCCTGAAGAGCTGGGCGACGATGCAGCCGAACTGGCTCGGCGCCTTCGCCGCCTACACGGCGGTGCAGGCGCTCGAAGGCAAGGAAGTGCCCGCCTTCGTCAAGGTGCCGCTGCCGATCATCGACAATTCCAACATCGACGAGTACCTGGCCCGGGCCAAGGACTTCCCGGCCGACGGCTACATCTACTCGCCGTATGACCGCGAGCTCTTCGCCAAGCTCCTGGCACAGCAGTAAGCGGCCGATCGCCGTGGCGTCGCCCGCTCCCCTTCTCGCGGCACGCGGGGTTTCGAAGGCCTTCTTCGGCAACCCCGTGCTGCGCTCCGTTTCCATCGAACTGATGCCGGGGCGCGTGCATGCGCTGCTCGGCGAGAACGGGGCGGGCAAGTCCACGCTCATCAACCTGCTGTCCGGCGCGCTGCGCACGGACAGCGGGACCATCGAGATCGACGGTCAGGCCGTCAGCCACCACAGCCCCTCGGGAGCGCGACGGGCGGGCATCGCCGTGGTGCAGCAGGAGCTGAGCCTGACCAGCTCGCTCTCGATCGCCGAGAATATCGGCCTTGGCGCCTATCCGCGCCGCCATGGCCTGGTCGATTATGGCGCGCTCGCCGCGCGCGCCAAGGCGGCCTGTGACCTGGTCGGCCTGCATGAGCCGCTTGGAACCCCGGTCGGCGATCTTTCCCTCGGGCGACGCCAGATGGTCGAGATCGCCAAGGCGCTCTTCCGCCAGCCGCGCGTGCTGATCCTCGACGAGCCGACCTCGTCGCTGTCGGCGACCGAGACGCGGATCCTGACCGGCCTGCTGGAGCGGCTCCGTGCCGAGGGCGTCGCCATTCTCTACATCTCGCACCGGCTGGAAGAGGTGATGCGGCTCTGCCAGCACGTCACCGTGCTGAAGGACGGCACCTGTACGGCCGACCGCTCGCTCGAGGGCGTCAACGCGGCCGGGTTGGTCCGGCTGATGGTCGGGCGCGACCCGGGCGATCTGTTCCCGCCCTGGACCAGCACGCGCACGGCAGACACGGTGATCGCCGTCAGCGGATTTTCCGCCGGCGCCATGCAGGACGTCGCGCTCGACATCCGGGCCGGCGAGGTGCTGGGGATCGGCGGGCTGGTCGGGCAGGGGCAGGAAGACCTGCTGCTCGGGCTTTATGGCGCCATCCCGGCCAGGGTGGCGTCGGCGACGGTGAACGGCGAGCCGGGCCTGCCGGCCAATGTGCCGGAGGCCAACCGGCGCGGGCTCGCCTATGTGCCGGCCGACCGCAAGCGCGAGGGCCTGCACCTGATCCATCCGATCATCACCAACCTGATGCTGCCGGCCTTCGCCCGCATGCCGGCGCTGAAGCTGCGCAGCCGCGCGGCCGAGCGCGAGACGGCGATGCGCCTCGCGGCGCAGTTCGCCATCAAGGGCGATCTCGGCCGCGCCGCGCAGGCGCTCTCGGGCGGCAACCAGCAGAAGGTCGCGCTGGCGAAATGGATGCCGCATGACCCGTCCGTCCTGCTCCTGAACGACCCGACGCGCGGCGTCGACGTCGAGACCAAGCGCGAGATCTATGCGATGCTGCGCGCCTTCGCGGCCTCGGGCAAGGCGGTGATCCTGCTGAGTTCCGATACGCCGGAGCTGGTGCATCTCTGCGATCGAGTCGCCGTCGTGCGCGAGGGGCGCATCGCCACCGTGCTCGATCATGGCGAATTGAGCGAGGAGGCGATCGTCGCCGCCGCCATGGGTGCCGAGCGCGAGAGGGAAGCCGCATGAGCGACACCCCTCTCTCCGCCGCGCCGAGCGGCCCGGCGCTCTATCTCGCCATTCAGCGCAAGCGCAATATCGGCGTGCGCAGCCTGTTTCTGGTCGTGCTCGCCTTCCTCATCGCCTATGGCGTGCTGTTCCCCGGCCTGTTCACCGCGGCGGGCTTCGCCAAGTTCACGCAGAGCTGGTTTCCGCTGGCGCTGGTCGCGATGGCGCAGGCCATCCTGATGCTGACCGGCGGCATCAGCCTCGCCATCGGCGCGCTGGTCAGCCTCGGCGCTGTCATCGCCGCCACCACCATGTCGGGACCGCTCGGCGTCGCCGGAGGCACGCTCCTCGTCTGCCTCGCCGGCCTCGGCATCGGCGCGGCGACCGGCATCATCGTCGTCAAGCTGCGCCTGCCGGCGATCGTCGTGACGCTCGCCGGCTCGTTCATCATCGCCGGAGCGGCGCTGCTCGTGCTGCCGCGCCCGGGCGGCGCGATCCCGGACTGGCTCTCCAACCTGCTCGCCGGCAATACGCCGGCCGCCTTCGGCCTCCTCGTCGTCATCGTGCTCGCCTGGAAGCTCTATCTGGCGACGCCGCTCGGCCTCAGCCTCTATGCCGCCGGCGAAAATCCCGTCGGCGCCTATCGCTCCGGCGTGCCGGTCGACGCGGCGCGCATCGCGGCCTACGCGATCAGCGGCCTGCTCTGCACCGGCGCCGGCCTGTTCGTCGCGGCCCAGACCGGTTCTGGCGATCCGATCATCGGCAATTCGTTCACGCTGAACTCGATCGCCGCGGCCGTGCTCGGCGGCATCGGCTTCCTCGGCGGGCAGGGCACGATGCGCGGCGCGCTCGCCGGCAGCCTGCTGCTCAGCCTCATGATCTCGGTGATGTTCTTCCTCGGCTTCACGCCTGTCGCGCAATATGTCGCCCAGGGCCTGATCATCATCGGCGCCGTCGCGCTTCCCCAGTTCCGCATGAGGGCGAAATGAGCATCCGCGACGCCGGCCCGTTCTCGAAATCCCGCATCCTGGCCGTTGTCACCAGCCGGCCCTTCCTGACCTTCGCCATCGTCGCGCTGGTCTGGATCGTCGCGAGCTTCGTCTCGCGCGGCTTCGGCGCCTATGGCCATCTGCGCTACCTGGTCGAGCTCGCGGCCGTCATCGGCATCGTCGCGGCGGGGCAGACCTTCGTCGTCATCGCCGGCGGCATCGACCTCTCGGTCGCGGCGATCGTCACCGTCGCCGCCGTCGGCCTGCCGCTCTTTGCCATCGACGCCGACCCGACGGGCCTGACTCCGATTCTCGCCGTGCTCGCCATGACGACGGCGATCGGCCTCGTCAACGGGCTCGGCGTGGCGCTGTTGCGCGTCCATCCGATGATCATGACGCTCGCCATGGCGACCTTCCTGCAGGGCCTGCTGATCATCATCGCCGGCGGCAGCGCCGTCACCGCCTCCAATCCGCTGGTGAGCTGGGTCGGCAATGCGCGGCCGTTCGGGGTGCCGGCCGGCATCCTGGTCTGGGTGGTGGTCTCGGTCGTCGTGCTGGTGGTCATGCATGCGACGCCCTTCGGCGCGCGGCTCTTCGCCATGGGGGCGGGGCCGCTCGCCGCCAAGCTCTCCGGCGTGCCGATCGCGCGCACCACCATGGCCGTCTACGGCATCAGCGGCTTCATGGCCGGGCTCGCCGGCGTCATCGTGCTCGGCATGAACGGGCAGGGCTATGTCGGCATCGGCGACCCCTACCTGCTCGCCTCGATCGCCGCCGTCGTGCTCGGCGGCACCTCGATCCTCGGCGGGCTCGGCACCTATGCCGGCTCGATCCCGGGCGCCATCCTGCTCGTCACGATCACGGCGCTGATCACGGTGGTGAATGCCTCGCCCGGCTGGCGCAGCATCCTGTTCGGCACGCTGATCCTCGCGCTCCTGCTGCTCTCGGGCCGCGAGGCTGCGCGCCGCTGATCTCAGGCATAGCGCGCGAGGCCGAGATCATCCGTTTGGATATCCGGCGTGCGGCCGTCCACCAGGTCGGCGATCAGCCGGCCGGAGCCGCAGGCCATGGTCCAGCCAAGCGTGCCGTGGCCGGTGTTCAGATAGAGGTTGTCGAAGCGCGTCGGCCCGATCACCGGCGTGCCGTCCGGCGTCATCGGCCGGAGGCCGCACCAGAAGCTCGCCTGCGACTGGTCGCCGGCGCCGCCGAACAGATCCTCGACCGAATAGACCAGCGTCGCCTTGCGCGACGGCGGCAGCTCGCGGTTGAAGCCGGCGATCTCGGCCATGCCGCCGACGCGGATGCGGTCGCCCAGCCGCGTGATGGCGATCTTGTAGGTCTCGTCCATGACGGTGGAGACCGGCGCGCGCGCCGCGTCGACGATCGGAACGGTGATCGAATAGCCCTTGACCGGATAGACCGGCACGCGGAGGCCGAGCGGCTTCATGAGCTGCGGCGTGAAGCTGCCCATGGCGGCGATGACGACGTCACTCACGATCTCGCCGGCCGAGGTCCGCACGGCGGCCACGCGCGTCCCCTCGGTGCGCAGGCCGAGAATGTCGGTGTCATAGCGGAAGGTGACGCCGAGCGCCTCGGCCAGTTTCGCCAGCGCGTTGGTGAACTTGAAGCAGTCGCCGGTCTCGTCATGCGGCAGGCGCAGGCCGCCGACGATCTTGTCGCGGACATGGGCGAGGCCAGGCTCGGCGGCGACGCAGCCGCCCGCGTCCAGCACCTCGAAGGGCACGCCGTCCTGCCTGAGCACGTCGACGTCCTTGCCGATGCCGTCGAGTTGCTTCTGCGTGCGGAACAATTGCAGCGTGCCCTGCTCGCGGCCGTCATAGGCGATGCCGGTCTCCGCGCGCAGCGCGATCAGGCATTCGCGCGAATATTCGGCGATCCGCACCATGCGGCTCTTGTTCACTGCGTAGCGCGCGGCGGTGCAATTGCCGAGCATCGCGATCACCCAGCGCCAGGTGTCGGCGTCGAGCATCGGCTGGATGATCAGCGGCGCATATTTCATGAACACCCACTTCGCCGCCTTCTGCGGGATGCCGGGGGCGGCCCAGGGCGAGGAGTAGCCGGGCGAGATCTCGCCGGCATTGGCGAAGCTCGTCTCGAGCGCAGGACCGGGCTGGCGGTCGATGACCGTCACCGCGTGGCCGGCCTTCGCGAGATAGTAGGCGGAGGTCACGCCGATCACGCCGGCGCCGAGAATGGTGATCTTCATGGTCTTCCCTGTCCACGCGACGGTCCGGCTCCGCCTGTGGCGGGCGCCTTCGGCGGGCAGGCTCCGGGCCGCGCGCCGCCCCGGATCTTCAGGCCCTCATCATATTGCGCAATCCTGCGAACGTTCGCGCATTCCACGCAAGATCATGCGATAGATGGCCAGGTATCGATGTATTTGCGCGATTTCTTGAAGGGATCTGCATGTCCGGGCTGGACGCGATCGACCGCAACATCATCCGCCTTCTGCGACTCAACGCGCGGGTGAGCAACGCCAAGCTCGCCGAGGCGGTCGGCCTGTCGCCTTCGGCCTGTCTCAGGCGGGTGCGGATGCTCGAGGGTGGCGGCGTCATCCGTGGCTACACGGCGCTGGTCGCCGGCGGCGCAGCGGGGGAGGGCATCGCCGTCATCGTGCAGATCACGCTGGAACGGCAGACGGAGGACTACCTCAACCGGTTCGAGGCGGCGGTGCGAAAGCACCCCGAGATTCGCGAGTGCTATCTGATGACCGGCGGCTCGGACTATTTCCTGCGCGTCGGTGTTGAGACGGCGGCCGACTTCGAGCGCGTGCACAAGGAGATCCTGTCGGCGCTGCCGGGCGTCGCCCGCATCCATTCGAGCTTCGCGATTCGCAACGTGCTGTCGGCGCGCCGGCCCGGCCAGGGGTGATTCTCCTGTCATCAAAAAGAACCCGCCCTTCCGGGCGGGTTCAGGGGGAAATCAGGTGCAACGGTCGATCAGCGTTGGCCGCCCTTGGGAGGCACGGTCTTGTGCTGCGAGCCCTGCTGATGCGTCTTTTCGGACGCCTGGCTCTGCTGGCGCTGGCCGGACTGCTCGCCGCCCTTCTTGCCCATTTCGGAGGCCCGTTTCGGGTCGTTCGCGAAGTTGCCGGATCCGCCGCGCTGGTCTTTGTTGGGCATGTCGCTCACTCCAATGAACCCCGTCCGGTACAAGAACCTCCGGTTCGCCCAAACGTTCCGAACTTTGCCGGATAATGCGACGCCGCAGGCCGCAATCACGGGATTCTGCCGCGCTCGTGTTGACAGACGAAGGCGCGCTGCCTATGGTCCGGCCGAATTTTCGAGCGGGCGCCTTGGGCGCTCGTTTCGTTCCCGGAACCCTTTCGTGAGCGTCGCGCCATGAAGATCAAGAACTCGCTCAAGTCCCTTCTCGGGCGCCACCGTGCCAACCGGCTCGTTCGCCGGAAGGGCCGTGTTTTCATCATCAACAAGGTCAATCCGCGCTTCAAGGCCCGTCAGGGCTGATGAAACGGCGCGCTTCGACGCGCCGGCTGGATTTGGTTTTGACGATGCCCGCATGAAGGCTATGATGGCCATCATGCGGGCATTTGTCGTTTCTCTTGTCGCCTTGGCGGCTCTGGCCGCCCCCTCCTTCGCCGTCGCGAAGGACGATTCCACGGTGCCCGGCGGCGATCTCGGCAGCCAGACCATCGATCAACTCTTCGTCACGCTCGGCACGCCCGGCGACGAACAGGCGGGCTCGGCGGCGGAGGCGGAGATCCAGCGTCGCTGGCTGCTTTCCGGCAGCGATACCATCGACCTCCTGATGCAGTGGGCCGCCGAAGCCGTGGCAACCAAGGACTACGGACGCGCCTTCGATTTTCTCGATGCGGTCGTGACGCTGAAGCCGGACTTCGCCGAGGGCTGGAACCGGCGCGCGACGCTGTTCTTCCTGCAGGATGACTATGGCAAGGCGCTTTCCGATCTGGAAAAGGTGCTGGCGCTCGAGCCGCGCCATTTCGGGGCGTTGTCGGGCCTCGGCATGATCCTGAACGAGATCGACCGCAAGAAAGAGGCGCTCACCGCCCTGCAGAAGGCGCTGGTGATCGATCCCTATCTGGACGATCAGGTGCGAGAGACGATCAAGTCGCTGGAGCCCGAGGTCTCCGGCCGCGAGATCTAGAGCGCTATCGAGCGAAGCGGACACCGGTTCGCGTGAAGAAAACGCGACCAAACAAGGCTTTAGCCGGCGCGGGGCGGTTGGTCCGTCACCCAGTCAGGACCCGCGCCAACCCGTCAATTGCCGCGACCAAAAGAAGAAGGCCACCGCCGGGGCGGTGGCCTTCTGTCGTTCTTTAGCCGGCGGCGCCGGGCGATCAGCGCTTGCCGTCTTCCGCGCCGGTGCCAACAAAGGCGATGCGCAGCATGTTGGTCGCGCCCGGCGTGCGCAGCGGCACGCCGGCCGTGATGATGATGCGATCGCCGCTCTTCGCGAAGCCCTCGCGATTGGCGATGAAGCAGGCGCGATTGACCATGTCGTCGAGGTTGTAGGCGTCGTCGCTGACGACGCAGTGCAGACCCCAGACGATCGACAGCCGGCGCGCCGTCGAGACGATCGGCGACAGGGCGATGATCGGCGTCTGCGGCCGCTCGCGGGCGGCGCGGAGCCCCGTCGAGCCCGAGGCCGTATAGCAGCAGATCGCCGCCAGGTTCAGCGTCTCGGCGATCTGGCGGGCGGCGGCCGAGATCGCGTCGGCGCCGGTCGCCTCCGGCTCGGTGCGCTGGGCGTGCATGATGTTCTTGTGGTTCGAATCGAGCTCCACCTGGGTGGCGATCCGGTCCATCGTCGCGACAGCCTCGATCGGGAAGGCGCCGGCGGCGGATTCGGCCGACAGCATGACGGCGTCGGCGCCCTCATAGACGGCGGTGGCGACGTCGGACACCTCGGCGCGGGTCGGTACCGGCGCGGTGATCATCGATTCCAGCATCTGGGTGGCGACGACCACCGGCTTGCCGGCGCGGCGGCAGGCGCGGGTGATCTGCTTCTGGATGCCCGGAACCTGCTCCAGCGGCATCTCGACGCCGAGATCGCCGCGGGCGACCATGAGCGCGTCGGAGATCTCGATGATCTCGGCCAGGCGCTGCACGGCTTGCGGCTTCTCGATCTTCGACATGATGCCGGCGCGGCCCGCCGCGATCTTGCGGACTTCAGCGACATCGTCGGGGCGCTGCACGAAGGACAGCGCGATCCAGTCGACGTTGGCCTGAAGCGCCGCGTCGAGGTCGGCGCGGTCCTTCTCGGTCAGCGCGCCCGTCTTGATCGTCGAGTCCGGGACGCTGACGCCCTTGCGGTCGGAGAGCTTGGTGCCAATTTCCACGGTCGTCAGCGCGCTCTTGCCGTCCGCCGAAATGACGCGCAGGCGAACCTTGCCGTCATCGATCAGCAGGCGATGGCCCGGCTCCAGAACCTCGAGGATCTCGGGATGCGGCAGGTGGACGCGGCCGGCGGTGCCGGGGGTCGGGTCGCTGTCGAGCACGAAATTCTGGCCGACGGTGATCTCGACCGACTTGTCGGCGAATGTCCCGAGGCGCAGCTTGGGACCCTGAAGATCGGCAAGGATGCCGATCGGACGGCCGACATCGGCTTCCACGGTGCGGATGATGCGGACGAGCTCGTTGAGCTTGTCATGCGCCGTGTGGCTCATATTGATGCGGAAGACGTCGGCGCCGGCCCGGAACAGGGCCTCGATCGTCGTCTTGTCGGAGGAGGCTGGACCCAGGGTCGCGAGAATTCTGACCTTACGCGACCGTCTCATTTTCGGTTTGCTCCTTGCTGGGCAGGTTCGTTGAGCTGGATTGTCCAGCTGGTTTGTTCGCCGGTATCGACCTCGAAGAAGCCGGAGCGATTAAATCCACGCGGCACGCAGTCCTCGGTGCCCTCGATGGTAAACATTTTATCCTTCGTACACATCACGTATTTGCCGCTCCATTCGCCGCCGTGATCGTAATCGACCGCATAGACGTAATAGTAGCGTGACACGAGCGTGCCGCTGACGAGCGTTTCGCAGCTATTGACCGGGACGTTCCACCATCCTTCGGTGGTCCAGACCTTCTTGTCCTTGTAGCCGATGGCGACGCCGACTCGACTGGGTGTCTTGTTGCAGAGGCGGAGATCGGCGGAGGCCGGCTCGGACTGCAGGAACAGCCCTGCCAGCGCGGTCGCCGAAGCGAGGAGGGCCGACCGCGGCCAGGATCGAAGCAGCAATGATCGCATCGAGAAGGTCGCGCACCGGTTGACGCAGGAGGCAGCTTTATGCCGCCGCGCCTTTCCGGCTGTCAACCGTCGCGGGGCAGGGGCGGCCGGGTCCATGGCCGGCCCGAGGCGCGGGTTGGCCGCAGTTTTCCAATCAATGAATCGCATGGTCCAGATGATCAAAAAAATCACGGCGGCATCATGGCTGAAACACCCCAATCAGCGGGGAGGACGAGGCGGGCGACAAAGTCCCGACGGGGATCGGCGCATCACCGGGTGTCCGGGCGGCCGACGCGGCCTCGCCGAGGAAGAGAGCGTGATCGCGGCGGGGGCAGGGTTGGCGTCGAGCGACAAGAGGGTCTCGACGGTGGGGGAAGGCACATTCTTATGGCAGCCGCGTCGGGGCGTCACTATCATTCACGCATGCGCACCGAATTGGATCCCGCTCCCGCCGCCGATGGCGCCGTGGCCTACGAAGTGATTGCCGGCCGTGTCGATGCCGGCCTCATCCTGATCTGCGATCACGCGTCGAACCATGTTCCGCCGGAATACGCCTCGCTGGGCCTGCCGCCGTCGGAGTTCGAGCGCCACATCGCCTATGACATCGGCGCCGCGGCGCTGACGCGGGCGCTCGCCGCGCGCTTCGGCGCGCCGGCCGTGCTGTCGCATTTCTCGCGCCTGCTGATCGATCCCAATCGCGGCCTCGACGATCCGACGCTGATCATGCGGCTCTCGGACGGCGCCGTGGTGCCCGGCAACGCCCGCATCGACGCGGCGGAGCGGGCGCGCCGCATCGCCCGCTTTTACCGGCCCTATGACGACGCGGTGAACGCGGCGATCGAAGCCGGGATGGCGAGCGGGCGGATGCCGATGATCCTGTCGATCCACAGCTTCACGGCCCATTGGAAGGGGCGCGCGCGCCCGTGGCATGCCGGCGTTCTCTGGGACGCGGACCCGCGTCTGGCGCGGCCGCTGATCGATGGGCTGGCGCGCGATCCGGCGATCGTCGTCGGCGACAACGAGCCCTATCATGGCGCGCTCAAAGGGGACACGCTGTACCGTCACGCGACCCGGCGCGGCCTGGCGCATGCGCTGGTCGAGATCCGGCAGGACCTCATCGGCGATTCGGCAGGCGTCGAGGCCTGGGCGGAGCGGCTCGGGGCGGTGCTCGCGGCGCTCGAGATCGGCTCGGCGCCGCATGCGGTCGAATATTTTGGCTCCCTGACCGGTCCGCTGGTCGACTAGAAGGTTCAGCATCATGTCCACCGAGAACAAGGCCCTGGACGCGGCGACGGCCACCGAGCTGGAGGCGGCCGCTTTCCGCCAGCTCGTCGCGCATCTGCGCGAGCGCGGCGACGTGCAGAACATCGACCTGATGAACCTGGCCGGTTTCTGCCGCAATTGTCTCGCCAACTGGTACCGTGAGGCCGCCGAGGCGAAGGGGCTCGCCCTTTCCAAGGACGAGGCTCGCCAGATCATCTACGGCATGCCCTATGCCGAGTGGCAGCAGCGCAACCAGACGGAGGCCTCGCCCGAGACGCTGGCCGCCTTCGCGACCAACCGACCCGACCATTGACGGCCCGTCACGATCCTGCCGGGCTTGACCCCTACGCCCAAGTCAGGCACTCACCCACGCCTGCGCCAATCTATTGAGGTTTCCCAACATGGCTGAAGACGAAGTCCAGGGCATCGCCGCCGCCCAGCTGCGGTCGATTGTCGAGCGCATCGAGCGCCTCGAGGAAGAGAAGAAGGCGATCGCCGACGACATCAAGGACGTCTACGGCGAGGCGAAGGCCAATGGCTACGACACCAAGGCGCTGCGCAAGATCGTCGCGCTCCGCAAGAAGGACGCGAACGAGCGCGAAGAGGAAGAGGCGATCCTCGAGCTCTACAAGAACGCCCTCGGCATGGTCTGAGGCCGGGCCGGCAATGGCCGGCCCGAGACGATGGGCGGCCGGGAAGTTGCTTCCGGCCGCATTGCATTCCCGCCGCGCGCGCCCGTCACGGGCCGGCGCGACCCGGACAGCGGCCTACTTGCCCTTCACGTCGGACGGCAGGAACTGGGCATAGCTGCGGTCGCGCTCGTCGCGGCTCCGCATCATCTCCTCATAGGCCCGCCGGGCCTCGGCCGACAAAGCCACCGTCTTGACGGGGGCGGCTTTCTTGCGAGGGGCTTTCTTGAAGCGTTCGCTCTGATCGTTCATGACGGCATCTTTCCTTGGGGGCGCGGACCAGCCTATAGCACGCGGCGTGACCGATCCACCGCGGCTGGCGCGCATTTCGACGCCAGCGGGCGGCGGGGCCTTCCCGGAAACGATCCCGAAACGAGAAGCGCCGCGGACCAGCCGCGGCGCTTTGCGTGTTTCAGAGCGGAAGCATCAGCGCTTGAGCAGGGCCGTGCGGCTTCCGTTCGCGAGCATCGCGAATTCCTGCGTGCCGAGATGGTGGACCAGCGGGCCGGCGAAACGATCGGTGCGGAGCCCCTCATAGGCGATCCGTCCGAAGCCGAGGCGGATCGAGCGCGCGGGCGCCGTGAACAGCTCCGGCACCGCGAAGGGCTGCGGCATCTGCAGCACCGCATAGGCCTTCTGCCGCGTCGAGCCGGAGCGGGTGACCAATTCGATCGTGGTGGCCTGATAGGCGACGGCGGTCAGCCGGGCCAGCGGATCCTGCGCGATGCGCGCGCGGCCGTCGGCGGCGTCGAGGCTGACCTCGTCGCCGAGCGAGGCGACGCTCGGCTCCTGCGCAGGGCGAGGCTCCGTCCGGCTCGTCACGAGGGCGCCGGTCGCGGCGTCGATATGGGTCTGAGCCTCGTCGACGGCCAGCGGGGCGGCATAGGCCATCATGGCGTCGCTCGCCGACTTGGGCTTGCCGATGGCGTCGGCGATGGCGTCGGCGGCGGTGCCCGAGCGCGGCGCGGCGACCTCGCCGTTCGGCGTCGAAGCGTCGAGCGCCGCGAGCGTGTCGGCAATACCCGAGCCATAGTTCGGCGTCGGCTGAAGCGGGGCCGCCTGCGGGATGGGGGCGACGCTGGCGAGCGTCGTCATCGGGCGGACGACCGGCGAGCGGCGCGGCGCCGGCGGCATCGTGGCGTCGGTTTCGGCGACCGCGACGACCACCGGCTCGGCGTCGCGGTTCGGCGACGGACGAGGAAGCGGCGCGGACGCTGTCTCGAACGGAACAGGCTCGGCGGCCTCCGGCGCGACGGCCGCGACCTGCACCGCGTCGACCTCGGCCGGTTCGACCTTGGCGGGCTTCTCGGCCGGGGCGGCCTCGGCCGGCGCGTTCGGCATGTCATCCTCGTCCGAGGCGTCGGTGCCGGTGAGGCGGGCGAACCAGGACTTGCCCTTCTTGGCGGGCCCTGCATCGGCGACCAGGATGGCGCCGCCGCCGGCCTTGCGGGCCTTGTACGAGGCGAGCGCCTGTTCATAGCCGGGCAGGGGCTTGCCGTCGGACGGGACGTGCAGCGTCTTGCCGTTCGGGAAGATGCGGACCAGCTGGCTGCGCGACATCTTCGGCCAGTGGCGCACGCTGCCGGTATCCATATGGACGAAGGGCGAGCCGGAGGTCGGATAGAAGCCGACGCCGCCGACCTGCATCTTCAGGCCGATCGCGCGTAGCTTCGAAAGCTGGACGTCGGGCAGGTAGAAATCCATCGCCTTGCCGAGCATGTGCTGGCTCTTCTTGGCGACGCCGCGCGAGCGCGAACGGAGCATGCCGTTGGTGGCGGGCGAGCGATAGCTGCTGACGACGTGGATCGGCTGGCGCGAACCGCTCTGCTGGTAGACGCTCCAGATCAGGTCGAAGAGCTGCGGATCCATCTTGGTCGGCTCGTTCCGGCGCCAGTCGCGCAGGAACTGGTTCATCTGCTTCAGGCCGGCGGCGTCGTAGCGATTGCCGCGCTTGTAGACGATGGTGGCCGATTCCTTGGTGTGCACGTTGAAGAGCTTCAGCGCGCGGTCTCCCGCTGCGGCCTGAGCGTCTGGCACGGGCACCGTCGCCACCACGGTGCCCGATACGAGCGCCGTGGCGAGGAGCGCGCGAAGAGCGGTGCCGCAACGCCGCAGCAAGCCCCGGTCTCGCCGATTCTGATCGATCTGCTTAATCAAAATGCTTCTGCGTCCTTGCCCGATAATGGGCCCCCGTAAGGGCAGAATGCTTGATGAGAGTTAACGAGCATTTACCGTAATCGACCTTTTTGTGCCCCCCATGGAGCATCACCTGCCGATCACGGCAATTTCATTTCGACATCTTTCGGAGCAGATCGTGGCATTTGAGGGGCAAAAAGAAAACCGCGCAGGCGGTCGCAGCTGCGCGGTTTCACATCTTGCGGTCGTAGCCGCGGCCGACAGGGACATCCCTGCCGGCGCTCGGCGCGTCTGCCCAGCATGAGAAACGGCCGAACGCCGCGTTATTTCGGCTAGAGGCCGAGCGCCTTCTCGACGCGGGCGTTGAAGCCGTACACGTCGGGGCGGGTCTCCAGCGAACCTGAATCGTCGACGAAGGCAGTGAAATAAGTGAGATGGATCGGGATCCGATTCGGCAGGTTGATCCATTTTTCCTTGCCGCCGACCATCTTTCTGAGCCGCTGCTTCGTCCAGCCGCCCTGATGGGCGAGCAGCACGTCGGCGAATTCGAGCGGATCCTGGACCCGCACGCAGCCATGGCTGAGCGCGCGGGTGTCGCGCTTGAAGAAGCTCTTCGACGGCGTGTCGTGCAGGTAGACCGCGTGCTCGTTCGGGAACAGGAACTTGACGCTGCCGAGCGCGTTGTCGTCGCCCGGCGGCTGCCGGATCATGATCTGGCGCGGGTTCACGTTGCTCCAGTCGACCATCTGGGGATCGATCGGACGGTACTTGCCGTCGACATTGGCGAGCACCTGATAGCCCTTGCGCGACATGTAGCTCGGGTCGCGCCGCACGGCCGGGAGCATTTCCTTCATCGTGATCGAGGCGGGAACGTTCCAGCTCGGATTGACGACGATCGATTCCATCTGGTCGGAGAAGATCGGGGTCTGGTTGGTGACCTTGCCGACGACCGAGCGCGTCGTGTGGATCACTTCGCCGTTCTCGACCACGCGCACGAGATATTCGGGCACGTTGGCCATGACGTAGAAGGGTCCGAGGTCATGCGGCAGCCAGCGCCAGCGCTCCATGTTGGCGATGATCTCGGCGGTGTGCGATTTGCCGGTGCCGTTCACATAGGCGACCGTCGCATTGCCGGCGATGCCGTCGACCTTCAGGCCCTTGCTCGACTGGAAGCTCTTCACCGCCTCCGCGAGCGCCTCGTCATAGACCTCCGGGGCCTCGCTCGGCGCCGGCAGTTCGAGCCGGGCGCGCAAAAGCGGCACGCGCGGATCGGTGAGGCCGAGCTTCATCGACTTGCCATCCGGCACGCGGGCGAGGCGGGGGCCGGTCTCGGTGGCGCGGGCAACGGCGAGCGCCTTCTTCAGGCGCTGGTAGCCCTCATGCTGCGGATTGAAGCTCGCGATCGCCGCGGCTCCGTCGCTGGCCGACGACACGGTCGTCAACACCTCGATCGGATCGGGAAGCCGCGGCTTGACCGTGATCAGCTTGCTGATCGAGGCGGGATCGAGGCGGCCGGCATAGGCCTGGCGCGCGTAGTGCAGGACCGCCTGGCTGAGCACGAAGTCGACCGAGGCGGCAATCTCGGCGCCGGCCGGCGTCGTCGCGCCGATCGCCGCGGGCGGCAGCCTGTAGGCGGCCGGGTCGAGCCCGTCCTCGTCGGCCGCGGCGATGCGCTGCATCACGGCGCGGGCCCGCGGGGTGTAGGCGCCGTCCACCATCCAGACCGGCATATAGTCACGCTCGGCATAGAACTCGGCCAGCGCGGCGCGGTCGCGCTTCTCCAGGAAGCTGCCGGTCTTCGGCTGCGCCGCGAGCAGGATCTTCAGCGCCTGGGCGGCCGGATCGCTGGCTGCATCGGCCATGGCGAGGCTGGCGGCGCTGCCCGCGCGCTCCCGGAACGTCTTGCCTTCGGGCAGGTAGGCATGGGCGGCGCCGATGGACAGCCCGATCAACGCCACGCTCGCCAGCAATGCCTTCGTCGCCTTCAGGATCATGTCACCCGTGCCCCTCATTCCATACGCTCCCCGCATCGATCCGCACCGGTCGATGCGCGGTATTACGCCTACAAACATCAATTCCGCCGGCCGCGCTGCGATCCCGGTCACTCGGCGGCAATTTTTTGCGCGCCCTCGGAAATGCCGAGTTCCTTGAGCTTTCGATAGAGGGTGGATCGCCCGATGCCGAGTTTGCGCGCCACCGTTGCCATGCGGCCACGGTAGCGTTGGAGCGCCAGCTCGATCATCGCCGTCTCGATCTCCGTCAGCGTCCGGACGTCGCCCTCGGGGGTCAGGGCTCGGAGCGCGCCGCCCGTGTCCGTCGCGTCGAGCGCCGGGGAGTCTTCCCGCTCCGTCGCGGGCGCCGGAGCGGGCCGGGATGGAGCGGCGGGGGTGAAATCCGCGGGCGTCAGCTGTGGGCCTTCCGCCAGCATCACGGCCCGGAGGATCGCCGTTTCAAGCTCGCGGACATTGCCGGGCCAGGGTCGGCGCATCAGCAGGGCGAGCGCATCGGGCGCGATGCCGCGTGCGGGTCTTCCATGCTCGGCGGCGGCGTTGGCCGCGAAGCGCCTGGCGAGCTCGGGGATCGCTTCGGGGCGGGCGCGAAGCGGCGGCAGGCGGATCGGCAGGATGTTCAGCCGGTAGCAGAGGTCCTCGCGGAATTCGCCGGCGCGGACGCGCGCCTGCAGATCGTCGCTCGTCGTCGCGATTACGCGGAGATCGGGCCGGATCGGGGCCGCGCCGCCGGACGGTCCGAGGGCGCCGGTGGAGAGAAGGGCCATCAGCCTCGCCTGCGCGTCGAGCGGCAGCCGCGCGATCTCCTCGATCAGTAGCGTCCCCGACCGGGCCGCGCGATCCGGTTCGGCCCTGCGATCGGAGCCGAGCAGGGCCGTTTCGGGGTCCGTGCCGTGGCGGGACAGGACGACGAAGGGCCGTCCCCGCCGGTCGCCGCCGCCATGGATGGCGCGGGCGAGCAGCGCCCTGCCGGTACCGGGCTCGCCCTCGATCAGAACCGGCAGGTCGGATGCGGCGGCGCGACGGGCGAGCGTCAGCGCCCGCTCCATGCCCGGGTCGATGGCGACGATGTCGTCGAAGCCGGTCGGACCGCCGGCGGCGCGGCGCGCGCGGGCCAGATCGTCCTCGAGCGCCGCGAGGCGGAGCGCGTTGCGGATCGAGACGGCGAGGCGCTCCGGCGGCGCCGGCTTGACCAGAAAATCGAGCGCGCCGGCGCGCAGGGCATCCGAAACGCGATCGGCGCCGGCCGCCGTCGTCTGGACGATCACCTTGATGCGGCTTCCGTTTTCCGAAAGCCGGCGGAGCACGCCGACGCCGTCCAGCTCGGGCGTGACGAGGTCGAGAATCATGAGGCCGAAGCGCTCGCCGCCGGCCGTCGCGAGGCGGGCCAGCGCCGCGGCGCCGTCGCCAAAGGCCTCCACGGCATGGCCATCGCGCGCGATCCTCTCGGCCAGCCGCCGCCGCTCGGCGGGATCGTCGTCGACGATGAGGATCGAGGCGGGCATCGGGCGGCTTTTCACGGGAGGGGGCGGCGAGGGGCGTATGGCGGCCATGATCGGGGCGGGGCGTTAACGTCCTGTTACCCTTCCGGCAACGGGGCGATCCCGTCCACGGCGCGATGGCGCCTCGCGCTCGCGGGTTGATCCGGGACGGGTTGGACCCCTAAGTAAGGGCATCCATTCTCGTGCGACCGGATCCCCCATGGCCCCCACCACACTGATTCCGATGAGTTCCACGCTTGCGAGCCAGCCCGCCGAGGCGGCGGCGCTCGGCCCCTTGCCGGAATGGAACCTCGCCGACCTCTATCCGGGCATGGATTCGCCGGTTCTGGTCGCCGATCTCGCCAAGGCGCAGACCGATTCGGTCGCCTTCGAGGCCGCCTACAAGGGCAAGCTCGAAACGCTCGCCCGCGACGGCGGGCTGGTCGAGGCGATCCGCGCCTATGAGGCGCTCGACGAGCTGCTCGGCCGCATCATCTCCTATGCCGGCCTGGTCTATTCCGGCGATACCACCGATCCGGTCGGGGCGAAGTTCTACGGCGACGTGCAGCAGAAGATCACCGATGCCTCGACGCATCTCCTGTTCTTCACGCTGGAGCTGAACCGCGTCGACGACTCGGTTCTGGAGGCGGCGATGCAGGCCGATCCGGCGCTGGCGCATTACCGGCCGTGGATCGAGGACGTCCGCAAGGAGAAGCCCTATCAGCTCGAGGACCGGGTCGAGCAGCTCTTCCACGAGAAGTCGGTCACCGGCCGCGGCGCCTGGAACCGGCTGTTCGACGAGACCATGGCCTCGCTCCGCTTCGACGTGAACGGCGAGGAGCTGACGCTCGAGCCGACGCTGAACCTGATGCAGGACCCGGACGAGGCGAAGCGCAAGGCGGCCTCCGAGGCGCTCGCCGCCACCTTCGGCAAGAACATCCGCCTGTTCACGCTGGTCACCAACACGCTCGCCAAGGACAAGGAGATCTCGGACCGCTGGCGCGGCTTCGAGGACGTCGCCCAGTCGCGCCATCTCGCCAACCGGGTCGAGCCGGAAGTGGTCGACGCGCTGGTCGCCGCCGTGCGCGAGGCCTATCCGCGCCTGTCGCACCGCTACTACAAGCTGAAGGCCAAGTGGTTCGGCAAGGACGCGCTCGACCATTGGGACCGCAACGCGCCGCTGCCCAAGGTGCCGAGCCGCACCATCCCCTGGACCGAGGCGCGCGACACGGTGCTCTCGGCCTATGGCGATTTCGCCCCCGAGATGGCTGATATCGCCAGGGATTTCTTCGACAAGAACTGGATCGACGCGCCGGTCCGCCCCGGCAAGTCGCCGGGCGCCTTCGCGCATCCGACCGTTCCCTCCGTGCATCCCTATGTCCTGCTCAACTACCAGGGCAAGACGCGGGACGTGATGACGCTGGCGCATGAGCTCGGCCATGGCGTGCACCAGGTGCTCGCCGGCCCGCAGGGCGCGCTGATGGCGCCGACGCCGCTGACGCTCGCCGAGACCGCCAGCGTGTTCGGCGAGATGCTGACTTTCCGCGCCCTGCTCGACGCGCAGAAGGATCCGGTCCAGCGCAAGGCGATGCTCGCTTCCAAGGTCGAGGACATGATCAACACGGTCGTGCGCCAGATCGCCTTCTATTCGTTCGAGCGCAAGGTCCACATCGCCCGCCGCGAGGGCGAGCTGACGTCGGACCGTCTGAACGAGATCTGGATGGAGGTGCAGGCCGAGAGCCTCGGCCCCGCGATCCGCCTCGGCCCCGGCTACGAGACGTTCTGGACCTACATCCCGCACTTCATCCATTCGCCGTTCTACGTCTATGCCTATGCCTTCGGCGATTGCCTGGTGAACTCGCTCTACGCCGTCTACCGGCAATCGGAGAGCGGATTCCAGGAGAAGTATTTTGCACTCCTGAAGGCCGGCGGCACCAAGCACCATTCCGAACTCCTGGCGCCGTTCGGCCTCGACGCCACCGACCCGTCCTTCTGGCAGAAGGGCCTGTCGGTGCTCGAAGGCTTCATCGCCGAGCTGGAGGCGATGGAGGCGTAGTTCGCCGCGCCGTTCTGATGCGAGCCCGGCGCTGTCCTGATCGGACGGCGCCGGGCTTTTTTGTGCGTTGCACCTCGGCTAGCTCCCTGTCATCCCCGCGAAGGCGGGGATCCATGCAGCCCGTTTCGCGGGGATGACAAGCCGTCCCCTCGATGGAAAAGAACGCGGGATCAGGTCCCCATGCTTCGGCTGAATGGATCCCGGATCTCCGCTTCGCTGCGTCCGGGATGACGGCGAGCGTCGGGGAGCGGTGCGAGGCAAGCGGCGCGCCGGTCATGTCCGGCGCGCCGCGCATTCGGTCTCAGAGGCTCGCCTGCGCCCGGTAGAGCCTGGCATAGGCGCCGTTCGCCGCGATCAGCTGGTCGTGGCTCCCCTCCTCGACGATGCCCGCCTCGGTGAGGACGAGGATGCGGTCGGCGCGCTGCACCGTCGACAGCCGGTGGGCGATGACCAGCGTCGTGCGTGATTGTGCCAACGCCAGCAGCGCCTCCTGCACCGCCCGCTCGCTCTCATTGTCGAGCGCGCTCGTCGCCTCGTCGAAGATCAGGATCGGCGGGTCCTTCAGGATGGCGCGGGCGATGGTCAGGCGCTGCTTCTGGCCGCCGGAGAGCTTCACCCCGCGCTGGCCGATATCGCTCCGGTAGCCGTCCGGCAGCCCCAGGATGAAGTCATGCGCGTTGGCCGCCCGCGCCGCCGCCTCGACCTCGGCGTCGGTGGCGTCGGGCCGGCCGTAGCGGAGGTTCTCCATCACCGTCCCGGCGAACAGGTACACGTCCTGCTGGACGACGCCGATGTTCCGCCGGAGCGCATCGAGCCGGATGTCGCGGATGTCGGTGCCGTCGACCAGGATCCGCCCCTCGGTCACCTCGTAGAAGCGCGGGATCAGCGCGCAGAGCGAGCTCTTGCCCGCGCCGGACGCGCCGACGAGCGCCACGAACTCGCCCGGCCGGATGGCAAGCGACAAGTTCCGGAGCACATGCGGGCCGTCCTCGTCATAGCGGAAGCCGACCTTCTCGAAGGCGATGGCGCCGCGTGCCCGGCCGATGGCGATCGCGCCGGGGCGATCCTGGATGTCGGGCTCGGTCTCGAAGATCTCCATCACCCGCACGAAGCCGGTGAAGCCGCTTTGCCAGAGCCGGGCCAGGTTGGCGAGGCGGTTGACCGGATCGACCAGTACGGCGACGCAGAGCAGGAAGGTCATCAGTTCGGCGATGCCGAGCGCGCCCTGCGCCACGCGGATCGCGCCGGCGACGATCACCATCACCGTGACCAGCTGGGGAAGTACCGTGGTGCCGGTCCAGAGATAGGCCTCGCTGCGATAGCCGATGCGCCGGCCTTCGAGGAAGCGCCGGTTCGCGACGTCGAAGCGCCGGTTCTCCAGCGCCTCGTTGGCGAAGGATTGCACCACGCGGATGCCGGCGAGCGAATCCTCGACGCGCTCGCTGACGCCCGCGATCCGCTCCTTCACCTGAAGCATGGCTTCGTTCACGCGGCTGTTGAAATGCAGCGCAAAGAACGACGCCGGTGGAATGACGGCGAGGATCATCAGCGCGAGCGGAACGTCGAGGGCAAAGAGGATCGCCGTCACGCCGGCGAATTTGAGGATCGCGATGGCGAGATCCTCCGGCCCGTGGTGATAGAGCTCGCCGACTTCGAACAGGTCGTGGGTGATGCGGCTCATCAGCTGGCCGACGCGCTGCCGGTCGTAGAAGCTGAAGGAGAGCTTCTGGCAATGGGCAAACAGTTCGCGGCGCAGCGCCGCCTCCATCTTCGCGCCCATCATGTGGCCCTGATAGTCGACGAAGAGCGTCGCCAGGGCCTGCACGACGAGCAGGGCCAGCATCAGCCCGCCCATGGCGTAGATGGCGGGAAGCGTGGTCGAGGGGTCGTCCGCGCCGACGAGCAGGCGCGTCACATAGTTGGCGCAGAGCGGCAGCAGCAGCGCCGTCGCCGAGACGAGCACGGCGCAGGCGAGGTCGAGCAGCAGCAGCGGCAGATAGGGCCGGTAATAGCCGAGCAACCGGGCGAGGCGCGCACGCGTCAGTCGAGGTGTGGCGGCATCGGTCGGATCTTCCGACAGAGAACCGGCGCGCGGAAGGGCGCGTTCGGCATTCGAGTCGGACGGTGTCGGGAGAGGGGGGAGGCGTTCGTTGCCGCTAGAGGCGTCGTCTTTGGCCTGCGGCTCCGGGGAACGGATAAGCATGGAACGTCATGTCCTGATGATTTTCAAAGGCTCCTTTCAGATTGGACATGAAGGCTCTCATCGGATGCTCCCGGGCTCTGGCTGAACGAGGCGGCACTATGGCTCCGTGGCCCTGGCCCAACAAGACTGCGCGGACGAAACCCGCCGGGCGTGGCTTTTCGGCACCGGCTGGCTCGACCGGGGATCCTTAGCTCGGATCTACATCCTCTTTCGGGGCGGGGGGCGAGCGGCGCTTCAGGAAGCGGGTGCGCACGAGGCATTGGCACGGAACCAGCCGGCCAATTCGGCTTCCGACATGTCGCCGGCAGCCAGCTTCAGGAACGTCGTCGCGGCGTCGACCTCCGAGGCCGTGAAGCGCTGCCCGTTCAGTTCGAGGAACAGGACGGAGGCGACGAAGGCCGTGCGCTTGTTGCCATCGATGAAGGGATGATTTCGGGCGATGCCGAACCCATAAGCGGCAGCCAGATCGGCCACGTCCGGAGTTCCGTAGCCCGTCAGATTGACTGGGCGCGACAGAGCGGATTCGAGCAGGCCTAGATCGCGAAGGCCCATGCCGCCGCCATGCTCGGCGAGTTGTTCGTCATGGATCGCCCTGACGACCGCTAGCGGCAGCCAGACGATGTCTGTCATTTCGCGAGTTCGCGCAGCGTATTCCGGTAGCGCTTCATGATGTCGCGCGCTGTCGTCATCGCCTTTTCGAATTCTGGATCCACGGTAGAAAAGACGTGGCCCTCGGGCGTGCGCCGCACGAAGATTTCGTCGCCCTTGGCGAGCCCCATCTCTGCGAGCAGCTCACGAGGCAGAACCACACCGAGGGAGTTACCGATCTGGGTAACCTTGAGCTTGGTCGCCTCGCTCACTAACTTCTTGTCGGGATCGGTCGGGGAGTTCATCGGTCGCCTCCGTTATTACGCCTGTAATTATCATTTTTCGCGCCAATCGTCCACGCTCCCTGCGGCTCCCAGCTCGAAGGCTTCTTGCCCAGATGTCCGATTCCGAACGCAACCGTCTCTCCGGCCGCCTGTCGCGCTATGCCCGCGTCGGCATGAATGTCGGCGGGGTCGCCGCCAAGGTGGCGGGCGCGCGGCTGTTCGGAACGTCGCTCGACAAGGGCAAGAACGCCTCGGAACTCGCCACCGCGCTAGGCGGGCTGAAGGGGCCGTTGATGAAGGTCGGCCAGATCCTCTCGACCGTGCCCGATCTCGTGCCGCCGGAATATGCCGAGGAACTGTCGCAATTGCAGGCGAATGCGCCGCCGATGGGCTGGCCCTTCGTCAAGCGCCGCATGCAATCGGAGCTCGGCCCCGGCTGGGAGAAGCGCTTCCAATTGTTCGAGCACCAGCCGGCGGCGGCCGCCTCGCTCGGCCAGGTGCATCGCGCCATCGCGAAAGACGGCCGGGCGCTGGCGGTGAAGCTGCAATATCCCGACATGCAGTCGGCCGTGGAGGCGGACCTGGCGCAGCTGAAGGTGCTGTTCTCGATCTATCGCCGCGTCGACCGCTCGATCGATACCAGCGAGATCTACGAGGAAATCGGCAGCCGCATCCGCGAGGAACTCGACTATGACCGCGAGGCTCGCCATGCGCTGCTCTACAAGATCATGCTCGATGGCGAGGAACTGGTGCGGGTGCCGGGCGTCGAGCCGGCGCTCCTGACCGGCCGCCTTCTGGCGATGGACTGGCTCGACGGCAAGCGCGTGCTCGACTATCGCGACCGGCCGCTCGAGGAGCGCAATCGCATCGCGACCGCCATGTTCCGCGCCTGGTGGGCGCCCTTCGCGCAATATGGCGTCATCCATGGCGACCCGCATCTCGGCAACTACACCGTGTTCGAGAACGCGGCCGGCGAGGCGGCCGGCATCAACCTGCTCGACTATGGCTGCGTGCGCATCTTCCCGGCGGATTTCGTCGCCGGGGTCGTCAATCTGTTCCACGGCCTGCGGGAGAACGACCGCGACCGGATCGTCTCGGCCTATGAGGTCTGGGGCTTCGCGGGCTTGTCGAACGAGTTGATCGAGGCCCTGAACATCTGGGCGCGCTTCATCTACGGGCCGCTGATCGACGACCGCGTCCGCACTATCGCGGATGGCGTGGCGCCGTCGGACTACGGACGGCGCGAGGCCTATCAGGTGCACCAGGTGCTGCGCGAGAAGGGGCCGGTGACGGTGCCGCGCGAATTCGTCTTCATGGATCGCGCCGCGGTCGGCCTGGGCTCGGTGTTCCTGCACCTGAAGGCGGAGATGAACTTCCACCAGCTCTTCGCCGCGACGATCGAGGGCTTCGACCGCGACATCCTCGCCATGCGGCAGAGCGCGGCGCTCGGCGGCGTGGGCTTGGCCTAGGACCTTGGCATAGGACCTGCATCGCCATGGGCGCGGCGCGATGCCGGATTGCCCGCCCCTGCCAAGTGTTGTAAAGGCCGCCTAACGTTTGGTTTGCGCTGAAGGACTGAGACGCCATGACCGATAGCCCGATGGACTACCGTGAGCACGAGAAGACCTATGCGTTCTTCACCGGCTTGACCAAATGGGGCACGATCGCCGTCATCGTCGTCCTCGCCCTCATGGCAATCTTCCTGCTCTGAGCCTTGGCCGGCCGCCTGTCGGCCGGACCATTGGACGTCGCGACTCCCCACTGAATTGACTGTGCGGGCGCATTGCGAGGCCCCGCCGTTCCACAGGAAAACGCCATGAAGATTGGTGTGCCGGCGGAGGTCGACGGGCTCGAGAGCCGCGTTGCCGCGACGCCTGAAACCGTCAAGAAGTTCATCGTGCTCGGCGCCAGCGTCTCGGTCGAGACCGGCGCCGGCGTCAGGTCGCGCATTCCCGACGCGGAATATGCCGCCGCCGGCGCGACGATCGCCGCCTCGGCCGCCGAGGCGGTCGACGGTGCCGACATCGTGCTGAAGGTGCGCCGCCCCGAGGCCGGGGAACTCGGCGCCTACGGGAAGGGCGCCCTCGTCGTCGCGACGATGGACCCCTACGGCCACGAGGACGCTGTCGCCGGCATGGCCGGCGCCGGCATCACCGCCATCGCCATGGAGTTCATGCCGCGCATCACGCGCGCCCAGGTGATGGACGTGCTGTCGAGCCAGGCGAACCTCGCCGGCTACCAGGCCGTGATCGACGCGGCCTCGGAATATGACCGCGCGCTGCCGATGATGATGACCGCCGCCGGCACGGTTCCGGCCGCGCGCGTCTTCGTTATGGGCGCCGGCGTCGCCGGCCTGCAGGCGATCGCCACCGCCCGCCGCCTCGGCGCCGTGGTGACGGCGACCGACGTCCGTCCCGCCGCCAAGGAGCAGGTGGAGAGCCTCGGCGCCAAGTTCGTCGCCGTCGAGGACGAGGAATTCCGCCAGGCCGAGACCGCCGCCGGCTACGCCAAGCCGATGTCGGCCGAATACCAGGCCAAGCAGGCGGCGCTCGTCGCCGAGCACATCAAGAAGCAGGACATCGTCATCACCACGGCGCTGATCCCCGGCCGCGCCGCGCCGCGCCTGGTCTCGGCCGCCATGGTTGCCGCGATGAAGCCCGGCTCCGTTCTGGTCGACCTCGCGGTCGAGCGCGGCGGCAATGTCGAGGGCGCCAAGCCCGGCGAGACGGTCGAGATCGACGGCAAGAAGATCGTCGGCAATCTGAACGTCGCCGGCCGCATCGCCGCCACCGCCTCGCAGCTCTACGCCAAGAACCTCTACGCCTTCGTCGAGACGCTGATCGACAAGGCCGCCAAGACCGTCGCCGTCAACTGGGACGACGAACTGGTCAAGGCGACCGTGCTGACGCGCGACGGCGCCGTCGTGCATCCGGCCTTCAGGCCGAAGGAAGCACCGGCGGATGAACCGAAGCCGATCCTCGTCGCCGAGCAGGGGGCCAACTGATCATGGCAAATCTCACGCCCGAACAGGCGGCCAGCGCCGCCCAGTCCGCCGCCGACGCGGCCAGCGCCGCGGCGAGCGCCGCGCATGAGGCGGCGGCCGCCGCCCAGATCTATGCCGAGCAGGCCGCGAGCGGCCTCGGCAATGTCGCCGGCGCGGCGGCGCATGCGGTGTCGGGGGGCGCGATCGACCCCTTCATCTTCCAGCTTTCCGTCTTCGTGCTGGCGATCTTCGTCGGCTATTACGTCGTCTGGCAGGTGACGCCGGCGCTGCACACGCCGCTGATGTCCGTCACCAACGCGATCTCCTCGGTGATCGTCGTCGGCGCGCTGCTCGCGGTCGGCGTCGACGCGGCAGTGGACGCGGCCTCGGCTTCCGGCCACGCCTGGGCGCAGGGCTTCGGCTTCGTCGCTCTGATCCTCGCCAGCGTGAACATCTTCGGCGGTTTCCTCGTCACCAGTCGCATGCTCGCCATGTACAAGAAGAAGTCGAAGTGAGGCCGCGCCGATGACAACCGCAAATATCACGGCGCTGTTCTACCTCGTCTCCGGCGTGCTGTTCATCATGGCGCTGCGCGGGCTCTCCAGTCCCGCCACCTCGCGCCAGGGCAATCTCTACGGCATGGTCGGCATGGCGATCGCCATCCTGACCACGCTGGTGCTGGCCGCGCCGAAGACCGCCGGCGCCTGGGGCCTGATCATCCTCGGCCTCGGCATCGGCGGCGGCATCGGCGCCGTCATCGCGCGGCGCATCGCCATGACGGCGATGCCGCAGCTGGTCGCCGCCTTCCACTCGCTTGTCGGCCTCGCCGCCGTGATGGTGGCGGCCGCCGCCATGTACGCGCCCGCCGCCTTCGGCATCGGCGACATCGGCCATATCCACGGCCAGGCGCTGGTCGAGATGTCGCTCGGCGTCGCCATCGGCGCGATTACCTTCACCGGCTCGGTCATCGCCTTCGCCAAGCTGAACGGCAACATGTCGGGCAAGCCGATCCTGCTGCCGGCGCGCCATGCCGTGAATGCCGGCCTCGCCGTGCTGCTGGTGGCGCTGATCATCGCGCTCGTCTTCACCGAGAGCCACCTGGTGTTCTGGCTGATCGTGATCGTCTCGCTCGTGCTCGGCGGGTTGATCATCATCCCGATCGGCGGCGCCGACATGCCCGTCGTCGTCTCGATGCTCAACTCCTATTCGGGCTGGGCCGCCGCCGGCATCGGCTTCACGCTCGGCAACACCGCGCTGATCATCACCGGCGCGCTGGTCGGCTCGTCGGGCGCGATCCTCTCCTACATCATGTGCAAGGGCATGAACCGCTCGTTCATCTCGGTCATCCTCGGCGGCTTCGGCGGCGAGACGGCCGCGGCGGCTTCCGGAGGCGCGGTCGAGCAGCGCCCGGTCAAGCAGGGTTCGGCCGAGGATGCCGCCTTCATCATGAAGAACGCCTCCAAGGTCATCATCGTGCCGGGCTACGGCATGGCGGTGGCGCAGGCGCAGCACGCGCTGCGCGAGATGGCCGACAAGCTGAAGGCCGAGGGCGTCGAGGTGAAGTACGCCATCCATCCGGTGGCGGGCCGCATGCCGGGCCACATGAACGTGCTGCTGGCGGAAGCGAACGTGCCCTATGACGAGGTCTTCGAGCTCGAGGACATCAATTCGGAATTCGCCCAGGCCGACGTCGCCTTCGTCATCGGCGCCAACGACGTGACCAACCCGGCGGCGAAGACCGACCCGACCTCGCCGATCTATGGCATGCCGATCCTCGACGTCGAGAAGGCCGGCACGGTCCTCTTCATCAAGCGGGGCATGGGCTCCGGCTATGCCGGCGTCGAGAACGAGCTGTTCTTCAAGGACAACACGATGATGCTCTTCGCCGACGCGAAGAAGATGGTCGAGAGCATCGTCAAGGCGCTCGACTGAGGCCGGACGCGTTCGATACGCAATACGGAAAGGCCGCCTCCGGGCGGCCTTTTTCGTCGGGCGCGTCACGCTCGTGCGTCAAAGGGTGAGCCGCTGGCCGGAGTAAGCACCCTAGCCCCAGGTCAGGGGATCGAGGCGTAGATAGAAGGCCAGGCGATCGCGATCCGGCGTTGCGATATCGAGGCTCGTGAACAGGGCTGTGAGGCGTCAGCCGACTGTCCGGGCGTGGTCCAGTTCTCCTCGGCATTGGCAACCATGAGCGCCAGATCGGCATAGCGGTCCGCCGTTCCGAGGCGGCCGAGGTCGATCAGTCCGGTGCATCGAAGACTGTCGGGGTCGACCATGAAATTGGGCAGGCAGGGGTCGCCGTGGCACACCACCCTGTCGGCGGCTTCCTGGCGGAGCCGGGCCGGCATTTCGCGTTCGACGCGAGCCAACAGATCGACTGCGGGTGGGTCCTTGTCGTCATCGGGCAGGAAGTCGGGGTTGACTGCGTCTCGCGAAACGACGTCGACAGCGCGCCCGAACATGGATTTCAGGCTTCGATCGAACGGACATTGGTCGGCCGGGAGCCGGTGAATGGCATCCAGATTCCGCGCCATGGATGGCCAGGCTCTGAGCAACTCGGCGCCCGACAAATCGACCGCCGGGATGCCGTGGAGCGCTGTCATCACGAGGCAGGCTCCATCCTCGTTCTCGAACCAATCGGTGATTTCGGGGCAGGCAATGTCGCGGCCGCGAAGCCAGGCAAGCCGGTCGCGCTCCCCAGCAAGTTCGAAGGCGCGGGCAGTTGGCGCGAGCTTGGCAAAGGCGAGGCCATCCTGCCGTCGATAGACCAGATCGCCCGATTCGCCGGTCCTGACCGGAAGCCAGCGGGAAGACGAGCGGCCCAGCAGGGCGCCATGCAAATCCATGGAAATCCTTCGCTTGTGGCACGCCCCGGCCGGGCGATCCCGGGCTGCGCTGGAAACTCGGGTTTAGCTTAGCGCGCCGGGCCTGACTTTTCCTGTCAGCTCTCCGGCTCCCTTCTGCATCGGTCGCCCATGCGCCTCGTGATCTCGTGGCGAACGCCACGTCACTTTCTGCACGTGGAAACTGTTCTTGACAGTCCTGACAACCCAAGAATAGTTTCCGTCATCGGAAACCGAATGGGCGCATCGCCATGTCGCTGACCCTCTTTCTCCATCCGCTCGCCTCCTTCTGCCACAAGGTGCTGGTCGCGCTCTATGAGAACGGGACGCCGTTCGCCCCGCGCATCGTCGATTTCGCCGACGACGCGTCGACCGCGGCGCTTCTGGACCAATGGCCGGTCGGCAAGATCCCGGTCCTGCACGACGCGGCGCGGGATCGCGCCGTTCCGGAGACCAGCATCATCATCGAATATCTCGCGCGGTATTATCCCGGCCCTGTCGCGCTGCTGCCGGAGGACGGCGAGGCCCGGCTCGAGGCCCGGCTCTGGGACCGCTTCTTCGATCTCTACGTGCATGTGCCGATGCAGAAGATCGTTGCCGACCGCATGCGCGCGGAAGGCAGCAAGGACCCGGCCGGCCTCGCCGAGGCGCACCGGTCGCTGGACATGGCCTATGGTATGATCGAGGCGCGGCTGGCGGCAGGAGCGATCGTGCCGGGGGAGGCCTTCACCATCGCCGACTGCGCCGCGACGCCGGCGCTGTTCTATGCCTCGATCGTGCATCCCTTCGCGCCAGGCCAGATCAATCTGGCGGCCTATTTCGAGGAACTCCTGGCACGGCCCTCGGTCCGGCGCACGCTGGAAGAGGCACGACCCTATTTCCACCTCTACCCCTTTCGTGATTCGATGCCGCGCCGCTTCCTCGATCCCGAAGCGGCGGCGAGGGACGGATGACGGATACGGCGACACTGGATCGCGTCTTCAGCGCGCTCGCCGATCCCGGCCGCCGGATGATGGTGGAGCGTCTCTGCCGCCATCCCGCCTCGGTCAAGGAACTGGCCGGGCCGGCCGGCATGGGGCTGCCCTCGGCGCTCAAGCATCTGCGCGTTCTGGAGGAGGGCGGCATCGTCGTCTCGACGAAGGCCGGCCGCGTCCGCACCTATGCGATCAGCCCGAACGCCTTCGGCGCCATCGAGCGATGGGTGCGGGAACGCGAGGCCGTGCTCAACGCCGCGTTCGACCGGCTGGAGCATGCGATGCTGGAATGTCCTGAGGAGGAGGAGCTTCCATGAGCCGCGAGAGGATCGAGCCCCCGGAGACGGTCGGGCCCGTCGCGCATACGAGCTTCGTCATCCGCCGCGAACTGCCGGGGCGGCCGGCGCACGCCTTCCGTTTCTGGTCCGAACCGGCGCTCAAGGCGCGCTGGAACGAATGCCATGCCGACTGGCGCGTGATCGAGGATCGGTGCGAGTTCCGCGTCGGCGGCACGGAGGCGAAACGCTGGCGCACGCCGGACGGCGCGGAACAGACCTTTCACGCGCACTATCTCGACATCATGGCCCCCCACCGCATCATCTACGCCTATGAGATGAGCTTCGCCGGGGCGCGGCTGTCCGCGTCGCTGGTCACGATCGTGCTGGAACCGGCCGGCGCGAAGACGCGCATGACCTATACGGAGCAGGTGGCGATGCTCGCCGGCGGCGGCGCGGCGCGCGATCAGCGGCTCGCCGGCACCGAGCAGGGGCTCGACCGGCTGATCGAGGTCATGATGGCGGCCGAGGCGACATTCCGGAACTGAGCGGCGGCCTGGCGGCGCACACGAGCGGGGCCGGAACGCCCGGACGGCGCGTTCAGACGCCGGCCTTGGCGGTGCGGCGGAGGCCGTCGCGGGCCGGCGCATAGCCGGAATTGAGCTGCTGCGCGCGCGCATAGGCGGCGTGGGCCGCGTCGCGCTCGCCGAGCTTCTCCAGCGCGATCGCCTGGTTGGTCCAGCCCTCGTAATTGTTCTTGTCGGCGCGAACCACGGCGCTGAAATCGTCGAGGGCCGACTTGTAGTCGCCGGTCGCGAGATAGGAGAGGCCCCGGCCCTGATGCGGCGGCACGGCGTTCGGCGCGTAGGTCATCGCGGCGGTGAAGTCCGCGATGGCGTCCTCGTGCCGGCCCTGGCCCTGATAGATCAGGGCGCGGTTGTTGTAGGCCTTCGGATCGTTCGGCTCGAGCTCGATCGCCCTGGAGAAATCGGCGAGGGCGTAGTCCATCTGGCCCTGCGAGCGGTAGAGATTGCCGCGGCCGACATAGGCCTCGTGATAGCTCGGGTTGAGCTGGATCGCGGTGTTGTAGTCGGCGAGCGCGGCGCCGTCCTGCTTCAGGTTGCGCTTGACGAGGGCGCGGTTCGAATAGGCCTGGTAGAAGCCCGGATTGATCTCGATCGCCTTGTTGAAGTCGGCCAGCGCCTGGTCGTAGCGGCCGGCGCGGCCGAGCGCGGTGCCGCGCACATTGTAGCCCGAGGCGTCGCTGGGGTTCTGGTTCACGACCGCGCTCAGCGACGAGATGTTCGCTTCCGAGCCCATGGCGCGGTCGACGTCGTTGCCGAAATCATGCGGGCCGGAGGACTGGCAGCCGGCAAGCGCCAGAGCGCCCACGAGCAGGGCCATGGCGGGCCTCGGCACCGGACGGCGTCCGGCCGCCGTCGAGGCCGAGTCCGTGGCCAAGTTCACGCGCGCGATCCTGCCGAACCCGATCATGGGCAATGCTCCTAGGCGGCGCCCATGGGGGGATGAGCGCAGATGGCAAAAAGCAACGAACCCGGCGGGCCGGGCTCGTTACTTAGAACTTCAAAGCGAAAAAGCAGGCGAAAGCAGGGCGCGTCGCCCCGCTTTGTCAGCGCTTCGGCTTCGGCGCAGCGACCAGGCCGCCTTCGCGCTGAGCGCGCTTGCGGGCCAGCTTGCGGGCGCGGCGGACGGCTTCCGCCTTCTCGCGGGCCTTCTTCTCCGAGGGCTTCTCGTAGAAGTTGCGGAGCTTCATCTCGCGGAAGATGCCTTCACGCTGCATCTTCTTCTTGAGAGCCTTGAGCGCCTGATCGACATTGTTGTCGCGAACGAGTACCTGCACGCGGGAGCGTCCTATCTTGATCCGATCCGGATGAATTCTCGGGCGAGACGAGGTGCGCAGCGAAAGCCGCTAGGAAACATCGTCCCGATTGTGGGCCGTCTATTAGCAGAACCGCCCCGCGCCTGTCAAAGCGAACCGGCCGATTCCGAGGGAAATTCGGCATTTTGCCGGTTTCGGAAGGGATTTCCGGGCGGGTTCGGGGGTGGCGCGGCGGATTCGCAACAGCGATATGCGCCGCCAGAAATCGGATTCGCTGCCCTTTCGGCAGGGCCGGGGACGATTGTCGCGCGACTCGCCCCTGCGCGGCGCGGTTGTCGGGCGGGAAAAAGAAAAAGCCCCCGCCGGCGGCGGAGGCTCCTGGTCTCGGGCTCGGGATCGATTCGATCGCTTACTGATCGTCCTCGTCGTCCTCGACCGGCCCCTTCAGCGACTTCAGCTTGGCGAAGACGGCGTCGGCGTCGAGTTCGTCCTCCTTCGGCTCGTCGCGACGGTAGGAGCGGAGCGCGGCGGCGGCCAGCGCGTCGGCGGCCGTCGTCTCCTCGGCCGGCAGCAGCACCTCGCCCTCGGCGCCCGGCTCGCGCGGCGGCGCGTTCTTGGCGGCCTTCTCGACCTCGAAGTCGAGGTCGATCTGCGAGCAGAGGCCGAGCGTGACCGGATCCATCGGCGTCAGGTTGGCCGAGTTCCAGTGGCTGCGGTCGCGGATCGAATCGATCGTCGGCTTGGTGGTGCCGACGAGGCGCATGATCGACGCGTCCTTCAACTCGGGATGGTTCTTGAGCAGCCAGAGGATGGCGTTCGGGCGGTCCTGGCGGCGCGACACCGGCGTGTAGCGCGGGCCCTTGCGCTTCTGGACGGGGACGCGGACGCGCGTTTCGGCCATCTTCAGCCGGTACTTCGGATCCTTCTGCGCGCGGTCGATCTCCTCGCGCGTCAACTGGCCCGTCGACACAGGGTCGAGACCCTTGATGGTGGTGGCCGCCTCGCCATCGGCGATCGCCTTGACCTCGAGCGGATGCAGCTTGCAGAAGTCGGCGATCTGGTCAAAGCCGAGAGAGGTATTCTCGACGAGCCAAACGGCGGTTGCCTTCGGCATCAGCGGGATAGTCGACATAATTCTCTCCTGGTCGCTCTCCCGGTGGTGGCCGGAGGAGCTGAACAAACGTCTGAATGACGGGAATGGCCGATATATAGACCGCTGCCCGCGGCGACGCAAACAATGCTTGCGCTCACGCCGCCGTCGAAGCGCCCGACCGCGCCGCGGCGCGTCACCCTTCGCCGATACGACAAGGGGTCCGCCGCGCCATCGCGCCACGGACCCCGTCCAGCGTGCGGCGCGCGGGCGTGGCCCGCGCGCTGACGACCGACTACGGCGTGGTGGCCGGCGGCGTCGCGGGTTCGGCCGGAGTGCTCGGAGCCGGGGCCGGATCGGGTTCCGCGGCCGGAGGCGGCGTGGCGGGAGCGGGCTCGGCGGCCGGAGGCGTCGCAGGCGCGGGCTCGGCGGCCGGCGGCGGCGTTGCGGGCGCGGGAGCCGGCGTCGACTGTTCAACGGCGGGCGGGGCGGGCGGCGCGACAGGCGTGCGCGACTTCCACCAGAAATAGGCAATCACCAGAACGATGATTACCACGACGACCCAGATCCAAGTATTTTGGCGTTGCATCTTATCCTCCGGGGTGCGTGTTGCACCGGCAGTCGCAATCTTACATCAAATCAACCCGTTCCACGAAGAGGAAACGTAGCGTTTCGTCTGACCGGTAGCGACATTCTACTCGTCGACGACCAAGACGAGGCCCTTCCGCGTGGCCTCAGCCTGCCGGCCGAGGGTTTGGACAGGCGGAGAACGGATCTTACGCTAGGGTATGCATGATGGCTCATGCAGGCGCCCGCGACGTCCCAACGGCGCCGGCGCGGCAGGGTTGCAAGGGCTCTCGCAATTCGTGCGAATATGGTTAACCGACGGTCAACACGATCTTGCCGATATGGCCGGACCCCTCCATCCGGCGGTGCGCCTCGGCGGCCTCGGCGAGCGGATAGGTGGCGTCGATGCGCGGCCGGATGGTGCCCGCCGCGATCAGCGGCCAGACCGTCTCCTCGAGCGCCGCCGCGAGCCGGCCCTTGAAGGCGGCGGTGCGCGGGCGCAGCGTCGAGCCGGTCAGCGTCAGCCGCTTGGTCAGCAGCTTGTTGAAGTTCACCTCGACGACAGGGCCGTTCAGGAAGGCGATCTGGGCGATGCGGCCGTCCGGCGCGGCGGCGTCGAAATTGCGCTCGATATAGTCGCCGCCCACCATGTCGAGGATGACGTCGGCGCCCCGTCCCTCGGTCGCCTCCTTCACCGCGACGACGAAATCCTCCTTGAGATAGTCGATGGCGCGGCTGGCGCCGAGTTCGACGCAGGCGGCGCATTTCTCCGCCGAGCCCGCCGTCGCCAGCACCGTCGCGCCGAGGGCCTTGGCCAGTTGGATCGCCGTCGTGCCGATGCCGGAGGAGCCGCCATGGACGAGCAATGTCTCGCCGGGCTTCAGGCCGGCGCGCTCGAACACGTTGTGCCAGACGGTGAAGAAGGTCTCGGGCAGCGCCGCCGCCTCGACGAGCGAGAGGCCGGCGGGGACGGGCAGCGCGTTCGTCTCGTGCACGGCGACATATTCCGCGTAGCCGCCGCCGGCGACGAGCGCCGTGACCGCGTCGCCGATCTGGAAGCGGCTCACGTTGCGACCGAGCGCCACCACATGGCCCGCCACCTCCAGCCCCGGCAGGTCGGAGGCGCCCCTTGGCGGCGGATAGTGGCCCCGGCGCTGTGCCACGTCGGGGCGGTTGACGCCGGCCGCCGCGACCTTGATCAGGATCTCGTGCTCGAAGGGATGCGGCACCGGCCGCGTTTCCGGCTTCAGAACGTCCGGCCCGCCCGGCTCGGAAATGGCGATGGCGGTCATGGTGTCGGGGACGGCGGTCTCGGGCAAGGCGGATTCCTTTCATGGGCATGCGCAACTGGCAGGCAGGCGCGATGTTGTTATTCTTAGGGTCAGACGGGACCCAAAACGAGACGGAGTGCACCATGGCACTTTTCGACGACCTGCCGGTGGAGAAGCCGGCGCCGCATCGGATCGGGGAGGAACTGGGCCGCCTTTCCATCGATGAGCTTGAGGAGCGGATCGGCCTGCTCGAAGGCGAGATCACCCGCCTGCGCGAGGCGATCACGGCCAAGACGGCATCGCGCGACGCGGCGGCGTCCTTCTTCAACAGCTGAGGCGGCTCGTTGGGAGGCGATCCGGCCCATTAACCACTCGTTAAGGTTATGGGCGCGTAATCAGGGTGTCCAGCGATCTGGATGTGAGTGGTACTTCTCTGTTGGACTCCTCCCTCTGTCGCCTCACAAGAGCCGTTTCCCGCGGCTCTTTTTTTGACTTCCGGCCCGATCGGCGGCAAGATCCGCCAAACTTGCGCCCCGCCCGAATCCAAGCGGGATCGGCGTGCCGGCGCGACGGAACCGTTCCATGACAGACGACAGCCCCGGGCCCATCGACGCGCCGATCGTTTTCGGCCAGCGTTTCGCGTATTCGGACACCTTCCGGGGTCTGTTCCGCGAGGGCATGCTGCTCGTCGAGGAGACGGCCGCCTATCTCGATGGCGACGGCCGCGCAGAATCGCGCGATCTGCCCAAGGGCGGCTCGCTCACCTACGCGACCGAATCGATGCGGCTGACGACGCGGCTGATGCAGTTGGCGTCGTGGCTGCTGCTGCAGCGGGCCGTCAATGAAGGCGAGATGACCTTCGAGCAGGCCGGCGTCGAGAAGGCCAAGGTCCGGCTGCGCGGCTTCGGCACGGCGACCGAGGGTTCGGGCTGGGATGACCTGCCGGAGCGGCTGCGCGACCTGATCGAGCGCTCCATCCGCCTGCAGGAGCGCGTGATTCGGCTCGACGACGCGATCTACAATGCCGCCAATGCGGACGCGCCGGGCGAGAACCCCGTGAGCCGCCAGCTCGGCCAGCTGGCGCGCGCCTTCGGCGGCGGCCGGGAGTAGGGCGCCGGTCGTTCGGCCACAGGCCCGGTGCCACGGATCGTCGCCCCGGCGAAGGCCGGGCCCATGAGCACGGATCTATTCGCCTGGCCATCTGCCCGGATCCCGGCCTTCGCCGGGATGACAGCTGCATTCATCGGCGCGCAAACAAAAACCCCGGCCAAGGCCGGGGTTTTGCATTCCAGAAGCGCTTCGGTCGGCTTAGCCGCCGATGAAGCCCTTGAACTTGTTGTTGAAGCGCGAGACGCGGCCACCGCGGTCGAGCAGCGTCTGGTTGCCGCCCGTCCAGGCCGGGTGCGTCGTCGGGTCGATGTCGAGATTCATGACCGCGCCTTCTTCACCATAGGTCGACTTGGTGAAATATTCCGTCCCGTTCGTCATCACGACCTTGATCGTGTGGTAGTCGGGATGAATGTCCTTCTTCATCGTCTGGTCCTCGCGGCTCGGTCCGTTCGGGACCGCATGGTCGTCGCCCGCCGAAGCGGAGGCGCCGTCCTGATCAAAGGGAAAAACGGCTACGTGCGACCGGCCGTCCTGTGGGGCGACGATATAGCCCAGCGTTCGGGCCGGCACAAGAGGCGGCTCGCCTTGAAACACTGCGGCCATCGGTGCATCTAGGCGCCATCGAGGCCGAGGCCTCCAGATCAGACCTTTGACGGGTGCCGATGGCCGTTCGAGACACGATGCCGACAGATGCGGAAGGCCGATCCGGCGCCGGCGCGCCGACGAAGCCCGGGCGGCGTTCGCTGAAGCCGCTGGCCATGCTGCTGCCCTATGTGCTGCGCCGCAAGCCACAGCTGGCGGGCGCCGGTCTCGCGCTTGTCCTGGCCGCGCTCGCCACGCTCACCGTGCCGCTCGCCGTGCGGCGCATGATCGACCACGGCTTCACGGCCGACAATGCCGGCACGATCAACGTCTATTTCATGGCGCTGATCGGCGTCGTTGCCGTGCTCGCCGTCGCGTCCAGCCTGCGCTTCTATTTCGTCACCTGGCTCGGCGAGCGCGTCGTGGCGGATCTGCGCGCCGATGTCTTCCGCCATCTCGCGGCCCTCGGCATTGATTTCTTCGACCGCAATCGTTCCGGCGAGATCGCCGCGCGGCTGACCGCCGACACCACGCAGATCAAGGCGGTCGCCGGCGCCAATGTCTCGATCGCGCTGCGCAATCTGGTGATGTTCGCCGGCGGCGTCGCCATGATGATCGTCACCAGCCCGAAGCTGTCTGGCCTCGTGCTGCTGGCGCTGCCGATCATCGTGCTGCCGCTGGTCGGCTTCGGCCGCCGGGTGCGGGTGCGCTCGCGCAAGGCGCAGGACATGCTGGCCGATGCATCCTCCTATGCGTCCGAGGCGATCGGCGCGATGCGCATCGTCCAGGCCTTCACGGCCGAGGCGAGCGTGGCGCGGCGCTTCGCCACAAGCGTCGAGAGCGCCTTCGACGCGGCCCGGAAGTCGACGCTCGCCCGCGCCGCGCTGACCGGCTTCGGCATTTTCATGGTTTTCGCCAGCATGGTGGCGGTGCTCTGGTGGGGCGCGCAGGACGTGCTCGCCGGCCGCATGACGCCCGGCACGCTCGGCCAGTTCCTGATCTATGCGGTGATCGCCGCCGGCGCGCTTGGCGAGCTGTCGCAGGTCTGGGGCGATATCGCCAACGCCACCGGCGCGGCCGAGCGGCTGGCCGAGATCCTGGCCGAGAAGCCCTCCATCGCGGCGCCGGCCCGGCCTCTGGTGCTCGCGGAGCCGGTCCGGGGCGCGATCGCCTTCGAGGGCGTGGGCTTCGCCTATCCGGAAGGGGGCAGGGGGGCGGCGATCCGCGACGTCTCGTTCCGCGTCGCGCCCGGCGAGCGTGTCGCCGTGGTCGGCCCGTCCGGCGCGGGCAAGAGCACGCTCTTCAACCTCATGCTGCGCTTCTACGATCCGCAGCAGGGCAGCGTGACCGTCGACGGCGTCGATGTGCGGCAACTCGATCCGGTCGCGCTGCGCGGCCAGATCGCCATCGTGCCGCAGGATACCTTCGTCTTTGCCGCCAGCGCGGCCGAGAACATCGCGCTAGGCCGGCCGGGGGCGGATCCGGCGGCGATCCGGCGCGCCGCCGTCTCGGCCCATGCCGATGCTTTCCTGGCCGTGCTGCCGGACGGCTACCAGACCGAACTTGGCGAGCGCGGCGTGACGCTTTCGGGCGGCCAGCGCCAGCGCATCGCGATCGCGCGCGCGATCCTGAAGGACGCGCCGATGCTGCTGCTCGACGAGGCGACGAGCTCGCTCGACGCCGAGAGCGAGGTGGCGGTGCAGTCGGCGCTCGACGAGCTGATGGCCGGCCGCACGACGGTCGTCATCGCGCATCGCCTCGCGACCATCCTGAAGGCGGATCGCATCCTGGTCATGGATGGTGGCGAGATCGTCGAGGAAGGCACGCATGACGAGCTGGTGCGGGCCGGCGGCCTCTACGCCCGGCTGGCGCGCCTGCAATTCCGCGCCGACGCGGCCTGATCAGGCCGCGGCGAGACGGTTCAGGTCGGTCCCCGGCGCGAGATGCTGCGAGGCATCGAGAATCTCGACGGCGACGATCTTGCCGTTTTGATCGAAATCGAGAATCAGGCCCGGCCGAACCTCCTCGCTCTCCAGGATCGCCGCGTCCGTGAAGCCGAGATAGAGCGCATCGGTCTCGCTGTCATAGACGGTTTTCATCGGCGTCGGCCTCGGTCGAGGAATGCGGTGATGACCCTACATGTATCCCGTCCTCGTTATGGGCAACGCGCAGGATGCGATTCTCGCGTTCCGGGATCGCCCGAAAGGCCCGCATGACGCCTCCGCGCAGGGCGTCAGGCTCCGCAACCTCAGGTGCTGCCAGCGTTCGCTCGACCCATTCCAAGGCTATGCTCCGCTCACTCATCATCAGGGCCGCATGTGCCGTGAGGATGATGCGCATGGCCTACCTTTCGGTCAGCTTCAGCTCGATGCGGCGGTTGCGGGCGTAGGCGGCGTCGGTCGAGCCCTGCTCGAGCGGCTGGAACTCGCCGAAGCCGGCGGCGACGAGGTGGATCGGCTGCACGCCCTGCTCGACCAGGTAGCGCACCACCGCGATGGCGCGGGCCGAGGACAGTTCCCAGTTGTTGCGGAAGCGCCCCGAGCCGGACAGCGGCCGTGCGTCGGTGTGGCCGTCGACGCGCAGCACCCAGGCAATCTCGGGTGGAATCTCGCCCTCGAGCGTCTTCAGAGCCTCGGCGAGTTTCGCCATCTCGACGCGGCCCTCGGCGTTGATCTCGTCCGAGCCGGACGGGAACAGCACTTCCGACTGGAAGACGAAGCGGTCGCCGACGATGGTGATGTCGGGCCGGTTGCCGAGGATCTCGCGCAGGCGGCCGAAGAAATCGGAGCGGTAGCGCGACAGCTCCTGCACGCGCTGGGCAAGCGCGACGTTCAGCCGGCGGCCGAGATCGGCGATCTTGGTCTGGCTTTCCGTGTCGCGCTTTTCCGACGCGTTCAGCGCCTCCTCCAGCGCGCCGATCTGGCGGCGGAGCGCCGCGATCTGCTGGTTCAGGATCTCGATTTGCGACAGTGACTTCTGGTTGACGACCTTCTCGTCCTCCAGCGCCTTGGTGATGATGGCGATCTGGCCCTCGGCCGAGCCGGCGGCGGCGGACTGGCTGTCGGCGGCGCTTCGGAGCCGGTCGCGCTCCGCCTCGATCGAGGCGAGGCTCGCCTGCAGATTCGAGATCTGGTCGGTCGCTTCCTGCTTGCCCGCCCGCTCCATCGCGAGCAGTTCCGTCAGTTCGGCGATCTGGCTGTTCAGCCGGTTCAGCACCGTGTCCTTGCCCGTGATCTCGCGGCTCTGCAGGAACTGCAGCAGCGCGAAGATCGAGAGCAGGAAGATGAAGACGAGCAGGAGGTTCGACAGCACGTCGACGAAGGCGGGCCAGACGTCGCTCCTGGCCTCGCGGCGGCGTCCCCGGGCGGCCACGCTTACTCTCCGGCCGGCTGCTTGAGGGCCTTGGCGATCAGTTCAAGCAATTGCTGCATCTCGCGCTGCTGGTCGGCCTGCTGCTCGACCCAGCCGCGTACCACCTGCTGTTCGCTGCGCATGTGCTGGACGAGGCCCTGGATGCCCTCGGCGAGATTGGCCATGGCGGCGGTGGCGCGCTGGGTGGAGCCGCCGGAACCGCCGCCGCCCTCCTGCACGACCGCCGTCAGCCGCTCGATCGCGGCGCGCAGGTCCTCGCCGGTCGAGGCGCCCTCGCGCACGTCGAGCATGCTGGGGTCGAGGTCGGTGACGGTGGACAGCCAGTCTTCCAGCTCGGTGTAGAACTTGTTCTGCGCCTGGCCAGCCTGCAGGTCGAGGAAGCCGAGGATCAGCGAACCGGCGAGGCCGAACAGCGAGGACGAGAAGGCCGTGCCCATGCCGGTCAGCGGGCCCTCGAGGCCGGCCTTCAAATCCTCGAAGATCACGGCGCTGTCGCCGGCGCCGATGTTGAGGCCGCGGATCGCGTCGGCGACGGCGCCGACGGTCTCGAGCAGGCCCCAGAAGGTGCCGAGCAGGCCGAGGAAGACGAGCAGGCCGGTCAGGTAGCGCGAGGTGTCGCGATCCTCGTCGAGGCGCATCAGGATCGAATCGAGTACCGAGCGCATGGTCTGGGTCGAGATCGACATGCGGCCGATGCGGTCGCCGAGGATGGCGGCCATCGGCGCCAGCAGGACCGGCGCGCGCTCCATCTCGATCGCGTGGTCGGAATTGCGGAAGCCGTTGACCCAGCGCACCTCCGGGAAGATGCGGATGACCTGTCGGAAGGCGAGCAGGATGCCGATGAACAGCACGCCGATGATGACGCCGTTCAGCGCCGGATTGGCGAGGAAGGAGGTATAGACCTGGCGATAGAGGATCAGCGTGACGAACGCGGCGATGATCAGGAAAATGATCATGCGCCAGAGATAAACTTGCGGGCTGGCAAGCTTATAGGGGTCGAAATCTCTTGCCATCGTTCGCCGCCGGATCACGCTCGTTCCGTTTCACTCCGCGCGGGCCGGCCGGAACAGACTGAATGGCCGGATCGTCGCGCCAAGTCCTCGAGGCGATGCGCGCCGGCGAACCGGGGCGCATCGCGGATCAAGGTTTAACGTGATTTGCCGCAGGATAGGAAGTGCTTAACGCGCCGCCCCGGCGAGGAGGCGGCGCTTTCCGTCCGCGGCGGCCCGAGACCGCTCAGGCGACCTCGCGCTCCAGCTCCGCGTTCCACTGGCCGAGCGCGGCGAGGCCGTTCATGCGGCAGCGGTGCAGGAAGGCGCGCTGGCCGGCGGCGACGTTCTCCGCCTTGCCGCCCCAGGCCTTGAGCGCGGCCGCTTGCAGGGCGCGGCCGTAGGAGAAGGTGATCCCCCAGGGCAGGTCGCCGATGGCGTTGATCCGCGACAGGTGCTCGGTCGCGAGTTGGTCGGACTGGCCGCCGGAGAGGAAGGCGATGCCCGGCACCGCGGCCGGCACGGTGGCGCGGAACACGGCGACGGTGCGCTCGGCGACTTCGGACGGGTCGGCGTTCTGACCGCTGTCCTTGCCCGGCACGACCATGTTCGGCTTCAGGATCATGCCGGAGAGGTCGACACGGGCGCGCTCGAGTTCCTCGAACACGATGCGGAGCGTCTCCTCGGTGACCTTGTGGCAGGTCTCGATCGTGTGGGTGGCGTTCGGATTGTCCATCAGGACTTCCGGCTCGACGATCGGGACGATGCCGTTTTCCTGGCAGAGCGCCGCGTAGCGGGCGAGGCCATGGGCATTGGCGGAGAGGGCGCCCGCCGTCGGCAGGTTCTCGCCGATGGTGATCACGGCCCGCCACTTGGCGAAGCGCGCGCCGAGCTTGTAATATTCGACCAGCCGCTCGCGCAGGCCGTCGAGACCCTCGGTGACGGTCTCGCCGGGAAAGAAGGCGAGGGGCTTGGCGCCCATGTCGACCTTGATGCCGGGGATGGCGCCGGTGGCGGTGATCCGTTCGACCAGCGGGCGGCCGTCCTTCGCCTGCTGCCGGATCGTCTCGTCGAACAGGATGACGCCGGAGACATGGTTGCGCATCGCCTCATCGGCCGAGAACAGCATCTCGCGATAGTCGCGCCGGGCGTCGGCCGTCGATTCCAGCTGGATGCTGTCGAAACGCTTCTTGATCGTGCTCGAGCTCTCGTCCGCCGCGAGGATGCCCTTTCCGGGCGCGACGAGACGACGGGCAATATCCTGAAGGCTTTCGGTCATGCGGTGCGATCTCTTGACTGAGTGCGGACCCGGACCGTCCGGATCCCCCGAGGCGTTGCATAGCGCCTCGCAATAGATTTTGCACTGCAAAATAAACCCCTTCCGAGCTTGAAAAGCTCGGAAGTTGTTTGGTCGGCCGGATCAAATTGTCGCAAAGTTGAAACTTGTGCTGCGAGGCAGCGAAGATCTTCAACCCTTGCGGCGCAAGACTTCGACGCCGGGAAGCGGCTTGCCTTCGAGCCACTCCAGAAACGCACCGCCCGCCGTCGACACATAGGAGAAGTCGTCGGCGACGCCGGCATGATTGAGCGCCGCCACCGTGTCGCCGCCGCCGGCGACCGAGAGCAGGTGGCCGTCCCGGGTGCGCCTGGCGGCGTGGCGCGCGGCCGCGACGGTGCCGCGGTCGAACGGCTCCAACTCGAAGGCGCCGAGCGGGCCGTTCCAGACGAGCGTCGCGGCGTCGTCGATCGCGGCGTTGACGCGCTCGACCGACAGGCCGCCGACGTCGAGGATCATGCCGTCCTCGGGGATCGCCTCGACGCCGTAGGTCTGGTTCGGCGCATGCGCCTCGAAATGATAGGCGACCGTGGCGTCGACCGGCAGGATGATGGCGCAATTGGCCGTCTCGGCCTTGGCCATGATGCGGCGGGCGGTGTCGGCGAGGTCCTTTTCGCAGAGCGACTTGCCGACCGACAGGCCCTGCGCGTGCAGGAAGGTGTTGGCCATGCCGCCGCCGATCACCAGCGCGTCGACCTTGCCGACGAGGTTCTCCAGGAGGTCGATCTTGGACGAGACCTTGGCGCCGCCGACGATCGCGATCACCGGCCGCTTCGGGCTGGTCAGCGCCTTCTCCAGCGCTTCCAGCTCCGCCTGCATCGACCGCCCGGCATAGGCCGGCAGTTGGTGGGCGAGGCCCTCCGTCGAGGAATGGGCGCGGTGCGCGGCGGAGAAGGCGTCGTTGACATAGACGTCGCCGAGCTCGGCGAGCGCGCTGGTGAAGAGCGGGTCGTTCTTCTCCTCGCCCTTGTGGAAGCGGGTGTTCTCGAGCAGCAGCACATCGCCGTCCGACATCCTGGCGATCGCCTGCGCGGCGTCGTTGCCGATGCAGTCATTGGCGAAGGCGACGGGGCGGCCGAGCAGCGTCTCCAGCGCCGGCACGACGGGCGCCAGCGACATGTCCGGCACGCGCTCGCCCTTCGGGCGGCCGAAATGGGCGAGCAGGATCGCCTTGCCGCCGCGCTTCGAGACGTCGCGCACGGTCGGCAGGATGGCGCGGATGCGCGTGTCGTCGGTGACCATGCCGTCTTTCATCGGCACGTTCAGGTCGACGCGGATCAGGACGCGCTTGCCCTTGACGTCTGCGGTATCGAGGGTGCGGAAGGTCGACATAGCGCGCTCACTCCTTGCGGGCTTCCCCGGCGGGGCGTTGACGCCCCCCATGTGAAAATGGCCCGGAACGCGTCCGGGCCATCTGGTTCTAGCTGATCTCGTTTCGACGGATCAAATCGTCTTTGCCGTTTCGGCTCAGAGGAACTTCGCGAAATAGGCCGTCATGTCGGCCATCCGGTTCGAGAAGCCCCACTCGTTGTCGTACCAGGCCATGACGCGGACGAAGGTGCCGTCGATGACCTTGGTCTGGTCGAGGTGGAACGTGGCCGAATGCGGGTCGTGGTTGAAGTCGTGCGAGACGTTCGGCTGGTCGGTGACCGCGAGCACGCCCTTGAGCGGACCGGCCGCGGCCGCCTTCATCGCCGCGTTGATCTCGTCGATCGTCGTGGCGCGCTTGGCGACGAACTTCAGGTCGATCAGCGAGACGTTCGGCGTCGGCACGCGGATCGACGAGCCGTCGAGCTTGCCCTTCAGCTCCGGAATCACCAGGCCGATCGCCTTGGCGGCGCCGGTCGAGGTCGGGATCGAGGACAGCGCCGCCGCGCGGGCGCGGTAGAGGTCCTTGTGCATGGTGTCGAGCGTCGGCTGGTCGCCGGTGTAGGAATGCACCGTCGTCATGAAGCCGTGCTCGATGCCGACCGTCTCCTGCAGGACCTTGGCGACCGGGGCCAGGCAGTTGGTGGTGCAGGAGCCGTTCGAGATCACCAGGTGATCCTTGGAGAGGCCCTCGTGGTTGACGCCGAAGACGGCGGTATAGTCGGCGCCGTCGGCGGGAGCCGAGACGATGACGCGCTTGGCGCCGGCGGCCAGATGGGCGGCCGCCTTGTCGCGGGTCGTGAAGATGCCCGTGCATTCGAGCGCGATGTCGACGCCGAGCTCCTTGTGCGGCAGCTGGGCCGGATCCTTGATCGCGGTGACCTTGATCCGGTTCTTGCCGATCACGAGCGTGTCGCCGTCGACGATCACCTCATGCGGGAAGCGGCCATGGACCGAATCGAAGCGGAGCAGGTGGGCGTTGGTCTCGACCGGGCCGAGATCGTTGACCGTGACGACCTCGATGTCGGTCCGGCCCGACTCGACGATCGCCCGAAGGATGTTGCGGCCAATCCGGCCGAACCCGTTGATAGCAACCCGCACCGCCATATTCGATCTCCTTGAAGCGCGCTTGGCGCCGTCGTCGTTTCGGCCGGGCCTGCGCCCGGCCGTGGTTCAGTCCAAAACTCAGCCGTTGGTGTTCAGCCGAGCCAACGCCGCTTCGGCCGCGGCGTCCGCCGTGATGCCGAAATACTCGTACAGCTTGTCGGCCGGCGCGCTGGCACCGAAGCTGTTCATGCCGATGAAGATGCCGTCGACGCCGATGAAGCGGTCCCAGCCCATCCGGATGGCCGCCTCGATCGCGACGCGCACCTTCGAGCCGCCGAGGATCGTCGCCTTGTAGGCGTCGTCCTGGGCCTCGAACAGCTCGAAGCTCGGCACCGAGACGACGCGGGCCGTGCGGCCGGCCGCCTCGATCTTGGCCTTGGCGTTGATCGCGATCTCGACTTCCGAGCCGGTGGCGAACAGCGTCACGTCGGCGATCTCGGGTCCTGCCAGCAGGTAGGCGCCCTTGGCCGACTTGTTCTCGGCGACGTGCTCGGTGCGCAGCGTCGGCAGGTTCTGGCGCGACAGCGCGAGAACCGACGGGTTCTTCCGGCTCTCGAGCGCGATCTGCCAGACTTCCGCCGCCTCGACGGCGTCGGCCGGGCGGAACACGCGCAGGTTCGGGATGGCGCGCAGCGCCGCCAGATGCTCGACCGGCTGGTGGGTCGGACCGTCCTCGCCGAGGCCGATCGAGTCATGCGTCATGACGTAGATCACGCGCTCATGCATCAGCGCCGAGAGGCGGATCGCCGGGCGGGCATAGTCGGTGAACACCAGGAAGGTGCCGCCATAGGGGATGAAGCCGCCATGCAGCGCGATGCCGTTCATCGCCGCCGACATGCCGAACTCGCGGATGCCGTAGTGGATGTAGCGGCCGGAATAATCGTCCGGCGTCAGCGGCTGCTGCGCCTTGGCGCGCGTCAGGTTCGAGCCGGTCAGGTCGGCCGAGCCGCCGGCGAGCTCCGGCACGACGCCCGCCAGCATGTCGAGCGCCATCTCGGACGACTTGCGGGTCGCGACCTTCGGCTTCGTCTCGGACAGCGTGCGCTTGTAGGCATCGACGGCGACGTTGAGCTTGGCCGGCAGTTCGCCCTTCATGCGGCGCTCGAATTCGCTGCGCACGGTGGCGTCGACGGCGGCGAGGCGCTTTTCCCAGTCGGCGCGCGGCGCGCCGGCCTTGGCGGCGGCGTCATGCCAGGCGGCATAGACGTCGTCCGGGATCTCGAACGGGGCGTAGGGCCAGCCGAGCGCCTCGCGGGCACCGGCGATCTCCTTGTCGCCGAGCGCCGAGCCGTGCGAGGCATGGCTGTCGGCCTTGGTCGGCGCGCCATAGCCGATGATCGTCTTGCAGGCGATCATGGACGGGCGGTCGGAGTTGCGGGCGCGCTCGATGGCGGCGGCGACTTCCTCGGGGTTGAGGCCGTCAACGCGCTCGGCGTTCCAGCCGCTCGCCTTGAAGCGGGCGACCTGGTCGACCGAGGTGGAGAGATCGGTGTGGCCGTCGATGGTGATGCCGTTGTCGTCGAACAGCACGATCAGCTTGTTCAGCTTCAGGTGGCCGGCGAGGTCGATGGCCTCGTGGCTGACGCCTTCCATCAGGCAGCCGTCGCCGGCGATCACATAGGTGTAGTGATCGACGAGCCCGTCGCCATATTCGGCATTCAGCATGCGCTCGGCGAGCGCGAAGCCGACCGACATGGCGAGGCCCTGGCCGAGCGGGCCGGTGGTGGTCTCGACGCCCGGCGTCACGAAGTTCTCCGGGTGGCCCGGAGTCTTCGAATGCAGCTGGCGGAAGTTCTGCAGCTCGCTGATCGGCAGTTCCTTCGAGCCGAGCAGGTGCAGCACCGAGTAGATCAGCATCGAGCCGTGGCCGGCCGACAGGATGAAGCGGTCGCGATCCGGCCAGAACGGGGCGTTGACGTCGTATTTGAGGAACCGGGAGAACAGCACCGTGGCGACGTCGGCCATGCCCATCGGCATGCCGGGATGGCCGGACTTGGCCTTCTCGACCGAGTCCATCGCGAGCGCACGGATGGCGTTGGCCATGCGCTTGTGAGTTTCAGGTGCTGTCATCTTTGCTTCCACGCTGTGGGCCGGCCTCTGCACACTCTGGGGGGGCAGGGCGCGGCCGCGTTGTTCTGTGGGTATCTACCAGGCCGCCGGACCGTCGCGGAAAGGCGACGCGACAAATAACAGACCACCTTGGTGAGTCAATCGCGTGACCGATCGCGGCGACACCCTTGCAACCGGCGCGAGTCCCCGGAAATCCGGGAAAAGGACCTCGTCGGTGCGGGCCATTGACGCCCCGTTCCGGGCCTGCCTAATGTCCTCTGAGAATTATGGCCGGTGCGACAGGGAGATTTCGCCGAGAATGCGTGGGGCATCGCCCATGGACGGTGCGTTGCGGCGCCTGAATGCAGCGCTGGACGGGCTGGAGGGAGCGGTCGACCGGCGACTCAATGCCGGTGCGCGACTCGGTGAGATCGAGATGGAAATGCAGCGCATCGGCCTCGACCGGTCGCGACTCGCCCAGTCGGTGGATGCGGCCGAGGCCCGCTCCGAGCGCCTCGAGGAAGCCAACAAGGAAGTCTCGCGCCGCCTGGTTGCCGCCATGGAGACGATTCGCTCCGTGCTCGACCGGCAGGACGGCTGACGGGAGAGGGCATGTCGCAAGTCAGCGTCACCATCAACGGCAAGACCTACCGCATGGCCTGCGACGATGGCCAGGAGGCGCATCTCGAGGGCCTTGCCGACCGGCTGAACGAGATCATCGACCAGCTGCGCCAGAGCTTCGGCGAGATCGGCGACCAGCGGCTGACCGTGATGGCGGCGCTCACCATGGGCGACGACCTCGCGGAATCGCGCCGCCAGGTGCGCCGGCTCGAGGCGGAGCTCGCGGCGATGAACGAGACCAAGGCGGCGGTGATCAAGCGCTTCGAGGATTCCGAGGCCGGCCTGGCGCGGGCGATCGAGCAGGCGGCGGCGCGGCTGGAGGGCCTGGCCGAGAAGCTCGTCTCCGGCGACAAGCGCGACTGAGCCACGTCGCTTTCCTCCGCCGTCGAACTTTCCTCGGATCTTCGCGCGCCGGCGCTGGCGAAGCGTCGTCCACTCGCCTATATCTTGGGGTGGCGAGGCTGCGCGGTGCGACAGGAGATCAAATTCCCCGGGGCCTTATCGATCCAAAAGGGAGCTGTCCCTGACCGGAGCCCTGGTTCCGGACATACGGCGCCCACCTACGCTGTAGGTTCCCGGGATCGATCACTCCATCGGCCCATCGTGGCTCGCCACCCTTTCCCGCCGTCAGCGGTCCGGATCCCGTGAACTCCAAATCCAATCTGCGTGCCGCAGCGCTGGCCCGCCGCGACGCGCTCGGCGCCCCGACGCGGGCCGAGGCCGGCGTCGCGTTCCTGCATCGCGCCGCGGCGCTTTTCGATGGTCCGGGCCGCGTCGTATCCGGCTACTGGCCGATCCGCAGCGAGGCCGATCCGCGGCCGCTCTTGGAGCGGGCACGCGCCGCCGGCGCCACGGTCGCCCTGCCGGTGCTGATCGACCGCGACACCTTGCGCTTCCGCCGCTTCGACGCGGGCGTTGCCATGGAGCCGGCCGGATTCGGGACCGTCGGCCCGCCGGCGCATGCCCCCGAACTCGTGCCGGACGTCATCATCCTGCCGCTCTCGGCCTTCGATCGCGCCGGGCATCGCATCGGCTATGGCAGGGGCCATTACGACCGCGCCGTCGCCGGGATCGTCGCCGCCGGCGGACGTCCGCTGCTGGTCGGGCTTGCCTTCGCGGTGCAGGAGGTCGACAAAGTGCCCTTTGAGCCGCACGACATCCCCCTCGACTATATCCTGACCGAGGCCGAACTGATCGCTGCGCCAAAACCGGGCTGAACGATCAAGGGGGTTCGTGTGCGACTGCTTTTCCTGGGCGACATCGTCGGCCGCGCCGGCCGCAACGCGGTCATCGACCAGTTGCCGGGCCTGATCGAGCGCTACCGGCTCGATTTCGTCGTCATCAACGGCGAGAACGCCGCCGGCGGCTTCGGCATCACCGAGGAGATCGTGCGCGACGTGCTCGATGCCGGCGCCGACGTGATCACCACGGGCAACCATGCCTTCGACCAGCGCGAGGCGCTCGTCTTCTGCGAGCGCCAGCCGCGCTTCCTCAGGCCCGTCAACTATCCGCTCGGCACGCCGGGCCGGGGCGCGAACCTGTTCATCGCGCGGAACGGCGCCCGCGTGCTCGTCATCAACGCCATGGGCCGCATCTACATGGATGCGCTCGACGATCCGTTCGCGGCGATCGACCGCGAGGTCGCCGCCTGTCCGCTCGGCGAGCAGGCGGACGCGATCCTCATCGATTTCCACGCCGAGGCGACCAGCGAGAAGCAGGCGATCGGCCATTATTTCGACGGCCGCGTCACGCTCGTCGTCGGCACGCACACCCATGTGCCGACCTCGGATTGTCGCGTCCTGCCGGGCGGCACCGCCTACCAGTCGGACGCCGGTATGTGCGGCGACTATGATTCGGTGCTCGGCATGGACAAGGACGAGCCGGTACGCCGGTTCCTGACCAAGATTCCGTCCGGGCGGTTCCAGCCGGCGCTGGGGGCGGCGACGCTCTGCGGCCTCGCCGTCGAGGTCGACGACACCACCGGGCTCGCCACCGCGGCCGCGCCGCTCGCCATCGGCGGCGTGCTCGAGCCGCGGCTGCCGAGCTTCTGGGGTTGACGGCGGTCGCCATTCCGTGATGGGAGAAGCACACGCTTCCCCCATTTCAGATTTGCTCCGTCCGGGCGTGGGTCGCCTCGATGCCGCCGGACGATGCTGCAGGAGTTTTCGCCCATGGCCCGTTCGGCCCTTCTCAATGTCATGGTCAGCGCCGTCACCAAGGCCGGCCGCCCGCTCGCGCGCGACTTCGGCGAGATCGAGAACCTGCAGGTCTCGATGCGCGGCCCTGCCGATTTCGTCAGCGCCGCAGACCGCAAGGCGGGCCAGGCCGTGATCGCCGAGCTCACCAAGGCGCGTCCGGGCTACGGCTTCCTGACCCGGGATCGCGGCGAGCTGCCGGGCACCGACGAGACCCATCGCTGGATCATTGACCCGCTGGTCGGCGCCACCAACTTCCTGCACGGCATTCCCGTCTTCGGCATCTCGCTGGCGCTCGAGCGGGAAGGGCAGATCGTCGCGGCGGCGCTGTTCAACCCGGTCACCAACGACCTCTACGTCACCGAGCGCGGCACCGGCGTGTTCATGAACGAGCGCCGCCTGCGCGTCGCCGGCCGCTCGGCGCTCGCCGACGCGGTGATCGGCACCGGCATCCCGCATCTCGGCACGCCGGACCATGCCGGCGCCGTCCGCAAGATGCAGGCGGTGATGATCGAGGCGGCGGGGCTGCGCGCCAGCGGGGCGCCCGCCTTCGACCTCGCCTCGGTCGCCGCCGGCCGTCTCGATGGCTTCTGGCAGGAAAACCTCCGTCCCTGGGACCTGGCGGCCGGCGCGCTGTTCGTGCGCGAGGCGGGCGGCTACGTCTCCGACATGTGGGGCGGCGAGCGCATGATCGAGACCAAGAGCATCTGCTGCGGCAACGAGCAGATCCAGCGCAAGCTCTACGCCACGCTGACCACCGCGCGCGGCTGACGGGCGGATCGCGCGACGGCTTGAACGCCGTCGTGCTTTCGCCATATGGCTGTGGCGTCTTTTCCGCGCGTTTTTCGAAAGCGACCATGGCCAAGAAGAAAAAGTCCCCTCCGCCGGAGCCGTTCGCGCGCCTCTGCCTCGTGACGCCCGCCGGCGCCGACGCCGCGACCTTCGCGCCGGTGCTCGACGCCGCGCTGAAGGCGGGCGACGTCGCGACCCTGTTCATCGTCTCGGAAACGTCGAACGCGGCCGAGCTGCAACGCCTTGCCGAGGCGCTGGTGCCGGTGGCGCAGGCGAACGGCGTCGCGACGATCGTGGCGAACGACACGCGCCTGTTCGGCCGCGCCCGCGCCGACGGCCTGCATGTCGACACCGGCCTCGCCGAGCTCAAGGACGCGGTGGCCGCGCTCCGGCCCGATCACATCGTCGGGGCCGGCGGCGTCGCGTCGCGGCACGACGCCATGCTCGCGGCCGAAACCGACTGCGACTACATCTTCTTCGGCCGCTTCGACGGCGACACCGGCCCGCAGAGCTTCGACAAGAGCTTCGACCTCGCGGCCTGGTGGTCGGCGATGTTCGAGATCCCGGCCATCGTGATGGGCGGCAGCACGCTCGCCTCGGTCGAGCCGGCGGTCGACGCGCATATCGAGTTCGTGGCGCTCCGCAGCGCGATCTGGGACCATCCGGAGGGACCGGCCGCCGCCGTCGCCGAGGCCAACCGCCTGATCCTGGCGCGCCAGGCCGAAGCCACGCCATGATCCGCCGCATCGCCATCCTCGCCGGGCTCGCCCTCGCAACGGCTGTTCCCGCCGCGGCCGAGACGGCGCCGGTTCCGGTGGCGAAGCCGAAGACGGCCAATGGCGAGGCGCCGACCGGCTCGACCGCGCCGGCGGCGCAGAAGCCGGTCGACGTCGCGCCCGTCCTGGGCGGCAGCACGCTCGGCGTTCCGCCGCCGGCCGCCGGCCTGATGCCGAGCGCCGAGGACCTGTTGAAATCCGGCCGCGCGCTCGGCGACGGAGGCGAGGGCGATGTCGCCTTCGGCGCCTTCCAGCGCGGGCTCTATCTGACGGCGGCCGCGATCGCGCTGGATCGGGCCGGCCGCGGCGACGCCGCCGCCGCGACCCTGCTCGGCCGGCTCTATGGCGAAGGGCTCGGCGTCAAGCAGAACGACAAGGCCGCCGCCGCCTGGTACCAGCAGGGCGCGCTGGCCGGCGACCCCAACGCGCAGCTCGCGCTCGGCATCCTCTATCTCGACGGTCGCGGCGTGAAGAAGGATCGGGCCAAGGCCGCCGACGCCTTCGAGCAGGCGGCCGAATGGGACGAACCGCAGGCGCTCTACAATCTGGGCCTGCTCTATCTCGAGGGCGGCGTCCGTCCCAAGGATCCGGAGAAGGCGGCCGCGCTGTTCAGCAAATCGGCCGGCAAGGGCAACATCGATGCCCAGTTCGCGCTGGCGCAGCTCTATGCCGAGGGCGAGGGCGTCATCCTCGACGACGGCATCGCGACGATGTGGATCGCCAAGGCGGCCAAGGCCGGCCATCCCGACGCGGCGGTCGAATACGGCATCCGGCTCTTCAACGGCACCGGCACCAAGAAGGACGTCATCGCCGCCGCCGGCTGGTTCCGCCGCTCGGCCGAATCCGGCAGCCCGATCGGCGCGAACCGCTATGCCCGCGTGCTCGCGACCGGCATGGGAGCCCCCCGCGATCCGGTCGAGGCCGCCAAGTGGCAGCTGATCGCCACCAAGGGCGGCGTCAAGGACGAATGGCTCGACAACTTCGTCACCACGCTCTCCGATGCCGACCGCAAAAGCGCGGAAGCCGCAGCGGAACGCTGGCCGGCCGGAGGCTAGCCGACTTTATTTCAGCAGTCCTTGCCCCTATAAGCGGGGCGATCGCGCGGCGCCGCGCCGCCTCCAAATTCTTGCTGACAGGACGCCACCGATGGCCGGACATTCACAATTCAAGAACATCATGCACCGCAAGGGTGCAGCCGATGCCAAGCGCTCGCAGGCCTTCGCCAAGCTGGCGCGCGAGATCACCGTGGCGGCGAAGCTCGGCCTGCCCGACCCGAAAATGAATTCCCGCCTGCGTCTGGCGATCCAGAACGCCCGCGCCGAAAACATGCCCAAGGACGTTGTCGACCGCGCCATCAAGAAGGCGGCTGGCGCGGACAGCGAGAACTATGACGAGATGCGCTACGAGGGCTACGGCCCCGGCGGCATCGCCGTCGTCGTCGAGGCGCTGACCGACAACAAGAACCGCACGGCTGCCGCCGTCCGGTCCTACTTCACGCGTTCGGGTGGCGCGCTCGGCGAGACCGGCGCCGTCTCCTTCATGTTCGATCATGTCGGCCAGATCCTCTACAAGCCGGAAGCCGGCTCGGCCGACAAGGTGCTCGAGGCGGCGATCGAGGCAGGCGCGGACGACGTGCAGAGCAGCGAGGAAGGCCACGAGATCCTCACCGCTTACGAAGCACTCGGCGACGTCTCCAAGGCGCTCGAGGAGACGCTGGGCGAGGCGGAATCGGTCAAGGCGATCTGGAAGCCGCAGAACCTCGTGCCGCTGGACGAGGAGAAGGCGACGAGCGTGATGAAGCTGATCGACGCGCTCGACGACGATGATGACGTCCAGAACGTCTACACGAATTTCGAGGTCTCCGACGAGGTCATGCAGAAGCTGACCGCCGCCTGAGTTCCGGCGCCATACGGCCGGCGATCGAGGGAAAGCCGCTCCGCGCCGGGGCGGCTTTCTTCGTTTCCGCGCCGTTTTCGATGGCCGAACCGCCCGATGTTCCCCGAATGTTCTTCACAAGCGGGCGAGGGTCGGCTAGGCCTTGGGCATGACCCAGACGATTCGCATCATCGGCATCGACCCCGGGCTCCGGCGCACCGGCTGGGGCATTGTCGACAGCCGCGGCAACCAGCTGTCCTTCGTTGCTTCCGGCACGGTCAAGGCGCAGCTCGACGGCGAGCTGGCGCATCGCCTGGTGACGCTGCACCAAGGCCTCACCGCCGTGATGAAGCAGTTCAGCCCCGATGAGGCGGCCGTCGAGCAGACCTTCGTCAACAAGGACGCCGGCGCGACGCTGAAGCTCGGGCACGCGCGCGGCATCGCGCTGCTGGTGCCGGCGCTCGCGGGGCTTTCGGTGGCGGAATATTCGCCCAACGCGGTCAAGAAGACGATCGTCGGCGCCGGCCATGCCGAGAAGGATCAGATCCGCATGATGGTGAAGGTGCTCCTGCCCAAGGCCGAGTTCGACACCGACGACGCGGCCGATGCGCTGGGCATCGCGATCTGCCACATTCATCATCGCGTCTCGCTCAACCGCATGATGCGGATGGCGTGATCCTTTCCCCGGCCTGGCCCGGCATCCGGGTCGGCTCGCAATGGCGGGTGCAGCATGATCGGTAAGCTCAAGGGCATCGTCGATTCCTATGGCGACGACTGGGTGATCCTCGACGTCGGCGGCGTCGGCTATCTGGTGCATTGTTCCAGCCGCACGCTGCAGGGCCTGCCGTCGCCTGGCGAGGCGGCGCAGCTCGCCATCGAGACCTATGTCCGCGAGGACATGATCAAGTTGTTCGGCTTCGGCGCCGACGTCGAGCGGGAGTGGTTCCGCCTGCTGATGACGGTGCAGGGCGTCGGCTCGAAGGTGGCGCTCGCCATTCTCGGCATTCTGAAGCCGGGCGACCTCGCCAACGCCATCGCCCTGCAGGACAAGGCCCAGGTGGCGCGCGCGCCCGGCGTCGGCCCCAAGGTCGCGGCCCGCATCATCGCCGAGCTCAAGGACAAGGCGCCGGCCTTCTCCAGCATCGATCCGGCCGTGATCACGCTGCAGGACGACCTCGCCGACCGCCGCGCGCCGCAGCCCGTCGCCGACGCCGTCTCGGCGCTGACCAATCTCGGCTACCCGCCGGCGCAGGCGAGCGCCGCCGTCGCCGCAGCCGCCCGCTCGGCCGGCGAGGCCGCGACCACCGAGACGCTGATCCGCCTCGGGCTCAAGGAGCTGGCGCGATGACCCCTCCGCGGCGGCCTGACGGCGCCGGCGTGGTGCCGGCCGGCCGCATCTGCTACGGACGGGACCGATCATGCGCGCGGCCGCTGTTGTCGCAGGAGGAACGATGAGCGACAGCCGCCTGGTATCCGGGGTCCCGCAGGAAGACGACATCGACCGGACGCTCCGGCCGCAGGTGCTGGCCGATTTCGTCGGCCAGGCGCAGGCGCGCGCCAATCTCTCCGTCTTCATCGAGGCGGCGCGCGCCCGCAAGGAGGCGCTCGACCACGTGCTGTTCGTCGGCCCGCCCGGCCTCGGCAAGACGACGCTGGCGCAGATCGTCTCGCGCGAGCTCGGCGTGAACTTCCGCGCCACCTCCGGCCCGGTCATCGCCAAGGCGGGCGACCTCGCCGCGCTCCTGACCAATCTCGAGGAGCGCGACGTTCTCTTCATCGACGAGATCCATCGCCTGAGCCCGGCCGTCGAGGAGGTGCTGTATCCGGCGATGGAGGATTTCCAGCTCGACCTGATCATCGGCGAGGGGCCGGCGGCGCGCTCGGTCAAGATCGACCTCGCCAAGTTCACGCTGGTCGCCGCGACGACGCGGCTCGGCCTCTTGACGACGCCGCTGCGCGACCGCTTCGGCATCCCGGTCCGGCTGCAGTTCTATACCGTCGAGGAACTGGAGCTGATCGTCACGCGCGGGGCGCGGCTGATGGGCATCGGCATGACGGCCGACGGCGCCACCGAGATCGCGCGCCGGGCCCGCGGCACGCCGCGCGTCGCCGGAAGGCTGCTGCGCCGGGTGCGCGATTTCGCGATCGTCGAGGGCCCCGGCACGATCACGCGCGAGGTCGCCGACCGTTCCCTGCTCCGCCTCGAGGTCGACAGCATGGGCTTCGATTCGCTCGACCGCCGCTACATGTCGACCATCGCGGTCTCGTTCGGCGGCGGCCCGGTCGGCATCGAGACGATCGCCGCCGCGCTCTCCGAGCCGCGCGACGCGATCGAGGAGATCGTCGAGCCCTATCTGATCCAGCAGGGCTTCGTGCAGCGCACGCCGCGCGGCCGCCTTCTGACGCCGCATGCCTTCCGCCATCTCGGCCTCGCCGTGCCGACCACCGACGTCGCCGCCCAGATCCCGCTGTTCGACGCGGGCAAGTAGGGCAGGGCGGACGCCGCCAAGGACGCTCAAGGATCTCGCAAGGACTGGACATGAGTGACGACCATCCGCATCTCGCCGGGCGGCATACGCCGGAAGGCCATGTCCTGCCGGTCCGGATCTATTTCGAGGACACCGATTTCTCCGGCGTCGTCTATCACGGCTCCTATGTGCGCTTCCTGGAACGCGGCCGGTCCGACTATGTCCGCCTGCTCGGCGTGCACCATAGCGCGCTCGACGCCGGCGAGACGGGGGAGCCGATCGCCTTTGCCGTGCACCGCATGGAGATCGATTTCAAGCGGCCGGCGCGGATCGACGACGTGGTCGAGGTGGTGACGCGGCCGAAGGAGTTGCGCGGCGCCCGCATCCTGCTCGCGCAGTCGATCCGCAGGGGCTCGGAGGTGCTGATCGAGGCGGTGGTGACGGTGGTTCTGGTCAACCGGGCGGGACGCGCGCAGCGCATTCCGGAGAGCCTCGCGGCGCGCTTTGCCGCAGCGCCGGAATAACCATTGCTTAACCATAGCGACCTTATAGAGAAGCGTCGCGGCAGCAGGGTCAAACCGGCGGAAACGCCCTCAAATGAACAAATTTGAGGACGAGACACCACGCCGGATTATCGTGTCCGGCCCGATGCTTGCAGGACAAGTTCCGTGGCAGGGATCGATGGTGGATACAGCTCCTATCCTCGCGCCGGTCGCTGCGAGTGATCAACTCCGAGAGGGTGTACGCGAATGAATCCGGTCGACGTGGGCCAGGCAGCGCTCGACGCGCCGGCGAACCTGTCGCTTATCTCCCTGTTCCTGCAGGCGCATATCGTCGTCAAGCTGGTCATGCTCGGCCTGGTCGTGTCGTCGATCTGGAGCTGGGCGATCATCGTCGACAAGGTGCTGCTGTTCGGACGCATCCGCCGCCAGATCGACCGGTTCGAGAAGGTGTTCTGGTCGGGCCAGTCGCTCGAGGAGCTCTATCGCTCGCTTTCCAGCCGCCCGGCCACCAGCATGGCCGCGCTGTTCGTCGCCGCGATGCGCGAATGGAAGCGTTCGTTCGAGAGCGGCGCCAAGTCGCCGATCGGCCTGCAGATGCGCATCGACAAGGTGCTCGACGTGACCCTCGCCCGCGAGGCGGAGCGCATGGAGAGCCGCCTGCTGTTCCTCGCCACCGTCGGTTCGGCCGGCCCGTTCATCGGCCTGTTCGGCACGGTCTGGGGCATCATGACCTCCTTCCAGGCGATCGCGGCCTCGAAGAACACCTCGCTCGCCGTCGTCGCGCCGGGTATCGCCGAGGCGCTGCTCGCCACCGCCATCGGCCTGTTCGCGGCCATCCCCGCCGTCATCGCCTACAACAAGCTCTCGAGCGCCGCCGGCAAGATCTCGCTGCGCCTCGAAGGCTTCGCCGATGAGTTCTCGGCCATCCTGTCGCGTCAGATCGACGAAAGGTCCTGACCATGGGCATGTCGGTCGGAGGTCGTTCGGGAGGCGGTGGGCGCGGCGGACGCAGGCGTCGCCGCTCGACGGGCGTGATGAGCGAGATCAACGTCACGCCCTTCGTCGACGTCATCCTCGTGCTTCTGATCATCTTCATGGTGTCGGCACCGCTGCTGACAGCCGGCGTGCCGCTCGACCTCCCGCAGAGCCAGGCCAAGGCGCTGACCGCCGACAAGGATCCGATCTCGGTCAGCATCAACGCCGAGGGCAAGATCTTCCTGCAGGAATCCGAGATACCGCTCGATGAGCTCGTCCCCAAGCTGAAGGCGATCGCCGCCGCCGGCTACGAGGAGCGCATCTTCGTGCGCGGCGACCGCACCAGCAACTACGGCGCGGTGATGCGCGTCATGGGCGCCATTTCCAGCGCCGGCTATCGCAACATCGGTCTCGTCACCGAGGCCACGGACAGCTGATCGATGCGCGCCGGGCTCGTCACCTCCGTCGCTGCCCACCTCTCGCTGCTGGCCTGGGGTCTCTTCGGCCTGCCGAGCAGCAAGCCCTTCGACGTGACCATGGTCGAGGCCATGCCGGTCGACCTCGTGCCGATCGCCGAGGTCACCAGCCTGCAGAAGGGCAAGAAGACGGCCGAGGTCAAGGACACGCCGTCGCCCAACAAGCCGGCCGAGAAGGAAACGCCGAAGCCGAGCCCGGCGCCGCCGAAGCCGACGCCGCCCGCCACCCCGCCGCCGCCTCCGCCGCCGAAGGCCGAGCCGACTCCGCCCGCGCCCAAGCCGCCGGAGCCGGAGCCCGCGCCGCCCGAGCCTGCCCCGCCGGAGCCGGCGCCGCCCGAACCCGCCGCGCCCGAGCCCCCGCCGCCGGAGCCGACGCCCGAGCCCGCCCCGCAGCAGGCCGAGGCCGCGCCCCCGCAGCCGGCGCCGAAGCCGCGCGTCAAGCCGACGCCGCCCAAGCCCGTGCAGACGGCCGAGGCGCCGAAGAAGCCGGCCGAGCGGACGAACCAGCAGCAGTCCCAGAGCACGACGGACTCGCAGTTCGACGCCGACCGGATCGCGGCGCTGCTCGACCGCCAGAAGCCGACCGGCGGCGAGACGGCGAGCCGCGAGCCGGAATCCTTCGGCGCCGAGCAGGCCCGAGACCCGAGCGCGCGCATGACGCAGAGCGAGATCGACGCGCTGCGCTCGCAGGTGCAGCGTTGCTGGAACATTCCGGTCGGCTGGACGGACCCGAACGACGTGACGGTGACGATCCGCTTCAGCCTGAACCAGGACGGAACGGTGAACGGCGTGCCGTCGATCCAGCAATACCCGGCCAGCCAGTACGGCACGGTGGCGGCGGAAAGCGCCGTGCGCGCCGTGCTCCAGTGCGGCCCCTATCAGCTGCCGGCGGAGAAGTACGATCTCTGGAGCGAGGTGCAGATGCGCTTCTCGCCGCAGGGATGATCGTCCGCCGTCACCGCCCTGCCGTTATCTTCGGTCAGAACCGAACCAGCCTAGACGATTTGGATCACAGGAACACCAACATGACGGTTCACGCCCCCGACAAAGGCGCCGCGGCCGGATCGAGCCGCTTTCGACGGATGAGCCTCGGAGCGGCCCTGCTCTTCGCGGCGGCCTTCGTCGCGGCGACGGTTCCCTTCACCCAGCGCGCCGAGGCCCTGATCGAACTCGACGTCACGCAGGGCAACGTGCAGCCGCTGCCGATCGCGATCCCGAACTTCATCGGCGGCACGGAGGCGGACGCGCAACTCGCCGCCGACGTCTCCGGCGTCATCGCGGCCGATCTCAAGCGCTCCGGCCTGTTCCTGCCGCTCGATCCTGCTTCATTCATCGAGAAGATCACGAACCCGAACCAGACGCCGAACTTCCAGAGCTGGACCGTGATCAACGGCCAGGCGCTCGTCACCGGCGGCGTCACGCGCCAGTCCGACGGCCGCCTGCGCGCCGAATTCCGCCTCTGGGACATCTATGCCGGCCAGCAGATGACCGGCCAGCAGTTCTACACGACGCCGGAAAACTGGCGCCGCGTCGCCCACATCATCGCCGACGCGATCTATGAGCGGCTGACCGGCGAGCAGGGCTATTTCGACAGCCGCGTCGTCTATGTCGACGAGAGCGGTCCGAAGGACAAGCGCGTCAAGCGCCTCGCCATCATGGACCAGGACGGCGCCAATTCGCGCTACCTGACGCGCGGCAACGACCTCGTGCTGACGCCGCGGTTCAGCCCGGCGGCGCAGGAAGTGGTCTACATGTCCTATACCGGGGACCAGCCGCGGGTCTATCTGCTCAACATCGAGACGGGCCAGCGCGAGCTGGTCGGCAACTTCCCCGGCATGACCTTCGCGCCGCGCTTCTCGCCCGATGGCCAGCGCATCGTCATGAGCCTGGAGGACCAGGGCAACGCCAACATCTATGCGATGGACCTGCGTTCGCGCCGGACGACGCGTTTGACCAATTCGGCCTCGATCGACACCAGCCCGTCCTTCGCGCCCGACGGCTCGCGCATCGTCTTCACCTCGGATCGCGGCGGCAGCCAGCAGATCTACGTGATGGGGGCGGACGGCTCCAACCCGCAGCGCATCTCCTTCGGCCAGGGCTCGTATTCGACGCCGGTCTGGTCGCCGCGCGGCGACCTGATCGCCTTCACCCGCCAGTCGTCGGGCGGCTTCGCCATCGGCGTGATGAAGCCGGACGGCTCCGGCGAGCGCATCCTGACGGAGGGCTTCCACAATGAGGGCCCGACCTGGTCGCCCAATGGCCGCGTGCTGATGTTCTTCCGCGACACGCCCGGCGCGAATGGCGGGCCGCAGCTCTGGTCGATCGACCTGACCGGCTACAACGAGTTCAAGGTGCCGACCCCGGCCTTCGGTTCGGACCCGGCCTGGTCGCCCTTGATCAACTAGGTCCGGTTGGTTAATTTCCATGCCGCCGACGCACCGCGTCGGCGGCATTTTTTTGCGCCGAACATGATTCGGTAACGATGTTTCCCGACCGCGTTAGGCATAGGGAAACCCAGACGGGGCCTTGCTTTCTTCACCATCGGACCAGGGTCGAGCGGAGGGCGTTAAGCTCCTCTCAACCATGTTTTTGAACCCGCGCTTAACCAACGGGCTGCTAAGACCGGCTCATGTCCGAGTATGGTGGACAAGGAGTTATCTTCATGGCGAATTCTCTATCCATTCTGCGCGGCGCCAAGTTCGTCGTGTTCATTGGCGCAGCTCTCGCGCTGGCCGCTTGCGCCAACAAGCCGGGAGCCGGCGGTGCAGGTGGCCTCGGTGCTGGCGGTATCGGTTCGGCGACCCCGGGCAGCGCCCAGGACTTCGTCGTCAACGTCGGCGACCGCATTTTCTTCGAGACCGACCAGACCGACATTTCCTCGACCAATCGGGTGACCCTCGACAAGCAGGCCCGGTGGCTGCAGCAGTATCCGCGCAACAACGTCACGATCGAAGGCCATGCCGACGAGCGCGGCACGCGTGAATACAACATCGCGCTCGGCGCGCGGCGCGCCACCAACACCAAGAACTATCTGGTTTCGCGCGGTATCGCGCCGAACCGCATCCGCACCATCTCCTACGGCAAGGAGCGTCCGGTCGCGGTCTGCAACGACATCTCGTGCTGGTCGCAGAACCGTCGCGCCGTGACCGTGCTGAACAACGCCGGTTCGTGATCGCGATCCACCATACGATGTGACGGAAACGGCGGCCTCGGGCCGCCGTTTCTGTTCGCGCGCTTTCGAGAGAAGCGGATGCAGGTTCGCCCGGAGACGATGCGACCAGGCATGGAGCTTGGCCATCGCCGCGTCTTCATCGGACGCGGAAATGACCCAACGGCCCTACTTTGGCCGAACTCAAGCCCCTGAGATAGATTGAGGAAGCCGCGCGGCTGGTCCGCGCCGCGCGATCGTTCAACCGGATGGGCTGATGAGACAGAGAATTCCGATCCTGACCGCGATGGTGCTCGCGGCGGGCCTGACCTTCACGGCGACGGGGCCGGCCGATGCCGGGCTGTTCGACCGGCTGCGCGGCGGCGGTGGCGCCTCCGAGCAGGGTCCCCAACCGCCGGGCAGCGTCGGCGGCGTCGTGCAGGCGCAGTCGCCGCAGAGCGAGGCCCAGTCGGCGCTGCGCATGGACCGCATCGAGCAGCAGATGCGCGACATGACCGGCCAGATCGAGCAGCTGACCTTCCAGGTGCGCCAGTTGCAGGAGCAGCTGCAGCGCGCCCAGCAGGATACGGATTTCCGTCTCAAGGGCGTCGAGGGCGGTGGCAAGCGCTCGGATGCCGCGCCGCCGCCGGGGGACGCGATCGGCGATGCCATCGGCTCGACCGACGGCGAGATGGATCCGGCCGCAGGTGGGCCGGGCGCCCCGCCGCGCGCGCTCGGGCAATTGACGCTCGATCCGAACGCTCCGATCGACCTGTCCCAGGGCGGCGGCGCGCCATCGGCCGCCGCGCCGCCGCCGAGCGGCAACGCGCGCAGCGACTACGAGGCGGCCTACGGGCTCGTCATGCGCGGCGACTACGATGTCGCCGAGGCGGCGTTCCGCCAGTTCCTGCAGGCCCATCCGAAGGATCCGCTCGCCGCCGACGCGCAGTACTGGGTCGGCGAAAGCCTCTATGCCCGGCAGGACTATCGCGGCGCGGCCGACGCCTTCCTCTCGGGCTACAAGCAGTATCCGAAGAGCGGCAAGGCCGCCGACATGCTGCTGAAGCTCGGCATGTCGCTCGCCGGGCTCAACCAGCGCGAGGCGGCCTGCGCCACCTATGCGGAAGTGCTGAAGCAATATCCGAAGAGTTCGAACGCGCTGTTGCAGCGGGTCAAGCAAGAACAGGCCAGTGCCAGCTGCTGACCATCCCGGCTCCATCGCGGATGCCACGCTGGAAGCGATCTTCGCGCCGTTCGCCGGCCTCCCGCGCCTCGCACTCGCCGTCTCGGGCGGCGCCGATTCCCTTGCCCTCCTGATCCTGGCGCAGCGCTGGCGCGCCGCCCGGACGCAAGGGCCCGAACTCGTCATCCTCACCGTCGATCACGGCCTGCGGCCGGAATCCGCCGCCGAGGCGCGCTTCGTCGAAAGCGTCGCGGCGCGCCACGGGCTCGCCTCCCGGGCGCTGCGCTGGGACGGCCCGGCGCCCGCCGCCGGCATCGAGGCGGCGGCCCGCGCGGCGCGCTACCGGCTGCTGGTCGAGGCCGCGCGCGCCGAGGGCATCACCCACATCGCCACCGCGCATCACCGCGACGACCAGGCCGAGACCTTCCTGATGCGGCTGGCCCGCGGCTCCGGCGTCTACGGGCTCGCGGCGATGGCGGCCGAGACGGACCGCGGCGGCATCCGCCTGGTGCGGCCGCTGCTCGGCCTCTCGCATGACGACCTCGTGGCGGTGGTGCATGCCTCCGGCCTCGCGCCGGTCGCCGATCCCCACAACAGCGACCCGGGCTTCGACCGGGTTCGCATGCGCCGCCTGATGCCGGCGCTGGCAGGCGAGGGGCTCGACGCGCGGACCCTGGCCGATACCGCGTTCCGGCTCGGGCGCGCCGCCGCTGCGCTCGATGCCTATGTCGGGCGGCTGTTCGCGCAGGCGGCGGAGGTGGACGCGTTCGGCGCGGTGCGGCTTCGGGCGGAGGCCTGGCGGGGCGAGCCGGAGGAGATCCGGCTCCGGGCGCTGGCGCGCATCCTGCGCGCCGTCGGCGGAGCCGCCTATGTGCCGCGCCTCGACGGCGTCGAGGCGCTGGCATCGGCCATGGCCGGCGAGGTGGCGTTCGCGGCCCGGACGCTGGCCGGCGTCGTCGTCGATCGGCGCAAGGACGGTTTCCGCTTCCAGCGCGAGGGCGGCCGCGACGGATTGTCCGACATCGCCGTCGATGGCGGCTTCGAGGGGGTATGGGACGGCCGGTTCAGGGTTGCGCTCGCCGGCGCGGGCGCCGGGCTCACCATCGGGGCGCTCGGCGCGGCAGGGCGGCGCCAGTTCGCCGTCTGCGTGCCGCGCGGCATGCCGCGCGCGATCGAGGCGCTGCCGGCGCTGCGCCGCGGCGACGCAATCCTCGCCTGTCCGGGGCTGGGCATCGCAGCGGACCCGGCCCTCGGGATCGCGTTTTCGGCGACATCGCTGGTTGCGGCGCGCATGCTCGACCCCGCCCGCCACGACGATCCGGGCGCCTGATCTAAACCATGGCCGCATTTTCCGCGCTTTCAGTAGCCATGCTCATATTGGCTTACGCGGTCCGGGCCCCTATCTTAGCTTCAAACGAGCGGCACCCGGCCGTATCCTGCCCTTGAAGGGATTCTGATGAACGCGAATTTTCGCAACTTCGCAGTGTGGGTCATCATCGGCCTGCTGCTGATCGCCTTGTTCAATCTGTTCCAGAACCCCGGCCCACGCGCCGCCGGTCAGGATATCGCGTATTCGCAGTTCCTGAGCGATGTCGACAGCGGCCGCGTGCGCAGCGTCGTGATCGCGGGTCAGCAGATCACCGGCAGCTACACGGACAATGCCAGCTTCCAGACGTTCGCGCCCAATGACGCGGACCTCGTGAAGCGGCTCGAGGACAAGAACATCTCGATCACCGCCAAGCCGCCGACCGAAGGCGGCACCTCGCTGATCGGCGTTCTGATCTCCTGGTTCCCGATGTTCCTGATCCTGGCCGTGTGGATCTTCTTCATGCGCCAGATGCAGGGCGGCGCCGGCGGCAAGGCGATGGGCTTCGGCAAGTCCAAGGCCAAGCTCCTGACCGAGGCGCATGGCCGCGTCACCTTCGACGACGTCGCCGGTGTCGACGAGGCCAAGGAAGACCTGCAGGAGATCGTCGAATTCCTGCGCGACCCGCAGAAGTTCCAGCGTCTCGGCGGCCGCATTCCGCGCGGCGTGCTCCTGGTCGGCCCTCCGGGCACCGGCAAGACGCTGACCGCGCGCGCCGTGGCCGGCGAGGCCAACGTGCCGTTCTTCACCATTTCGGGCTCCGACTTCGTCGAGATGTTCGTCGGTGTCGGCGCGTCCCGCGTGCGCGACATGTTCGAGCAGGCGAAGAAGAATTCGCCCTGCATCATCTTCATCGACGAAATCGACGCGGTCGGCCGTCATCGCGGCGCCGGCCTCGGCGGCGGCAATGACGAGCGCGAGCAGACGCTGAACCAGCTGCTCGTCGAGATGGACGGCTTCGAGCAGAACGAAGGCGTCATCATCATCGCCGCGACCAACCGTCCGGACGTGCTGGACCCGGCGCTGCTGCGCCCCGGCCGCTTCGACCGCCAGGTCGTGATCCCGAACCCGGACGTCGTCGGCCGCGAGAAGATCCTGAAGGTGCATGCCCGCAAGGTGCCGATGGCGCCCGACGTCGAGCTGAAGACGCTCGCCCGTGGCACCCCCGGCTTCTCGGGCGCCGACCTGATGAACCTCGTCAACGAGGCGGCCCTGCTGGCGGCGCGGCGCAACAAGCGCATCGTCACCATGGCCGAGTTCGAGGACGCCAAGGACAAGGTGATGATGGGCGCCGAGCGCAAGTCGCTCGCCATGACCGCCGACGAGAAGCGCAACACCGCCTATCACGAGGCCGGCCACGCCGTCATCGCGATGCTGCTGGCGGGCACGATCGACCCGATCCACAAGGCCACCATCATTCCGCGCGGCCGTGCGCTCGGCATGGTGATGACGCTGCCGGAATCGGACCGCTACAACTGGACCTATGAGAAGGCCAAGTCGCGCCTGATCATGCTGTTCGGCGGCCGCGAGGCCGAGATCCTGACCTTCGGTCCGGAGAAGGTGACGACCGGCGCCTCGGGCGACATCCAGATGGCGACCAGCCTGGCGCGCTCCATGGTGATGGAGTGGGGCATGTCGGAACGCCTCGGCCGCGTGCGCTACCGCTCGAACGAGCAGGAGGTCTTCCTCGGCCATTCGGTGGCGCAGTCGACCAATATCTCGGACGAGACCGCCAAGATCATCGACGAGGAAGTGCGCAAGCTGATCGAGGAGGGCGAGAGCGAGGCGCGGCGTCTCATCACCGAGAACCGCGACAAGTTCGTCGCCATTGCCGAGGCGCTGCTCGAATACGAGACTCTGTCCGGCGAGGAGATCAAGAACCTGCTCGACGGCAAGCCGCCGATCCGCGACACCGGCGACGACGTGCCGCCGTCGCGCCCGTCCGTGGTCCCGACCACGCGTCGGCCGAAGGGCGACACCGGCCTGGAGCCGCAGCCGCAGGTCTGACCGGCGGGGCAATCGTGAATGCGAAAAGGGCGGGGCCTCGCGGTCCCGCCCTTTTTCGTGCGCGGAAGCGGATCAGGCCGCCTTGCGGGTGTCCGCGGCGATGATCGCGGCGCTGTCGGTGATCGTCGCGCCATAGATGGTGCGCAGGTATTCGATGGCGGCGGCGTTGTCGACGCCGTCGAAGACGCAGACGCCGTCCGTCGGGATCTCGATGCCGTAGCCGCGGATGAAGGCGCCGTAGCTGGTGTGGCGGACGCAGCAATGGGTGTGCTGGCCGACGACGACGACGTCGGTGACGCCGAATTCCTTGAAGATCGCGTCGAGGCCGGTCTCGTCGAAGGCGCCGTAGAAGCGCTTCGGTGAGACGATCTCGCGTGGGGCACCGATCGGCGTCAGCGCGTCGATCACGTCGGCGCCGCGCGTGCCGGCCATGGCATGCGGCCCCCAGACGGCGATCTCCGCGTCGTCGGCGCGATGCGCGTCGTTGGAATAGACCACCAGCCAGTCGGAGCGGCCGCGGGCATGATCGATGAGGTCGCGGATGACGGGCACGATCTTCTTCGCGTGCGCCTCGTTCTGAAGAACGCCGGTGTAGAAGTCATTCAGCATGTCGACGATGATGAGGGCCTTCATGGGCAGCTCCTGCTCGGGGGAAGGAAGCCTCCCTTGCCATCCGGCCTGCCGCGCGGGAATGCACTTTGCGTGTCGTCGTGAAATATTCGGCTCCCGAAGCAGTCGGCAGCCGCGGAATTGCGGATTTCCCAGTAAAATCTGGACCTTATGGTAAAATTCCATCGCGTGGCGATCCGAGCCGGCGGAGTTTGCGCCCTGGGGACGGGGCGAGCGTGTAACAGGCGCTCATGATTTTTGAACCCTTTCGCCGCCATGCTGGTCTATGACTGCCGCGAAACGCCCGAAGCGCATCCTCTCCGATCGGATGAGCCGCTGGTTCGGGTTCTTGATTTGACGCACGGTCCCGTTCCGGAAAATCTGCGGCTTTCGGACCGTGCCTGGGGATGAAACGACGCATGGTACGCAAATTCTTCGGCACGGACGGTATCCGCGGCAAGGCCAACGCCTTCCCGATCACGCCGCAACTGGCGTTGCAGGTCGGGATCGCCGCTGGGCTGGCGTTCCGGAACGGCGGCCATCGTCACCGTGTGGTGATCGGCAAGGATACGCGCCTGTCGGGCTACATGATCGAGCCCGCGCTGACGGCCGGCTTCACCGCCGCCGGCATGGACGTGTTCCTGCTCGGCCCGATGCCGACGCCGGCCGTCGCCATGCTGACGCGTTCGCTGCGCGCCGACCTCGGCGTGATGATCTCCGCCTCGCACAATCCTTACGAGGACAACGGCATCAAGCTGTTCGGCCCGGACGGCTACAAGCTCTCCGACGAGACCGAGGCCAGGATCGAGGCGCTGATCGAGGAGGATCTCTCCGACCGGCTGGCCGACTCGGCGGATCTCGGCCGGGCCAAGCGCATCGACGGCGCGCAGGAGCGCTATGTCGAATTCGCCAAGCGCACCCTGCCGAAGACGCTCGATCTCGCCGGCCTGCGCATCGTCATCGACAGCGCCAATGGCGCCGCCTACAAGGTGGCGCCCGAGGTGCTGTGGGAACTCGGCGCCGAGGTGATCACGATCGGCGACAAGCCGAACGGCTTCAACATCAACCTCGACGTCGGCTCAACGGCGACCGACGCGCTGCGCAAGAAGGTGCACGAGGTCCGCGCCGATATCGGCATCGCGCTCGACGGCGACGCCGACCGCGTCATCATCGTCGACGAGAATGGCGAGGTTGTCGACGGCGACCAGCTGATGGCCGTGGTGGCGCAGTCCTGGGCCGAGGAAGGCCTGCTGTCGCAGCCGGGCATCGTCGCGACGATCATGTCGAACCTCGGTCTCGAGCGCTATCTCGGCTCGCTCGGCCTGTCGCTCGCGCGCACCAAGGTCGGCGACCGCTATGTCGTCGAGCACATGCGCAGCCATGGCTTCAATGTCGGCGGCGAGCAGTCGGGCCACCTGATCCTCTCGGATTTCTCGACCACCGGCGACGGCCTCGTCTCGGCGTTGCAGATCCTCGCCGTGGTGCGCAAGACCGGCAAGCCGGTGAGCGAGGTGTGCCGGCGCTTCGAGCCGGTGCCGCAGATCCTGAAGAACATCCGCTTCGGCGGCGGCAAGCCGCTCGAGGTCGCGACAGTGCAGGCGGCCATCGCCGATGGCGAGGCGCGCCTCGGCCGCACCGGCCGCGTGGTGATCCGCCCTTCCGGCACGGAGCCGCTGATCCGCGTCATGGCCGAGGGCGACGATCACGCGCTGGTCGAAGCCGTCGTCGACGACATCATCGGCGCGCTGAAAGGGGTCGCCTGAGCCGCGGGCGGTCCGCGCCAGGCATCCGCGTCACGGTATCGAAAAGGCGTCGCGCGGGTCCTGCGCGGCGCCTTTTCGCGTCCGCGTATCGGGCCGGTGTGGCCCCGGCGACACGCCCCTTTATGCTTAACCTTCCGTTGCGGAGGAAACATCGTGGTTAAGAGTTGTAGTTAATCCGATGTTAAAGGGTTGCGGTTGAAATCCCCCCAATGAAGCGTATCGGGATCGCGCGGCGTCGTGATCCGACCTTTGAGGGGGTTCTGAATGATCACTTCGCGGATCCTGGCCATCGCGATCGCGACCGGGCTGAGCGTTGGCGACCTGACCGGTACGGCGGTCGCCGCGGACCTCGAGCCCTATGTCGAGCCGGTGCCGCTCGCCGTCGGCGGCTGGTACCTGCGCGGCGCCATCGGCATGAGCAACCAGCAGCTCGGCAATCTCGACTACGAGTATTTCAACGAACCGGGCTACGTCACCGACTGGATGAACGACGGCGATTTCTCCTCCGCCCCGACCTTCAGCCTCGGCGCCGGCTACAAGTTCAACGACTGGTTCCGCGCCGACCTGACCGGCCAGTATCGTGGCAAGGCGGACTTCTCCGCCTCCCAGCGCGTGACCGACCTCGGTAACAGCAACGTCTACAGCGACGACTACACGGCGCGAAAATCCGAATGGCTGTTCCTGGCCAATGGCTATGTCGACCTCGGCACCTATCGCGGCATCACGCCCTATGTCGGCGCCGGCATCGGCACGTCGCGCAATACCATCTCGGACTTCCGAGACGTGAACAACGAACTGAACGCTGGCGGCTATGCCGGTTCCGACTCGCAGTGGAACTTCGCCTGGGCGCTGCATGCCGGCCTCGGCATCCAGATCACCGAGAACCTGATCTTCGATCTCGGCTACTCCTATGTCGACCTCGGCAATGCGACGACCGATACGGCCTACAACATCAACCCGGCCTATTCGCGTCCGAACGACGGCTTCAAGTTCAAGGACATCACCTCGCACGATGTGAATTTCGGTATCCGCTATCAGTTCAACTGAGCCGGTTCGGTCTGAATTTTGAGGCGCGCCATGACGCATGGCGCGCCTTTTTGCGTTCAGGGCCCTGTTCGCCTGCCAAGCTCATCGCGACCTGGCCCGGGGAGAGTGGCGAATGGCGCGACAGGTCTCTTGCATTCCTCTCGGCCCAGGCGTAAACGCGTCGGCGGGACACGCCTCCCCAACGAGGCGCTTACTATCTGAGAGGGTAGATCATGGCTGATCTCGCCACGCCCGGCCGCCGGCCGGCGAACGCTAATTATTCTTCTGGCCCCTGCGCAAAGCGTCCCGGATGGACCTTCGAAGCGCTCCAGGATGCGGCCCTCGGCCGATCCCACCGGGCCAAGATCGGAAAGCAGAAACTCCAGAAGGCCATCGACCTGACGCGCGAGGTCCTCGGCGTGCCGGCGGATTACCGCATCGGCATCGTGCCGGCCTCGGATACCGGCGCGGTCGAGATGGTGCTGTGGTCGATGCTCGGCGCCCGCGGCGTCGACATGCTGGCCTGGGAGTCCTTCGGCGAGGGCTGGGTCACCGACGTCGTCAAGCAGCTGAAGCTCGAGGACGTGCGCACCTTCAAGGCCGATTACGGCCAGCTGCCGGACCTGAACAAGGTCGATTTTGACCGCGACGTGGTCTTCACCTGGAACGGCACCACCTCCGGCGTCCGCGTTCCGGACGGCGAGTGGATCGACGCTGACCGCGCCGGCCTGACTATCTGCGACGCCACCTCGGCCGCCTTCGCGCAGGATCTCGCCTGGGACAAGCTCGATGTCGTCACCTTCTCCTGGCAGAAGGTGCTCGGCGGCGAGGGCGCCCATGGCATGCTGATCCTGTCGCCGCGCGCCGTCGAGCGGCTCGAGACCTACAAGCCAGCCTGGCCGCTGCCCAAGATCTTCCGCATGACCAAGGGCGGCAAGCTGATCGACGGCATCTTCGTCGGCGAGACGATCAACACGCCGTCGATGCTGGCGGTCGAAGACTATCTCGACGCGCTGACCTGGGCGCAGTCGCTCGGCGGTTGGAAGGCGCTCAAGGGCCGCGCCGACGCCAATCTGAAGGTGCTGGCCGACTGGGTCGAAGCCTCGGACTGGATCGACTTCCTGCCCGTGGTGGAGAACACCCGCTCGAACACCTCGGTCTGCCTCATCATCACGGATCCGGCGGTCAAGGCGCTCGACGACGCGGCCCAGGCGGCCTTCGCCAAGGCGATCGTCTCGGCGCTCGACAAGGCCGGCATCGCCTATGACATCGGCTCCTATCGCGACGCCCCGGCGGGCCTGCGCATCTGGGCCGGCGCCACGATCGAGGCCTCGGACCTCGCGATCCTGACCGAGTGGCTCGACTGGGCCTTCGCTTCGCAGAAGGCCGCCCTCCAGGCCGCCTGAGCGCTACCGCTTCTGGCCGGGGAACTGCCCCGGCCACCGTTCTCATTCCCCGTTTGATGCGCCAGCTTTCCCTCTGGCGTCATCCCCGCGAAGGCGGGGATCCATGCAGCCCAGGCTTCGGCTGAATGGATCCCGGATCTGCGCTTCGCTTCGTCCGGGATGACGACCGATGGTGACGGCGGCGAACCCGAAGGAACCATTCAGCATGGCACCGCGCGTTCTCATTTCCGACAAGCTCTCCAAGACCGCCGTCCAGATCTTCAAGGATCGTGGCGTCGAGGTCGACTATCTGCCCGACCTCGGCAAGGACAAGGAGAAGCTGCTCGAGATCATCGGTAATTATGATGGTCTCGCCATTCGCTCGAACACCAAGGTGACCGAGAAGGTCATCGCCGCGGCGAAGAATCTCCGCGTCATCGGCCGCGCCGGCATCGGCGTCGACAATGTCGACATTCCGGCGGCGACGGCGAAGGGCATCATCGTGATGAACACGCCCTTCGGCAATTCGATCACCACCGCCGAGCACGCCATCGCGATGATCTTCGCGACCGCCCGCCAGATCCCCGAGGCGAACGCCTCGACCCAGGCCGGCAAGTGGGAGAAGAACCGCTTCATGGGCGTCGAGGTGACGGGCAAGACGCTCGGCATCATCGGTTGCGGCAATATCGGCTCGATCGTCGCCGAGCGCGGCGTCGGCCTGAAGATGCGCGTCATCGCCTTCGATCCGTTCCTGTCGCCCGAGCGCGCCATTGATCTCGGCGTCGAGAAGGTCGATCTGGACGAACTGTTCCGTCGCGCCGACTTCATCACGCTGCACACGCCGCTGATCGACAAGACCCGCGGCATCATCGACGCCAACGCGATCGCCAAGATGAAGGACGGCGTCCGCATCATCAATTGCGCGCGTGGCGGTCTGGTCGTCGAGAAGGATCTCGCCGAGGCGCTGAAGTCCGGCAAGGTCGCCGGCGCCGGCTTCGACGTGTTCGAGGAAGAGCCCGCGACCGAGAACGTGCTGTTCGGTCTGCCGAATGTCGTCGCGACGCCGCATCTCGGCGCCTCGACCACGGAAGCGCAGGAGAACGTCGCGCTGCAGGTAGCCGAGCAGATGGCCGACTACCTGGTCAAGGGCGCGGTCTCCAACGCGCTGAACATGCCCTCCATCACCGCCGAGGAAGCGCCGCGCCTGACGCCGTTCGTCAAGCTCGCCGAACAGCTCGGCTCGTTTGCCGGCCAGCTCACCGAGACCGGGATCAAGGCGATCAAGCTCGAATATGAGGGCGAGGTCGCGGAGATGAATGTCCGTGCGCTCACCGCCGCGGCGCTCGCCGCCGTGCTGCGTCCGCAGCTGCAGACCGTCAACATGGTCTCGGCCCCGGCGATCGCCAAGGAGCGCGGCATCGCCGTCGAGGAAGTCCGTCGCGAGCAGCAGGGCGCCTACGAGAACTACATCCGCCTGACGGTCACCACCGAACGGCAGGAGCGTTCGGTCGCCGGCACGGTGTTCGGCGACGTCAACCCGCGCATCATCCAGATCAAGGGCATCAACATGGAGGCCGAGCTCGGCCCCCACATGCTCTACGTCACCAACAAGGACAAGCCGGGCTTCATCGGCCGCTTCGCCAGCCTGCTCGGCGCCGAGGGCATCAACATCGCGACCTTCAACCTCGGCCGCAAGGCCGCCGGCGAGGATGCGATCGCGCTGATCGAAGTCGACGAGGCGATCTCGGACAGCGTCATCGACCGCGTCAGCGCGCTCGAGGGCGTCGTCCAGGCCAAGCGCCTGAGCTTCTGAGACCTCGTCTCACCGTTGGAATGAAAGGGGCGACGGGCAACCGTCGCCCTTTTTCTTTGGTGCGCGTTCCGAGGCGGGGTCCGCGCCAGGCCCATGCTTCCGGTCCGATGCCGGTGATAGGGCTTGTCGGTGTCGAAGGTTGCGGCTCGGCCGGACACCCTCCGTCCTCCCCGCGAAGGCAGGGATCCATTCAGCCCGCTTGACCCCCGCATGAAACGCTCAGAAATCGCGGATGAATGGATCCCGGGCCAGGCCCGGGATGACGGCGAGCGTGGGACATCAAGGCGCCATCTCTTGCGGGTGCCGCAATGCGACACGCGCCTAGCAACTGGAAACTACCGCCCGAACGCCCGGATCTTCGCCAGGCTCAACTGCGCGATGGCGATGCCGCCGAGGATCAGCGCGTAGCCGGCGCCATGGAACCAGCGCGGCTGCTCGCCGAGGAAGAGGATGGCGATGATCGAGCCGAACACCGGCAGCAGATGGAAGAATGGCCCGGCGCGGTTGGGCCCGATCAGCGCGACGCCGCGGTTGAAGAACATGTAGGCGACGACCGAGGGGATGACGACGACATAGGCGAGGACCGCGAAGGTGAGCGGTGTCGCGTGCATCACCTTGCCGGAGGCGATCTCGAGCGCGAAGAAGGGCAGGATCATGATCGCCCCGGCGGGAATGGTGAAGCCGAGCATCGACAGATAGTGGATGCGCGGCCCCTTCTTCAAAAGCGCCGAATAGAAGCCGTAGCAGCTGATCGCGACCAGCATGACGATGTCGCCGATGTTGAGCGTCTGATGCAGCAGCACGGCCGGATCGCCGCGGCAGACGATCAGGATGACGCCGGAGAGCGACAGGCAGACGCCGGTGATCTGCGCGGCCGACATGCGGTCCTTGAACAGGATCAGCGACCAGACGCCGATGACGAGCGGCGCGATCGACTGCATCAGCAACCCGTTCAGCGCCTCGGTATATTGCAGCCCGTAATAGGCGAGCGTGTTGTAGGCGCCGATGCCGGAGGCGGCGAGCAGCAGCATGATGCCGAGGCTGCCCCGGATCGCCGGCCAGTCGCGCCTCAGATGCGGCCAGGCGAAGGGCAGGATGATCAGCGACGCGCCGAGCCAGCGGATCTGCGCCAGCGCCACCGGCGGGATCGAGCCGACGACGTAGCGGCCGAGCACGATGTTGATCGCCCAGAACAGGAAGGTCAGCGCGAGCAGGAGATAGGGCCGGTTGAACAACCAGGAGAAGGCCCGGGCGAGAAGCGACATGGATGGCCTCGAACAGCGGAAAGTCTGGATAGCCCCGTCGGGCCGCCGCTGCCAAGGGGGCGGCCCTCGTCTCCCTTCCCCTTGTGGGAGGGGCGGGGTGGGGGTACTGCCTCGGCCTGCGCCCCGATGGGGCTGCGCCGGCACCCTCCCTGGCTCTCGCTACAAGAGAGGAGGGGACCTACCGCGCGCTTCGAGAGAGGAATCGGATGGCCGTACCGGCGAGCAAGGACGAGCTTCTCGAAGCGATCGGCTCCAGCTTTGACAAGCTGATGAAGGATCTCGCCACGGTTCCGCCCGAGCGGAGCGGGGAGAAGACGCTCACGGGCCATGTCAGGGGCAGCGTCATGAGCGTGCACGACCTCGTCGCCTATCTGACGGGCTGGAACGAGCTGGTGCTGAAGTGGCATGCGCGGCGCGCGGCGGGGCAGCCGGTCGATTTTCCCGAGACTGGCTACCGGTGGAACCAGCTCGGCGCGCTGGCGCAGAAATTCTACGCGGACTACGCCGGTCTTCCTTTCGAGGCGCTGCTGCGGCGCCTCGCGGAAGCGAAGGATCGCATTGTCGCGCTGATCGAGAGCCAGGACGACGCGGCGCTCTATGGCGCGCCCTGGTACGAGACCTACACGATGGGCCGGATGATCCAGTTCAACACGGTGTCGCCCTATGCCAATGCGCGCGGCCGGCTGCGCAAGTGGAAGAAGCAAAACGGCGTCGCCTGACCAGACGCGCCGCGTTTTCCACACGGCGAGCGCAATTGCGGCGCAGCGATACCACAATCACCCGCTATGCGGGCAATGGCCTTGCCGCACGCTGCGGGAAGGCGCGTTCGATCCGTCGTGGAAACTCAGCATGCCCAAGAAGATTCTCGCCCTGTCGCTGGCGTTTCTCGCCGCCTCCGCGGCGCCGGTTCTTGCCGGCGACGTCTCCGTCGAGAGCCGAATCACCGCCGTGACGGTGCATCCGCAGAGCGCGGCGATCCAGCGCGAGGCGGGCTTCTCCGTGCCGGCCGGCGTCAGCGTGCTGGTGGTCGACGATCTGCCCGCCGACATGGCGCCGGACAGCCTGCGGGTCGAGGGGCTGGCAGCGGGCGGCGTCACCATCCGCTCGGTCGAGACGCGCCCGCGCGACGCCGATCCCGACAGCGACCCGGTGCGCAACGGCATCGAGGCCGAGATCGACGGGCTGAACGATCGCATGCGCGGCCTCGACGACCGCCTCGCCGCGCTCGACCTCAGGGTCCGGTTCGTCGATGGACTGGCCGAAAGCCTGCCGCAAGGCCTCGCCAGGGGTTTTGCCGACGGCAAGCCGGTCGGCGACTGGATCGGCACGGCCGAGGGGCTCGGCCTCGAACGGGAGAAGATCGCCGGCCTGCGCGCCGCGGTCATGGTCGAGAAGCGGGCGCTGGAGAAGACGATCGCCGGCCGTCAACGCGCGCTCGACATGCTGCCGCCGCCGCTGCCGAAGCGGGTCGCGCGCGTGGAGATCACGGCCGACCGACCGGCCGAAGGCCGCCTGACGCTCGGCTATCGGACGCAGGCCGCCGGCTGGACGCCGGCCTATGACCTGTCGCTGGCGCTTGGCGAGGAGCGCGCGGCGCCGAAGCTCGAACTCGTCCGCCGCGCGGAGCTGCACCAGGAGACGGGCGAGGACTGGAGCCATGTCGCGCTGGTGCTGTCGACCGCCCGCCCGGCCGAAGGCACGCAGGCGCCGGAGCTGTTCGAGAGCATCGTCCGCTTCGTGCCGCGCTTCGAGGCGAAGGAGCGCGAATCGCTGGCGCTTGCCCGGCCCGCGCCGGCCGCTGCGCCGCCGGTCGCCGAGGCGCGGGGCGGCGGCTATGACGCGATCGGCCTCGCCGAGGCGGTGGCCGATTTCGGCGATTTCCGCGCCGAGTACCGGATCAAGGATCCGGTCTCCGTCGTCTCGGGCGAGGGGCTGCGCTCGATCCGAATCGGCGCCGAGAGCCTGGAGCCGTTGCTGGAGGTGCGCGCGGTACCGGCGATCAACGAATCGGCCTATCTGACGGCGCGCTTCAAGAATGTCTCCGGCGCGCCCTATCTCGGCGGCGAGGCGGTGCTCTATCGCGACGGCGCCTTCGCCGGAACGGTGCCGCTCCCCTTCACGGCGCCGGACGACGAGGTCACGCTCGGCTTCGGCGTCGACGACAAGGTCTCGGTCACCCGCGCCACCGTGCAGCGGCAGACCGGCGAGCGCGGGCTGATTTCGTCGAAAAAGACGGACGAGCGCCGCTATCGGATCAAGGTCGAGAATCGCCACAGGCGTTCGATGCCGATTGTCGTGCTCGACCAGCTGCCCGTCGCCGAGGCGGACGCGATCGCGATCGAGCCGCTTTCCGCGGCGACGCCGCCGACCGAGACCGCCGTCGACGGCCGTCGCGGCGTCGTTGCGTGGCGCTACGACTATGCGCCGGGCGAGACGAAGGAGATCCACAATGCCTTCTCCATCACCTGGCCCGCCGATCAGGAGGTTTTCTGGGCGAATTGACGTCGTGAGATGGCTCGGCGGGGGTCGCGCGCGTGATACGGAGTCTATATAGTCCGCGCGCCTTGTGCCGGTGGTTTGCCGGCGTTGGGGCCTATCGCGCGCCGCGCATCGCGGCATAAGCTGTGGCAGCACGTCTAAAAGGGTAGTTTCAATGGCGAATGTAGTCGTCGTCGGATCGCAATGGGGCGACGAGGGCAAGGGCAAGATTGTCGACTGGCTCTCCGAGCGCGCCGACATCGTCGTGCGCTTCCAGGGCGGTCACAATGCCGGCCATACGCTCGTCATCGACGGCGTCTCCTACAAGCTCAGCCTGCTGCCGTCCGGCGTGGTGCGCACCGGAAAGCTCGGCGTCATCGGCAATGGCGTCGTCATCGACCCGCACGCGCTGGTCGCCGAGATCGGTCGCCTCGAGGCGCAGGGCGTGCATGTTTCGCCGGAGAATCTCCGCATCGCCGAGAACGCCGCGCTGATCCTGTCGCTGCACCGCGATCTCGACGCCTTCCGCGAAAACAGCAATTCCGGTACCCGCATCGGCACGACCAAGCGCGGCATCGGCCCTGCCTATGAGGACAAGGTCGGCCGCCGCGCCATCCGCGTCATGGACCTCGCCGACCTGCCGGCCCTGCGCGGCAAGATCGAGCGCCTGCTGGCGCATCACAACGCGCTGCGCCGAGGCCTCGGCCAGGACGAGATCCAGGCGGAGACGCTGTACGAGGAACTCGCCTCGGTCGCCGACAAGGTGCTGCCCTTCATGGATTCGGTCTGGCAGCTGCTCGATCGCGAGCGTCGCGCCGGCAAGCGAATCCTGTTCGAGGGCGCCCAGGGCGCGCTGCTCGACATCGACCACGGCACCTATCCGTTCGTGACCTCGTCCAACACGGTCGCCGGCCAGGCCGCGACCGGTTCGGGCGTCGGACCAGGCGCCGTCGGCTACGTGCTCGGCATCACCAAGGCCTATACCACCCGCGTCGGCGAGGGGCCGTTCCCGACCGAGCAGACCGGCGAGGTCGGCGATTTCCTCGGCACGCGCGGCCATGAATTCGGCACGGTGACGGGCCGCAAGCGCCGTTGCGGCTGGTTCGACGCCGTGCTGGTGCGCCAGACGGTCCGCACCTCGGGCATCACCGGCATCGCGCTGACCAAGCTCGACGTGCTCGACGGCCTTGAAGAAATCAAGATTTGCGTTGGATATAAGCTCGACGGCCGTGAGATCGATTACCTCCCGGCCTCGCAGGCGGCGCAGGCCCGGGTCGAGCCGATCTACGAGACGCTGGAGGGGTGGAAGGATTCCACCGCCGGCGCCCGCAGCTGGAACGATCTGCCGGCCCAGGCCGTGAAATACGTTCGCCACGTTGAGGAGCTGATCGGTGCGCCGGTCGCGCTCCTGTCGACCAGCCCGGAACGCGACGATACAATTCTGGTTCAGGATCCGTTCCAGGACTAAGGCTGCCGATCGCAGGCGCCGGTTCGGACGTGTCAGTTAGTAGAATGGGACGATGACCGACTATTACGCGGTATTGAAAAAGGCGGTGTCCGGGTTCGAGTCCGAATCCGGAGACGCGCGTCGTTCGGTTTACGACAAGGCGCGCACCGCGCTGATCGCCCAGTTGAAGTCGATCGATCCCCCGCTGACGACCTCCGAGATCTCGCGCCAGCGACTTGAGCTGGAAGAGGCGATCCGCAAGGTGGAGCGCGAGGCGAGTGCCGCCCGCGCGACGCCGGTCCGGGTCAGCGCCGCGGCCGCCGTGGCCGAGGCGCTCGCGGCGAGCCCGGAACCCGAGCGGTCCGTGGCACCCGAGCCGGAGCTGGAGCCGGAGCCAGAGCCGGAGCCGGAGCCGGAGGAGATCCCGGTCGCGGAGCCCGAGCCGCCGCGTCCGGAGCCCGTGGCCGCGCCGCGCCCGGCTCCGCGGGCCGCCGAGCCGGTGCGCCAGGCCCCGGCGCCCGTTCCGCCGCCGCGTGTCGAGGCGCCGCCGCCGGTCATCGAGGCGATCGATGACGAGCCGGAGCAGGTGGCCGAGCCGGAGCATGGCTGGCATGAGATCGAGGCCGAGCCGGAGCCGATCCGCCCCGTGCCGCCGATCCAGCCGCAATGGCCTCAGGTTACGCCGAAGTCCGATTTCGCGCAGGATCGCCGGGGTTCGCAGGGCACTGGCCGGCGCGAGCCGCGCCTTTCGCTGGAGCCCGACGAGCCTCGCTTCGACATCGACGACGACATCGAAGCAGGCCGCCGGTTGTCGGCCGACGCCGACTGGGCGCCCGAGCCGTTCCACGACGATCCCATGGTCGACCCGATCGCCGACGAGCCGCGCGGCCGCAAGGCGCGGGCCGCCAAGCGCGAGCGTGGCGCCGACCGTGACACCTATACGGAGCGCAAGAAGCCCTCGCGCTGGCCGACGCTGATCCTGCTGATCCTGATCGGCCTGCTGCTTGGCGGCATCGCCGCGCTTGCCTGGTCGCAGCGCAGCGTCGTCCAGGACGTGATCGGCGACCTGATCGATTCGGCCGAGCAGGGTGGGTCGAAGCCGACCCTGAGCGAGGATCCCGAGCCGGCGCCGGCCGTTACCAAGAATGCCGACCGCCTGGGTGGGGCGCCCGACGACACGCCGCCGAAGGCCGTGCGGACCGTCGACGCCGAGCCGGCGCCCGACGATCAGGAGATGGATCCGCTCGCCGGTGTCGTGGCGCCCGAGGGCACCCGTCCCGCCGCCGCGCCCGAGACGCCCGCGCCCGCCGAGGCGCCGGTGCCCCAGCCGGCCCCCGCCGCGGCCGACACGGGCGCAGCCGGTGCCGACGATTCCCTCGTCGCGCAGAAGGCGATCCTCTACGAGCAGCCGACGGATGGCAGCCAGAACGTCAAGATCGTCCCCGCGACGGCGACGTGGCGGTTCAATCCCAATTCCTCGAATGGCCCGGAGATCCAGGCCAATCTGGAAGTGCCCGAGAAGGGCATGAAGGTGACGCTGAACATCCGAAAGAACAATGACAGCGCGCTGCCGGCCAGCCACCTGGTCGAGATCGTGGTCGATACGCCGGCCGATTTCGCCGGTGGCGGCGTCAAGTCCGTCCCCGCGCTGGTGATGAAGCCGACCGAGGAATCGCGCGGCCAGCCGCTCGACGGCGCGGCGGCGAAGGTCGCCGACGGCTTCTTCTGGATCGCCTTCTCCAACGACGCCCAGCCGATGGCGCAGAACGTCGCCCTGATGCGCGAGCGCAACTGGATCGACCTGCCGATCGTCTACAACAACGATCAGCGCGCCATCCTGACCTTCGAGAAGGGAACACCGGGCCAGCGCGTCTTCGAGAAGGCGATGGCGGCCTGGGGCAGCAACTAGGCGTGACCCTCGAGACCTAGCGGGATGACCATGAAGCTAAGGCTCATCCTGCATGGCAAGGCGGCGCGCGAGCCGCGCGTGCGCGCCGCGGTGCATGCCGTGCGCGACGACGGCCACGAGATATCGGTCCGCGTCACCTGGGAGGCGGGCGATGCCGGCCGCTTCGCCACCGAGGCGGTCGCGGAAGCGCGGAACGGCCTGGTCGACGCCATCGTCGCCGGCGGCGGCGACGGAACCGTCAACGAGGTGTTCGCGCTGGCGCTGGCGGCCAATCCGCCGGAGCGCTGCAGCTTCGGAATCCTGCCGCTCGGAACGGCGAATGATTTCGCGCGTTCGAACGGGCTGCCGGTCGACGACCTCGCGGCCTGCCTGCGTCGTGTCACCACGACGGTGGCGCGGCCGATCGACATCGGGACGCTGAACGGGCGCGTCTTCATCAATCTGGTATCCGGCGGCTTCGGGTCGCGCGTCACGGTCGAGACCGATCCGGAACTGAAGCGGCGGCTCGGCGGGCTCGCCTATGTCGTGACGGGCGTGACCCGCTTTCGCGAACTCTCCGCCAGCCGCGGCCGTATCCGCGCCGAGGGCTTCGACTGGGAGGGAAGCTTCATCGCCCTCGCCGTCGGCAATGGCCGGCAGGCGGGCGGGGGCATCGTGCTCTGTCCCGATGCGCGGCTCGATGACGGACTGCTCGATTTGATGATCCTGCCGGAACTCGTCGGCGACGCGCGGCTCGATGCCCTGTCGCAGCTGTTCCGCCAGGGCGCGGCCGCCGTTCCCAACCTGCAGGTGACGGCGCGCTCGTCCTGGTTCGAGTTCGAATCGGACGAGGATCTCTTCGTCAATCTCGACGGCGAGCCGGTGAAGGCCAGGACTTTCCGCATCGAATGCCGCCCGGCCGCGCTCCGCGTGCATCTCGGGCCGACGCCGCTTTTCGCGACCGCATAGCAGCTATCCCCACCCGGCTCTTGCGTCGGTCGCCGTCCTCGGCCATCCTCGCGCCATTCCGAGGGGTGTTCGCTGACGCGAGCTGAGATGGCCAGGGGCCGAACCCTTCGAACCTGATCCGGGTCATGCCGGCGAAGGGACGGGAAGCTGGTTCAAGTCGTCACTCGTTCACCGCCACAGGCATGTCTCGTCCGTAGTCCGGAGGAGCGGCTGCGCCATGGCGGCAAGGGCTGAGTACGATACGCCCGATCGAGGCAGGGGCTGGCTGGATGGCCTGGTGCGGGCGATCATCGTCGCCGCCGCGCTGCTCGCCGTCTGGCAGGCGGTGATCCTCGTCTTCGCGCCGCCGCCCTTCATGCTGCCGCCGCCCGCCCGCGTCTGGCGGGCGCTGGTCGAGCGGCCGGATCTCTGGCGGCGTGATGCCGTTACCACCCTGATCGAGACCGTCGTCGGGCTTTGCACCGGCGCGCTCGCTGGCATCGCGCTGGCGCTGGTGATGACCTTCATTCCGGCGATCCGGCGCATCCTGATGCCGCTCCTGATCGTCACCCAGGCCTTTCCCGTCTTCGCCATCGCGCCGCTCCTGGTGCTCTGGTTCGGCTTCGGCATCGGCTCGAAGATCGTCATGGCGACGATCGCCATCTTCTTTCCCGTCGCCTCCGCCTTCCATGACGGCCTGACGCGCACCGATTCCGGTCTCGTCGACCTCGGCCGGCTCTACCGGGCCCGTCGCTGGCAGGAGATCCTCTATCTGCGCGTGCCCCATGCGCTGCCGGCGCTCGCCTCCGGCCTTCGCGTCGCCGCCGTCTACGCGCCGGTCGGCGCGCTGATCGGCGAGTGGGTCGGCGCATCCTCCGGGCTCGGCTACGCCATGCTGATGGCGAACGGCCGCGCGCAGACCGACGTCATGTTCGCCGCGCTCGTGCTGCTGGCGGCGATGGCCGTGCTCGTCCGCGCCGCGGTCGATTTCGCCACGCGCCGCATCGCGCCCTGGGCGCCGGAAACCCTTTCCTGAAACCAACCGAAAAAGGAAACGCATCCATGAAACTCAGCATCCGGCTTGCCGCGCTGGGCCTCGCGGCGGCCCTTTCGATCGCTCCGGCGCAAGCGGCCGACAAGCTGACCCTGCTGCTCGACTGGTTCTACAACCCGGACCACGCGCCGCTGGTGATCGCCCAGGAGAAGGGGATCTTCGAGAAGCATGGCCTCGAGGTCGAGATGATCGCGCCGGCGGATGCCAGCGCGCCGCCCCGCCTGGTGGCGGCCGGTCAGGCCGACATCGCCATCACCTACCAGCCCGACCTGATGCTGCAGGTGAAGGAAGGCCTGCCGCTGACCCGCATCGGCACGCTGATCGAGACGCCGCTCAACGCGCTGATCGTGCTGCAGGACGGGCCCATCAAGACGCTGGCGGATCTCAAGGGCAAGAAGATCGGCTACTCGGTCGCGAGCCTGCAGAACGCCTATATCGGCACCGTCCTCGCTTCGGCCGGGCTGAGCGAGAAGGACGTCGAGATGGTCAACGTCAATTTCAACCTCTCGACCTCGCTGATGTCCGGCCAGGTCGACGCGGTGATCGATGGCTATCGCAATGTCGAGCTGATCCATCTCGGTCTCGAGGGCAAGCCCGGCAAGGCCTTCTTCCTCGAGGAGCACGGCGTGCCGGCCTATGACGAGCTGATCTATGTGACGCGCAACGAACTGCGCGATGACCCGCGCATGGCGCGCTTCCTCGCCGCCGTCGAGGAGGCGACGATCTACCTGACCAACCATCCCGACGAGGCGCAGGAGGTGTTCGTGAAGTCGCATGCCGAACTCGACGACCGGCTGAACCGCGATTCGTTCCGCGCCACGCTGCCGCGCTTCGCCAAGCGGCCGGCGGCGCTCGATATCGGCCGCTACGAGCGCTTCGCCGCGTTCATGAAGGAGAAGGGGTTGATCGAGACGATCCCGCCGATCGACAGCTACGCCATCGCGCCGCGCTGACCGACCCGAGGCCGGCCACCCGCGGGCGGGCGGCCGGCCGTCTCAGGCCGGGGTGCCGGCGATTTCGGTCTGCATCGACGGCGTGGGTTCCGGGTCGTCCGGCAGGCCGGCGAGGCGCAAGCCTTCCAGGTATTTGTCGAGCAGCGGCCCCGACAGGTTCTTGATGCCGGCGGCGATGCCGCCGATCGTCAGGCCGGGGTTCTCGGCCAGCAGCCGCCGGACCGCGCTGCGGGCGAGCGTCGACTGGCCGGCCAGCGCGGCGGAAGTGGCGAGCAGCCGGTAGGCCCACACCATGCCGGGCCGCCCATGCAGCGCGCGTCCGGCGAAATGCGCTGCCTCGGCATAGCGGCCGAGCAGGAAATGGCAGGTCGCGATCCCGGCATAGGCATTGAACTGGATCGGATCCTCGGGGCTGAGCGCGATCGCCTTCTCGAAGCTGCCGATCCCGCCTTCCGGGTCTCCGGAATAGGCCTTGACGTAGCCGAGGCGGGTCCAGGCCCAGGCGAAGGTGGTGTCGAGGCTGATGGCCCGCTCGATATAGACAAGCGCCCGCGACTGATCGGTCATCAGGATCGAGAAGGTCGCGCCGATGGCCGTCATGACCAGCGGGTCGGCCTCGCCCGTCTCGGCCGCCTGCTCGGCGAGCGCGAGCGCGGTGCTGCGGTCGTGAACCGGATCCTCGGACCAGAGGTAGGTGACCTGCTGGCTCAGACACCAGGCCTTCAGGCTCAACGCGGCGCCGGAATGCGGATCCGAGGCCAGCGCCTGCTCCAGCAGCGCCAGCGCGGCAGCATTGTCCTCGCGCCGGTGCGCCCAGAAGTGCGGCATCGCCTTCAGGACCAGATCATGCGTCCGGAGCGAATCGGCGGCCTTGCGCTTCGCCCGCTCGATCTCGGCGCCCCGCACGGCCGGCCGGAGCGCGCCGGCGACCAGCGTCGCGACATCGTCCTGCAGGGTGAGGGGATCGTGCACGGTGCCGTCCTTGCGGCCGGACCAGAGATGCGCCCCGGTCTCGGCCTCGACAAGCTGCGCGGTGACCCGCAGCGTGTCGCCCGCCTTGCGGACGCTGCCCTCGATGACGTAGCGCACGCCGAGGTCGCGCGCGAGCGAGCGCACGTCGGTCGGCTTGTTCTTGTAGGTGAAGGCCGAGTTGCGGGCGATGACGCGGATGTCGCGCACGCGCGACAGCGTCGCCGTCATTTCCTCGACGACGCCGTCGGCGAAGCCTTCCTGATCGCGCGACGACGAGAGGTCGTCGAACGGCAGCACCACGGCCAGCGGCCTGAGGTCAGGCGCCTGCGCGCGCTGCAAGGTCGGTACGCCGAGCGTCTCGGGCGTCAGCATCTGGCCGGGCGTCGGCGCCAGATTGGGCAACGGCTTGCCCGCCGGCATCCAGAACCAGGCCTCGACGGGGTAGGGGACGCTTCTGAGATGCAGGAAACCGGCCGGGCGGAAGGCGGCGGCCGGTTCGCCGAGCAATTGCCAGCGCACGGAATGGGTGATGGCGATGCCGCCGGGCGGGGCCGCCGTCTGCATGCGCATGGCGAAGCCGATCGCGGCGCCGAAGCGATCATCATCCGTCAGGATGATGTCGGCCAGCACGATCGCGGCACGGACTTCGACCGGCGCACGGTCGCGCGCCGCGTTGCGGGCGGCCATGGCGGTCTGGAAGGCCATGGTCCATTCGACGGCGTCGAGCACGCTGGGAAATTCGATCAGGCCGCCATCGCCCATCGTCTTGATGATGTGGGCGCCGTAGCGTGCGAGATTCGGGCGGACGAGGGTCCGGTAGATCGCGCGCATTTCCCGAATCGCGCCCAGCTCGTCGCGCTGGATGAGTTCGGAATATCCGACCACATCCAAAGCAGCGATCACTGTCAGACGACGACGCGGTCGCGCCATGCCGAACCTCGAACCCAATGGAATGAGCTATGGGGGCATCCGCACTTTACGCTGCGGCACGCCTATTCGCCGGATACAATATCACGGCGACTTTCGCAATAGGTTCGTTTCGAAAGAAAGGTGAAATATCATCGCGCGGGCGGGGGTGTGCGGTCCGGATGACCGCTACCCGGCCCGCGCTCAGGCGTCGCTCGCCAGCAGTTCGTCGTCGCCATGGCCGCGCTCGAGGTCGCGCGCCCCGCGGCGCACGGCCTTCTGCACCTTCTCGAAGGCGCGCACCTCGATCTGGCGGACGCGCTCGCGGCTGACGCCGAATTCGGCGGACAGTTCCTCCAGCGTCATCGGATCGTCGGCGAGGCGGCGCGCCTCGAAGATGCGGCGTTCGCGCTCGTTCAGAACGCCCATCGCGTCGCGCAGGAGCTTGCGCCGGTTGTCGGCCTCTTCCTGGTCGGCGAGGATGGTTTCCTGGTTGTCGCTGTCGTCGACCAGCCAGTCCTGCCATTCGCCGCCCTCGGCGTCGGCGCGCAGCGGCGCGTTCAGCGAGGCGTCGCCGCCGAGACGGCGGTTCATCGAGATGACGTCGTCGGTGGTGACGCCGAGCTTGGTCGCGATCTGCTCCACCTGGTGCGGCTTCAGATCGCCTTCCTCCAGCGCCTGGATCTGGCTCTTCATCTTGCGAAGATTGAAGAATAGGCGCTTCTGGTTGGCGGTCGTGCCCATCTTGACCAGGCTCCACGAGCGCAGGATGTACTCCTGGATCGAGGCCTTGATCCACCACATCGCATAGGTCGCGAGGCGGAAGCCCTTTTCGGGCTCGAACCGCTTCACGGCCTGCATCAGGCCGACATTGCCCTCGGAGATCACCTCGCCGATCGGCAGGCCGTAGCCGCGATAGCCCATGGCGATCTTCGCCACGAGGCGCAGGTGGCTCGTCACCAGCCTGTGCGCGGCGCTGCGGTCGTCATGCTCCTTATATGCTTTGGCAAGCATGTATTCTTCATCCGGCGCGAGCATGGGAAAGCGCCGGATATCGTCGAGATAGCGTGAGAGTCCGGCTTCGCCGGACGCGATGACAGGAAGACTTGCTCTGGCAGCCATGTGCCCCCTCCGTTCTTGCCGGCGCTCCCCGAAAGCCAACGCCGGTCGCGGCCACTTTGGCCCGCATCGGGATATATAGGCACGAAATACAAGTTTAACAGGACCGCGCCTTGCGGTTTCGGTTCACAGTCCGTTGAAGGTTTCGATCAGCTCGGCGAGATCGGCAGGCGGTTCGGATTCGAAACGCATCGTCTCGCCCGTCGCCGGATGCTCGAAGCCGAGCAGCCAGGCATGCAGCGCCTGGCGCGGGAAGCGCGACACCACGGTCCGGGCCGGCTCGGGCAGGCGCGCCGCCTTGGTCAGGAACCCCTTGCCATATTCCTGGTCGCCGATCAGCGGCAGCCCCATCGCGGCCATATGGACGCGGATCTGGTGCGTGCGGCCGGTCTCGAGGCGAAGGTCGAGCAGGCTGGCGATCGGCGCCGCCTGGTCGCCGAAGCGCTGCGAGACGGTATAGTGCGTGATCGCTTCCTTGCCGCCCGTTTTCAGCACGGCCATCTTCAGGCGGCTGGTCGGCGAGCGCCCGATCGGCGCGTCGACCATGCCGTAGGGCAGGGCGGGCACGCCCCAGACGATCGCCTGGTAGCCGCGTTCCAGCGGACCGCTGCGGCCGTGATCGGCGAACTGGATCGAGAGCCGCTTGTGGGCGCGATCGTTCTTGGCGACCACCATCAATCCGGTCGTGTCCTTGTCGAGCCGGTGCACGATGCCGGGCCGACGCACGCCGCCGATGCCGGACAGGCTGTCGCCGCAATGGGCGATCAGCGCGTTGACCAGCGTGCCGCTCCAGTTGCCGGCGGCGGGATGCACGACGAGGCCGGCCTGCTTGTCGATGACCAGCAGGTCCTCGTCCTCGTAGACGACGTCGAGCGGGATCGGTTCGCCTTCGGGCTCGGCCGGGACGGCCGGCGGCACGGCGACGCGGATGACGTCGCCCGCGTTGACCGCCTTTTTGGCCTCCACTATGGTCGCGCCGCCGATCGTGACGTGGCCGGCCTCGATCAGGGATTTGAGGCGGCTGCGGGACAGATCGGCGATCGCGGCGGCCAAATAGGCATCGAGGCGTCGGCCCGCCGCGTCCGGTTCGACCACGAGGTCGACGATTTCCTCGCCGTCATCCGGAAACTGGTCCATGGCTAATTCTTCATCCTCTTCGGCCCCCAACGCGCCCGATCCGTCGCCACATCAGGACGACGCGCCGCTCGATCCGGCGATGGAGCGCGTCCGGCAGAAATTGCGGCGGTTGATCCTGGTATCGGGCACGACGGTCCTGGTCGGCTTTCTCGCCGTGCTGTTCGCCGTCATGTACAAGATCGCTCCCGACCGAAGCAAGTCCGCTCTGCCGGCGGGCGCCGGGGAGGTGGCCCTCGCCGATGTGCTGCCGGCCGGGGCGCGCATCGTCTCGACGGCGCTCGACGGCAGCCTGTTGGCGCTGACCATCGAGGCCGCCGGCGCGACGCGGATCGTCGTCGTCGATATCGGCACCGGCACGGTCGTGCGTCGGATCGATCTCGCGCCCTAGGACGACGCGACGGCAGGGGCGGCCGCGTGAAAAGTTCTTCACAGGCTCGTACAAGAAGTTTTCACGCCGGCCTTGCCAAGCTCCGGCCCGATCGATATATCCCCGTTCATCCGATGCAAACGGATTGTGCGCCCTTCGTCTAGCGGTTAGGACATCGCCCTCTCACGGCGAAAGCAGGGGTTCGATTCCCCTAGGGCGTACCAACGTTTGCTCGCTTGATCTCTCCGAAAATTCAGTGATATTCGCCGCGAGCCGCTTCGCGTGTGTGTGGTCTTGTCGCGCGTGACGCTTGCGGCCGATGCTTCGCCGGCTGCTTCATCAAATCTCCATCTTCCTGAGACGCGACCGTCATGCGGGGCGCTTATCCGGTTCGGGCATTTTCCCTTCCCGAAAGGACGTCCCGATGCGTTTGCGCTCCCTCCTCGCCGCCGTCGCTGTGGTGGCCCTGGCCGGCCCGGCCGTGGCCGCCGAGACCTTCCCCGCCAAGCTCGCGGGCCATGCCTATCTCCCGGCCATGACGATGATCGCGCCGCCGGCCGATGCGCCGCGCGACGCCTTCGTCTCCGGCAAGTTCACCGGCAAGACGCGCAACGACGTGCCGATGAGCGTGATGGGCGACGTCGGCGCCGCCTATGGCAGCCATCCGACCGGCATCTCGCTGCCCTTCCTCGGCCAGCCGGTGCAGGGCATGTCCGGCTTCGCCATGAACCGCGCGCCGGACGGCAGCATCTACACGCTGACTGACAACGGCTTCGGCTCCAAGGTCAACAGCCCCGATGCGCTGCTGTTCTTCCACCGCATGAAACCGGATTTCGCCACCGGCAAGGTCGAGCGGCTGGAATCGGTGTTCCTGCGCGATCCCGACCACAAGGTGCCGTTCCGCATCGCCTATGAGGGCACGGAGAGCCGCTACCTGACCGGCGCGGACTTCGATTCCGAGAGCATCCAGGTGCTCGACGGCGAGGTCTGGATCGGCGACGAGTTCGGCCCCTACATCATCCGTGCCGCGCTCGACGGCCGCGTGCTCGCCGTATACGCGACGGAGCTCGGCGGCGAGGTGCTGCGCGGGCCGGATACGCCGGGCGTCACCGTGCCGGCCGTGCCGGGCAAGGACTTCCGCGTGCAGCGTTCCGGAGGCTATGAAGGCATGGCCCTGCAGCCGAAGACCAACCTGCTCTGGGCGATGCTGGAGAAGCCGCTGCTTGGCGCCGACGGCAAGCCGGAAGGCGACTTCCTCACCGTCATGACTTTCGACACCGGCAAGGGCGCCTGGACGGGCGACAGCTTCCGCTTCCGCCTCGCCGAGGGCGCGACCGCGATTGGTGACTTCAACTTCATCGATGACACGCGCGCGCTGGTGATCGAGCGCGACAATGGCGAAGGCGATCCGAGCCTCGCCTGCAAGGGAGAGGACAAGTCGGCCTGCTATCCGCTGCCGGCCAAGGTCAAGAACATCGTGCTCGTCGACACGGCCAGCGTCGACAAGGACGGCTATATCCGCCGCGTGGCCCAGATCGACCTGATGAACATTGCCGATCCCGACGGCAAGGCGATCGTCAAGACCGCCGCCGATCGCGACCTCGCGGGCGTCTTCACCTTCCCGTTCTTCACCATCGAGGACGTGATGCGCGTCGACGACACCCACATCATGGTGGCGAACGACAACAACCTGCCGTTCTCGGGCGGCCGCGAGATCGGCAAGGCCGCCGACAACGAGTTCATCCTGCTCGACGTGGCCGATTTCCTCGCCGCGAAGTAAGCGCGACAGGTCGACGGGCGGCGCAGGCGCCGCCCGTTTTCATTTCGGGCCGGCCCGGCGCGGCGTCGTCCGTTCCGCGCCGCCGACATAGTCGAGAAGCCCGGCGACGAGGTGATCGAAGGCGAGGCGCATGCGCCGCGCCAGCTTCAGGTCCTCGTGCATGGCGACCCAGCATTCGAGCGGATAGGCGAAAGCCTCCGGCAGGAGGCGGACCAGATCGGGATCGCGGCCCGCCAGCGGCGCCTGGCAGACGCCGATGCCGAGGCCGGCGCGGATTGCCGCGAGTTGGGTGGTGTCGCTGTCGGTGCGGAGCGTGAACGTCTCGCGGGAAAGCGGCAGGCCCATCTTCTGCAGGGCGCGCACCGCCGCCGTCTCGCGATCGAAACCGATGATCGCATGGCCGGCGAGCGCATCGAGCGTCGCCGGCGTGCCGCGTCGCTCCAGATAGCGCCGGTGCGCGTGCAGGCCGAGCTCGATCGCGCCGATGCGCCGCGCGAACAGGGCGCCCTGCGTCGGCGCCACCATGCGCACGGCGATGTCCGCCTCCCGGCGCAGCAGATCCTCATTGCGGTTCGACACCACGAGCTCGATCGCGATCTGCGGATAGAGCCGCTGGAACGGCTCCAGCAAGCGCGGCAGCACCTCCACGCCCACCACCTCGCTCGCCGCGATGCGGACGGAGCCGCGCTCTTCCGCCGCTTCGCCGGATGCCGTCCGCGCCAGGGCCTCGGCCGCCGCCGCCATCGTCTCCGCATGCGGGCGCAATTCCCGCGCTGCCTCCGTCGGCGCCAGGCCCGATTGCGAGCGCGTGAACAGGACGACGCTGAGCGCTGTCTCCAACTCGTCGACATGGCGGCCGACCGTCGGCTGCGTCAGTCTCAGGCCGCGCGCGGCGGCGGACAGGCTGCCCTCGTTCAGCACGGCGAGAAAAGACCGGAGATGATCCCAGGATGGCGTCATCATACGAATTTGCATGATCGATATCCGAAGTTCAACAATTCCGCATGAACCCCGTCGGCGTCATCCTGGTCCCGTCAACCAACACGGAGCAGGATCATGACGGAAGGCAAGACGGCGCTGGTGGTCGGCGCGACGGGCGGGGTCGGCGGCGCGGTGGCGCGCGCGCTGCTGGAGCGGGGCTGGAGGGTGCGGGGATTGGCGCGTGCGCCGGAGGCGGCAGCCGCGAAGCCCGGCGGGGCGGGGATCCGATGGGTCCAGGGCGATGCCATGAACGCCGCCGAGGTCGTCGCGGCCGCCGAGGGCGCGTCGGTCCTTTTCCATGGCGCCAATCCTCCCGGCTACCGCAACTGGAAGGGCCTCGCCATGCCGATGCTCGAGAGCACGATCGCCGCCGCGAAGGCGCATGGCGCGCGCATCGTCTTTCCCGGCACGGTCTATAATTTCGGGCCGGATGCACGCCCGCGGATCGACGAACGGTCGCCGCAGCGGCCGACCACCCGCAAGGGCAGGATCCGCGTGGCCATGGAGGAGCGGCTTCGCCAGGCGGCGGGGGAGGGCACGCCGGTCCTGATTGTCCGCGCCGGCGACTTCTTCGGTCCCGCGGCCGGCAACAACTGGTTCGGCGCGGCGATCGTCAAGGCGGGTGGCCCGGCGCGCCGGATCCGCTATCCGGGCAGGCCGGAGGCGGGCCATGCCTGGGCCTATCTGCCGGACCTGGCGGAGACGATCGCGTGCCTCGTCGAGCGCGGCGGAGAGCTCGCCCCGTTCGAGGTGTTCCATTTCCGCGGCCATTATTTCGAGCGCGGCATCGCGATGGCCGAGGCGGTGCGGGCGGCGCTCGGCCGGCCCGACATGCCGATCGGTCGGTTCCCTTGGTTCGCCGTCTATCTCGGCGCGCCGTTCGTCGAGACCTTCCGCGAATTGCTGGAGGTCCGCTATCTCTGGCGGGAGCGGCTCGAACTCGACAATGGCAAGCTGGTCGCCTTCCTGGGCGCGGAGCCGCATACGCCGCTTTCCGTGGCGATCAGGGAAACCCTGGAAGGCATGGGCAGCCTGCCGGAGCCGGCCGGCCGGCTCTCCGGGAAGGATCTTCTTCCGGCGTGGTGATCAGGGATTGCCGCCGGCGTGCTGCAGGGCGCGGATGCGTTCGGCCAGGCCACCGGCCGGAGGCGCCTCTTCGGGCGGCGGCGGCAGCTCGGTGACGAGGCTCGGCCCGTCGCCGCGCTCGGCCGCGAGCCGTGCCACCGCCGCGCCGAATTCGATCAGCTTGCCGCGCAGGAGCTCCGTCTCCTCGGCATTGGCGGTGCCGGTGCGCTGCTTCAGCGTCTCGATCTCGGCTTCAAGGCGCGCGTTCAGGGTTTCGAGCGCCGTGATCCGGCCGGCGAGCGCGATCCGCTCTTCCTTGCCGGCGATCGCGCCCATCTCGGCCGCCTCGGCCTCGACCAGCCGGACGGAGAGATCCTCGATGCGGCCATGCGCCTCCGCGAGGTCGGCCTCGCGCTTCTTCAGTTCGGCGACCGCGGCGCTGATCGCCGCCTCGCTCTCGCTCTGGCGGCCGCTCTGTTCCTCGGCCATGCGGCGCTGGATGGCGAGATTGGCCTTGAGCGAAGCCATCTCGCTCTCGAAGCCGGCGCTTTCGACCGTGCTGACGGTCGACGTCATCTTCATCGCGGCCAGCGCGTCGCGCAGATTGTCGAGCTCGGTGTCGCGGGCGATGATCTCGAGACGCTGCGCCTCGCGCTCGGAGGCCGACTGGCGCACGGCCTCTTCGGCGGCGGCGAGGGTCTCGCGGGTCAGCGCCAGCGTCCGCTCCGTCGTCGCGCGCTCCGCCGTGGCGGCGGCGAGCGCCAGATCGGTCTCCGCGACGCGCGTCTCCAGCTCCGCCCGGCGCGTCTCCAGCGCGACGATGTCATCGGCCGACAGCGACCCCTGCGCGGTCAGGTGCGTGATCACCTCGCGCTTGCGGTTGATGTCGATGAACTGTTCGGTGACCTGCGCCTTGAGGCGCTCGATGGTCTGGTTGAGGGTGCGGACCGAGAGCGCGAAGCCGGCGCGGAGCTGGTCCTTCTCGGCCTGGATCTCGGCCCGTGTCATTGGCAGCGTCCGCTCCATGTCGCGGCGCGTCAGGCGCAGCGCACGGCGCCAGAGCGGCGGACCGAGCACGAGGGCGACGAGTCCCGCCGACAGGAAGCCGAGTGCGAAATACATCACTGCTTCGATCAACGCATCGTCTCCCGATGTCGGTCGTGCCTGCGGCGGACCCAAGCGGCCCCGCCTTCAGACATCGGCGTCGCGCGCCACGCGCGCTCCTCCCTAATGACATCGTAAGAAGTCGAGTGTCCAGTCGCAACCGCGCGCGGAATGACACCGGCGCTGCTTCCCGCGCGGGTGTTGCGGCGGCGCCGTGACGGGGGGCACGCCCGAAGCGGAGGGAGTGCGATCAGAAGGGGTTCCAGGTCTGGCGGTCGGTGAACTTCAGATAGCCGACATTGAAGCCGAGGCGGGCGCCCACGCCCGACACGATCGGCACGATGAAGACGTCGTTGCGCGAGAGCACCGTCATGCCGACGCCGCCGACCAGATAGGCCGAGCCGTTGACGCCGCCATAGCGGGTGTAGAGCGCGCTGATCGAGGGGAGGTTGTAGACCAGCATCATCACGCGCGAGCCGTCGCCGCCGATGTCCCAGCCGAGCGACGGGCCCTGGAAGAAGACCTGATGCTGGCCGGCATTCTTGGTATAGAGCGTGCCATTGCCGTAGCGCAGGCCCGCGAACAGCGCGCCGGAGCCCTGCTCGCCGAGGATGTAGCCGTTCGGCAGGCCGTATTTCGAGACGGCGTGCTCGACTACCGAGGCGAGGCTGCCCGATACCTCGCCGAAGAACCTGTGGCCGGTGTTGACGAGTTCGTCGGAGGAATAGCGCTCCGGGCTCTGGGCGGAGGCGGGGCCGAGCGCGAGGAGCGGGGCGGCCAGCGCGATCAGGGCGAGGAAGAACGTAAGACGCAGGCTGCGAAACATGTCGGTCGGCTCCTTCGTGTCGTGGCGGCTTCATGGCACGGACCGGAACCCCAACGGGAAAAGACCGGCAGCAGGCGCGCGAATCACTCGCGAAAGTGTAGTTCAAAAATGTGGGCGGGATCGCGGCATCGGACCGTTTCGTACGGTTCCGGCCAACCGGGCGGCGGTTGGCAGCATCGGCGTTGCGGTGTATCCCCGAAGTGCCCGTGACAATGGGCTGATTCGCGCTGAGACAAGAGGGAATGACGCGTCATGGCCAATGAGATCGAACTCGAAGCCCTCGATCTCGCGGCGCTGCTCTGCAGCCGCGTCTGTCATGACATCATCTCCCCGGTCGGCGCCATCAACAATGGCCTCGAGGTGCTCGACGAGGAGAATGGCGAGGAGATGAAGGCGTTTGCCTTCGATCTCATCCGCAAGAGCGCCCGCCAGGCTTCTGCCAAGCTGCAATTCGCCCGCCTCGCCTTCGGCGCGGCCGGCTCCGCCGGCGCCGAGATCGACATCGGCGATGCCGAGAAGGTGGCGCGCGGCTACATGGAGGGTGAAAAGGCCTCGTTCGAGTGGTCGGCGCCGCGCGCGCTGATGCCGAAGAACCAGGTCAAGCTGATCCTCAACCTCGTGCTGATGGCGGTCGGCGCCGTGCCGCGCGGCGGCTCGATCAAGGTGACCATCACCGGCGAGCCGGCGAAGCCGGAAGTGACCTTCCTGTGCTCCGGCCCGAGCGCCCGCATTCCGGTCGCCTTCGAGAAGCTCATTCCCGGCGAGATCGTCGACGTCAACATCGATGCCCATGCCGTGCAGCCCTATTATGCCGGCCTGCTGGCCCGCACCGCCGGCATGACCGTCGCGGCGGTGCTCGACGGCACGGATGTCGTCATCACGGCCCGCCCGGCCGCCGTGGAGGCCGAGGTCGTGGCCCCGGCCGAAGAGGCGGTCGCCGGGGCATCGGAGGCCGCGACCGACGCCGGCGCCGTGGCCTCGACGGAAGCCTGAGGCGACGCACACCGTCGATCGGATCCTGGATTCCTGACCGCGCCGATCGCCCGATCGGCGCGGTTTTCGTTTGCACGCCGGTTGGCGAAGCGCGGGATCCGGACACAAAAAACCCCGCCGCAGCGGGGTTCTCAGTCCGAGCCGGGGGAGGACCGGCTATGCGCTTGCGCGCATCTCGGCTTCATCCGGCTCGCGCAGCACGTAGCCGCGGCCCCAAACGGTCTCGATGTAGTTGAGGCCGTTGGTGGCGGTCGCCAGCTTCTTGCGCAGCTTGCAGATGAAGACGTCGATGATCTTCAGTTCGGGCTCGTCCATGCCGCCATAGAGGTGGTTCAGGAACATTTCCTTGGTCAGCGTGGTGCCCTTGCGGAGCGAGAGCAGCTCCAGCATCTGGTATTCCTTGCCGGTCAGGTGCACGCGGCTGCCATGGACTTCGACGGTCTTGGTGTCGAGGTTGACGGTCAGCTCGCCGGTGATGATCACCGACTGGGCGTGGCCCTTCGAGCGGCGGACGATGGCGTGGATGCGGGCGACGAGCTCGTCCTTGTGGAACGGCTTGGTCATGTAGTCGTCGGCGCCGAAGCCGAGGCCGCGCACCTTGTCCTCGATGCCGGCGAGGCCGGACAGGATCAGGATCGGCGTCTTGACCTTGGCGACGCGCAGCGACCGCAGGACCTCGTAGCCCGACATGTCGGGCAGGTTCAGGTCGAGCAGGATGATGTCGTAGTCGTAGAGCTTGCCGAGATCGACACCCTCTTCGCCGAGATCCGTCGTGTAGACGTTAAAATTCTCGGACTTGAGCATCAGCTCGATGCTCTGCGCAGTGGCGCTGTCGTCCTCGATCAGCAGAACTCGCATACCAATCCCCTCAATTGCCTATCCTGGGCTTGGCGCTCCGGCCTCGAAAACCGGTGCTTGGAAAACGGCTCACCCCGATTCGAAGGCTAACGCTTAATGGTTAACAAATTCTGATTCGTGCTCACAAGGGCCTCACGCGATTTATTCGGGAATCGCCTGACGTCTTTGAGATTCCGAACGATTTGGTGTGGAAAGCACCATCTCATTCAATTGCACGAAATCCGGTAACCAATTGGTCGGACTCACGGAATTAGGATGAAGGCACCGCAGGACGGGGTTTACCCGCCCTTAAGCCCTCCTGCGCCATGATTAACGCGAGACGTAAATGAAAGGTTAGCGCGAGGTCGGTGGCTTAAGGTTTTGACAAGTCTGATGGCCATTCGGCAGCGACAATGTGGAAAACGGGCCCGTCGCCGCCGTCCAACCCGCAGCGCCAGCGTCTCTGTGTTCAGGGAGTAACGAGTATGAAGTCGCGTGAGAGCATCATTCGGCTGAAGCGGTTCCAGGCCGACGAGAAGCGTCGGCAGGTCAATCAGATCCAGACCATGGTCGCGGAATTCGAGCGCATGGCGCGTGATCTCGAAGACCAGATCAATGTCGAGCAGGAGCGCGCCGGCATCCGCGACACCTCCCATTTCGCCTATCCGACCTTCGCCAAGGCGGCGATGCAGCGCCGTGACAATCTCCGCGCCTCGGCGCAGGACCTGGAGAGCCAGCTCGCCGCGGCGCAGGAGGGCCTCGACCTCGCCCTCGACGAACTGCGCAAGGCCGAGCTGATGGCGACACGCGACCAGGATCGCGAGCGGGGCGCCGCTGGCGCCGCTCCGCGCGCGCATGCGCCCGACCTCGCCGCCCGTCGCCCGGCCCGCTCGGCGGGCGCCGAGCGGCGCTCCTGGTAGCCTCCGCCGGTTGACCGCTGGCTCCTGCCGGCGCCGGCGATTCAGGCCGGGTCGATCAGCGGTACATGCGGACCCGCCGTCCGCGGCAGGTGGCCGTCGAGGCGCGGATCGGTCGAGACCTCGATCGCCAGCTTGAACGGCGTGAAGCCCGAGCGCTTGTAGAAGCGCAGCGCCGCCGGATGGTCGAAGGAGCAGGTGTGCAGCCAGACGCGCTGCGTGCCGCCGCTCCAGGCCGCTGCCAGCGCCGCGTCCATCAGCTGCCGCGCCGCGCCCGTGCCGGTCGCCTCCGGAATGACGCCGAACATGGCGATCTCGACATTGTCCGGCCCGCCTTCGCCGCGATGCAGCTCCGCCAGGCCGATCGGCTGGCCGTCCTGCTCCAGGAAGTGGATTTCCGTCGTCGGCTTCGCGAGCAGCGCCGATAGCGCCTCGTCCGGCATCACGGCGCGCGAGAACCACAGCCAGTCCATGCCGATGCGCGAATAGAGGCTGCGATAGGCGGCGAGATCCGGCTTCTCCACATGGCGCACGCCGCGCCCGGTCGCAGCCGGGGCAGGGGGCGCTTCCGGCCGGTCGGTCATTTCCAGATAGGTGACGACATTGGCGATCCGGCCGGGCGGCAGGTCGGTGTAGCCGTCGAGGTCGAGGGCGATGGTCTCGGTCATTCGGTGATTTCCCGGTCGAGCAGGTAGCGGGCAGCCGCGAACATGGTCGGGCGGATGTTGGCGCGCGCCGCGAAGACGAGCAGCAACGCCTCGTTCTCCATGAAATACTCAAGCACGCCGGCGAGGAAGCCGGGATCGGCGGCGGCGTCCCTGAGCGTCTCCGGCCCGAGGCCGACGAGTGCCAGGAAGCGACCAAGCTCCTCGGGTTCGGACGCCAGGAAGGCCAGCGCCTCGATCGCCAGCCGCTCTGCGCCCTCGAGATCGAGCGGCGGCTTCTTCTGCCGGATCATGCATTTGCCTTTCCGAAACGAATCTTCGCTAATTCCAGTTGCGATACCATCTAGTAGCAGCCGTCGACGGGATCGAGGGCCGCGAGAAGGGGCGAATGGCAAAGACCGTTCTCGTCGTGGAAGACAACGAGCTCAACATGAAGCTCTTCCACGATCTGCTCGAAGCGCATGGCTACAACATCATCCAGACCCGCAACGGCCTGGAGGCGCTGGACCTTGCCCGCGCGCACCGTCCGGACCTGATCCTGATGGACATCCAGCTGCCCGAGGTCTCGGGGCTGGAGGTGACCAAATGGATCAAGGAGGACGAGGAACTGCGGGCGATTCCGATCATCGCCGTCACCGCCTTCGCCATGAAGGGCGACGAGGAGCGCATCCGCCAGGGCGGCTGCGAAGCCTATCTCTCCAAGCCGATCTCGATCGGCAAGTTCATCGAGACGGTGAAGACCTATATCGGCGACACCTGAGGGTGGGGCAGGGCGGAAGGTGGCGCCTGCCGCGCAGTATCCGACAGCATCCCGGAAAACAAAAAAGGCGCCGAAACGGCGCCTTTTTCGAAACTGTCGAAACCGATCTTACTTGATCTTGGCTTCGCGGAACTCGACGTGCTTGCGCGCGACCGGGTCGTACTTCTTGGCCGAGAACTTCTCGGTCATGGTACGCGAGTTCTTCTTGGTGACGTAGAAGAAGCCGGTGTCAGCGGAGCTCACGAGCTTGATCTTGATCGTGGTGGCCTTGGCCATGGTCAAACCTCAAAATTGTTGCGCGCAGCGTAGCAAGAACTGGCCCGGCGCCTTTGTGCGCGCACCCTACGGATTCACGGATGAAAGTCAAGAATGGTTGTGCGCGCGGCGCGCTCGTCCCATGCGAATGAGCAGGAGCAGCAGGTATCCCGCGAAGAACAGGCCGAAGCCGACGGCGAATCCGTGCGGGTCCCAGACATCCATGGCGACGCCGAGCGTCGCGGGGCCGACCAGCCCGCCCAGCGAGTAGCAGAAGATGAAGGCGGCGTTGGCGGCGGCGAGGTCCGCGCCGCGGAAGCGCGAGCCGAGATGGGCGAGGCCGACGGTGTAGAGCGAGCCGATGACGCCGCCCCAGACGGCCAGCGCGATCATCAGCGGCCAGAACGAGTCGGCCACGAGCGGCAGCACGCAGGCGCCGACGAGGCCGAAGGTGGCGATGAAGGCCAGCAGCTTGCGGCGGTCCATGCGATCGGAGAGCATGCCCATCGGCATCTGCAGCAGGATGTTGCCGATGGTGACGGCGATGCCGAGCAGGATCACCGTCTCGCGGCTGTGGCCAACGCGCTGGCCATAGACCGGCAGCATGGCGAAGGCGCCGCTCTCGATGGTGCCGAAGAGCAGCGCCGCGCCGGTCGCGGCCGGCACGAGGAACAGGAAGCGGCCGAAGTCGTGCTTCTCGTGGCGGTCGAGCCTCGGCGCCACGCGCAGGCCGCACAGGACCGGCAGCACGCCGAGCAGCAGCACGCAGGAGCCGACGACGAAGGGCAGCATGCCGCGCGTGCCGGTCAGCGACAGGATCACCGGGCCGAGCGCGAAGCCGGTCGCCAGCATCGAGGCGTAGAGCCCCATGATGACACCGCGTCGCGCCGGCGGCGCGGCCGTGCTGATCCAGAACTCGGAGAGCACGAAGGTGATGGTGACGGCGGCGCCGGCGACGAGGCGCAGGATGAACCAGGCCCAGAAAGGCGCGAGGTAGAAGAGCGGCAGCGCCGCCGCGAGCATCAGGATCGAGAGCGCCAGCAGTTGCGCCGTGCCGATGCGCGCCGCGAGCTTCGGGACGAAGGGGGTGATGGCGATGGCCGCCAGGCCCCATGTCGCCGAGTTAATGCCGATCCAGGTCGAGGAAATGCCGCGATCCTCGAGCGTCAGCGCGAGCAGCGGCAGGCTGATCGAAAAGGCGAGGCCGACGGCCGGGACGGAACCGATGGCCGCGATGAGGCCGAGCAGGCCGCCGCCGTCGGTCCGTCGCTCGGATGGCATGGTCATCGATTCGCCTCGGGTACTGAATGCGGAACTGGGTATGGCGATTGATGCGCTGCATCAATGCTGACGGGCGCCGTTCTAGACGCTGCACTGGCCGGGGTCGAGGGGGCGGTCAGCCGTTGTCGGGCAGGCGCGGGGCGAGACCGTGTTCATCCGGGTCGCCGTCCGGATCGAACCCATGCATGTAGAGCGCCCATTGCAGGCCGACGATCGCGCCCTTGACCGGGCGAAGCAAACCGATGGTCAGCACCGCCGTCAGGGGCAGCCAGATCGCCAGATGCGCCGCATTGGAGAGATGCCAGGCCATTTCGACCATGAGCATCAGCGGCACGACGATATGCGCGACGATGGTGATGGTGAAATAGGGAGGCGCGTCGTCGGCGCGCTGGTGGGAGAGGTCCTCGCCGCAGGCGTCGCAACGATCAGCCACGGCGAGGTAGCCATTGAAGAGGCGGCCTTGGCCGCAGGCGGGGCAGCGGCACAGGAAGCCGCGCGACATCGCCTGCCACAGGGAACGCTTCGGGCGCGCCGTCGCCGCTACCGCCGCATCGCTGGTCCATTCGTCCATGTGCATCTCCTCGTCGCGGTTGATATCGCGACTGCGCCCCGCGCCACAAGCGGACGTGGCAATCCACCGCGTCGGCGGCCGGGCACGGGCGATCCGGGGCCACCGCGCCGCCATCGGACGGAAAGCGGCCTGATGGCATCACAAAATCGCTGGATGAGGCCCGGCGGTCTTGTCGCCCGGGGCGACTCTCAATATAGGGGTCGCTTCAAATGAACGCGCTCAAAGCCAGTCCCGCCGCAGTGTTCGCGCATCGCCACCTGCTCGGCATCGAAGGTCTCCTGCCCGAGGAGATCATCGCCCTTCTCGATCTCGCCGAACAGGCGGTCGAAGTCAGCCGACAGGTCGAGAAGAAGAAGTCCGTCCTGCGCGGACGCACCCAGATCAACCTGTTCTTCGAGGCCTCGACGCGGACCCAGTCCTCGTTCGAACTCGCCGGCAAGCGCCTCGGCGCCGACGTGATGAACATGTCGGTCGGTTCGTCCTCCGTGAAGAAGGGCGAGACGCTCGTCGACACCGCGATGACGCTCAACGCGATGAACCCCGACATCCTCGTGGTGCGCCATCACGCGGCCGGCGCGGTGCAACTCCTGGCGCAGAAGGTCGGCTGCTCGGTGATCAATGCCGGCGACGGCGCGCATGAGCACCCGACCCAGGCGCTGCTCGACGCGCTGACGATCCGCCGCCACAAGGGCCCGATCCACGACCTGACGGTGGCGATCTGCGGCGACATCCTGCATTCGCGCGTCGCCCGCTCCAACATCATGCTCCTGAACGCGCTCGGCGCGCGGGTGCGCTGCATCGGCCCCTCGACCCTGCTGCCGAAGGGCCTCGACCGGCTCGGCGTCGAGATCTTCACCGACATGCGCAGGGGGCTGGCCGACGCCGATATCGTCATGATGCTGCGGCTTCAACGCGAACGCATGGACGGCTCCTTCGTGCCGTCGGTGCGTGAATATTTCCACTTCTTCGGCCTCGATGCCGAGAAGCTCGCCTTCGCCAAGCCCGACGCGCTGGTGATGCATCCCGGTCCGATGAACCGGGGCGTCGAGATCGACTCGGCCATCGCCGACGGACCGCAGAGCCTGATCCGCGACCAGGTCGAGATGGGCGTCGCCGTGCGCATGGCGGTGCTCGAGGCGCTGGCCCAGAACCTTCCGAACGGATGAGGGCGAGATGAACGCCGAGCGCCTGAACCCGACCGAGCGTCCGCTCGTCCTCGAAAATGCCCGCGTCGTCGATCCCTCGCGCAACCTCGATGCGCGCGGCAGCGTGATCGTCGCCGACGGCGTGATCGTCGCGGCCGGCCCGGAAGCCGACGCGGTCGCACGGCCGGACGGCGCTGAGATCGTCGATTGCCGCGGCAAGGCCGTCATGCCCGGCCTGATCGACATGCGCGTCTTCGTCGGCGAGCCCGGCGCCGAGCATCGCGAGACCTTCGCCTCGGCCGGCCATGCCGCCGCCGCCGGCGGCGTCACCACCATCATCACCATGCCGGACACGGATCCGGTGATCGACGACGTGGCGCTGGTCGACTACATCGCCCGCCGCACCCGCGACACGACGCTGGTGCGCGTCCTGCCGATGGCGGCGATCACCAAGGGCCTCAAGGGTCGCGAGATGACCGAATTCGGCCTCTTGCGTGAGGCCGGCGCGGTCGCCTTCACCGACGGGCGGCACTCGATCACCAACGCGCTGGTGCTGCGCCGTGCGCTGACCTATGCGCGCGATTTCGGCGCGCTGATCATGCACCACGCGGCCGATCCGGACCTGACCGGCTCGGGCGTGATGAACGAAGGCGAGACGGCGACCCGACTCGGCCTCTCCGGCATTCCGAAGGAAGCCGAGATCATCATGCTGGAACGCGACCTGCGCCTCGCGGCGCTGACGCGCGGCCGCTATCACGTGGCGCAGATCTCCTGCGCGGAGTCGCTTGAGATCGTCCGCCGTGCCAAGAAGGCCGGCCTCGCCGTCTCCTGCGGCGTTTCGGCGACGCATCTGACGCTGAACGAACTCGACATCGGGCCGTACCGAACCTTCTTCCGCCTGTCGCCGCCGCTCCGCTCCGAGGATGACCGCAAGGCGATGATCGAGGGCGTCGCCGACGGAACGATCGACGTCATCGTCTCGAGCCACGATCCGCAGGACGTCGACACCAAGCGCCATCCCTTCGCGGAAGCCGCCGACGGCGCGGTCGGCCTGGAGACGCTGCTCGCGGCGGCGCTGCGGCTGGTCAACAATGGCGAGGCGACGCTTGCCGCCGTGGCGCGCGCTCTTTCGACCCGTCCGGCGGATCTGCTCGGCCTGCCGGGCGGCCGTCTGACCGAGGGCGCGCCGGCCGACCTCATCCTCGTCGACACGGCAATGCCGTGGATCTGCGACGGCGAGAAGCTGCGGTCGCGTTCCAAGAACACGCCGTTCGAGGGCGCCCGCTTCGAGGGGCGGGTGCTTCGGACAGTCGTTGCGGGGCGCACGGTCTACGAATACGCTGCCGACTGACGGGCACGCGAGCGGGTCAATTCGGGGGAGACTGCCATGCCGATCGGCTGGGATCTGGGCGCGACGCTGACTCTGGCGGCGCTGGTGCTCGGCTATGTCCTTGGCTCGATTCCGTTCGGCCTGATCCTGACCCGTTTCGCCGGCCTCGGCGACATCCGCGCGATCGGCTCCGGCAATATCGGCGCTACCAACGTGCTCCGGACCGGTAACAAGAAGCTCGCCGCGGCGACGCTCGTCGGCGATGCGCTGAAGGGCACGGCGGCGGTGCTGCTGGCCGGCTGGCTCTGGGGGCCACAGGCGGCGATCCTCGCGGGCTTCGGCGCCTTCATCGGCCATATCCTGCCGGTCTGGCTGCGCTTTCGGGGCGGCAAGGGCGTCGCCACCTATCTCGGCGTGCTGATCGGCCTCGCCTGGCCGGTGGCGATCCTGTTCGCGCTGGTCTGGCTCGCGGTCGCCTTCGCCACGCGCTACTCCTCGCTCTCGGCGCTCACCGCCAGCGTCGCCGCGCCGCTCGCCTTCCTGGGGCTCGGGCAGTACGACAAGGCGATCCTGTTCATCCTTCTCGCCCTGCTCCTCTTCCTGAAGCACCGGCCGAATATCGCCCGGCTGCTCACCGGCACGGAAAGCCGGATCGGCCAGAAGGGCTGAAGCGATGGCGCGCGGGACAGAAATTCCCCGCGCCGTCCCGCTCACCGATGCCGAGCGCCTCGACTGGCTCCGCCTGATCCGCAGCGAGAATGTCGGCCCGGCGACGTTTCGCGATCTCCTCGATCATTTCGGGACGGCCGGGGCGGCGATCGACGGCCTGCCGGACCTCGCGGCACGGGGCGGACGCCGCATTAGCATCGCCGGGCGCGCCGACGCCGAGCGCGAGAGCGCCGGGCTGGAACGCATGGGCGGGCGCTTCGTCGCATTCGGCGAGCCGAACTATCCCGCCTGGCTCGCCGAGATCGACGCCGCACCACCGCTTGTCGCGGTTCGGGGCGATCCGGCGCTGCTGACGCGGCCGATGATTGCCATCGTCGGGGCGCGCAATGCCTCCGTCGCCGGCCGCAGGATCGCGGCGATGCTCGCGCAGGGGCTGGGCGCGGCCGGGCATGTCGTGGTGTCGGGCCTGGCGCGCGGCATCGACGCCGCCGCGCATGAGGCGGCCCTGGCCGGTGGGACGGTGGCTGTCTTCGCCGGCGGGCTCGACCGGCTCTATCCGCCCGAGAACGCGGCGCTGGCCGAGCGCATCCTGGCGGCGGGCGGCGTGCATCTCTCGGAGATGCCGATGGGCTGGGAGCCGCGCGCGCGGGATTTTCCGAGGCGGAACCGGCTGGTCTCCGGCATGGCGGCCGGGGTGGTCGTGGTCGAGGCGGCGGAGCGCTCGGGATCGCTGATCACGGCCCGGCTCGCCGGGGAGCAGGGGCGGGTGGTGTTCGCCGTGCCGGGCTCGCCGCTCGATCCGCGCGCCGCGGGCACCAACCGGCTGATCAAGCAGGGCGCCCATCTCGTCACCGAGGTCGACGACGTTCTCGACATCGTCGCGCCGATGCTGGCGCGGGAGCGGGACTTGTCCGTCGCCTGGCCGCCGGATGGCATCGCGAAACCCGGTCTCGGCGAACCGCCAGCGCCCGGCGATCGCGAGCGTGACGTGCTGATCGAGGCGCTCGGGCCGGTGCCAACCGAGATCGACGCCGTGATTCGCTACACGGGGCTGGCGGCGGGACAGGTGCAGGTTCTGCTTCTGGAGCTCGATCTCGCAGGGCGGATCGAACGGCATCCGGGTCAGCGCGTGTCGCTGGTCGATCGCGAGCCGGATTAGCTGTCGGTGAGGGTGGGCAGTCCGGTGCCGGGAAGGGCGGGAGAGCGGCGCATCGTCCGGTGGATGCCGCGCGCCTCCTCCTCGGCGACCGAGAGCAGGTAGGCAAGGAACTCGAGTTCCGCATTGGCGGCGAGGGCCTTCAGGTCCCTCGTCATCTCCGCGATATAGCCAGAGACGCCGAGCTTCAGTTCTTGGATCGGTTCGGTCGCGGCGTCCGTGGCGCTTGCATCTTCTGGCAACAACGCCATATCGGGATCCTCGATGGTGGTGGTATCAACCCAGCATCGTATATAATTGCAATGTCGAATTATATGCAACCCATCGGCGTGTCGGCCCGGCTGAACACCCCGAGCGAGTGTCCGCCGGCGGCGCCGGCGAGCGCTTCATTGACAGGCAGGGTGCTTTCCGGGATTGTCCAGCCCGACTGCGCCCACGACCGTGGGATCGGCGGCACGACCGCCTCGCTCCATTCCTCGTCCGATCGGGTGCGTTTGCTCGTTCGACCTTTTCGTAAATGGCATTGATGAATCTCGTCATCGTGGAGTCGCCTGCAAAGGCGAAAACGATCAACAAATACCTTGGCTCGTCCTACCAGGTCGTAGCGTCCTATGGTCATGTGCGCGACCTGCCGTCCAAGGACGGCTCGGTGCTGCCGGACGAGGATTTCGCCATGAGTTGGGAGGCGGACCCGAAGTCCGCCAAGCGCCTCGTCGACATGGCCGCCGCCGCCAAGGCCGCTGATCGCATCATCCTCGCAACCGACCCGGATCGCGAAGGCGAAGCGATTTCGTGGCATGTGCTCGAGGTCTTGAAGCAGAAGCGCGCGCTCAAGGACAAGCCGGTCGAGCGCGTCGTCTTCAACGCCATCACCAAGCAGGCCGTGCTCGACGCGATGAAGAATCCGCGTCCGATCGACGAGGCGCTGGTCGATGCCTATCTGGCGCGCCGCGCGCTCGACTATCTCGTCGGCTTCACGCTGTCGCCGGTGCTGTGGCGCAAGCTGCCGGGCGCCCGTTCGGCCGGTCGCGTGCAGTCGGTGGCGCTCCGCCTCGTCTGCGACCGCGAGAACGAGATCGAGGTCTTCAGGCCCCGCGAATACTGGTCGCTGCTGGCGACGCTGGCGACGCCGCGCGGCGACGAGTTCCAGGCGCGCCTTGTCGGCGCCGACGGCAAGAAGATCAGCCGCCTCGACGTCGGCACGGCGGCGGAGGCGGAAGCCTTCCGCGCCGCGCTCGATTCCGGCCGCTACACCGTCGCCGAGATCGAGTCCAAGCCGGCCAAGCGCCATCCCTTCGCGCCGTTCACGACCTCGACACTGCAGCAGGAGGCGAGCCGCAAGCTCGGCTTCGCCCCGAACCGCACCATGCAGCTGGCCCAGCGCCTGTATGAGGGCGTCGACATCGGCGGCGAGACGGTCGGCCTCATTACCTATATGCGTACCGACGGCGTCGACATGGCGCCGGAGGCGGTCGCCGCCGTGCGCGGCGTGATCGGCGAGGATTTCTCGGTCAGGCATCTGCCGGCCGCGCCGCGCCGCTACCAGACCAAGGCGAAGAACGCCCAGGAAGCGCACGAGGCGATCCGCCCGACGGATCCGCAGCGGCGGCCGCGCGACGTCGCCCGCTATGTCGACCAGGATCAGGCCCGGCTCTACGAGCTGATCTGGAAGCGCACGGTCGCCAGCCAGATGGAATCGGCCGAGCTGCAGCGCACCGCCGTCGACATCCTGGTCGATGCCGGCGGTCGCAAGATCGATCTGCGCGCCTCGGGCCAGGTCCTCACCTTCGACGGCTTCCTCGCCCTCTACAACGAGGACAAGGACGACGACGGCGACGAGGACGAAGGCCGTCTGCCGCGCATGGAGAAGGGCGAGACGCTGACCAAGAAGGCGATCGCCGCGACCCAGCACTTCACCGAGCCGCCGCCGCGCTACAGCGAGGCGACGCTGGTGAAGCGCATGGAAGAGCTCGGCATCGGCCGCCCGTCGACCTATGCCGCGACGCTCGGCGTGCTGCGCGACCGCGAATATGTGCGGATCGAGAAGAAGCGCCTGGTGCCCGAGGACAAGGGTCGCTTGGTCACGGCGTTCCTGCAGAGCTTCTTCTCACGCTATGTCGAATATGATTTCACCGCCGACCTGGAGGAGAAGCTCGACCAGATCTCGGCCGGCGAGATCGCCTGGAAGGACGTGCTGCGCGAATTCTGGCAGCAGTTCTCGGCCAATGTCGGCGACACCAAGGAGCTGCGCGTCGCGCAGGTCCTGGACGCGCTCAACGATCTGCTCGGCCCGCACATCTTCCCGGCCAGGGCCGATGGCGGCGATCCGCGTGCCTGCCCCTCCTGCGGCACTGGCCGCCTGTCGCTGAAGCTCGGCAAGTTCGGCTCCTTCATCGGCTGCTCGAACTATCCGGAGTGCCGCTATACACGTCAGCTCGCCGTCAGCGGCGACGACGCGACGCCCGGCGAGAATGGCGAGAACGGATCGGCGCTCGGCGCCGACGGCTCCAAGGTGCTCGGCACCGACCCCGACACGGGTCTCGAGGTGACGCTTCGGTCCGGTCGCTTCGGGCCCTATGTCCAGCTCGGCGAGCCGGAGGGCAAGGAGAAGCCGAAGCGGTCGAGCCTGCCGAAGGGCTGGGAGGCGGCGAGCCTGACGCTCGAAAAGGCGCTGGCGCTCCTGTCGCTGCCGCGCGAGGTCGGCGTTCATCCCGAGGACGGCAAGCCGATCCAGGCCGGCATCGGCCGATACGGGCCGTTCCTGCTGCATGACGGCAAATATGCCAATCTCGAAAGCGTCGACGAGGTCTTCGACGTCGGCATCAACCGCGCCGTCGCGGTCATCGCCGAGAAGAAGGCGCGCGGCGGCCGACCGGCGCGGGCCGGCGCCGAACCCTTGAAGATGCTCGGCGACCATCCGACATTGGGCGGGGCGGTCACGGTCCATGCCGGCAAGTATGGCCCCTATGTCAAGCACGGCGCCGTCAACGCGACGCTGCCGAAGACGTTGCCGCCCGAGACCGTTTCGCTCGAGGAGGCCGTGGCGCTGATCGCCGAGAAGGCGGGCAAGGCGCCGGTCAAGAAGACGCGCGCCGCCGCCAAGCCGAAGGCCGAGAAGGCGACCACAAAGAAGGCAGCCGCGGACGACGCGGCACCGGCGAAGAAGGCTCCGGCCAAGAAGCCGGCCGCCAAGAAGCCGGCGGCTAAGAAGACCGCCGCCAAGAAGGCGGCGACGGAGGCGGACGCCGGCTAGCGCCGGGCGCCGCTTCGGTTCATCAAGGCCGGCTGTTGCCAGAAATGGCGCGGCCGGCCATTCTCGTTTCTCCCCACGGGGAGAGGAGGGGTGGATCACCCCTTCCACACCCATTTCCGAACTGGACGTAATCTACTTGGCCAAGAAGCCAGACACTCCCCCCAAATCCCCGAAGGTCCGGACGCCCGGCGCGAGATCCGCGACGCGTTCCGCCGCCTTCGCGAAAGCCTCCGGCAAGGCGGCTCCCGTCGAGCCGCCGGCGAACGGCATGCCGTCGCGCGAGGCCATCCTCGCCTTCATCGCCGAGCACCCCGGCAAGGCGACCAAGCGCGAGATCTCGAAACATTTCGGCATTTCCGGCGGCGCCCGCATCGCGCTGAAGCGCACGCTCAAGGAACTGAGCGAGGACGGGCTCGTCGAGAAGAACCGCAAGAAGCTGTCGCGCCCCGGCGACATTCCGGCCGTCACCGTGCTCGTCATCACCGAGCGCGACGACGAGGGCGAATTCGTCGCCCAGCCCGTGAACTGGGACAAGGACCATGGCGGCGCGCCGCGCATCCTGATCCGCGCCAACCGCGGCAAGCCGCTGGTTCCCGCGCCCGGCATCGGCGACCGCGTGCTGGCGCATGTCGATCCCGCCGATCTCGAGGCGACGGGCTACGCCCATACCGGCCGCATCATCAAGGTGATCGAGAAGCGGGCCGCCTCGATCCTCGGCGTCGTGCGGCTGACCCCGCATGGCGCGCGCATCGAGCCGGTCGACCGCAAGCAAAAGGAAGCCGATGTCGATCCCGAGGACCTGAACGGCGCCAAGGATGGCGACCTCGTCGCCGTCGAGCCGAAGCGCACGACGCGCTATGGCCTGCCGCGCGTGCGGGTGATCGAGATCATCGGTGCGATGACGAGCGAGAAGGCGGTCTCGATGATCGCCATCCACGCGCACGACATCCCCTATGTCTTCCCGCAGGCGGTGCTCGACGAGGCCGAGCGGGCCAAGCCGGCGGTCATCTCCGGCGGTCGCGAGGACTGGCGCGACATGCCGCTCGTCACCATCGATCCGGCCGACGCCAAGGATCATGACGATGCGGTCTATGCCGAGCCCGATCCCGACCCGGAGAATCCCGGCGGCTTCCTCGTCACCGTCGCGATCGCCGACGTCGCCTGGTATGTGCGGCCGAATTCGCCGCTCGACCGCGAGGCGCTGAAGCGCGGCAATTCGGTCTATTTCCCGGACCGCGTCGTGCCGATGCTGCCGGAGCGGATCTCGAACGACCTCTGCTCGCTGCGCGAGGGCGAGGATCGTCCGGCGCTCGCCGTCCGCATGCAGTTCACGGCCGAGGGCAAGAAGAAGTTCCACTGGTTCCACCGCGTCATGATGCGGTCGGCGGCCAAGCTGTCCTACCAGCAGGCGCAGGCGGCGATCGACGGCAACCCCGACGACAAGACGGGACCCCTGCTCGAGCCGATCCTGAAGCCGCTCTGGGCGGCCTATGCGGTGATGAAGCGCGGCCGCGACAACCGCGAGCCGCTCGATCTGGAACTGCCCGAGCGCAAGGTGATCGTCGGCGCCGACGGCGCCATCGACCGCATCGTCGTGCCCGAGCGCCTCGACGCGCACAAGCTGATCGAGGAGTTCATGATCCAGGCGAACGTCGCCGCGGCGGAGACGCTGGAGCGCAAGGGTTCGCCGCTGGTCTATCGCGTGCATGACGCCCCGTCGCTTGCCAAGCTCGAGGCGCTGCGCGAGTTCCTGGCCTCGATCGAGATGAACCTGCCGAAGAGCGGCAATCTGCGCCCGAGCCAGTTCAACCTGATCCTCGGCCGGGTGAAGGACAGCGAGAACGCGGCGCTGGTCAACGAGGTGGTGCTGCGCTCGCAGAGCCAGGCCGTCTACAGCCCGGAGAATATCGGCCATTTCGGCCTCAATCTGCGCCGCTACGCCCATTTCACCTCGCCGATCCGCCGCTATGCCGACCTGATCGTGCACCGCGCGCTGGTCCGCTCGCTCGACATGGGCGAGGGCGGGCTGCAGGACGGCATCGAGAAGGACCTTGAAGCGATCGCGCAGGAGATCTCCGGCGCCGAGCGCCGCGCCATGGCGGCCGAGCGCGAGACGATCGACCGCCTGGTCGCGCACTGGCTGGCCGACCGGATCGGCGCGCATTTCCAGGGCCGCATCGCCGGCGTCACGCGCGCTGGCCTGTTCGTCAAGCTCGACGAGACCGGCGCCGACGGCTTCGTGCCGATCGGTTCGATCGGATCGGACTTCTACCAGTTCGACGAGGCGCGCCAGGCCGTGATCGGCGCGCGGACGGGCGAGATGTTTCGTCTCGGCGACACGGTCGAGGTCAAGCTGGTCGAGGTGGCGCCGGTGGCCGGCGCGCTCCGCTTCGAGCTGATGTCGGATGGCAAGATGCTGCCCAAGGGCGAGCGCAAGGTCGTCGACAGCGGCGGTTTCCGCGGCCGTCGCGGCCGGCCGGCAGGGGGAACCTTCAAGAGCAAGCCTGGAGGCAAGCGTCGCTAGCGAAAAGCGCATATCCTTGAGGTAGAAAGGCCGTGCCTTTGCCCGCGATTAACTCTCGCGGGCGATAAGGGGCGCGGGCCGAGGACGGGGCAGGAGACGCATGGTTTCGCCGGATTACGAGACGCACGAAGTCAACAACCAGGTCGCGCTGCGCGTCGGGGAGAACCTCTATGCCTCCGACCCGGTGCTCGCGGCCCTGGTTGAAGGGCTGCCGCGTCCGGTCGTCGAGGGCCTCTCGGCGCATGGCGCGCAGTGGGGCTCGGCCGAGATGTCCGATCTGGCGCGCCTCGCGAACCAGGTGCTGCCCGTGCTCAAGGCCTATGACGCGAACGGCCGCCGCGCTGACACGGTCGAGTTCCATCCCGCCTATCACGCATTGATGCGGCGCAGCGTCGCCGCCGGCCTGCAGGCCTCGATCTGGGATGCGAGCGGCGACGAGGCGAGCGTCCGCGCCGTGGCGCGCGCGGCGCGCATCTACATGACGGCGCAGGTCGAGGCCGGGCATGTCGGCGCGATGTCGCTGACCAGCGCCAGCGTCGCCGCGCTCGCCCATGCGCCGAAGCTGGCCGAGGCCTGGCTGCCGATGATCCGCTCGCGGCGCTATGATTCGCGCGTCATCCCCGCCTCGCAGAAGGCGGGCGCGCTGTTCGCTTTCGCCACCGCCGAGAAGCAGGGTGGCTCGGATCTCCGCGCCAGCACGACGCGCGCCGACGCGCTTGGCGACGGCAGCTATCGCCTTGTCGGTCACAAATGGTTCGTCTCGGCGCCGATGAGCGACGCGTTGCTGGTGCTGGCGCAGACATTGGAGGGGCTGTCGTTCTTCCTGGTGCCGCGCTTCATGCCGGACGGCAAGCGCAACCCGATCCGCCTCGTGCGGCTCAAGGACAAGCTCGGCACCCGCTCCAACGCCGCCGCCGAGGTCGAATTCCCCGGCACGACCGGATTCCTCGTCGGCGAGGCGGGAAGGGGCGTGCCGACCATCAACGAGACGGTGACGCTGACCCGCGTCGACGGCGCCGTCACCTCGGCCGGCATCGCCCGCGCGGCCCTGGCGGAGGCCGTGCACTATGCCCGCCATCGCCGTGCCTTCGGCGCGCCGCTGATCGACCAGCCGCTGATGACCCGCGTCCTCGCCGACATGGCGCTCGACGTCACGGCCTCGGCGGCGCTCGCCTTCCGCCTCGCTGAGGCGGTCGACCGCTCGCATGACGATCCCGTCGAGGCGGCCTTCGCCCGGCTGATGACGCCGGTGGTCAAGTACTGGATCACCAAGGTGACGCCGTCGGTTGTCGCCGAGGCGATCGAATGCGTCGGCGGCAATGGCTTCGTCGAGGAAAATCTCCTGGCGCGGCTCTATCGCGACGCGCTCGCCCCGGCGCTCGCCGACGGGCCTGGCAACACGCTCTGCCTCGACGTGATGCGCATCCTGCGCCGTTCGTCGGATTCGCTCGAGGCCGTGCTGCGGGTGATCGAGGATGGCCTTGGCCAGGCCTCGCGCTCGACGCTCAACGTGCTGCGCGCGGCCACCGCCGTCGGCCTCGCCGACGAGGGATCGGCCCGCATCCTCGTCGAGCAACTCGCCATGACGGTCGCGGCGGCGGCAATGCGCCGGCGCTTCCCGGCCGTGGTCGCGGATGCCTTCCTGGAATCGCGCCTCGGCAAGCCGTGGCGGTCGACCTATGGCATGCTCGACGCCCGCTTCGATGCGCGCGCCTTCGTCGACTATATCTGCCCGAAGGGCTGATCGTCGCCGTCGTCCTCTTCCGCCCGCCGGTCGCGCGCGAGCCTCTGCAGCCGGTCGAGCGCGCCCTGCAGGATGAAGGCGGCCGCCATCTTGTCGACCAGCTCGCCCCGGCGCTTGCGGCTGGTGTCGGCTTCGAGCAGCGTGCGCGTCACGGCGACCGTCGAGAGCCGCTCGTCCCAGAACGCGATCGGGATCTCGATCTTCGGCAGCAGGTTGCGCACGAAGGCGCGCGTCGCCTGGGCGCGCGGCCCTTCCGAGCCGTCCATGTTGAGCGGCAGACCGATGACGATCGCCGCGACCTGGCGCTCCGCGATGATCTTGGCCAGCGCCTCGGCGTCCTGCGTGAACTTGACCCGGTTGATCAGCACCAGCGGCGAGGCGATGCGGCGGCCGAGATCGGAGACCGCGACGCCGATCGTCTTGGTGCCGAGATCGAGGCCGATCAGCGCCGCCGCCGGCGGCAGCGACGTGTCGAGCTCGCCGAGAGCCAGGATCGTGCCGGTCATGCTGGACCTCAGATATAGATGATGGCGACGAAGCCGAGAATGACGAGGACGGTCCCGAGGATCATCACCGTCGAGAAATGCCGGTCGATGATGGCGCGCGCCTGCGGCCCGAAGGCGTAGAACAGCGCCGCGACCAGCAGGAAGCGCAGGCCCCGCGTGATGACGCAGGCGATGACGAAGGTCCACAGGTTCAGATGCGCGACGCCCGAGGCGATCGTCACCAGCTTGAACGGGATCGGCGTCAGGCCCTTGGCGACGATGATCCAGCCGCCCCATTCGTCGAAGCGCATCTGGAAGGTGTGGAAGGCTTCCTGGAGATTGTAGAAGGCGATGACGGGCTGGCCGATCGTCTCGTAGAGGCCATAGCCGATCGCATAGCCGAACAGGCCGCCGATCACCGAGGCAAGCGTGCAGACAAGCGCCGCGATCCAGGCCCGGTCGCGCCGCGCCAGCACGATCGCGGCGAGCACGGGATCCGGCGGAATCGGGAAGAAGGAGGCTTCGGTGAAGGAGACCACGGCCAGCAGCCATAGGGCGTGCTTGCCGGCGGAGAGGACCATGATCCGGTCGAACAGGCGCTTCATGACGCCCTGACGCTGGATCTCCGGCGCGCGCGCTTCCATCTCCGTCACGTGTCCTCCTCGGTTGGCTCCCGCCCTTATCGGGGATTGCGTCCGGCACGGCAAGCTTGCAGCCCGCGAGGGTTGGTCAATTCGGCGCGCGTCGCCATATTGGCGGCGAGGAACTGACAGAAGGATGCCTATCCCATGAAGCTTACCTGGCTCGGCCACGCCGCCTTTCACATCGAGATCGACGGCGCCGTCATCCTGATCGATCCGTTTCTGAGCGGGAATCCGTCCTTCAAGGGCGAGACGGCGGAATGGACCCGCGGCCTGACCCACATCCTCCTGACACATGGCCATGGCGACCATCTCGGCGATACCGCCGCGATCGCCAGGGCCACTGGCGCCACGGTGGTCGCGGACGCCGACCTCGCCGGCTATCTCGGCCACAACGGCGTTTCCACGATCGAGGCGATGAACTCAGGCGGCACGATCGATCTCGGCGCCTTCCGGGTCTCGATGACGGTGGCGCATCATTCGTCCGGCATGATCGACCGGAACGGCGTCGCGATTTCGCTCGGCCTGCCGCATGGGCTCGTCCTCCGCGCGCCCGGCGAGAAGACGCTGTACCACGCCGGCGACACCGACATCTTCTCCGACATGGCGCTGATCGACGAGATCTACGCACCGAAGATCGGCATCCTGCCGATCGGCGACCGCTTCACCATGGGCGGCGCGGTGGCGGCGATGGCGGCGCGCCGCTTCTTCCACTTCGAGACGGTGATCCCCTGCCACTACGGCACGTTCCCGCTCCTCGATCCGACGGCGGAGAAGTTTGTCGAGGCGATGAAGGGCGCCGAGGCCAAGGTGGCCGTGCCGGCGGTCGGCGAGACGCTGGCGCTCTGAGGGCGGTGACGCCAGCGCCCACACCCGCTCGTCGTCATCCCGGGCGGAGACCCGGGATCCATCCAGCCGGGATGATGGGAAATCGGGACTCCCCGAGGCTCGGCTGAATGGATCCTCGATTTCGCGAGGAGGACGGCAGAGGATGGTGAACGCAAAAATAAAAAAGGCCGGCGAAGCGCCGGCCTTTTTGGTTCTCGTTGCGCGGCTTTGACAGAGCCGCGCGATCTACTGGCGATACTGTTGAATCCGCGTCGTCCGGAGCCCGGCGAGGCCGTGCTGGTCGATCGATTGCTGCCAGGAGATGAACTCCTCGACGGTCAGCGTATAACGCTGACACGCTTCTTCAAGGCTGAGCAGGCCCCCCCGCACCGCCGCGACGACTTCTGCCTTGCGGCGTATTACCCAACGTTTCGTGTCACGCGGCGGCAAATCAGCAATCGTAAGCGGACTTCCGTCCGGTCCGATGACGTATTTGACGCGCGGACGCATTTGATCGGTCATTCTACTCTCACACTCAACCTGACCTTGTCGAAAGCGAGACTACGACGTCGGCTTTAAAAAAGGGCTAAACCCCTCTCAACCAATCGGTAAGGATTGCAGCCGCCTGCAACCGGCCGGAAAAGCCGGCTTTGTGCTGTCCTGGCGCGCGGCCGGGCGCCGCCTTTCGGCGCGGAATCGTTGCGCTTCCGACGGGTCATGTCACGCGAATGCGACCGCCGCGCCTTGAAGATGACGCGATCGACATTATAGTCCGGCGCTGATGCGGCAATGCCGCCTTTCATGCCTCCCGCCGCCGCGCGAGAGAATCGCGCGGCACCACGGCAAAGCAGTTGCACCATGCTCAACAGCCTCGATCTTCCCAGCCGCCCCGAAGACACGCGCATCGTCGTCGCGATGTCGGGCGGGGTCGATTCCTCCGTCGTCGCCGGGCTGCTGAAACGCGAAGGCTATGACGTCGTCGGGATGACGCTGCAGCTCTACGATCATGGCGAGGCGACGCACCGGAAGGGCGCCTGCTGCGCCGGCCAGGACATTCACGACGCCCGCCGCGTCGCCGAGCGGCTCGGCATTCCGCATTACGTGCTCGACTATGAGGAGCGCTTCCGCAAGTCGGTGATCGACAGCTTCGCCGAAAGCTACATCGCCGGCGAGACGCCGATCCCTTGCGTCGCCTGCAACCAGACGGTCAAGTTCTCCGATCTCCTGACCACGGCCCGCGAGCTTGGCGCCGCGGCGCTGGCGACCGGCCACTATGTCGAGAGCCGGAGGCTGGAAAGCGGCCATCGCGGCATGTTCCGCCCGGCCGACCTCGACCGCGACCAGAGCTATTTCCTGTTCGCGACGACGCAGGAGCAGCTCGATTTCATCCGCTTTCCCCTGGGAAGGCTGACCAAGCCCGAGACGCGCGCCATCGCCCGCGACCTCGGCCTCGAGATCGCCGACAAGCACGACAGCCAGGACATCTGCTTCGTGCCCAACGGCAAGTATTCCGACGTGATCGAGCGGCTGAAGCCGGGTGCGGCCGAGGGCGGCGAGATCGTCCATATCGACGGCCGCGTGCTCGGCCGGCACGAGGGCATCATCCATTATACCGTCGGCCAGCGGCGCGGCCTCGGCGTCGCCGCCGCCGATCCGCTCTATGTCATTCATCTCGACGCGACGCGCCAGCGCGTCATCGTCGGGCCGCGCGAGGCGCTCGCCGCCCGCCGGTTGGTGCTGCGCAACGTCAACTGGCTCGGCGACGCCGGGCTCGAGGCGGCCGCGGCGGAGGGCCTCGAGATTTTTGCGCGCGTGCGCTCGACGCGGGCGCCGCAGAGGGCGGAGCTGGTTCAGCGGGACGGGGAGACGCAGGTTTCGCTCCTCGATGGCGAGACCGGGGTCGCACCCGGCCAGGCCTGCGTGTTCTATGCCGGCGAGGGTGAGGGCGCGCGCGTCCTCGGCGGCGGCTGGATCGCGCGGGCGGAACGGAACGCCGAGGCCGAGGCGGCGTTGCGTCGCCTGATCGTCCCGGACCATGTCGCAGCAGCTTGAGGGAGAGCAATGCCGGAATTCCTTGATGACGTAGCCCGGAAGTGGAAGTCGTTCGCCGGCAATCGCAAACGCGAGACGCGGATCGACGAAGAGGCGGTCCGCAGCACCTATGCCCGCTGGGCGCCGATCTATGATCGCGTCTTCGGCTATGTCTTCGAGGCGGGCCGGCGTTCCGCCGTCAGCTTCGTCAACGAACTGCCCGCCGGCCGCATCCTGGAATGCGGCGTCGGCACCGGAATCTCGCTGCCGCACTACCGCGCGGACCACCGCATCACCGGCATCGATCTCTCGCCCGAGATGCTGGACATCGCGCGCGAGCGCGTCGCGTCGGCCAAACTCGACAATGTCGAGGCGCTCGACGTCGCCGATGCCAGCGAGATGCCGATGGCGGACGAGAGCTTCGATACCTCCGTCGCGATGTTCGTGCTGACCGTCGTGCCCGATCCGAAGGCGGTGATGGCCGAGCTGGCGCGCGTCACCAAGCCCGGCGGCGCGGTGGTTCTGGTCAGCCATTTTCCCGAGCAGAAGGGCTGGCGCGGCTGGATGGGCGAGAAGCTGGCGCCGCTTTCCGCCTCGCTCGGCTGGCACATGGATTTCGACATCGGCCGCATTCTCGGCCGTCCGGATCTGCGCCTGGTCGATCGCCGCCGGGTTGGCCCGATCGGGTTTTTCACACTCCTCGTATTCGAGCGTGCGTGAAGCGCTGTCGATGCTTGACAGAGCTTGGCCCCGCTCCCTATAAGCGGGCCATTCCAGCCGGCGGCACGCCGGTCCTGGGGCGGAGTAGCTCAGCTGGTTAGAGCAGCGGAATCATAATCCGCGTGTCGGGGGTTCAAGTCCCTCCTCCGCTACCAAAAACATCAATAATATCAGATGTTTGCGAGGCGCCTCCTGGGGCGCTTTTTCATGTCGCATCCTGTTGCCGTTCAATACGTTGGTTTCAACGGTTTCCATTCAGACACGGCAGGGCCCACGCGACATGGCGAGCCCTGATTGACGCACCTCCCGATCTCGGACACGCTAGCGCGGATAGGTGGGCCACGGAGGCGTCTATTAGAGAACGCCTCATTTCTGTGGGTCTGCGACCAGTGCCCTCGCGACGGGATGTCGAACACCTCGCTGATCTGGCGGCAGCCGCAGGAGGCGTCCGGCGCCCTCGTCGACCTCGGAGGGCGCCGGCCTTGGTCCTACTGGCTTGGTGTTTTCGCGGGCTTCCTCATCTCCGCCAGGACCTGGTCGAGATTGTAGCTCGCCGGGTCCTGCATCGGCGGAAAGGCCTTGTAGGTCTCAAGTTCCTTCAGCCAGAGGATCTGGCCGATCGGCAGGATGTTCCAGTCATATATGTAGGCCGTGCTGGGAGCCGCGAGTGCGCCACCCATGCCGAGGATCGTCTTGGTGTCGTCGAGCGCCGAGATCTCGAACGGATCGCGGGCGATGTTGACGATCTGCGTCCAGCCATAGGTCACGTCGCCGGCAAGGCCGCAGGTCGGGCACGTGCCGGCCATGGTGTAGTAGAACTTCCAGTTCTTGTAGCGGACCGCCGAGGGCTTGGGGCCGGCATAGTAGAAGAACGTGTCACGCGCCGACTTGCCCTTGCCTTCCAGATAGTCGCGCTGGTCGACGCCATCGAGTGTCGTCTTGACGATGCCCGGATAGGATCCGGCCTCGATCTGCTTCTTCAGCGCGTCGCCCTTTGGGCCGCCGGCGATGTTGACCAGGGTTGGCAGCCAGTCGAGCGAGGCGAAGGTCTCGGTCAGGACCGTTCCTGGCTTGATGTGGCCCGGCCAGCGCACGAGCATCGGCGCGCGCATGCCGCCTTCCCATGTCGTCAGTTTGCCGCCCTTGAAGGGGGTCGTGCCGCCATCCGGATAGGTGATGACTTCGGCGCCATTGTCGGTGGTGAAGGCGATGATCGTGTTGTCGAGTTCACCCATGTCTTCCAGCTTCTTGAGGACGACGCCGATATTGTCGTCGAGCTGCTTCATGCCGACCTCGTTGATGCCCCAGTCCTTGCCGCCCTTCTCGCCGAGCATGGCTTCATATTTGGGCGACAGCATCGTCGTGATGTGCATGCGGGCCGGATTGTACCAGACGAAAAACGGCTTACCGGTCTTCTCGGGATCATTGCGGTCGAGATAGTCGACGACCTTGCCCGAGATCTCCTCGTCTATGGTACGCGAACGATCGAGAGTCAGCGGCCCCTCGTCGGTGCAGCTCTGGTTGGCGGACGTACCATCGGACGACTTGCAGGCGATGACGGGGCGCGGCGGCGTAAGGCAGACCGTCGTCGCCGGGTCGACGGCCCCAGGAACTTCGGTGAGCCCAGGCACGGGCGTGTTCCTGCAGGGCGGCGCGACGCCCTGGTCCGTCGGGGACTTGTTGATATCCGGGAAGCTCACGCCCTGCATGGCGTCGAGGTGATAGAGGTAGCCCCAGAATTCCTGGAAGCCGTGCGCGGTCGGCAGCGCGTCGGTATGGTCGCCGAGATGGTTCTTGCCGAATTCGCCGGTGTTGTAGCCGAGATCGTGCAGGAACTTGGCCAGCGCCGGCGTGCCGGGGCGGAGGTAGCTCGGGCTTCCTGGCAGTTGCGGCGGGATCATGCCGGTGCGCAGAGGGTGCATTCCGGTGAAGAAGGCGTTGCGACCCGCCGTGCAGCTCTGCTCGGCGTAGTAGGTCATGAACTTGGCGCCCTCGTGGCCTATCCGGTCGATATTCGGCGTTTCGCCGACGGCCAAGCCACCATGATAGATGCCAGGCTGCATCCAGCCGATGTCATCGCCCATGATGAAGAGAATGTTGGGTTTTTCTTGAGCGGAAGCACTCCCTGATGATAGCGATGCCGTAACAAAAAACGTCGCGCTCGCTAATCTTGCAAGCATTTTCATTGTAGATTCCTCCGGTAATTTCACTTGTGTGCGAAATTGAAGCCACTAGGTTTCCACGAAATTGCATGCATTTTGATAATTGAATGAATTTGCTTATTGGCATGCGGATATATTCTAACATGCCGTTGCGTAAGTGCCCAACGGATGCTCCAGAGGATGACTTGGCGCCTCGCTCGGCTTCGGATTGATGCCGAACGGGCGCCTCGACAGGCTCGTCCGGGGCTGGGGCAAGGCGCATGGCCCGGTAGTCTGGCGGAGGGTTGCGACGTGGGCGATTATCTGGGCTGCGTTGATCGCGACGAGCATTGGGCTATGGCGGCTGATCGTCAGAGTGCTTCTTGCCGTCGACCCACTGCCGTCGACGGCCGCGATCCACTGATGATCTTCGATGGCGTGCGCTGCGGCCTTGAGGGTCGGTGGGGCATAGCCGGCAGGCCACGCCGAGGCCATGAAGCCGGGGCATGCAGCATGCAAACCAGCGGTCGGCGCGGCACGTATAAGGGGAGCAAGCGTTCAAAACCTGAAGGCCGTGATCATGAAGGCAACTCGATATGGCGATCCGCCGGCCCAGGCTGATGGCGCGGTCCGCCGGTCGGCATGGATAACCGGCGCCAGTTCCGGCATCGGCCGGGCGCTGGCGGTTCGCCTCGCCGAGGAAGGATGGACCGTCGCCGTCAGCGCGCGCGACGCGCAGGCGCTGGCCGCGTTGGCCGCCGAGGCGGCGGGCCGTATCCACGCCTTCCCGCTCGATGTGACGGACGCGGCCGCGAGCGCCGATACGCTGGCAGCGATCGAGAGCCGGATCGGACCGGTCGATCTCGCCGTGCTCAATGCTGGCACCTACCGGCACGATTCCGCCGCGGCCTTCGACGCGGGGATGTTCCGCGCGACCATCGACGTCAACCTGATGGGAAGCGTCAACTGCCTCGCGGCGGTCCTGCCCGGGATGATGGCGCGGCGCGCCGGACATATAGCCGTGGTTTCCTCGGTCGCCGGCTATGTCGGTCTGCCGGGGGCGGCCGCCTACGGCGCGAGCAAGGCTGCGCTGATCAATCTGTGCCAGGGGCTCTATCCGGAGCTCGATGCGAGCGGCGTCCGGCTTTCCCTGATCTGCCCCGGCTTCGTCGATACGCCGCTGACGCGCAAGAACGACTTTCCCATGCCGTTCATGATCCCCGTCGACGAGGCCGTCGACCATATCATGAGGGGTCTTCGGTCGCGCCGGTTCGAGATCGCCTTCCCGTGGAAGATGGTGCTGTCGATGAAGCTGCTGGCGCGCCTGCCGACCGCGCTCACTTTCGCCATCACGCGCCGCCTGCGGAAATGAGGCCGAGGCCTCAGTCGCGCGCCAGCAGGAACTGGCCGACGTCGATCGTGCCGGTCCGGAAGCCGACCGCGCAATATTGCAGATAGTAGCGCCACATGCGCTTGAACCGCGCGTCGAAGCCCAGCGCCTCGATGCGGTGCCATGCCGCCGCGAAGGCCCGGTCCCAGATCAGCAGCGTCCTTTCATAGTCGCCGCCGAAGAACTCCGAGCCGACGAGGTCGAGCCTGGCGGCCGATGCCGCCGCCGCGAAGGCGGTCGGCGAGGGCAGCATGCCGCCGGGAAAGACGTAGGTCTGGATGAAGTCGGCCTTGCGCCGGTAGGCCTCGAAGCGCGCATCCGCGATGGTGATGACCTGCAGCAGGGCTTGCCCGCCCGGCTTCAGAAGCGTGCGCAGGGCGCTAAAATAGGTCGGCCAGTTTTCCTCGCCGACCGCCTCGAACATCTCGATCGAGACGATCTTGTCGAACTGGCCGGCGCAATCGCGATAGTCCTCGAGCCGGATCTCGACGCGGTCGGCAAGCCCTGCCGCCGCAATGCGGTCGCTGGCGAACTTCGCCTGTTCCCGCGAGAGCGTCAGGCAGGTGACGCGACATCCGGTTTCGCGGGCCGCGAACGCCGCGAACCCGCCCCAGCCGCAACCGATCTCCAGCACGTGATCCTCGGCGCCGAGACGGAGTTCCCGAACCACGCGGGCATATTTCTCTCGTTGGGCCTCGGCGAGCGATTGCTCCGGCCGCGCGAAGATCGCCGCCGAATAGGTCATCGTCTCGTCGAGCCAGTGGCGATAGAAATCATTGCCGAGATCATAGTGGAACGCGATGTTGCGCTTGCTGCCGGCGCGCGTGTTGGCCCGGAGGCGGTGGCGGAGCGTGGCCAGCGCGCGGCCAAGCCCCGGTGCCTCGAGCAGCGGACGCAATGCCGCCTCGTTGACAACGCCGAGTTCCAGCAGCGCACCGAGATCGGATGTATCCCAGTCGCCTTCGATGTAGCCGCGCGCCAGGCCAAGGCTGCCGCTGCTGGCAATCCGCCAGATCAGCTTGCTGCTCCGCACGGTCATGCTGGCGCTGGGGCCGGGAAGCGCGCCATGGGCGACATGGCTGGTGCCGTCCGGAAACTGGAGCGTCAGCTGGCCGGCGACGATCCGGTCGGCCCAGCCGCGCAGGACGGTCGACCAGAGCGGCGTCAGGAAGCTCCCGGCCGGGGCTGCCTTCTCTTCAACGTGGCTCATGGAGCTTCCTCGAATGGGCGCGGCACGACGGTACTGGCGACAGGCCGTGCGGCGGCGGCGTGCCGATGGATGGGAACGCCCTTTCGCCAGATGCGAAGGGCCTCCCAGTGAATTCCGGCCATGACCTTGAGGGTCATCAGCGGATAGCGGACCAGAGCGCCGAGCAGCGCGCGGTCCGTCATCGGCCGGCGACGACCGGTGAACGAGGCGACGAGCAGCGGGCCGTCGGCGTCTTGCTCGTCGATCCGCACGAGGACGGTCTCGCCGGGAGGCTCGATATGAAAGCGATAGAAGCAGGCCATCGGCATGAAGGGGGAGACGTAGAGTTCCTTGGCGCAGCCATGATGCACGGGGCCAGCCCCGTCGTCCTCCACGGCGATCACATAGGTGTGGCGCTCGCCGAAGGTGTTGCAGACTTCGTAGAGGATGGCGCGCAACCGACCGTCGGGGTCGTCGCAGAAATAGACGGTGAGCGGATTGAAGACATAGCCGAAGATGCGGGGATAGCAGAGCACTCGGATGCCCATGCCGTCCTCGGCGCAGCCGGCTTCGCGAAGTCGCGCCTCGATCCAGGGGCGAAGCCCGGCCGGACTGCCGTCGCCGTGATCCTTGTCCCAGAAGCTCAGCGCGGCCCGCCGGTTGTAGCCGAACAGACGGGAAGAAGCGCCGAGCGCCGGCAGCTCGTCGAGATCGAGCAGAAGGGAGAACACGCGATAATGCAGCTTGTGCCGCCTCGGCCGCAGCCTGGCATGCACCACATCGCCAAGGAAGAGGGCGGATCGCCCCTTCATTCGGCGGCCTCGAACCGTGGTCCAAGCACGATACGGCCGGACTCTTCGCCGACATTCCAGGGGCGGCGCACGCCCGCGAGTTGCTCGGCGGCGGCCAGGCCCGCCTGCAGGCCGTCCTCATGAAAGCCGAAGCCGAAATAGGCGCCGCAGAACCATGTATTGCGCCGGCCCTGCAGGCGCCAGAGCTGCTGCTGCGCATCGAGCGCCTTCTGGTCGAACAGCGGGTGAGTGTAGCGGAAGCTCTCGATCCGCCTGTCGGGAGAAATGGGACGCGTCGGATTGAGCGTCACGAACAAGGGATGCCGATTGTCGAGGTTCTGCAACCGGTTCATCCAGTAGGTAACGCAAAGTGGTTGCGCTCCGTCGGTCGCGCGATCGCCGATATAGTTCCAGCTCGACCAGACGCGCCTGCGCTTGGGCATCAGCGTCTGGTCGGAATGCAGGACCGCGACGTTGTCGGTGTAGCGGAACGCCCCTAGCACGGATCGTTCCTGCGCGTCCGCATCGCCGAGCAAGCGCAGCGCCTGGTCGGCATGGGTGGCGATGACGACGTCCGTGAAGCTGTCCGCATGTCCGGCGGCGTCGGTGATGACGACACGCCCGTTCTCGCGCTGGATCCGGGCGACCGGCGTGTTCAGGCGCAGCGCGTTGGTGAAGGGCGCGCTCAGGCGCTGGACATATTCGCGGCTGCCTCCCTGAACGGTCCGCCATTTCGGCCGGTCCGCGAGGGACAGAAGGCCATGGCTGGCGAAAAAGCGGACGAAGGCGAGCAGCGGATAGGCGCGCATTTCGCGCGCCGTCATCGACCAGATCGCCGCGCCCATGGGCAAAAGATGATCCTCGACGAAGACCGATCCGTACTGGTTGCGGTCAAGATATTCGCCAAGCGTCAGGCCATCGAGATCGCTTCGATGCAGAAGCGCCGGGGCCTCGCGGTAGAATCGCAGTATATCCCGCATCATTCGCCAGAAACGGGGCCGCACGACGTTGTCGCGCTGGCCGATAAGGCCGTTGATCCCGGAGCCGGAATATTCGAGCCTGCCACCATCGAGCGACGCCGCGAACGACATATCGGAATCCGCCGTCGCCACGCCGATTTCTTTGAACAGGGCAACGAGATTCGGATAGTTGCGCTCGTTGTAGACGATGAAGCCGGTATCGACCGGAACCGGTCCCTGCGCCGTCGGCACCACCACCGTGTTGGAATGGCCGCCGAGTCTCGCCTCGCTTTCGTATAGCGTCACGCGCATGGTCCGCCTGAGCAGCCAGGCCGCCGACAGACCGGAGATCCCCGAGCCGATCACCGCGACGCTGCGCGCGGAACCCGGTTCCTTGCCTTTGGCTTCGATCCGCACCTTCTGCCCTTCCGCCTTCAGATGACGACTACACGCTTATACGGAGGGGCGACCGTTTCGGATCGGTCGACAGCGGGCAAAGCGCGGGCCGATGATCCGCGCGATGTCCGCCGACGTAGAAGTGGCATGAACGCAATCCTTCCCGTTCCCGTGTCCGCGTGGCAGAAGCAATCCATGATAGCGTCGGCGCGACACCGTGCCGGGTCGCTTCATCGAAGGTTGGAAATCTTTGAAATGCGCGGTTCGACTGAAAACGAGGCTCAGCCTGACATGGCGGCACTGATTGTCGCTGTGGGCGCGCGTCGCGACGTCGAGGCGTTCGAGGTGCTGTATCGGCATTTTGCGCCGCGCGTGAGGGCTTATGTGACGCGGCTGGGGGCCGATGGCCAGGCCGCCGAGGAGTTGATGCAGGAAGCGATGATCGCCGTCTGGAACAAGGCGGAGCGATTCGATCCGTCGAAAGGTGCCGTCTCCACCTGGATCTTCACCATCGCGCGAAACCTGCGCATCGATGCCTTCCGGCGCGACAAGCGCCCGGAATTCGATCCGAACGATCCGGCCTTCGTGCCCGACGATGTCGCCCCGGCGGACGAGATCTTCGAGGCGCAGGAAGTATCCTCGCGGCTGCACCAGGCGATGGCCGTCTTGCCGGAGGAGCAGATGGCACTGTTGAAGCTCGCCTATTTCGAGGACACCTCGCATAGCGCCATCGCATCCAGCCTGAATGTGCCGCTCGGTACGGTCAAGTCGCGCCTGCGCCTCGCATTCGGCAAGCTGCGCGCCGCGCTCGGCTCCGAGGGAGAAGCGTCGTGACCATTCGCCATCATCTCAGCGACGATCTGCTCATCAGCTATGCGGCCGGCAGTCTTGCGGAAGGCTGGAGCCTGGCCGTCGCGACCCACCTCGCACTCTGCCCCGCCTGCCGGCGCCGCCTCGCCCTGGCCGAGGACATCGGAGGGGCGTTGCTGGAGACGGTCGAGGCAGAGGCCCTGTCCGAAGCCGATGCCGCCTGGGGGGACATGCGTCGCCGGATCGCGCAATCATCCCCGGCGCCCGTCGCCGCGCCTCGCGCGGCGCCCGCGCCGCGCCGGGACGATGGATTGCCTGAGCCCTTGCGGTCCTATCTCGGCGGCGACGTCGATACGCTGCGCTGGCGACCGCTCGGGCGGGGGGCCTCGCAGATCCGGATCCCGACGGCGGACAAGGAGACGCAGGTTCGCCTTTTGCGCATTCCGGCCGGCAAGCCGGTCCCGGAGCACGGTCATGGCGGGCGCGAGCTGACGCTGGTCCTGTCCGGCAGCTTCGTCGATGGCGACGACCTGTTCGCGCGCGGCGACATCGAGGATGCGGACACCAGCCTGACCCATCAGCCCGTCGCCACGCCCGGCCAGGATTGCATCTGCCTGGCCGTGACCGATGCGCCCCTGCGCTTCAAGAGCTGGATCGTGCGTACCATCCAGCCCTTCCTCGACATCTGAAGGAGCGGCGCGCGCAGAGCCGTGCCGAGGGATCGATGTTCCAGACCTATGCCGTCGCCTATCTCGCAACCGCCATCGTCTTTTTCGGGGTCGACTTCATCTGGCTGTCCAAGATGACGGCGGGCTTCTACCGCAGCCGCATGGGCGAGATGCTCGTCGACCAGCCCAATTTCGTCGCCGCCGGCCTGTTCTATCTCGTCTATGTCGGAGGCGTGGTCTACCTCGCCGTCGCCCCGGCCGTGAGCGCCGGCAGTCTTTTCACGGCGCTGGTGAGCGGCGCGGTGCTCGGCCTCGTCGCCTACGGTACCTACGACATGACCAATCTGGCCACCTTGAAGAACTGGTCGCTTTCGCTCAGCGTCGTCGACATGGCCTGGGGCACGTTCCTGACCAGCCTTGCCGCGACGGCCGGATACCTCGTCACGGTCTGGTTCGTTGGCCGTGCCGGCTGAACCGCCGCGCTCGGTCGGCTTTCGTTTTCCGTTCCGCCTTCGACGTCCCGGCTACTTCGCGGCGGTGGCGGCTGCCGGGCCCTGATCTGGCCCTGTCGCGTCAATGCGGGCCCGCAGCGCGTGCTGGACTTCCTGGCCGAGTGGGAAATTCCACATGATGGCGATCGCCGCCAGCTTCGGCAGGATCGGAGCCCAGGCATAGAGCGACGTCAGCGTGTCGAGCGCGAAATCGGGCACGACAGCGGTGCTGCCGGGCACGAAGCCGGACCAGGCAAGCACGGGAAAGACGAAGCCGACCCCCAGCGCGAGCGACAGCTTGGTCGCCAGCCCCCAGGCGGCGAAATAGATGCCTGTCCGCTGTTCTCCCGAAACGGCGGTGTCGCAATCGATGACGTCCGCCTGAATCGCCGGCGGCAGGGCCAGATCGAAGCCCAGCAGCACTCCGGTCAGGGCGCAGATGACGACGAAGGCGGCGACGTCGCCCGTGCCGAGGAAACCGGAAAAGAAGAAGACGAGACAGGCAAGAAGCATCGCGCCGCACCAGCTGCGGTGCTTCCCCGCTCGCGCGGCCACCCATACCGCGATCGGTACGCCGATGATGCCGCAGAGAAAATAGACGAAGAGCAATGGCCCGCGCATCGTCTCGGCGCCGAGCCGCTCGGACACGAAATAGAGGAACAGCGTCGCCGGGACCGCATTGGCGAGGCCGTTCAGCAGAAAAGCGACGACGAGCCGGACGAAGGGGCGGTTCGTCAGGATGAAGCGGAGGCTGGCGACCAGCGAGAGCCGCGATGTCGAGCGATTGGCCGGCTCCGGCACCGCGCCGACCGATATCAGTCCGGCAATGGGGAGGGCGACCAGGACCAGCACGGCCATGGTGGCCATGCCGTGAAACCCCTGGATATCATCCATCCCGACCGCAAAGGGCAGCACGATGGCGATCAGCGTTCCGATCAGCGTCGCGCCCTCGCGAAAGGCCGACACGACGGAACGGCCGCGATAGTCTGTCGACAGTTCCGCGCCCCAGGCGGTGTAGGGCAGGAGCGTCGCCGTGTAGCCGATGGAGAGAAGGATTCCCCAGACGGTCAGATAGCCGGTTCCCGCCGTGGCAGGCGGCGCGAATATCATGAAGGCCGACAAGGCGGTGAGGGGAAGCGACAGGAGGAAAACGGTTCGCCGACGCCCGAAACTCGGCGCCACCCGGTCCGAGAGCCAGCCTATCACCGGATCGCTCGCGGCGTCGAACAGCCGGATCAGCAGCAGCACCGTGCCGATGGAGGCCAGCGAGAGCCCGAGATTGTCCGCGTAGAAGGTCGGGACGATGACATAGAGCGGCAGGGCAATCGCGGCGAGCGGCACCGCCGGCAGGGCATAGGCGACGAGTACCGCGCGTGCGGGCAGCCCCGCATCAGGATCGTCCCCGGGGGCCACTACCGCCCGACCTGGGCGGTGCCCGAAGCGCCGTCGTCGCGCAGCCAGGTGATGCGGCCGCCATCCAGCGCCGTGATCTTGAAGCAGAACGCGCGGCCGTCATACCAGGTTGGCCATTTCTGGCAGAGCGAATTGCCGGCGATCCACCACCGGCCCTGTTCGCGCGGCGCCAGCATGCGGGCCATCGAGAAGCCCGACACGTCGCCGACGACCACGCCGTTCTCGCGATATTCGAGCGGCAGGGCGATGCCGAACGGCGTGCTGAGCCGAACCTTCTCGCCGCCGATCAGCTTCCTGATTTCGGGTCCGCTGAGCTCCGCCGCCGCGGCCGGCACGGCCGACACGCATCCGGAGGCGATCACGGCGGCAGACAAAAGCGTCCTGGGGGAAACCGGCATGGGATCAGATCCTCTTCCGCTATCATCGGTGATGGCCGGCAGCTTGAAGCGACCATGGGCCGCGACATGCGTGTCAGCGGCTGAATTCGACCCGGGTCCGGGCGACCGGCAGCCCGAACTTGGTGACGGTGGCGTTGTTGATGAGCCGTCCGCCGTCCTGCAGCGTCATCGTGTCGTGGAAGCGCACGCGATTGCGTTTCCGGGCCGGATCGAGATCGACGAGATAGGTGAACCGCGCGGTATTGCCGGTAATGGTCACCAGGGTGTCGCCGACGACGTCTTCGCGCGTACCGCGATACTGGTTCGGCGCGATCTTCTCGAAGCGCCAGGTCTTGCGGTCGCGTTCGCCGTCGGCATAGGCGAAATCCTCGACCAGGGTCAGCGTACGGCCGTTCCACTTCCCCAGAAGTTCGACCGTGAACGCGCGCTTGACGCCGTTGATCGCGCGGAAGCTGCCGACGGCCGATGTTCTGCCGGCAAAGTATCCCTCCAGCGAGAACTCACCGGCTCCGGCGGGCAGGATGCCCAGCAGCATCAGGAACGCAAAACCCGCCAGGGCTGACTTTCGGCTGTACATCGCATTGCTCCGCGCAAACGCCGTGATGGCAGTTTGTACGGCGCGACGCGACGGTTGGATCAGCCGGCGGGGGATCCGATTCTGGATCGGCGTGATCGGGGACGCGGCAGGCATGGGCATGCGGCAATCGGACCGCAGCCCCAGGCCTTCCGCATGTCCCGGGCCCGCTCAGCCGGGAAGGGCGGCGGTGATCATCACCTCGACGCGGTACTTGTCCTTGGCGAGGCGCGTTTCGCCCGTCGCGCGGGCCGGTGTATTGGCCGGGTCGACCCAGGCGTCCCAGACGGTGTTCATCGCCTGGAAGTCGGCGATGTCGGCCAGCCAGATCGTGGCCGAGATCAGGTGCGACTTGTTGGTGCCGGCCAGCGCCAGCAGGCGGTCGACGTCTGCGAGCGCGGCGCGGGTCTGGGTTGCGACGTCTTCGCCGTCGCGGCCGACCAGGCCGGAGAGATAGACGACGCCATTGTGGATGACGGCGTTGCTCATGCGCGGGCCGGGCTCGATCCGGGTGATGGTCATGGGATTTCCTTGTTCTGACGCGACGGGGTGTCGGCGTGTGGCATCGTTCCGGCGGGGGCTCAGCCCCGCCGGTCGGCGCGGATGGGTGCGGAACGGGCTACGCCGTTGGCGGCGGCGGGATGCCGACCGTATGGCCGGCGAGGTCGAGATAGCGCTGGTAGGCTTCGGCATAGGCCGGGGCTCGGCCGGGATCCGGCTCGAAGCGCTGGCCGAAGGCGACGGTGCGCGCGACGACTTCGGCGAGCGTCCCCGCGCCGAGGCCGACCTGCGCCATCAACGCCGCGCCGACGCTGGAGGCGTCGAGCTCCTCGATGCGGACCAGCGGCCGCTGCAGCACGTCGGCCAGGATCTGGCACCAGCGGTCGACGCGGGCGCCACCCTCGGCGACACGGATCTCGTCGACCTGGCCGCCCAGCGTCTCGAACAGTTCGACCGACTGGCGGACGTTGAAGGCGACGCCCTCCATCACGGCGACGACCATCTCGGCGGCGCCATGCGAGGAGGAGAGGCCGGAGAAGGCGGCGCGGGCTTCCGGGGCGGAGTAGGGGGTCGCGGCGCCTTCGAGGAAGGGCGCGAAGGCAAGACCGCGGGCGCCGGGCGGCACCTCGGCGCTGAAGGCGACCATGTCCTCGAATTTCAGCGGCGTGTCGCGCCAGGACGACAGCAGCCGGTGCAACCAGGCCAGGCTGAGGCCGCCGCTCATGACGAGGCCGAGCCAGATCGAGAGCCCCGGTTCGGCATGGCTGATGTGCCAGAAGCCGCGATGGGTGCGGGCGGCGGGCAGGCCGGCCTCCGAGAGCACGACATGGCCGGCTGTGCCGAGGGTGACGCCGAGCACGCCGCGCTCGACGACGCCGCAGCCGACCGCCAGCGCGGCGACGTCGCCGCCGCCGGGCACGACCGGCGTGCCGAAAGCGATTCCGGTCGCGTCGCTGGCGTCTTCCGTGACGGTGCCGGCGATGGCGCAGGAGGGGAGAATGGCCGGCAGGATCTTCGGATCGAAGCCGGCGGCGTCGGCGAGTTCACCGATCCAAACAGCCGTCTCGACATCCATCATGCCGGTGGCGGAGCCGTCCGAAGGGTCGGTCGCGGCCACGCCGGTCAGCTTCCAGAGGATGAAATCCTTGACCAGCAGGACGCGTCGCGTTCGCGCCAGCCGCTCCGGCTCATGCTTCGCCAGCCAGGCGAGCTTGGACAGTACGGCGATGGCGCTGAGTTCGGTGGCGGCGCGCTGGCGCAGCAATTCGCCGAAGCGCCGGTCGAGATCCTGCGCCTCGGCGACGGCGCGCGTGTCGAGCCAGATGATGGCGTCGCCGACAAGACGGTCGTTGGCGTCGAGCAGCACGAAGCCGTTCAATTGTCCCGACAGGCCGACGCCGGCGATCGCAGCGCCCTCCGCCTGACCGAGCGCGTCGCGGCAGGCGGCGCAGGTCGCCGCCCACCAGTCTTCGGCCGACTGCTCGACAAAGCCGGAGGCCGGCGTCCGGGTCGGATAGGGCCGGCTGGCGCGGGCCCGGACGGACCCGTCGCCGCCGACGACCACCACCTTGACCGCCGAAGTTCCGATATCGATGCCGAGCGTCGCCTGCATGTCGGATCAGCGCTCGCCGGCGAAGAAGCGACGGGGATTGTCGATGAACAGCATGGTCAGCTCGGCCTCGGTGAAGCCTTCCTGCAGCAGCCGGGCGCGGAACGCCGTCAGCACGAAATCGAGGCCAGGGCCGCCGCCATAGGCGCGCCAGTAGCTCGGCCGGCCGAGATCGTTGCCGATCAGGAGGCGCTGGCCGTGGCCGGAATCGATCATGTCGCGGATCAGCGCGACGCGGCGGCTTTCCGGGCCGTACTTCGACTTGCCGAAGCAGTCATAGCCGACATAGACGCCGAGGCTGGCGATGCGCTTGTGCTCGGGTGCGTCCGGATTGCGGTCCATGTGGCTGAGCGCGATGCGGTGAGCGTCGACGCCCTGCTCGATCAGGAGGTCCGACTGCTCGTAGCCCATCGTGCCGGCTGTGGTGTGGGTGATCACCGGGCGGCCGGTCTCGCGATAGGCGGCGGCGGCGACGCGGACGAGCTTCTGGCCCATCTCGTTGAAGTTGTTGTATTCCGTGCCGCACTTGATGATGCCGGCCTTGATGTCGGTGCCATCGATGCCGACGGTCAGGTCGCGCACCGTGTCGCGGATCATGTCCGCCTCGGCGACGGCGTAGCCCCAGCGGCCCATGTAATGCGGCCGGTTGTAGCCGGCGGTCATGATGACGTTGACCTCGGGCACCTTGTCGGCGATCGCCTTGATCTTGCCGACGTTGCGGCCGAAGTCGACGGCGGTCAGCTCGCAGAGGGTGCGGCCGCCGGCCTTGGCGAAGCTCTGCAGTTCCTCGGCCGACTTCTCGACCGAATCGAGCGCGAAATCGGGATCCTTGCCGTGCAGCCAGGTCGGCGGCTCGACATAGAGATGTTCGTGATAGTCGGTGATGCCGAGCTGGTCGGGCGTGATCGGCCCGTTGACGGTCATGATTTCGGTCATTTGTGTTCTCCTGGGATCAGGCCGTGCCGGGCGAGAAAGCCCTGCCAGAGGGTGGCGGAACGGTCGGCGGCGAGCGAAATCCAGCGTTCGCCCTTCTCGGCGGTGGCCGGCGTCGGATCGCCGAACACGCCGCTGCGCATGAAGTTGCCCATCGAGAGCTCCGACTTGCCGTAGTCGGGCGGCACCGGCGGATAGTCGGCGGCGGCGCGGTCCATGTGGACCAGCTCCGGCGCGATCGCCAGCATCAGCGCCGTCTCGATTTCCTCGGCATGGATGTCGTCGTGCCAGGGCTTGCTGTCGGCTTCGGCCAGCATTTCCTTCAGCCCGCCATACATGCCGTACAGCATCTTGATGTCGAGCTGGTCGTGGATCAGCTCGCGCAGCGCATGCTTGATCGGCTGCGGGTTGGAGCCGTGGCCTGAGACGACGTAGACCGCCTGGATGCCCCAGCGGTCGAGGCTCTCGGCGACGTCGCGGATCACGCGCATATAGGTGTCGAAACGCAGCGTCAGCGTCGCCGGCACGTCGCGCCAAACCCAGGCATAGCCGAGCGGCACCGCCGGCAGGACCAGGCCACGGCTCTTTTTGGCGATCTCGAGCGCCATCCGCTCGGCGATCAACGTGTCTGTGTTGGTAGGCAGGTGCGGGCCGTGCTGCTCGGTCGAGCCGACCGGCAGGATGGCGAAGGGCACGCGCTCGATGAAGCGTTCGATTTCCGGCAACGTGGCACGGCCGGCGTCGAGGAACATCGGTTCGCTCATGCTGTTGTCTCCTCCACGGCGAGGCTGGCCCGATAGGCGGGGTCGGCGTCGTAGCGCTCCTGGTCGATCGAGACCGGGCCGCGATATCCGGGCGCGCGGCCCGCGAGCCAGAGGGCGGACGGATCGAGGATGGAGGGCGGCGCCAGCTCGGCCCGTTCGGTCTCAGAAAGATGGGCGAAGAAGCCGGTGTCGATCTTCACCGACGGAAACAGCGTGTTGACGTTGACGCCCTTCGGACCGAGTTCGAGCGCCAGCACGCGGGCCAGCATCTCGACGCCGCTCTTCGAGGTGCAATAGGGCGCGTCCTCGGCCTTGGCCTGGTCGAGGAAGGCGAGCGACGAGGTGACGAAGACGATGTTGCCGTGGCCCTGCGCCGCCATCCGCCGGCCGGCGAGCCGTCCGGTCAGGAAGGCGCCGTCGATGTTGACGCGCAGGATCTTCTGCCAGTCGGCATAGGGCAGGTCGATCGCGGCGCGATGGGCGAGATCGGTCAGCGCCGCGTTGCCGATCACGGCCGAGACGGGCACACGGGCCCAGGCCGCTTCGAGCACGGCATCGAAGCCGGGCTCGTCGGTGATGTCGGCGATGGCGTGGCGATAGGCCGGATCGGCAAGTCCGGCAGGGCCGAGATCGACGCCGGTGACGAGCCAGCCCTCCGTCAGGAAGCGTTCGGCGAGCGCCCGACCGATGCCGCGCGCCGCCCCCGTGACGATGATGTGGCGGCGGTTCATTTCACCGCTCCCGAGGCGAGGCCGGAGACGATGTGGCGCTGGGCGAAGCCGACGAAGAGCAGCGCCGGGATCATCGAGCAGACCGAGACGGCGGCGATCAGCGGCCAGTCGAACGACATCGTGCCGGCGAGCGAGGCGACGGCGACCGGCACGGTCTGGGCGCTGCGCGAGGTCAGGATGAAGGCGAGCAGGAACTCGTTCCACGACAGGATGAAGACGACGATGGCGACGGACGCCAGCATCGGCCGGGCGATCGGCACGATGACGAGCAGCAGGATCTGCAGATGCGTCGCGCCGTCCAGCATCGCCGCCTGGTCGAGATCCTCCGGCACGCTGCGGAAATACGTCATCAGCATCCAGACCGCGAGCGGCAGCGTGATGGTTAGATGCGCCAGCGAGACGGCGAGGCGCGTGTCGAGCAGGCCAATCGACTTGAACAGCACGTAGAGCGGCAGGATGACGGCGAAGAGCGGCGCCATGCGGATCGACAACACCCAGAAGGAGAGGTTGTCCTGCACCTTGCCGCGGATGCGGGTCAGCGCATAGGCTGCCGGCGTGCCGAGCAGCAGTGTCAGCGCGACATTGGTCAGGGCGATCGTCAGGCTGTTGCCGAAGGCGCCGAGGAAGCCCTGGGCGACGATCTTGTGGTAGGCGGAGAAATCCGGCGTGAAGATCAGCTTGGGCGGCAGCGCCAGCGCCTCGTTGCGGGTTTTCAGCGAGCCGAGCGCCAGCCAGGCGATCGGCATCAGCACGAAGACGAGCGTCGCGCCGAGGAAGGCCAGGCGGCCGAGGCGGGCGAACGGATTCTGTCCCGCGGGACCCGAATGGCTCATGACGGTATCCTCAGGAAGCGGCGATAGACGATCGAGGCGCAGATCGTCGTGACGACCAGCATGACGATGCCGAGCGCGGCGGCGCCACCGAAGTCGAAGCCCTGGAAGGCGGTCTTCCAGCCGAGCAGCGACAGGGTCTGGGTCGAGCGGCCGGGACCGCCCTTGGTCATCACATAGATCAGCTCGAAGGTGTTGAGCGCGTCGATGACGCGGAACAGAAGCGCGATGACGACGGCGCTGCGCATCATCGGCAGCGTCACCAGCCAGAATTCCTGCAGCGCGCTGGCGCCGTCGAGGCGGATCGCCTCGTAGTGATCGCGCGGGATTGCCTGCAGCGCCGCCAGGAAGATCAGGAACATGAAGGGCGTGCGGCTCCAGACGTCGGCGACGACGATCGAGATCAGCGCGCCGGTCGGATTAGCCAGCATGTTGGTGCTGATGCCGATGTTCGGCAGCACGAAGGCGCCGAGGAAGCCCATCTCGCCATTCATCAGGAAGCGCCAGGTAAAGCCGGCGACGACGGGCGGAATGACCAGCGGCATGACGACGATGGCGCGGATGAAGCCGGGCGAATTGGGGCCGGAGAGCGCCAGCGCCAGGCCGAAGGCGAGGATCAGCATCAGCACGGTCGACAGCACAAGATAGAGCGCCGTCACCCGGACGGCCGAGGCGAAATCGGCCGATTTGAACAGGGTCGCGAAATTCTGCACGCCATCGAAATAGACGCTCGGATCGGTGACGATCCAGTGCGTCACGCTCATCCAGACGAGATAGCCCGATGGGAACAGCACCACGATTCCGAGCGCGAGCACCATCGGAGCCAGGAACCAAAAGCGCCAGTCTTGCAACATCTTGCCGCGAACCTCAGGCCATCGGGGGGAGAGAGGGCCGGCGCGAGCGCCGGCCCATTGGATCCGGTCGGATCCGTTACTTCTTGTAGTAGCCGGCGCGTTCCATCCGGTCGGTCGCCCAGACCTGCAGGTTGTTCAGCGCCTCGTCGGTGGTGGTCGAGCCCGAGATCGATTCCGACGCGGCGGTGCCGATCTTGTCCATGAACTCGGTCAGCTCGGGGATGTAGGGGAAATAATGCGGCTCGGCGTCGGTGAACGAGGTCTCGATGGCGTCGAGCGTCTCCTTCGGCCATTTCGCCGTCAGGATCGGGCCGTGCATGATTTCCGGGTAGGTGGTGTAGGGCCAGCCGATCTGCGTCGCGAAGTTCTCCATCACGGGCTGGCTGGTCAGGAAGGCGAGCGCCTTGTAGGCGGCCTCCTTGTCCTTGGCATATTTGCTCATGCCGACCGAGAAGGTCCAGAAGCTCTGGATCGCCTTGCCCGACGGGCCTACCGGCGACGGCGCGAAGACGCTGTTCTCCTTGACGGCGGCGATCTCGGAGCTGCCGAGGCCGGCGAAGCCGTTGATCGCCGACGGCATCAGCACGACGGCCTTGCCCTGGGCGTAGAGGTTCATCATGTCGACCCAGGTATGGGTCGCGATGCCGGGCGGGCCGAACTCCTTCGACCAGCGCACGAAGGTCTCGAAGCCGGGCTTGAACTTGCCGGTGAAATCGGGCTTGGCCCCGGTTTCCTTGATCCTGGCCGGCGTGTCGGCGCCGCCTTCGAACCAGGCGGGCTCACCCGCATAGGCATAGACGAAGCCGGTCAGGTCGAGCGACGGCTCCTCGCCCGGCGCGCCGCGCATCGTTAGCGGATAGACGTCGGTGATGCCGTCCTTGGCGAGGCCGTCCTTGACGGTCTGCAGCGCCTTCTCGAGCTCCTCGGTGGTCTTCGGGAAGCTGGTGATGCCGTATTTGTCGAAGATGTCCTTGCGGTAGAGGACGCCCGATCCGAACGAGTAATAGGGCAGGCCCCAGAGCTGGCCGTCGACGCGGTTGGCTTCGAGGAAGGGCTGGTAGACCTTCTTGGCGTCGAAATAGTCGGTCGCCTTGTCGGCATAGCCGTCGAGCGGCTCGAGATAGCCGGCGGCGGAATAGGTCTGCACGGCGCCGTCGCTGCCGAGCATGACGAGATCATAGTTGCCGGTGCCGTTGACGAGATCGAGCAGCACTTTCTGGCGCGCCACTTCCTCGTCGGCATATTCCATGTTGATGACGATGCCTTCCTTCTTCTCGAAGTCGAGCAGCGCCTGCGTCTTCTCGGTGCCGGAGGGACCGAACAGGTCGGCCCAGGCGAATCCGGCGCCGAAGCCGACGACATTGATGGTCGTCTCGGCCTGGGCGGGCGCCGCGGTTGCGAGCAGTCCGGCGACGAGCGCGGCGGAGCCGCCTGTCAGAAGCCTCTTGAGCATGGATGATCTCCCGTTCTGGTTCGCCCGTCTGCGGCGGGCGGTTGGTCTGGATCCCGGTCTGGTCTTTTCTTGGCAGTCGCGCCTTGGCCGTTGCCGGTTCAGGCGCTTGTCATGTCGCGACGGATCGACCGTCGGCGGCAAAGAGGTGGATGGCGTTCGGCTCGGGCCGCAGATGCACCCGGTCGCCCGGCTGGGCGGTGGCGTTCTCGCCGGCCTTGACGATCAGCGTGTCGGCGCTCGTCTCGACATAGATCAGCGTCTCGCTGCCGAGATGCTCGACCGCCGCCACGGTACCGGCGATCGGGCCTTCGTCGGCGACGGCGAGGTGTTCCGGCCGGATGCCGAACAGCGCCACCTTGTCGCTGGCGGCGGCGGCGATATCGATCTCCGACCCGGTGGCGAGCTTGAGGCGGAGGGAGCCATCGCCGCGCGAGATCTCGTCGGCCTTGATGAAGTTCATCTTCGGCGAGCCGAGAAAGCCGGCGACGAAGGCGTTGGCGGGGCGGCGATAGAGCTCCAGCGGCGTGCCGACCTGAGCGACCCGGCCCTGATCCAGGATGACGATGCGGTCGGCCATGGTCATCGCCTCGACCTGGTCGTGCGTGACATAGACCATGGTGTTGCCGAGGGTGCGGTGCAGCTTGGTGATGCCGACGCGAGTCTCGACCCGGAGCGCGGCATCGAGATTGGACAGCGGTTCGTCGAACAGGAACACGTCGGGCTGGCGCACGATGGCGCGGCCGATGGCGACGCGCTGGCGCTGGCCGCCGGAAAGCGCTGCCGGCTTGCGGTCGAGCAGCGGCGTCAGCTGGAGCATCTTTGCGACTTCCTCGGCCCGGCGGCGACGCTCCGGCTTCGGCACGCCGGCGAGCCGCAGGCTCATCGTCATGTTCTCGGCGACCGTCATGTGCGGATAGAGCGCGTAGGACTGGAACACCATGGCGACGCCGCGCTTGGCCGGGGCGACATCGGTGATGCGGCGGTCGTCGAAATGGATGTCGCCGGAGGTCGCCTGCTCAAGCCCGGCGATGACGCGCAGGAGGGTGGACTTGCCGCAGCCGGAAGGGCCGACGAAGACGACGAATTCGGAATGGCCGATCTCCAGATCGATGCCACGCAGCACGTTCACCTCGCCAAAGCTCTTGGTGACGCCGGTGATCCGGATGGCGACCATGTTTCCCCGTCTTTCTGGCAATAGGGCCGGCCCGGCGGACCGGGGCGCAGCGCGGTAGATCGATCAATTGGAGCGCTCCAATAACTGCGATCACATCGGATGCGGCCGGGCTTGTCAAGCCGGAGCATCGTCGATCGACGCATCACGCACAGAGGGATCCGCCGTGTCGCGTCAATTGGGAGACGTCGTGCGGCTCAGACGAGCGGGACCGCCGAGGCGGGCCGGGTCGAACGGCGGGGCACCAGCCGCGGCGGCACCAGGATCTTGCTCACCGGCGCGTCGGGCGCGTTCAGTCGCTCGATCATGGCGGCGACGCCGGCCGTGGCGAGATCGCGGGCCGACTGGTGGATCGTCGTCAGCGACAGCGTCTCGGTACCGGCGAGCGTCACGTCGTCATAGCCGACGACGGAAAGGCCGCCTGGAATCGCGATGCCGCTCTTCATGCACTCGTTGATCAGGCCGATCGCCGTCATGTCGTTGCAGGCGAAGACGGCGGTCGGTCGCGACGCGGGATCATCGAGAATCCGGCGGCCACTCTCGGCGCCGGCATCGATCGTGTAGGCGCCCTCGATAATGCGGATCTGGCTCTCCAGGCCGTGCTTCAGCATTGCCGCGCGATAGCCATCGCGCCGGCGCTCGGCGCCGGGCGAGGCGCCGCCGTCGATATGGGCGATGCTGCGATGGCCGAGCGATACCAGGTGGTCGACCGCCATCATGCCGCCGCTGACGTCGTCGGTGGTGACGCTGTCGACATTCACCACCTTGAGCAGCCGGCCGACATAGACGACGGGGATCCACTCGGCGACGCGGGCGATCGTCTTCTTCTCGTAGGGCGCGCCAATCAGCAGGATGCCGGAGACGCGATGGGCGATCAGCGTCCGGATGGCGTTCTCGGCATCCTCGTCGGTATCGGCGTCGATTGACAGCAGGACGCTGTAGCCGTGCTCGCGCGCGACGACGCTGGCTGTCTTGGCGATTTCGGCCTGCAGGCCGTTTTCGATCTGGCCGACGACAACGCCGAGATAGGCGGCGTCGGCGCTCGCCAGCGAGCGGGCGTGCATGTTGGGCTGATAGTTCAGTTCCGCGGCGGCAGCGACGATGCGCTCGCGCGTTTCCGGCCGCACGGCGCCTTCGCCCCGGATCGCCAGCGATGCAAGGCTGCGCGAGACGCCGGCGCGTTCGGCGATGTCGGCGAGCGTGGCGCGACGCGGTTGGCCGTTTTTCTTCATCATTCCAGCGGAGCCATGATCTGGTTGTATTTCGGCTGGAGGGCAGGGCGCGGTCAAGCATTGTTGTGCCTTGTGCCGGCAATTCGATAGCGGTGCTCCGGCCCATGGAGCGGAGGCTTGTCGCGGAGCTGGGAAAGCGCGGGCGGGCGCGGCGGCTCCTGGCTTTGTCGGTTCGATTTCCCTGACGCTCGGTGCCGCGGCGGGCAATCCGTGGCGACGGAGCGGCTCTCGAATGCAACGCTGGGGCGCCAATCGAGCGGAATCATTCGACAAGCGGTTGAATATTGAACATTGTGGTAGCCTCTCCGCTACCAACAACTCCCCTCACGATGTTGCGGCCGCTCGTCCATGTGACTTCCGGCAAAGGGTCTTCAAATGGTATTGCGCATTCTTTTCGTCGGCGGCACCGGCCAGATCTCCTATCCATGCGTCGAGCGCGCCGTGGCGCAGGGGCATGACGTCAGCGTGTACAATCGCGGTCAGCGGGAGAGCGCGCTGCCGGCGGGCGTCCAATCCATCGTCGGTGACCTGGGCGGGCCGGAATATGCCGATCTGGCCAAGGCCAATTTTGACGTGGTGTGCCAGTTCATCGCCTTCACGCCGGACCAGATGGCGCGGGACATCGAGATATTCGCCGGCCATTGCGGGCAGTACATCTTCATCTCGTCGGCCTCGGTCTACGAGAAGCCGGCGCGGCATTACGTGATCACCGAGACGACGCCGGCGATCAATCCATACTGGGCCTACAGCCGGGCCAAGATCGACTGCGAAAAGCTGCTGCAGGAGGCGAACGGCCTCGACTGGACCATCGTGCGGCCCAGCCACACGGTCCGCACCGGCCTGCCGATCATGATCGGCGACAGCGACGTCATGGCGCGGCGCATGCTGGACGGCGAGCCGACCATCGTCGCCGGCGACGGCCACACGCCCTGGACGCTGACGCGATCGGCCGATTTCGCCGTGCCGTTCGTCGGGCTGTTCGGCAACAAGGCGGCGCTGAACGAGATCTTCCACATCACCGGCGACCGCGCCCATATCTGGGACGACATCCAGACGGCCATCGCCCGCCTTCTCGGCGTCGAGGCGAAGATCGTGCATGTGCCGACCGATACGCTGGTCCGCTACAATCCGGAGTGGGTCGGCCCGCTGGTCGGCGACAAGGCGTGGACCGCGATCTTCGACAATTCCAAGATCAAGGGCGTGGTCGGCGATTTCCGCTGCGCCGAGAGCCTCGACGAGATCCTGGCCGAGCCGATCCTGCACCTGAAGCAGCGCCTTGCGAAGCAGCGTCCCCCGAAGGGCGCGTTCGACGCGCTGGTGGACCGGATCTGCCGGGAGCAGGCCGCGCTCGGCCAAGGCTGACGCGCTGGCGCTTCCGGAGCCTTTCAGCGTTTCATGAAAATGCCGAACGGCTCCAGCGCCTTGTTTGGTCGCGTTTTCTACACGCCAACGGGTATCCACTTCGCTCGAAAGCGACCTAGGCCTCGCGCAGCGCTCCCGCCAGTTGCATGGCGAAGCGCGCCGAAGCCACCGGCAGGGCGCGGCCCCGCATCTGGCCGAGGATGAGCGTGCCGGGCGGAAGATCCCGTTCCGAGATCGGGCGGAAGACCAGTGAGCCGTCGCCCGGATCCTTGAGTCCGATCGGGATCTGGAAGCCGATGACGTTCTCGTGCAGCACATAGTGGCGGATGAGGTCGAAGCTCTCCGTCTCGACCACGGGCGAGACGCGCCGCGACCCGCGCCGTGCCGCGAAGTCGAGCAGGTGGCGCACGCCGTATTTCTCCGGCGGCGCGACATGAGGCGTGTCGAGACAATCGCGCAGGCGCAATTCGCTCTTGCGCGCCAGCGGATGGTCGGCGCGCATGACCACGTTGACGGCCTGCGGCGCGGCGTGGACGACCTCGAAATCGACCAGGTAGACCGGCTCGAACACCAGGGCGAGGTCGCTGGAATAGGTCGCGAGTTCCTGCTCGGCCTGCGCGCGGTCGCGCGCGTTCACGGAGAAGGTCACGCCGGGATGCTCGGCGCGGTAGCGCGCGATCTCGCGCGGCAGGAAATAGGGCAGCAGCGCCTGCGAGCAGGCGATCGAGACATGGCCGCGCCGCTCGCCGGAAAGATCCGCCACCAGGCCCTGGACCCGCGACAGGTCCGACAACGTCGCGCGATAATGGTGCAGCAGCAGTTCGCCGGCCGGGTTCAGTCGCACGCCGCCGGGCAGGCGTTCGAACAGCTCGGCGCCGAACTCGTCCTCGAACTGGTTGATGCGCCGGTTGAGCGCCGAGGCGGTGATGTTCATGTCCTCGGCCGCCTTGCGCATGGATTTCGCGCGGGCCACCGCTTCGATCAGCCGGAAGGCTTGCAGGTGCTTCATGGGGCGATTTTCCCTCGTGTTGCATTTTTTGCACCACGTTGGTGAAATCATAGCAATTTTCGTGAACAGGATAAGGCGGCAAGCTCACGGGGCGTCCAGAGGAGGACGTCGATCGCGAGTGCCCGATGACCCTGCACGACCTTCCCTTTACCCTCGGCTCGCTGCGCCAGGCCTATGCCCGCGGCGTACGGCCGGACCAGGTCGTCGAGGAGGCGTTCCGGCGTCTCGAGGCGGTGGCGGATGCCGGCATCTTCATCCATGTGGCGCGCGAGGCCGCGCTGGCGGAGGCGCGCCGGCTGGGCGAGCCGGACGGCCGGCCGCTCTGGGGCGTGCCCTTCGCGGTCAAGGACAATATCGACGTCGCGGGCCAGCCGACGACGGCGGGCTGCCCGGATTTCGGTCACGAGGCGGATGTCAGCGCCTTCGCCGTCGAGAAACTCGCGGAGGCCGGCGCGATCTGCCTCGGCAAGACCAACCTCGACCAGTTCGCGACCGGTCTGGTCGGCGTGCGGACCCCGTATCCGGCGCCGCGCAACGCGCTCGACCCCGAGATTGTGCCGGGCGGTTCCTCGTCCGGCTCCGCGGTGGCTGTGGCGCACGGCATCGCCGCCTTCGCGCTCGGCACCGACACGGCGGGCTCCGGCCGCGTTCCCGCCGCGCTCAACGGGATCGTCGGGCTGAAGCCCACCCTCGGCGCGCTGTCGGCGACGGGCGTCGTGCCGGCCTGCCGCACGCTCGACACGATTTCCATCTTCGCGATGACCGTCGGCGATGCCTGGGCGGTGTTCGATGTCGCGGCCGGTTTTGACGCGGCCGATCCCTATGCGCGGCGACTGCCGACGCAGCGCCTTTCGCCGCTGCCGCCCGCGCCGCGCATCGGCGTTCCGGACCGGGCAACGCTCAGGACGTTCGGCGACGGCGCACAGGCCGCGCATTTCCGCGAGACGCTGGTCCGGCTCCAGGCCAATGGCGCCGCGCTCGTCGAGCTGGACTTCGAGCCATTTTATGCGGTCGCCGACATGCTGTACCAGGGCGCCTGGCTCGCCGAGCGCGTGGCGGCGGTGGGCGAGCGCCTGACCAGCGCGCCGGAGACCCTCCATCCCACCACCCGTGCGATCCTGGAGCCAGGCCTCGCGCTGACGGCGGTCGATGCCTTCGAGGGACTGTACCGGCTGAAGGCGTTGCGGCGCGACTGCGACGAGCTGCTGGGCGTGGTCGACGCGCTGTGCGTGCCGACGATCCCCGGCTTCGTGACGACCGCCGAGGTCGCCGCCGACCCGATCGGGCCCAACAGCCGGCTCGGCACCTACACGAACTTCGTCAACCTGCTCGACCTGTGCGGCGTTGCGGTTCCGACGGGCGCGCGCACCGACGGCCGGCCGGGAGGCGTCACCTTCCTGGCGCCGGCAGGCGGGGACGGCCTCGCCGCCGCGCTCGCCGCGTCCGTCGAGACGGGACGACTTGGCGCCACGGACTGGCCTCGGCCATCCGCGCCGCCGCGCCTGTCCGAGGCAGCGCCGGACGAGATGATGCTGGCCGTCTGCGGCGCGCACATGTCCGGCCTGCCGCTCAACCGCGAGCTCACGTCGCGCGGCGCACGCTTCCTGCGCGCCTGTCGCACCGCGCCGCTCTACGGGCTCTACGCGCTCGCGGGGGGACCACCCGCGCGGCCGGGCCTCGTGCGCCGGGCCGGCGGGGGTACCGCGATCGCCGTCGAGATATGGGCGCTGCCGCGGCATCAGTTCGGCGATTTCATCACCGGAGTTCCCGCGCCTCTGTGCATCGGCAGCGTCGCGCTGGAGGACGGCACGGCGGTGAAGGGATTCCTCTGCGAGAGCCAGGGCATCGCGGGCGCGGCGGACATCAGCAGTTTCGGCGGATGGCGGGCCTTTCTCGATAGCCGCGTCCAGACGGAGGCAATCGCTCATGCCGTCTGACCGCGAACCAAATCGTGCCATGTGCGCGTCCACCTGCCCGATCCAAGGGCGGCGATCGGGGGGCGCTGGCGCGAAAGCCCGGATTTTCCGGACCGTTATCGAGCGAGTCTCGCCCGATACGGGCAATGGCACGGGGTTTGCGTCCTCTCGAAGGACAGAGCGCAAGCCTCTTCCAAGTTTTCAGGAACGCAACCCTAGCCGTCGGAGTTTCGCATGTTGAAATCGTCGCTGAACAGACGTTCGCTTCTCAAGGCCGGCGCCGCCGGTATCGCCGCCTCCGTCCTGCCGTTCGGGCTGGCCCGGGCGGAGACCCCCATCGTGCTCGGCGCCGTCTATGTCGGCCCGCGCGACGATTTCGGCTGGAACCAGGCGCACGCCGTCTCCATGGACATCCTCAAGCAGGTGCCGGGCGTCACGGTCATCGAAGAGGAGAAGGTGCCGGAGACCGACGCGGTGACCCAGTCGATGGAATCGATGATCAATCTCGACGGCGCCAACCTGATCCTCGCCACCTCGTTCGGCTACTACAGCCCGTTCATGGTCGAGGCGGCGAAGAAGTATCCGAACGTCCAGTTCCGTCACGCCGCCCCGCTCTGGAAGGAAGGCGATCCGGCGAACGCCGGCAGCTATTACAGCTATCTGAACCAGGCGCATTTCGTGAACGGCGTCGCCGCCGGCCTGTCGTCGAAGTCGGGCAAGATCGGCTTCGTCGCCGCCAAGCCGATCCCGTCGGTCCTCTCCAACATCAACTCGGTCCTTCTGGGCGCCCGCAGCGTCAACCCGAACGCCACCGTGCAGGTGATCTTCACCGGCGAGTGGTCGCTTCCGGTGCGCGAGGCCGAGGCCTCCAACGCGCTGATCGACGCCGGCTGCGACGTCATCACCTGCCATGTCGACGGCCCCAAGGTCGTGGTCGAGACGGCGGAGTCGCGCGGCGTGAAAAGCTGCGGCCACAATGCCAGCCAGGCTCCGCTCGCGCCGAAGGGCTTCATCACCGGCGCCGAATACAAGTGGGAGACGATCTACAAGATCTACGCCGATCTGCTTGCCAAGGGCGAGCCGCTGCCAAACTTCCTCGCCGGCGGCTACGACACCGACATGCTGCGCAACACACCCTATGGGGCGGGCGCGACGCCGGAGGCGATCAAGGCGGCCGACGCCGCGATCGCGGGCCTGAAGGCGAAGAAGCCGATCTATGTCGGTCCGCTCAAGGACAACACCGGCAAGGTCGTCATCGAAGGCACGATGGACAATTACGACCCGGTCCTCGACGGCATGAACTTCCTGCTCGAAGGCGTGCAGGGCTCCATCACCTGACCCAGACCGGTCGGACGGCGGCTCAGCCGCCGTCCTGCCTCCGCAGCCGTGGAACAGGGGATTCGGAATGCACACCATCACGTCCAGGGGAGAGGCCGGATGAGCGCCGTCGTCGCGTCTCCGTCGACCAGGGCGGGCGGCCTCAGCCCCCGCATGGTCCGCATGATCGAGGCCTGCCTGATCCCGATCGGGGCGCTGGTCGTTTCCGCGATCCTGTTCTCGGTCTTCCTGCTGGTGCTGGGCAAATCGCCCGCCACCTTCTTCAGCCTGATCTGGACCGGCGGCTTCGGCAGCGCGTTTTCGCTGCAGAACACGCTGCAGCGGTCCGCCCCTCTCATCCTCACCGGCCTCGCCTTCGCCATTCCGGCGCGCATCGGGCTGACGCTGATCGGCGCGGAGGGCGCGCTGGTGCTGGGCGGCTTCGCCTCGGCGGCGATCGCCATTCCCCTGGTCACCTCCGGCTGGTCGCCGATGATCAGCCTGCCGATCATGGCGCTCGCGGCGATGCTGGTCGGCGCCTTCTGGATCGGCCTTGCCGGCTGGCTGCGCCATTATCGCGGCGTCAATGAGACGATCTCGTCGCTGCTGCTCTCCTATATCGCCATCGCGATCATGAACTTCTTCGTCGAGGGCGCGCTGCGCGATCCCGCCTCGGCCAACAAGCCCTCGACCATGCCGATCGGCGATGCCTATCGCGTCGGCGCGATCCCCGGCACGTCGGTGCATTGGGGCCTCGCCGCCGGGCTGGTCCTCGCGATCGTGCTCTCCATCCTGATGTCCCGCACCACCTTCGGCTTCGCCGCCCGCATGACCGGCGGCAATGTCCGCGCCGCGCAGGCGCAGGGCCTGCCTGTCGGCATGCTGATCGTCGCCTGCTGCGCCATCGCGGGTGCCTGCGCCGGGCTCGCCGGCTTCTTCGAAGTCGCCGCCATCCACGGCCAGGCCAACGCCTCGCTGGTGGCGGGCTACGGCTTCACCGGCATCCTCGTCGCCTTCCTCGCGCGGCAGAACCCGCTCGCGGTGGTGCCGGTCGCGATCCTGTTCGGCGCGCTCGCCGCCGCCGGCGGGCTGGTCCAGCGACGCATGGCCATGCCCGATGCCACCGTGCTGGTGCTGCAGGGCATCATCTTCGTCGTGCTGCTGGTCAGCGAGACCTTCTACGGCCGGATCCCCTGGCTGCAGCCCCGTCATGCGAAAGGCGGATCATGAGCCAGTCGGACATCCTCATCGTGCTGATCGCCATGATCGGCGGCGCCATCCGCGTCTCGACCCCCTTCATGTTCGTCGCGCTGGGCGAATGCCTGACCGAGAAGTCCGGCCGCATCAATCTGGGGCTGGAGGGCAATCTCGTGCTTGGCGCCATGGTCGCCTATGCGGGATCCTACACGACCGGCAGCCCCTGGCTCGGCGTGCTGTTCGCCGGCCTCGCCGGCCTCGTGCTGGGCGCCATGCACGGCTACATCTGCAAGCTGCCCCGGGTGAACGACATCGCGGTCGGCATCGCCTTTATGAGCTTCGGCACCGGTCTCGCCTTCTTTTTCGGCAAGCCCTACATCCAGCCGACCGCCCCGCGCCTGGAGGCGATCCCGCTCGGCTTCTGGTCGAGCAATCCGTCCATCGCGCAGGCGCTGCAGGTCAACCCGCTCTTTTTCGTCGGCATCGCGCTGGCCGTCTTCCTGTGGTGGGCGCTCGCCAATACGCGCTGGGGTCTGATCGTGCGCATGACCGGCGACAGCGCCGCGTCGGCGCGCGCCATGGGCGTCTCGGTCGACCTCGTACGGCTGCTGTCGACCGCCGCGGGCGGCTTCCTCGCCGGCGTCGGCGGCGCCTTCCTGTCGCTGTTCTATCCCGGCAGCTGGAACGAGGGCCTGTCGTCGGGCCAGGGGCTCATGGCGGTGGCGCTCGTCATCTTCGCCCGCTGGGATCCGCTGCGCTGCGTGCTGGCGGCGCTGCTGTTCGGCGCGGCCGGCGCGCTCGGCCCGGCGCTGCAGTCGATCGGGGTCAGCCAGGGCTACTACTTCTTCAACGCGGCCCCCTACATCCTGACCCTCTTCATCATGATCGCCTCGGCTCGGTCGAAGGGCGCGGCGCGCGAAGCGCCCGGCGAACTCTCGATCGTGAAGTGACAAAGCGTCAACGCCTGACATGAGGTTGCAGATGACCCTGGTGGACGAACGCATCGAAGCCGCCCGCGTGGCGAACGCCGCGACGGTTGACGCCGATCCCTATCCCTGGCCGTTCGACGGCGATTTCGGCCCGCACAACACCTGCCTGGTCGTCATCGACATGCAGACCGATTTCTGCGCGCCGGGCGGCTATGTCGACACGATGGGCTACGACATTTCGCTGACGCGGGCGCCGATCGGGCCGATCCAGTCGGTGCTGACCGCGATGCGGGCCAAGGGCTACCCGATCATCCACACGCGGGAAGGCCACAAGCCCGACCTTTCCGACCTGCCGGCCAACAAGCGCTGGCGCTCGCAACGCATCGGCGCCGGCATCGGCGACCAGGGGCCGTGCGGCCGCATCCTGGTGCGTGGCGAGCCCGGCTGGGAGATCATTCCCGAACTGCAGCCCGCGCCCGGCGAGATGATCATCGACAAGCCCGGCAAGGGCACCTTCATCGCGACGGATTTCGATCTGGTGCTGCGGATGAAGACCATCCGCAATATCGTCTTCACCGGCGTCACCACCGATGTCTGCGTGCACACGACGATGCGCGACGCCAACGACCGCGGCTATGAATGCCTGCTGCTGGAGGATTGCTGCGCGGCGACCAAGCTGGAGAACCACCTCGCCGCCATCGACATGATCAAGATGCAGGGCGGCGTGTTCGGCGCGGTGGCCACCTCCGCGGCCTTCCTGGAGGCGCTGCCATGAACGTCGCCGCACAGACGATCGCGGGCAAGGCGCTGCGCGGGCCGTCGCTCGAGACCATCGGCATGACCAAGATATTCGGGCCGCTGGTGGCGCTGGACGACGTGTCGATCAAGGTCGAAGCCGGCTCGTTCCACGCCCTGCTCGGCGAAAACGGCGCCGGCAAGTCGACGCTCGTGAAATGCATCATGGGCTTCTACAACGCCGATCGCGGCTCCGTCCTTCTCGACGGCCATGAAGTCGTCATCGACACCCCGCGCGACGCGCGGGCGCTCGGCATCGGCATGGTCTACCAGCACTTCACGCTGGTGCCCTGCCTGACCGCGGCGGAGAACCTCGTCATCTCGCGCGCCGACGCGCCCGCCATCATCGACTGGAAGGCGGAGAAGCCGAGGCTGGAAGCCTTCATGGACCGCATGCCGTTCCGCGTGAAGCTGAACGCGCCGGTATCGGCGCTCTCGGCCGGCGAGAAGCAGAAGCTGGAGATCCTGAAGCAGCTCTATCTCGAGCAGCGCTTCCTGATCCTCGACGAGCCGACCTCGGTGCTGACGCCCGGCGAGGCGGACGAGGTGCTCGGCCTGCTCGGCGACATGGCGCGGCGCGGCGAGGTGACCGTGCTGATGATCAGCCACAAGTTCCGCGAGGTGAAGGCGTTCTGCGACAGCTTCACCGTGCTCCGGCGCGGTCGGCTGACCGGCAGCGGCGACGCGCAGACGGCGAGCGTCGAGGACATGAGCCGGATGATGATCGGCGACACCGAGATCCGCGAACGCGCCGAGCGGCTGAAGCACAACGACGCCCACGCCGTGCTCGAACTTGCCGGCCTGGTCGCGGAGGATGGCGAAGGCAGGCCGGTCCTGGATGCGATCAACCTGAAGGTCAAGGCCGGCGAGATCGTCGGCATCGCCGGCGTCTCCGGCAACGGCCAGAGCGCGCTGGTCGAGGCGCTGGCCGGTCAGAGGCCGCTGAAGGATGGCGCGATCTTCATCCACGGCAAGCCATTCGAGCCCAAGCGCAGCGATTTCGACCGCTTCAAGGTATATGGCCTGCCGGAGGAGCCGCTGAAGAACGCCACCGTGCCGCGCATGAGCGTGGCCGAGAACATGGCCTTCCGTTCCTTCGACAAGGCGCCGATGGCCAGCTTCGGCTGGTGGCTTTCGCCCGGTCCCATGCGCAAGCGCGCCGAGGAACTGATCGACCGCTACCGGGTCAAGACGACCTCGGCCGATGCGCCGATCGAGACACTGTCCGGCGGCAACGTGCAGCGCGCCGTGCTGGCGCGCGAACTGTCCGGCGACGTCGATGTGCTGATCGTCGCCAATCCCTGTTTCGGCCTCGACTTCGCTTCCGTGTCGGAAATCCGCAGCCAGATCATGGAGCAGCGCAATCGCGGCGCAGCGGTGCTGCTGGTCAGCGAGGATCTGGACGAAATCCTCGAGCTAGCCGACCGGGTGGCGGTGATGTCCGGCGGCGCGATCAGCTACGTCTCGCCGATCGAGGACACCGACCGCAACACGATCGGCCAGCATATGGCGGGGCATTGACCATGGTCCTCGTCGTCGAAGCCCGCCCCTACGACTTCGCGCTGGAGCCGCGGCAGGCCGCGCTCGTCGTCATCGACATGCAGCGCGACTTCATCGAGCCCGGCGGCTTCGGGGCCGCGCTCGGCAACGACGTCGCCCGGCTGACGGCGATCGTCCCGACGGTCGCGGCCTTGATCGCGCTTTTCCGCGCGCAGGGCCTGCCGATCGTGCATACGCGCGAGGCGCACAGGCCGGATCTCTCCGATTGTCCGCCCGCCAAGCGGCTGCGCGGCAAGCCGGGCCTGCGGATCGGCGACCTCGGCGCGATGGGCCGGATCCTCGTCGCGGGCGAGCCGGGCAACCAGATCCTCCCCGAACTGGCGCCGGCCGAGGGCGAGATCGTCATCGACAAGCCCGGCAAGGGCATGTTCTGGGCCACGGGCCTGCATGAGCGGCTCACCGCGCTCGGCATCACCCAGTTGGTCTTCGCCGGCGTCACCACGGAAGTCTGCGTCCAGACCTCGATGCGCGAGGCCAATGATCGCGGTTACGAATGCCTGCTGATCGCGGACGCGACCGAGAGCTATTTTCCGGATTTCAAGGCGGCCGCCATCGACATGATCGTCGCCCAGGGTGGCATCGTCGGCTGGGCGACGCCGTTGGCCGCCCTGGAAGCGGCCTTTGCAGGAGCCATGGCAGATGGATGAGAAGGGCCGCTGGGCCGGGCGCAACCTCGGCAAGGACGCCGTGCGCCATGATATCTGGCGCATTCTGGAGCTGGAGGGCGCGGCCGTCGGCCCGGCCTGGAGCATGATCCCGAATTTCGTCGGCGCCGATGTCGCGGCCTGGCATCTCGCCAAGACCGATGCCTGGAAACGCGCCCGCACGATCAAGACGAATCCCGACCATCCGCAGATCCCGATCCGCATCCGCGCGCTCTATGAGGGCAAGACCGTCTATACGCCGGTGCCCTATCTGACGCGCGAGTTCCCCTATCTGCGCCTCGATCCGAAGCGGCTCACCGATCTCGGCGTCAGCTTCGAGCTGGCCGCGACCGCGCAGGGCTTCATGGAGCATGGCGAGCGCCTCGAGTTCGAGCAGGTCGAGCCGCTCGATTTCTGCGTCGTCGGCTCGGTGGCGGTCAGCCGGGCCGGCGGACGCACCGGCAAGGGCGCCGGCTTCGCCGACCTCGAGACCGCGATCTTCCGCGAGCTCGGGATCGTCACCGCCACGACGCCGGTGGCGACGACCGTCCACTCCCTGCAACTGGTGCCTGAGGCGCTGGTGGTGATCGAGGCGCATGACTCCCCGCTCGACTATATCGCCACCGAGCAAGAGCTGATCGACACCGGCAATGCGATGCCGCGACCGATGGGCGTCGCCTGGGACAAGGTCCGGCAGGATCAGTTCGAGACGATCCCCTTCCTCACGCAATTGCGCGACCGCATGCAGGCGCGCAGGGTCGGGCGGGCATGATCGTCGACGACCAGGAGACCGTCGCCGAGGTCACGGCTGTCTTCACGGCCTATGAGGCCGCATTGCTCGCCAACGACACGGCGACGCTGGATGCGATGTTCCTGCACAGCGAGGGCATCGTGCGCTACGGCGTCGCCGAGGTGCAGTACGGCATCGAGGAAGTTCGGCGCTTCCGCTCGGCGCAGAGACCGTTCGAGCGCAGCCTGTCGCGCACGATCATCTCGGCCTACGGTCGCGACGTCGCCATCGCCTCGACCCTGTTCCACCGGCCCGATTTCCCGGGCCAGGTCGGGCGCCAGATGCAGACCTGGGTACGGACGGCGGACGGCTGGCGCGTCGCCGCCGCCCATGTCAGCATGATGGACGAAGAACGCTCGTAACGCCGGCTGGACGACAGCCGGCGCGGCACGATTATCGTGCCTTGTCGCCGCCGGCCTGGCGGTCGACCGGCATGACGGGGCGCGGTCGCTCGGACTCTTATTCGCCGGCTTACCATTATTTCAGAAGGAACGGGCCGCTCGCGCGGGCGGGCCTGATTTCCGCTTTGGATCGAACTCGTGTGGAAGGGGCTCGACAGCGCGTATGAAGTGCGACAGGATCGTACACGATTTTCGGTGAATTGCGCATGAGGTGCACGAGCCGGACCGGGTGGACATCAGGACGGGTTGCTGCGCGCGCACGATGAACATCGTTTCGAACCTGGACACATCGGCCATCGAGGCCCGTCATCGCGGCGGGCCGCTCTATGAGGCGATCCGCGAGGACATCATCTCGGGCCGGCTTCCCGCCAATGCCCGCCTCGTCGTCGCCGAACTCGCCGAGCGGCACGGCACGTCGACCAATCCGATTCGCGAGGCGCTGCAGCAGCTGCGCGGCGAGGGTTTCGTCGTCGTGGCGCATAATCGCGGCGCCCGCGTCCGTCCGATCGACGAGGATTTCATCCGCGACATCTACGAGATCGAGGTGTTGATCGAGCCGGCGCTGACGCGCTGGTTCGTCGGCATCGCCAGCGGCGCCGACATCGCGGCGCTGGAGGCGCTGCATGCCGAGATGCTGCGGCTCAACTATTCCGATCCGGCGCGGCACGGACTGCTCGACACGCAGTTCCATCACACCATGTATGCCCGCCACTACAACCGGCACGCGGCCGATCTCTGGTGGAAGCACCGCGAGATCCTGCGCGCCATCAGCCGCCGCCTGCCGATCTCGGTTGGCCGGCAGGCGGCCGTGATGCGCGAGCACCAGGAGGTTCTCGACGCCATCAAGGCCCAGGACGCGGACGCGGCGGCGGCGACGATCGCGCGCCACGTCGAAGGGTCGGGACGGCACATCATCGAACAGATGCGCGCCACGCGCCGCAACGATCCGAAGAAGGTGGACTAACCACCGCTTGCAGCCCCTGGGGAGGATTTGCCGTGACGATCGCGACCGAGATGGACGGCTGAGCCGTGTCGCTCCGGCGGCACTGGAACGAAGCGGGGGGCTCGGGTGAGCCCCGGCGCCATGGCGCGCGCGGGCGATCCCACCGGAGCGCCCTGGCCGGCCTTCTGGCGATCCCCGCGTCACGGCAGCCTCGACCCCTGGAAAGGGGGAGGGGGCCTTCCCCGGCGTGGAAGGCCCCGGTCCGGTCAGGCCGCCTCGGTCATGCGCAGCAGGCCCTGCATGTAGCCGATCGCATGCGCGCGGCCGCGATGGTTCCATTCCGTGTCGTCGTCCATCTGCGGCACGTGGTCGTCGAGCAGGAAGCCGGTGAAGCCGTTCTGCCGCAGCAGCATCATGACTTCGGCCGGGTTGAAGTTGCCCTCGCCGATGAAGCACTCGGTGAAGTCGGGCACCGTGCCCTGCACGTCGCGGAAATGGATGTAGAAGATCCGGCCCTTCGGCGCGAAGAAGCGGATCAGCTCGCGCACGTTCTCGGCGCCGCCGGGCATCTCGGAACAGCAGCCGAGGCAGAGATCGAGCCCCCAGGACGGGCTGTTGGCATAGCGTTCATAGGCGCGCTTGAAATCCGTGGGCGCCTTGAAGATGCGGGCGACGCCGCCGAGCATCGGCACCGGCGGATCGTCGGGATGCAGCGCGATCCTGACGCCGGCCTGCTCCGCGACGGGCAGGACCGCGTCCATGAAATAGGTGTAGTTGGCCCACATCATCTCGGCGGTGACGATGCCGTCCTCGGCGTCGAAGACCGGCATGGAATCGGGCCGGCCCAGCGTGGTCGGCATGAAGCCACGCCATTGCGCCTTGGTCCCGGCCTCGACCTTCGCCATCTCGAAGCGCGTGTTGCGCGCGCCGCCGCGGCCCGGCGCCCGTCGCTCGGTGCGCCAGACCGAGTTCGGCATGAAGTGCAGCCCGAGGATCGGCACGCCGGCGCGGCCGACATTGCGCACCGTCCGGCAATAATTCTCGATCTGCTCGTCGCGGCCGGGCAGGCCGAGCATCGCCTTGTCGTAGAAGTGGGTCGGCACGTTCTCGATCGCCTCGAAGGCGAGGCCGGCCGCCTCGACCTTGTCGACGAGCTGGCGAATGTCCGCCTCTTCCCAGTGCGTATCGCCGGGCAGCGTCGGGTTGTTCATCTGAATGCCCGTGACACCGATCTGTGCCGCGAATCGCAGCTTCTCGTCCGTCAGGACGTGAAACTGTCCCACGGCGACGCGCATAGCCGGTTCCGACATCGTTTTCTCCCCTTGATGAATGCGGTTGGCGTTCATGCTCGGCCGGCGCTCCGCCGACGGCCGGGCAGGGTGCCCGGAAACGCCGATTGTGATGGTCCTGGACGGTGGGTCATGGCCGGGCGGCCTCCTTCTTGGGCGATCCGCGCCGGCGCCCTGTCCAGTTCGGGGCGCGCAGCTGACGCAACGGACGCGGGAGCATTAAATCGAACTCATTGAGTCGTCTTCGTGATTGACAGGTCTGAAAAATGACCTAATGCTAAGAGTAACAATATATAAGCGTGGTCTGCTATAGGATTGTGCAGAACCGCGAAGGGGAGATGAAGAAAAACGTCTCAAATACGTGATTCATGTATTCATGAATCGTCATTTTATATTGCTCGATCGACTTGGATCGAGGCAAATAGGCTTGCCTGAATCCCACCATCCGGGATGGTGCAAGAAAAAGACCTGTTTCCTGTCGGTCGCGATCGACCGATCCGAGGGCCATCGGCAATGCCGGCGTCGGCCCAGCATGAGGAACCGGACTCCGGTTCGAGCGGCGAGAAGGCCAAGCAACACCGCCGTCGAGGATCAGAGATCCCGTGCTTCGGAAGCAATTCCGAAAGGAATGACGTTCGGCAGGTGAAAGTGCCGTTCAGGTTCAAGGGAAGACATTTGCTCCATTCGACAGTCAAGGGAGGAGTTCTGTCATATGGTCAATTTGAAACGTCTCGCCGGCGTCATGCTGGCCGCGGCGGCGCTGTTGGTGCCGGCCGTGTCATTCGCGCAGAACGCGGGTCTGCCCGCGGCGCAGGAAATCGTGCCCAAGGGGCCGCTCGCCGAGGTGCCGCGCAATCAGTCGCTGATCCTTGGCTGGGGCGTCGCCGGTGGCACGTCGATCGGCACCACCAATCCGTGGGTGCTGCCGGGTTATACGCACCAGGAGGGCAACAACCTCCTGTTCGAACCGTTGATGTATTACGGCATCTTCAAGAGCGAGTTCATTCCGTGGCTCGCCGACAGCATGGAATACACCAGCCCGGACTTCACCTCGCTCGAGATCAAGCTGAACAAGGACGCGAAGTGGAGCGACGGCAAACCGGTTACTTCCAAGGATGTCGTCTATACGTTCGAGGGGCAGATGCAGCGGCAATCGCTGCCCTATCACGCCCATTTCAACCAGTTCGTCGAGAGCGTGACGGCCAAGGATGATCTCACCGTCGAGGTGAAGTTCAAGCAGCCCGCGCCGCGCTTCAAGTTCGAGGTGCTGACGGAGAAGTTCGACACCGGCCTGCCGATCGTCCCGGCCGAGTGGATGTCGGCCCAGCCCGACCCGACCGCCGCCGTCGGCCTCGACCAGATGCCGAGTTCGGGCCCGTACCGGATCGTCGCCTGGAACGCCACCCAGAAGATCCTCGATCTGGATCCGAACTGGTGGGCGGTGAAGGCCGGCCGCGTTCCGGCCGAGCCGGCGGTGAAGCGCGTCATCGTCGCCAACATCCTGAACCAGCCGATCGACACGGTGGCGCAGCGGATCGTCAACAACGAGTTCGATTCCTCGGTCGACATGCGCGCCCAGGTGATCGGCAACATCCTGGAGCAGAACAAGGACGTTAAGTCCTGGACCGGTACGGAGTCGCCCTATGGCTATCTCGACTGGTGGCCGAACTCGCTCTGGATGAACACGCAGCTGCCCGGCTATGACGACCCGCGCGTCCGCAAGGCGGTCAGCCTCGCCATCAACCGCGACCTCATCAACGAGGTGCTCTACGACGGCGCCGAGATCGCCACGATCTATCCCTTCCCGCTCTATCCGAACCTGCAGAAATTCGCGGATTCGCCGGCGGTGAAGGCCGAGGAGGCGAAGTACGAGCCCGGCAAGTTCGACGTCGAGGCGAGCGCCAAGCTGATGGAGGAGGCCGGCTTCACCAAGAATGGCGACGACCTCTGGGAGAAGGACGGCAAGACCTTCGATGCCACCATCCAGGCGTTCGAGACCATCCATGGCGACGTGGCGCCGGTGCTTGCCGAAATGCTGCGTCAGGCGGGCTTCGACTCTAACGTCAACTTCGGCACCGACGCCTTCCAGAACATGGTCGACGGCAAGCCGGGCTTCTACCTGTTTGGCCATGGCGCCAGCCTGTACGACCCGTTCGAGGCGTTGAACCTCTTCCACGGCAAGTACAGCAGCACCATCGGCTCCGCCGCCGGCAACAATCGCTTCTCGCGCTACAAGAACGAGGAGTTCGACAAGATCCTCGACGAGATCTCGCCGCTCGATTCCGAGGATCCGAAGTTCCAGGAAGGCGCGGCGAAGGCACTTGGCATCTACTGGCGCGACACGATCGACGTGCCGGTCATCCAGTGGCTGCACCGCATCCCCTACAACACGCACTATTGGAAGAACTGGCCGAGCTCGACCAACCTCGCCGACGGATCCAACGGTGCGTTCTGGGCTCACACCGGCCTTCTGGTGGTCACCGGGCTTCAGCCGACCGGCAAATAGCCCCTTGCAACAAGGGCACGCGTCCTCCGGGCGCGTGCCTCCCGCTGGCAAGAGACACCAGGAACCTTCCCCGTGACCCTCAGACTTGTCATCCGGCGCCTGCTCTTCCTCGTTCTGGTCATCTGGGCCGCGTCGACCATCGTCTTCTTCGTTCCGCGCCTGTCGAGCCGCAATGCGCTGCGTGAGCGCTTCGGCGAACTGGCCCGAACCGGTGGCTTCTCGCCGCAGGATCTCGAAAAGATCATCGCCTCGATGCAGCAGCAATTCGGCCTCGACCGGCCGCTGCTCGAGCAGTACTGGACCTATCTCGGCAACATCGTGCGGATGGACTTCGGCTATTCGCTCTATCGCTATCCCTCGACCGTTTCCGAGCTGATCGCGCAATCGCTGCCCTGGACGATCGGCCTGCTGCTGGTGACCACGGTCCTCAGCTTCATCCTCGGCAATCTGCTCGGCGCCGTCGCCGCCTGGCCCCGCGCGCCGCGCTGGCTGCGCCTGTTTGCGACGCCCTTCATCCTCCTGACCGGCGTGCCGCCGGTGATCATGGGCATACTGCTGCTGTTCTTCATCGGCTTCCGTCTGAAATGGCTGCCGCTCGGTGGCGCCTATTCGGTGGGCGTTGTGCCGACCTGGTCGTGGACCTTCGCCCTCGACCTGCTCCGGCACCAGATCCTGCCGGCGCTCGCGCTCATCTTCGGCTCCGTCGGCGGCTGGGTGCTCTCCATGCGCGGCATGGGCATCACCATCCAGGGCGAGGACTATGTGAATTTCGCCGAGCACAAGGGGCTGACCGGCGGGCGCATCTTCCGCGACTACTATCTGCGCAACGCGCTGCTGCCGCAGGTCACGGGGCTGGCGCTGGCGCTCGGCACCGTCGTCACCTCCGCGATCATCGTCGAAGGGCTGTTCGGCCTGCCGGGCATCGGCAACATGCTGAACCTCGCCATCCGCTCGAACGATTTTCCGACGATCTACGGCATCGTGCTGTTCATCACCATCGCCGTCGCGCTGCTGATGACCGTGGTCGAGTTCATCTACCCGCTGCTCGATCCCCGCATCAAGAACACCTAGGAGCGCCAGCATGTCGACCATCGCGCTGCCGCCATCCGCCGAGACGGAGAGGATCGAACAGCCGGGCCGCTTCGTCCGTGTGATGCGCTATCTGCGCCGCAACAAGGGTCTGGCGGTCGGGGTGCTCATCCTGCTCGGGCTGACGGCCTTCACCCTCATCGGCCTGATGACGATCAACCCCAAGCACGCTTACCCGCTTTCGGCCGCGCTCAAGAAGCCGCCGAGCCTGCGCTATCCCTTCGGCACCGATTTCTTCGGCCGCGACCTCTACGCCGCCATGGTGGTCGGCATGTGGCAGACGGCCGTGATCGGCCTGCTCGCCGGCGGCGTCGGCACGCTGATCGGCGTCGTCTTCGGCTTCATCTCGGCCTATTTCAGCGGCAAGATCGACTTCACGATCCGCACCGTCTGCCAGATCCTGACGCCGATCCCGATCCTCCTGATCCAGGTCGTCATCGCCGGCTCGCTCGACAAGCGCGACGTCACCATCCTGACCATGGCGATGATCGTGGTGCTGCTCGCCTGGATGGGGCCGACGCTGGTCATCCGCTCGCAGGTGCTGACGATGAAGGAGAGGCAGTTCGTCGCCGTGGCGAAGCTCTCGGGCGTCAGCGACTTCGGCATCATCTTCAAGGAAATCCTGCCTTGCCTGCTGCCGTTCATCGCGGCCGCCTTCGTCGCGCAGGTGTTCGCCGCGGTATTCGCCTCCTTCTATCTCGCCGTGCTCGGCCTTGGGCCGCTGCGCGAGCCGTTGCTCGGCAATCTGATCTGGGCGGCGCAGTCGCAGGGCGCCTTCTTCAACGGCTGGTGGTGGTGGCCGATCATCCCGTCCATCGCGATGATCCTGATCCTGGGGTCGCTCGCCCTCATCAACATGGGGCTCGACGAACTGGCCAATCCCCGCGTGCGGAGGACGGAGTGACCGCCATGAACGTTTCGAACCTGTCTCTCGCTCCCACTGCGCGCGCCGCCGTGCCGCCGCTCGTCGCGGCGACCGAACCCGTCCTGCGCGTCAGCGGGCTCGAGGTGACCTACTACACCGATCTCGGCCGGGCGAAGGCGCTCGACGATGTGAGCTTCACGCTCAACCCCGGCGAGAAGCTCGGCATGGTCGGCGAATCCGGCTCCGGCAAGAGCACCATGGCGCTTGCCATGATGCGGATGATCAAGCCGCCGGGGCGGATCGAGGGCGGGTCGGTCGTGGTTGGTGATACCGATCTGATGACGCTCGACCCGGAGGCGATGCGCAAGGCGCGTCTCGGCAAGATCGCCTACATCCCCCAGGGCGCGATGAACTCGCTCAACCCGGTGATGCGGATCGGCGCGCAGATGATGGACGCGGTGAAGTCGCATCTGCCGCGCGAGTCGCGCGCCGCGATCGAGGCGCGCTGCAAGCGGGCCCTGCAATCCGTCGATCTCGATCCCGGCGTGTTCCGCATGCATCCGCACGAGCTTTCCGGCGGCATGAAGCAGCGCGTCTGCATCGCCATCGGCATCCTGCTCGATCCGCAGGTGATCATCGCCGACGAGCCAACCAGCGCGCTCGACGTGGTGACCCAGCGCCAGGTGATGGAGACGATCGACAACGTCAAGAACGCGATCAACGCGGCCGTCATCCTGATCGGCCACGACATGGGCCTGATGGCGCAGTTCGTCGACAAGGTGGCGGTGATGTATGCCGGCCGCCTGGTCGAATTCAGCTCCGTGCGCGAAATGTTCACCGATCCGAAGCACCCCTATGCGCGGGCGCTGATCGACAGCCTGCCCAATCTCGACAACAAGGGCGTCTTCCAGGGCATTCCGGGCCTCGCGCCCTCGCTGCTGCGCCTGCCGTCCGGCTGCGCGTTCCATCCGCGCTGCGCGAGCGCGATGGACATCTGCGGCGCCGTCCGCCCCGAGCCGCGCGGGCTCGCGGGGGGGCGCAGCGTGACCTGCCACCTCTATGACAGCGAGGGCTGACATGGCCGATCTCCTGCGCCTCGACAACATCTCCAAGGTCTATACGGGCGGCCTCACCGGTGGGCGTTCGACCATCGCGCTGCGCAATTTCTCGCTGACGCTGAAGGAGGACGAGCCGACCATCTTGACGGTCGCCGGCGAGAGCGGCAGCGGCAAGACCACGCTCGCCATGCTGCTGCTCGGCTTCATCACGCCCTCGGCCGGTCAGATCATCTATCGCGGCAGGAACGTCGCCAGCCTGCATGGCAAGGAGCGGCTCGCCTATCGCCGCGAGGTGCAGGCGGTGTTCCAGGATCCGTTCGCGGTGTTCAACCCGTTCTATACGGTCGATCACCTGCTCACGGTGCCGATCAAGCACTTCAAGCTGGCGAAGTCGAAGGCCGAGGCGCGCGACAAGATGGAGGAGGCGCTGACGGCGGTCGGCCTCCGGCCGGAGGACATCCTCGGCCGCTTCCCGCATCAGCTCTCGGGCGGTCAGCGCCAGCGCATCAACGTCGCCCGCGCGCTGCTCCTGAAGCCGCGTCTGCTGATCGCCGACGAGCCGGTGTCGATGGTCGACGCCTCGCTGCGCGCCACCATCCTGGAAACGCTGCGCAACCTGCAGCGCGACCATGGCGTGTCGATCATCTACATCACGCACGACCTGACCACCGCCTATCACATCGCGAAATCGATCGTCGTGCTCTATCGCGGCTCGGTGATGGAGGCGGGCGATGTCGACGGCGTGATCAAGGATCCGCAGCATCCCTACACGCAGCTTCTGGTCGACTCGATCCCCTGGCCCAATCTCGACCAGCGCTGGGGCGCCCAGCCGATCAAGGCGCGCGAGGCCGGTGGCGGTGGCGATGGCTGCCGCTTCCGCTCGCGCTGCCCCGTCGCGATGGACATCTGCGCCACCGACCCGCCGCTCTACCGGATCGGCGACAGCCATACCGCCTCCTGCTTCCGCTACGACCGGCAGCCGCTGGTCGCGCGGGAACAGCTCTCGGAGCTTCTGCCCGCCTGACGCTCCATCCCCGAAGCCCCCGACTATTCGATGAGGCCGGTCGCGCGACCGGTGGAAATACAGGAAATCTGCGACGATGCTTGAAATTGCCGAATTTATCAGCCCCAGCGTCGGCCCCGTCTGGCGGCTCGCCAAGCAGGCGGGCGTCGACCTGGCGGTCGGCGGTCTTCCGTCCGAGGATCTTCGGGCCGGCGAGGCGCCCTGGGACCATGCGCCGCTGAAGCGGATGAAGGAGAACTACGAGGCCGGCGGCTTCGAGCTGCGGGTGATCGAGGCGCGGCCGCCGCTCAACCGGGCGAAGCGCGGCCTGCCGGGCCGCGACGAGGAGATCGCCACCGTCTGCACCCTGCTCGAGAACATGGGCAAGCTCGGCATCCCGGTCTGGTGCTACGAGTGGATGACCGACTTCAACTGGGTCCGCACCAATCTCTCGACGCCGTCGCGCGGCGGCTCGGTCGTGACCAGCTTCAACATCGACGACGTGCCGGACGATCTGACCAGCAATCCGCCGATCGACGAGGAGGCGCTCTGGACCAACCTCGAGTACTTCCTCAGGAAAGTGCTGCCGGTCGCTGAGAAGGCCAACGTCAAGATCTCGATGCATCCCGACGATCCGCCATTGTCGCCGATCCGCGGCGTCGGCCGGATCATGCGTTCGATCGACAACTACCAGCGCCTGATCGAGACGGTCGACAGCCCGATGAGCACGATCACGCTCTGCCAGGGCAATTTCACGCTGATGACCGACGACCTTCCGGCGGCGATCCGCAAGTTCGGCAAGAAGATCTCCTTCGTGCATTTCCGCGACGTGCGCGGCACGCCGAAGGCGTTCGAGGAGACCTGGCACGACGCCGGCAAGACCAACATGCTCGAATGCATGAAAGCCTATCGCGATATCGGCTTCGAGGGCGTGCTGCGCCCCGACCACGTGCCGACGGTCGAGGGCGACAGCAACGAGAACGCCGGCTACTCCGCCTTCGGACGGCTCTACGCGATCGGCTATATCCGCGGCCTGCATCAGGCCGTCTACGCCTAACCCTTTGTGTCGTCGTGCCTTCGAGCGACCGGTAGCCTGTCGCTCGAAGGCGTGACCGCGAGACAGGACCGCAGCCATGAGAATTGCCCTTACCGGTGGAACCGGGCGGATCGGCCGGGCCATCGCCACGGAGGCCCTGCGCCAGGGCCACGAGGTCGTCAGCATCGATCGGGTGGCGCCGGCGGAGGAGGACACGCGGCCGAACATCCGCTTCGTCCAAGCTGATATCGGCGACTATGACGGGCTCGTCGCGGCCTTTGCAGGCTGCGACGCGCTGATCCACATGGCGGCGATCCCGGCGCCGATCGGCTATCCCGACCATGTCGTGCACAACAACAATGTGGTCGGCAGCTACAACGCGCTGCGGGCGGCGGTCGAGGTCGGCATCAAGCGGATCGTGCAGGCGTCGAGCGTCAACGCCATTGGCCTCTCGTTCAGCCGCGCCGCGCATTTCGACTATTTCCCGGTCGACGAGGCGCATCCGAACCACAGCGAGGAGCCCTACAGCCTCTCCAAGTGGATCTGCGAGCAGCAGGCAGACTGCTTCGCCCGCCGCTACGACGATCTGCGCATCGCCAGCATGCGCTTCCATCTCGTCGTCGACGAGCGGCAGATTGCGGTTGAGGCCTATGGCGTCGCCAATGAGGACAAGGCCAGGCATCTCTGGGCCTATACGCTCTATGACGCCGCCGCGCGCGCCTGCCTGCAGGCGTTGGAAGCCTCCTATCTCGGCCACGAGGTCTTCTACATCGTCGAGCCGGACACGGTGATGGACATCCCGACCGCCGACCTCGCGGCGCGCTTCTTCCCGGACGTGCCGGTCCGCGCCGAACTCGACGGCAATCGCAGCTTCTTCTCCTCCGCCAAGGCCGAGCGGCTGCTCGGCTGGCGGCCCGGTCCGAATTGACCGCGCCGCATTCCGTTCAGACCACGCTTCAAGTCATCCAGGGCCACGCTCATGAAAATCACGGACGTCAAGGTCATCGTCTGCTCGCCCGGACGGAACTTCGTCACGGTCAAGATCGTCACCGACCAGGGCCTTCACGGCATCGGCGACGCGACGGTGAACGGCCGCGAGCTGTCCGTCGTCAGCTATCTGCAGGATCACGTCGCCCCGCTCCTGATCGGCCGCGATGCCGGTCAGATCGAGGACATCTGGCAATATCTCTATCGCGGCGCCTACTGGCGGCGCGGCCCGATCACCATGGCGGCGATCTCGGCCGTCGACATGGCGCTCTGGGACATCAAGGCCAAGGCGGCCAACATGCCGCTCTACCAGCTGCTCGGCGGCGCCTCGCGCGAGAAGGTGATGGTCTATTCGCACGCCCAGGGCCTGACGATCGAGGAGGCCGTCGAGGCGGTCGGCGCCAAGCGCGAGCAGGGCTATGTCGCGATCCGCGCCCAGGTCGGCATTCCCGGCCTGCCCGCCATCTACGGCACCGGCAAGGGCTCGAACCAGGCGACCGGCGGCATGGTCGAGGCGCTGCCGCATGAGGAGGTCTGGTCGACTTCGAAATACATGTCGCACATCCCGAAGCTGTTCTCGCGGCTGCGCGATACCTATGGCGACGAGCTGCACCTTCTGCACGACACGCATCACCGCCTGACGCCGATCGAGGCGGCGCGGCTCGGCAAGGACCTGGAGCCGTTCCGGCTGTTCTGGCTGGAGGACCCGGTGCCGGCCGAGCTGCAGGAGGGCTATCGCCTGATCCGCCAGCACACGACGACGCCGATCGCGCTCGGCGAGATCTTCAACACGATCTGGGACGCGCGGCTTTTGATCGAGGAGCAGCTGATCGACTATATCCGCACCACCTCGGTGCATGCCGGCGGCGTGACGGGGCTCCGGCGGATCTTCGACTTCGCCTCGATCTACCATGTGCGCACCGCCTGCCACGGGCCGATGGACGTGTCGCCGGTCGCCATGGGCGCCAACGTTCATATCGACCTCTGGGTGCCGAATTTCGGCATCCAGGAATATTCGGGCTACACGCCGCTGATGCACGAGGTGTTCCCGCATGCCTGGCGGCAGGAAGGCGGCTACCTGCATCCGGGCGAGGCGCCGGGCCACGGCGTCGACATTGACGAGGCGCTTGCCGCCAAATACCCCTATGAGCGCGCCTATCTGCCGGTGAACCGGCTCGAGGACGGCACGCTGTGGCACTGGTGAGGCCGGCGCCGCGTCCCGGCACGGCGCCGGGATGCCCGCATTGTTGGAACCCGGAAGAAGCGCAACCATGAAGATCTCCGCCATTCTCGCCTATCCGGTCTGGGTCGGCACCCGCAACCAGCTGCTCGTGAAGGTCGAAACCGACGAAGGCGTCTTCGGATGGGGCGAGAGCGGCCTATCCGGCCGCGAGAAGGCCGTGGTCGGCGCGATCGAACACTATCGGGAATTCCTGATCGGCCGCGATCCGCGCCAGATCGGCGCGCTCTGGCAGGAGATGTATCGCAGCCAGTATTTCGAGGGCGGGCGCGTGCTGCAGGCCGCGATCTCGGCCATCGACATCGCGCTCTACGACATTCTCGGCAAGGCGCTCGGCGTGCCGGTCTACCAGCTCCTCGGTGGCAAGCAGCGCGACCGGATCCCGACCTTCGCCACCACCTCGGCGCCGCCGGGGAAAAAGATGATTGAGCAGGCCAAGGCGCTGATCGAGGCTGGCTGGACCGCGATGCGGCTCTCGCCTTCCGGTCACGGCGACGGCACGATCTACGAGCCGCGCGAACACATCGCGGCGACAGCGAAATGGTGCGTCAAGGCGCGCGAGGCGCTGGGCGAGGAGGTGGTGCTCGGCATCGACTACCATCACCGGCTCTCGGTCGCGGAAGCCGCGAGCTTCTGCCAGAAGATGCCGTCCGGCACGCTCGACTTCCTCGAGGAGCCGATTCGCGACGAGACGCCGGAGGCTTATGAGGCGCTGCGGCGCATGGTCGACGTGCCCTTCGCGATCGGCGAGGAATTCGCCTCGAAGTGGCAGTTCCTGCCCTTCATCGAGCGCGACATCCACCAGTTCAACCGCATCGACGTCTGCAATGTCGGCGGCCTCACGGAATCGATGAAGGTCGCCGGCTGGAGCGAGGCGCACTATGTCGACATGATGCCGCACAACCCGCTCGGACCGATCTGCACGGCGGCGACGGTGCATTTCGCGGCGGCGGTGCCGAACTTCTCGTGGCTGGAGACGCGCACCTCGACGGCCGAGCAACTCGGCTTCGACAACAGCGAGTTCTTCCCCGTCCAGCCGCGAATAGAGCAGGCGCACTACCCGGTGACCGACGCGCCTGGCCTCGGCATCGAGGTCAATGAGACGCTGATCAAGAAGCAGAGCTTCAAGTTCTGGGAGGCGCCGCATCTGAAGCGCCGCGACGGGTCGGTGACCAACTGGTAGGCGCATCCGGGCCGCCTATCCGGCGGGACGTCTTCGCATTGCGGGGCTGACAGCCGCGCGCGATGCGGCTAAGGGGTCTGCGCCGGAGCGTTTTTCGGCTCAGCCTGCCCAAGAGGTTCCGATGACGACTGACATGCTGTTCGGCGGACGTTCGTTCGCCGCCTTCCTGTTCGATATGGACGGAACGCTGCTGACCTCGATCGAAGCGGCGGAGCGGGTGTGGTCGCGCTGGGCGGCGGGTCATGGCCTCGATGTCGCCGCCTTCCTGCCGACCCTGCACGGCAAGCGCGCCGTCGACACGATCCGGCAGCTCGAACTGCCGGGCGTCGACGCCGACGCCGAGGCGGCCAAGGTGACCGAGGCCGAGATCGGGGATGTCGAGGGCGTGCAGGAAATCGGCGGGGCGGGCGCGTTTCTCTCCAGCCTGCCGCCGGATCGCTGGGCCATCGTCACTTCCGCGCCGCGCGCGCTGGCGCTGGCACGCCTGAAGGCGGCGGGCCTTTCGGCGCCGGCGGTGTTCGTCACCGCCGATGACGTAGCGATCGGCAAGCCGCAGCCCGACTGCTATCTGCTCGCGGCGAGGAAGCTCGGCGTCGCGCCGTCGGAGTGCCTGATCTTCGAGGACGCGCCGGCCGGCATCCTGGCGGCGGAGCGCGCGGGTTCGGCCGTCATGGTCATCCAGGCCACCCACACGGCGCCGCTGGCGGGCCCGCATCCCGGCATCGACAGCTTCGCCGGGATCGGCGCCACCGTCGCAGGGGATGGCGGATTGGCGCTTCGCGATCTCGCGGCCGCGCGGCTGTCGGCCAGTCTCACCTGATCGCGCTCGGCCTCTCCCGGCCGATCCGGCGCGCTGCTCCCCGATCGTCGTTTTCCCCGCTTTGGTGGGCGCGGTCGTCGATGACATGCGCTAGCATCGGGTCGGTTCATCGACTGCGTAGGAGGCGCGGGCGGTGGATGGCGCGAGGGCCGGCAACGGTCCCGCCGCGCCGGTCGTCTAGGGGAGGGGAGAGATGCCCGACTACATCATCGTCGGCGGGGGCTCCGCCGGCTGCGTTCTGGCGGCCCGGCTGAGCGAGGACCCGGATGTCTCGGTGCTGCTGCTCGAAGCCGGCCCGCGCGACACCGACCGCTACATCCACATGCCGGTCGGCTTCTTCAAGATCTCCGCCGGACCGCTGTCCTGGGGCTATGAGACGGAGCCGGGCCATGCGACCGGCCACAGCATTGTCTATCCGCAGGGCCGCGTGCTCGGCGGCGGCAGCTCGATCAACGCGCAGGTGTTCACGCGCGGCTGCCCGGAGGATTATGACGCCTGGGCCGAGGAGGAGGGCTGCACCGGCTGGTCGTTCCGCGAGGTGCTGCCGCTCTTTATCCGCTCCGAGGACAACGACACCTTCGCCGGGCCGTATCACGGCCATGGCGGCCCGCTCGGCGTTTCGAGCGGCATGCCGCACAGGCTGACGCGCGCCTTCGTGCAGGCGGCGCAGGAGGCGGGGCTGCCGTTCACGCCCGATTTCAACGGCCTGCGCCAGGCGGGCACCGGCTATTACCAGACGACGACGCGCGGCGGCCGGCGCTGCAGCACGGCGGTCGGCTATCTGAAGCCAGCGCTCGGGCGGCCCAACCTCACCGTCCGCACCGGGGTTCTGACGCGGCGGATCGTCATCGAGAACGGCCGCGCGGTCGGCGTCGAGATTGTCGCCGCGGGCGGCGCGGGCGAAGTGTTGCGGGCCGAGCGCGAGGTGCTCGTCTGCTCCGGCGCGATCGGTTCCCCGAAGCTCTTGATGCTCTCCGGCATCGGCCCGGCCGCGCATCTGGCCGAGCACGGCATTCCCGTCGTCCAGGACCTGCCGGGGGTCGGGCAGAACCTGCAGGACCACACCAATATCGACGTGGTCTACGAGCTCACCGGTCCCTACAGCTACGACAAGTACAAGCAGCTGCACTGGAAGCTGCTCGCCGGCCTCGAATATCTCGCCTTCGGCAAGGGGCCCGTTGCCTCCAACATCGTCGAGGGCGGCGCGTTTTGGTGGGGCGACCGGGCGGAGAAGACGCCCGACCTGCAGTTCCACTTCCTGCCTGGAGCCGGCGTCGAGAAGGGCGTCGGCACGGTTCCCGGCGGCAATGGCTGCACGCTGAATTCCTACCATCTGCGGCCCCGCTCGCGCGGCTCCGTCACGCTGCGTTCGGCCGACCCGAACGACGCGCCGCGGATCGACCCCAACGCCTTCGCCGAGCCCTATGACCTCGCGCGCGCCGTCGACGGCGTGAAGATCAGCCAGGACATCATGGCGCAGAGCGCGATGCGCCGTTTCGTCCGCCGCGAGCACATTCCGGGACCCGGCGTGCGCACGCTGGCCGAATACCAGGATTTCGCCCGCCAGGCCGCGCGCACCGCCTATCACCCCGTCGGCACCTGCCGGATGGGGTACGGCGCGGATGCGGTGGTCGGTCCGGAGCTGCGCGTGCACGGCATCGACGGCCTGCGCGTCTGCGACAGCTCGATCATGCCGCGCCTCGTCTCGTCCAACACCAACGCGCCGACCGTGATGATCGGCGAGAAGGCGTCGGACCTGGTGCGGGGCAACCGGGCGGGCGCAAGGGAGGCGGCGAGCCGCCCGGAGCCGGCGGCGGCACTTTAGCGTCGCGTCGACGCCCGCTCGATCAGGCGGACCGGTACCGTCGTGGCAATGCCGTCGGTCGGCTCCGTGCCGGTGTCGGCCATGCGGGCCTGCAGGATGGCTATGGCCGCGGCGACCATCGCCTCGGGGTCATGGTCCACCGTCGTCAGGTCGAACGAGCCCCAGGCGGCGGCCGGGACATCGTCATATCCGGCCACCAGAACATCCCCAGGGACCCGCAGGCCCGCGCGTCTGAGCGCGTCGAGCGCCCCGAACGCCATCAGATCGTTGGCGCAGAACAGGGCCTCGGGAACCTCTTCGCGGTCCACCAGCGCCATGGCGGCTTCGAAGGCGCCTTCGTAGCGGTAGTCACCCATCGTTTCTCGGACATCGCCGAGGCCATGCGCGGCGAGGCGCTCGCGGAACCCGCGCAGGCGCTCGGCGCTGGCGTAGTCGCTCGGCGTGCCGCCGATGAAGCCGAAATTGCGGGCGCCGCGGGCGACGAAGAGATCGGCGATGAGCGCCGCGCCGCCGGCATTGTCGGAGCAGACCGACGAAATCCACTGGTTGTGCGTCGGCGTGTTGAACGAGACGATCGGAATCCGGATGCGCGCGAACGCCTCCGCCGCCGCCTTGGTGACAACCGGCAGCGCGCTGACGATCGCATCGACCCGGTAGCTGGCGAGACGGGGCAGGATGCCGTCGAGGGCGTTGCCGCCGCCGACGCTGACCAGCAGCACCTGGTTCCCGGTCTCTTGCAGCGCCTTCGAGAAGGCATCGACCGCCACGGCATAGAACGGGTTGGAAGTGTCGCTAATGACGATCGCGACGAGATGGGAGCGCTGCTTGCGCAGCATGCGCGGGATGAAATTGGGGCTGTAGCCGAGTTGCTCCGCCGCCTCGAACACCTTGCGGCTGGTCTCCTCCGAGACGCTGGTGCCTTCGTTGAAGGCGCGCGAGACCGCCGACTGCGAGACGCCGGCAAGCCGTGCCACATCCGTGGACGAGGGGTATCTTCGCGACGCTTTCATGGATGGACAGCCATGGGGGAACCGACGGGCCTGCCTAGCGCCCGCCGGTTCGGGGTTCAATCGAAACTATCGCCTTCGGCGCGATCAGATCGTCTTCAGCATGCCGCCATCAACGAAGTAGGTCGATCCGACCGAATAGCTCGCCCGGTCGGAGCAGAGGAAGACGAAGAAGTCGGCGATCTCTTCCGGCGAGGCGAAGCGGCCGATCGGCGCGTTGGCCCGCGCCAGGTCGTCGAGATAGCCCTTCCAGTCGCCGCCCTTGTCGGCGGTCAGCTGCGTCGCGGTCTTGATCCAGTCCGGCGTCAGCACGAAGCCCGGATTGACGGCGTTGACGCGGATATTGTCCTTGATGAATTCGGTCGACATCGTCTTCGAGGCCATGACGAGGGCCGCCTTGGTGACGTTGTAGATCGGCTCGTACCAGAGCGGCTGCGAGGCGCAGATCGAGGCATTGTTCAGGATCACGCCGCCGCCGCGCCGCTTCATCGACGGCACCAGACCGCGCGCCAGCCGGATCGCCGCCATCACGTGCAGGTCCCAGTAGAACTGCCACTTGTCGTCTGGCGCCTCCATGATGGTCTCGTTGCTGCCGGTGCCGGCATTGTTGAGCAGGATGTCGGCGCCGCCGAACGCCTCCTCGGTCGCGGCGAGCAGCCGGTCGCAGCCGAGGGCGGTCGAGACGTCGCAATCGACGGCGAGCACGGTGACGGGGTGCGCCGCCATGATCTCGGCGCGGGCGGCATCGAGCCGATCCGGGTTGCGCGCCGCGATGACGACATGGGCGCCTTCGGCCGCGAAGCCCTTCGCGACGGCGAGGCCAATGCCGATGCTGCCGCCGGTGATCACGGCGACCTTGTCGCGCAGACCGAGATCCATGTGCTTGCTCCTTGTTCTTGTCGGGCGGAGGGAAGGGTGACGTCTATTTGACGATCGGGATCTTCGACCGGTCGATGGTGATGGCGACGGCCGCCACCAGCACGACGCCGAAGACGATGTTCTGGGCGAAGATGTTGACGCCGAGGAAAGTCATGCCGATGCGCACGACCGAGATGATCAGCGCTCCGACCAGCGTGCGCCAGATCGAGCCGACGCCGCCGGTGATCGACGTGCCGCCGACGACGACCGCCGCGATCGAGGGCAGCAGCAATTCGCTGGCGAGCGTCGGCGATCCGCTGGCGAGGCGGCCGACCAGCACGATGCCGGCGAGCGCGGCGCAGCTCGCCGAGAGCATGAAGGCGAAGATCTTCTGCCGGTCGACCTTGACGCCGGAGGCGTAGGCGGCCGGTTCGCCGGCGCCGATCGCCGCGCTGTAGCGGCCGAACGGCGTGCGGCTCTGCAGCACATGCGCGATGGCGAGGACGACGAGCGCGATGAGGACGACATTGGGGATGCCGAACAGGCTGCCGGTGATCCAGCCGAGATAGGCCCGCTCGCTTTCGCCGAGCGTGATCGAGCGCTCGCGCGAGGTGACGAGCGCGGCGCTGTAGAGCACGCCGCCCATGGCGAGGGTGGCGATGAAGGAGGGGATGCGCAGGCGAACATGGGCGATGCCGGAGAGCAGTCCCGCCAGCACGCCGAGGGCGAAGGCGAACACGAAGGCGGCATAGCCGTAGCGCGCCAGCGTCAGCGCCACCACGACGCTGGAGAGCGACGCCATCGACTGGATCGAAAGATCGATTCCGCCCAGCATGATAACGAAGGTGACGCCGGTCGCGAGGATGAACAGCACCGCCGTGTCGCTGGCGAGTTGCAGCAGCGTGCTGACTTCGAGGAAGGCCGGCTGGAACGTGCCGACCAGGATTACCAGGATGACCAGCGTTGTCAGCGGCAGCCATTGCCGGACGGCGTCGGAGCGAAGCGTGTCGAGCATGTGCGTTGGCCCCTAAACCATGTGCCCGATGAGGTCGACCTGCTTCGGCTTGTGGCCGGGGCTGGCGTCGACGCGGTGGGTGATCGCGCCGTCGCGCATCACCAGCACGGTGTGGCTGAGCCCGATCGTCTCCTCCAGCGTGTCGGAGGTGAGGATGACGGCGACGCCCTCGGCGGTGACGGCGCGGATCAACTCGTAGACCTCTTCCTTGGCGCCGACATCGAGGCCCCGCGTTGGATGATCGAGGATCAGGATCCGCGACTGCGCGTTCAGCCATTTCGCCAGCACCACCTTCTGCTGGTTGCCGCCGGACAGGTTGAGGCAGAGCGTGTTGATGCCCGGCGTGCGCACCTTCAGCCGCTTGACCCAGTCCTCCGCCAGCCGCCTTTCCGCGCCGGTGTCGATCAGGCCGGCGCGCGTCAGGCCGCCGAGATCGGCGAGCGTGATGTTGGCGGCGACGGGCAGGAACAGCACCAGCCCCTCGACGCGACGCTCGCGCGGGACATAGCCGACGCCGATATCGACCGCCTCGGCCGGCGTGCGCAGCGTCACGGCGCGGCCGCGCGCCAGCAACCGGCCGCCATCATGCGGCGCGAAGCCGGCGAGCGTGCGGGTCAGCTCCTCGCGGCCCGACCCGATCACGCCGGCGATGCCGAGGATCTCGCCGGCATGCAGCTTGAAGGAGATGTCGCGATAGGCGTTGCCGTGGCGGAGATTGTCGAGCTCCAGCACCACCTCGTCGTGATAGGGCTGCTGCAACGGCTCGCGGTAGTACTCCGCCTGCAGGCTGCGCCCGACCATCAAATGGTGCAGCTGGGTGACGTCCGCCGTCGCCGCCGGCAATTCGGCGACCACGGCGCCATCCTTCATCACATAGATGCGGTCGGAGAGTTCCAGCACCTCGTCGAGCCGGTGCGAGACGAATATGAAGGAGGCGCGCGCCCGCAGCGCCCGGACGCGGGCGAACAGGATATCGATCTCGGCCCGTTCCAGCACCGAGGTCGGCTCGTCGAGCAGGATGACGAGGTGGCCGGGCGCGTTCTCCTCCAGCGTCAGCGCCTTGGCGAGCTCGACCATCTGGCGCGCGGCGAAGCCGAGATCGTCGGCGCGCATCCGCGGGTCGGCGTCGATCTGGACCTTGGCGAGCTGGCGCGAGGCGGCGTCGTAGAGGGCGCGCCAGTCGACGATGCCGAAGCGGGTGAACTGCTTCTCGTTGCCGAGATAGATGTTTTCGCCGACCGTCAGGTTGGTCAGCAGCGACTGCTCCTGGAACACCATGCCGATGCCCTGGCTCATGGCGTCGGAGGCGCTGACGAAGCGGGTCTTGCGGCCGTCGAGCAGGATGTCGCCGGAATCCGGCTGGTACACGCCGCTCAGGATCTTCATCAGCGTCGACTTGCCGGCGCCGTTCTCACCGACGAGGCCGACCACCTCGCCGGGGCGGATCTCGATCGAGACGTCCTTCAGCGCGTGCACGCCGGGAAAGCGCTTGTCGACATGGACGAGGGCGAGAGCCGGGGGGCGCGAGGCATCGGCGGCGGTGGTGACGGGCGGGGCGGCGAGGGGGGCGCTCATTTGACGATCCGCATCCGCTTGCGGTCGATCGACAGCGCGACCGCCGCGATGATCATCAGGCCTTGCACGCCGATCTGCACGCTCGGCGGCACGCCCATCAGCACCATGCCGTTCGCCAGCACGACGACGATCAGCACGCCGACCAGCGTCTGCAGCACGCTGCCCTGGCCGCCGGAGAGCGCCGTGCCGCCGACCACCACGGCCGTGATCGTCGTGAACAGTCGGCCCGTGCCGATCTGGGCGTTGCCGAGGCCGAGCTGGGCGGCGGCGAGCACGCCGCCGACGGCATAGAAGGTGCCGGCCAGCGTGAAGGCGAGGATGCGGACGCGGCCGACGGGGATGCCGGAAAGCGCCGCCAGTTCCTCGCCACCGCCGAGCGCGTAGATGTAGCGGCCGAGGCGGGTGTGGTTCTGGATCACGAGCGCGATCAGAAGGCAGCAAAGCGCCACCCAGACGCCCCAGGGAAAGCCGAGGAAGCGCTCGATGGCGAGGCCGCGGATCATGGGATCGTTGATCCGGATCGCCATGCCGCCAAGCAGCGCGTTGGCGGCGCCGACGCCGACGAACCACATGCCGAGCGTCACCATGAAGGACGGGATCTTCAGCCGCACATGGATGACGCCGTTGGTGAAGCCGACGCCGGCGCCGACGAGCAGCACGATCAGGACGCCGAGCAGGCCGAAGGCGTTCTCGTTGGCGCCGTTGATCACCAGCATCGACAGGATCACCGCGGAGAGCGTCAGCCCGCCCTCGACCGACAGGTCGATCGAGCCCATCAGGATGATGAAGGTCGCGCCCATGCCGAGCACGAGCGGGATCATCGCCGCCTGGGTGATGCGGACCAGGTTGCCGAAGGTCATGAAGTTCGGATTGATCGCCGTGATGATGCCGCAGAGCAGCACCAGCACGATCAGCGGCGCCCAGGAGGCGATCCGCCACCGGCGCCGGGCCGCCGGCCTGGCGACCGGTCCGGGATTGATGGACGCGTCTGATGTCATCGGCCTGATCGCCTCATGCGGTTCGATCGGAAGCGTCCGGGAGGCGGCTCGGGCGGCCTCCCGGTGTCGCGTGGATCGCCGGTTCCGGGCTACGGATCCGGCGGAGGGGCGGCGAGGCGCCCCTCCGGATCAGGTCAGTACTGGATCTGCCCGGTCACCCGGCCCCAGATGTCGTTCCAGTCCATTTTCGGTTCGGAGGCGATGTTCTCGTCGTAATAGGCCTTGGCGTTGTCGGCGGTGATGATGACGCCCTTGCCGTAGAACTCGCGATGGTCCTTTGGTTCCTTCGATGGATCGAAGCCGCCGGTCTTCGCCTGGTAGCCGATGGAAAGGCCCATGCCGCCCTGCCAGTACGGGTCCCAGGCGACGGTGCCGGCGAGTTCGCCCTTCTGGATCGCCTCGACGGCGAGCTGGATGCCGTCGATGCCCGTCACCGGAACCTTGCCGGCGCGGCCGTCGGCCCGGAGCGCCTCGACGGCGGCGAGCGCCATGTCGTCATTCGCCGCCCAGATCGCGCTGATCTGGTCGCCGAACTGGGTCAGCCAGGCATTGGTCTTCTCGAGCGCCTCGGTCGCCGACCAGTTGGCGACCTGGTAGTCGAGCAGCTTGACGTCGGGATTGGCGGCGAGCGCCGCCTCAAGCCCCTTCTTGCGCTCGATCGCGGGAATGTTCGATTCGATGCCGCCGAGCGCGACGATGCCGCCCTTGCCGCCGATCGCCTTGATTAGCGTCTCGGCCATGGCCTGGCCGTAGGGCACGCCGCTGAACGAGATGTGCGCGACGTAATTGGGGTCGAAGTCCCAGGGGTGCAGGTCGGCGGGCTTGTTCCACTGCGTCACGACATAGGCGCCGGCCGCCTTGGCCGCCTCGACGATCGGGCGCGCGTCCGGGCTGTCGTTCGGGTCGACGTTGATGACGGCGTTGCCGCCGGTCTTGGCGAGGATCGCCTTGATATCGGCGATGCCCTTCTCGCTGTTGCCCTCGGTCACCAGCGTCACGTAATCGGCGCCGACCGACTTGGCGAAGGCCGCGCCGCCCTTGTTCCAGGTGGCGTGATAGGGGTTCGAGAGCGACCGGATCGAGTTCACGACGGTCGGCTTGTCGGCAGCATATGCGCGCCGCGTGATGATGGCGGGAAAGACGCTCGCCACGCCGAGCACGCCGGCGCCCTTCAGGAGATCGCGCCGCTTGATCTGAACGCCAAGCGGACCGGAGATGAACTTGCTCACCATTGCCACTCCTCCCTGTTGTCAGCGCCCGGGCCCAGGTGCGCCTGTTCTTTAGGTCGTCGCCGTCTGTCCTCTCTCCTCGATGCACATGTCTGGGATCCGCCCCCGGCCGGACGGCGTTGGCGCGCCGTCTTTCGGATGGAGTTGTGGCGGCTCCGCCCTGTCGGACCTTCCGCAGCGACCTGCTGTGTTTATTGGCCGTGCATAGCTATGCACGCACCGATTTGACTGTCAATCGGCACCGCGATTGCGGGCTCGCCCCCTGCCTCGGGCGATGCAGCAGCGACGGCGGACTGGCCGATCCATCTCAGGGTGATCCGCTGCGCGGCCATGGCGCTGGCGGCGAATGCCGAGCACTGCCGGACACTTGCTGCGGCGCAACATGAGCAGGGCGACTGGAGCGGTCGATGCGGCGCGGGCGGGGGAGGGGCTCGGCTGCCATTGCGTTGGCCAGGGCGGGAAACCGGAAAAACCACCCTGTTCCCCATACCGCCATGTCCGGTTGACGCGCGCCGCATCGAAGGGGCAACCCGCGAGCGGCGAACCGGTTCCAGACCTAACCTCTTGCGGGATCGCGCTTTCTTAACGCCAACCAGTGCCCGCTTCGCCCAAAGGCGCTCCAGGAGGGCCCGCCGCCCCGGTGAGGGCGGCGGGCGCATCCGGCAGGGCGCGGCTTTGCCGTCTGTCCCTGCTCCCCTGGCGTCGGGCGACGTCAATCGGCCCGGTAGACGGCGCCGAAGCGGTTGTCCAGGAAGGCGGCGAGCGGAATCGCCTCCTGCTTGACGAGGCCCTGCTGTGGCAGGCGGCCCTCGGCGAGGAGGTCGAGCACGGCGCAGGCGGCCGAGGCGGTGGTGAGCTGGATGGCGCTGCAGGCGAACTGGCCCTCGGCGCGGCTGTAGATCTTCTTGGCGTAGATCTCCTCGACCAGCCGCCCGCCCTTGATGCCGCTCACCGTGACGAAGATCACGACGACGTCCTGGCGGGTGGTGGGGAGCGCCTGCTCGAGAATGTCCTTCAGGAGGTCGCGCCGGGCGCAAAGGCGGAGATCGTCGAGCAGCACCTTCATGATCGCGGCGTGGCCGGGATAGCGCACCGTCTTGTAATTGAGCCGCCGCACTTTGCCGGCGAGCGTCTCGCACAGCGTGCCGAGGCCGCCTGACGTGTTGAACGCCTCGTAGAGCACGCCGTCGAGCGAGAATTCCTCGCGCTCCTCCAGCGGCGGCACGGAAACCAGCTGGCCGTTGGAGATCGCTTCGCAGGGCTCGCAATATTCGTTGATGACGCCGTCCGTGCTCCAGGTCAGGCTGTAGTTCAGGCCGTTCGAGGGAAACTGCGGCAGCGCGCCGACGCGCATTCGGATGCTGTCGAGGCTGTCGAACTGGCCGGCGATGTCGCTCGCGACGATCGAGACGAAGCCTGGCGCCAGCCCGCATTGCGGGATCAGCGCCGCCTTCGCCGACGCCGTCATGCCCTTGACGAAGCGCGTGCTGGCCACGTCCTCGGTCAGGTCGAGATAGTGCACGCCGTGCGTCGCCGCCGCGGTGGCGACCGACGTCGTCATGTGGAAGGGCACGGCGCTCAGGACGGCGAAGCTGCCGGCGAGCAGGGGGGCGAGCGCGCCGTCGGCGCCGACCTCGACCTTCCGGGGCGTGACGCCCGTCCGCTTCGGCAAGGCGTTGAGGATCGTCTCGCTGCGGTCCGCCAGGTCGACCGTGTAGTCCCCGGTTTCCGCGAGCATCGCGGCGATGGTGCTGCCGATCTTGCCGGCCCCGACGACGGTGATGTTCTTCATGACGATGCGCCCCTGCTTTCGGGCGAAATTGTCTCGTCCGGCGCCAGCGGTCGCCAGCGATGAAACGGTGCCGCTCGGGCGCCGTTCCGTCGGATCGTCGGGCGGCGCCGACGAAATGTCGGCCTCAGCCCTTCTGGAAATTGGTGGTCATGATGATCGAGCTGCGGCAGCGCTCGACGCCGGGCAGGTTGATGATCTCGTCGAGCACGGCGTCGAGGTCGTCCATCTGCGGCGCCTCGACCATCAGCGCAAGGTCGAAGTCGCCGCTGACGGTGTGGCAGGTCAGCACCTCGGGCAGCAGCCGGAGGCGGTCCATCACCGCCGCCTGCATGCGCTGGACGAGGCTCAGCATGACGATCGCCCGGCTGCCCTGCGCGCCGAGATTGCGGGCGAGGATCGGCTGATAGCCGAGGATCACGCCGTTGCGCTCGAGCTTGGCGAGGCGCTCATGCACTGTCGAGCGGCCGAGCTTCAGCTTGCGCGCCAGCTCGGTGACGGATTCGCGCGCATTGTCCTGCAGCAGGGCGATCAGCCTGCGGTCGGTCGCGTCGAGTGTCGCCTTCTCCCGGATCGTGCCGTGCTGCGCCTTCTTCCCGGAACCGGGAATTTCCATCGCGTCAGTAGCCTCCCTGATAGGTCCCGCGACGACCCGCTCCCTGCACGAAATCGATCATGGTCAGGAAGTCGAACACGTGCCGTCCCGTCGCCTTCTGCACGGCGTGAGCGTAGAGGGGAAGGTTAGAGCATTCCAGCAGGATCGCGCCGATTTCGGGATGCTCGGTGACAAGCTGGACGGCGCGGTCGACGACCTCCTTCTCGACCGCCTCGGTGTCGAGCGCGCCCTCCTCGTCGAGGATCGCATAGCGGAACGCCGGCGCGTCCTGCAGGCCGGCGACATGCAGGGTGCGGGTCGGGTGCGGGTAGGCGAAGGAGAGCAGCTCCGGCGTCAGCCGGTCCTTGTTGGCGCAGATCACGCCGATCGCGGCATCGGGGGAGAGCGTCGCGGCGATGAAGGGCAGTTGCAGCAGGCTGGACAGCATCACCGGGATGTCGAGCGCCGCCGCCACTTCCTGCTGGAAATAGAGCATGTAGCCGCAATCGCTGGTGATCGCCTTGACGCCCATGGCCTCAAGCTTTTTTGCCGCTGCGACCACGGAAGGCGCCATCGATCGGTCGCCCTCGTTGATCAGGCTGTCGATCGTCACGTCATAGATCGTCTCGTACAGGACCGGATAGTTGTAGCTCCAGGCATTGCCGACGTCGCCGGGCGGAAATGGATTGGAGCAGGCGATCAGAAGAATGCCGATTTCATGGCCGTAGCTTTGCGCGTCCGGACGAACACGATAGATCCCCACGCCAATACTCCCTTATGTCTGCCCGGTATCTCGGAAAAATGAGGCTCGCCTCAATAGAGGGAATCCACTATAGGAGAACCGCTCAACGGTGTCATCCGCGGCCGGTCCAATCCCAGAGGGTTTCATGGCGTACGTATATCCAGAACTCTGTCTCGTCATCGGTGAAACGCGCGTCGGCGCCGACGCGCGCAAGACCCGATCCGTCATCGACCCCGCCACGGGCAGGGCGATTGCCGAGCTGCCGATCGCCACCGACGCCGATATTCGCGCCGCCGCCGAAGCCGCCGCCGCTGCCTATCCGGACTGGCGCAAGACCTCGAGCCACCAGCGCCAGGCCATCCTGCGTGCCGCCGCCGCCAAGCTGCGCGAGCGGCGCGAGGAAGCCGCCTGGACGATCACGACCGAGCAGGGCAAGCCGCTCGTCGAGGCGCGCGGCGAGGTCGACGCCTCGGCCGAGACGCTCGAATGGTTCGCCGACGAGGCGCGCCGCGCCTATGGCCGCATCATCCCGTCCCGCTTCGCCGGCCATCGCCAGCTGGTCGAGATCGAGCCGGTCGGTCCGGTGGCGGCCTTCGCGCCCTGGAATTTCCCGCTGATCAACGGCCTGCGCAAGGTCGCGCCAGCGCTCGCCGCCGGCTGCACGGTGGTGCTGAAGCCGGCCGAGGAAACGCCGGGCGCGACGATGATTGCGATCGAATGCCTGCGCGAGGCCGGCCTGCCGGCCGGCGTCGTCAACGTGCTCTATGGCGAGCCGGCGCAGATCTCGGACGCGCTGATCCGGGCGCCGGAGATCCGCAAGGTCTCGTTCACCGGCTCCGTCTCGGTCGGCCAGTCGCTGGCGGCACTGGCAGGCCGGCATGGCAAACGGGCGACGATGGAGCTCGGCGGCCATGCCCCGGTCATCATCCTCGACGACGTCGACGTCGACCAGGTCGCGACGCTGGCGGCCGCCGGCAAGTTCCGCAATGCCGGCCAGGTCTGCAACGGCGCGACGCGCTTCTACGTCCAGCGCGGCATCTATGACCGCTTCCTCGGCGCTTTCTCGGAGAAGGCCGGCCGCGTCGTCGTCGGCGACGGCCGTGTCGACGGCACGCAGATGGGGCCGCTCGCCAATGACCGCCGCGTCGCGGCGATGGAGGGCTTCGTCGCCGATGCCCGCAAGCGCGGCGGCGGCATCGTCGGCGGCGAGCGGATCGGCAATATCGGCAATTTCTTCCAGCCGACGATCCTGCACGATCTCGATCCGGCGGCCGACGCCTACCATATCGAGCCGTTCGGTCCGCTGGCGCTCGTCGCCCCGGTCGACAGCGAGGAGGAGGCGCTCGCCCGCGCCAATGACAGCAATGTCGGCCTGTCCTCCTTCGTCTTCACCGAGAGCGCGCGGCGCCAGCGCCGGCTGATCGACGGCATCCAGGCGGGACTGGTCGGCGTCAACACCTTCCAGGTCAGCTTCCCCGAGACGCCCTTCGGCGGCATCAAGGAGAGCGGCGTCGGCCAGGAGGGCGGCGCGGAGGGGCTGGAGCCCTATCTGGTCAAGAAGTTCGTTCATGTCGCCGCCTGAGGCGGAGCGTCGGGACGCCGATATCGTCGTCATCGGCGGCGGCATCGTCGGCCTCTCGGCCGCGCTGGAACTGCAGTCGCGCGGCCGCAGCGTGGCGGTCGTCGATCCCGGCGATCCGCTCCGGCGTGCCTCCCATGGCAATGCCGGCGTCCTGAGCCGCGGCTCGATCCTGCCGATCGCGGGGCCGGGCGTCTGGAAGAATCTCGTTCGCTATGCGCGCGGCGCCGATCCCGGCGTCCGCCTGCGCCGCGCCTCGATCCCGGCGCTCCTCGGCTGGTACCGGCGCTTTCTCGGCCGCGCCAACGAGGACGGCGTGCGCAGCGCGGCGGCGGCGCTCAATCCGCTCGTCGCCGCCTCGATCGATCGCCACCTGGCGCTCGGCGCCATCGCCGGCACGCTGCCGCTGATCCGTCGCGACGGCTGGTTCCGCCTCTATCGCAGCGACGCGAGCCTGGCCGGCGCGGCGCTCGAACGGGCGCTGCTCGCCGAGCACGGCGTGACGGCCGACCTCCTGAGCGGCGAGGCGATCTATGATCTCGAGCCGTCTCTGGCGAAGATGTTCGCGCATGGGCTGATGTTCCCGCAGACCGGCTCGGTGGTCACGCCGGGCGAGGTGGTGAACCGCTTCGAGGCAGCGTTTCGCGCGCGCGGCGGCGTGGCGATTGCTGGCGCGGCGCAGGGGCTGCGGCAGACCGAGGACGGCGTCGCGCTACAGGTGGGCGCCCGGACGATCCGTGCCGGGCACGCGGTGCTGAGCGCGGGGGCGTGGAGCGGCAAGCTGGCGCGCGCGCTCGGCTACGCCATTCCGCTCGCCTCGGAGCGCGGCCACCATGCGCATTTCCGCCTCCGCGACGGCGCGGTGCTCGGCCGCGCGGTCAACGATACCGGCGCCGGCGTCGTCGTCGCGCCGATGGGCGATACGGTGCGCGTGCTGACCGGCGTCGAGCTCTGCGATCCCGACGACGCGCCGGACTTTCGACAACTGGCGCTCGCTATCGAAAACGCCGGGCGCATGCTGCCGCTCGGCGAGCAGGTCGGCGAGAACTGGTTCGGCAACCGCCCGTCGACGCCGGACAGCCTGCCGGTGATCGGCGTCGCGCCGCGCCACGACCGCGTCGTCTTCGCCTTCGGCCACGGCCATATCGGCCTGTCGACCGGACCGGTGACGGGCGAGATCGTCGCGCGGTTGATCTGCAAGGAGCCGCAGACCCTGCCGATCGCGCCCTTTGACGCGCGCCGCTTCCTCTGACCGGGGCGCGGGCCTCCGCCGTCAGTTGCGGACGGTGACGGAGAGCGCGCGCGCCGAGCGGCCGGGCAGGGCGGTGAAGGCGTGGCCGGTGCGGGCGTCGAAGCAGATGCTGTCGCCGGTCTCGAGTCGCATCGGGCCGTCGCGGGTCTCGCTGTGGAACAGCATCGGACCATCGAGCACGTAGACGAAATTCTCGTCGTCGTGCCGGTCCCATTGCTCGAACATCTTGATGTCGTCCGCCTCGACCGTGAACTCCGTGACCACGAGCGGCGAGTTCGGATAGAGCGCGGCCTTCAGGAAGCGGATGGCGTAGAGCGAGGTCGAGTGGATCGAGCCCTCGCCATGGGCGGTGAACAGGACGTCTTCCGACCTCTCCGGCGCCGATCCCTCCATCAATTGGATCATGCTGATGCCGAAGCCGGCGGCGAGCTTGTTGAGCACGTTGAAGGTGGGCGACATCTCGTGCCGCTCGATCTTCGACAGGGCGGAGCGCGACAGCCCGGTGTGCTCGCTGGTGACGTCGAGGGTCCAGCCGCGTTCGTCGCGCAACGCGCGGATGCGGGCGGCGAGGAGGCGGGACGGCTCGGTGCCGGAGGGAGCCCCCGGGAGTGCCTGGCTGGTCTGGTTCATGGGCCCTGCGCGATCTGACGGCTGCAACCTTACCTTGCTTCGTCGCCAAACGCCGCAATGGCAAGCCGCGGCGGCGTTTGTGACAGAATGCGATTGACGTTTCCCCTATCGTGGAATACGGTTTCGTCAAATATAAGGGGAATAGGGTCTATAGATAATATAGCCTATAAAATTTACCGGGCAATCAAATTGTATTGATCATCCTGCTTGTCCGAAACGGGCGCAGTATTGATCAGTCCGGTTAGTCGGCTATTGCAGGCAATCCAACGCTGAAGATTGACTTTTTGGTCTGTAGACCGGGATGAATTGGTCCCGGCGCGGGGAGGCTTTGTTATGAATGGATATGTTCGTGCCCGGAGTGCAGTCCTGGGCGCAGTTTTTGCCGCGCTGATCAGCACCGGGGCGGCGGTCGCACAATCCAATGAAATCCGGATCGAGCCGGGCGCGCCGATCGTCGTCGGCGGCTACTGGGTGCTGTCCGGCGGCGACGCGGCGCTCGGCAACGACCAGAAGCGCGGCGTCGAACTCGCCATCAAGGATCTCGGCGGCGAGATCCTCGGCCATCCGGTGCGCTTCCTGGCCGAGGACAGCCAGTGCAGCGCCGAGGGCGGCCAGACGGCGGCGACCAAGCTCGCCGCCAACCCGTCGGTGGTGGCGGTTATCGGCCCGTCCTGCTCGAGCGAGGCGACCGCGGCCGCGCCGATCCTCTGGAAATCGGGCCTCGTCTCGATCGGCACCTCCTCGACCTCGCCCTCGCTGACGGCGGCCGACCGCAAGCCGGACTATGACGGCTTCCTGCGCGTCGTGTTCAGCGATGCCGACCAGGGCCCGGCCGACGCCAAGTGGGTGTTCGAGGAACTGAAGGCCAGGAACATCGTCACCATCCATGACGGCAGCCCCTATACCCAGCAGCTGACCGCCGAAATGGCGAAAACCTTCACCGGTCTCGGCGGCAAGGTCGCGTCGCAGGAGGCCGTGGCGCCGACCGACGTCGACATGCGCCCGGTGCTCGCCAAGATCGCCAGCGAGAAGCCCGACGCGGTCTATGTGCCGATCTTCGTGCCGGCGACGGCGCAGATCCTGAAGCAGGCCAAGCAGACCCAGGGTCTGGAAGACGTGCCCTTCATCGGCGGCGGCGGCATCATGACCCCCGACATCATGGACGCGGCCGGCGATGCGGTGATCGGCTTCTACGGCGCCTTTCCGGACGTGACGCCGGAAGCCCAGGGCCAGGACTATCCCCGCCTGCTCCAGGCCTATCAGGACGAATATGGCGAGGCCCCGACCTCCGGCTTCGTCGCCAACGCCTATGACGCGATGACCATGCTGAAGCTGGCGCTGGAGAAGGCGGCCAAGCAGGAGCCGGACGGCGCGCTGGTCGTCGACAAGGCGGCGCTGCACGACGCGCTGTTCGCGGTCCGGTTCAACGGCATGAGCGGCCCGGTCGCCTGCGACGAGCACGGCCAGTGCTCGAGCTTTAAGCCGGCGATGTATCGCTATGAGAACGCCGACCGCTCGACCTTCGCGATCGGCACGAACCCGAAGAAGATCTATCCCTGATCCGGGGATGCGGGAGCGGCGTCTCGGCGCCGCCCCCTTCCTTCCCGAGCCGTTGGACATCGGATGAGCGAGACAGGACTATCGGCGGGGCGGCCGGCCTCGCGGGCGCGCAGGCGCGTCAACGGCATCGACGTTTTCATGTGGGCGCTGCGCATCGCCGTCGCGGCGATCGCCCTGACCGGCACCGTCGCGACCCTGCTGACCGGCCGGTATTCGCTGTCGCAATGGTTCGATTTCGCCATGTTCGGGCTGACGCTCGGCAGCGTCTATGCCTTGATCGCGCTCGGCTACACCATGGTCTACGGCGTCCTGCGCATGATCAATTTCGCGCATGGCGACATCACCATGACCGGCGCCTTCGCTGGTTATTTCATGGCGTCGTCGATGGCGCGGAACGGCTATTTCGAGACCCATCCCGCCTTTGCCATGCTGGCCGTCTTCGCCGTCGCGATGCTGGCCTGCATCACCATCGCGCTGCTGACAGAACGCTACGCCTACCGGCCGTTCCGCCACAGCCTCGGCCAGGCGCCGCTGATCTGCGCCATCGGCGTCTCCTTCGTGCTGCAGCAGACGGTGCGCGGCATGTTCGGCTCGGGCGTGAAGTCCTATCCGACGCTTTCCTGGCACGACGTCATCCTCGAATTCGGCGGCGTCCGCGTCCCGGTGGTCAATCTCTTCGTCATGGGCTGCGCCATCGTCGCCATGGTCGGGCTCTACCTGATCGTCCACCGCACCCGCATGGGCATGGCGATGCGCGCGGTTTCGGAGGACAAGAACGCCGCCTCGCTGATGGGCGTCGACGTCGACCGGGTGATCGTCTTCGCCTTCGCGCTCGGCGGCGCGATGGCCGGCGTCGCCAGCGTCTGCTACGCGCTGATCTACCAGCAGGTGCATTTCTTCATGGGCTTCGCACCCGGCATCAAGGCCTTCGGCGCGGCGGTGCTTGGCGGCATCGGCAGCATCCCGGGCGCGATGATCGGCGGCATGTTCCTCGGGCTGATCGAGGCGATGGGGCCGGCTCTGTTCCTCGACGGCCTCGGCATTCCGGCGCCCTACCAGCTGCGCGACGTCATCGGCTTCCTCGTTCTGCTGATGGTGCTGATCTTCCGGCCGCAGGGCTTGTTCGGCGAAGCCATGGCCAAGAGGCGGGCATGAGCACGCTTGTGGCGCAAACCGCAGGTGACGAGGACGCCGGGTCCTGGGCATCCGATCTTCGGCGCGGCGTCGGCGCCGGGCTCGGCGGCGCGCTGGTCGCCGTCTATCTCGGCGCGGTCGGCCTGCTCCTGATGATGAACGACCGGCCCGTCATCGCCGGTATCATGACACTGGCGCAGGTTGCGCTCGGCGGCATCGCGCTGCTGGCCGGCGTGCTGGCGCAACGCCGCGCCCGCCATGGCGCGCAGCCGGCGCTCTGGACCAGCGCGCTGGCGGGACTGGTCGCGGCGCTGGTCGTGCTCGCCTTCGCGAACCTCGTTCTTGCCGTCAATCTGCGCTCGATCTTCATTGCCCTGACGCCGCCGCTGGCACGGCTGATCTCGTTCGGCCAGGTGAAGGCACTCGGCGGCGCGGGCCTGTTCGTCGCCGCCTCGGTCCTGGCGGCGCTCGGCGGCGGCCTGCTGCAGCGGGCGCCGCGCGGCCTCAGGCGCCTGATCGTGCCGGCCGTGACGACCGTGCTCGTCGCCGGAGTCTTCCAGGATTTCATCCAGGTCATCCTGCAGAGCAATCCCGTCTTCCGCAGCTTCGCGCCCTGGTTCTACGGCTGGGACGGCCTCAGCCCGCGCGGCGCGCTGACGGTCTTCGCGATCGCGCTGGCCCTTGCCGCCGTTCCGCGCGCGGCGCGCGCCAAGGCGGCGACACCGCGCACGGGCATTGCGCGTTTCGCGCCGGCGCTCGTCCTCCTCGTCGGCCTGATCCTCGTGCCGCTCGCCGGCGGGCCCTATGTGGCGCAGGTGTTCCTGCTCGTCGGCCTCTATGTGCTGATGGGAATGGGGCTCAATCTCGAACTCGGCCTCGCCGGCCTGCTCGATCTCGGCTTCGTCGCCTTCTTCGCCACCGGCGCCTATGTGACGGCGCTGCTGACGGCCGACAGCCCGCTGGCCCTCGCCAGCTACACGATGATTCCGTCGCTCTCCTTCTGGGCGGCGATGCCGCTCGCCGTGCTCGCGGCGGTCGCCGTCGGCATTCTGTTCGGCGTGCCGGTGCTGGGCGTGCGCGGCGACTATCTCGCGGTGGCGACGCTCGGCCTCGGCGAGATCGTGCGCATCGTCGTGCTCTCCGACGCGGCGGCGCCGGTGCTGGGCGGCGCGCAGGGCATCCTGCAGATCCCGAAGCCCACGCTTGGCGGCTTCGAGTTCAGCGGTCCGGTTTCGCTGTTCTACCTCACGCTGGTCGCGGCCGGCTTCGCCGCCTATTGCGCCTGGCGGCTGGAGCGCTCGCGTCTCGGCCGCGCCTGGATCGCGCTGCGCGAGGACGAGGACGTCGCGCAGGCGATGGGCATCAACCTCGTCCAGTGCAAGCTGCTCGCCTATGCCTTCGGCGCCGCCTTCGCCGGGCTCGCCGGCTCGATCTTCGCCGTCATGGTCAACTCGGTCTTTCCGTCGAGCTTCCAGCTCCTGATGTCGATCAACGTGCTGGCGCTGATCGTCGTCGGCGGCCTCGGCAGTCTGCCCGGCGTGGCGCTCGGCGCGCTGGTGCTGATCGGGCTGCCCGAGGCGCTGCGCGAATTCGGCGAGTTCCGCTACCTGTTCTACGGCCTGGCGCTGATCCTGACCATGCGGCTGATGCCGGACGGCCTCTGGCCCGCCCGCCGCAGCCGCCGCGCGCCGCCGGTGCTGGTCGCGCCGGAAGGCGAGGGCGCTGCGCTCGGAGCCAACAGGGCATGAGCGGCGACATCCTTCTGAGCGCCGTCGGCATGGGCAAGCGCTTCGGCGGCCTGGTGGCGATCAAGTCGCTCGATCTCGAGGTCCGGGCCAATACGATCTGCAGCATCATTGGCCCGAACGGCGCCGGCAAGACGACGGCCTTCAACTGCCTGACGCAGCTGATCATGCCGACTTCGGGCGCCGTCTATTTCGATGGCGAGCGCATCGACGGCCTGCTGCCCGACATGGTCGCGGCGGCCGGCATCAGCCGCACCTACCAGACCATCCGCCTGTTCCGGAAGATGACGGCGCGCGAGAACGTGCTGGTCGGCATGCACATGCACCTGAAGCGGTCGAGCTGGTGGGGATCGATCCTTAACACGCGCACCACGCGCGACAGCGAGCGCGAGGCGGTCGCGGAGGCCGATCGGCTGCTCGCCTTCGTCGGCCTAGAGGGCCGGGGCGAGATGGTGGCGGACCATCTCTCCTATGGCGCGCAGCGTCGGCTGGAGGTGGCGCGGGTGCTGGCTACGCGGCCGAAGCTCCTGCTGCTCGACGAGCCGGTCGCCGGCATGAACCCGAGCGAGACGAGCGAGATGGCGGAATTCATCCGTCGGCTAAGAGATGAGCTGGGCATCACGATCCTCCTGATCGAGCACCAGATCAAGATGGTGATGGGGCTGTCGGACCAGGTCGTCGTGCTCGACCACGGCGTCAAGATCGCCGATGGCGTGCCGGCCGAGGTGCAGCGCGATCCGGCGGTGATCCAGGCCTATCTCGGTTCCGGCGCGCGCAGCGGGCAGGCGGCCGAGACGATCGAGCGCAAGCTGGCGCAGGACGAGGGGAGCGCCGCCGATGCTTCTTGAAGTCGAGGACATGACGCTGGCCTACGGCAATATCGAGGTCGTGCGCGGCGTCTCGCTCGCGATCCCCGAGGGCAGCCTGGTGGCGCTGGTCGGGGCCAACGGCGCCGGCAAGAGTTCGACGCTCAACGCGATCAGCGGCCTGCTGCCGATCAGCGGCGGCGCGATCCGCTTCGATGGCCAGCCGATGACGCGGCTGAAGCCGCACGAGATCACCCGGCGCGGCATCGTCCAGGTGCCCGAGGGCCGGCGGATCTTCGGCCGCCTTTCGGTCGAGGAAAACCTCTTGATGGGCGCGTTCTCGCGCAAGGACCACGCGGCGATCGCCGAGGACCGCGACCGCATGTTCGAGCTCTTCCCGCGCCTGAAGGAGCGGCGGCGGCAAGTCGCCGGCACGCTCTCCGGCGGCGAGCAGCAGATGGTGGCGACCGCGCGCGGCCTGATGGCCCGTCCGCGCGTGCTTTTGATGGACGAGCCGTCCATGGGGCTGGCGCCGCTGGTGGTCGAACAGGTGTTCGAGACGATCCAGTCGATCAACGCGGCGGGCACGACGGTGCTGCTGGTCGAGCAGAACGCGCTGATGGCGCTCGAGATCGCCGACCACGCCTATGTCATGGAGCATGGCGAGATCGTGCTCGACGGCGCCGGGCCGGCGCTCGCCCGCGACGAGCGGGTGATCGCGATCTATCTGGGCTGAGGGCCGGACGGAAGCCGCCCGGCGCAGCTCTCGCTCTTGTTGGATCGCGTTTTCTTCACGCGAACCGGTATCCGCTTTGCTCGCAAGCGCCTTAACGGCCGGCGAGGATGTCGGCGGCGATCTTTTCGCCGATCATCATCGTCGTGGCGTTGATGTTGGCGGCGGGGATCGACGGCATGATCGAGGCGTCGACGACGCGCAGCCCTTCCACTCCATAGACAGAGCCATGCGGGTCGACGACGGCCAGCGGGTCGTCGGCGCGGCCCATGCGGTTGGTGCCGCAAGGGTGCCAGTCGCCCTGTACGCCGGCGCGGATCCACTCTTCCATGACCTTGTCGTCGCCGAGCGTCTTGTCGAGCGGGAAGCGCTTGTCGACGGCGGCGCCGAGCACCAGCTGGCGGGCCGGGCCGCCGAGGTCGAGCAGGCCGGCGGCCATGTTGGTGATCAGCTTGTTGAGCTTGGTCGGCGCCGTGAGGTTGCGCAGCGAGGCGGCGTAGATGCCCGGCCAGAACGCGTTGACATAGTCCGAGACCGGCGGGGCCGACAGGAAGCCTGCGACCTGGCGCGCCGTGGTGATGAAGCGCTCGAGGTCGCGGCTGTCGGAAAGATAGTTGAAGGCGACGAAGGGCTCGGAATCCGGCGACGCGTCGTTCAGCCGGATGATGCCCTTCGAATAGGCCTTGTTGGGGCCGAAATTGACCGTGCCGAGGCGTTCGCCGAGGCGGGTCGCGGAGAAGCGGCCGGAGACGGTCAGCTTCATGTCGACCGGCGGGGTCTGCGGGTGGCCCGAGCTCCAGCGCATGTGCATCAGGAAGCCGTTCTTGGTCGCGCGCGACAGCTGGCCTTCCGGCTTCAGATGCACGCCGAAGCCGATCAGCGGGTGGTCGAGCAGGTTCTCGCCGACGCCGCGACGGTCGGCGACGACGGCGATGCCGTGCTCGGCCAGATGCTCGCCCCGGCCGATGCCGGCGCGCATCAGCACGGCCGGCGAATGCAGCGCGCCGGTGGCGATGATGACCTCGCCGCCCTCGATCGCCTCGGTCTTGCCACCGTGGCGGACGGTGACGCCGGTGACGCGCTTGCCGGCGAAGGTCAGGCTCTGCATGACCGTATCGGCCATGATCTCGAGGTTCGGGCGGCGCCGGGTCGACTGGTCGAGATAGCCGGCGGCGGACGAGACGCGGTGGTTGTAGGCGTTGTTGCGGCCGAACGGAAAGCAGGCGTCGCCGGTCTGCTGGTGGCTGTCGTCGATATAGGGAATGCCGACCTTGCCGACGGCGTCGCGGAAGGCGAGCGCGAACGGGCTCCAGAATTCCGGGAAGGTGCGGCGGATCGGGATGCGGCCGTCGGTGCCGCTCAGCGGCGTCTGGAAGTCGAGGTCGCGCTCGATCTTCTTGATGAAGGGCAGGCAGTCGTTCCACGACCAGCCGGCGGCGCCCATCTGCTCCCACTCGTCATAGTCGGAGGCGAGGCCGCGGATGAACACCTGCCCGTTCACGGCCGAGCCGCCGCCCATGACGCGCGCCTGCTCATAGCGGCGCTCCGGCATATCGGCCTTGACCTCCTTGGGAGAGCGGTTGCCGATCGGCCCGGTATAGGCCTTGAGCTCGGTCCAGTAGCGATAGGGCTGGAAATAGTCGGGCAGGAAGCCGTCGCCGTAGATCGCCTGCGGCACGGCCTCCGGCGGCGTGTCCGGGCCGGCCTCGATCAGCAGCACGCGACGCTTCGGATCGGCGGACAGCCGGTTGGCGAGCACGCAACCGGCGGAGCCACCGCCGACAATGATATGGTCGAAGAACATCGCGCTTCCGGGGTCGAGGGAAAAACTACGCCTCGGTCTTAATTCCACTATAGGAGATCGTCAACGCGGTCGTCAGCCGGCCGCGTCGCGCAACGGGAAGGGACGCTGCTCGGCGATCGCCTCCATGGCGAAATAGGAGGTGACGGTGTCGAGCTCGACCTTCTCGATCAGACGCTGGTAGAAGCGGTCGTAGCTCGCCAGGTCGTGCGTGACGATCTTCAGCATGTAGTCGTAGTCGCCGCCGATCCGGTAGAAATCGACCACCTCGGGCATCGCCTGCACATGCTGGCGGAAGGTCTCCAGCCAGGCCTTGGAATGATGCCGCGTGCGGATCATCACGAAGACGACGACGTTCATGTCGATCGCGGCGCGGTTCAGCCGGATCGAATAGCCCTTGATGACGCCGCTTTCGCGGATTGCCTGCAGCCGCCGCCAGCACGCATTCTGGGACAGGTTCACCGTCTCGGCCAGCTCGCGCTGGGAGAGCGAGGAATCATTCTGCAGCGCGCGCAGGATGCGCAAGTCCATGTGATCGAATTTTGGCGTCGTCATTGGGTCAAATGATAGAATATCACCCCTCGCGTCAATGAGATTGGTATGATTTTCGCGGTTTGAAGTTGGAATGATGGTTGGCATCCCGCTCGCCCCGCAAACCCGATGGGCGAGGCTATTCCGTCAGAAGGCGCATGGGCATGGATGCCGTCCGCGACACGATCGAAACTGTCAACGTCACGCCGCTGCAGCGCTTTCGCGCCAGCCTCGCCGGGCCTGACATCGTGCGGGAGCTCCGCGCCGGCCTGATCGGCGAGGGCAAGCCGATCGAGGGACCGTTCGGGCCGAAGCCATTGCTCTATGCCGACTACGTCGCTTCGGGCCGGGCGCTCCGGCAGGTCGAAACCTTCGTCATGGACGAGATCCTGCCCTTCTACGCCAACAGCCACACCGAGGCCTCCTATTGCGGCTCGGCGATGACGCGGATGCGGCGCGAGGGTCGCGCCACCATCGGCCGCCTCGTCGGCGCCGGGGATGACTGCGCCGTGATCTTCACCGGTTCCGGCGCGACCGCCGGCATCAACCGCCTGGTGTCGCTGCTTGGCGTCGCCGAGGCGGCGCAGCGCGGCGAGAACCCGCTCGTGCTGGTTGGTCCCTACGAGCATCATTCCAACATCCTGCCCTGGCGCGAGAGCGGCGCCGAGGTGATCGAAATCGGCGAGGCGGCGACGGGCGGTCCCGATCTCGGCGAGCTGGAGGACGTGCTGGCGCGGACGGCGGGGCGCGCGCTCCGGGTCGGCGCCTTCTCGGCCGCCTCCAACGTCACCGGCATCACGACGGACGCCGACGCCGTCACGGCGATCTTGAAGCGTCATGGCGCGCTCGCCGTCTGGGACTATGCCGGCGGCGGCCCTTACCTCGCCATGGACATGAAGTCCGGAACTGAAATGGCGAAGGACGCGATCGTGCTTTCGCCGCACAAGTTCGCCGGCGGGCCCGGCGCCTCGGGCATCCTCGTCGTGCGCAAGAGCGCGGTGGCGCGGACCGCTCCGAGCTGGCCGGGCGGCGGCACCGTCTCCTTCGTCTCGCCCTGGGGACACGATTATTCCAAGGATCTCGCCGCGCGCGAGGAAGGCGGCACGCCGAATGTCGTCGGCGACATCCGCGCCGCGCTCGCCTTCCTGGTCAAGGAGGCGGTGGGGCAGGACTTCATCGACCGCCGCCATGACGCGCTCAACGCTCGCGCGCTCGCCAATTGGCGCGACAATCCGCGGCTGATGCTGCTCGGCGTCGACAAGGGGCCGCGGTTGCCGATATTCTCGATGCGGATCCGCAATGGCGAGGGTGGCTACGTGCATCACCAGCTCTTCACCCGCATGCTGAGCGATTGCTTCGGCGTCCAGGCCCGTGGCGGCTGCGCCTGCGCCGGACCCTATGCGCACCGGCTGCTCGGCCTCGACGAGGACGCCTCCAACGCCATCCGCGCCAGCCTCGGCGCCGGCCAGGAGATCGAGAAGCCGGGCTGGGTCCGGCTCAATTTCAGCTTCCTGATGGATGACGAGAAGGCGGATTTCCTGATCCAGGCGGTCGATGCGCTCGCGCGCGATCCGTCCGCCGCCTCCGCCTACCAGGCGGATGTGGCGACGGCGAAGTTCCGGCCCGCCGCCGGTCGCGCGGCCTGAGCGGGGAAGGCGGCTGCCCATGTCTAAGGACGAAGGGTCCCGGGACGATCTGTCGGAACGGCGGGCGGATCCTGTCTCGATCGGAAAGCCGGTGGTGACCGGCTTCTTCGATCCGCGCACCTTCTCGATCCAGTATGTCGTCGCCGATCCGGCGACGCGGCGCTGCGCCATCATCGATCCAGTGCTCGACTATGACGAGAAGTCCGGCTCGGTGGCGACGACCCATGCCGACCGACTGCTCGCCTTCATCGCCGCCGAGGGGCTGACGCTCGACTGGATCCTCGACACCCATCCCCATGCCGACCATTTCTCCGCTGCCGCCTATCTGAAGGCCAGGACCGGCGCGCCGACGGCGATCGGCGAGAAGGTGCGCGGCGTGCAGAAGCTCTGGAACGGCATCTACAACTGGCCCGACCGTCCCGCCGACGGGCGGGCCTGGGACCGGCTGTTCGCCGATGGCGACCGTTTCCGGATCGGCGAACTCGAGGCGCGGGTGATGTTCTCGCCCGGCCATACGCTGGCCTCGATCACCTATGTGATCGGTGATGCCGCCTTCGTGCACGACACGCTGTTCATGCCCGACAGCGGCACGGCGCGGGCGGATTTCCCGGGCGGCTCCGCGACCGATCTCTGGCGTTCGATCCAGGCGATCCTGGCGTTGCCGGACGAGACGCGGCTCTTCACCGGCCACGACTACCAGCCCGGCGGCCGTCCGCTCGCCTATGAGAGCACGGTGGCCGAGCAGAAGGCCGGGAACAGCCATGTCGGCAAGGGCCGCAGCGAGGCGGAGTTCGTGGCGCTGCGCCAGGCGCGCGACGCGACTTTGCCGATGCCGAAGCTGATCCTGCATGCGCTGCAGATCAACACCAATGGCGGGCGCCTGCCCGAGCCGGAGGCGAACGGCACGCGCTATCTGAAGATCCCGATCGGCAAATTCGACGGCGTCGTCTGGTGAGGCGCATCCGCGGATGACCGAACCCTCCAGCCAGCAGAGCCCCATCCGGTGAGCTTCCTCCGACGCACCTTCCCCATTCTCGAATGGGGCCGCCGCTACGACCGTGCCACGCTGACCAATGATCTGATCGCGGCGATCATCGTCACCGTCATGCTGGTGCCGCAGTCGCTCGCCTATGCGATGCTTGCCGGACTGCCGCCGCAGATCGGCCTCTACGCGTCGATGCTGCCGCTCGTCGCCTACATGCTGTTCGGCACCAGCCGCACGCTCGCGGTCGGGCCGGTCGCGGTCATCTCGCTGATGACGGCGGCGGCGATCAGCCAGGTGGCGGAGCCGGGCTCGCCCGAATTCGTGGCGATGGCGGCGGCGCTCGCCTTCCTCTCCGGCGCGATGCTGGTGCTGATGGGCGTGTTCCGCCTCGGCTTCCTCGCCGGCCTCCTGAGCCGGCCGGTCATCTCCGGCTTCATCACGGCGTCGGGCATCCTGATCGCGTTCAGCCAGCTGAAGCACATCCTCGGCGTCCAGGCGGGCGGCAACACGCTGCCGGACATGCTGGCCGGGCTCTATCACGTTCGGAACGGCGTCAATCCCTATGCCGTGCTGGTCGGGGTCGGCACGGTCGCCTTCCTCGTCTTCGTGCGCTCGCGCCTCAAGGGGCTTCTGCTCCGGCTCGGCCTCGGCCGCTCGCTGGCGGAGCTTCTCGTCCGGCTCGGGCCGATCGCCGCCATCGTCGTCACCACGGCCGCCGCCGTCGCCTTCGATCTCGGCGGGCACGGCGTGGCGCTCGTCGGCGCCATCCCGCAGGGCCTGCCGCCGCTCGCGCTGCCCGACCTGTCGCTCGCCACGCTGGCGACGCTGGCCGGGCCGGCGCTGCTTTTGAGCGTCGTCGGCTTCGTCGAATCGATCTCGATCGCCCAGACGCTTGCCGCGAAGCGTCGCCAGCGTATCGTGCCCAACCAGGAACTGATCGGCCTCGGCGTCGCCAACCTCGCCTCGGGTCTTTCCTCCGGCTATCCGGTCACCGGCGGGTTCGCCCGCTCGGTCGTCAATTTCGACGCCGGCGCCGAGACGCCCGCCGCCGGTTTCTACACCGCGATCGGCATCGGGCTGGTGACGCTGTTCCTGACGCCCTTCCTCGCGCATCTGCCGCAGGCGACGCTCGCCGCGACGATCATCATCGCCGTCCTGTCGCTGGTCGACATCGCCGCCATCCGCCGCGTCTACGCCTATTCCCGGCCCGATTTTATCGCCATCTGCGCCACGATCCTGGTGACGTGGATCTGGGGCGTCGAGATCGGCGTCGTCGCTGGCGTCGTCGTGTCGCTCGCCCTGCATCTCCAGCGCACCAGCCGGCCGCACATGGCGATCGTCGGCCAGATGCCGGGCACCGAGCACTTCCGCAACGTGGCCCGCCACCAGGTGATCACCGACGCGACCGTCCTCGGGCTCCGCATCGACGAGAGCCTCTATTTCGGCAATTGCCACTATCTCGAGGATACGATCCTGCGGATGGTGGCCGAGCGCCCGGCCGTGCGCCATCTCGTGCTGATGTGCCCGGCGGTCAACTCCATCGATTCCAGCGCGCTCGAGACCCTCGACGAGATCAATCGCCGGCTCGGCGAAGCGGGCGTCAGCCTGCATCTCTCCGAGGTGAAGGGGCCGGTGATGGACCGCCTGCAACGCTCCGACTTCCTGTCGAAGCTCACCGGACGGGTGTTCCTCAGCCAGATGGAGGCGGTCCGCGCGCTCACCGCGCCCGTCTCCGCCACCCCACCGGTCGCGGCCGAATAGACGATCCCGCTCGATCACCGCTGACCCTGGCTGTCGAAGGACGGCCGATTTCCGCTTGTCGGAGCTAAAATACCCGTTTTAAATGAACGCTTGGGACAGCGAGAGACCAGGCAATGCATGCGCGACCGACCCTGCCGACCGGCGAAAGCTCGCAAGCGCTGTCGTCTGCGCTTTCAGGCCGCGCGCTCCGGCCTATGAACGGGGCGTAGGCGATGGCGGACGCGCTCCATTTCGACTTCGCCATTGTCGGCGGCGGCTCCGCCGGCTGCGTGCTGGCCCGGCGCCTGTCCGAGGGCGGGCGGTTCCGCGTCATCCTGATCGAGGCCGGTCGCGACACGCCGCCCGACCAGGTCGAGCCCGCCATCCTCGACAGCTATCCGCGCATCGCCTATTTCAGCGCGCGCAATGTCTGGCCGGACCTGCGCGTCCATCTCCAGCCCGTGCCGCACAACCATCCCGGCAAGGCGGTGCCGCGCCGCTACGAGCAGGCGCGGCTGATGGGCGGCGGCTCCAGCCTCAACGACATGCAGGCCAATCGCGGCGTGCCGGACGACTACGACGACTGGGCGCGGACCGGCGCGGATGGCTGGGACTGGGCGGGCGTGCTGCCCTATTTCCGCAAGGCCGAGCGCGACCTCGATTTCGGCGGCTCCCTGCATGGCGAGACGGGGCCGATCCCGATCCGCCGCATCTATCCGCATGCCTGGCCGGAATTCTCCCGGGCTGCCAACAGCGCCTGGAGCGAACTCGGCTTCAGGCCCCTGCAGGACCAGAACGGCGAGTTCGAGGACGGCTTCTTCCCGGTCGCGATCTCGAACATCTATGATCGCCGCGTCTCGACCGCGATCGGCTACCTCGACAACGCGACCCGCCAGCGGCCCAATCTCAAGATCCTGGCGAACGCGACCGTGCAGCGCCTGATCGTCGAGGGCGGCCACGTGACCGGCGTCGAGGCGCGGACCGCGGAGGGGCCGCTCGTCATCCGTGCCCGCGAGACGATCGTCTCGGCCGGGGCGCTGCACTCGCCCGCCATGCTGATGCGGGCCGGCATCGGTCCGGGCGACATGCTGCGCCGGCTCGGCATCCCTGTCGTGGCCGCGCGTCGGGGTGTCGGGCAGAACCTGCAGGAGCATCCGACGATCTCCATCTCGTCGCAGGTCAAGCCGCATGCGCGTCTCGGCACGAAGCTGCGCCGCCATATCCACACGGCGCTGCGCTGGTCCTCCTCGGTGCCAGGCTGCACCAAGCATGACATGTACATGGTCGCGATGGCGAAGAGCGGCTGGCATCCGGTCGGCCAGCAGGTCGGCTCGCTGATGACCTGGGTCAATCGTGCCTATTCGCGCGGCTTCGTCTCGCTCGCAAACCCGTCGCCGGACGCCGAGCCGCATGTCGAATTCGCGCTGCTCTCCGACGATCGCGACGTGCGGCGCCTGATGGAGGGCATGCGGCTGATCGCGCGGCTCTACGAGACGCCGGCGATGCAGGCCGTCGCCAACGATCCGTTCCCGACCAGCTACACCGAGCGGATCCGCGACCTCGGCGTCGTCAGCGCCAAGAACTATGTGATGACCAGGATCCTCGCCACCGCGCTCGACGGGCCGGACTGGCTGCGGCGGCAATTGCTGAAGCATGTCGTCACCGACGATGCGCCGCTCGAACGCATGATGGCGGATGACGACCTCCTCGAGGCCTTCGTGCGCGAGAAGGCGCATGGCGTCTGGCATGCCTCGGGCACTTGCCGGATGGGCCGGGTCAGCGACGAGGACGCGGTGGTCGGGCCGTCGGGCCGGGTTATCGGCGTCACCGGCTTGCGCGTCGTCGATGCGTCGGTCATGCCATTCACGCCCCGCGCCAACACCAACCTGCCGACGATCATGATCGCCGAGCGGATGAGCACGCTGATTCTGGACGAGGCGTTGGAGGGGCCGCGGGCGGGCTGGTAGGGATGCGCCGGCCGCTCGTCGGGGCCGGTTGCGCAAAAGGATGGTGACAACGCAGGGGGTAGGGGCCTGAGCGCCCTGTCGGAATGCGTGACGGTCATGGCCAAGGGGCCATGGCCGGGGCTAACCTCTGGGTTCGGGTCGCGCTGTGCGGCGCCATGGATCGTCGATTGCCGGGCCATGGCGCGCGACCGGACGGGATGAAGGAGTGGGCACCTTGGCAATATCGGAAAGCACCATCGCCGCCGGCAAGGAGGCCGACACCCGCGAGCGCCTGATCAAGGCGGCGCTGCGCGTCTTCGCGAATCGCGGCATCGCCTCGGCGACCCTGCGCGAAATCACCGAGGAGGCCGGCGCCAATGTGGCGGCGGTCAACTACTACTTCCGCTCGAAGGAAGAACTGACCCGCACCGTCCTCGAGACCTGCCTGCGTCCGATCAACGAGAGCCGCCTGCGCCATCTCGACGAACTGGTCGCCCGCCACGGCGAGGGCGCCATTCCGCTCGACGACATCATCGAGGCGCTGGTTCGGCCGATGGTGATGAACAGCATCGACGAATATGGCGGACGCTCGACCGTTCGGCTCATCCTGCAGGTCCGCGCGCTGCCGCAGCCGATGACCAATACCATCCTCGCCAACCAGTTCGACCGCATCCACCGCACGTTCATCGAGGCGCTGAGCAAGGCGCTGCCGGATCTCGGCCGCGCCGAGATCGGACTGCGCTACGATTTCGCGCGCGGCGCGATCATGCAGATCCTCGGCGATCTCGATCCGGCCGCCCGCGACCTGCCGGATCTCGGCATCAAGCATTCGGGCCTCGACAACGAGAGCATCGTGCGCCTGCTCGTCGCCTTCATCTCGGCCGGCTTCACCGCGCCGGGGCTTCTGCCTGTCCGCGCCGGCTAGAGCGGGATACGTCCAGGCGGGATCTGACTTTCACCTCTCCCTGAGGGAGAGGTCGGAGCGCAGCTCCGGGTGAGGGTTTAGGAATCCGGAGAGGCCGTAAACCCTCACCCGCCGCCCTGCGGTCGTCGACCTCTCCCTCAGGGAGAGGTGAGGCGCTGGCGTTTCAAAGCAGATGGATCTTGCTCAAGCCAAAGTGGTTACTGCCGCTTCTGACGCCCGATCGTCGAACCCGCGTTCGGGCGAGGGATGATGCTTGCCTGAGATTCGCCGCGGGGCCGGCGGGGGGGGCTCGTCGCAGGCCGGCGGATGAAGGGAGTCTGCTTTGCCGTCCACCGCCCAATAGGCGGTTGATCGCTTCTTTTTCCGGCGGCGAACGAAAAATCTGCCCATCGAATCCGCTTGACCAGAAAGAAAACATCCGTTTGAAATGAGAGTATGAAACATATTTTTTCCAACTAGAGCGGAGTTGGTCGGGCATGCCTCGGGAAAGGGGGATGCCCTTGCTAGACTGCGGGGAATGGGAGCCTCGCCCGTCAGCAATCGAACCGGCCGGGGACTGCATGCCCGCCATGGCGGGCATTGGACTGCAGGCGCGTCGCGATACGCGCATCGGGGTTCCATGCGATTTGGATCAATGGGAGTTGAATTGATGCGTCCAAGCAAACTGCTAGTGGGTCTCGGCGCCGCGCTTTGCGCCATGACGGCGTTGGCACAGGCCGAAGAGCCGGTTCGTGGCGGCACGGCGACCTTCATCATGTCGCCGGCGCCGCAGATCCTGACCTCCGCCATCACCACGGCGGGCGCGGAGCAGGTGGTGTCGTCGAAGATCTCCGACAGCCTGTTCACCTATGATTACGATCTCAATCCGAAGCCGCTTCTGGCCGAGGGCTACGAGGTCAGCGACGACGGCCTGCGCGTCACGATCAAGCTGCGCAAGGGCGTGAAGTGGCATGACGGCAAGGAGTTCACCTCCGAGGACGTCGCCTTCACCACCATGGATGTCTGGAAGGTCCTGCACGGCCGCGGCCGCACCATCTTCGGCAACGTCACCGCCGTCGAGACGCCCGATGCGTACACGGCCGTGTTCGTGCTTTCGAAGCCGTCGCCCGGCATGCTGAAGAGCCTCGCCGCCCAGCAGGCGCAGATCCTGCCGGCGCATCTCTACAAGGGCACCGACATCGCCACCAACCCGGCCAATCTGAAGCCGATCGGCACGGGCCCGTTCAAGTTCGTCTCCTTCGCGCCGGGCGACAATCTCGTGCTCGAGCGCAACCCGGACTACTGGGACACCGGCAAGCCCTATCTCGACAAGCTGGTATTCCGCTTCATCCCGGACGCCGCCACCCGCGCCTCGGCGATCGAGTCGGGCGAGGCCCATATCGCACCGCAGAACCTCGTGCCGATGGCCGATCTCGAGCGCCTCGGCGCCACCGGCGAGTTCGACATCACCACTAAGGGCTACGAGTTCCAGAACGAGATGGAGATGATCGAGTTCAACCTCGATGATCCCGTCATGAAGGACAAGCGCGTCCGCCAGGCGATCGCGCATGCGATCGACCGCGACTGGATCGTCGAGAACATCTTCTTCGGCTATGGCAAGTCGGCCGAGACGCCGCTGCACCAGCAGCTGACCGAGCTGTTCGACGCGACCGACGTGCCGCAATACGCCTTTGATCCCGAGAAGGCGAAGGCGCTGCTCGACGAGGCCGGCTACAAGCCCGACGCCGACGGCATCCGCCTGAAGCTGACCGTCGACCCGCTGCCCTATGGCGAGCACCAGGCCAGCATCGCCGCCTATATGCGCGAGGCCTTCCGCGAGGTCGGCATCGACCTGACCGTGCGGGCGCAGGATTTCGCCGGCTTCGTCAAGCGCGTCTACACCGACCGCGACTTCCAGTTCACGGTCAACCTGCTGACCGGCGGCTCGGACCCGACCATCGGCACGCAGCGCACCTTCTGGTCGCAGAGCTTCAAGCCGGGCGTGGGCTTCTCCAACGGCTCGCACTATGTGAACCCGGAGATGGACAAGCTGCTGGAGACCGCCGCTTCCGAAATGGATGTCGCCAAGCGCAAGGCCGAGTATCACGACTTCCAGAAGCTCGCCATGGAGGATCTTCCGGTCTTCCCGCTGGTCGCGGTGGAGAGCGTGACGATCGCCAGCAAGCGCCTGAAGAACCATACGATCGACGCGAACGGCACCTACAGCAATTTCGCCAACGTCTATCTGACGCCGGCCGAGTAAGGCTTGCATCTCTGGCCGGCCGCGGGCGACGCGGCCGGCCGTTCTATCTTGCGACCGTGAGGGAAGCCCCGCATTGAACAGGCAAGTGCTGAGCTATCTCGGGTGGCGTCTGCTGCAATCGCTGGTGGTGATCGCGATCGTCATCGTCGGCAGCTTCATGCTGCTGCACCTGGTGCCCGGCGACATGGTCGACATTCTCGGCGGCCAGCGCGGCGACATGGACGCCGAGCTGATGGCGATCCTGCGGGCGCGCTACGGCCTCGACCAGCCGATGCTGGTTCAGCTCTACCATTATGTGACCGGGGTGCTGCGGGGCGACCTCGGCTATTCCTACCGCAACCAGACCGATGTGCTGTCGCTGATCCTGCAGCGCCTGCCGGCGACGATCCTGCTGGTCGTCTGCTCCGTCATCGTCGCCGTGTTCATCGGCACGATGGCCGGCGTCATCGCCGCGCGGCACGTGCACCGGCCGATCGACGTCATCATCTCGATGGTCGTGCTGGTCTTCTACGCCACGCCCGTCTTCATGACCGGCCTCGGCCTCGTCATCGTCTTCAGCGTCAAGCTGAGGCTGTTGCCGGTGGGCGGGCTGTTCACGCCCGGCGTCGACATGACGACCCTGCAACTCGTCGCCAATGTCGCCAAGCATATGGTGCTGCCGGTGCTGTCGCTGTCGCTGTTCTACATCGCCATCTATGCCCGCCTCGCCCGCGCCTCGATGCTGCAGGTGCTGACGCAGGACTACATTCGCACCGCCTATGCCAAGGGCCTAGGCACCGCCCATGTCATCATCGGCCACGCGCTGCGCAACGCGCTGCTCCCCGTCGTCACCATGGTGGGGCTGCAGATCGCCGAGCTGTTCGGCGGCGCCGTGCTGACGGAAACGATCTTCAGCCTGCCGGGCGTCGGCCGTCTCGCCTATGACGCGGTGTTCGAACGCGATTATCCGCTGATCCTCGGCGTGCTGCTGGTCTGTTCCTTCGTGATCATCCTCGTCAACCTGATCATCGATTTCGTCTACACGCTGCTCGATCCGCGCGTCGAAGTCAGTCGCTGAGCGCAAGGGATCGACATGCTCCGCCGCATCCTGCTTTCCCCCTCCGGCCTGATCGGCCTCGTGCTGCTCCTGATCATCGTCGGCATGGCGCTGTCGGCCGGCTATGTCTTCCCGAAGGGGCCCTGGGCGCTGGTGGCGCGGCCCTATATGTGGCCGGGCCAGCGGCCGGGCCTGTGGTTCGGCACGGACTCGCTCGGCCGCGACATCCTGGCGGCGATCTTCTACGGCGCCCGCGTCTCGCTCCTCGTCGGCTTCGTCGCCACCGTCTGCGCGCTGGCCATCGGCATCACGGTCGGCGCGGTGGCGGGCTATTTCGGGCGCGGTTTCGACGCCGTGCTGATGCGCGTCACCGACGCCTTCCAGACCATTCCGGGCTTCCTGTTCGCCATCGTGCTGGTGTCGATCCTGTCGCCCTCGGTGCAGAACATCGTCATCGCCATCGCCATGGTGTCCTGGCCGCCGGTGGCGCGGTTGACCCGCGCCGAGGTGCTGCGCGTGCGCGAGACGGAATATGTGCAGTCCTGCAAGATCATCGGCATGTCGACGCCGCGCATCATCCTGACCCAGGTGCTGCCGAACAGCCTGTCGCCGGTGATCGTCGTCGCGGCCGTGCTCGTCGCCACCGCGATCATCACCGAGGCGGGGCTCTCCTTCCTCGGCCTCGGCGATCCGAACGTCATGAGCTGGGGCACGCTGATCAATGTCGGGCGACCCTCGATCCGCAGCACCTGGTTCATCGCGGTGCTGCCGGGGCTGTTCGTCATCCTGACCGTGCTGGCGCTGAACCTTCTCGGCGACGCGATCAACGATGCCCTCAATCCCCACTTCCGGAAGCGATAGACGCATGGCGATGACGGCCTCACCACCCGCCACCCTGCTCGATGTCGACGGGCTCTCCATCCTCCTGAGGGAGAAGAAGCGCCCCGACGTCGCCGCCGTCGACGATGTCAGCTTCTCCGTCGCGCCCGGCGAGACGCTGGCGCTGGTCGGCGAGAGCGGCGCCGGCAAGTCGCTGACGGCGCTCGCGCTGATGCGGCTGCTGCCGAGGTCGCTCGCCGTCGCGGCGAAGCGCATCACTCTCGACGGCCGCGACCTGACCGCGCCCTCCGACAACGAGATCCGCAGCATTCGCGGCTCGGTGATGGCGATGATCTTCCAGGACCCGCTCTCCTCGCTCAATCCGGTGTTGACCGTGGAACGGCAGCTGGTCGAGGCGATCCGCCTGCACGAGCCGATCTCAAAGGCGGATGCCCGCCGCCGCGCGCTGGAACTGCTCGACATGGTGCGCATTCCGGCCGCCGCGACGCGGCTCGCGGAATATCCGCACCGGCTCTCCGGCGGCATGCGCCAGCGCGTCATGATCGCCATGGCGCTGGCGGGGCGGCCGAAGCTGATCCTCGCCGACGAGCCGACCACGGCGCTCGACGTGACGATCTCTGGCCAGATCATCGATCTCCTGATGGAGCTGCAGCGCGATCTCGGCCTCGGCATGCTGTTTATCACGCATGATTTGCATGTCGTGCGCACCGTCGCGCACCGCGTCGCCGTCATGTATTCCGGCCGCATCGTCGAGACCGGCACGGTGGACGAGGTGTTTGCGACGCCGCGCCACCCCTACACCGAGGGCCTGATCCAGGCACGCCCGCATGGCAGCTTCGCCGTCGACGGCCATCGCCTGCGCGAGATCAACGGCACGGTGCCGGTGCCGGCGGCGCGGCCGCCGGGCTGTGCCTTCGAGCCGCGCTGTGCCCGGGCCGAGGCCGACTGCCGGGCCCAGGTGCCGGCGCTGGTCGCCGACAATGATCCGGGCCGGGCTTTCGCCTGCTTCCATCCGCTGCAGGAGCACGTCGCATGACCGAGCGGGCAACGAAGCGTCTCGCCATCGACGACATGGTCGTCGAGCATCGCAGCCGCGGCGGCATCGTGCATGCGGTGGCCGGCGTCAGCCTCGATCTCGCCGCCGGCGAGACGCTGGGCCTGGTCGGCGAATCCGGTTGCGGCAAGTCCTCGCTGGCGCGCGCCATCGTCGGGCTGAACACGCCCAAATCGGGCGCGATCCGCATCGACGGCCAGCCGACCGACACGCGCCGCCGCGGCGCCCAGGCGCGTCAGATCCAGATGGTGTTTCAGGATCCCTACGGTTCGCTCAACCCGCGCCTCAGCGTGCGCGAGCTGGTCGAGGAGCCGCTCTCCGTGCATCGCCTCGGCGGCAAGGCCGAGCGCCGGGCGCGGGCGAAAGCGCTGCTCGAACGGGTCGGCATCTCGGCGGCGATGCACGAGAGGCTGCCGCACCAGCTTTCCGGCGGCCAGCGGCAGCGCGTCGGCATCGCCCGCGCCATCGCGCTGGAGCCGAAGATCATCATCTGCGACGAGCCGGTCTCGGCGCTCGATGTCTCGGTGCAGGCGCAGGTCCTGAACCTGCTGCTCGACCTGCAGCGCGAGCAGGACCTGACCTTCCTGTTCATCTCGCACGACCTTGAAGTGGTGCGGTACGTCTCGCACCGGATCGCCGTCATGTATCTCGGCGTGATCGTCGAGGTCGGGCCGGCGGAGGACATCTGGTCGCTGCCGCTGCATCCCTATACGCGCGCGCTGATGCAGACGGCGGGCGATGCCGAGCGGGTGGCGGCGACGGGGCCGGTGGTGAAGCTCGCCAGCGAACTGCCCAATCCGCTCCATCCGCCCAGCGGATGTCGTTTCCGAACACGGTGCCCTCTTGCCATCGAGCGCTGCGCCCGCGATGTTCCCTCGCTTGAGGACTTCGGCAACGGCCACCGCGTCGCCTGCCATCGGGCGTCGGAATGGGCGCCGCAGGCGATGTCGGGCGCGGCCTGACGACCGATCCGTATGAAGGTAAAGCCATGACCACCCGCCGCGCATTCCAGTCTCTCGCCCACTGGGGCGCGTTCACCGCCCATGTCGAGGACGGCCGGCTCGTCGGCGTCTCGCCCTTCGCCGAGGATCCGCAGCCGAGCCCGCTGATCGAGGCCTGGCCGGAGATGGTCTATGCCGAGAACCGCATCCGCAGGCCGTCGATCCGGCGCGGCTGGCTGGAGACGGTCGGGCGCGGCCTGCCGCATCCGGGCCATGGCCGCGGCGACGACAGCTTCGTCGAGGTCTCCTGGGACGAGGCGCTCGGCCATGTGCAGCGCGAGCTGGAGCGCGTGCGCCGCGAGCACGGCAATCCCTCGATCTTCGGCGGCTCCTATGGCTGGTCAAGCGCCGGCCGCCTGCACCATGCCCGCACGCTGATCCACCGCTTCATGGCCTCGATCGGCGGCTGCACCGGCCAGGTCACCAATTACAGCTATGGCGCGGCGATGCGGCTGCTGCCGCATGTGCTGGGCGACATGGCGGCGGTGGCCGGACCGGTGACCGACTGGCCGGCGATCCTCGAGAACTGCGAACGCTTCGTCGCCATCGGCGGCATCGCCGGCAAGAACTGGCAGATCCAGTCCGGCGGCGCCGGTCTGCATCCCTATGGCGAATGGATGAGCCAAGCGGCGTCAAGCGGCGTCAGCTTCGTGAATGTCTCGCCGCTTCGCTCCGACACGGCCGAGGTGCTCGACGCGGAATGGATCCAGATCCGCCCCGGCACCGACATGGCGCTGATCCTCGCCACCGCGTGGCTCGTTCATGACCGCGGCAAGACGGACATGGATTTCGTCAACCGCTACTGCGTCGGCTTCGACCGCTTCCTCGCCTACCTCCAGGGCGCCGACGACGGCGTCGTCAAGGATCCGGCCTGGGCCTCGGCCATCACCGGCCTCTCGGTCGAGGCGATCACCGCCTTCGCCGAAAGCCTGTTCGACCGCCGCGTGATGCTGACGGCGGCCTGGTCGCTGCAGCGCGCCGAGCATGGCGAGCAACCCTATTGGGGCCTCGTGGCGCTGGCCGCGATGCTGGGACAGATCGGCCTGCCGGGCGGCGGCGTCGCCTTCGGCTACGGCTCGATGAACGGCATGGGCAACCCGCTCTACGAACTGCCGATCGCCGGCCTCGCGGTCCCGAAGGTGCCAGGCGAGCTGAAGATTCCCGTGGCGCGCATCGCCGACCTGCTGCTGATGCCGGGCGAGCCCTGCGAGTTCGACGGCCGCGTTTTCCCCTATCCGGACATCAAGCTGGTCTACTGGGCCGGCGGCAATCCGTTCCATCACCACCAGGACCTGTTCCGCCTGCGAGCGGCGTTCCAGCGGCCGGACACCGTCATCGTGCACGAGCCCTGGTGGACGGCGACCGCCCGCCACGCCGACATCGTGCTGCCGGCGACGACGCCGCTCGAGCGCAACGACATCGGCGGCTCGTCGCGCGATCCCTATCTCTTCGCCATGCACAAGGCGATCGAACCGGTCGGCGAGGCGCGGGGCGATTTCGAGATCTTCAGCGCGTTGGCCGACCGCATGGGCGCCGGCGCGGCCTTCCACGAGAACCGCGGCGAGGCCGAGTGGCTCCGGATTATCTATGGCCGCTTCACCGCCGCCATGGCCGAGCGCGGCTTCAACCCGCCCGATTTCGACACCTTCTGGGAAGCGGGCCATGTCCGCATTCCGGACCCGACGGACGCCTATACGCTCTATCGGGATTTCCGCGAGGATCCGGTCGCGCATCCGCTCGGCACGCCCTCCGGCAAGGTCGAGATCTATTCCGAGACCGTCGCCGGCTTCGGTTATGATGAATGCCCCGGCCTTCCGGTCTGGCGCGCGCCATCCGAATGGCTCGGCTCGGAGCTCGCGGCGCGCTATCCGCTGCACATGATCTCGAACCAGCCGGAAGACAAGCTGCACGGCCAGATGGACGCCAGCGGCGGCAGCCGGCGCAACAAGGTGCGCGAGCGGGCCGGGCTGATCATGAACCCGGCCGACGCGACGGCGCGCGGCCTTTCCGATGGCGACATCGTCCGCGTCTTCAACGATCGCGGCGTCTCGCTCGCCGGCCTGCGTGTTTCCGACAAGATCATGTCGGGCGTCGTCTGCCTGCCGACCGGCGCCACCTTCGATCCGATCCCGGACGGCAAGGGCGGGCTGATCGAGAACCACGGCAACCCGAACGCGCTGACCAAGGACATCGGAACGTCGCGGCTCGGCCAGGGTCCGAGCGCCCAGACCTGCCTGGTCGAGGTCGTCCGTCATGGCGAGGCGGCGTCGCCGATCACCGTGCTGGCGCAGCCGGCGATCGACGCGGCGGCGTGAGGCCCGTTCGTACGGACCTCCTCCAGCGCGCGCCATCCTCGCCGTCATCCCGGGCTTGACCCGGGGTCCATCCCTCCACCGTCGCGCCTGGGATCGGCATGGATCCCAGCTTGCGCAGGGATGACGGCCCGCGCCTGATGCCTCACGCATCGGCATCGATCATGCCGAGGCCCGGCTTTGCCGGGCGTCTCAGGATGATGGTCGTGTCTGCTGGGGGCGCCGTCCGTCCCCGTTAAGCGTCCGAGCCCGTGTGGCCGTGGCCCTCGTGGCTGGCGGCGAGCTCGGCGACCGTGATCGGGCGGCCCGGCGTGCGCAGGCTCGGGCGGACGAGGTCGGCGCCTTGCCCGAGTTCGCGGGCGAGCAGGTTCACCACCGAGAGCGTGCATTGACGGCCCTGGCAGGGGCCCATGCCGCAGCGCGTCGCAGCCTTCAGCTGCCGGGTGCCGCCCGCGCCGGCCGCGATGGCGGCGCGGGCCTGGCCGACCGTGACCTCCTCGCAGCGGCAGAGGAGCGCGGCGTCGGGGGCGTCGGCCGCCGGGACGGTCGGGGCGTAGAGCGCATCGACGAAGGCGCGCGCCCTGAGGCGTCGCCGCCGTTCGGCGGCAAGCGGTTGGGCGAGGCGGGCATGGTCCGAGGCGCTGATCGCTCCCGTCTTGCGCGCGACGTCGAGGGCGGTGAGGCGGCCCGAAAGCGTCGCCAGATAGCCGCCGGCAATCGCCGCGCCGTCGCCGGCGATCCAGACATCCGGCAAGCTCGACCGCCCATCCGCGTCGGTTTCCATCCGGTAGCTCTGCAGCGCCGGGTCGAAGCGGCTGGCGCAGCCTAGCGAGACGGCGAGCTGGTCATGCGGCACGACGCCGTCATGCAGTGCCACCAGCGTAGCCGCGATCGTCCGGTTTTCGCCATCCGCGTGGAAGGCTAGACCCTCGGCGCGGTCGGTGCCGAGGACGCGCAGCGCCGTCGCGTGGCGATGCACGGGGATGCCGGCGAGCCGCGCGCGGGCGATCAGGCCCATGCCCTTCAGCGCCAGCGGCACGTCGCCGAGGAGACCCGGCGCGGCGGCGAGCGCGGCGCGCCAGCGGCCGCGCGGCAAGGTGTCGACGATCGCCGCGGGCGGCGCGCCGGCCTCGGCCAATTGCAGCGCGGTCAGCAGGAGCAGCGGTCCGCTGCCGGCGAGCACGAACGGGCCGTCGGGCACCGCGCCGCTGCCCTTCAGCAGCGATTGCAGCGCGCCGACCGTGACGACGCCCGGCAGCGTGTTGCCGGGAACGACAACCGGCCGCTCCATCGACCCGGTCGCGACGATCACCGCGCCGGCCTGGATCCGGCAGGTTTCGCCTTCCCGGCCGAAGACGAGGGCGTCGTCGTCACGCGCCCATACCGCCGCGCCGGCGACGTGGCGGGCGCCGCATATGGCGAAGGCGTCGGCGAGTGGCTGGCCCCAGGGCTCGTAGCGGATGCGATGGCGGCGCGTGATGCCGCGCAGGATCTGGCCGCCGGCCGCTGGCTGGTCGTCGAGCACCGTCACGGCGAGGCCGTGCCGGCGCGCCTCGACCGCGGCCGCCATGCCGGCGGGCCCCGCGCCGATCACGACGAGATCCGCGGCGGGCTCTATTCTGGCACGTTCCGGCATATCACCATTCCATCGCGGACCGGCGTCAGGCAGGCCTGCACATTGGTCCGCCCGTCGAGCATGACGGTGCATTCGAAACAGGCGCCCATCAGGCAATAGGGCGCGCGCGGACGGCCGCTCGGCGTCACGCGGGTGGGCACCAGGCCGTGGCGCATCAGGCAGGCGGCGACGGTCTCGCCGGCGAAGGCGCCGACCGCAGCGCCATCGACCGTGATGGTGACGACGGGCTGGCCCGGATCAAGCGTACGCAGCATCGAAGCGCTTCGAGGACATGGTTGCGACAGCGTCCGGCAGGCGGTCCGCAGCGATGGCCGGGCCGACGAGGCGGGCATGCGCCGCCGCCAGCGTGATGCCGGAATGGCAGGCGACCGCATAGGCGCCGGGGCAGGTCTCCGAGCGGGCATAGATCGGCATGCCGTCGGTGGGCATGACGCGGATGGCGCCCCAGCTGCGCAGCACGCGCGCCTCGGCGAGGAAGGGGAACTCGCGGATGGCGCGCTGGGCGTGGCCGGCGAGGATCGGCAGCGTCGTGCCCGGCGCCGTGACGCCGTCCTCGTGGCTGTTGCCGAACATGATGCTGCCGGCGCGGGCCTGACGCGTGGTCGGCGTCGGGTGGGCTATGCGCGGCGGCAGCCGCTCGGTGACGACGATCTGGCCGCGCACCGGCTTCAGCTGCACGGTCATGCCGGCGGTCGCCGCGATGCGCTCGGTGGCGAGGCCGGCGGCGACGACGACGCGTCCGGCGCGGTAGAGGTCGCTCGCCGTCCGCACGGTCAGCTGCGATCCGGTCATGGCGATCGCCTCGGCCTTCTCGCCGCGCCGGATCTCGACCCCAAGCGCGCGGGCGCGGATCGAGAGGGCCTGCGCGAGGAACAGCGGGTTGACGTGGCCGTCGGCCGGGCACCAGCTGGCGCCGATCACGTCGGGGCCGATGTCCGGCAGCCTCTCGCGGATGAAGGCGGGATCGACGATCGCGACATCGTCGGGCATGCCGGGTCGCGTGGCCGATTGTTCGACCATGGCCGCGCGAGCCGCGAGCTCGGCCTCGGACAGGCAGAGATTGAAGCCGCCGCGCCGGTCATATTCGACGTCGACGCCGGTCGAGGCGAGGAGGTCGGCCGCGAAGGCGGGCCAGAGCGCCGCCGAGCGGCGGGTCCAGTGCGCATAGGGCGGGTGGTTGAGACCCTTGCCCTGCACCCAGATCAGCCCGGCATTGCCATAGGAGGCGCGCGGCTCGGCGTCGTCGCCGTCGAGCACGACGACCGCCTGGCCGGCCTCGGCCATGCCGACGGCGAGCGCCAGGCCGACGATGCCGCCGCCGATGACGATCGCCGGGGCGCTCACGCGCCGGCCTCGGCGGCGGGATAGGCGCGCGGCTTCAGCCCGGCCACCATCCAGTCGACCAGGGTGACGATGTCGTAGACCGGCAGGCCGGTGGCGCGCGCGACGTCGGCGGCGTAGGGCGGCATGTTGGTGCATTCGAGCACGATCGCGCCGACCTCGGGCGCGCGGGCGACTAGGCGCCGGGCGGCCACGTCCACCTCGCCGGCAAGCGCCATGCGCGGTGCATTGCGGTTGTCGCGGATCATGCCCCAGAAGGCGCCGTCGCGCGGCAGGCCTTCCATCGCGACGGGGTGGTCGATGCCGACCGCCGCGAGATGGTCCGCCGTCAGTCTGCCGGCGTCCATCGTCAGCACGCCGACCGTCCGGCCCGCCGGCAGCAGCCGCTCGATCAGCGGCACCTGCAGCAGGCTCGAGGTCGCGACGGGAACGGGGAGGGCGGCGGCGAGTTCGCGCTGATGAAGCGCGAGAAAGCCGCAGGTGGTCGAGATCGCGGTCGCGCCATGCGCGACGAGGTCGAGGCCGGCGGCGATGAAGGCGTCGAGCAGGCCCTCCGCCCGCCCGTCGATCACCTTCAGCGCATGCGCGCCGCGCACGATCCGGTATTGCACCGGATGGGTCCAGGTGTCGATGTTGCCGGCATCGCCGGGTACGCGCGCGAACGCGGTATCCAGGATGAGCAGGCCAATGCTGTGCCCTGACACAGTGCCCAAGACCGGATTGCCCTCTTTATCAAACATTCATTTGAAACATGCAATTGATGCCCGCAATCCGTCGGATTGTCGAGATGCAAAGCAACCGTCCGGTCAAAAAAGAGGGCGGCAACGCCATGCGTCGCCGCCCCGAGGCGCAGGGAGGAGGGGAGATCTATTCGGCCGCGATCTTGGTCGCGCCGAGGCCGTACTGGTCGAGCAGGCCGAGCCGGCGCATGATCTCGACGCCCTTGTCGAGGGCCGGGCCCTTGAGGCCGGTCAGCGGGCGGCGCAGGTCGCCGGCCGGCAGGCCGACGGCCTTCATCAGCGACTTCACCGCGACCGGGTTGATCGCCGAATAGGTGTAGTGCAGCAGCGGCAGCAGCTTGAGATAGTTCTCGCGGAAGGCGAAGCCGTCCGTGTCGGCGGTCCAGGGCTTCGACAGCGCGGCCATTTCGGCCGGCGCGAGATTGCCGGTCATGTTGGCGGTGCCGTGGCCGCCGAGCGCCATGGTCGGCACGACCAGGCCGAGATTGGGCGAGTCGCAGCACATGATGGCGACGTCGGGATTGCCGGCGATCACCTGGCCGACCTGGCCGACGCGGCCGGTCGATTCCTTGTGCACCACGAAGTTCGGATGCTTGAACAGGCGCAGCAGCGCCTCGTGGCCGAGATCGGTCTTCACGCGCGGCGGGTTGTTGTAGATGCCCATCGGCAGCTCGACCGCTTCGGCGATGTCGAGGAAATACTGCTCGATGTCATCCTCGGAGGCGCAGATATAGGGCGGGGCGGCCAGGATGGCGCCATCGGCGCCCTCGGCCTTGGCATAGCGCACGAGGTCGATCGAGGCGCGGGTGTCGCCGCCGGTGCAGCCATAGAAGAGCTTCATCCCGCCGGTCTTCATCTTGGCGGTCTCGGAAATGATCTCGCGGCGCTCGTCCATGCTGAGCATCGAGATCTCGCCGGTCGAGCCCAGGATCAGGACGGCCGCGGTGCCGTTGTCTTCCTGGAACTTCAGGAGATCCTCGAACGCCTTGTAGTCGATCGTGCCGTCCGCGTTGAACGGCGTGATCAGGGCGACGAACGACCCTTCAATTCGCATCTTGCTCATTTTGATGTCTCTCCGAAAGAAGCCGCGGCGCTCGCGTCCCGGTCGCGCGGTCCATCCAGGCCTGCGGGAAGATCCGAGCCGGATTCAAACATGAATTTAAAATGTCTGTTCGTCAATGCGATAAGCCGTCCGAACCTGCGCCAGTTTAGGGTTCCTGGCGACTTCGGCAACGGCCCGATTGCTCAATTCCGGGCGCGAGGGAAATGATTTGCCGTCGGGGACGCTAAGGCGGCCTGTCTGTTCTCCGCCCGGCGCGCGACGGATGCGACGTGGCTGTCGCGGGCAAAACGAAGCCGCCGCCGCTTTCGCGGCGGCGGCGACTGGCGCGTCCGCCCGGGTCAGCGGGCGGGAAGGACGGTCTCGTCGTCGCGCAGCGTACCGGCATAGGCGGCGGCGACCGAGGCGATGAAGGCGCCGACCAGGAGGGAGACCACGGTGAGGAGCGCGGTCGTCAGCCCCGCCTTGCGGGCGGTGTCCGCCGCTTCCTTGACCTTGGTCTTGGCCGCCTCGATCTGGGCCAGCACCTCGTTGACGCGCGTCTCGGCCTCGGCCTGCGGGATGCCGGTGCGGTTGGCGACAAGCTGGGCGAGATAGGCCTTGTCGGCCGCAGGGAACTCGCCGGCCGCGGTGTCCTGGATCAGGATGCGCGTGACCTCGCTGCGGACCGCCGCGCCGTCGTCCTGCGCGCCGGCAGGCGCCGGGGTGCCCGGCGTCGGACGGAACATCAGATCGACGAAATAGCCGGTCGGGTCGGCGTCGCTGCCGGTTGCGGACTGGGTTGCGCCCTGTGCGGCGCCTTGCGCGGCGCCGGAGACGAGCGTGGTTGCCGACTGCACGCCCTGCGAGACGACGGCGCCGACCGCCGAGGAGAGCAGCGCGGCGACCAGGATCGTCGCGATGCACCAGGCGAGGAAGCCGTGCGCCGTGTCGCGGAAGAAGACCTCGTCATTGTGGAGCCCGGTCCATTGGGTGCGAAGCCGGCCGGTGATGTAGCCACCGAAGGCCGAGGCGACCCATTGCATGATGACCAGCCAGATCACCGTCGAGACCGCGAAGGTCGTGACCGAGGCGCCGCTTCCCCAGGGAGAGGCGACGGCAAGCCCGAGGCCCGAGCCCAGCAGGGCCATGACCAGCGTCACCGCCATGGCGGCCGCCGCGCCGGCGAGGATCGCGCCCCACGATACGGCGGATTGCGAGGCCTCCGGCGCGCCTTGGGATGTTTCAACTTCGATGATGGCCATCGCTGATCCTCACCTGAAGAAGATGGCGAGGAGGATGATGATCGGGATCGGTACTCCCAGAAGCCAAAGCAATATGCCGCGTCCCATGTCGACCTCCTTTTGACGAATGCGATGGAGAACGGGCGCGACTGCTGTTGGTTCCGTCCTGCGGGCGCGAATCCGGTGGGCGAAATCCGGTAGGGCCTGGAACGAGATCTTTACGGGGCAAGTCTTCCCGGCCGGGCGGCGGGCCGACGGACGAGCGCGGCGGAACCACGCCGGACGGCCGGCATTGTCACTCTGCAATCAGGAAGGGATACACCATGAACAACACGCTCCCCGCATTCGCCGTGCTCACCGCCCTCCTGGCGGGGCCTGCCGTGGCGCAGGATACGCAGCCGGCGCCGCAGGAGACGGTCGGGGTGGTCAAGGTCGATCCGACCACGGTCGCCACCGGCTGGCGGGCCTCGAAGATCATCGGCTCGACCGTCGAGAACGAGAATGGCGAGACGATCGGCACGGTCGACGACCTGATCCTGACGGCCGACCAGCAGGTGCCTTTCGCGATCCTGTCCGTCGGCGGCTTCCTCGGCATCGGCTCGAAGCTCGTGGCGGTCTCCTACTACGATCTCGACACGACGCAGAAGGGCAAGACGATCCTGAAGGGCGCCAGCAAGGACATGCTCAATTCGGCGGCCGAGTTCCAATATGCCGAATAGGCGGGATCGACGCTAAGGCCCACGCCCCGGAAGGCGGCGCGGCCGGTACGGTTGTCCTCAGCCGTCCCGGCCGCGCAAGTCCGCGCGGCGCTACTCCATGCGGCGCCGCGCCTCTGCGCTCAGCCGCTCAATTGCCAGAGCAGCTTCGAAACCGCCGCCATGTCATAAGGCTTGGCGAAGAAGGCGCTGTCCGACGGCAGAATGTCCGCCGAGGGCGACTGGTGCCCGGACACCAGCACCAGCTTGACCGGCGGCCAACGCGTGCGCACGGCATTCGCCAGCCGGATGCCGTCCATGGATCCGGGCAGGTCGATGTCGGTCAGCAGGATCTGGATTTCCGGATGGCTTTCGAGCAGCCGGATAGCCTCGTCCGCATCGGCGGCCTCCAGGACCGAGAAGCCGGCATCCAGCAGATCGTCCGCGGTTGACATCCGGATCAGAACCTCGTCCTCGACCAGAAGGATCACCGGGGAAGTGTTCTCGTTTGTCATCGTACAGAATATCGCCCGCTTGTATGTCCGCAGCCCCCTTATGAGACGGCGCTTTCAATTCGACTAACGTCACGGCAGTGACATTGTTCCGCAGGTCGCGTCATCGGGAATGACGGGACAAATCAGGCTGCTGCGGTCAGGTCTTCCGGCGCTTCGCAAATCTTGGAGCTGACTGCCCGGTCCCGTCGCTTCCGACCGGGTGGCAACGGCCCTGCATGCGCGCTTGACGAGTATGATGTTTTCGCACGATGTTCCTATCAGCTGGTGTGTCGCCCTGGAGGTTGGATCTTGAGACCCGTTCGCATCGTGGCCTTGGCTGCCGCCCTCTCGCTGCCCGTCGCGTCGGCCAGCGCGCATTTCCAGGAGATCCTGCCCTCGACCGACAATTTCGGCGAAGGCGACACGGAACTTGCCCTCGATCTCGTCTTCACCCATCCGATGGATCGCGGTCCGACCATGGAGATGGCCAAGCCCGTCCGGTTCGGCGTCGTCACGGGAGCGGGCGAGACCGACCTGCTCGATACCCTCGTTGAGTCGCCGCGAGACGGCAAGATGGCGTGGAAGGCGAACTACAAGCCGGCCGGGCCCGGAACCTACACCTTCTTCGTCGAGCCGAAGCCCTATTGGGAACCGGCAGAGGGCAAGTCGATCATCCACTATTCGAAGGTCGTCGTCGACGCGTTCGGCTGGGGCGCGGACTGGGACCGCGCCGTCGGCCTTCCCGTCGAGATCGAGCCGCTCGTCCGTCCCTATGGCCTGTGGACGGGCAATCTCTTCAGCGGCGTCGTTCGCCGCAATGGCGAGCCGGTGCCATTCGCCGAGGTCGAGGTCGAATGGGTGAATGATGGCTCCGTGACGCCGCCGGCAGATGCCTTCGTCACCCAGGTGGTCAAGGCGGACGGGCAGGGCGTGTTCCACTATGCGCTTCCGCGCGCCGGCTGGTGGGGCTTCGCCGCGCTGGTCGATGCCGATTACGAACTTCCCGATCCCGACGGCAACAAGAAGCCCGTCGAACTGGGCGGCCTGATCTGGGTCAAGGCCGTGGACATGAAGTAGCGACAGGCGCGAGGCGCGGCATGGCCCATATCCCCGACGGCATCCTCTCTGTCCCGGTCCTGGCCGGGGGCGCCGTCATCACGACCGCGGCGCTCGGTCTCGCGCTCCGTCGGCTGGACGAGAACAGCCTGCCGCGCGTCGCAGTCGTGGCGGCGCTGTTCTTCGTCGCCAGCCTGATCAACGTCTCGATCGGGCCGACCAGCGTGCATCTGCTGCTTTCGGGGCTGATGGGGCTCGTGCTGGGCTGGGCGGCGGTGCCGGCGGTATTTGTCGGCCTCGTGCTGCAGGCGGTCTTCTTCGGCTTCGGCGGCATCGCCACGCTCGGCGTCAACACCGCCAACATCGCCCTGCCGGGCGTATTCTGGGCGCTCCTGTTCGCACCGATGATGGCGGGCGCCGCGCCGCGTCGCGCCGCGCTGGTCGGCGCCATGGTCGCGGCCCTGTCGACGGCGACCACGGCGTCACTGGTGGCGCTGGCGCTCACGCTCAGCGACGGCGCCTATGAACTCTCGGCCCGCATCGTGCTCCTCGCCTACGGTCCGCTTCTGGTCGGCGAGGCCATCATCACCGGCTTCGCCTGCGCCTTTCTCGCCCGGGTCAGCCCGGAAATTCTGTCGGCGTGGCGCGGGCAGGGAGGCAAGGTTGCGGTTTCCTGACCATCATCGCCTGCTTCGCCGCGCCGGCTTCGCGCTCGCCCTGCTGGCGCTCGGTTTGGCGCCGGCCTCCGCGCATCGTCTGAAGGTGTTCGCCTCCCAGATCGGCGACAGCATCGAGGGGGAAGCCTATTTCGTCGGCAGCGGACCGGCGGCGGGTGTCGCCGTCACGCTGCGCGACGGCGCCGACAAGGTGCTGCAGAGCGGCGCGACGGGTCGGGATGGCCGCTTCGTTCTGCCGGCCGCCGGCCATGGCGACATCGTCGTGGTCGTCGATGCGCGCGACGGTCACGTCGCCCGCTTCAGGGTGGCGGGCGTGGAGCCGGAGCCAGCCCGTGCGACCGCTTCCGGCGGCGCGCCGGCCGTGGCATCGGATCCGTCCTCGGTTGCGGTCGCCGACATCGAGCGCGCCGTGGCGCGCCGGATCGCGCCGCTGGCGGCCGAGATCGACGCACTCGAATCCTCGCTCCGCCTGCGCGACATCATCGGCGGCATCGGCTACATCGCGGGGATTTTCGGCCTGCTCGCCTTCGTCAAGAGCCGGCGCAAGGGCGATGCGCCATGAGCGGCGGCGCGAGCGCCGCGGCGGTCTTCGCCGAGGACCGCGACCGCGGCCCGCTCGCGGCGATCGATCCGCGCGTCCGGCTGGCCGCCGCGCTCACCTTCCTCGCCCTGCTGGCGGTTCTCCACTCGGTCCCGGCGCTTGCCGCGGCGCTCGCCCTGGCCCTCGCGGTCGCGCTCTATGCCCGCCTGCCGTTCCGGTCGACGCTGCGCCGGATGACGGCGGTGGAGGGCTTTCTCGTCTTCCTGCTCGTGACGCTGCCGCTGACCGTGCCGGGGCCAGCGCTGTTCAGCCTGTTCGGCCTGCCGGTCTCGGCCGAGGGCGTCCGCCGCGCCCTGGGTATCATCGTGCGTGTCAATGCCGGGGTCCTCATGGCGTCGGCGCTGCTCTCGACCATGGGGACGATGCGGCTCGCGGGCGCAATGAACGGCATCGGCCTGCCGGCCAGCCTCGCGCATCTGTTTCAACTGACCGCCCGCTATGTCCTCGTCTTCCAGGCGGAATACGGCCGGCTGCGGCGGGCCATGCGGGCGCGCGGTTTCCGCGCCGGCAGCAACCGGCATAGCTGGCGCAGCCTCGGCCACCTGCTCGGCATGCTGGTGGTGCGCAGTGCCGAGCGGGCCGAGCGGGTCGCCTGGGCGATGCGGGCGCGTGGCTTCACGGGCCGCTTCCCGGCCTTCGAACAGCACCGGCTCGGTCGGACGGACCGCCTCGTCATCGCGTTCTGGCCGCTTCTCCTGATCGCGCTGCTCGTCCTGGAGTTCACATGAGCGAGACAGAGCCCCTGATCCGCCTTTCGGCTGTCGTCGCCGGCTATGGCGACCGGCCGGTGCTCGACGGCGTCGATCTCGCGCTGCGGCCCGGCGAGCGGATGGTGCTGCTTGGCGCCAATGGCGCCGGCAAGAGCACGTTGCTGCACGTGATCACCGGCTTCATACCGGCGCGCGCCGGCACCATCGAGGCATTCGGCGCGCCGCGGCGCAGCGAGGCCGATTTTCGCGATGTCCGCGCGCGAGCGGGGCTCGTGTTCCAGGATGCCGACGACCAGCTCTTCTGCCCGACCGTGATCGAGGATGTCGCCTTCGGGCCGCTCAATCTCGGCCTCGCGCGCGACGAGGCCTACGAGATCGCGCGCGCCACGCTGCGGTCGCTCGGCCTCGCGGATCTGGCGGACCGGATCACCCACCGCCTGTCGGGCGGGGAGAAGCGCCTGGTCTCGATCGCGACGGTGCTGGCGATGCGTCCCGAGGTGCTGCTGCTCGACGAGCCGACCGTCGGGCTCGATCCGGACGCCTATGCGCGGCTCAACGAAATTCTGGCGACGCTGCCGCAGGCCATGATCATCGTTGCCCACGATGCGCATTTCATGGCCCGGCACGCGACCACCGCGCTGCTGCTGAAGGACGGGCGCGGATATCGCGGCACGGTGCACCAGCATGCGCATCGCCACAGCCACGCCCATGTCCATTTCGAGCATGAGGTTTCGGGCGAGACGACGATCGGATTCGGCGCGCACGATGCCTGAGCCGCTCCAGGCATGGTCGTCCGTCTCTCCATTGTGCACCACGTCCCAGTATCACCCGTCGCGACAGGTTTTCATTCCCGGCCGGATTCACGCATGATATCGGCGGGCGACAAGCCGCCGCGTTCGCGCTGCGCAGTGGCGTTGCGCGACGGGATGACATCATGACGGCATCGAATCCGGCGGAGAGCGAAGCCAGGCCGCAGCTTTCGGACGACGGCCTGCTGCTCGTCGTCGCCGCCGTCGCGGCCGCCTTCATCGTCTTCGGCCTCATCGTCTCGCCGCTCGGCGAGATCGGTCCCGGCCTGGTCAAGATCCTGCTCGCCCGCGACACGCTGATCACCGACTATATCGGCGTCGGCGGCATGGGCGCCGCCTTCGTCAATGCCGGGCTGCTGACGCTGGTGACGGCGGGCATCTACCGCCTCTCGGACACCCGGATCGGCGGCGGCGCCATCGCCTGCATGATGCTCGTGCTCGGCTTCGGCCTGTTCGGCAAGAACCTCCTGAACATCTGGCCGATCGTCGGCGGCGTCTATCTCTACGCGCTCTACAAGCAGGAGCCGTTCTCGGCCCATATCAACACGGCCTTCTTCGGCTGCGCGCTGGCGCCGGTCTTCTCCGAGATCCTGTTCTCGACCGCGCTGCCCTTCGCCGCCGGCCTGCCGCTCGGCCTGCTCACCGGCCTCCTGATGGGCTTCATGCTGCCCGCCGCCGCGGCACAGCTGTTCAAGGCCCATATGGGCTTCACCCTCTACAACATGGGGTTCACCGCCGGCATTGTCGGCACGCTCGTCGTCGCGATCTACAAGTCCTACGGCTTCGTGCCCGATCCGGTGTTCATCTGGAGCACCGGCAACAACCTGCTGCTCGGCGGCTTCCTGGTGCTGCTCTTCCTCGGGCTGATCGGCGCTGGCCTCTGGCTCGACCGCGCCGCCTTGTGGAAGATGAAGGATATCGTCGCGCTGACGGGGCAGTCGCCGTCGGATTTCATCGAGAAGGTCGGCATCGCGCCGACGCTGGTGAACATGGGCCTCACCGGCGCCATCGGCATGGTCTACGTCCTGCTGGTCGGCGGCGACCTGAACGGCCCGGTCATCGGCGCGATTTTCACGATCGTCGGCTTCGCCGCCTATGGCAAGCATCCGAAGAACGTGCTGCCGATCATGGTCGGCGTCTTCGTCGGCTCGCTGGCGAAGCCCTGGGGCGCGGCCGACCCGTCGATCATCCTCGCCGCCCTGTTCGGCACGACGCTTGCCCCGATCGCCGGCCGCTTCGGCTGGCACTGGGGCATCGTCGCCGGCTTCGTGCATTCCTCCGCCGCCCAGACCGTCGGCGTGCTGCATGGCGGGCTCAACCTCTACAACAACGGCTTCGCCGCCGGCATCGTCGCCTCCGTGCTGGCGCCGGTGATCACGGCGATCCAGTGGCGCAAGGCCGACCATCCGGAGGAAAAGCTTTGAAGCGCCTCAGGGCCGGTGCGGCTCGTCATCGTCATGATGGTGAGGATGTCCGTGGCCATGATGGTCGTCGTGGTCATGGTCGTGGTGGCGATGCGTATGCGGCTTCGCCGGCGCGGCGGGCTCGGAGGGCATGATGTGCAGCGCGCCGTGGCGGACGCCGCGCTGGCTGATGACGCTGTCGGCGAAGGCCTGCAGCTTGCCGACCGAGCCGCGCAGGATCGAGACCTCGAGGCAGTTGTCATGATCCAGATGCACGTGGGTGGTCGAGATCGACATGTCGGAGTGGTGGTGATGGTTGGTGGTCAGCCGGCTCGCCAGCGCCCGGGTCTCGTGGTTGTAGACGTAGGTCAGCGTGGCGTGGCAGATCTCGTCGTCGCCGGGCACCGCCGCCGCCACGGCGCTGGCGCGCGACAGCTCGGAGCGGACGATGTCGCGCAGCGCCTCCGACCGGCTCTGGTAGCCCTTGCGCTGGCAGAGCGCGTCGATCTCGTCCAGAAGATCGTCGTCGATCGTCATCGTCACGCGCTGCATCGTCGGTTCTCCCAATCTGATCGCCACGGTTATCATAAGCGGGACACGAAATCGTCTCTAGCATGGGCCGCGAATTGATCTGAAGATGGTCGCAATCTAGAGTTTTGAACATTTGCCGGGGGCGGAAACCGTGGAGTCGAATCGCCGAAAAGCCGTTGCGCCGCAGGGCTTTCTGAGCCTCTGGGCCGTGCTGTTCGTCGTCTGGATGGCCGCCAATTCGACGCTCGCCGTCGAGGTGGCGCTGCTCGGCGCGGTCATCACCCTCGCGCTCGCCTATGCCTTCACGACATCGAGCGACGCGTGGCGCCGGATCCGCTGGACGCCGGCCGGATTCTACCATTTCGTGGCCTATACCGGGACCTTTCTGGTCGAGCTGGTGAAGGCGAATGTGGCGATGATGCGGATCGTCTATTCGCCGCGCATCGACATCAAGCCCGGCATCGTCCGGGTGCGCACCAGGCTCCAGTCGCCGATCGGCCGGCTGGCGCTCGCCAACACGATCGCGCTGACGCCGGGCTCCCTCGTCATCGATCTCAAGGACGACGTCCTCTACATCCACTGGCTCGACGTGAAGTCGACCGACACCGAGGTCGCGAGCGCGGCGATGGCCGGACCGTTCGAGAAGCATCTGGAGCAGGTCTTTGGCTGAGGTCATCATCCAGATCGCGGCGGTCCTGATCTTCTTCGCGATCCTGTTCGCGGTGATCCGCCTCGTGCTCGGCAAGACGCTGGTCGACCGCATCGTCGCGATCGACGCGCTCACCGTCATCTCGCTGTCGCTGATCGCGCTCTACGCGCATGTGTCGGGGCGCCTCATCTATCTCGACGTGGCGCTGGTCTACGGCCTGCTGAGCTTCCTGGCCGTGCTGGCGCTGGCGCGCTTCCTGGAAAAGGGGCTCTAGCCGTGCTCGAGTTCCTCCTCCTGCTGGTGTGCGCCAGCATCCTCGTCGCCGGCGTCCTCGCCGTCTGCCTCGACAACCTGCTGGCGGCGATGGTCGCCTCCGGCCTCGCCAGCCTGTTCGCGGCGGTGTCGTTCCTGCTGCTCGCCGCGCCCGACGTGGCGATGGCCGAGGCCGCGATCGGCTCCGGGCTCGCGACCTTCATTTTCCTCTACGCCATCCGCAAGACCGGCAACGGCAAGGCCGAGGACGAAAAGCCGGCCGGAGCCAAGGTGGCCAGCGGCAAGACGTCCAGTACCGGCAACGGCAAGACGGCGAAAGTCGTCGATCGCAAGGCGAGGGGCGGCACATGATCGAGTTGATCGGCAGTCTCTTCATCCTCGCCGGCGCGGTGTTCCTGTTCTCGGCCGGGCTCGGGCTCCTGCGCATGCCCGACGCCTATACCCGCATCCAGGCCGGCACCAAGGCGACGACGCTCGGCAACATGCTCGTCCTGACCGGGCTCGCCTTCTATCACCCGGGCTGGATCTTCAAGCTGATCCTGGTGATCTATTTCGTGCTGATGACCAATCCGGTTTCGTCGCATGCGCTGTCGCGCGCCGCCTACCGCATCCGCACGCCGATGACCGCGACGACAATGACCGACGCGCTGGCCGAGGACGAGGTTGCCGGTGACGGCGGAACGTCCAAGCCCCGGAAGACCGGCGGGAGGAAGCGGACATGAGGCGCCAGATCGTCGTCGCGCTGGTCGTGCTGCTGTTCGCGCTGGTGTTCGCGCGGCTCGTCGGCGGCTATGTCGAGCTGTCGGCGCTGCGGCCGCTCGCGACCCAGTATCTGACCGAGGCACCGCGTGATCTCGGCACGCCCAACGTCATCACCGGTATCCTGATCACCTATCGCGGCTTCGACACGCTGGGCGAGGTGGCGGTGCTGTTCATGGTCGCGGCCAGCATCGGCCTGCTGCTCAAGAAGGACGAGGCGAAGACGGCTGCCCCGGCGGCCGTGGCGAAGGCGTCGAGAACGAGGCGTGCCGCTGCCAACACCCCCGCCGCCAGAGCCGACGCGGCGAGGACCGCCGCCGCCGCGGCCGCCAGGGCCGCATCGACAGGCGCGGCATCGGACAAGGCGGCTCCGGCCGGCGAGCCCTCCGCCGACGACGCGCAGCCCGGCGAGCCGAGCGAGATCGTGCGGACCGGCACCGACGTGCTGCTGCCGCTGATCTTCACCTTCGGCGCCTATGTCATCGTCAACGGCCATCTCTCGGCCGGCGGCGGCTTCCAGGGCGGTGCCATCGTCGCCTCGGGCGCCATGCTGATGCTGCTGGCCCGGCCGGGCTCCCGGCTGAATGTCGCCCTGCTCAGTGTCATCGAATCCTTCGCCGGCGTGCTCTACGTGTCGCTCGGCATCCTCGGCCTGATCTTCGCAGCCGGCTTCCTCGATCCGCGCTTCCTGCCGAAGGGTCAGTTCGGCGCCTTCATCAGCGCCGGCGCCATCCCGCTGATCTCGGCCCTGCTCGGCATCAAGGTCGGCGCCGAGCTCAGCGTCATCATCGACCGGTTCAGGGGCTGAGCGGAGGCACAATGACGGGACTTCCGGTTTCGACCATCCTGCTGGTGACGGGCTTCTGCCTGGCGCTGATCGGGCTCTGGGGCATGCTGACCCATCGCAACATCATGCGGATCATCATCGGCTTCGCGCTGCTCGACACCGGGCTGCACATCGTCATGGTCGCCACCGGCTACATCACCGGTGGTACGGCGCCGATCATCGACAGGGCGCTCTCGGCGGCCGAGGCGGCGCAGCGCGCCATCGATCCGATCCCCTCGGCGCTGGTGGTGACGGCGATCGTCATCGGCTTCTCGGTGACGGCCGTCATGCTCGGCTTCGCCATCCGCCTTTACGCCGCGAAGAAGACGCTCTCGATCGACGCGTTCACGGAGTCGAAATGGTAGCGTCGCTGTTCCATCCCCTGAACATCTTCCTGCTCGGGCTCGGCGGCGGCTTCGTCATCCCGCTGCTCTACCGGCTCGGCAAGCCCTGGCTGCATGCCGGTTTCTGGCTGGCGCTGGCCGGCATCGTCGCGGTCAGCGGCGTGTCGCTCGTCGAGGTGTACCGGAGCGGCGCGCCGATCGAGGTGCTGACATCCGGCTTCGCGCCGCCGCTCTCGATCAATCTGCGCTTCGGCCTGCAGGAAGGCTTCTTCGCGGTCTCGGTCGGGCTCGTCGCGCTGCTCGGCGCGCTGCATCTCTGGGACCGGCTCAAGGGCAATTACGGCGCGCTGCTTCTCTATCTCATCCTGGTGATGGGCATAGACGGCATGGTGATGACGCGGGACCTGTTCAATCTCTTCGTCTTCCTCGAGATCGTCTCGATCGCCACCTATGGCCTGCTCGGGCTGGACCGGACTCCGGCGGCGATCGCCGCGGCGTTCAAGTTCATCATGGCGACCGTGATCGCCTCGACGTTGTTCCTGCTCGGCACAGTGCTGCTCTATTACGTCACCGGCTCGCTCAACATCGACACGCTGATTGCCGAGCGGCAGCAGATCACCGGCCCGATCGGCGCCACGGCGCTCTTGATGGTGCTCGCCTGCCTGGTGCTCGAACTGAAGCCGTTCCCGGCCAATGGCTGGGGCCTCGACGTCTATGAGACGGCGCCGAGCGGCGTCGCCTCCATGGTGTCGGTCGGCGTCTCGGCCGGCGTGTTCTTCGCGCTCTGGAAGCTGCTGCCGCTGTTCGAGGGCCAACTCGGCATCATCGCCGTCTCGGGCGGCATCACCTTCCTGTTCTCCAACCTGGTCGGGCTGAAGCAGACCAAGGTGCAGCGCCTGCTCGGCTATTCCTCGATCAGCCAGATGGGCCTGATGACGCTGGCGCTGGCGCTGTTGACCGAGATCGGCGCCACCGCCTCGATCCCGCTCGTCGTCGGCGGGCTGTTCGTCAACCATCTCCTCGCCAAGGCGGGCCTGTTCTGGCTCGCCGGCGTGCTGAAGCAGGACGATGTCGACGCGCGCACCAGCCTCTCCGGAAGGCCGCTTCTGCTCGGGCTCCTGGCACTGTTCATGGTGGCGATCGCCGGCCTGCCGCCTTTCCCCGGCTTCTGGGCCAAGTGGGAGCTGGTCATGCAACTGACCAGCATCGGCCGGCTGCCCTGGGTCGCGCTGATCCTGGTCGGCTCGCTGCTCGAGGCCGCCTATATGTTCAACTGGTTCGTGCGCGCGCTGCGCCCGTCCGAGGAGCGCGCCGGCCCGGGGCCGGACCTGATCGCGCTCCTGCCTGTGTATGGCGTCGCGCTGCTCCTGGCGGGTGCGGGCTATGTGGCGGCGCGGATTTCCGGCGCCGGCGAGCTCTGGCTGTTCGCGCCGCTCGCGGTCGGCGTCGTGCTCTACGCGCTCGACCGTCTGCCCGGCCGGATCAAGGCCGTGCTGATGCTGATCGCGGTGGCGCTCGTCGGCGCCTGGCTCGCCGAAAGCGCGGAAGGGATCGCCTGGCTGTTCGCCATGCTGCTGCTTTCCGGCAGCGTGGTGATCGCCGCGGGCGGGCTGTATCGCTGGGATCGCCGCCCCGGCTACTACCCGATGCTGGCGGTGCTGCTGATCTCGATCCCCGCGCTGCTCCGCTCGTCGACCAGCCTCGAGTTCTTCTATCACTGGGAGATCATCACGCTCGCCTCCTGCTTCCTGATCGCCAAGGGCAGGGGCGCGGGGCCGCATGTGCTCACCTTCCTGCTGTTCTCGCTGGTCTCCGCCTTTTTCCTGCTCGCCGGTTTCGCCGGCATCGCCGCGCTCTCCGGCACCACCAGCCTCACGGCGCTGGTCACCGCCGGCCCCGACGCGACGATCGCGTTCGTGCTGCTTGCCATCGGCTTCCTGATCAAGGCCGGCGCCATCGGCGTGCATGTCTGGCTGCCGGGCGCCTATGCGGAAGCCGATGACGATTTCACCGCCATGCTCTCGGCCGTCGTCAGCAAGGTGGCGATGTTCGGCCTCTTGATCGGCACCTATCTGGCGATCCGCTCCGAAGTCTCGATCGAGATCGCGCATGGCATGGCCTGGGTCGGCATGCTGACGACGATCGCCGGCGCGCTCCTGGCGCTGCGCCAGACCGACTTCAAGCGCCTGCTCGCCTATTCGAGCATGAGCCAGCTCGGCTACATCGTCACGGCGATCGCGCTGATGAGCCATCTCGGCTGGGTGACGGCGCTCTATCTCGTCGCCAACCACATGATGGTGAAGGGCATCCTGTTCCTCGCCGTCGCCGGCATCATCCTCAGGACCGGCACGCGCGACTTCGCCGGCACGGGCGGGCTCGCCCGCGCCATGCCGGTCACCTTCGGCCTCGTCGCCATCGCTATCCTGTCCATGTCCGGCCTGCCGCCGCTGATGGGCTTCGGCGGCAAGTGGCTGCTGCTCTCGGCGATGGCGGAAAAGGGCTGGAATCTCCTGGCCGTGGCCGGCCTCGTCGCCACCTTCCTCGGCTTCCTCTACATGATCCGCCTCGTCGCCGGCCTGTTCTTCGGCGCGCGCCCGGCCGGGCAGGCGGCGATCCGCGAGGCGCCGCTGGCGCTGATCGTGCCGCAGTTCCTGCTCGTCGCCGGCATCCTCGTGCTGTCGCTCTATCCGAAGCTCCTGATGGACCCGGTCTCGGCGGCGATCGATCCGCAATTCGCGGCGACGCTGGTCTGGGAAGGCATGTCGCTCTACACGATCTACGGTTACTGGAACCCGACGCCGGTGATGATCATCGCCGTGGCCGTCGCGGCGATCCTCGGCGTCGTCGCCTGGCTCGTCTATCGCGGCGGCGCCGGCAGCCGGATCGGCGGCCTCACGCGCTTCTACGGCTACTACCGTTCGGTGATCGAGCGCGCCCTGCCGCCGGTCGCCACCGAATTCTGGAACGGCGTCACCGGTTTCACGCTGGCGACGGCGGCGACGGTGCGGCAGGTCTATACCGGCAACGGCCAGACCTACGCGCTCTATGTTCTCATCTATTTCCTCGCGCTCTACGCCGCGAGCCTGGGGCCGGCCGGGTTCTGGGTCGGAGGTTGACGATGACGGATCACGACTTGACGGATCGAGACGGGGCCATCCCGCTGCATCTCCTGCGGCTGGTCAGCCCCAGCCTGCCGGTCGGCGCCTTCTCCTATTCGCGCGGGCTCGAATACGCGGCCGAGGCCGGCTGGGTGAAGGACGAGGCGACGGCGCGCGACTGGATCCTCGGCACGCTGGAGCAAAGCTTCGCCCGGCTCGACGGCGCGCTGTTCTGGCGGATGATGCAGGCGCTCGACGCCGACGACGCCGAGGCGTTCCTGCGCTTCGACGCCTGGCTCGCCGCCGGCCGCGAGAGCCGCGAACTGCAGCTGGAAGATCGCCGAATGGGCGAGGCGTTGCTGACGCTTCTTGCCGATCTCGATGTGCCCGGCGCGCAGCGCGTGGCGGGGCAGGCGTTGACCTACCCGGCCGCCTTCGCCATCGCCGCGCACCATTGGCGGGTGGCGCCCGCCGCGGCGCTGAAGGGACTGATGTGGACGATCGTCGAGGGGCAGGTGGCGGCGGCCATCCGCCTCGTCCGCCTCGGCCACACCGCCGGCCAGCGGATCCTGATCGCAGCGACGCCGGTGATCGAGCGCAGCGTCGCCACGGCGCGGACGATCGAGGACGACGCGATCGGCAATGTCTCAGTCGCGATGGCGATGGCGAGCGCCTGGCACGAGACGCAATATTCGCGGCTGTTCAGGTCGTAGGGGCGGGGGGCGAGCCAAACCTTTAAACCGCACCGCCCTCCGCCGCCGTCCCAAGCTCGCGGTCATCCCGGCCTCCGAGCCGGGATCCATTCAGCAGGGTGGTTCGACGCGCGAACCTCCCGATCCCGAGGCTGAATGGATCCCCGCCTGCGCGGGGATGACGGAGCCAATTAGGGCCCGACGGAGCGGGCCCGAAGCCACCTCAGACCGTGTGCTGGTCGTTCAGGATGACGAAGTCCTTGCCCGAGCGGCTGTCGGCCGAGAGCGGCAGGTCGACGGTCACCAGCACGATGCCGGGCTTCATCCTCTGGCGGATCGCGTCGTTGACGGCGCGGTCGGCGCGGATCCGGGTCAGCGTCGCCTGGTCGGCGTTCATCGCCGCCTGGTTCGGATCGGTGCTGAAGCCGATCGGCTGCCAGTTCAGCGCGCCCTGGTCGGTGTTGAGGTGCGACAGGATGAAGACATGGCTGCCGAGCGGCTTCGAGGGATCGACGAGCGTGACCGGTCCCTCGGCGACGACCTGGCCGTCGTCGAGCACGACGATCTTCTTGTCGGCGCTCGACACCATGATCGCGGTCGCCGGCGGCTGGTAGGGATGCTCGGCCGAAGTCGGGATCTTCTTGTCCTTGAGGTTCGCGACCGCATGGTCGAAATCCTGCTCGGCCGTCTCGGACAGCACCATGCCCGGATGCACGACGTTCGGCGGGAAGGTCGTCGTGTCGGCGATGATCACCGGCGTGCCGACATGGGTGATGCCGAAGAGATCGGCCGAGAACGCCATCGGCAGCCGCACGCAGCCATGCGAGGCGGGATAGCCCGGCAGCTTGCCGGCGTGCAGCGCGATGCCCGACCAGGTCAGCCGGTTCATGTTCGGCATCGGCGCGTCGTTGTAGGTCGACGAGTGGTGGTTCTTGTCCTTCTGCAGGATCGTGAACACGCCGGTCGGGGTCTCGTGGCCCGGCTTGCCGGTCGAGCAGGTCGAGACGCCGATGCGGATGCCGTTGCGATAAACGTAGACGCGCTGGTCGGGCAGCGAGACGACGACCGCGACGGGACCGGCGGGCGAGCGGTCCGGATGCCAGGTGAACTCGCCCGGCTTCAACGCCGTGACCGGCTCGACCGTGTCGGCCAGAACGGGGCCGTGCCCCGGCGTCGCGAGCAGGGCAGCGGTGCCGAGCAGAAGTCCGCGGCGCGAAAGAACGAATGGTCCGGTCATGTGGCTCCCCTTGTCGTCGTGTCGAATCACCCTTTTCGATGCTTACGGTTGTGCTGCGCGATCCGCAACAATCATTCGGCCGTGTCGTCGTCAGGCTCTTGGCCTGACGGGGGGCGATTACCCGCCACCTCCGGCCAGGTAGCGCGCCCGGTTGTCCTCGGGCGTCGTCGCCTCGGCCGGCGGCACCGGCACCAGCGCCTTGAAGCCGTACTGGCCGATCAGCATCAGCCAGGTGACGAGCACGAAGGTCGAGGTCAGCACCGGCATGCCGATCGGCCCGAGGAAGATGGCGATCGAGGCCCAGAGCCAGGTCGTGACGACGATGCCGAACAGCGTATAGACGAAGCTCCGCCAGGTCAGGACCAGGAAGAAGCCGCCGAGCGCGATCGCCGTCAGCGCGGCGTTGTAGCCATAGAGCCCGTCGCGGATCGCGCCCTCGGCGCCGCCGAAGATCACCGCGACCAGCGCCGCGCCCGCCGCGCCGATCAGCGCCATGCCGGCCGAGATGCGCGAATTGACGGCGATGCCGAGGATGATCAGGTAGCCGGTGATCCAGTTGTCCTGGAAGAAGATCTGCCCGATCGCATTGCCGATGCCCTGGTACCAGGTCGGCAGCGCATAGGCGACGTCGAGGGCGTACTGGTCCGGCGAGACCGGCTTCGCCAGCGGCCCGGCCTCGATATTGGCGAATTTCAGCACGGCGAATAGGAACAGCCAGCCGGTCAGGACGAAGGGCGCGGTCAGCGCCGCCACCTTGTGCGGGCCGAGCAGCGTCGCGATCGTCTGGAACACGATCGTCGTCATCGCGGCGGCGAAGATGATGTAGACCGTCATGGCGGGGGAGGGCACGGCGCCGCTCCGGAAATCGGCGCTGGTGAAGGCGACGAGCGCCAGCGCGACGAGCACGCCGTTGAAGCCGAACAGGCCGTCGCGGATCAGCCCCCTGTCGGCTTTGAGCAGCATCGCCGTCGCCGTCGCGACGACGACGCCGAGAATGCAGATCGTGCCGTAGACGGCCGAGTTGAAGAACAGCGCCAGCAGGATGATCAAGCCCGAGAGCGGGTTGTTCTGGAACACGACCTGCCCGATGCCGCGCAAGCTCCAGTCGATGAAGCCGAGCGTCGGATGGTCCCTGTATCGGTCCTGAAACGGAAACGTGGTCTGCGTCTGGGTCACGAGCTTTCTCCCCCAAAGAAAAACCCCACCGGACATTTCCGGTCCGGTGGGGTTCGATTTCGCCGCTGCCGGTTCCGTCAGAACAGGAAGTAGCGCTGCGCCATCGGCAGGCTTTCCGCCGGTTCGCAGGTGATCAGTTCGCCGTCGATCCGCACCTGGTAGTTCTGCGGGTCGACCTCGATCTTCGGCGTCAGCGTGTTGTGGATCATGTCCTTCTTGCGCACGCCGCGTGTGCCCTTGACCGCGACCAGCTGCTTCTGCAACTGCAGCTTGTCGCCGATCTTGTCCTCGAGCGCCGCCTGCGAGACGAAAGTGACGCCGGTCTTGCCGCGGGCGCGGCCGAGCACGCCGTACATCGGCCGGTAGTGCACCGGCTGCGGCGTCGAGATCGAGGCGTTGGGATCGCCCATCGGCGCCGTGGCGATCATGCCGCCCAGGATGACCAGCGACGGCTTGACGCCGAAGAAGGCCGACTTCCAGAGCACGAGGTCGGCGCGCTTGCCGACTTCGATCGAGCCGATCTCATGCGCGAAGCCATGCGTGATCGCCGGGTTGATCGTGTATTTGGCGACGTAGCGCTTGCAGCGGAAATTGTCGTTGCGCTCGCTGTCTTCCGGCAGCGGGCCACGCTGCACCTTCATCTTGTGCGCGGTCTGCCAGCAGCGAAGCGTCGTCTCGCCGATGCGGCCCATGGCCTGCGAGTCCGACGACATCATCGAGAAGGCGCCGAGATCGTGCAGGATGTCCTCGGCCGCGATCGTCTCCTTGCGAATGCGGGATTCGGCGAAGGCGACGTCTTCCGGGATCTGCGGGCTCAGATGATGGCACACCATCAGCATGTCGAGATGCTCGTCGATGGTGTTGATCGTGTAGGGCCGCGTCGGATTGGTCGAGGAGGGCAGGATGTTCTCCTGGCCCGCCGCCGTGATGATGTCGGGTGCGTGGCCGCCGCCCGCGCCTTCCGTGTGGAAGGAGTGGATGGCGCGGCCCTTCATGGCCGCGAAGGTGTCGGCGACGAAGCCGCTCTCGTTCAGCGTGTCGGAATGCAGCGCGACCTGGATGTCCATCTCGTCGGCGACCGTCAGGCAGTTGTCGATCGCGGCGGGCGTCGTGCCCCAGTCTTCATGCAGTTTCAGGCCGATGACGCCGGCGCGGACCTGCTCGCGCAGCGGCTCCGGCAGCGAGGCATTGCCCTTGCCGAGCAGGCCGACATTGATCGGCAGTTCCTCGATCGCCTCGAGCATGCGGTGGATGTACCAGGGGCCGGGCGTCACCGTGGTTGCGAGCGTGCCGACCGAGGGGCCGGTGCCGCCGCCGACCAGCGTTGTCGTGCCGCTCGTCAGCGCTTCCTCGGCCTGCTGCGGCGCGATGAAGTGGATATGGGTGTCGATGCCGCCGGCGGTGAGGATCTTGCCCTCGCCGGCGATGACGTCCGTGCCCGGGCCGATGATGATGTCCACGCCCGGCTGGATGTCGGGGTTGCCCGACTTGCCGATGCCGGAAATCCGGCCGTCCTTGACGCCGACATCGGCTTTGATGATGCCCCAGTGGTCGAGGATGATGACGTTGGTGATGACGAGGTCGGCGACCTCGGCGGCGTTCTTCTGGCCCTGGCCCATGCCGTCGCGGATGACCTTGCCGCCGCCAAAGGTGACTTCGTCGCCATAGACGGTGCGGTCTTCCTCGATCTCGATCACGAGTTCCGTGTCGGCGAGGCGGATGCGGTCGCCCTTGGTCGGGCCGTAGAGCGATGCGTAGTTCTCGCGGGTGATGCGCGTCATCTCAGCTCTCCAGCTTTCCCATGACCTTGGCATTGAAGCCGTAGACGATCCGGTCGCCGGCAAGCGCCACCAGCTCGACCGTGCGCGCCTGGCCCGGCTCGAAGCGGACGGCGGTTCCGGCCGGAATGTTCAGGCGGAAGCCGCGCGCCTTGTCGCGGTCGAAGTGAAGCGCCGTGTTGGTCTCGTAGAAATGATAGTGCGAGCCGACCTGGATCGGCCGGTCGCCGGAATTGGCGACGTCGATCGACACGGTCTGGCGACCGGCATTGAGCTCGATCTCGCCGTCCTCGAGGAAGAATTCGCCCGGAATCATGATGCGGCCCTCACGGAATCGGGTTGTGGACGGTGACCAGCTTGGTCCCGTCGGGGAAGGTGGCTTCGACCTGGATGTCGTGGATCATCTCGGGCACGCCCTCCATGACGTCGTCGCGCGTCAGAAGCGTCGCGCCATAGGACATCAGGTCGGCGACCGTCCGGCCGTCGCGGGCACCCTCGAGGATGGCCGCCGAGATGTAGGCGATCACTTCGGGATAGTTGAGCTTGACCCCGCGCGCCTTCCTGCGCTCGGCCAGCAGGGCTGCGGTGAAGAGTAGAAGCTTGTCTTTCTCGCGTGGCAGAAGTTCCATCGCGGACCCCTCTCGACTGGTGTTACGTGGCCCAGATGCGCGGCGGGCTGGCCGCCTTGCCCTGGCATGAAATCCGAAGTGCATTCCAGGCCCTGGCGAAGAGCGCCTTTCCGTCGGAAACGCGCGGGCCCAGATAGCGGCAGACGATGACGTGCTCGAGCTGGCTGACGGAAAAGACGCCGTCGCCGTCCCTGCCGAGGGCGGCGCGGACGCGCTCGGCGGCATCCTCCGACGCGGGGCCGGCATAGATCATCGTTCCCCAGGTCGGATGGCCCGCCAGAGCGTGAGCGGCCGCCGCGATGGGCGACCCGCCCGGAAGCTGCAGGCGCTCGAACCAGATCGGCCGGCCGTCGCGCGTGATCTCGATCCTCTGCCGGAGATGGCCGGTCTCGAACCGCTCGTCGGCGGCCGGACGTCCGAGGCAGAAGAAGTCCCAGCCGACATAGGTCGCGTCGCCGGAAAGGGCGACGTGCGTCTCGACGGCCGCGTTGGCGCCGTCGAACAGGATTGTCTCCTGCGGCAGGTATTCGCAGACCGCGCCCTCGGCGACGTCGATCGTCGTCAGCTGCGAGCTGAGCCCGTGATCGGCGCGATAGAACTTGGTGGCGCCCGGCGTCGTCATCAGCGCGCGCGCCGTGGCCGCGACGTGGAAGCGCATGTCGAGCCGGTCGCCGCCGGCGACGCCGCCCGGCGGATGCAGAAGATAAACGTGGCAGGTGCCGTCCTTCTCCGGATGGAACGGCTTCTGGACGACGAGCGGGCCGAGATGGCGACGGCGCATCAGCCGGGTCTTGCCGGCGTTCGGAGCGAACCAGAGTTCGAGCTCGGCGTTCCAGTGGCTCGGGGCCGCATCATAGCGTGCCCGCGCCAACACGGTGGCGTCGTGTGTTGCAGCTTCGGCAAGCAGCAGCGGCTTCACGCGGAACTCCGGTCGACAGGCTCCGGTCGGAGCCGCAGGGCGGTTGTGACGACAGGCTATCACACGGTCGAGTGCCTGCGACAATCACAAATGCTGCCAGTTTCCGCTCAAAGTGACGCCAGTTGTGCGCACAGTCTCGCGGCATGGCGAGCCGTCCCGAATTTGCGTGCCGCGCTTTCCCTGGTCATGGAAAAAGATGCAGATTGCCCCTCATCCGGGCGCGTCGGCGCTTGGAAGGCTGATATGATCCGTCGATCGAAGGCGGCGCCCGACCGGGACGGGCGCGCCGGTCATGCTGAGAGCGAGGATACGGGATGTTGAGGGCGATCGCCGTCAGGCGGGCTTCGGAGATCGCGGGCGAGGGCGAGGCGCAGCCGCTGGGCCGCGCCGTGCTGCCGCATGACGAGCGGCACCTGCGCCGGCGCACCATTGAGCTGGTGGATGGTCGCAAGGTGCTGGTCGACCTGTCCGAGCCCGTGGTGCTCGAGACCGACGACCGGCTGCTGGTCGAGGGCGGCGGCGAGGTGGTGATCGCGGCGGCCTATGAACCGCTCTACGAGATCTTCGGCCGCGATCCGGTCCACCTGATGGAACTCGGCTGGCACATCGGCAACCGCCACCTGCCGGCGGCGATCGAGGCGAGCCGCATTCTCATCCTGCGCGATCACGTCATCAAGGCGATGCTGGAGGGGCTGGGCGCCCGTGTGAAGGACATCGTCGCCCAGTTCAATCCGGTCCGCGGCGCCTATTCGGGCCATGGCGCCCACGCGCATGGCCACAACGATTCTGACCATGACCATGGCGATGGCGATGGCGGCCACAGCCATGATCACCAGGATCACGAGCAGGATCACGGTCACCACCATCACGCGCATGGCCATGGCGGACACCGCCACGACTAGGCCCGGCGGTCTCTCCGCCGGGCGCGAAGATCAAGCAAAGCGAGGCTTCCGACCATGACATCGAACAACGGCCCCCTGCGCGTCGGCATCGGCGGACCGGTCGGCTCCGGCAAGACGACGCTGACGGAAAAGCTCTGCAAGGCGCTGCGCGAGGAGTTCTCCATCGCCGTTGTCACCAACGACATCTACACCCAGGAGGATGCCCTGATCCTGGCGCGCCGGCAGGCGCTGTCCGAGGACCGCATCATGGGGGTCGAGACCGGCGGCTGCCCGCATACGGCGATCCGCGAGGACGCCTCGATCAATCTGCAGGCGATCGCCGAGCTGCGCCGCCGCATCCCGGATCTCGACATCGTTTTCATCGAATCCGGCGGCGACAATCTGGCCGCGACCTTCTCGCCCGACCTCGCCGACCTGACGATCTATGTCATCTCGGTCTGCCAGGGTGAGGAGATCCCCCGCAAGGGCGGCCCGGGCATCACCCGCTCGGACTTTCTCGTCATCAACAAGAGCGACCTCGCGCCCTATGTGAACGTCGATCTCGACGTGATGCAGGCCGATGCCGGGCGGATGCGCGGGCCAAGGCCGTTCGGCTTCACCGACCTGACCCGCGGCAAGGGCCTCGACGCCGTCATCGACTATATCGTCGAGCATGGCGGCCTCCGGCTCGAGGCGCGCAAGAGCGCCTGACCGACGTCGAGGCCTCCTGAACCCTCCTTCGAGGCCCGGCTGTGCCGGGCACCTCAGGATGATGGTCGAGCGAATTCATCGAAAGGCGAGCGCCGCTTGACCTTGGCGGCTCCCGTCGCGCGCAGGCCCCTCTGCGCCCGCTTCAAAATAGCCCCCGACCGTCATCCTGAGGTGTTCGCGCAAGCGAAGCCTCGAAGGAGGATCCAGCGGAGCCCTGAAACGAGGGGTGTTTTCTGCAAGGCGCTCCCCGGGGAGCGGTCAAAGCCGGATTCCACCTCAATGCATCTTGCTCTATAGAGCGGAAAGCACGCCGGATCGGGCGTGGGACTTCGCGGTTCTATGGATTCGAGTGCCCTGATGGATGAAATCGAGTGCGTCGTCGTCGGCGCGGGAGTCGTGGGCCTCGCCGTGGCGCGGGCGCTCGCCAATTCCGGCCGCGACGTGCTGGTGATCGAGGCCGAGGACGCCATCGGCACGCAGACCTCGTCGCGCAACAGCGAGGTCATCCACGCCGGCATCTATTATCCGGCCGGAAGCTGGATGGCGCGCTTCTGCGTCGCCGGCAAGCAGGCGCTCTATGACTATTGCGCCGAGCGCGGCGTGCCGTTCGAGCGCTGCGGCAAGCTGATCGTCGCGGCCGACGCGGCCGAACGCGGGAAGCTCGGCGCGATCATCGCTCGCGCCGCCGCCAATGGCGTCGACGATCTCGTCGAATTGTCGGAGGCCGAGGCACTGGCGCTGGAGCCGGCGCTGCGCTGCACCGGCGCGCTGCTGTCGCCCTCGACCGGCATCATCGACAGCCACGCCTACATGCTGGCGCTGCAGGGCGACCTCGAGGCGGCAGGCGGCATGGTGGTGTTCTCGAGCCCGCTTCTCGGCGCGACGCCCGACGAGGACGGCTTCATCCTGTCGATCGGCGGCGCCGAGCCGATGCCGCTGAGAACGCGGCTTCTGGTCAATTCCGCCGGCCTGTTCGCGCCCGCCGTCGCCCGCACCATCGCCGGGCTCGATCCGGCGCATGTGCCGACCGCCTATTACGCCAAGGGCAATTATTTCACGCTCACGGGCCGTTCGCCCTTTTCGCGGCTGATCTATCCGGTGCCGGTGCCGGGCGGTCTCGGCACGCATCTCACCCTCGACATGGGCGGCCAGGCGCGCTTCGGGCCGGATGTCGAATGGATCGACGCAATCGATTATGACGTCGACACGGCGCGATTGCCGCTCTTCGTCGAGGCGGTGAAGCGCTACTGGCCCGAGATCGACGCCGGGCGCCTGCAGCCCGGCTATGCCGGCATCCGCCCGAAGATCGTGCCGAAGGGCTCCGCCGCGCAGGACTTCGTCGTCCAGGACCGGAGCCTCCACGGCGTCGCCGGCCTGATCAACCTGTTCGGCATCGAATCCCCAGGCCTGACCGCGTCCCTGGCGCTGGCGAATCGCGTGGCCGAGCTGGCCGGATAGGCGGCCTCGACCGCCGAATGGGCCGCTCCACTTCACCTCTCCCTGAGGGAGAGGTGAAAGAAAGAGCGAACCCGATCAGCCGCGGCCGACGAGCGGCATCTTGGTCGCCATGATCGTCATCTGCAGCACGTTGGCGTCGAGCGGCAGGTTTGCCATGTGCACGACCGCGTCGGCGACGTGGCTGACGTCGAAGGTCGGCTCGACCTTGATCGACAGGTCCGGCTGCAGCACGCCCTTCTTCATCTGGCTCGCCATCGGCGTCTCGGTGTTGCCGATGTCGATCTGGCCGCAGGCGATGTCGTACTTGCGGCCGTCGAGCGCCGTCGAGCGCGTCAGGCCGAGCACGGCGTGCTTGGAAGCCGTGTAGGGCGCCGAATTCGGGCGCGGCATCACGGCCGAAATCGAGCCGTTGTTGATGATGCGGCCGCCCATCGGCTTCTGGTCCTTCATGATGCGGAAGGCGGCCTGGGTGCAGAGGAAGACGCCGGTGACGTTGGTGTCGATCACGGCCTTCCACTTGGCGACGTCGAGGTCCTCGATGTTGACCGGTGGCGCGTTGACGCCGGCATTGTTGAACAGCACGTCGAGGCGGCCGAAGCGGTTCTTGATCTCGCCGAACAGGGCGGCGACCGAGGCCTCGTCGGTGATGTCGGCGGGAATGGCGACGGCGTCGCCGCCGGCCTCCTTGACGACTTCCTCGAGCGGCTCGGCGCGGCGGCCGGTGACGACCAGCGTGTAGCCGGCGCTGGCGAGCGCCAGCGCGACGGCCTTGCCGATGCCGGTGCCGGCGCCGGTGACGAGGGCGATCTTGCCGTTGTTGGACATGCGTTTTCCTTCCAGGATTTCGTTTGTTATTGGGCGAGGAAGCCGCCGTCGACCGGCAGCGTGTGGCCCGTGACCATCGAGGCGCCCGGGCTCGCCAGGAAGAGGACCGCGGCGGCGACCTCCTCCGGATCGGCGAGGCGGCGGAGCGGCGTCATCGCCTCGATCCGGGCGATCAGCTCCGGATCGGCCATCAGGCCGGCGATGAAGGGGGTGCGGACATAGGTCGGCGCCACGGCGTTGACGCGGATGCCGTTCGGCGCCCATTCGACGGCGAGCGCCCGGGTCATGTTGACGATCGCGCCCTTGGTCGTCTGGTACGAGATGTTCGGGTAGAGACCGCCGCCGGAGAAGCCCATGATCGACGAGACGTTGACGATCGCGCCCTGGATGCCGGCGGCGATCATGTGGCGCGCCGCGATGCGCGCGGCGAGGAAGGTGCCCGTCATGTTGACGTTCACCACCGCGTCCCAGTCGGCGACGGTCAACTCGACGGCCGGGCGGCGGATCGCCGTGCCGGCGCTGTTGACGAGGATGTCGATCTTGCCGGCGCGGTCGACGACCGCCTGGAAGGCGGCCTCCAGGCTCGCCTCGTCGGCGACGTCGGCGACGACGGCGAAGTGACCCGCCGTCGTGCCGAGAGTCGCGAGGACCTCGGCCGCGACGGGATTTCGGTCGAGCAGGACGACGCGGGCGCCGGCCTTCGCCAGCGCCTGCGCGCTCGCCAGGCCGATGCCGCTGCCGCCGCCGGTTACCGCGGCGACGAGGCCGGTCAAGGAGAAGGGATCGCTCGCCATCGGTGCTGCTTCCGGTTCTCGTGTTGGTTCAGTTCAGGCTGGAGCGAGGCTCGATCTCGTTGAAGGCTGCTTCTTGCTCTGCCCTTGGAAAACCATTGCATGGCGTCAAAGGTCGTCGCCCCGGCGAAGGCCGGGGCCCATGAACACCGGCCGGCCAATCATGGCCCGGCCTTCCGTCCAAAGTGCGACGCACATGGATCCCGGCCTTCGCCGGGATGACGGCTGCATGGTGCAATAGCCCTCGGGAAGAGGTCAGAAACACGATCAGCCGCCGATCTTGCCGCCGAGTTCGTCCTCGACATGGGCGCGGATGATCTGGTCGAACGAGGTCTCGGCCTGGAAGCCGAGGCCCTCGGCGCGCTTGGTGTCGAAATCGCGCGCCCAGCCGGCGACGATACGGTCGATCGTCTCGTCCTTCTCGTGGCGGATCAGCTTGACGGCGGCGTCGCCGGCGACGCGGCGCAGCGCCTCGATCTCCTCGCCGACGGTCGCCGAGAGGCCCGGCATGTTCAGCGTGCGGCGCGGGCCGACCTTGTCGAGGTCGATCGTGCCGGCATGCATCAGGAAGCCGACCGCGGCGCGGGGGCTCGCGAACCAGTGGCGCACATCCGGCGAGACCGGCAGCACGGCTTCGACGCCGACCAGGGGCTCGCGCAGGATGTTGGAGAAGAAGCCCGAAGCCGCCTTGTTCGGCTTGCCGGGACGGATGCAGATCGTCGGCAGGCGGATGCCGATGCCGTCGAAGAAGCCGCGGCGCGAATAGTCGGCGAGGAGAAGTTCGCCGATCGCCTTCTGCGTGCCGTAGCTGGTGAGCGGGGTGGTGAAGAACTCGTCGCCGATCTTGTCCGGGAAGGGCGAGCCGAACACGGCGATCGACGAGGTGAAGACGACGCGCGGCTTGTAGCCGGACGCAGCGTTCTCGAGGCGGATCGCGTCGAAGAGATAGCGCGTGCCGTCGAGATTGATGCGGTAGCCCTTGTCGAAATCGGCCTCGGCCTCGCCGGAGACGATGGCCGCGAGATGGAAGATCGCGTCCGGGCGGCCCGCGATCATCGTCGCGGCGGATTCCGGCGCCGAGAGGTCGATCGTCAGCGTCTCGACCGGGCCGTTGAAGCCCTGCGGCGCCGCCGGGGCGACGACATCGGCGAGCGTCAGCCGGCTCAGCTCCTTGCCGCCGAGATGGCCGTCGGCGACGAGCCGGTCGGTGAGCTTGCGACCGACCATGCCGGCGGCGCCGATGATGAGAATGTGCATGGGGAATAACCTCGACAGGAACAATCAGGAAAGGATGAGACGGGCTACGGCGTAAGGCGCGAGCGTGAGCGTGGCCTCGTGGAAGGGCGTCGTCAGGTGGTCGAGCGCGTCGCGATCCCGTGTCGCCGCGACGAAGTTGCCGGCGTCGAGCAGGAACAGGGTGCGCGGCGTGCCGGGCAGGGCCACAGACTGTTCCGTGCCCGTGCGGTTGGCAAGCCAGAGTTCGACGCCGTCCCCGGTCTCGGCGGCGATCGCCTCCACCGTGTCGGGCGTCGAGACCGCGCGGAGCGGCGCGCCGGCGAGGCGGCCCATGCCGCGCAGCACATGGAACATCGGGAAGACGCCGCCTTCCTCGTCGAACCAGGGCTGCGGCCAGTCCTGCGCGACGGAGACCAGTCCGAAGGCGCCGGTGGTGCCGCCGAGCGTGATCGTCGCGGCGCCGCCGGCCGCGAAGCGGGCAAAGAAGCCGAGCGCCCAGGCCGAGCCGAGCAGGCCGCGATGGCGCGGATCGTTGAAGTTGATCGCCTGGCGGATGTTCTTCGGGTTCGGAAAGGGCGCCTCGCCATAGGGGTTCATGCGCATGCCGATGGCGCTCGGGCCGACGGCAAAGGGCTTGTCGCCGGCGATCGCCCGGGCGCTGAGCGCCACCGAGGGCAGCGTTTCCAGTGTCTCGGTAACAGAGATGTCGTCGCCGGCATGCAGCATCGCCGTCGTCGTGAACGAGACCAGGTCGATCAGGTCTACCGGCGGCCGCTTGCGGTTCATCTCGGTGAACAGGCTGAACATGCCGCCGCCGAGGCGGGCGTTCGGGAAAACCTCGCGCGCGGCCTCGAAGAAGCGGCGCGGCGGCGGCGCCGGCGGCCAGACGCTGCCCGGCAGCGTGCATTTCAGATCCGGCAGCGGCGAGAGCAGCACGGTCGCAAACGGCGAGCCCATGTCGCTGACCGTCTTGCCCAGCGCGACGATCTCGGCCTCGAAGCCGTCGACGGACTGCACGACGGCTTCGAGCCAGGGCTCGGCGCCGATCGCGCGGGCCGCCTCGACGATTCCGGCGAGCGTCGCGGCGTCATGGCCGAGCGACGGGTCGTAATGGCCGACCAGCACCCTGGCGCCGACGCGCTTCAGCGTATCGGCCTGGGTGATCGTATCGGCGATTTCGGACGGGTCGAGGCCGAGGCCGAGCGGCGGCACGGCGCCGATCCGCTCGCCGAGCGTGACCTTGGCGGCGGCCGCGCCGCCTTCGGTCTGCGGCCGCGATCCCGCGACGGTGACATGGACCGCCTGCCGGATGGTCTCGTCCCTCGGCAGCGTGTAGGGCCAGGGGAGCGCCAGCGGCCGGACATAGGTCTTGTACGAGGCGTCGGTCCAGTTGCGCTGGTCCTCCATCTCGTAGGTGTCGCCCTCCATCCGGCAGGTGACCTTCAGCCCCGGCGCCGCCTCATGCGTCAGCGCGCGCAGATCCATCATCGGCTGGACGGGGTCGATGATCTCCGGGAAGCGGCTTTCGACGATCGAGCCGTCGACATGCTCGATCGTCACCGGCCGTCCGGAGACGCCGGCGATCGGATGCAGAACGACGAAGCCGGTGCGGTTGGTCAGGAACGGCGTCTCGGCATGGCCCTCGGCCGAGAAATCGAGCCGGCCGTCGGCCGAGCCCTCCATGCGGGCGGAATAGCGGAACGCCTGGTTGTCGTCGAGTGCCAGCGCCTTGTAGGTGACGGTGAACCCGTCTTCGCGCTCGTCGACGACGAGGTCCGACAGGATCGGGTTGTAGGTGCCCCAGTTCCGGTCGCGGACGATGAAGGAGACGGCGCGGATGATCTCGACGCCGGCGTAGCGGATATGCCGGAGATTGCCGGTGTCGAGCTCGGCGGTGAGCGCCCCCGCCCTCAATATGCGGAGCGGCGTGACGGGTTCGTCGGTGCCGAAGAGCCGGATCGCGAGGGAGGGGGCGTCGCTCATCGGCTCACCCTCGCGCTGACCAGGCGCTCGACCAGCAGCGCCAGGATGATGATGGTGCCGATCGCTGTGCCCTGCCAGAAGGGCGAGACGCCCATCAGGTTCAACCCGTTGCGGATCATCACCATGATGAACACGCCGATCAGCGTGCCGATCATCGAGCCGCGGCCGCCATAGAGGCTGGCGCCGCCGATGACGACGGCCGCGATCGCGTCGAGCTCCATCTGGTTGCCCATCAGCGGATCGGCCGAGAGCAGCTGGCTGATCGAGAAGGTGATGGCGACCGCCGCGAAGGCGCCGGACAGCACATAGGGCAGGATCGAGTAGAAGGTGGTGTTGAGGCCGGCGGCGCGGGCAGCTTCCTTGTTGGAGCCGACGGCATAGATGGTGCGGCCGCCCTTGGTGTAGGTCAGATAGGCCCAGGCGACGGCATAGAGCACCAGCAGGAACAGCACGTTCGAGGGGATGCCGAGGAAGCTCGTGTAGACGATGTCCTGCATGCCCATCGGGATGTTGGAGATCGCCGTCTGGCCGGAGAAGATGTAGGCGAGGCTTCTGCCGATCGCCATGACGCCGAGCGTCACCACGAAGGGCGCCAGTCCGAACACCGTGATCAGCGTGCCGGAGATCAGGCCGATGAAGCCGCCGGCGACGACCGCGACGCCGATGGCGGGCACGATCGGCATCTGCTGCAGCGACAGGCCGAGGATGATGCCCGTCAGGCCGGCGACGGAGCCGACCGAAAGGTCGATGCCGCCGGTCAGGATGACGAAGGTCATGCCGACGGCGACGATGCCGATCACCACCGACTGGTCCAGGAGGTTGAAGATGTTGGACTTGGTCAGGAAGTAGGGCGACAGGAAGGAGAGGCAGACCGCGATCAGCAGCGCCAGAAGCAGCATGCGGACTTCGAGGCGCTGCGCGAACTGCTTGAGCGGCGAGGCGGGGATGCGCCGGTCGAGGGTTTCGGAGTTGGCCATGGGCGAAAGTTCCTTGGTCACAGCGTTGCCGCCATGGTGTCGATGCGGGATTTGATCGTGTCGGGCGCGGGCAGCGGCCGGTCGGCCGGCAGCGACAGCCCGACCCAGCCGAGGTCGTGGCCGCGCGGGCTGGTCATCGGCACGACCAGCGTGGTGCGGGCGCGGTCGGCCTCGGGCACGAAGATCGGCTCGCGGCGGCGGAGCGCCTCGGGGATCTGCGTCGCGCCCAGTTCGCGCGCCTGGCCGGCCTTGAAGCCGGGATCGAGCGCCGGGTTGCTGACGACGGCGTTGAGGCAGATCAGCCTCTCGCCCTCGATCAGCGCCCAGAAGCCGGAGCCGCCATGCTCGCGGGCGAGGTCGTTCAGCATCTCGGTGTTGCGCACCATCGAGGTGCGCGGCGCGGCGAGCAGCGTCAGGCTCTCCTCGTCGAGCATGGCGCTCGGCAGGTCGGCGATGGTACGGCCGTCGCTGATCACCACGACGCGGTCGGAGAGACCGAGCAGTTCCTCGAAATCGGAGGAGACCACGACGAGGGCGACGCCCTCGGCCGCGATGTCGCGCAGCATGGCGTAGATCGAGGCGCGGGTGCCGATGTCGACGCCCTTGGTCGGCTCGTCGAGGATCAGCACCGAGGGTTCGAGCAGCAGCCAGCGGGCGATGATGATCTTCTGCTGCATGCCGCCGGAGAAGTTCAGCATCGACGAGTCCGCCACCCGGTCCTCGGGCATGCCGAGCTTGGCGAGCAACTCCTTCACCTTCTTCTCGCGCGAGGCGTAGCTGCAGAAGAAGCCGCGATGCGCGCCGAGATGGGCGAGCAGCAGGTTCTCCTTCACCGAAAGGTCGGGGACGATGTTCTGCGTGCGGCGGTCCTCGGCGACGAAGCCGAGGCCGGCGCGGATCGCCGTCTGCGGCCGGTCGCCCTTGAGCGGCTTGCCGGCGAGCGTGACGGTGCCGCCGCTGCGGGGCCTGAGCCCGAAGATCGCCTCGACGGTTTCCGAACGACCGGCGCCGACAAGGCCGCCGAGGCCGAGGATCTCGCCCTTGCGCACGGAGAAGGAAACGTCGCGCACGGCCGGCGCCGAGGCGAGGTTGCGCACTTCGAGCGCCACCGGCGCGTCGATCTCGGCGACATGGTGGGTCTCGCCGCGCTCATAGATCGCGCCGAGCTCGGCGCCGACCATGGCGCGGATCAGATCCGCTTGCGACAGCGTCGCGGTCGGGTGCGCGTTCATCACCGTGCGACCCTCGCGCATGACGCTGACGCGGTCGGTGATCGCGAACACCTCCTCCAGCCGGTGCGAGACGAAGACGAGGCCGTGGCCGGTCGAGCGCAGCCGCGCCATGATGTCGAACAGGCGCTCCGCCTCGCCGGGGCTCAGGGACGCCGTCGGCTCGTCGAAGATCAGCAGCTTGGCGCGGACGCCGAGCGCCTTGGCGATCTCGACCAGCTGCTTCTGGGCCGAGGAGAGGCGGCGCACCTCCCAGTCGAAGGGCAGGCTGTCGCCCTGGCCGAGATCGTTGAGGATCTCCTGGCCGCGCTTGCGCAGCTGGCCGTAGTCGAGCCGGCCGGGGCGGCCGAGCTCGGGCAGGAAGATGTTTTCGAGCACCGTCAGGTCGGGGACGAGGCTCGTCTCCTGCATCACGATGGCGATGCCGATGCGGAGCGCGTCGCGCGTCGAGCGCAGGCGGATCTCCTGGCCGCGATAGGTCAGCTCGCCCGAATCGAGCGTGTAGTGGCCAGAGATCACCTTGGAGAGGGTCGACTTGCCGGCGCCGTTCGCGCCGAGCAGGCCGTGCACCTCGCCCTCGCGCAGTTCGAAATTCGCGCCCTGGAGAGCCCGCGTGCGATCGAAGGTCTTGGTGATGTCCCGGGCGGTGAGAAGGGTCGTGTGGCCCGTCTCCGCGAGGGGGGCAGTGTTGGGCTGCAACGGATCATGCTCCTGGCATGGCCACGCGCGGGGCGCGGGGGAAGGAAAGGCATGGGGTCGGCCGCGTGGCGGCATGCGCCGCGCGGCCGGGATCGGGATCAGACCTCGTTGGCGAAGACGGTCCGGCTGATCGTCGGCAGTTCGGCCTCGATGTTCGAACTGGTGATGGCGACGATCGGGACGGTGATTTCCGCCTTCGGTGTCTTGCCATCGAGAACTTCGAGCAACGCTTCGCCGGAGCTGACGCCCATCAGGAAGGGCTGCTGCATGCCGGAGACGACAAGCTCGCCCGACTTCAGCAGGTCGACGAATTCCGGAATGCCGTCGAAGGCGGCGACGAGGACTTCGCCGTCGCGGCGGGCTGCCTTGATGGCGCGCAGCGCGCCGATCGCCGGCTGGTCGGTCTGGATGAACAGGCCGCGCATGTCCGGATTGGCGGTCAGCATGTCCTGGGTGAACTTGAAGGTCTCGTCGGCGGTGTAGCTCTGCATCTGCTGCAGGCCGGCTTCCTTGCCGGTGAAGCCGCCTTCCTTCAGGCCGTCCAGGAAGCCCTTGGTGCGGGCCTGGCCGTTCTTGCGCGCCTGCGAGATGGCGACGATGCCGACCGAGCCGCCTTCCCAGCCCTTGGCCTTCAGCGCTTCGGCCAGCGCGACGCCGACGTCATGCGCGCCGGCATAATTGTCCGACGAGATGAACGAGGCGAAGTCGCCGCTATTGGTGCCGATATCGCCGATGACGACGGGAATGTTGGCCTTCTGGGCCAGCGCCAGCACGCTCGGCGCGGTCGAGGAATCGGTCGGCGAGATGATGATGCCGGCGACGCCGCGAGCGATCGAATCCTGCGCGTTGCGCAGCTGCGTCTCGGCGCTGTTGTGGCTGTCGAGCGCCTGGAAGTTGAAGCCCTTCGCCTTGACCGTTTCTTCGATGCCCTTCGACAGATAGCGCCAGAAAGGCAGGTCGAGGCCCGGCGTCAGGTAGACGATCTCCTTGCCGGCGGCCGCGGCGGCCGAGATGCCGGCGAGGCCGGTGCCGGCGAGCAGCGTCGTGCCGGCGGCGAGCTTCAGAAATGAACGACGTTCCATAGAGTTCCTCCCAGTGGATCAGCCGAAAAGGCTGCGTTGCAGATATGCGAGATGTTGGCGCGCGGGCAGAACCCCCGTTCGCGCGCGCCGAACCGTCAGCCGCCCCCCTTGATGAAGGGTTGCGTCGTCGCGTAGATGCGACCTGTGTGCATGATGAAGGCGGCCGCCGCGGCCTCCGGATCGCGGGCGCGGACCGCGTCGACGATGGCGACGTGGTCGGCATAGCTTGTTGCGATCGCGCCCGGGTCGGTGAGCGCCTCGCGGCGGTATTCCATCATGTAGGCGTAGAGGTCGGTGCTGATGTCGGCGAGCAGCGGGTTGCCCGACGCCTGGTAGAGGGCGACGTGGAACTCGCGGTCCGAGATCAGGAACTGGACCGGGTCGTCGAGCGCCTCGGTCTGGGTTTCGAGCAGCACTTCGAGCCGGGCAATGCCGGGGGCGTCGATGTTGCGCGCCGCGTCGGCGACGACCTGCGGGTCGATCAGCATGCGCGCCGCGTGCACGGATTCGATGTCGTAGGAATTGACGGCACGAACGGCGGCGAAACCCACCCCGACCGGACCGACGTCGTTGCTGCGCACCCGCGTGCGGGCGCCGTGCGAGATCTCGAGGATGCCGCGCGCGGCCAGCATCTGGATGCCGCCGCGCACCGCGTCGCGGCTGACATTGAGCGCGGCGGCCAGATGCCGCTCGCTCGGCAGCGGATCGCCCACCTGCAGGATGCCGGACGCGATGAGGGCCGCGATCTTGTCGCTGATCACGCTCGTGATCGGGCGCTTGACGATCGCTTCCCGAAAGCTCGGGAGCTCGGCAATCAGCACGGGATCCAGGTTTTTCGGCGAAGACGACATCGCACCACTAATGGACTGATCGGACCAGCAGACCAGTTTGTTAAGCAGACGCCCCGGCCCGCTGTCAAGTCGGCAATGACGGCGCTGTCATTCGGTCCATGGACAAGCCCGGGCGGACGCCGGATGCGCGTCACGGTTGCCGGGACGGCGGCCGTCGCGCGGAGTGGTCCGTGGCTTTCGGCGGCAGGTGTCGGAAATCAGTCACTTTTTGGGAACGGAGCGGCGGGACCGACGTTTAGTCCCTGTCCTCGGCCGCACCGAAGCCGGCTTCGCCCGCGCTGCACGTCACGCCGGACTGTCTGAAAAGCAAAACCAGGAGCGGTCTCATGGCAATCGAACATGCCCGCGTGCGCGCTGTGCAAAAACCCTGGGGCCGCCAGGATCTGCGCCCGTGGAGCGGCCTGCGCGACGATGCGGGACCGATCGGCGAGCTCTGGTACCAGCGCGCGACGGCCGACGCGGCCGAGCCGGAATTGCTGCTGAAGCTGCTTTTCACGTCCGAACCGCTTTCCATCCAGGTCCATCCGGACGATGCCTATGCGCGGTCGATGGGCCAGCCGCACGGCAAGACGGAGGCCTGGTACGTCCTTTCGGCCGAGCCGGACGCGGCGGTCGCCGCCGGCCTGAAGCGCGAGCTGGCGCCGGATCAATTGCGCGCCGCCATCGAAGACGGAACGATCGCCGAACTGGTGCAATGGCATGCCGTGCGCACGGGGGAGGTCATCTTTATCCCGGCCGGAACCATCCATGCCATCGGCGCGGGTCTGGTGCTGGCGGAGATCCAGCAGCGCAGTGACACGACCTTCCGCCTGTTCGACTATGGCCGGGCCCGTGCCTTGCACGTCGACGAGGCCGTCGCCGTCGCCCGCGCGTCCCCGGCGCAGCCGACGCCGGCGCCGAGAAAGCTCTCGGGCCAGCGCACCCTCCTGACGGCGAACCCCTATTTCGTGCTGGAGCGCGTCGACCTCGCGCCCGACACGACGCGGGTGCTCAACGCCTCGCAGGAGACCTGGATATTGGGCCTGGCCGGCGACGGCTCGATCGGCGCGACCGGTGTCGCGATCGGCGAGGCATGCTTCATCGATCACGAGCAGTGCACGATCCACGCCGGCGGCAACGGGCTGAGGGCGCTCGTCGCCTATCCCGGCCCCGAACCTTACCGGGAACTGCTCCGGACGCCCGACCAGCAGAATCTCGATCGGCAGGCCTCCCGTCCGGGAGCCTCCATTCATCATTAGGGGCAGTTCGCCTCGCCTCGATCACGGAGACCCTTCCATGACATCTGAGCGCCGGACCTCGACCCTGCGGGTTGCCTTCATCGGAAACTCCCTCCCGCGCCGTTGCGGCATCGCCACCTTCACGACCGACCTGAGGCAGGCCGTTGCCGACTCCGGCACCGTCGATACGGCGGTCGTCGCCATGACCGACCATGGCCACAGCTACGACTATCCCGCGCCCGTCGCCTTCGAGATCGACGATGGGACGCTCGAGGATTATGTCGCGGCGGCCGACTATCTGAACGGCGAGGGATTCGACGTCGTCTCGCTGCAGCACGAGTTCGGCATCTTCGGCGGCGAGGCGGGCAGCCACGTCATCGCCCTGCTGGCGCGGCTCCAGATGCCGGTCGTCACGACGCTGCACACCGTCCTGGCCGAGCCCTCCGAGGCGCAGCGCCGAGCGCTCGACCGGATCATCGACCTCTCGGCGCGCATCGTGGTCATGGCCGAGAAGGGGCGGGAGCTTCTGCGGACGATCTATCGCGTTCCGGCCGAGAAGATCGACGTCATTCCGCACGGGATTCCCGACTTCGAGTTCGTCGACCCGGAGCCGGTCAAGGAAAAGCTCGGCTTTGCCGGGCGAACCGTCATCCTCACCTTCGGCCTGCTGTCGCCCAACAAGGGCATCGAGGTGATGATCGACGCGATGCCGGAGATTCTCGAGCATCGGCCCGATGCCGTCTATGTCGTGCTCGGCGCGACCCATCCGAACCTCGTCCGCGAGCAGGGCGAGGCGTATCGTCAGTCGCTGAAGGCGCGGGCGCAGGATCTCGGGATCGCCGAGCGCGTCGTTTTCTGCGACCAGTTCGTCGATCGCGACACGCTGCTCGACTACATCGCCATGTGCGACCTCTACGTCACGCCCTATCTGAACGAGGCGCAGATGACGTCCGGGACGCTGGCCTACAGTTTCGGCCTCGGGAAGGCGGTCGTGTCGACACCCTATTGGCATGCGAGCGAGCTTCTGGCCGACGGGCGCGGCGTTCTCGTGCCGTTCGGCGACGCCGCCGCGACCGGCGCGGCGATTGCCGCGTTGCTGACCGACGACGCGCGGCGCGAGACGATGCGGAAGCGTGCCTATGCCAGCAGCCGCGCCATGACGTGGCACAGCACGGCCGCGCGCTATCTCGCCGCCTTCGTCGCGGCGCGCAAACCCGACCGCCTCGCGCTGGTCAGGCCGCGCGGAGAGGATCCGCGCGCGCTTGCCAATCTCGCGCCGCCGACCGTGCAGCTCGCTCACCTCTTTGCGATGTGCGACGACACCGGGCTGTTCCAGCACGCCGTCCATTCCGTGCCGGACCGCAATCACGGCTATTGCGTCGACGACAATGCCCGCGCGCTGCTTGTCGCCTGCACCCTGGCGAAGACGGGCGAGCAGCGCCTGCCGGATGGGCTGACGGCGCGCTTCGCCGCCTTCATCCAGCACGCCTGGAACCCCGACAATCGGAAGTTCCGCAATTTCATGAGTTTCGATCGGCGCTGGCTCGAGGAGCATGGTTCGGAGGATAGCCATGGCCGTACGCTCTGGGCGCTGGGCGAGGCATCGGCGAGCGACCCAAGCCCGTCGCGCCGGACCTGGGCGGCGTCGCTGTTCATCGCGGCGCTACCGACGGTCGAGGCGTTCGGCTCGCCGCGCGCCTGGGCGTTCACGCTTCTGGGGCTCGCCCCCTATTGTGCCGCATTTCCGAGAGATCCTATCGCCCGACGCTATCGCGATCTTTTGGCGGAGAGGCTCATGTCGCTCTTCTCGAAGTCGGCTACCCCGGACTGGCTCTGGTTCGAAGACGGGCTCGCCTACGACAATGCGCGCCTGCCCGAGGCACTCATCGTCTCGGGAATGGCGAGCGGAAACTCGCTCCATGTCGCGACGGGTCTCGACGCGCTGCGCTGGCTGACCGCGGTCCAGACGGCGCCGTCTGGATGCTTCCGCCCGGTGGGCAGCGAGAGCTTCGGCGACCTGCGCAAGCCACCGCTCGCCTTCGACCAGCAGCCCCTCGAGGCGACGGCGACGACTTCCGCCTGTCTCGCCGCCTGGCGCGCCGACGGTGCGCCGTCCTGGATCGGCGAGGCCAAGCGCGCCTTTGCCTGGTTCCTGGGCGACAATGATCTCGGGATTTCCCTGGTCGATCCCGAGACAGGAAGTTGCCGCGATGGACTCCACCCCGACCGGGCCAACGAGAACCGTGGAGGTGAATCCGTCGTATCCTACCTGATAAGCCTGGCCGAGATGCGCCAGCTCGTGCGCGTCAGCGGCGATCACCTGCGTCGCGAACTCAGGGCCGTGCGTGCGTGATGGCCGTTCCGAAACCCGTTCAACCGGTCGAGGACGTCTTGTTGCAACAGTCATTCCTGGCTCGGCGGGAGCTTTTCCTGCGGCCTGATCCCTCACGCGTCGTGGTGCGGCCGTTCAAGCCCGCCACCGAGCCGCGCGACCTCAATCCCACGGAGAAGACCCGGGCGAACCACATCGTCGACCGGGTCCTGGATCTCGATCCGGAGACCGCCGCCAGCCAGCTCATCGATGTGCTCGAGAATTTCGAGGGTCGCCATCGCAACCTTTTGAAGACCTTCGAGAATCGCGCCGAGGAAATGGAGGAGGCGTTCGCGGCGCACCCCGATTTCAGCCGCATCCAGCGGCAGCTGATCGGCGCCTATTTCCTGCACGAATACTCGTTCGAATCGTCGGCTCTGTTCAATCCCAGCATCGTGCTGCATCCCGACCAGTCGGGAGCGCCGGCAGGCGGCTGCCGCTACATCCTCAGCCTGAGATCGGTGGGCGAGGGGCACATCTCGTCGCTGAGCTTCCGCTGCGGGTCCATCACCGCGGACGGCGCCATTTCGATCGACCCGATCGTGCGCCTCGCCTCGGTGCCGCGCGTCATCAACCGTTCGGCCGTGCCGGACGGCGAAGTGGTCGATCTCTCCTTTCAGGAGGATGAGGACATCAGCGAGCGGCTGATCTTCCCGATCACCGCCTCGCAGTCGAACGGTATCGAGGATGCGCGCTTCGTCCGTTTCGAGGACGAGGGCCGGCGCACCTTCTACGCCACCTACACCGCCTATAGCGGCAGCGCGATCCGCTCGGAACTGCTGCAGACGGATGATTTCGTCAATTTCCGCATGTCGCCGCTCTATGGCAGCGCCGCGCGCAACAAGGGCATGGCGCTGTTCCCGCGCAAGATCGACGGGCGCTATGCCATGATCGGACGGCAGGACAACGAGAACCTCTACCTGATCTACTCGGACGATCTCTACGCCTGGGATGGCGGCGTGCCGATCCTGCGGCCGCGCTTTCCCTGGGAGTTCGTGCAGATCGGCAATTGCGGCTCGCCGATCGAACTCGACGAGGGCTGGCTGCTCTTCACCCACGGCGTCGGACCCGTGCGGAAATATTCGATCGGCGCGGCTCTGCTCGACAAGAAGGATCCGTCGCGTGTCCTCGCCCGCTCGAGCGAGCCGATCGTGCGCCCCGAGCCGTCCGAGCGGGAAGGCTATGTGCCGAACGTCGTCTACACCTGCGGGGCGATCCGGCATGGCGATCACATCATCCTGCCCTACGCGCTCTCCGACACGGCCTCCAGCTTCGCTACCATGCGGATCGACGCCCTGCTCCGCGCGATGGAGGGCTGATATCGGCGGGGGACCGCCACGGTGCTGTGGACGCCGCACCGCTCTCCGCGATAATGCTGGCCAATCGGAATGCCAGTGGGGGAGCGTCGGCGGTTCATGGTGACGGATTTGGGTGAGGTCGGGCCGGGCCGGCTGGCCGTGGTGGTGATGGGCGTCTCGGGATCGGGCAAGTCGAGCGTCGGCGAGGGACTGGCGTCCGCGCTCGGCATCGACTTCGTCGACGGCGACGGCCTGCACAGCCCGGAGAACGTGGCCAAGATGGCGAGCGGCACCCCGCTCGTCGATGACGACCGCTGGCCCTGGCTGGACAAGATCGGCGCGACGCTCGCCGACCGCGCCGCCCATCCCGCCGGCATCGTCGTTGCCTGTTCGGCGCTGCGGAAGATCTATCGCGACCGCATCCGCGCCGCGGCCGGCCAGCCGATCCGCTTCGTCTTTCTCGATGCGCCGCAGGTGCTGGTGCAGGAACGGCTCGGCGCGCGCAAGGGGCATTTCATGCCGCCGAGCCTGCTCGCCAGCCAGTTCGCGACGCTGGAGCGGCCGAACGGGGAGGGGGACGTGCTGCCGGTCGCGGTCGACGTTCCGGTCGTCGAGATCGTGCGCCGCGCCGCCGTCGAACTGCGCGGCGGCTGACCGGCGCCGTCCCGGCGAGAACAGGAAACCACACCGGAGCGAAACTTCGGAACAATGCCGCTCGCTTCTTCGCGATGTCCGCCTTACTCGTTTCAGGCTCGTCCGTTCGCGGCGCGACCTTTCCCCGTCGCGCCCGCCCTGTCCGTTCCGGTTGCCTGCCATGCCGCGAAGCCCTGATCCAACCGCCGTCGCCCTGAAGGGCGTCGTCAAGCGCTTCGGCACCCAGACGGTGCTGGACGGGCTCACGCTCGACGTCGCCCGCGGCGAGTTCCTGGCGATCGTCGGCCCGAGCGGCAGCGGCAAGACCACGGCGATGCGCCTCATCGGCGGCTTCGAGACGCCGGACGAGGGCTCCGTCTGGATCGCCGGCCGCGACGTCACGGCGCTGCCGCCCGAGCAGCGCGACGTCAACACGGTGTTCCAGAGCTACGCGCTGTTCCCGCATCTCTCCGTCCTCGACAATGTCGCCTATGGCCCGAGGATGCGCGGCGTGCCGCGCGCGGAGCGGCGGCGCCAGGCGGGCGAGTTGTTGGAGCTGGTCCGCCTCTCCGGCGTCGCCGACCGCAAGCCGAACCAGCTTTCCGGCGGCATGCAGCAGCGCGTCGCGCTCGCCCGCGCGCTCGCCAACCGGCCGGCCGTGCTGCTGCTCGACGAGCCGCTCGGCGCGCTGGACCGGAAGCTGCGCGAAGAGATGCAGCGCGAGCTCCGCCGCATCCAGTCAGAGCTCGGCGCCACCTTCATCTACATCACGCATGACCAGGAGGAGGCCTTCGGCATGGCCGACCGCCTCGCCGTGATGCGCGACGGCCGTTTCGCCCAGATCGGCGATCCGGCGACGCTCTACGACCAGCCGGTCGATGCCTGGGTGGCGCTCTTCCTCGGCAGCGCCAACCGCATCCGCGCGACGCGCGGCTTGGGCGACACGCTGCAATCCGATCTCGGCCCGCTCGCGGCCGGCCATCTCGCGCAGGACCTCGCGGCCGGCGACAGCGCCCTCGTCGTCGTCCGTCCCGAGCGGACCCGTTTCGCGCCGGCGTCGCGCGCCGCCGGTGCACCGAACCAGATCCTGGCAAGGATCGCCGACGTCGTCGCGCTCGGGCCGTCGCTCCGGCTGCGCGCCGTCACGGCCGGCGGCGTCGCGTTCGAATCGATCGCGCCGCGCGATGCGTCGGGCGCCGACGCGGCCCCGCAAGCCGGCGACGCCGTGCTCGTCACCTTCGAGGCCTCGGCCGCGCGCGCCTATCGCGCCGGGCCGGAGCCGCTCTCCCTTCGTCCGTCCTCGTGAAAGGAAACGCCATGACCCGCCTTCCGCTTCTTCCCCCGGGATCTGCCAGGCGCGCGGGCCTGAGCCGGCGCGGCCTTCTCGGCCTGATCGGCGCGGCGCCGGCCGCGCTGGCGGTGCCGTCGGCCTTCGCAGGCCGGGCGTTCGCCAATGAAAGCGTCAGCGGCGGCGCGCTCAACGTGTTCAGCTGGCCGAACTATTTCTCCAACGACAGCCTCGCCGAATATGCGCGCAAGTCGGGCGTGACGCCCAACATCACCTCCTATGATTCGAACGAGACCCTGTTCGCCAAGCTGAACAGCCCGGCCGGCGCGGATTTCGACCTCGTCATCCCGAGTTCGAGCTGGATCAAGCAGATGGCCGATCGCGGCCTCCTGCAGGAGATCGACCATTCGCGCCTGAACCTCGCCTCGCTCGATCCGGCGCTGCTCGACCGCGACTATGATCCCGGCAACAAATACTCGATCCCGAAGGACTGGGGCGTGCTCGGCGTCGTCTACGATCCCGAGGCTGTCGGGGCTGAGATCAAGACCTGGCAGGATTTCCTCGACGCCGGCGCCAGGCCTGGCGTGAGCGGCAAGGTCCGTCTGTCCGATTCCGGCTGGGAGACGATCGGCATGTCGCTCTGGACCCACGGCAAGGACTGGAACAAGGCGACCGAGGCCGAGATCCGCGCCGCCGGCGAGGAGATCAAGGCCTTCGCCAAGCATGTGAAGACCTTCGCCGGCCTCGATCCGAACCAACTCGCCAATGGCGCCATCGTGCTCGCCCAGACCAACCAGGGCACGGCGCGCGCGGCGATCGCGCTCAATCCGAAGCTGAAATTCGTCGTGCCCGGCCCGATGAGCGAGCTCTGGGTCGACAATTACGCCATTCCCGCCAAGGCGCCGAACCTCGACCAGGTCTATGATTTCCTCGCCTATCAGCTGGAGCCGGAGGTGCAGATCTCGGAGACGCAATATATCGGCTTCCCGGCCGCGCTCGCCGGCCTGCGCGACAAGCTGCCGGCCGACACCCCGAATGTCGACCTGATCTTCGGCGGCAAGGACCTCGATTTCGACAAGCTCACCTCCTTCGTCGTCGATCCGGCGACGATCGGCGTCTATCTCGAGGTGCAGACCGAGATCCAGGCGGCGGCCGGCGGTTGAAGAGCGAGCCCGTTCTCTCCAGGGAACGCCTTCCCATATCTCGACCATCATCCTGAGGCGCCCGGCGAAGCCGGGCCTCGAAGGAGGGTTCAGGGAACGCCTTGATGTCGATCGCGGATGGATCTCATTGCACCTCTGCGCTGCGTCTGAGCACGTGGGCATCTGGCTGGACCCTCCTTCGAGGCTTCGCGGCGCGAGCACCTCGGGATGAGGGCGGAGCATGATCAGGAGCCGCGTTGCGCAAGAGACGATGCTCAGGGTGAGATGAATTGGCATCCAGGGGACCCATGACTTTCGTGAACCAGCCTGATCGCGCCGACACCGCGCCGCGCCCGCCGGCGCGGCTCGCCGATCATGGCTTCGCGGCCGTCCCGACGCTCTGGCTGGCGGTTTTCTTCCTGGCGCCGCTCGGCTTCACGATCGTCTATTCCTTCGGCAACTCGATCTTCGGCGCCGTCGAGCTCGGCTTCACGCTGAAAAACTACCAGACTGCGCTCTCCGGCTTCTACCTCACCACCTTCCTGCGCACGGTCCAGTTCGCGCTGACCGCATCCGCTCTCTGCCTCGCCGTCGCCTTTCCGGTCGCCTATTTCATCGCCCGCAAGGCCGGCCGCTTTCGCACGCTGGCGCTGGTGCTGGTTCTCGTCCCCTATTTCTCGTCGTTCCTCGTCCGCGTCATGTCCTGGCAGATCCTGCTGGCGCGCGGCGGCGTCGTCGAAACCGTGCTGAATTTCCTGCATCTGCATTCAGGGCCGCTCGACCTGCTCGACACCAAGACCGCCGTCTTCATCGGCATGGTCTATGCCTATCTGCCGATCGCCATCGTGCCGCTCTTCGTCGTGCTCGACCGCATCCCGCGCTCGCTGCTGGAGGCGAGCCGGGATCTCGGCGCCAGCCGTTGGCAAACCTTCTGTGCGGTCACCCTGCCGCTGGCGCGGCCGGGCATCGCCACCGCCGTGCTGCTCACCGCCGTTCCCATGCTGGGCGAGATGGTCATCCCGCGCCTGCTCGGCGGCAGCCGTGGCGTGCTGATGGGGCAGGCGATCCAGTCGCAATACATGCAGTCGCAGAACTACGCGCTCGGCTCGGCCATGGCCGTCCTCGTGCTGATCGCGGTCGCCATCGTCGTCGCGGCGCTGGCCCGCCTCACCAAGGGCTTTGCCACGGTGCCGGCATGAGCGCGCCGGCGGTAGCCACCGGGGGGCAGCGCGCGGTCCGCGTCACCGATGCCGGGTTGGCGCTCTGGTTTGTCCTCGCCGTCCTGTTCCTGTTCGCGCCGATCGCGGTCTCGATCCTCTATTCGTTCAATGCCGGCGTCGTCGGCAAGCAGACGGCCCAGTTCACCGGCTGGACGCTGGACTGGTATCCGGCCGCCTGGAACGATCTGGCGCTGCGCCGCTCCGTCCAGACCAGCCTCCATGTCGCCTTCTGGGCGGCGCTGATCGCGCTCGCCATGGGCACCTCGCTCGGCTATGCGCTGGTGCGCCATCCCAGCCGACGGGTGCGCTGGTGGCTGTCGGGGCTCACCTACATCCTGCTGATCGTGCCGGAAGTGGTCATCGGCGTGTCGCTGCTGCTCTTCTATGCCGTCACCGGCGTGCCGCTCGGCGCCGCGACGCTGATCGCCGGCATCACGCCGGCGGCGATCGCCGTCACGGCCCTGATCGTGCGGGCGCGGGCGCTGACGCTCGACCCAAGGCTGGAGGAGGCGGCGGCCGATCTCGGCAGCACAAGGCTGAAGACGCTCTGGTTCATCATCCTGCCGCAACTGCTGCCAGCGATCCTCGCCGGCGGGCTGATGTCCTATGCCTTCTGCTTCGACAACCTCGTGGTCGCGGCGTTCCTGACCACGCCGACCGTCAACACGCTGCCGGTCTATCTCTATGGCAGCCTGCAATATGGCCCGGCGCCTTCCGTCTATGCGGCGGCGACCGTGGTCTTCCTGTTCACGGTGACCCTGCTCGGGCTGGCGGCGCTCTGTTTCCAGCTGAGCCGGAAATCGTCGTCGGCCCTCTAGGTTGGGAGCAATCGCACATGGACCACGGGCGCAATTCTTCACCTCTCCCTGAGGGAGAGGTCGGAGCGAAGCTCCGGGTGAGGGTTTAGGAAACCATCCGGGGAGGCCGTAAACCCTCACCCGCCGGCCTGTGGCCGTCGACCTCTCCCTCAGGGAGAGGTGAAAGGAGAGCGTCCCCCTCATTCCGGGACCGACGCTCGGAGCGAGATGAAAGCCGGGCCGTCCCCCAATCCGGCGAGCAAGAGACCAAAGAGATGACCCTGTTCTCCGCCCAAGACCTGCTCGACCCGCCCGTCTATCCGGATGTCGGCTATGCCGTGCTCGCCGATCGGATCGGCGCGCTGATGCGCAGTTTCGACGATATCGTGCTTGTCCAGGCCGAAGCTATCGTGGCGCTGGAGGCGGTCGCCTCCAGCCTCGCCAAGCCCGGCATGTGCGTCCTCAACGTCGTCACCAGCCCCTATGGCGACTTTTTCGCCGCCTGGCTGCGTCGCGGCGGCGCCACCGTCGAGAATGTCGTGGCGGAACTCGGCCGGCCGGTCGAACTCTCGGCCTTCCAGGCGGCGCTCGACGGCATGGAGAGGGTCGACGTCGTCGCGATCGTGCATGGCGAGGCGGCGAACGGCGCGCTCAATCCGCTGCCCGAGATCGCCGCCGCGGCCAAGGCGCGGGGCGCGCTGCTGGTCGTCGACGCGGTCGCCTCGATCGGCGCGCATCCGTTCGAGGTCCAGACGCTCGGCATCGACATCGCCGTCATCGGTCCGCAGAAGGCTCTGGGCGGGCCGGCCGGGCTCTCCGCCGTCTCGGTCAGCGAGGCCGCCTGGGCTCGGATGGCCGAGGCGCCCGCTTTGCGGCTCTCCACGCTTGCGCTGCTCGATCTCAAGGAGAACTGGCTCGATCGCGGCGCCGACGCGCTGCCCGGCACGCCGGCGCCGCTGGAATTCTGGGCGCTCGATGCGGCGCTCGACCGGATCGACGCGGAGGAGGACGGCGTCGAGACGGTCGTCGCGCGCCACCAGCTCGCCATGCGCGCCACCCGCGCCGGCATCCGGGCGCTCGGCATCACGCCGTGGATCGAGGAGGACGCGGCTGCCTCGGCGCTGGTCACCGCCGCGCCGGTTCCGGACGGCCTGATCGTCGAGCATCTGGTCGACGCGGCGAGCGAGGTCGCCGGCGCCGCGATCAGCCCCGGCGTCGGCGGCGTCGAGACCTTGCTGGTGCGCCTGAACCATACCGCCGCCCGCGCCGCCTACCGGCCGGTGCTGGCCAATGTCGTTGCCTATGGCCAGGCGCTCGAAGCGCTCGGCCATCCCGTCAATCTCGACGCGGCAATGGAGGCGGTGGCGCGGGCCTATCAGGATGCCGAGCCGGCGGGATCGACGGAATGAGGCAAGACAGGGCAGCCGGTTGCGCGGTTCTTCACCTCTCCCTGAGGGAGAGGTCGACGGCCGCTGGCCGGCGGGTGAGGGTTTACGGCCTCGCAAGTCAGTCTCCGTCACGATGATGTTTCATCCTGAGCCTTCCCTAAACCCTCACCCGGAGCTTCGCTCCGACCTCTCCCTTAGGGAGAGGTGAGAAACCAGCCCGGACCCGCCCATGACCGCCCGCACCATCCACCTGAATGCCTTCGAGAATTGCTCGCCGGTCAACATCTCGGCCGGCCTCTGGCGCCATCCGGACGACCAGTCGCACCGCTACAAGGACCTTTCCTACTGGACCGAGCTCGCCGTGATGCTGGAGGAGGCGGGGTTCGACTCGATTTTCCTCGCCGACGTGCTCGGCATGCTCGACGTCTATGAGGGCAAGCCGGACGCCGCGCTGCGCAATGCGATTCAGGTGCCGATCAACGACCCGCTCGTCGTCATCCCGGCCATGGCGGCGGTGACGAAGAACCTCGGCTTCGCGGCGACGGTATCGCTCACCTACGAGCAGCCCTACGCCTTCGCCCGCACGATGACGAGCCTCGACCATGCGAGCAACGGCCGTGTCGGCTGGAACATCGTCACCTCCTTTCTGGACAGCGCCGCCCGCAATCTCAGCCTTGGCGAACAGCTCTCGCATGACGAGCGCTATGATCGCGGCGACGAGTTCATGGAGGTGCTCTACAAGCTCTGGGAAGGCTCCTGGGAGGACGGCGCCGTCGTCATCGACAAGGCCAGGGGCATCTATGTCGACCCGGCCAAGGTTCATCCGGTCCGTCATTCCGGGCGCTTTTTCACCGTGCCCGACGCCTTCATCGCGGAGCCGTCGCCGCAGCGGACCCCGGTTCTGTTCCAGGCCGGCTCGTCGTCGCGCGGCCAGACCTTCGCCGCGACCCATGCCGAGGGCGTGTTCGTGCACGGCACGCGGCCAGAGGTGATCGCGCCCGTCGTCGCCAACATCCGCGCCAGCGCGGCGGCGCAGGGCCGCGATCCCCGGAGCCTCAAGATCTTCGCCGTCGCCACCCTCGTCGCCGGCGCGACGGATGGCGAGGCGGAGGAGAAATATGCCGAGCTGCTCTCCTATGCCGACTACGAGGGCGCCATGGTGCAGTTCGCCGGCCCGCTCGGCCTCGACGTCTCGAAGTTCGATCCCGACCGGCCGCTGACCGAGATCAACCCGAACGCCGCGCATTTCGCCGGCCATCTCTTCGCCGAGGCCGATCCGGACGTCGTCTGGACGCTGCGCGACATCGCCCACTATATGGGCGTCGGCGGCATGGGGCCGAAATTCGTCGGCTCCGGCGCGACGATCGCCGACGAGATGCAGCGCTGGGTCGCGGTCGCCGATCTCGACGGCTTCAACATCACCTACGCGATCCGCCCCGGCACCTTCGTCGACACGGTCAAATACGTCGTGCCGGAGCTGCGCCGGCGCGGCCTGATGCGCCCGGCCTATGAGGGCACCACCTTCCGGGAGAGCTTCTATGGCGCCGGACAGGCGCAGTTGCGCGACGACCATCCGGGAAGGAAGTATCGGCGAGGGTAGGGGCTGTCCTTTGGGCCGTACGCTCCTTCTCCCTCCCCCTTGCGGGGAGGGGATCCGCGAGACCTTCAGCGCTGAGCGCCATGCAGAGGACCACGGCATGTTCGATCTTTCCGCCGCCCAGCGCTTCATGCAGGCCGAGGGCATCGACGCCTGGTTGCTGGTCGATTATCGCGGCGGCAATCCGCTGCTCTGGCACATCCTCGGAATCGTCCGGCAGCCGACCCGGCGCGCCTTCCTGGTCGTGCCGCGCGCCGGTCCGCCGGTCCTCCTGATCCACACGGTCGACCAGTTCTTCTTCCGCGACGTCGCGCTCGACAAGCGGATCTATCGCGGCTGGGTCGAGATGCGGGCAATGCTGCGCGACCTGCTCGGACCGGCTGAGACCCTCGCGCTCGATTATTCGGAAGAGGGCGGCGTGCCGGCCGTCTCCTTCGCCGATGCCGGCACGGTCGAGCTGCTGCGCAGCTGGGGCTATCAGATCGCCACCTCGGCCGATCTGTTCCAGGTCTCGGCCGCCGCTTGGGACGATTTCGCGATTCGATCCCACAGGCGTGCCTGCGTCGTCGTCGCCGGCATCAAGGACGCCGCCTTCGACCGCGTGCGCGACGCCATCCGGGTTAACAAACCGCTAACGGAATTCGAGCTGCAGCAGTTCATCTTTTCCGAGTTCGACCGCCTCGGTCTGGAGACGGAGGGGCAGCCGGTCGTGCAGGTGAACGGCCATTCCGGCATCGTCTCCTACGAGCCGAAGCCCGAGGGTTCGGCCCTGATCGGCGCCGGCGACTGGCTCTTGATCGATTTCTGGGCCCGCTATCCGGGCGAGCGCAACGTCTATTCCGACATCGCCTGGGGCGCCTATGCCGGCGCGATGATCCCGCCGAGGCTGCAGGAGATCTTCGACATCGTGAAGCGCGCCCGCGACGCGGCGCTGCAAGCGATTGAAAAGGCTTGGCAATCCTGTGAGGTCTTGGAGGGCTGGCAGGTCGATGACGTGGCGCGCGGCGTCATCACCGCGGCCGGCTACGGCGACAATTTCCACCACCGCACCGGCCACAGCATGGGGCCGGGCAAGAGGCTGCACGGGCTCGGGGTCAATCTCGACAATCTCGAGACCCACGATACTCGCCGCATCCTGCCGCGCACCGGCTTTTCGATCGAGCCGGCGATCTACCTGCCGGAATTCGGCGTCCGGCTCGAGATCAACGTCTTCCTCGATCCCGTCGCCGGCCCCACCGTCACGACGCCGGTCCAGGACGAAATCGTTAGGCTTACCTGAGGCTTAGGCGGTCCGGCGTAACAGGCTGCCATAGATCTCGTCGTCGCCGCAAAGGCCGGCGAGCTTGCCGTCCGCATCGACGAAGATGATCGGGTGATCGGTCTTCCGCTTCAGCGCGATGGTGGTGGCGAGCTTCAGTTCGTCCGGTGCCACGATGATATCGCAGGGCGTGTCGAAGGCGCCGGCATTGCCGTTGACGCGGCCGAGGCTGCCCTCGCGGCCGTCGACATCGACCCCGACAGGGCGGCCGCCATCGTCCAGGCGCATGCGCACGAGCCCGGCGCGATCGAGCAGGACGGTGCCGTCGCGGCGGCGGAGCTCGCAGGCCGGCGTCATCACCGAGCGGCCGCGCAAGACGTTCAAGGGATTGGTGTGCTTGACGAATTCCGCGACATAGGGCGTCGCGGGGCGCAGCAGGATGTCCTCCGCCGTGCCGCACTGGACGATGCGGCCGGCTTCCATGATGGCGATCCTGTTGCCGATCTTCATCGCCTCGTCGAGGTCGTGGCTGACGAAGAGGATCGTCTTCTGGATGCGCCGCTGCAGCTCCAGCAATTCGTCCTGCATCTTGTCGCGGATCAGCGGGTCGAGTGCCGAGAAGGGCTCGTCCATCAGCAGGATATCGGCATCGGTCGCAAAGGCGCGCGCCAGCCCGACGCGCTGCTGCATGCCGCCGGAAAGCTCATGCGCATGCTTGTCGGCCCATTGCGCCAGCCCGACCATGGCGAGCTTTTCGTCGACGATCCGCTTGCGCTCGGACGCCGGCATGCCCCGGATTTCGAGGCCGAAGCCGACATTCTCGCGCACGGAGCGCCAGGGCAGCAGGCCGAATTGCTGGAACACCATCGAGACGGTGCGCATGCGGATTTCGCGCAGCGTATCGTCGCCGCAGTCGGTGACGTCGATGCTGCCGCCGCCATGCGCGACGCGCACGCTGCCGCGCGCGACCGCGTTCAGCCCGTTGACGGCGCGCAGGACCGTCGACTTGCCGGAGCCCGAAAGACCCATCAGCACGCAGATCTCGCCGCGCGCGACGGAGAGGTCGATGCCGGCGGCGCCGATCACCGCGCCGGTCGCGGCCAGGATCTGGTCGCGCGTCCGGCCCTGGTCGAGTAGCGCCAGCGCCTCCTTGCGGCGGTCGCCGAAGACGATGTCGACCGCGTCGAACTGGATGGCCGCCATGTTCAGCGTGCTCCCTTCTTGCGTTCGGGCCGCTTGAACACCCGGTCGAGCACGATGGCGAGCAGCACGATGGCGGCGCCCGCTTCGAAGCCCATGCCGATGTTGACGGAATTCAGCGCCCGGACCACCGGCTTGCCGAGCCCGTCGGCGCCGACCAGCGCCGCGATCACCACCATGGAGAGCGACAGCATGATGCATTGGGTGATACCGGCCATGATCGTCGGCATCGCATGCGGGATTTCGACCTTGTAGAGAAGCTGTCGCTTCGTGGCGCCGAAGGCCTCGCCGGCCTCGCGCAATTGCGTCGGCACCGAGGTGATGCCGAGATGGGTCAGGCGGATCGGCGCGGGCAGGGCGAAGATGACGGTCGAGATCAGACCCGGCACGACGCCGAGACCGAACAGGACCAGGGTCGGTATCAGGTAGACGAAGGTCGGGATCGTCTGCATCAGGTCCAGGATCGGCCGGAGGCCGGCATAGAGCCAGGGCCGATGCGCAGCGGCGATGCCGAGCGGCACGCCGATCGCGACGCAGACCAGGGTCGCCCAGATCACCAGCGACAACGTCTCGATCGTCGGCTGCCAGTAGCCAAGGTTGATGACGAGGAGAAAGGCCGCGAAGGCGAAGGCCGCGAGCTTGAGCGAGCGGTGCAGGGCGTAGGCAAGGGCGGCGAAGAGCGCGGTGAGCAGCAGCGGCGGCGTCGCGAGCAGCAGGCCCGTCAGTCCCTCGATCAGCGCGCCGAGGACGAGCGATATCCAGTCGAACAGCCACTGCGCGTGCTGGTTCAGGAAATCGACGAAGCTCTTGATCCAGGATCCGAGCGGGATCTTGTGCTCGGTCAGCCAGTCATACATGGCGGGCGGCCATCATCGCGTGTCACTCCGGTGGCCCTTCGCGGGCCGCCGGGGCGACGCTGGCCGCCCCGGTCGTGTTCAGGGGGACGGGCGAGGGCGCCGTCCCTTTCGGCTCAGAGGCCGAGGCTCTGCTTGACCGCGGCGGCGCCGGGCTGGCCGTCGATCGTGCTGACGCCGGCGAGCCAGGTGTCGATCTGTGCCGGATTGGCCTTCAGCCAGGCTTCGGCGGCCGCGATCGGCTCCTTGCCGTCGTCGAGGATGCTGGACATCACCTGTCCCTCGATCGGCAGCGTGAACTTCATGTTCCTGAGCAGCGCGCCGACATTGGGGCACTCGTCGAGATAGCCCTTGCGGACGCTGGTCGATACCGTCGCGCCGCCGAAGTTCGGGCCGAATACATCGTCGCCACCGTCGAGATACTGCATGGTGAACTTCTCGTTCATCGGATGCGGCGCCCAGCCGAGGAAGACGATCGCGTCCTTCTTGCGGCCCGCGCGGTCGACCTGAGCCAGCATGCCCTGTTCGCTGGATTCGACCAGTTCGAACGAGCCGAGGCCGAACTTGTCGGCCTTGATCATGTCGAGGATCAGCCGATTGCCGTCATTGCCCGGCTCGATGCCGTAGAGCTTGCCGTCGAGCTTGTCCTTGAACTTGGCGATGTCGGCGAAGGTCTTCAGCCCATCGTCGAACAGGTAGCTCGGCACGGCGAGCGTATATTTCGCGCCTTCGAGATTGACGCCGACCACCTCGACCGAACCGTCGTCCTGGTAGGGCTTGAGGTCCGCCGCCATTGAGGGCAGCCAGTTGCCGAGGAAGACGTCGATGTCCTTGTTCTTGAGCGAGGCGTAGGTGACAGGCACCGAAAGCACCTGCAGCTTCGGCTCGTAGCCGAGGCCGGTCAGGATTCGCGAGGTCAGGCCCGTCGTCGCGGAGATATCCGTCCAGCCGACATCGGAGAAGCGGACGGTCTTGCACGAGGCGGGCTCCGCGGCCGATGCGGATCCGGCCAGCGCGAGCAGGCAGGTCGCCGTCGCCAGGGACTTCGCAAACATCGAACTGAGCATTCTGTACTTCTCCCAAGGGCAGCATGGCCAAACGATCGTCTGATCGCGCAAGCATAGCGCAGCAATCGCGGCGATGAAGCGTCCTAAACCTACGCGCGATAATAGTCCCCGTGGCGATGTGTCCACCACACTTGATTTCGCCGGGACCGGTTCTTGGGCGCCTGTAACGCCTCCGGATACTTTGAATGGCTGTTCAATGTTTCTGATTGGCCGAAATGTGCAGCTTTTATGACGGTCAATTCCATCAGGCCCCGAGGACGTGCTGTGTTCGGCTTCGGGTCTCCACGGACTTTGAACGGCCGTTCAATCGCGGTACACGACAAGGCGGGCCTGAGGCGGAAGGGAATCGCATGGCTGGGACGGGTTCCGTCAGGGGCGATGGCGAGGATGCACGCCGCCGCCAGCTGATCGAGGCGACGATCGAATCGCTGGCGGATGTCGGGTTCGCGGCCTGCACGCTGATGGACATCGCGCGCCGGGCCGGCGTATCGCCTGGCCTGGTGGCGCATTATTTCGGCGACAAGGACGGCCTGCTCGAGGCGACCTTGCGCCATATGGCGGGCCGCATCAGCCGGCTCGTGGCGCGCCGGTTGGCCGAGGCGACATCGCCGCGCGCCCGCGTCCAGGCGGTCATCGACGCCAATCTCGCACCGGAGGAGTTTGATCGGCGCACCGCGAGTGTCTGGCTCGCCTTTTGGGGGCAGGTGATCCATTCGACGCGTTTCCGCCGGGTGCAGAACGTCTATCAGTCCCGAATGCTGTCGAACCTGCGCCATGCCTTGCGGCAGATGGTGCCGCCGCGCGACGCGGAGCAACTGGCCGTGACGATCGCCGCCATCATCGATGGCCTCTGGCTGCGCGAGACGCTGGTCGCCGAGGGCGAGCAGGAAGGTTCCGGCGCCCGGGCGATCGCGACGGCCCTCGTCGACGCGGAACTCGCCGTCATCCGCGCGCGACCGCAACGCGACGTGGCGCCGGGCCGCGCGGATCGCGTCGTCGGTCAGCATATCGGCGGTCGCGTCGTCACCGGCGGGGGGCGCGCGCGCTTTCCGGCTGTCAATCCGGCGTCGGGTGAAACGCTGGCCGAGATCGAGGTCGCCGGACCGTCCGATGTCGAGGCCGCCATGGAGTCCGCCCGGCGCGGTCAGGCATTCTGGGCCGGGCTGGGCGGCAGGGAGCGCGGCTGCGTCCTGCAAGCCGTGGCCAACCGACTGCGCCAGGAGGCCCAGGCGATGGCGCGGCTCGAGGCGGCCGAGACCGGCCGGCCGATCCGCTATGCGCTGGCAGACATTGCCGACGCGGCGGAGTGCTTCGACCGCTTCGCCACGCTGGCCGCGCTGCCACGCGTGGGCATGGCGCTCGATCTGGGGGGCGGCCGCTCGGCAACGCTGCGGCAGGTGCCGGCCGGTGTCGTCGTCGCGTTCGGCGCGGCGATGCGGCCGCTGCATGCCGCCTCGCTTCAGCTGGCGCCGGCGCTTGCGTCAGGCAATGCGCTGATCCTGAAGTCGTCCGAAGCGGCCCCGCTTTCGGTCGCCAGCCTCGCCGAGATACTGACCGAGGCCGGCCTGCCGGTCGGCGTTTTCAGCGTTTTGCACGGCCCGGATGAACGCGGCCCGGATCTCGCCCGACACCGGGATGTCGCGATGGTCGCTCCCGACGTTGCGGGGGCAGGCGCGGCGACATTGATCGTCCTCGACGATGCCGATCTGGATATCGCCGTCGCGGCGGCGCTGGATCTGGCTTTCCGCGCCGGCGCGTCCGTATTCGCCGGTGCCTGCCGGGTGCTCGTCCAGGAAGCCGAGAGGGCGGACTTCGTCGATCGGCTGGTGGCGGCTGCCGGACGAATCGTGACGGGCGATCCGCTCGATCCGGAAACGGAATGCAGCGCGATGATCGGTGCGCGTCCCTGGGAGCTGACGTTCGCCGCCGTCGAAAAGGCCTGCGCCGCCGGCGCGCGATTGGCGGCGGGGGGCGCGCGCGCGCCGGCCGCCGAAGCGGCGTCCCGCGCCTTGTTCTCACCGACGATTCTCGATGTTCCAACGGATGGCGACCTCCTGCCGGCGGCAGGCCATGCCGGCATCCTGATCGTCGCCGGGTTTCTGGACGAGGCGGATGCCATTCGCCGCGCCGACCGGGCAGCCGCCGACGGGGCGGCCTTCGTGTTCACGCGCGATGCGGAGCGAGGACAGCGGGTCGCCGATCGGCTGCGCGCGGCGTCATGCTGGATCAATCTTCGTGGCCCGCTGCCCGCCGCCTTCGGCTGCCCGCCGGATCTCCATCTCGCCTCGACCTACACGCGCCTGAACAGCCGGTATGTCGACGTTCCGTCGGAATGAGGCGGCCAAGCCCGGATCGGTTCCGATCCTGCGTCCGCGCACTCGCCCTTAACCCGTCGGCACCTATATCGGAACGGGAATGCGGTCTGCGCGTTGCGCCACAGGATTGCATTCCGGTGGGTTGTCCAGGGAGGGTTGAGATGACGACGAGGATCGCGGGAGCGGCGGCGGTCGCCGCTACGGTCGTGTTGATGGGCTTCGGCAGCGCAGGCGGCGCCGGAGCGCAGGAAAGCGGGATGAGCTTCTTCGTCGCCAGCGTGGGATCGGGCAAGGGCGCCGACCTCGGCGGTCTCGAGGGGGCCGACATGCTTTGCCAGACCCTCGCCGAGAAGGCGGGCGCGAGCGGCAAGACCTGGCGGGCCTATCTCTCGACGCAGGAGGCGGATGGCGTCGCCGCGGTCAACGCGCGCGACCGTATCGGACCCGGGCCATGGCAGAATGCCGGGGGCGTGGTCATCGCCAAGGACGTGGCCGACCTGCATGGTGCCGGCAACAAGCTGACCAAGGAGACGGCGCTCACCGAGACCGGCGCCATGGTGAAGGGTCGCGGCGACCAGCCGAACATGCATGACGTGCTGACGGGCAGCCAGCCGGACGGCACCGCCTTTGCGGCCGGCGATGACAAGACCTGCGGCAACTGGACAAAGAGCGGCGACGAAGGCGCGGCCATGGTCGGCCATCATGACCGGATGGGCCTCGACGAGTCCGACGCCGCGAAATCGTGGAACTCGTCCCATCTGTCGCGCGGCGGCTGCTCGCAAACGGCGCTGCAGGGGACGGGTGGTGCCGGTCTGATCTATTGCTTTGCCGCCGAGTAGCGGACTTTCCGGCGTCGGCGGAGTTCCCTGCCGGCGCGGATCACCGGACCGCCGCGGCTGCGCCGCGGTGGATCTGGACGTCCTCGATCTTGGGGATCAGTTCGGTGTCGTAGAAACTGCGCTGACTGTCATCGAGAACGGTGACGCCGTTTTCGATGACCAGCTTGATGATGCGGTGCGCGTTGGAGCGGCGGGAGATCTGGCCTTCATCGACCAACCGGTCGAGCGCCGTCGTCAGGAAAATTCGTCGCGACATATTCTGACCACCCTGTCGAGATGAACCAATCACAAGACTCGGCTCCATGGGAGATTCGGTCAAGCGTCGCCGTCGGAGCCGCCATGGCAGTTTGCCTTCATCCACAGGATGTTGTTGGTTGCAATGCGGCAGTGATTGACGGACTTTCGTGCCGATGCCTCATGACAGGCGTGTCAAAGCGATGGAGAGACCAAGGATCATGCCGATGAACAAGAAGCTGACGGCGCTTCGCGCCCGGCTCGTCGAGGCGCAGCAGAAGCTGATCACGCAGGCGGTCGACGCCGGTGGCCTGCCGACGGATGGTGCGCTGCGGAAAATCTCCGATCTGGAGAACGCGATCATGGCCGTCGAGCACATGATGGAAGACGTCGGCGGCGGAAAGGGCTGATCGGAGGAGGATCCGGGGCCGCGGAGGCCGAGCGCGCGTTGCATCGCGCGTCTCAGCGCTCGCCGAGATAACGGAACAGGGTCTGTTTCCACCAGTCGCTCTGCACCGCTTCCAGCAGGGGCACGTCGATATCCTTCCGCAACGGACTGCCGAGGGGCAGGGCGATGCCGTAGTTCTGCGGGTCGAAGACCACGTCCAGAACTTCCATGGACGATGAGTAGTCCTGCAGCACGATCCAGGCGAGCAGCGGCTTGTCATAGACGAAGGCATCGACCTCGCCTGATTTCAGCGCCTTGAGACCCTCTTCGGGCGTCGCATAGCCCCGGTAGGCGATGCGCTGGCTGGTCAGGTAGACGACGGTCGACGAATCCGCGACGGCGCCGACACGGACGGATGCCAGATCTTCCACATTGGCCACGAGACCCTGGAGCGCGCGCGTCGTCAGCGCCGTGGTGACGCCCGCCGTGAAGACGGCGATGGCGATGATCGAGACAGCCATCCAGAGCACGGCGAGCGTTCGGCCGGCCAGCGTGATCGGCGCGTGCACGCCGGTGCTGGCCTGCGTCATCGCCTCGGCCGACCACCAGATCGAGGCGCCGATGCCGCGCGCGCCGCCGCCGAAATGCTCGTTGCGCCGCCGCTCGAAGAACCAGATCAGGACGCCGACCAGCAAAGCGAGGCCGACGAGCGCGCCGACCGCCTGCAGAAAGCCGAACGACACGATCGTGTTGACGATCACCATCCAGCGCGACGCACCGGTCAGCGAGACGGCGATGCCGAGGCCGGTACGGTAGAAGGGCTGGCTGAAGTCGATGATCTCGGCGCGCGGGCCGGTGATGGTGAGCGCGGCGACGGCTGCGTCGAAGGTGCCGGCGGCGGTGCCGTCGATCAGCCCTTCGACCGTCGGCTCCTCGACAAGACGGTATGTGTACCCATTCTTCTCGGCGATGCGCTGCCAGAGATCGATGCTGATCCCGCTCCAGCTTCCGTTCGGGTCCTTGATCGCGAAGGGCGGCGCCTGCTTGGTGCCGATCACCAGTTCGCGACCGGCGGCGGGCGTGCCCGTGCCCTGCTGCGCGAATGCCGCCAGGCTATCCGGAAGAAGCGCCAGGCTCGCAAGGGCAAGAAGGAGGATCCAACGCATCGTGTCAATCCTGGTCGCTTCGTCCCGAATCGGTCAGGAGCGCGGGCACAACGCCCGCGTGCAAGCTTGAGGGAAAGGCCTGCGACCTTTCCCTCAACGCCTTAGCCGGCGAAGGTGTGGGCGGCAATCGACTCGCTCTTCATCTCGATCGAGAAGCCCGGCAGCTTCGGCGGCATATAGGCCGCGTCCTGGATGTCGCAGGGCTCGATGAAGTGCTCGTGCAGATGGTCGACATATTCGATCACGCGGCCATCCTTGGTGCCGGAGACGACGAGATAGTCGATCATGGAGAGGTGCTGCACATATTCACAGAGGCCGACGCCGCCGGCATGCGGCCAGACCGGCTTGCCGTATTTCGCGGCCATCAGCAGCACCGCGAGCACCTCGTTCAGGCCGCCGATGCGGCAGGCGTCGATCTGCACGATGTCGATCGCGTTGCGCATGATGAACTGCTTGAACATGATGCGGTTCTGGCACATCTCGCCGGTCGCGACCTTGATCGGTGCGACGCCCTCGCGGATCTTGCGATGGCCTTCGACGTCGTCGGGGCTGGTCGGCTCCTCGATGAAGTAGGGCTTGGCGAAGGCGAGCTGCTTGACCCAGTCGATCGCCGCGTCGACTTCCCAGACCTGGTTGGCGTCGATCATCAGGAAGCGGTCGGGACCCATGACCTCGCGGGCGGCCTTCAGCCGGCGGATGTCGTCCTCGAGGTCGCGGCCGACCTTCATCTTGATGTGGTTGAAGCCCTGGTCGACGGCTTCCTGGCAGAGGCGGCGCAGCTTCTCGTCGCTATAGCCGAGCCAGCCGGCCGATGTCGTGTAGCACGGGTAGCCCTCGGTCTTGAGCTTCGCGATGCGCTCGGCCTTGCCGGCCTCGGCCTGCTTCAGGATGGCCAGCGCCTCGCCCGGCGTGAGGCCGTCGGTGAGGTAGCGGAAGTCGATGATCCTGACGATTTCTTCCGGCGTCATCTCGGCGACGAGCTGCCAGACGGGCTTCCCGGCTTCCTTGGCCCAGAGATCCCAGGCCGCGTTGACGACCGCGCCGGTGGCGAGGTGGATGGCGCCCTTGTCCGGACCGATCCAGCGCAGCTGGCTGTCGCCGGTGATGTGGCGCCAGAAGCGGCCGGGATCTTCCTTGATCCAGTCGAGCTCGAGGCCGATGACCAGATGGTCCAGCGCCCTGATCGCGGCGCAGCAGATCTCGTTGCCGCGGCCGATCGTGAAGGTCAGGCCATGGCCGGCGAGGTCCGGATTGTCGGTGTCGAGGATGACATAGGCGGCCGAGTAGTCGGGATCGGGATTCATCGCGTCCGAGCCATCAAGCGATTGCGAGGTCGGGAAGCGGAGATCGAAGACGCGGAGGCCGGTGATACGGGTCATTTTTCTTTGCTCTCGTCTGTCGGCCCGGTTGGGAGGGCGGGGCCGGACGTCACGGTGGGGGGCGCCGTGGTGGGTGCGTCCAGCCCTCGAATACCGCAGCGCCCGCGGCTCGGCAACGGCGCCCGCGCCCGTGCAACCTGACGATGCAGCCAGTTTGGCTATCGCCCAGCGGATTGTCATGTTGCATTATTGGACACGTCGATTCGGCAGTGAAGCCGAACGGAATAATCTCGACCGGGAGAGATCTGACGTGCTGTTTCCTCGATTCCGCTCCAAGCAGCGCGATGTCCGCAGCGATGTCGAACGTTTGGCGTCGGTCGAAGGGGTGATCACCCGGGTGATCGAGGATGTCGAGCAGGAGCTGGCCGGTCTTTCCGCGCGCATCGAGGAGGCGCGGGCACGGGCGGCGTTTCTCTATGGCGACATGATCGAGGGCGAGAGCCCGGACACGGCCGGCGCGGCGGCGATGCTGAACGACGCCGAGCGGCTGCTCGTCCGTGGCGATGTGCGCCTGATCGAGATCCGCAACAATCTCGCTTTTCTGAGCGATCTGCGCGAGCGCATGCAGGCCGAGACGAAGCGCCTGCAGGCCTACGCCGCCGAAGGCGAGTAGGCCTGCGGAAGGGGCGCCGGCGACGCCGGGGCGTCGCCGTACGGAGCCTCAGTCGACCCGGCCGCGCGCCGCGACCTCGACCGTCTCGACGACATGGTCGCCCGAGATCAGGTTGACGCGGTCGAACAGGTTCGACACCGGGCAGGCGTGGTTCGGCAGGATGCGGAGTCGTTCGCCGACCGCCGGCTTCTTCGCCGAGGCGGAGAAGTCGATGTTGCCGTGCTCCTCGCTCAGGCCATAGATCACCGCGTCCGGGTAGCCGAGCACCTGGCCGAAGCCGGTCAGGCCGAGCAGGTCGCTCGTCAGCGCCTTGGATCCGGCGTCGATGATGGCGCGGTCGGCGGTGGGCCGGCTGACCACTGTCACGAGCACGTTGAGGGCGCAGTCCTCGACCGTAGCGACGCCGCGGGCGACCAGCGAGCGGTCGAAATAGATATAGGTTCCCGGCCGGTACTCCGTCGCGACCGTCGTCTCGTGGGCGCGCCAGAGATCGGGCGTGCCGCCGGTCGAGATCGTCTTGGCGGGGAGGCCGGCGGCGGCGAGCTTCTCGGCCGCTTCCTCCAGCCACTTGCGCGCCCGGCCAGCGTCGCCGGCCGGCGGATAGGTCATCAGGCCGCCGAAGACGAGGCCCGGCTTGCTCGCGATGGAACGGGCGAGCGCCACGGCGTCGTCCGGCGTCTGCACGCCGCAGCGCCCGGCGCCCGTATCGCATTCGACGAGAACCTGGAGCGGCGCATCGGCGGAATCGGCGAAGGTGTCGGCGTAGCCATCGACGACATAGGCGCTGTCGGCCGTGACCGAGAGCGTGACGCGCTGCGCGAGCTGCTTCAGCCGGTAGAGCTTTTCCGGCGCCATCAGGTTGTAGGGCAGGAAGATGTCCTCGATGCCCGCATCGGCCATGACCTCCGCCTCGCCCAGCTTCTGGCAGGTGATGCCGATGGCGCCGAGCTCGACCTGGCGCTTGGCGAAGAGCGGCAGCTTGTGCGTCTTGATGTGCGGCCTGAGCCGGACGCCGTGCTGGTCGGCATAGTCCTGCGTGCGCTTCAAATTGGCCTCGGCCCGGTCGAGGTCGATCAGGACGCAGGGTGTCTGCAGCGTATCGATATGTCTTGGCATGATGTCCTCGCCATGTCGCCGTCCGGCGAACGGGGTGATGGAGTGCGTCGGCGCGTCAGAGCACTTCGCGGACGAAGCGCAGATTGCCCGCCGTCAGGCCGGCATCGACGGGGAGCGCGACGCCGGTGATGGCGCCGGCGAGCGGCGAGGCCAGGAAGACGGCCGCGTTGGCGACGTCGGCAGGCGTGGCCAGCTTGCCCAGCGGATAATGCGCGACGACCTTGGCGAGAAGATCGGGATCCTTCTCGACGCGATGGTCCCAGGCGGGCGTGCGCACCGAGCCCGGGCAGATGCAGTTGGCGCGGATGTTGTTGTGGCCGTGCTCGACGGCGATCGCCCGCATGTAGGCGACGAGGCCGGCCTTTGCCGCGGCATAGGCGGGATTGCCGTAATGGGCGAGCGCGTTGACGGTCGACGTCATCACCACGGCGCCGCCGCCATTGGCGATCATCGCCTTCAGCATCGGGTCGATCAGGTTGAAGCTGCCGGTCAGGTTGATGTCGATTTCCTGGTTCCAGGACTGCCGGTTGACGCCGGCCATCGTCTCGGCTCGGCTGAAGCCGGCATTGCTCACGAGCACGTCCGGCGCGCCCTGTTCCTCGACGATCGCGGCGACCGCCCGTTCCGTCGCATCGGGGTCGGTCAGTTCGAAGACCGATTTCGCCACGCCATCGAGCGCGCCCAGAAGCGCGGCGTCGCGATCGCAGGCGGTCACGCGCGCGCCCGCAGCCAGAAATGCCGACACGATCGAGCGGCCGATACCGCCGCCCGCGCCGCTGATCACGATATGCTTGCCGTCAAGACCGAACATCATTTTCCCTCCGTCCGCGGCAAGGCTCCGCCGGAACGGCGGACAAAGCAACCGGAGAGACGCATCAATATGCTGCTTTCCAGTCGAAAAGGCAGGCGTTTTGCTCTAGCCTCGCCGCCGCGCCGCAAAGGTGGCCCGCCGTCCTCCCGGCGGACGTTCAGAAAAAATCCAAGGGATCCTCCATGAGCAAGCTGAAGACCGTCTACGGCGCCTCGCACGTGCCGCTCTCCCCGGCCGTCCGCGCCGGCGATTTCGTCTATGTCTCGGGCCAGGTGCCGACGGATTCGACCGGCACTGTCGTCGCTGGCGGCATCGAGGCGCAGACCCGACAGACGCTCGAGAACGTCAAGGCGGCGCTGGCGCTCGCCGGCTGCACGATGGACCAGGTGGTGAAGACCTTCGTGATCCTGGAGGACGCGCGCGATTTCGGTGGCTTCAACAAGACCTACGCGACCTACTTCCAGAAGGATCCGCCGGCGCGCACGACGGTCGAGGCCCGCCTGATGATCGACATCAAGGTCGAGATCGAGGCGATCGCCTACGCTCCGCAGGGCTAGCGGGACCCGGACCCGGAGACGCCGGGTCAATCCGTCTTCCTTCGACCGCCGGGCCGGCGTCCCGCCGGCGCCGGTGGTCCTCCATCCAGGACCCTTCGCGTCATGCGCATTTTTGCCGCCTCGCTGGCAACCGAGACCAACACCTTCGCGCCCGTCCCGACGGACCGCGCGAGCTTCGAGATGGCGTTCTATGCGGGGCCGGGCCAGCATCCCGAGACGCCGACGCTCTGCTCGTCGCCGATCGTCGCGCTCAGGAAGCGCGCCGAGGCGGACGGCATCGACCTCGTCGAAGGCACCGCGACCTGGGCGGAGCCGGGCGGCCTGCTGCAGCGGGCGACCTATGAGGGGCTGCGCGACGAGATCCTCGGCCAGCTCCGCGCCGCGCTGCCGGTCGACGGAGTCGTGCTCGGCCTGCATGGCGCCATGGTGGCGCAGGGCTATGACGATCCGGAGGGCGACCTGCTCGCGCGCATCCGCGCCATGGTCGGACCCGACGTGCTGATCGCCGCCGAGCTCGATCCGCATAGCCACCTGACGCCGAAGCGGGTGGAAAATTCCAACATCCTCGCCGCCTTCCTCGAATTCCCGCACACGGATTTCTACGAGCGCGGCGAGCATGTCGTCGATCTCGCCATCCGCGCGTTGCGCGGCGAGATCAAGCCTGTCATCTCGACCTTCGACTGCCGCATGATCGACGTCTTCCCGACCAGCCGCGAGCCGATGCGTTCCTTCGTCGACCGGATGAAGGCGATGCACGGCAAGGACGGCATCCTGTCGGTGTCGCTGATCCATGGCTTCATGGCCGGCGATGTGCCGGAGATGGGCACGCGCATGCTGGTCGTGACCGATGACCGCAAGGCCGAGGGCGACGCGCTGGCCGAGAAACTCGGCATGGAGATCTTCTCGCTGCGCGGCAAGACGATGATGCCGCAGTTCAGCATCGACGGCGGCCTCGACCACGCGCTCGGCCTGATCGCCGGCAAGCCGGGCAAACCCGTCGTCATTGCCGATACCTGGGATAATCCCGGCGGCGGGGTCGCGGGCGACGGCACGCTGATCCTGCGCCGGATGATCGAGCGCGGCATCGACAATGTCGCGGTCGCGACGATCTGGGATCCGATCGCCGTCACCTTCTGCCTGGCGGCGGGCGAGGGGGCCGAGATCCAGCTCCGCTTCGGCGGCAAGGCCGGCCCGGACGGCGGCGCGCCGATCGACGCCATGGTCGAGGTGGTTCGCGCCGTGCCGGAAAGCTGGCAGAGCTTCGGCAAGAGCCGCGTCACGCTCGGCCCGGCGGCGCTGGTGCGGATCGTTGGGACCAAGACCGAGATCATCCTGAACACCAACCGCACCCAGACCTTCGAGCCCGACGTCTACTCCAATCTCGGCCTCGATCCGATGTCGAAGGACATCCTGCTGGTGAAGTCGACCAACCATTTCCACGCCGGCTTCCTGCCGATCGCGGCGGAGATCGTCTATATCGACGCCGGCGCGCCCTATCCCTCCAATCCGCGCGTCACCGCCTATCGCAAGCTCAGCCGGCCGATCTGGCCGCGGGTCGAGAACCCGCACGGCTGATCAAGACTCCGGCCGGCCGGCGCATTCCGCTTGTGCCGGCCGGCCGAACGCGCGATGAATCGGGGATCGATGTGTCGCCAGCCGGCCTCATGTCGCCCCGCCTCCCGTTTTCCACGCCGTCGGCCGGCAATGACCCTCACATCCCCGCAGAAATCGACCTGGATCGCCCTGCTCGTCGCGGTCGCGTTCTTCATGGAGAACCTCGACGGCACGGTGATCGCCACCTCGCTGCCGCAGATGGCGGCGTCGTTCGGCGTGGAGGCGGTCGACCTCAACATCGGCATGTCCGTCTACATGCTGACGCTGGCGATCTTCATTCCGGCGAGCGGCTGGATGGCGGACCGCTTCGGCGCGCGGACGGTCTTTGCCTGGGCCGTGGCCATCTTCACCCTCGCATCGGTGTTCTGCGCGCTCAGCGACAGCGTGCTGACCTTTGTGCTCGCGCGCGTCCTGCAGGGCGCCGGCGGCGCCATGATGGTGCCCGTCGGCCGGCTGGTCGTGCTGCGCAATGCCTCGAAGAGCGAGCTGATGCGGGCGATCGCCGTGCTGACCTGGCCGGCGCTGTCGGCGCCGATCCTGGGCCCGCCGCTCGGCGGCTTCATCACCACCTATGCCTCCTGGCACTGGATCTTCATCCTCAACGTGCCGATCGGCATCATCACCTTTGCGCTCGCCTTCTGGCTGATCCCGAACGAGCGGATCGCCGAGCGGCAGGGGTTCGACTGGACGGGCTTCATCCTGACCAGCATCGCCTGCGCCGGATTGATGTACGGCCTCGATCTCGTCGGCCAGAGCCATGTCGACTGGGTGATCGGCGCCGGCATCCTGGCGGCGAGCGCGCTGTTCTTCTGGATCGCGCTCCGCCATTCCGGCCGCCATCCGCATCCGCTGCCGGACCTCTACGGCCTCGCCATCCAGACCTTCGCGGTGACCATGAAGGGCGGCTCGCTGTTCCGCACGGCGGTGAGCGCGGTGCCGTTCCTGCTGCCGCTGATGTTCCAGCTCGGCTTCGGCCTCGACCCGTTCCAGGCCGGCCTCTACGTGCTGGCGCTCTTCGCCGGCAATCTCGCGATGAAGCCGTTCACCAGCCTTGTGCTCAGGACCTTCGGCTTCCGCACGACGCTGATCGGCAACGGGCTATTCTTCGTCGCGACCCTGCTCGGATGCGCCCTGCTCGCGCCGGCGACGCCCTGGCCGGTCATCATGATCGTGCTGTTCCTGAGCGGCGCGGCCCGCTCGATGCAGTTCACGGCCATCAACACGCTCGCCTTCGTCGACATGCCGCAGCCGCGCATGGCCGGCGCCAACACGCTGTTCAGCCTGGTGCAGCAGATCACCTTCGGTCTCGGTATCGCGCTCGGCGCGATCGCGCTGCGCCTCGCCGACATCTGGCTGACGCCGGATGTCGAGGGCCTGACGCTCGCCGATTTTCACGTCGCTTTCCTGATCGTCGGCGTCGTCGGCCTGATCGGCCTCTACGACAGCTTCGCGCTGCCGCGCGACGCCGGCACCGCGGTCAGCCAGCATCGCCCGCGTGGTACTGCCCCCGCCCAGGCGGAGCCGTGACCACCCCACGATCCGATCCATAGTGGAGACCCTGCCATGACGAAAATGACCCGCGATCCCTCGCTCACCCACGCGCAGAAGCTCGACCGGCTGGGCGAGGTGGCCGTCCGCGTCGGTCTTGGCCTTCAGGAAGGGCAGGAACTGGTGATGACCGCCTCGCTCGACGCGCTGCCGCTGGTGCGACGCATCACCGAGCATGCCTACAAGGCCGGCGCCTCGCTGGTGACGACGCTGTTCTCCGACGAGGAGGCGACGCTGATGCGTTTCCGCCATGGTCGCGACGGCTCCTTCGACGTCGCCTCCGGCTGGCTCTATGACGGCATGGCTTCCGCCTTCCGCAACGGCGCGGCGCGGCTTGCCATCGCCGGCGAGAACCCCTCGCTGCTCGCCGGCCAGGATCCCGACAAGGTGTCGCGCGCCAACCGGGCCCGCTCGAAGGCCTATATGCCGGCGCTCGAGCTGATCGCCGGCTTCGACATCAACTGGACGATCGCATCCTATGCCTCGCCGGCCTGGGCGCGGGCCGTCTTCCCCAACGAGCCGGAGGAATTCGCGGTCGCGAAGCTCTGGGATGCGATCTTCGCGGCCTCGCGCGTCGATCTCGTCGATCCGGTCGCGGCCTGGGCGGAGCACAACAAGGCGCTGCACGCCCGCACCACCCTCCTGAACGACAAGCGCTATGCGGCGTTGCGCTTCGTCGGGCCGGGTACCGACCTGACCGTCGGCCTCGCCGATGATCATGCCTGGGAAGGGGGCGCTTCGACCGCCAAGAACGGCATCGTCTGCAACCCGAACATCCCGTCCGAGGAGGTGTTCACGACCCCGCACAAGGACCGCGTCTCCGGACATGTGACGAGCACCAAGCCGCTCTCCTACCAGGGCACGCTGATCGAGGATATCGCGGTGCGCTTCGAGGACGGCCGCATCGTCGAGTCGACGGCGCGGATGGGCGCGGACGTTCTGGCCAAGGTGCTCGACACGGACGAGGGCGCGCGGCGGCTCGGCGAGGTGGCGCTGGTGCCGCATTCCTCGCCGATCTCGGCGAGCGGCCTGCTCTTTTACAACACGCTCTTTGACGAGAATGCCGCCTGCCACATCGCGCTCGGTCAGGCCTATGCCAAGTGCATCCGCGGCGGCGACACGATCAGCCCCGAGCAACTCGCGGCCAAGGGCGCGAACAAGAGCCTGATCCACATCGACTGGATGATCGGCTCGCGCCACATCGACATCGACGGCATCGCGTCGGACGGCCGCGCCGAGCCGATCATGCGCCAGGGCGAGTGGGCCTGACCGGCCGGCATCCATGTGACGAACGGCCGGGGAACCCGGCCGTTCTCCGCTATTTGGCGGCGTTCGGGGTCGCGAAGAAATCGCGCCAGCCCGCGGCGGCGATGCCCGCGAGGCGGGCGTCGAGCGCCGCCTCGTCCGGCAAGCGCCACAGCGCCGCAGGCCTGCGGCCTCAATCCAGCCAGAATTGAGGCTCTTCAACCTTGCATCGATGCAAGGAGAGGCGCCGCCTTTCGACGCGATTGTCGGGCCGGCGCCGCGACGTCATGATGAGCGACAGCGTTACGATGTTGCCGCGCGGCAGTTCGAGCCGCGCGGGAGAACGGCGTGAAGCCATGGTGGGGGAAGAGCGCGAGCCGGCACCGATGGCCGACGGGGCGGCGATCGGGCGCTACGACCGGCTCCGCGCCCGGCTGGCGCCCTGGCGTCCGGCCCTCACGGCGCTGGTCGGCGTCGCCGTCGTCATCCTCGTCTGGCTCGCGATCTCGCGCCTGATCGCCGAGGTCAATTATGACGACGTCCTCGACACGCTGCATGCGACGCCGCTGGCCTCGATCCTGGCCGCGCTGGCCCTGACCGCGCTCAGCTTCCTGGCGCTCAGCCTCTACGACCTCTCGGCGTTGCGCTATCTCGGCAAGGTGGTTCCCTATCCGATTGTCGCGCTCACCGCCTTCTGCGCCTATGCGGTCGGCAACACGGCCGGCTTCGGGCCGCTGACCGGCGGCGCGATCCGCTATCGCTTCTATTCCCGGCTCGGCTTCGAGCCGGGCGATGTCGCGAAGGTGGTCGCCTATGTGACGGTCGCCTTCGGCCTCGGCCTCGCCGGCGTGACGGCGCTCGGCCTGACCTTCGCGGCCACGGATCTCGCCGCGCCGCTGGCGCTGCCGCCGATGCTCCTGCGGGGGCTCGGTGTCGCCGTGCTGGCAGCGCTCGGCCTTCTGTTGATCCTCTCCGCCCGGGGCGACGGCCGCGTCGGATGGGGCCGGCTGTCGATCGCGCTGCCACGGCCGGGCATCATGCTGGCCCAGTTCGGCGCCACCATTGTCGACGTCTCCACGGCGGCGGCGGTGCTCTGGGTGCTGCTGCCGCAATCGGACATCGGGCTGCCGGCCTTCGTCGCCGTCTATGCCGTCGCGATCGGCCTCGGCGTCGCCAGCCACGTGCCCGCCGGCCTCGGCGTGTTCGAGGCGGTGATCATCGCTGTCGTCGGCCGGACGGCGTCGGTCGACGCGGTGCTGTCGGCGCTGATCTTCTACCGCGTGATCTATTACGGCGTGCCGCTCCTCGCGGCCTCGGGGCTGGTGACCGGGCTCGAAATCCGGCGCGCCGCCTCGGGCGCCCAGGCGTCGCGCGTCTTGCGCGCCGGAGCGCAATTGTCGCCGCGCGTGCTGGCCACGCTCACCTTCGCGCTCGGTGCGGTGCTGGTCTTCTCCGGCGTGACGCCGGCCGCCGACCAGCGGCTCGACATGCTCTCCGGGCTGCTTCCGCTGCCGATCCTCGAAGGCGCGCATTTCCTCGAGAGCGTGCTCGGCCTCGGCCTGATCGTGGTGGCGCGCGGTCTGGCGCACCGGCTCGACGGCGCCTGGTGGGCGGCGGTGATCGCGGCGGGGGCGGCGGTGCTCCTGTCGCTCCTGAAGGCGATCGCGATCAGCGAATCCATTGCGCTGGCGCTGCTCTTCATCGCGCTGCTGGCGACGCGGCGCGAATTCAACCGGCCGGCCTCGCTGCTGCATCAGCGGCTGACGCCGGGCTGGTTCCTCGCCATCGCGACGGTGATCGTCACAGCCGTCGCGGTCATGCTCTTCGTCTATGCCGATATCGACTATTCGAACGAGCTCTGGTGGCAGTTCGAATTCTCGGAAGAAGCGCCGCGCAGCCTGCGCGCGCTACTCGGCGTCGCCATCGCCGCCGGATCCATCGCCACCTGGTCGCTGCTGCGCCCCTCCAAGGGCAAGACCGGCCGCCCCGATCCGTTGGAGGTCGCGGAGGCGGTGCGGATCGTCGACGGGCAGGCGAATCCCGACGCCAATCTCGTGCGGATGGGCGACAAGACGCTGCTCTTCTCCGAGGATCGCCGCGCCTTCATCATGTTCGGCCGCCAGGCCCATTCCTGGGTGGCGCTGTTCGATCCGATCGGGCCGCGCGATGCCTGGCCGGGGCTGGTCTGGCAATTCGTCGAGATGGCGCGGGCGGCCGGCGGCCGGGCCGTGTTCTACCAGGTCATGCCGGAGAACCTCGCGCTCTACGCCGATGCCGGCCTCCGTGCCTTCAAGCTCGGCGAGGCGGCCCGGGTCGATCTCGCGGCCTTCGATCTCAGGGGCGCCAAGCGGGCGAGCCTGCGCCACGCCTATAACCGCAGCCTTCGCGAAGGGCTGAGCTTTGCCTATCTGGAGCCGGACCAGGTCGCCGAGGCCGTCGATGCACTCGAGGCGATCTCGCACGGCTGGCTGGCCGAGCACCGTGCCCGCGAGAAGCGCTTTTCGCTCGGCGCCTTCGACCGCGCCTATGTGATGTCCCAGCGCGCCGCGATCATCCGCAGCGCCGGGCGGATCGTCGCCTTCGCGACGGTGATGACCACGGGCCGGAAGGAAGCCGTCACCGTCGACCTGATGCGGTTCGAGCCGGGCGTCTCGGCCGGCGCCATGGAGTTCCTCTTCGTCAGCCTGATGCTGCATCTGCGCGACCAGGGCTATCGCTGGTTCGATCTCGGCATGGCGCCGCTCGCCGGCCTGTCGGAGAGCCCGGCCGCGCCGATCTGGCACCGCATGGGCCGCGCCGTGTTCGAGCATGGCGAGCGCTTTTACAATTTCCACGGGCTTCGGGCCTTCAAGGCGAAATTCCAGCCCGAATGGCACCCGCGCTACATGGCCGTATCGGGCCGCATGTCGCCGGCCCTGGCGCTGGCCGACGTCACCGTCCTGATCAGTGGCGGCCTCAAGGGAGTGGTCGGAAAATGATCCGCAGATGCATCCTCGCCGCGTTCCTCGCCGGCATGGCTCTCCCAGCGCTGGCGGCGGACGAATCCGCGCCCGCCTTCAAGCCCAGCCTGCTCGGCAGGCCGGAGATCCTGCTGCCGACGGACGAGGTCAGCGGCGCCATCTTCCTGTTCTCCGACAAGGGCGGCTGGACGGGCGCCGACCAGGCGACGGCCGAGACGCTGCGGAAGGCGGGCGCCATCGTCGTCGGCATCGACACGGCGAAATATCTGGCCGGCCTCGAGGTCGACAAGGCGGACGAGTGCGTCTACCTCGTCGCCGACATCGAGGATCTGAGCCATCAGATCCAGCGTTCGCTTGGCACCGGCATGTATCATTCGCCCGTTGTCGCCGGCATCGGCGCCGCCGGCACGCTGGGCCTGGCCATCGCCGCGCAGACGCCCGACGCGACGATCGGCCGGACGGTTGCCGTCGATCCGGGCAGGGTGCTGCCGCTCGCGAAGCCGCTCTGCACCGACGCGCCGCGCGTCGCCGTGTCCGGCGGCACCGTCTACGGGCTGGCGCAGGGCGACCTTACCAATCCGGTCGATGTGCTCTACACCGCCGCTGCCCCGGCCGATGGCAGGGCGCATGTCGAGGACCTGCAGAAGCAGGGTTTCAAGATCAAGGACCGTGCCGCGGAGAGCGATGCCCGTGCCGCGCTGGAGGCCCGGCTCCTGCACGTGCTGGTGCCGAGATCCGCCAGCGACGATCCGCTGGCCGACCTGCAGCTGATCGAGCTGCCCGTGACCCCGAAATACGACACGATGGCGATCGTCTATTCCGGCGATGGCGGCTGGCGCGACCTCGACAAGTCGGTCGCCGAGGCGCTGCAGAAGGAGGGCGTGCCGACGGTGGGGCTGGATTCGCTGCGCTATTTCTGGTCGGAGAAGACGCCGGAGCAGACCTCGGCCGATCTGGCCCGCATTATCGAGGCCTATATCGAGCGCTGGAATGTCGAGCATGTCATCCTGATCGGCTACTCCTTCGGCGCCGACGTGCTGCCCGATGCCTTTAACCGCCTGCCGGCCGCGGTGAAGGATAGCGTGGCCGAGATCTCGCTGCTCGGGTTCTCCGACGAGGTCGACTACGAGGTCTCGGTCGGTGAGTTCCTCGGCACCGGTTCGAGCGCGGGCGAGACGCTGTCGGACCTGAAGAAGATCAAGCCTGGCCTGGTCCAGTGCGTCTATGGCGAGGACGAGGACGAATCCGCCTGCCCGAAGCTGGAGGGCACCGGGGTCGAGATGATCAAGACCACCGGCGGCCATCACTTCGACGGCGACTACGACGCGCTCGCGGCCAAGATCCTCGATGGCTTCAGGCGCCGCGCCGCCGGATAGGGCATCCGCAGGCGGCGCGGAACTCTGCCGTCAGGTCCGGTATCCGCCTGCCGCCGGATGCGTGGCGCCCTTGAGGAGCGCAACCTGAAGAGCCATCCGCTCGCCCGGCCCGTGCACCGCCGCGAAGAGCAGGCCGGCGATGAAGGCGAAGTGGTCGACGAAGAAACCGAACTCGGCCGTGTTGCCACTCCAGTGCGACGGGCCGTGGAAGGCGAAGGCGAGAAACAGGATGTAGGCGGCCGCGATGAGCGCCGCCTCGCTGAAGAAGGCGCCGGTCAGCAGCGCCGCGGCGAGCGCCAGTTCGAAGAAGGCGGCGACCCAGGCGAGGAAGAGCGGGAAGGGGAAGCCGGCCGATGCGATGTAGTCGGCCGTCGCCCCCATGTCGGCGAACTTGAAGGTGGCGGCCATGATGAAGACGCCGGCGAAGATCAGCCTGGCGACGAGAATGGCGGCGGTTCTGGCCATGACGGAACCCTCCTGAGAGATCGTGTTCCTGTCACGACGAGCGGGCGATGTCCGTTTCGACATCCCGCTCCGAAGCTTCCCGAACCTACCAGCCCGATCCGCCGCCGCCGCCACCGCCGCCACCCGACGAGCCGCCGCCCGAGGAGCCGCTGCTGGAGCTTGAGCCGCCGCGCGAACCCGGCGCGGTGGAGGCCGAGGCGACCGTCTGCGAAAGGCCCGAGCCGAGGCGGTTGACGAGATCGGTCGGGCTGCGGCTGCCATTGCCGCTCGCCAGATACCAGCTCGACACGGCCGCCGTCGCCCCGGCCGCCGCCAGCACGCCGGCGAATTTCTTGGCCCAGGCGTTCTCGACGTCGAGCGCCACGGCATAGGGCAGGTAGCGCTCGAACAGCTCCGGAGTCTTCTCCGGCGGATGCAGCATGTCGAGTCGGTGTTCCTCGGCGATGCCGAGATACTGCCGGAAACCGGCGACGGCGTCGCGGAGCTTCTGGCCCTCGGGCGTCGGCGCGCGCATCCAGGAGAAGGCGGAGGCGAGCACCGGCAGCAGCGCGAAGGGCAGCACCAGCACGGCGAGATCGAGCGGACCGCGGACCGCGCTGAGGAACACGCCGAGGCCCGCGCCGCCGAAGGCGAGCGCGAATACGCCGGTGAACAGCAGCACGAAGATCCGCTTGTACCAGGGACTGCCACGCAGGGATCTCAGGGTGAGCCCGACGACGATGGAGGGGATTGACAGGAAGATCAGGCTGAACGCCGCGACGAGCCCGTTCTCGCCCATCGCGATGACCAGGCCGGTGGCCGCCAGGATGTAGGCGCCGAGCGTGATCAGCACGCCGCCGGTGAGCCAGCCGCTGTTCATGTTGAAGACGGTGCCCGAATAGGCCTTGGCGAGCCCGCGCGCGAGCGTCGACTTGGCGCGCGAAATCGCCGCGTGATTGGACTGGACCAGGCGCACCTCGGAGCCCGAACGGAACAGGGCGTCGGCGGCGGCGCGCTCGGCCGGCGGAACGGAATGGCCGCCGGGCGTGCGCGCGAGGGCAAGCGACTTGCCGCTATCGGCGATCCTGAGCTGTCCCTTGACGCCGAGGTCGAGGATCGCGGCCGTGAAGGCGCGGTCGTCGAAACCCATCTCCGAGACGTAGCGGGCGGCGGCGGCCGAAAGCCCATCGGGCGGCGTGAACAGCGGGATGACCGGACCGGGCTCGGGATCGCGGCCGGCCTTGCGCCAGGCCTGAAACAGGTAGAGCAGGCCGCCCGCGGCGCCGAACAGCGCGAAGACCGCGCCGATATTGTCGCGGATCCACCAGCCGGCCCGCTGGCCCGTGCTGGGCGCGTCGACCACGCCCTTCGGCCATGCGGCGGCGACGGTCAGGCCGGCATGGGCGGGCAGCGGCGCCGTCGTGCGGAAGACGATCCGGCCCGGCTCCTTCGAGATGACGCGGGCATCCTGGCCGCGTTCGCCCTGGCGGCCGGTGTAGATCGCCGTCTGTCCGAGCGGCACGGCCTCGGGCAGGGTGATGCGGGCCTCGGCGATGTCGATCGGGAAGGTCCAGCCGGTGCCGGTCGCGTTCCAGTAGAGCTCGTCGAAATCGTCGAAATAGCCGATCTGGCGCGTCGTCCGGTAGCGGATGACGTAGTCGTGCGGGCCGGGCTCCAGCAGCGTTTCGCCCGAGCCGATGCGGACGCGCTTGCCGTTCGAGAGCCGCTCGATCGCGAAGGGCTCGTCCCGGCCGTCCCGCGTCACCGATTCGACGTCGAAGCCGACGACGACCGAGGCGCCGCGCTCGTCGCGATAGGTGGTCGGAAAGTCCCGCAGGATGCCGCGCCGGATCTCGTTGCCCTCGGCCTGGACGCGAATCGTCTCGGTGACGAGGAGGTCGCCATTCGTCTGCACCGCGACGTCGGAGACGAAACGGAGGATGCGCTCCTCGGCCTTCGCCGCCGCGATCGGCGCCAGCGCCAGGAGCAGGCCGGCCAGAAGCGCTTGGATCAGGCGCGCGCGCATCGTTGGCCTCAGAACGAGACCTTGGGCGGGATCTGCGCGGCGGCGCGGTCCTCGATCTCGTAGAACGCTTCGGGGCGGAAGCCGAACATGTTGGCGACGAGCACGCTCGGGAAGGTCTGGATCGCGGTGTTCAGGTCGCGCACGGTGCCATTGTAGTAGCGGCGCGCCATCTGCATCTCGTCCTCGATGGTGGCAAGCTGGGCCTGCAGCTCGCGAAAGTTCGCGTCGGCCTTCAGCTCCGGATAGGCCTCGGAGATGGCGATCAGCCGGCCGAGGGCGCCGGAAAGCGCCTGGTCCGCCGCCGCCTGGCTCTTGACGTCGCCGGCGTTCATGCTGGCGGCGCGCTTGGCGGCGACGTCCTCGAAGATCGCCTTCTCGTGCGCCGCGTAGCCCTTCACGGTCTCGACGAGATTGGGAATCAGGTCGGCGCGCCGCTTCAGCTGCACATCGATGCCGCTCCAGCCCTCATGCGCGAGGTTCCGCTTGGCGACGAGGTTGTTGTAGAGGCTGACCGCATAGAGCGCGGCGGCCACGATCACGGCGAGGACAATCCAAGTCGTCATTTCATCTTCCTGTCAGGTGCGCCGTCGATGAAGCCGGAGCGGAATCGGGTCCGCCGGCAGACCTTGCCTTGTCCCGGTGCGCTTGACAAATCGCCGATTCCCTTTGTGCGCCGCGTTTCAGTTGGTGGCCATCCGCGCGCCGCCGAACTTGTCGAACAGGCGCGACCGCTCATAGGTCTCGCGCGCGATCTGCTGGATGTTGGCGTTGCGCCGCACCGCTTCCCGCCCCGCGGCGATCACCAGTTCGACCTGCGCTTCGGTGAGCCTCAGCCGGGTGGGAACGGCATTGAGGGCCTCGTACAATTTCGGGTCGGCATCGCGGAACGTCAGATGCTCGGTCGTGACGTGCACGTCGCGGCAGTTCCAGCCGGCCAGCGTGCCGCGATGCCGCAGAACCTGGGCCCGCGAAAGCCCGCAGCGATAGGTGATCAGCTCCTGCTGCCATTGATGGAGCGCGAGGTCGACCGCGTCGAAGCCGTTGCGCGTCGAGGAGGAGATCGCCGTGTCGGCGACGGAGCTCAGGATCTTGCCGATATGCGGATTGGGCTTCGAGGCGCCCCAGTCATACTGGCGCTCGACGCCGGCATTGGTGACGATGAAGAGGAAATTGCGGATGCGGACCGCTTCCTGGAGCGAAAGCGGCGCATAGGGTGTCGCTGCCCGTGCCCGTTCCAGCGTCAGGCCCGAGATGCCGAGATTGTCAGTCAGGCCGCCGTCGAGCAGGCGGACATATTTGAGCTTGTCGTTGAGCTGGTAGGAATCGAGCGCCCGCGCATAGGCCTGCAGCCGGACGGAAGGGTCGCGCGCGCCGAGGGCCTTTTCGAGCCAGTCTGGCCGGCGATAGTCGCAATCGCCCTTGTCGGGCGTGAGCAGGATGACCGGCGAGAAGGCGACCGGAAACGAAGCCGAGGCGGCGACCGCGTCGGCGATCTTCACCTTGTCGAGGTCGCTGCAGAGCGCGGACATCGTGTCCTGGGTGAAGACGAACGGCGTGTTGTTGTAGATGTCGGAGGCCGTGATCCAGACGATGGGGCGATCGGGCTTTTCGAAGGCGGCATAGGTGGCGCCGTCGAAGACGTTCTCATCGAGCCAGCGGCCGAAGCTGGTCCTATCGTTGGCGCCGCCGCCGATCGTCGTGCGGACCAGATTGCCCGGCGAGAGCGAGGTCCGCATCGTCGCTTCCGCGTTCTGGGCGAGGAAGCGGTCGCGGAAATCGACATAGCCGTCCTTGCCCTTGTAACCGAGATAGGCGGCCATCACCGCGCCGCCCGACGTGCCGGCGACGGAGCGGACATCGTCGACGAGGCTGCGCTGATGGGGATGCTCGTCGATGATCAGCGTATCGAGTTCGGTCAACGCGCCATAGGCGAACGCAGCCGCCCGGGTGCCGCCGCCCGAGAAGGCAAGCGCGACGACGGTGGTGCCGTCGTCGCCGGGTTCGGGCAATGACGCCGGCGACGCCCCGCCGCTCCAGTGGCCGGTCTGGTTGATCGGGGTGGTGTCGGTCAATGTGCAGCCGGCCGCCAGCGCGGCCGTCGCGAGCGCGAGAAGTCTCAGCGCGGTCTTGAAGGCATCTCGCAAGTGTCCGTCCCATCCAGCCGTGATCCCCGGACAGACCATAGGAACCGCGACTCGATTGACAAGGGCTTAATGGGTCTGGATGGCGTCGCGAGGACGCTATCGCATCGCGGCAGGGTAGCAACGAAAAGGGAGGGCGCTTGCGCGCCCTCCCGGGGTGACTTCGTCCGCGTGGCGGGTCAGTTCGTCTTCGGCAGCGCGTAGGCGACGATGTAGTCGCCGCGATCGGGCGACTGACGGGCGCCGCCGGCCGAGATCACCACGAACTGCCGGCCGCTCTCCGGCGACACATAGGTCATCGGCGTCGCCTGGGCGCCGACCGGAAGGCGAGCCTTCCAGAGTTCCTCGCCCGTCCGGCTGTCGAGCGCGCGCAGATAGTAGTCCTGCGTGCCGGCATAGAAGACGAGGCCGCCCGCGGTCGTCGTCGGGCCGCCGAGCGACGGCATGCCGACGGGAAGCGGCAGGCCGGACTTCAGGCCGAGCGGACCGGTATCCTGCAGCGTGCCGGCCGGAACCTGCCAGGCGATCTGGCGCGTGTTCAGGTCGATGCCGGTGATGGTGCCGTAGGGCGGCTGGTGGCAGGGTATGCCGAGGATCGACATGAAGCCGTTCTTGAGCGCGCCATAAGGCGTGCCCTTCTGCGTGCCAAGACCGTCATGCGCGGCCGACGGCCCGTAATTGTCGGCGACCTCGCGTGGCAGCAGCTCGACGAACTGCGGCATGCGGATGTCGTTGACGACGAGCATGCCGTTGGTCTCGTCGATCGAGGCGCTGCCCCAGTTCATGCCGCCATAGTAGCCCGGGAAGATCAGCGAGCGCGTCGTGCCGGGCGGGGTGAACTCGCCTTCGTAGCGCATCTTCTTGAAGGCGATGCGGCAGAAGAGCTGGTCGATCGGCGTGGCGCCCCACATCCGGGCCTCGGTGAAGGGCTCGGTGCCGATCGAGGGCATGCCGACCGAATAGGGCTGGGTCGGGGCGAGGAAGTCCTCCTTGACGCCGCCGGTCTGCGGTACCGGCTTTTCCTGCACTTCGGCGATCGGCTTGCCGTCGCGGCGGTCGAGCATGAAGATCTGGCCGCGCTTGGTGACCTGGATCAGCGCCGGCGTCGTGCCGCCCTTGCCGTCCGGAACGTCGTAGAGCGCCGGCTGCGAGGGCACGTCGTAGTCCCAGAGATCGTGGTGCACGGTCTGGAACTTCCAGCGCTCGCGGCCCGTCTCGATGTCGAGCGCCACGACCGAGGCCGAATATTCCTCGGCCTCCTTCGAGCGATGCGCGCCGAAGAAGTCCGGCGTGGCGTTGCCGGTCGGCAGGTAGACGAGGCCGAGGGCCTCGTCATAGCTCGGCGTCGACCACACGTTGGGCGTGCCGCGCGTATAGCTCTCGCCCTCGGGCGGCAGCTTGGTGATGTTGGGATTGCCGAGATCCCAGGCCCAGACGAGCTCGCCGGTGCGGGCGTCGAAGGCGCGCACGGCGCCCGAGGGCTCGCCGGTCTCGACATTGTCCCAGACCCAGCCGCCGACCAGGATCAGGTCGCGCATGACGGTGGGCGCCGAGGTCTGGAAGTAGAAGCCGGCCTTGACCTCGCCCATGCCGTTCTTGAGGTCGACCGTGCCGTTGTTGCCAAAGCCCGTGCAGGGCTCGCCGGTCTTGGCATCGATCTGGATCAGGCGGGCGTCGATCGTCGTCATGACAATGCGCGGACCGCAATTGTCGGCGACCGGCGTCGGGGCGGGCGCGGCCGGTGCCTCGGTCGCGGGCGTTTCGGCGCCGGCGGCTTCGGTTCCGTCCGGCGTCGTGCCGGGCTCCGGTGCTGCGGGCGTTGCCTCGGCGGCCGGTACGACTTCAGGCGCGTAGTAGCTAACGCCGCGGCAGCGCTGCCAGAGCGGCGACTTGGCCTCTGGGTCGAACTTCCAGCGGACGGCGCCCGTCTCGGCGTTCAGCGCATGCACGATGTTGTGCGGCGAGCAGGTATAGACCGTGTCGCCGACCTGGAGCGGCGTGTTCTGGTCCTCGGCCCCGGAGACGGCCGGATCGCCGGTCTGGAAGGTCCAGGCGACTTCCAGATCCTTGACGTTGTCGCGGTTGATCTGGTCGATCGGCGCGTAGCGCGTGCCGTGCGGCGTGCGGCCATAGTGGCGCCAGTCCGTCGCGCCCTCGGCCGCGGCCGGAACGGTGGGGGTCGATGAGGCGGTCGCGACCTCGTTGCGGATCACGCCATGCGGCTGGAAGGCGTAGTAGATGCCTGCGCCGAGCGCGATGAAGAGGATCAGCGCCAGCAGGATGGCCGGCGTCGACGAGCGGCGCACGCCGTCGCGCGCCGGGAAGGCCGGCACGAGGATCAGGGCGATGATGGCGAGCACGGCCGGCGCGACGAGGCGCGGCACCAGCGGCCAGAAATCGAGGCCGACTTCCCAGACCGCCCAGGCGATCGTCGCGAGCAGGATCAGCACATAGAGCCAGACGCCGACGCTGCGGCGCAGGATGTAGAGGAGGCCGACGATGACGAGGCCGATGCCGGCCGTCGCGTAATACCAGGAGCCGCCGAGCAGGATCAGCTCAACGCCCTTCACAGCGAACAGCACGCCAATGAGCGCGACGACGATTCCAAACAGGACGAGCAACCAGCCGCCTATGCCCAGCGGAGTTCTCGGATTGGCCATTTCACCACCTCGGTATGAGGCACCGGAGAGTGGGGGAGGCCGGTGCCGGTCTGCGATGGAGCCCCTCGGGGCCGATCACGCTTCGCGCCTGGCGGCGCGGCGACTCAACGGGAGTCTCGCGGCAGTCTAGGCCGCGCGGCATGGCGGTACAACCGACCGGGCGGCGTCCGGTTGCGTCGCGGGGGCCGAGGATGGAGGACGCTCAGGCGGCGCGCTGGATGGCGCGGTTGCCCAGTTGCGCGGCGAGACGGAAGCCGTCGGCCCACCGTCCATGCCCGCTTTCCGTGTTGACGTGGCCGGCCTGGCCGAGGTCGACCAGTTCCGAGCCCCAGCGCGTCGCGAACAGCCGGCCGCGCGCGACCGAGACATAGGGGTCGTTGCGGCTGAGCGCGAGCGTGGTCGGGAAGGGCAGGCGTGCCAACGGCACCGGGCCGAAGCCGGCGATCGGGTGGTCCGCCGGAAGGCTCTCGATATCGGCGGGCGCGACCAGCAGGGCGCCGGCGATCGGGGCGCGTGGATAGCGGCGCGCATAATGCGCGACGAGGATAACGCCGAGGCTGTGGGCGATCAGCGTCGACTGGCGGGTGCGGCGGATGGCGGCGTCGAGGCGCGCGAGCCAGGGTTCAAGGTCGGGCTGGTGCCAGTCATCCTGCTCGACGACGCGCGCATCGGCGTCGACGTCGAGCCAGCGGCGCTGCCAGTGGCCGGCGCCGGAGCCTTGCCAGCCGGGAATGATCAATCGGGACATGGTCGCTGCTCGGTCGCGGGGGGCGTGCATGTCCGAAGGATAGGGCAGTGACCGGCTCGTCCGAAGGCAACAGGCTCCAAGCTTTTTGCCGGAGCCGGATTTTCATTCCCTCATTTCCGCAACAGGCCGAAGGCGATCCCGCTCTGGCGAAACGGAATCGCCATCGTGCCCGATGGCCGCGACCGGGCGGATGCGCTCAGGCGCCGCCGCGCAGGCGCTGCAGAAGCGCCATGTCGGGATAGGAATCGGCCGGCAGTCCGAGCTCGATCTGCATCGCCTTGACGGCGGCGCGCGTGCCGGCGCCGATCATGCCGTCCGCCTTGCCGACGTCGTGGCCGCGCTTGGCGAGCAGCTTCTGCAGCTCGACCACGTCCTTGTAGGGGAGCTGCTTGCCGACCGTGCCGCGTCCGACCGGCGGCGCGCCCGCCAGCCGCGTCGCATAATAGGCGGCGGTGGTCGCATAGATGAAGGACTGGTTCCATTCCAGATAGACGCGGAAGTTCTGGTAGGCGAGGAAGGCCGGGCCGTTGCGTCCCATCGGGAGCAGCAGCGAGGCCTGCAGGTTGGCGGCCGGAAGCTTGGAGCCCGGCGCGGCGGCGACGCCCATCTTCTGCCAGGTCGACACCGGATGCTGGATCTGCAGGTCGGCCTGCGACCAGTCGAGGTCGGCGGGAACGCGGACCTCGGTCAGCCAGGGCTGGTTGGCCTGCCAGCCCTCGTGGACGAGCAGGTTGGCGGCGGAGGCCAGCACGTCCGGCGTGCTCCTGATCAGGTCGCGGCGGCCGTCGCCATCATAGTCGACGGCAAAGTCGCGATAATGGGTGGCGAGGAACTGCACCTGACCGAGTTCGCCGGCCCAGGGCCCCTTCATCTGCGCGGCGGTCAGGTCGCCCCGGTCGATGACGGTCAGCGCCGCCATCAGCTGGTCGTGGAACAGCTGCGGGCGGCGGCAATCATAGGCGAGCGTCGCCAGCGAGCGTAGCGTCGGCATGTCGCCGAGATTGGCGCCGAAATCCGTCTCGAGACCCCAGAACCCGACCAGAACCGCGGCGGGCACGCCGTAGTCCTTCTGGATGCGGTCGAACAGCTTGGCGTTCTGCTTGATCAGCTGCGCGCCCTTCTGCATCCGGTACTTGGCGACCATGCGGTCGGAGAATTCCAGGAAGCTCTGCGAGAAGACGTTCTGGGCGCGATCCTTGGCGACGACGTCGGGCGCATAGGAAAGCCCGTTCAGCGCGGCGATCGCCTGCGGGGAATGGCCCTTCTGCGCGGCCTCCTGCTTGAAGCCTTCGAGCCAGGCCGGGAAGCCCGAGGCGTCCTTGCAGGATGCGGCGAAGGCGGGGAGCGCGGTGACGGTGAGCGCGAGGAATGTCGCAAGCTGCAAGCCAGCTTTTCGCATGGAAACCTCCAGGGGGAGCGGCCGAAGCGGCCGTGATGCCGGATCCGGCCGGCGAAACGGCACGGAATCGATTGGGCCGACTATGCCCGGCTCAATCCGTCGATTCCATGACGAAATGCGGGGTGCGCGCTCAGCGCGCGGTGCGGTCGAACTGCTGGACCAGACGCTTCGGCGCCGTCTGTCGCCAGGATTTCTCCACCAGCGGCGCCAGCCTCGCGGCGTCGGTGGCGGGCAGGCGCACCAGCACATAGGCATAGCCGCGGAAATGGTCGTTGGTGAAGAATACCTCCGGCTCGACGGCGATCAGCATGTCGCGGTCGTCGCGGTCCAGCTTCAGCGCGAAGGTGGTGCCGTCCTCCTGCAGCCGGCCGAAGAAGCTCTTGCCTAGATAGAAGGAGGGCGTGCCATGCGTCAGGCCCTCGCGCACCCCGGGGAGCGCGAGGAAGATCCGCTTCAGCGTCGGCCAGTCCACCGGCATGGATCGCTCCGTCTCGGCCGGGCCGCATCGCGCGCGGACCGCCGTGGCAATCTGGGCCATGCGGCGTCGGTCGTCCAGCCTTGGCTCAGGCTGCCTTCTCGCGCTGATAGTCCTTGATTTCGCTGGCGACGACGCTTGGCGAGCGCTCGAGCTCGTAGCGCAGCTCGAAGGCGGACGGCGCCATGAAGACGGGGGCACCGTCGAGATCGGACGCCATGGACGAGCGGTGGCGGTCGATGAAGGTTTCGAGCGCGACCTTGTCGGTCGAGGTCACCCAGCGGCAGACCGAGAAGCGCGACTGCTCGAAGTCGATCGGCAGGCCGTATTCGACCTGCATGCGCTCCTTCAGCACGTCGAGCTGCAGCGCGCCGACGACGCCGATGATCGCCGGCGAGCCGTCATGCGGCACGAAGACCTGTACGACGCCTTCCTCGGCCATCTGCTGCAGCGCTTCCTTCAGCTTCTTCGCCTTCATCGGATCTTGCAGGCGGATGCGGCGCATGATTTCCGGCGCGAAGCTCGGCACGCCGTGGAAGACGAGGTTCTCGCCCTCGGTGAGCGTGTCGCCGATGCGGAGCGTGCCGTGGTTCGGGATGCCGACCACGTCGCCGGCATAGGCCTCGTCGGCGAGCAGGCGGTCCTGCGCGAAGAAGAATTGCGGGCTGGAGAGCGGGATCGGCTTGCCGGTGCGGACCAGCTTCGCCTTCATGCCGCGCTGCAATTTGCCGGAGCAGACGCGCAGGAAGGCGATGCGGTCGCGATGGTTCGGATCCATGTTCGCCTGGATCTTGAACACGAAGCCGGACATCTTCGGCTCGGTCGGCTCGACCATGCGGCCCTCGGCCTGCTGCGGCCGCGGCGACGGTGCGAAGGCGGCGAGCGCGTCGATCAGGTCGTGGACGCCGAAGTTGCGCAGCGCCGAGCCGAAATAGACCGGCGTAAGATGGCCCTGGCGGAAGCTCTCCATGTCGAAGCCGTTGCCGGCGCCCTCGATCAGCTCCATTTCCTCGCGGAACGTCGCGACCGCCTCGGCCGTGGTCAGGTCGTCGATGACCGGGTCCTCCGGACCGCTGACGGCGAGGGCGGTGTTGTCGGTGTCGATGCGGCGGATGCTGCGGGCGACGATGTCGTAGGTGCCGGCGAATTCGCGGCCGCGGCCGATCGGCCAGGTCATCGGGACGGTGTCGAGCGCCAGCGTCTTCTCGATCTCGTCGAGCAGGTCGAACGGATCGCGGGTCTCGCGGTCGAGCTTGTTGATGAAGGTGACGATCGGGATGTCGCGCAGGCGGCAGACCTCGAACAGCTTGCGCGTGCGATCCTCGATGCCCTTGGCCGCGTCGATCACCATGACGGCGGAATCGACGGCGGTCAGCGTGCGGTAGGTGTCTTCCGAGAAGTCCTCGTGGCCCGGCGTGTCGAGCAGGTTGAAGATGGCGTCGCCATATTCGAACGTCATCACCGAGGTGACGACGGAGATGCCGCGCTCGCGCTCGATGCCCATCCAGTCGGACCGGGTCTGGCGCCGGTCGCGCTTGCCCTTGACCTCGCCGGCGAGCTGGATCGCGCCGCCCATCAGGAGCAGCTTCTCGGTCAGCGTCGTCTTGCCCGCGTCGGGGTGCGAGATGATGGCGAAGGTCCGCCGGCGATCGACGGGTCCGGTAAGGGCGTCCATGAGCAGTCTTTTCAGAAGTTTCGGAGCGGCCGCATCGATAGACGAGACGGCGCGGAAAGGCCAGCCCCGAGGATCCGGCAGCGTTTCAACGGCGCTTCTGCACCAGCGCCGCGACGGCGATGCCGAGCCAGCCGAGCATCATCGTCGTGCCGCCGATCGGCGCGAGGAAGGCGAGCGTCGGGCTGCCGGTCAGCGTGTGGAAGGCAAGCGCGCCGGCAAAGAGCACCAGGCCGATGGCGATCGCCCAGGCCGAAATCGACATCAGAAGCGCCGTCGCCGGCACGAAGAAGCCGAGCGCGAGCAAAGCCGGCGCCTGCGCCATGGCCATGTTGCCGACGGTGCCGAGGCGCTCGCCGCCCGGCACATGCGCGCCGGCGGCGGCCATGGCCACGCCCAGCATGCCGGCAAGTCCCGCGACGACCAGAAGCGCGCGTTGTCCGTTCATCCGTCTCTCCTGTCGGGGACCGTGTTCCGGCCGATGCCGCGATCCCTTGATCTGGCTTTCTGCGCGCGCAAAGCCGACGCGTTGCGCGCATGGCGAAAGCCTCTCGTGTCTGGATAGACCGGCTTTGGGCGGATTGGCTTCGTGGCAAATGCGCCCAGCTGGCTGATCGCGAGGCGACCCATCGCCTCGCGATTGCCGCAAGGGCATTGTCAGCTTCGATCGGGCTGCTATGCTAGCGCTGTCATTCGGCGGCGGGGCCGCCTTTCCATCGCCGGTCGGGCGGGACTCGCCGGCGCAACTTCGATCTATCCGGAGGGACTTCATGATCATCGTAACCGGCGGAAGCGGGCTGGCCGGCCGCGCAGTGGTTCGCGACCTTGTCGAACATGGCTACGACGTTGCCTCGGTCGATATGGCCCCCCAGCCGGCCGGCCAGGGCGTGCCGTTCAGCAAGGTGGACCTGACCGACTATGGCCAGGCGCTCGCGGCCTTTTCCGGCATCGACGACCGGATCCGCAAGGTGACGGGCATCGTGCATCTGGCCGCCATTCCCGCGCCCGGGCTCGCGCCCAACCACGTCATCTTCGAGACCAACATGGTCTCGACCTACAATGTGTTCGAGGCGGCGCGGGTGCTCGGCATCCGGAACGTCGTCTGGGCTTCGAGCGAGACCGTTCTCGGCCTGCCGTTCGAGACGCCGCCACCCTATGTGCCGGTCGACGAAGCGTATCGCGGCCGGCCGGAAACGGCCTATTCGCTGTCGAAGTTCCTCGGCGAGGAAATGGCCAAGGAGTTCTGCCGCTGGGATCCGGAGATGAAGATCTTCGGCCTGCGGTTCTCCAATGTCATCGCGCCGGAGCGCTACGGCGAGTTTCCGGCCTTCGACGCCGACATCAACGCCCGCAAGTGGAACCTCTGGGCCTATATCGACGTGCGCGACGCGGCGCAGTCGTGCCGGCTTGCACTCGAATCGGCGCTCAAGGGCGCCGAGGTCTTCGTCATCGCCAACGAGGACGGCGTGATGAGCCGTTCCAACGATTCCCTGCTCGACGAGGCGTTTCCGGGCATTGAGCGCAAGCACGCGCTTGGCGACAACGAGACACTGCTCTCGATCGAGAAGGCGAAGCGCGTGCTCGGCTACAAGCCGCAATTCGGCTGGCGCTGAGGGCGCGTCATCGGGCCGAACCGAAGAGCGGCAGCGCGTCGAGCTTGGCGCGGCTCTCGATCGCCAGGATGCGTCGCTTGGTGGCGATGCCGCCCGAGCCGGAGAAGCCGCCCATCTTGCCGCCCGCCGCGAGCACGCGGTGGCACGGGATGATGATCGGATAGGGGTTCTCGCCCAGCGCGTGGCCGACGGCGCGCGCCGCCCCCGGTTCGCCGATCGCCGCCGCGACCTCGCCATAGGTCATGGTCTCGCCGGGCGGAATGCGGCGCGTCACGTCATAGACGCGCTGGTTGAAGGGCGGGATATGGCCGGGATCGAGCCGGATGCCGGTCAGGTCGTCGTCGGCGCCTTCGAGCAGGCCGACGATCGCGTGGATGGCGTCCGCGACCGCCGGCGTCGGCTCTGTCTCGACGGTGTCTGGAAAGGCACGCGCGAGCGCCGCCCGCGTCTCCGCCGCGTCGCGTCCGGGAAGGTTGAGGCCGATGACGCCGTCGGCGCCCCAGGCGATGCCGCAGGGGCCGATTGGCGTATCGAACAGGGCCATGCCTTGGGTCATCATCATCGCACGATAGCACAAAACAAGAACGGCGATAGCCGCCCTTACCGCCTCAGGCGCCGTCGTCCGGAATGGCGAGGATCTCTCCGCACGCCTTGCAATGCACGGCATCCTGGTCGTGCCATTGCAACGCGCAGCGCGGGCAGGGGTGGAAGACCTTGCTGGGGCGGACGATGGCCTGGGCCAGGCGCACGAATAGCGAGATGCCGCAGATCATCGTCACGATCGCCGTCAGCTTGCCCCAGGGGCCGGGGAGCGTGATGTCGCCGAAGCCGGTCGTCGTCACGGTGGTCACGGTGAAGTAGAGCGCGTCGACATAGCCGTCGATGCCGGGGTTGTGACGGAAGAAGAAGGTGTAGATGAAGCCCGTGGCGACGAGCAGGAAGGTGACCAGATTGAGGGCGGCGCTGAGCGGCTGTTCCCAGCGCGCGAAGCCGTTGGAGCGGATCGGGCGCCAGAGTTGCCCGCTGCGCGACAGCGACCAGAGCCGCAGGATGCGCAGGAAGCCGAGATTGGCGAGCGAATGCGGGAAGAGCAGCGTCACCAGGATGAAGATGTCGACGATGACCGTCGGCTTTTTCAGCCAGTCGCGGACATGCGGCTCCGACAGGCCGCGGGCGACGATATCGATTGTCAGGATGATGGCGACGGCATAGTCGAGCCAGAGGAAGGCCGAGGCATCGCGCAGCACCGGCGTCGCGATGAAGAAGGCGATGATCGCGAGGTCGACGATGATGACGCAGGCCTGGAAGATCCGGGCCGGCCGCGCTCTGCTGTGATACAGGAAGTGAAGGTGCCGCCGCAGTCGGGTCAGGCCGGCGTCGGCTGAGCTCTTCGAGTCGGCAGTCATCTCGGCTCGCTGTTCGATGGTTGTCGACGCCATAGCATGCTTCGCGAGCCTGGCCTACCGCGGCCACGCCTGTGTTGGCGCGCCTAGAGATGGGCCAGCGTCGGATCCGACTGCTTCAGCTTGTGGATGCCGTCCGAATAGATGTCGCGGACCCGGCTGATGTGGTCGCGAATGGTCTTCGTCGCGCTCGCCAGATCCTCGCGCGCGATCGCGTCGACGATCGCCTGGTGCTCTGATTTCGAGACGTCGAACAGAGTCTCGTTCGGGGACGAGAAATTGGCGCGCAGCGCCTGGATGCGCGGATCGATGGCGCCATAGACCTCGCCGAGCAGCGTGTTGCCGCAGGTGGTGAAGAAGGCCTTGTGAAAATCCTGGTCGAGCCGGTGATAGGTCTCGTGCTGATATTGGTCGCGCATTTCCTCCATCAGGCCGAAGGTCCTGGTCAGGGTCCTCAGGAGTTTCTTGGCGCCGCGCTCCATCGAGAGCCGCAGCGCGTAGGATTCGAGCTCGATGCGCAATTCGCAGAGTTCCCGCACCTGCTCGATGGTGGGGTAGGGGACGAAGCAGCCCTTCTGCGGCCGGATCTCGACGAGGCCGAGCGACTGCAATTGGAAGAAGGCCTCCCGGATCGGCGTCTTGCTGGTGCCGAAGGTCTCGGCGACCACCTTCTCGCTCAGCATCGTGCCATAGGCGATCTCGCCATGGGTGATGCTTTCGAGCAGCCGGTCGAAGGCCATCGCGGTCAGGGATTTCGGGCGGTCAAGCTGTGCGGTCATGGACGGCGGCTCCCCTGCTGGACGGCGCTTCTCCGGGCCCATTCCGGGTGACGGCTGGAATAGCGGTTTTTCGAACACGATCCATGGCATGGCACAAGGCCGGGCGTCCCGAAAGCCCGACCCTGCCGTCCGCGCCGCCGGTATGCCGATTATCCTCGACCGTTCTTGTCCTGTCTCGGACTCGGCGTCGGCTCGGCGGCCCCGGATCGCGCGCCGGTCGGTCACCCTTTGCGAGAGCCGGCTCGTATCGTCTCGCGTCGCAATCTTCTTGCTGGTCAGGGTTTGGCTAGTCGGGATTGCCTCTTCGCCAATATTAAAATATCTGAGATATTAGTTTTTAGGGCCCGTGTTTGCCGAGGGCGCCGCGCCGGGGCGGTCTCTCCACTGGATCGGGGCGGGTCTTCCGTCCGAAGGAATGAATGAAATGGCCGAGGCCGAGCTGGATGAAGCCATCCTCATCCGCGATATCGATCGCGGATCCCACTATATCCGTGACTGGTCGGGCGAGGCGGATGGCAATCCATCCTTCGTCGCCCGGCCCCGGACCGTCGACGAGGTCGTCGCGCTGGTGCGCCATTGCGCGGCGAACGGCATCGCCATCGTGCCCCAGGGCGGCCACACCGGCCTGGTCGAGGGTGCCGCGGCGCGGACCGAGAGGCCACATGCGATCCTCAGCCTGGAGCGGATGAATGCCATCCGCGAGATCGATGCGCTGAACTTCAGCGTCGTCGTCGAGGCCGGCTGCGTGCTGGAGGCGTTGCATGAGGCGGTTTCTGCGGAGGATCTGATGTTCCCGCTCTCGCTGGGCGCCAAGGGCAGTTGCCAGATCGGCGGCAACGTCGCGACCAATGCCGGCGGCATCAACGTGTTGCGCTATGGCATGATGCGCGACCTGGTGCTCGGCCTGGAGGTGGTGCTGCCGGACGGCCGCGTCTGGAACGGGCTGAAGAAGCTGCGCAAGGACAATACGGGCTATGACCTGAAGCAGCTGTTCCTCGGCTCGGAAGGTACGCTCGGCATCGTCACGGCGGCGACGCTGAAGCTCTATCCGAGGCCGAGCCATGTCGAGACGCTGTTCCTCGCGGTCGAAACCGCCGAGATCGCGATCCGCCTGTTCGCCGCCGCGCGGCGCCAGCTCGCCGACCTGCTCTCGGCGTTCGAGCTGATCTCGGACAAGAGCGTCGCCATGGCGATGACCATGCCGGATATCGCCAATCCGCTCGACATGCCGGCGCCGCACTACGTGCTGCTGGAGGCGGCGTCCAGCGGTCCGCTCGATCTCGAGGCGCTGGTCGGCGGCTTCGTCGAGTCCGCCTTCGAGGATGGGTTGATCCTTGATGGCGTGCGGGCCTCCAGCGCGACGCAGGCGCGGAAGATCTGGGCGATCCGCGAGGCGGTGGTCGAGGCTCAGGCCCGGCACGGCACCCATCTGCGCAGCGACGTCTCGGTGCCGATCTCGGCTGTCGCGGCCTTCATCGACGCGGTCGAGGCGGAACTCGCCAGCACGGCGGCGGGCGGACTCGTGCTGACCTACGGCCATATCGGCGACGGCAATCTTCATTTCGTCGTGGTGCCGCCCGACGATCTCCTAGGCGATGCGCGCCAGCGGATGATCAAGGCGAGCGAGGCGTCGATCTTCGCGGCGGTCGACCGTTTCGAGGGATCGATCAGCGCCGAGCACGGCATCGGCCGGCGCAAGCATGACGCCTTCGCCGCGCGGGTCTCGGCGACGCAGCTCGACCTGCTCAGGACCATCAAGTCGGGCCTCGATCCGGCCAATCTCATGAACCCCGGCGCGATCCTCGACGGATCGCGGTCCCATCCGGCACCCCGGCTCGAAGGGGCGGGCCGCCGGAGATGATCCCGCGCCAGCAAGTCTTCCCCAGGGATTGCGGGTTTCGATCGGGTCCGGCGGCGCGTCGCGAGGGAGCGCCTGCGATGTGTCCGGACCTCGATTGCGTGACCGGGCTTCGGCCCGGTCACGTGCTTTCGCGCGGGATGACCCTGAACGGCATGATCATGGTCTCGCGCGGGATCGTCCTGTCGTCGCGCCGCGCCGAGATGGCGCGCAGCAGCAGGCTGCCCGCCGCGCGGCCGATCTCGCGGGCGTCGACCGCGACCGTCGTCAGCCTCGGATGGGTGCAGCGCGCGACCTCGAAATCGCCGAAGCCGGCGATCGCGATCCGGCCCGGCACCGCCCAGCCGCGCCGGTGGCACTCCATCAGCGCGCCGAAGGCCGAGAGATCGGAGACGCAGATCGCCGCGTCGACCTCGGGCCATTGCGTGACCAGCTGCACGATCGCCTCCGCGCCCTGCGACATCGAGATGGGCGGGCTGCCGAAGGAGATCACGCGGGGTTGCTGCAGGCCGAGTTCAGCGATTGCCTGGGTGTAGCCGAGCTTGCGGTCGGCGCCGCGCGTGTCGCGGTTGGTGGTGCCGCCGATGAAGCCGATCCTGCGATAGCCGCGCGCATGCAGGTCGTAGACGAGGGCATGGATCGCGGCCGCGTTCGAGAAGCCGACGACGTGCTCGATGGGGTTGGCGGGAAGGTCCCAGGTCTCGACGACAGGGATGCCGACCGCTTCGAGCAGGCGCCGCGCGCGCGGGCTGTGCGAGCCGCCGGTGACGATGATGCCCTCCGGGCGGCGCGTCAGCATGGATTCGAGCAGCGTTTCCTCCTTCTCGACCAGATAGTCGGTGTGGCCGAGCAGCAGCTGCAGGCCGCTGCCCTCGAGCGCCTCGGCGATGCCGCGCACCGTATCGGAGAAGTTGGAGTTGTTGACCGAGGGGATGAGCGTGGCGACGAAGCCCGAGCGCTTGGACGAGAGCGTGCCGGCCGTCTGGTCGAGCACATAGCCGAGCTCGTCGATCGCATCCATGATCCGGCGCCGCGTGTCGTCGGAGATCGGGCTGCCCTTCCTGAGCGCGCGCGACACGGTCATCGTCGAGACGCCGGCGCGCTCGGCGACGTCGGCCATGGTCGGCTGGCTCCTGGCCAGGGTGTTCCTGCTTGACGGATTCTTGGCCGGCTTCCCGGGGGGGGCGGTCGCCATTCTCTCTACCTGGTGCCTGGACGCACGTGGTGGGCGTCACCGGTGAAAGCAAAAAAAAAGCCGGTCGTCATCATGCGAATTCAAGCCGGGAAGCGGCCTCGTTACCGGAGCCGCGCCCGGAGCGCCAGAGCCGTGTCGCGGCGGCCCGGTGGACGATGGCGGCCGCACGCGGCCGCCATCGGGCGAGGTCAGCGGCTCAGTTGACGCCCCAGATCTTCTTGTAGGCGTCGCGATAGCCGTTGTCGGGGTCGAACACGTTCTTCGGCCCGCCGTCGAAGGCGACGTTGTCCGGCGTCACGAGATGCACGCCCGGCACGTAGCCCGACCACTTCTCGCCGGCGAAGGCGCGGTTCAGTTCGTCGATCAGCTGCCAGCCCTGCATGGCGAGCGGCTCGGGAACGGTCGCGGCCTGGTGGTCCCTGGCGCGGATGCGCTGATAGGCCGATTCCGAGCCGTCGCCGGCCGAGATGTTCTGGGGATCGCCGTCGCCGGCGATGCCGGCCGCCTGCAGCGCCGGCGGCATGAAGTCGAAATAGAGATCGTTGATGGCGAGCGAGTGGGTCCACTTGGCGCCGTTCTGCTGCAGCAGGGTCGTCGTCAGCTGTGGAATGCGGGTCGAGACGTCGGCGAGCGGCGTGTCCTGGAACGACACCACCGTGCAGCCGGCGCACTTCTTGATCCACTCTTCCATCGCGCGGCCCTTGGCGATGGCGATCGCATAGGTCGAGTCGGCGAACACGACCACGCCGGCCTTGCCGTCGGAATCGGCCACCGCCTTCATCGCCGCGACCTTGGCGACTTCCATCGCGTCGGTGGTGACATTGGCGAAGATCGGGGTGCCCTCCAGCGGGCCGGGCACCGGGCCGGAATGCCAGCCGACCATGAGGATGCCCTCCTTGGCGGCGGCCTCGAGCCCGGCCTTCTGCTCGACGGCGTCGCTGCCGCCGACGACGATCGCGTCCGGCTTCAGCGCGATCGCCTGGCTGAGCGCGGCCGACTGGCCGGAGACGGTGCCCTGGCCGTCGATCTCGCGATAGTCCCAGCCGATCGCTTCGGCCGCTTCTTTGGCGCCCTGGGCGACGCCGAGGATGCCGCCATTGCGCATGTCGCCGGCGACATAGACGATGGTCTTCTTGCCGACCGATTTCGGGCCCGTGGTCGGGCCGTCCCACTTGTCGGCGCGGCCGGCGGCCTTGGCGACGATGGCCTTCGCCTCGTCGACGAAGGCGTCGGCATGCGCGATGGCCGGCATGGCCATCAGCGTGACGGCGCTCGCGGCCGCCAATAGCAGATTGCGTGACTTCATGGTCGTCCCTCCGTGTTGCGGCAGGTCTTTCAGGGGCCCGCCTTCTTGAATGTCCTGCTGCTGGCACCGCGGCGGCGCTGCGCATAGCCGGCGATGCCGATGGCGATCAGAAGGGTCACACCGTTGAACATCGGCTCGACCCAGAACGAACCGCCGAACTGCTGGATGCCGGCGATTCCGACCGCGAGGATGGCGACGCCGGCGAGCGTGCCCCAGACATTGACGCGGCCCGGCTTGATCGTGGTCGAGCCGAGGAAGGCGCCGACGAGCGCGGGCAGCAGATATTCGAGGCCGACGCTGGCTTGGCCGATCCTGAGCTTCGAGGCGAGCAGGACGCCGGCGACGGCGGTCAGCGCGCCCGATGCGATGAAGGCGCCCATCGTGTAGCGCTGCACGGGAATGCCGTTCAGCGCCGCGGCCTTGGGGTTGGCCCCGATGGCGTAGAGATAGCGGCCGATCGGCAGGTGCTCGAGGACCAGCCACATGATGATGGCGAGCGCGATCACGTAATAGCCGGTGATCGGCAGTCCGAGCAGCCTGGTGCCGTTCAGCGCCAGGAAGCCCTCAGGCAGTTGCGCCACCACCTGGCGGCCGCCGGTGTGCCAGAGCGCGATGGCGTAGAGCACCGTGCCGGTGCCGAGCGTGGCGATGAAACTGTCGATGCGCGCGACCTCGACGAGGAGCCCGTTCAGCAGACCGACGCCGGCGCCGAGGATGATGACGATCAGAACCGCCATCGGCCACGGGATGCCGAGGATGGTCTGCAGGCTGATCGCCAGGATGTGCCAGAGGACGATGCCGTAGCCGACGGTCAGGTCGATCTTGCCGGCGGCCATTGGGATCATCGCGGCGAGCGAGAGCAGCGCGATGATCGCCTTGTCGGAGATGATCGAGCGCAGGTTGAGCATGGTTGGAAAGGTCTGCGGCAGCGCGACCGAGAAGATGATGATCAGGAGCACCAGCAGGATCGGCAGGCCGTAGACGGGAATGCGGCGTCGGATGCGCTCGCCGAGCGAGGCGTTCCTCAGTTCGCCGCGGGTCGGTTCGAGCGCGTCGGAACGGACGGAATTCATGGACATGGGCGACGATTCCTAGGCTGCTTCCGACGCGGAGGCCGCGGTGATCACGGATTCGGTGGAGAGGGCGGAACCCGAGAGCTCGGTGATGATCCGGCCCCGGTTGAAGACGAGCGCCCGATGGCAGATATGGGCGATTTCCTCGAAGTCGGTCGAGACCACGAGGACGGCGAGGCCGTGCTCCAGCGCCTGGGCGATCAGCCGGTAGATCTCGGCCTTGGCGCCGACGTCGACGCCGGCGGTCGGGTCCTCGGCGATCAGCAGGCGGCGGTTGGTGGCGAGCCAGCGGCCGACGACGACCTTCTGCTGGTTGCCGCCGGAGAGGCCCTCGATCGGCAGGTCCGGATCGTTCGGCCTGAGGCCGACGGAGGCGCCGAGCTCCTCGGCCATGCGTGCCTCGCTGCGCGGCGACAGATAGGAGAGCAGGCCGCGCCCGATCGCGGCGGGGTTGAGGAAGGCGTTCTCGCGAACGCTGAGGGAGAAGGCGACCGACTCCTCGGTGCGGTCGCGGGCCATCAGGCCGATGCCGGAGCGGAGCGCCGCGCGCGGCGAGGACAGATCTGGCGCGGCGCCGTCGATCAGCACGGTGCCGCGATGGGGCAGGGCGCCGAACAGCGCGCGGCCGATCTCTTCCTGGCCGGCGCCACGCAGCCCGACGAGGCCGAGCAGTTCACCCTGCCGGATGTTGAAGGAGACGGGACCGGCCGCCGACGTTTCGAGCTCCTTGACCGAGACGCGGACCTTGCCGGAACCGAATTCCGCCTTCTTGAAGAGCTCGAGCGTCGTCGAACCGACGATCAGGCTGACCAGTTCGTCCGGCGTCGTCTCGGACACCGGCTTCTCGCCGACCTTGTTGCCGTCGCGCATGACGACGACGCGGTCGGCGATGCGGAAGATCTCGTCGAGCCGGTGCGAGACATAGATCATGCCGACGCCGCGGGCGCGCAGCCGGCGGATCGCCTCGAACAGGCGCTCGACCTCGTCGGCGGGCAGGCTGGCGGTCGGCTCGTCGAGCACGAGGAAATCGCAGTCGACGACGAGGGCGCGAGCAATCGCGACCAGGGACTTCTCCGTCCGGCTCAGGCTGTGCACGCGCGTCGTCGGGTCGATGTCGCAGCCGACCAGCTCCAGCGCCGTCGCCGCCCGCTTTTCGGTTGATCGCCAGTCGATCAGGCCGCGGCCGGAAAAGCCCTGCGCGAGGCCCATGTTCTCGGCCACCGTCATCCACTCGACGAGGCCGAGATCCTGATGGATGAAGGCGACCTTCTGCCGTTCGCCCCGGGCTCCGGCCCGATGGCGGTAGGGCTCGCCGTCGATGGTGACGCGACCGCCGTCGGCGCGGAAAATCCCGCCCAGAATCTTGATCAGCGTCGACTTGCCGGCGCCGTTCTCCCCGAGCAGCGCCACGACCTCGCCGCGCGCGACCTCGAAGCTCACGCCCTTCAGCGCCCGCGTGCCGCCGAAAGCCTTGGCGACATCGTCGAAGCGCAGAACTCCCCCGTCTGCCATGTTCATCCTCCCGGATGCGGACGGCACCGCGTTTCGTTCCCGATCCGGCTCTTTGGCCAGTTGATGTTGTTATCGATAACAGATGACGTTGTGTCAAGCGCGGGAAACGCTACGTCACGTGTCGAGGCGCGGCGGTGGGGAGAGCGCCGCGCCGGATCCTCTCTCAGAGGCTGGCGGTGATGCCGCCGTCGACATAGAGGATGTGGCCGTTGACGAAGCTCGAGGCGTCAGAGGCGAGGAAGATCGCGGCGCCGGCGAGTTCCTTGACGTCGCCCCAGCGGCCGGCCGGCGTGCGGTTGGCGAGCCAGGACGAGAATGCTTCGTCGGCGACGAGCGCGGCGTTCAGCTCGGTTTTGAAGTAGCCGGGACCGATGCCGTTGACCTGGATGCCATAGCGGCCCCAGTCGGTCGCCATGCCCTTGGTCAGCATCTTCACGGCGCCCTTGGTCGCCGTGTAAGGGGCGATGCCGGGCCGCGCCAGCTCGCTCTGCACCGAGCCGACATTGATGATCTTGCCGCGCCCGCGCGGGATCATGCGGCGTCCGACCGCCTGGCCGACGAGGTAGACGCTGTCGATATTGGTGGCGGTCAGCTTGCGCCAGGCCTCGAGCGGAAAATCCTGCAGCGGCGCGCGGTGCTGCATGCCGGCATTGTTGACGAGGATGTCGATCGGGCCGATGTCGTTCTCGATCGTCTCGATGCCGGCCGTCACCGCGTCGGGGTCGCTGACGTCGAAGGCGACGGCGCAGACGTTGTAGCCCCTGGCGGCGAGGCTCGCCCGCGCTTCTTCCAGGCGGGTGGCGTCGCGGGCATTGATGACGATGTGCGCGCCGGCGGAGGCGAGGGCCTCGGCGATGGCATAGCCGATGCCCTTGCTGGCGCCGGTGACAAGGGCCAGTCGCCCGCTGAGATCGAACAGGTTCACGCGCTCACTCCCTGGAATTGGTTCTGATTGGGCGCGAATTGGGTATCGATCGCGCAAGGCCTGTCAAGGCGCGCCGGCGCGGCGCCGGAGCGCGGGGGCTGTGCTGGCCGCGAGCGCCGGGAGCGGACGACTTGTCTTCGCGGCGAATGCTGATATCGGTAACAAGAATATCGGGAGAAACGTCCATGCGCGCCGTCGTCATCCATGCCGCCCACGATCTCAGGATCGAGGACCGCGAGCCCGGCGCGATGGGGCCCGGCGAAGTCACGGTCCGGATCGAGGCGGGCGGCATCTGCGGCTCCGACCTGCACTACTACCACCATGGCGGCTTCGGCACGGTGCGCCTGCGCGAGCCGATGATCCTCGGCCACGAGGTCGCCGGCACCATCCAGGCTGTGGGGGCGGACGTCGCGGGGCTGAAGCCCGGCGATCGCGTCGCCGTCAATCCGTCGCGGCCCTGCCGAAACTGCCGCTATTGCCTCGAGGGCCTGCCCAACCAGTGCCTCAACATGCGCTTCTATGGCAGCGCCATGCCGATGCCGCACATCCAGGGCGCCTTCCGCGAACTGCTGGTCTGCGACGCGCTCCAGTGCGAGAGGGCCGAGACGGCGTCCGTGGCCGAGCTGGCGATGGCGGAGCCCTTCGCGGTGACGCTGCATGCGTTGTCGCGCGCGCCGTCGCTTCTCGGCAAGCGCGTGCTGATCACCGGCTGCGGCCCGATCGGCGCGCTGACGGTGGCGGCAGCCCGTTTCCATGGCGCGGCAGAGATCATCGTCACCGATGTCGTCGACGAGCCGCTGGCCTTTGCGCGCCGGCTCGGCGCCGACCGCACCATCAACACGGCCGCCGAACCCGAGGCGCTGGCGGCGCTCGGCGTCGACAAGGGCACGGTCGGCGTCATGTTCGAATGCTCCGGCAATGAGCGCGCGCTGCGCTCGGGCCTCGATGTCGTGCGGCCGCGCGGCACCATCGTCCAGGTCGGGCTTGGCGGCGAGATGTCGCTGCCGCAGAACGTGGTCGTCGCCAAGGAGATCTCGCTCACCGGCTCGTTCCGCTTCCACGACGAGTTTGCCCTCGCGGTTCGCCTGATCGACCAGCGCAAGGTCGACCTCGCGCCCCTGCTGACGGGCAGCTACGGCATCGCCGACGCCGTCGAGGCGTTCGAGACGGCCGGCGACCGCAAGCGCGCCATGAAGGTGCAGCTGGCATTCTGACGACGCTTCCGGAGCGTCAGCGAGCGCGACCGTCGCGCCGCCGGCCCGGCGGCGGAGGCGGCTCGTCGTCGTCCTCGTAGCGATCCTCGTCCCAGTCTTCCCCGGCTCCGGTATCGTCATCGCGCGCGAAGCCGGCCCCGGTGCCGTCTTCCTCGTCCTCCTCCAGTTCGTCGAACGCGTCCTCTTCCTCCACGTCATCCTCGTCGAGATCCGGAGCTGGGCGCGGACGGCGCGCGATGAAGCGCAGGATCGCGGCGTTGATCGCGATCGCCAGGATGAGGAGAAGGAAGTTGAGCACGCTGCTGGAGGTGTCGATCCACCAGGTCAGCAGCACGCTCCAGGGCAGGCCGAGGACGAGCGCCAGGATGGCGGCGAGCGGATTGGTCGCGATGACGCCGAGCGCGGACAGCGGCACCAGGAGCAGCGCGAACACGCCCCAGGCCACATAGATCAGAAAGAGAAGCCGCAATACGCGCCAGCGCATGGTCGTCCGGTGATCGATAACCGCGGAATTTGCCGTCCGGCGCGGAAGCGTGGAACAGCGCCCGCTGGCTCCGATTCTAGGCCGCCATGCTTTCCAGAATCTTTCGCCGGATCCGCGCCCGGCTCAGCCCTGTGGATGGGATTTCTGTCGATCGGGCGATTTGTGGATCGCGATTGCTCGTTTTTTGGCCCGGCCTCGCGTAGAAAGTCGGGCCCCGCCACGCGAGGCGCCTGTCGTCACCGGTTATCGCCGCATGCCCCATCGCCTCAAGCATTTCGTTACCCGCCATGAACCGCGCTCCGGCAATACGCTGGCGCATGTGAAGTCCGGTCTCGGCGGCGCGATCGGCATCGGCGCCGTCGGCGCGCTGGCGGTGACCACGCACCAGCCCTTCCTGCTGGCGCCGTTCGGCGCCTCGGCGGTGCTCTTGTTCGGTCATCCGGGAAGCCCGCTGGCCCAGCCGGCCAATGTCGTCGGCGGCTATTTCGTCGCGACGATCGTTACCCTGCTGCTGTTGATGCTGTTCCCCGGCGCCTGGGTCGCGGCGGCGGTCGGTGTCGGAATCGCGATCGCGCTGATGTCGATGCTGCGCATCACCCATCCGCCGGCCGGCGCGATCCCGATCCTCGCCGCCACCTCGACGATCCAGGGCGGCACGCTGCTCGGGGTCGTGGTCGGCGGCAGCATCGGGCTCGTCGGCGTCGCCTCGCTGCATCACTGGCTGCCGCCCCGGCTCGAATATCCGAAGCGTCGGCCGGTCCTGGAAATTGCCAAGGAAACGGTCGAGGAAACCGGATCCCGCTGACATTTCGGCCGTGCTGTTGCATAAATCCCGCCCGAAACGCCGTCCGGCTCGGTTATTGTCGGGATCATGCAGAACATCATTTCCGTTGCGAATCTCTCGAAGGTCTATGCGTCAGGCTTCGAGGCGCTCAAGGACGTCAGCCTCGATATCCGCCGGGGCGAGATCTTTGCGTTGCTCGGCCCGAACGGGGCCGGGAAGACGACGCTGATCAGCATCATCTGCGGCCTCGTCAATCCGACCGGCGGGCGCGTGCTCGCCGACGGTCACGACGTGGTGGCGGAATACAAGGCCGCCCGCGGGCGCATCGGCCTGGTGCCGCAGGAACTCACGACCGACGCGTTCGAATCCGTCTGGGCGACCGTCACCTTCAGTCGCGGCCTGTTCGGCAAGCCGGCCAATCCGGCCCATATCGAGAAGATCTTGCGCGAGCTGTCGCTCTGGGACAAGAAGGACGCCAAGCTCAGGACGCTTTCGGGCGGCATGAAGCGGCGCGTCATGATCGCCAAGGCGCTGTCGCACGAGCCCGACATCCTGTTCCTCGATGAGCCGACCGCCGGCGTCGATGTCGAGCTGCGGCGCGACATGTGGGAGGTGGTGCGGCAGCTCCGGGAGAGCGGCGTCACCATCATCCTGACGACGCATTACATCGAGGAGGCCGAGGAGATGGCCGACCGGATCGGCGTCATCCATCGCGGCAGCATCATCCTGGTCGAGGAAAAGGCCGAGCTGATGCGCAAGCTCGGCAAGAAGCAACTGACCCTGCAACTGCAGGAGCCGCTCGCCGGACTTCCCGCCGGCCTGGACGCCTACGGGCTCCAGCTCGGCGCCGACGGTCATGAGCTGGTCTACAGCTACGACGCCGATGCCAAGCAGAAGGGCATCGCCGACCTGCTGAAGGCCCTCGGCGCAGCCGGTATCCACTACAAGGATCTGCAGACGAGCCAGCGCTCGCTCGAGGAGATCTTCGTCAGCCTGGTGAGTGAGCGTTCATGAACATCCACGCGATCCGCGCGATCTATCTCTTCGAGATGGCGCGCACCGGCCGCACGCTGCTGCAGAGCATCGTCGCGCCCGTGCTCTCCACCTCGCTCTATTTCATCGTCTTCGGCGCGGCGATCGGTTCGCGCATGCAGGAGATCGACGGCGTCAGCTACGGCTCGTTCATCGTGCCGGGACTGATCATGCTGACGCTCCTGACGCAGAGCATCTCCAACGCCTCTTTCGCGATCTACTTCCCGAAATTCACCGGCACGATCTACGAGGTGCTGTCGGCGCCGGTCTCGCCCTTCGAGATCATCATCGGCTATGTCGGCGCGGCGGCGACCAAATCGATCCTGCTCGCGCTGATCATCCTGGCGACGGCGGGGCTGTTCGTCGACATCGAGATACAGCATCCGGTCTGGATGCTGCTGTTCCTAGTGCTGACCGCCGTCACCTTCAGCCTGTTCGGCTTCATCATCGGCATCTGGGCCGATGGTTTCGAGAAGCTGCAACTGGTGCCGCTCCTGATCGTGACGCCGCTGACCTTCCTCGGTGGCAGCTTCTATTCGATCAACATGCTGCCGCCGGTCTGGCAGACGGTGGCGCTGTTCAACCCGGTCGTCTACCTGGTGAGCGGCTTCCGCTGGAGCTTCTTCGGCACGTCGGACGTCCATATCGGCATCAGCCTGGCGATGACGCTGGTCTTCCTCGCCGTCTGCCTCGCCACGGTCACCTGGATCTTCAGGACGGGCTATCGGCTGAAGAACTAGCCGCCATGGCGCGCCGGTCGGCGATCGCGCGTTCGAAGGCCGGCGCGGCGTGGCCGCGAAACCAGTCGATCATGCCGCTGACGTCCTGCTCGGCCGGGCGCGTCGCGCCCGCGACGATCAGTTCGGCATCGGCTTCCGCCACGGCGACCAGGATGCGGGCCGTCTCCGGCCTGCGCGTCCGGGTTCAGGTGCGTGCGGTCAGGCCGTGACGGGCGTCAGGTCGCCCGGGAGGAAGAGCGAGATCGGGCGCAGCTCATAGGCGCCGCCGGGATTGGCCTCGGTCAGGTCGCGCGCGATCTGCAGCGCCGCGTCCCGATCGGCGACGTCGACGATGTAGAAGCCGAGCAGCTGCTCCTTGATTTCGGCATAGGGGCCGTCGAGGACCCGGCCCTGGTCCTTCAGGTAGGTCGTGGCGGTGCGGGTCGGGCCCAGGCGCGCCGTCGGGCCCAGCTGTCCGTTGCGCGCCAGTCTCTCGTGGACCCCGTGCAGGCGCGCCATCACGGCGTCGTCCTCTTCCTTGGTCCAGCTGCCGACGACCTTTTCGTCGTGATAGCAGATGATGGCATAGAGCATGGAAGCCTCCTTCCTCCGAGGGGCCGACTATGCCCGAGTGGCGCGCAAAATGCGCCCATGACAAGAAAAAATGTCGATCCGCCATCGCCGTCCGGGCGACGCCGCGAAAATGACGAACTGCCCGGATTGTCTGGCCGCAATCCGCCCCGCCATCCGCTTCAGACAGGACTCCCCGGCCAGTGGAGACTATCTCTATCGCCCTCGTTCTGCTGCTCGCCGTCGTGCTGAGCAGCTCCCTCTCCCGCATGCTGCCGCTGCCGATTCCCCGTCCGCTGCTGCAGATCGCGATAGGCGGCGTGATCGGCCTGGTCGCCGACTTCCGCGTCACGCTCAATCCCGAGATCTTCTTCCTGCTCTTCCTGCCGCCGCTCCTGTTTCTCGACGGCTGGCGGATCCCGAAGGAGGAGCTGATGCGCGACCGCAAGACGATCCTGGCGCTTGCGCTCGGACTCGTCGTCATCACCGTGCTCGGCGTCGGGCTCTTCATCAACCTGTTGATCCCGGCCATGCCGCTCGCCGTCGCCTTCGCGCTCGCGGCGGTGGTCTCGCCGACCGATCCGATCGCGGTCTCCGCCATCGCCGCGCGGGTGCCGATCCCGAAGCGGATGATGCACATCCTCGAGGGCGAGGCGCTGCTCAACGACGCGTCCGGCCTCGTCTGCCTGCGCTTTGCCGTCGCCGCGGCGCTGACGGGGACCTTCTCGCTGTATGAGGCGGCGCTCGATTTCGTCTGGGTCGCGCTTGGCGGCCTGGGCGTGGGTTTCGTGGTCACCTGGAGCATCAACACGGCCAAGGGCTGGATCGCGCGCCACTATGGCGAGGAGAGCGCCTCGCAGATCCTGATCAGCGTGCTGACCCCGTTCGCGGCCTATCTGCTGGCGGAACATCTGCAGTGTTCCGGCATTCTCGCCGCCGTCGCGGCCGGCGTGACGATGAGCTTCGGCGAGGCCTCGGGCCAGGTCCTCGCATCGACGCGGGTGCGGCGCAGCAATGTCTGGGACATGATCCAGTTTGCCGCCAACGGCACCATCTTCGTCCTGCTCGGCGAGCAATTGCCGGCGATCCTGCGGAGCGCCGTCGAGACGGTGCGCATGACCGGCCATCACGATCCGGGCTGGCTGCTCGTCTACGTGCTGGCCATCAATTTCGCGCTCGCCGCGTTGCGCTTCGCCTGGGTGTGGATCGCCCTCGATCTCAGCCTGTACCGGGCGCGCCGGCGGGGCGTTTCGATCCGCCGTCCCAGCTGGCGGGTGCTGGCCGCGATGTCGCTCGCCGGCGTGCGCGGCGCCATCACGCTCGCCGGCGTCCTCACGCTGCCGCTGTTCCTTGCCGACGGCACGCCGTTTCCGGCGCGCGATCTCGCCATCTTCCTCGCCATGGGCGTAATCATCCTGTCGCTCGTCGCCGCCAGCATCGGGTTGCCGCTGCTCCTGAACGGGCTCGACATGCCGCCGGAGCCGTCGCGCCAGGCCGAGGAGGACCGGGCGCGGATCGCCGCCGCCGAGGCCGCCATCGCCGAGATCGAGCGCGTGCAGCACGATCTCGCCGAGGGAAGGCCCGACGCCGACATCTATGTCACCGCGGCGGCGCGAATCATGGACCGCTATCGCGCGCGGATCGATGTCGGCTCGCGCGCCGACGAGGAGGTCGCGCTGGCGCGCCAGGTCGAGGCGATCGAACCCCGCCTGGTGATCGCCGCGCTGAAGGCCGAGCGCTTCACCGTCTTCAAGCTGCTGCGCGGCCGCAAGATCGGCAGCGAGACGGCACGCAAGCTGGTGCGCGAGCTCGACCTGATGGAGGCGCGATATGAGGCGTGAGGGCGGTGGCAGGCGACCGAGGCGTCCGAACCTGGCTCGCTCGCGACAACCCTCCGCCGTCATCCCGGACGCAGCGAAGCGGAGATCCGGGATCCATCCAGCCGCGACCTAGGGAGGTTTCTCCGGGATTGGCCTTGGCGGCATGAACCCCCGCCTTCGCGGGGATGACGGTGAGGCTGGAGTGGCTAGACGACCGCCGTCACGCCGCCGTCGACATAGAGGATGTGGCCGTTGACGTAGCTCGATGCGTCGGAGGCTAGGAAGATCGCGGCGCCGGCGAGTTCCGGCGTGTCGCCCCAGCGGCCCATCGGCGCGCGCTGCGCCAGCCAGGCGTGGAAATCGGCGCTCTCGACCAGCGCCTTGTTGAGCTCGGTCTTGAACCAGCCCGGGCCGATGCCGTTGATGTTCAGCCCGTGCTTGGCCCATTCGGCGCACATGCTCTTGGTCATCATCTTGATCGCGCCCTTCGAGGTCGAATAGGGCGTGATCGTCGCGCGGCCGAGCTCGCTGGTGACCGAGCAGATGTTGATGATCTTGCCACGCTTGCGCGGGATCATGTGGCGCGCCACCGCCTGGCCGACGACGAAGGCGGCGTCGACATTGGTCGCCAGCACCTCGCGCCACTGGTCGAGGGTGAATTCCTCCAGCGGCAGGCGCTTCTGCGTGCCGGCATTGTTGACCAGGATGTCGAGCGGGCCGATGTCGCGCTCGATCGCGTCGACCGCCTGCGCCACCGCCTCGACATTGCAGACGTCGAACACCGAAGCCGAGACGTTGAGGCCATCGGCGCGCAGGCCGGCCGCCGCCGCCTCGACCGTCTTCGGGTCGCGGCCGTTCAGCACGACCGTCGCGCCCGCCTCGGCGAGACCGCGCGCGATGGCGAGGCCGATGCCGCGGCTGGAGCCGGTGACGAGCGCGACGCGCCCCGTCAGGTCGAAGAGCTTGGTCGTCATGAAATCCTCCCGATCGGCGGAATCTCCGCCGGTAGTGTTGGTGATCGCGAGCATCGCGCCGCCGCGCGGAAGGCGCAATGCGAGGTTCGGATGAAGGGACGGGCGGGCGTGGCCGGAACGATCCTCGCGGATGTCGGCGCCCGCGCTTGACGAGCATGCCGCATGGGCTCAGAATTGTCACATCATTTGACGATTTTTCGGGTTCGCGGCAGACCTATCCCCGGGTCGGACGCCGTCCGCCCCGCACAGCCAGGAACAGCCATGGTCTATCTCGCCGCCGCCGGTCGCTATGACGCGATGAAGTACAACCGCGTCGGCCGCACCGGCCTGAAGCTGCCGGCGATCTCGCTCGGCCTCTGGCACAATTTCGGCTATGACGGCAGGGTCGAGACGATGCGGGCGATGTGCCATCGCGCCTTCGATCTCGGCATCACCCATTTCGACCTTGCCAACAATTACGGTCCGCCGCCCGGCGCGGCGGAGGAATTCTTCGGCACGATGACGACGGGCGATTTCAGGCCCTACCGCGACGAGATGATCATCTCGTCGAAGGCCGGGTACCTGATGTGGCCGGGCCCGTATGGCGAATGGGGCAGCCGCAAATATCTGATCGCCAGCCTCGAGCAGAGCCTGAAGCGGATGAAGCTCGATTATGTCGACATCTTCTATTCTCACCGCTTCGATCCGGAGACGCCGCTGGAGGAGACGATCGGCGCGCTCGATGCCATCGTGCGCCAGGGCAAGGCGCTCTATGTCGGCATTTCCAGCTATTCCTCGGCCAAGACGGCCGAGGCGGCGGCGATCGCCCGCTCGCTCGGCACGCCGCTGGTCATCCACCAGCCGCGCTATTCCATGCTCGATCGCTGGACCGAAAAGGACAGGCTGCTCGACACGCTCGAGGCCGAGGGCATGGGCTGCATCATGTTCTCGCCGCTGGAGCAGGGCGTGCTGTCCGACCGCTACCTGAACGGCATCCCGGCCGACAGCCGCGTCACCCATTCGCAGTCTCTGCGCGAGAGCGCCCTGTCGGCCGAGAACCTGGAGCGGGTGCGCGGCCTGAACGAGATCGCCAAGGCGCGCGGCCAGACGCTGGCGCAGATGGCGCTTTCCTGGGTGCTGCGCGACGGCCGCATGACCTCCGCCCTGATCGGCGCCTCCAAGGTGGCGCAGATCGAGGATGCGGTGGCGAGCCTGGCGAAGGCGACGTTCACCGCCGACGAACTGATCGCGATCGACAGGCTGGCGATCGATGGCATGCTGAAGGGGTGAGCGACCTGATCCCGTGCGGCGCCATGGACGACGGGCGGGACGGGAGATTGATCTTGTCTATCGAGATTACAACTTCATCATCGATCCCGCCGAGCGTCGGTCAGGCGGCGGCGGGCTTCGACGAGATGGAACTTCATGTAGAGCGCGGCCTGGTCGGCCTGCTGGCGCACGATCGCGTCGACGATGTTGCGGTGCTCGGCGAAGAGCGCCCGGCGCCGCTCCTCGGACCCCACGCGCGTCATGCTGAGCGCGCTGCGCATCCAGTCCTCGATCCGCCCTTTCAGGCTTTCGAGCACCGCCGGGAACACCTCGTTGCCGGTCGCCTCGGCAATGGCGAGGTGGAAGGCGAAATCCTCCTCCAGCCCCGCCGCGCCGGAATTAAGCGCGGCCTCGAAGCCGGCCTGCCGGCTCTCGATCTCGGCGAGCTGGGCGGCGGAGCCTCGCGTCGCCGCGAGATGGGCGCATTCCGTCTCGATCGCGATGCGGACTTCGGTGACGCGCAGGACGCTGGCGACCTGCTGCGGCGGCGTCGTCTCCAGGAGGCCGCCCGGCGGCTTGTGCGAGACGAAGGTGCCGGCGCCCTGGCGCGCGATGACGAGCCCGTCGACCTGCAGCCGCTGCAGCGCCTCGCGCACCACGGGGCGCGAGACCTCGAACGCCTTGCAGATGTCGTTCTCGGACGGCAGCCGGTCGCCCGGCGCGAAGGTGCCGGAGACGATCTGTTCCAGGATCTGGCCATAGAGGATGTCGGAGAGCTTCTCGCGGCGCGCCGGCTTCAGTTGCAGATCGACCATGCGCCTCTCGCCTTCCTCGTTCACCGACTCAATTCGACCCAGCGTAACCTCAAGGGGCCGGATTTTCGAATGCCCCCCACCAAGGACCTGTTCCGATGACGTCGTCCGCCTCCAAACCGCCCCGGCGTTCGATCGCCTCGCTCCGCAGCCAGCGCTGGTTCGGCGCGACCGATCTGCGCTCCTTCGGCCATCGATCGCGCACGCTGCAGATGGGCTATGCCTATGAGGAATTCATGGGCAAGCCCGTCGTCGGCATCATCAACACCTGGTCGGACATCAATCCCTGTCACGCGCATTTCCGCCATCGCGTCGAGGAGGTGAAGCGCGGCGTCTGGCAGGCGGGTGGCTTCCCGATCGAGTTGCCGGCGATGTCGCTGGCCGAGAATTTCGTCAAGCCGACCACCATGCTTTACCGCAACTTCCTCGCCATGGAGGTGGAGGAACTGATCCGCTCGCATCCGGTCGATGGCGTGGTGCTGCTCGGCGGCTGCGACAAGACCACGCCGGCGACGATCATGGGCGCCATCTCGATGGACCTGCCGACGATCTTCCTGCCGGCCGGCGCGATGCTGCGCGGCAATTATGCCGGCAAGGTGCTCGGCTCCGGCTCTGATGTCTGGAAATACTGGGCCGAGAAGGAGGCGGGCCGCATCGGCGACGACGAATGGCGCGCCATGGAATCCGGCATCGCGCGCTCCTTCGGCACCTGCATGACGATGGGCACGGCCTCGACCATGACCTCGCTCGCCGAGACGCTTGGCCTGTCGCTGCCCGGATCGTCGTCGATTCCCGCGCCCGACTCCGCCCATTCCCGCATGGCGGCGGAATGCGGGCGCCACATCATCGAGATGATCCTCGACGATGTGAAGCCGAGCGACATCCTGACGCCGGCCTCGTTCGAGAACGCGCTGGTCGTGCACATGGCGCTGGCCGGCTCGACCAACGCCATGGTGCACCTGATCGCCATGGCCGGTCGCGCCGGCATCCCGCTCGTCCTCGACGATTTCGACCGCGTCGCGCGCGAGATCCCGGTGCTCGCCAATCTGCGCCCGACCGGCGCGTGGCTGATGGAGGATTTTTTCTATGCCGGTGGCCTTCCGGCGCTCTGGTCGGAGCTGCGCGACCATCTGGATCTCTCGGCGCGCACCGTGCGCGGCACGCTCGCCGACGCGGTCGAGACGGCGCGCAACTACAACGCCGACGTCATCCGCCCGTTCGACAATCCGGTCTCGGCCGAGGTCGGTACGGCGATCCTCACCGGCAACCTCGCGCCGGATGGCTGCGTGATGAAGCCGTCGGCGGCGGAGCCGCGCCTGCTCAAGCACACCGGCCCGGCGCTCGTCTTCCGCGACTACAACGAGATGTCGGCGATGATCGAGCGCGACGATCTCGACGTCACGGCGGATACGGTGCTGGTGCTGCAGAATGCCGGCCCGGTCGGCGGGCCGGGCATGCCGGAATGGGGCATGCTGCCGATCCCGAAGAAGCTGCTGAAGGAAGGCGTGCGCGACATGCTGCGCATTTCCGACGCGCGCATGAGCGGCACCAGCTACGGCGCCTGCATCCTGCACGTCTCGCCGGAATCGCATATTGGCGGCCCGCTGGCGGCCGTGCAGACGGGCGACCGGATCTCGGTCGACTTCGAGGCGCGGACGATCCACCTGCATGTCGACGACGCCGAGATCGCCCGCCGACTTGCCAGCTTCACACCGCCGCCGCGCAACTATCCGCGCGGCTACAACAAGCTGTTCGCGGCGCATATCCGCCAGGCCCATCTCGGCTGCGACTTCGATTTCCTGGAGGGCACGGAGAAGCTGCCGGAGCCTGAAATCCACTGAGACGGCGCTGGCCGCCCCAGGCGTCAGCTCGACCAGCGCAGCCAGAACTCGCCGTAGAAGACGAGCCAGAACGTCGCCATCAGCATCATGCGGCCGCGCAGGGACAGGCGCGGCCGCAGCCATGCGCCGAGCCCGGCGACGACCGTGGTGGCGACCCCGAATCGCAGCAGGCGGACGGGGACCGAGACGGCGGCGAAGAGCAGGGTGTCGAGGCCCTCGCGCCCGGCGCCGACGGCGTAGACCTTGTAGGGAATGCCGGTGACGGAGCCCCTGATCATGGAAAACGGCCAGTCGGAGGCCGCCATGCCGGCGAGCCCCTTGCCGATCATCGTCTCCGAGACGAAGGGCACGTTCCTGAGCAGAGTCATCGCCTGGTCGGGGGCGGCCCCGGCGAGGCGCGCCATCATCACTCCGCCGCAGGCGGCGCCGAGCGCGGCGGCGAGGCCCGCGCGGAGCCCGGTCCGCAGTCCGTAGGCGACGGCGATGAATGTCAGCAGCACGTCGGCGACGACGAAGAACCAGATCGCCTCGGCGACTCCCCAGAGGAAGGCGGCGACGAGGAGCGCGGCGGGCGCGCCGAAGCCGGAGCGGCGGCGCGCCGTCGTCAACTCTTCCCAGCCAGGGCGGCGAAGTGGAACACCTCAAGCCCGCCGTCCCAGATCATCTTGAGCGCGACCCAGGCGATCACGGCGAGGCCGACATAGGCGATCCACGGCAGCCGTTTCAGGATGCGGGCGACGATATTGGCGGCGACGCCCATCAGCGCCACCGACAGGACGAGGCCGACGACCAGAACCCAGGTGTGCTCGCGCGCGGTGCCGGCCACGGCGAGCACGTTGTCGAGCGACATCGACACGTCGGCGACGATGATCTGGATGATCGCCTGCCTGAAGGTCTTGCCGCCTTCCTGGCCGGCGTTCTCGAGCGCTTCCGCCGCTGCCGCCGCCTCGGCATCATGGTCGGCGCGAATCTCGCGCCAGAGTTTCCAGCAGACCCAGAGCAGCAGGATGCCGCCGGCCAAGGTGAGGCCGATGATGGTGAGCAGCTTGGTGGCGAACAGCGCGAAGATGATGCGCAGCACCGCGGCGGCGCCGATGCCGACCAGGATCGCCTTGCTGCGGATGTCCTTCGGCAGGCCGGCCGCCGCCATGCCGACGACGATGGCGTTGTCGCCCGCCAGCACCAGGTCGATGAGCACGACGGTCGCCAGCGCAACGAGTTCGGCAGCAACAAAGTCCATGGGGAAGGAAGCCTCGGCGGGTATGCAGGCCCTTGGTCTGAGCCGTCTGAAAGAACTTGTCCAGCACAAAGCGGTCGGGCGCGATCGGTTCCGTGCCTCCTCACCTGGGCTATGGCGCGCGCGGGTGGCAGGCGGCGCCCCGGCCGTCTTTCCGGTTGCGCAAAGCCGCGCCAACCGCTTTCATCGGGACTGAAACGGGGGAATATGCATGCGTTTGCTGTCTCACCTCTTGAAGCGGTTCGTCCGGAACGGTCGGCTGACCGTTCTGGACCATGCCGGGACGCGCCACGTCTTCGGATCCGGGCAAGACGGGCCGGACGTGACCATCCGCTTCACCGACAAGGCGGTCGAGCGCGAGATCTTCCTCAATCCGGAGTTGAGGACGGCCGAGGCCTATATGGATGGACGGCTCGTCGTCGAGAATGGCGGCACCGTCTTCGACCTTCTGTCGCTGTTCTCGGTCAACCGCTCCGGCCTCGCGGCGCATCCGATCCAGAAGGGCCTGCGCCGTGTCTGGCGCTCGCTGCGCCGCCAGCAGCAGCGCAACACGATCCCGCTCGCCGCCGAGAACATCAAGCATCACTACGACATTCCGCCGAAGTTCTACCGGCTCTGGCTCGACGAGACGATGACCTATTCCTGCGCCTATTATTCGGCGCCGGATATCGGTCTGCATCAGGCGCAGATCGACAAGCTGCGCCACATCGCCGCCAAGCTGAAGCTTGAGCCGGGCATGCATATCGCGGAGATCGGCTCGGGCTGGGGCGCGCTCGCGACCTTTCTCGCCCGCACCTACGATGTCCGCGTCACCTCGGTGACCTTGTCGCCGGAACAACTCGCCGTGGCGCGCGAGCGCGCGATCGAGGAAGGCGTCGCCGACAAGGTGACGTTCCTCGAACAGGACTATCGCAACCTCGCCGGCACCTATGATCGCGTCGTCTCGATCGCGATGATGGAGGCGATCGGCGTCGCCAATTTCGACAACTACTTCGAATCGATCCAGCGCCTGACCAAGCCGGGCGGCTTCGCGCTGGTGCATTGCATCGGGCGGATGTCGCCACCCGGAACGACGGCGCCCTTCATCCGCAAATACATCTTCCCCGGCGGCTACGTGCCGGCGCTGTCGGAAGTGTTCGCCTCGCTGGAGCGGACGGGGACGTGGTGCGCCGATATGGAGAGCTTGCGGCTGCACTATTACTGGACCATTCGTGACTGGCGTCTCGCCTATGAGGCGAAACGGGAGGAGGCGGTCGCGATGATGGGCGACCGGTTCTGCCGGATGTGGGATTTCTACCTCGCGTCGGTCGAGCTTGGCTTCCTGCACGGCTCGAACTTCGTCTTCCAGCTGCTCATCTCCAAGCAGCGCGACGACGTGCCGGTGATTCGCGACTATATCGTCGACGAGGAGCGCCGGCTGGCGCAGAGCGAGGCGGCGCAGCCAGCCTAGGCCGCCGCGACCATGCGACCCGCAGGCGGCGCATATTCGCTCGGCGGGCAACCGACCCGGTTTCGGAAGGCGGTGCTAAACGCGCTTGCCGATCGGTAGCCAATGGACAGCGCCACCTCTTCCAGCGTCCCTGCCTTGCGCAGCAAGGCGTCCTTGGCGAGCGCCATGCGCCAGTCGAGCAGATACTCGACCGGCGCGACGCCGACCGCATCCGTGAAGCGTCGCGCGAAGACGGAGCGCGACATGCCGACCTGACGGGCCAACTCGCCGACTGTCCAGCCGCGCGCGACATCGGCATGGATATGCGCCAGGGCCCTCGCGAGTTGCGGTTGCGCCAGTCCGCCGAGCAGGCCGACATGCGGGGCAAACGCCTCGCGCCGTAGCGTCTCGATCAGCATCACCTCGATCAGGCGGCAGAGAATGGCGTCCCGGCCGGGGAGGGCGCTCTCGGCCTCGTCGCGGACCAGGGCAAGCAGGGCACGGAGCCGCGCGCCAGTATGCTCGCCTGCCGGCACATGCACGAAGCGCGGCAGCAGGCCGATCAGCAGGTCGGCATTGGCGGGTTCGCAGCGAATGAGCCCGCCGAGGATCCGCGTCGCGGGCGCCGTCTCCCGGTCGCCGACCCGCACCTCGCCATCAAGTTCGTGCGCGGCCTTGAACCGCGCATCGGAAAGCGCCTTCTCGACGTCCGGCGCGCTGGAAAAGCTGTCGCTCGTCGGCCGTGCCGAGAGAATGTAGTCGCCTGGCCGTAGTTCGAGCGGGTCGGTTCCCTCTGCCTGAAACCAGCAGCTTCCCTCCGTGACGAGATAGAAGGTCGGTCCCGGCTGTTCCGGCACCCGAACGCCCCATGCGCCGGAGCCGGAGAGGCTGCCGAGCAGGACGGTGGCGGGCCGCAGCAGCCTGATGACGTCGGTCAGCGCATCCATCGGGACGATCCGTAATAATGATGAGATAATCCATTATGGATCGAACCGACGGCGCAAGCTAGTCCCTAGGTCATCGCAAGATGGAACCCGACAGGAGACAGCATTGACCCGGACCGTCCTCATCACTGGCTGCTCGAGCGGCCTCGGCAAGCTCACCGCCGCCTGCTTCGCGGAGCAGGGCTGGAACGTCATCGCCACCATGCGCAAGCCCGATCCGGCGCTGGCCGAGGCCTATCCCGGCCGCGTCCTGGTCCACGCGCTCGACGTGGCCGATCCGGCGAGCATCGACGCGGCGATCGAGGCCGGCGTCGCGCGCTTCGGCGGGCTCGACGCCGTCGTCAACAATGCCGGCATAACCATGGTCTCTGTGTTCGAGGCGACGCCCGACGAGGCGATCCGCCGGATCTTCGAGGCCAATGTCTTCGGCGTGATGAACGTCACCCGCGCCGCGCTGCCGCATCTTCGGCGCCAGAAGAGCGGGACGATCGTCAATGTCAGCTCGGGCGTCGGCCTGGTCGGCGTGCCGCTTCTCTCGGTCTATGTCGCTTCCAAGCAGGCGGTGGAGGGCCTGTCGGAATCGCTGGCTTATGAGCTCGAATCCCAGAACATCCGCGTCCGCCTGGTCGAGCCGGGCGCGATGCGGAGCACCAATTTCACCGCGACGGGGATGGCGGCGTCGGCGTCGGCGCCGGTCCCGGACGCATACCGCGCCTATTTCGACCACGCGCTGGGCGCGATGATGAACTATCCCTTCGCCTCGACCGAGGAACGGTCGGTCGTCGACGCGATCCATGCGGCCGCCATCGATCCCTCCGACCGGCTGCGCTATGTCGTCGGCCCGGATGTCGAGGAATATGCGCGCCTGCGCTGGTCGACCTCCGAGGACGAATATCGGCAGCGCATGGGGCGGCTGATGGGCCAGGCTGCGTGGCGCCAGCGCGCCAATGCGTCGGGCTGAAGGCTAGACTCGACGCAGATGATTGTCGAACTGCTCGTGGCGGCGGGCGACCGGGTCGAGCCGGCCGTCGCCGGCGCGCATGACGCGGCCGTCGCCGGCCGTGGCGAGGAAGGCGGCGTCTTCCACCGGCGCCACGCCGCACCCGTCCGGCAGCGCCAGCGCGTCGCGGAAATCGCCGCTCGCCGCATCCCAGAAGAACACCTGGCCGCCGATCGGCGACGAGGTGGCGATGGTCGAGCCGTCGCGGCTCGCCACCACCGAGCCGATATAGTTGCGCGCGAGCGGCGCGATCGCGTCGGGAAAATTCATCAAGCGGGCCGCGCCGTCGCGGCCGATGCGGCCGACCAGCGGCGGCCGCTCGCTGCGCGCGCCCTCCCACTGGCAGCCGAACCAGACATTGCCGGCGCCGTCGAAGGTCATGTGGCGCATGGAGAGCCGGTTCAGCGCCGGATCGAGCACGGCCTCTTCGAGCAGGTCGCCGGTCTCGCTGTCGACGCGGACGATGGAGGGGCGCATCTCGGCGAGGTTGAGCTTCTGGCGGCCATAGTCGGGATGGGTCTCGATGCCGCCATTGGCGATGACGAGCGTGCGGCCGTCGGGAGCGAGCAGAATCTCGTGCGCGTCGACGCCATGGGTCTCGAATTCGCCGATGCGGGCGAAATCCGTGCCCGACGCGTCATAGACGCCGATGACGCCGCGCGAGCGCTCGCCATCGAAGTTGTTCTCGGTCGCGTAGAGCAGCCTTCCATCGGTCGAGAAGATGCCGTGGCCGAAGAAGTGATGCCCCTCGGGCGGCGTGATCGTCGCGACCGGCGTCAGCGAACCGACGTCGACGATCACGGCGAAATAGCCGGGGCGGCGGGCGAAGACGGCGACGCGCCGGCGCGCCGGATCGACCGCGATGTCGTGGCCGCGACCGGCGAGGGGCATGCGGCCGACGACCCCGCCGCGCTCGTCGATCAGCATCAGCATGTGCTGGCGCGGCCCGACGCGGACCGAGGAGACGAAGACGGGACGTGCCTCCGTGCCACCGGCCGGACGGGCGAAGGGCAGGATGGCACGCAGCGCTTCCGCGAGCGCGCCAAAGGCGGATCGTTCAGTCGCCGTCGAGCGCATTGAATCCCGGCGAGATCCCCGCCGCCTCCGCGAAACGGAAGTTGAAGATATCCTCGAGCGTCTTCAAGACGTCGAAGGCGTGCTTCAGGCTGTCATAGGAGGCCGGATCGGCGAAAGCCTCGTTCCACGGCTTGCCGACATCGAGCGCCTTGCGGAATTCCGTCGACGCGGCCTCGGTCGCGGCCCGCAGCGTGGCGGCGTCGTTCGGCGTCAGGCTGAAGACGTCGGAGCGTTCCACCAGTTCGTCGATGGCGTCGATCGAGCCATTCAGATAGGCGAAGCTCTCGCCCGAGCGAACGAAGGCGCCACGGTTCGGCTTGGCCGTGTCGAACGACTTGCCGAGCGCCGGCAGCAGTCGCTGGTCGCGCAACTGCTGCAGCCCGGTTACGACCGCCTTCAGCACCTCGACCAGCGGCTCGGTGGCGTCGCGATAGACGATGTTGGCGCCGCCCGGCTTGAGCATCAGCTCGCGCCAGCCGCCCGGCTTGGTCCATTCGGTGACGGCCTCGCCGGCGATGGTGTTCAGATTCTCGGCGATGCGGAGCGCCAGCTGGCAGCGATAGGCGGCGGTCTCTGCGTCGTCGGACGCGGTGAAGACGAGCGCCTCGAAGGCGGGCAGACCCTGCACGGCGGCGCTCCGCTTGGCGATGGCGCCGGGCTCCAGCAGCGCCGGGTCGGGCCTGGCGAGGATCTGGCGCAACTGCCGCGTGCCGGTGCCGTGCGGATCGGGCAGGAAGGAGAAGCGCTCGATCCGCGCCTTCTCGGCCATCGGGCCGAAGCGCAGGAAATCGGCCCGCGCCCAGGCCTGCAGCAGCTTGCCGAAGGCGGCGCGGAGCGCGGGGTCGGGCGTCGCGCCCGGGTTCTTGCAGCTCTCGGCCATGGCGGCGACGAGCCCGGCGGTCGCTTGTTGGAGCCGCTCGTAGGCCGGGATGAAATAGCCAGAGACCGCCTTGTCGGCGACGATCGCCAGCGCTTCGGCGCTCGGGCTCGGTTTTACCGGCGCATCGCCGGACTGCGCGAAGGCACGCTTGGCCGCGATCAGGAGCGGCGAGAGCAGCAGCAGGCGTTTCGTGATCGCGATCATAGCGTTTCCAGATAGGCGATGAGCGCGGCCTTGTCGGCCGCGGCCAGTGCTTCATAGCGCAGTTTCGCCGCCATGGCTTCGCCGCCATGCGCGCGGATCGCCGCGTCGAGCGTTTCGGCGCGGCCATCATGCAGGAAGCGGCGGTCGTCGCCGGTGCGGAAGGCGAGCGAGACGAGGGGCGGCGTCCGCCATTCCGACGAAGCGACGCCCGGTTCGCCGACGCCGTCGTCGAGGCCGGGTCCCATGTCGTGCAGCAGGAGGTCGCTGTAGAGCGTGACCGGGCGACCGTCGCGGCCGGCGAGGCTCGGGACGTGGCAGGCGGCGCAGCCGGCGGCGGTGAAGACGGCGGCGCCGGGCGGCGCTGGCTCGACCGGCGCGGGCGCGGGAAGGCCGGCGAGATAGGCGTTCAACAGACGCACCATCTCGGCCGAGATCTCCTCATTGTCGAAGGTCGGGCTGCGGCCGTGCGGCGCGGCGAGGCAATCGGGCTGCGCGGCCGTGCAGTCGCCATGGGGATGGGGGCTGAGCGGGCTCGACATGCCGATGTCGAGCATGAAGGCGTCCGATGTCATCTGGTCGAGCGTCGGCGCCGACGCCTTCCAGCCATAGCGGCCGACGCGGGTTCCGCCATCCGTTGCGACCCTCCGGGCGCGGCCGGCGACGCCGTCCGGCTTTGGCAAGGCCGCCTGCGTCAGGATCGCCGCCTCGTCGACCGTCTCGATCCGCCCGATGCCGCGCAGCGACGGCGCCTGGCGCGGGCCGAGCCTCGTCCCGGCGGCGAGATCACCGCGGCTCGGGGCGAAGGTGACGACGAGCGGGCCGCCGGCGGTGGCCGGAAGGGCGTAGTCGACGGTGCCCTCGCTCTTCAGGCCCGAGACGGCGCGCGGCTGGATCTGCCGGCCATAGACCGGGTCGGCGGTGCCGTCCGCGTCGCCGAGCCGGGTGGCGAGGCCGCGCTGGACGAGGGTGCCGTCCGGCTGCGTCGTGATCCTGGCCGAGAGCGCCTTGCCGGAATGGCAGCTCGCGCAGCTCTTCTCGTTGAAGAGCGGCCCGAGCCCGTCATTGGCGAGCGTCGAGGAGGGCGCCTGCACCCAGATGCGGTCGAACAGCGCCTTGCCGACCGCGCGGTCGAGTCCGTCGGCATGGGCGGCGGCCGGACTGGCAAACAGGATGAGGCCGCTGGCTGCGATCAGCCGGCGAGCACGGGTCGCCATCATGCCACCTCGAACCACGCCATCATGCCCGTCTCCTGGTGCTCGATGATGTGGCAATGGAACATCCACTTGCCGGGATTGTCGGCGACGAAGGCGACCTCCATCCGCTCCTTCGGCTGCAGCAGCACCGTATCGGCGTGATGCGGCGGCAGGCTGCGGCGGTTGGAGTTCAGCACCGTGAAGCTGTGGCCGTGGATGTGGATCGGATGCATGTGCGGCGTGACGTTGCGCAGCTCGAAGCGATAGGTCTTGCCACGCTCCAGCCGCGCCATGGGCGGCGGGATCTCGTGCATGTCGCTCGGCCAGGAGCCCTTGTTGATGGCCCAGAGATTGCCCTCCGACAGGCAAAGGGGGCCGAGCGGCGCGCCGGAATCGGCAATCTCACGCACGGCGGCGCCGGTCGCCGTCGCCGAGAAGGTGATCGGCATGCGGATGGCGTTGGCGAGATCGGGCGGCGCGATGCGGCCGGCGGCGAGCGGGGCGGGATCGAACGGGCCCTGGCGCCGCTCGGGACCGCGCGCGACGAGGCGGGCGAGCGGCACCGGCTTCGGCGCGAAATAGTCGACGAGGGTCGCGACGCCGCCATCGGCGGGCGTGCGGACGATCAGGTCGGCGCGCATCGCCGGGCCCATGCGCCAGGAACGCAGCGGGAAGGGCTGGCAGGCGATGCCGTCGATGGCGACGACGGCGGCGTCCGCCCCCTCGACGCCGATCTCGGAGAGCCGGGTCGGGTCGACATTCATCACGCGAAGCCGCACATCGGCCGAGGCCGGCAGCACGATCTCCGGATTGGTCGCGCCGTTACAACTGCGCACGGTGCCGAAGGTGCCGGCCTTGCCGGCGCCCTCCATCGTCAGGAAGGGCAGGAAGTCGCTGCCGTCCGGGGCGATGCGCCAGTCACGCAGCACGATCACCTCGTCCGCGTCATAGGGCTCGGGCGCGTCGCCCTCGACGATCAGGACGCCGATCAGGCCGCGGCCGATCTGCTCGGCCGAATTGCAGTGCGTGTGGAAGAAGAAGGTGCCGGTGTCGGGCGGCACGAAGGAATAATCGTAGCTCTCGCCCGGCTCGACGGGCGGTTGCACCAGATAGGGCACGCCGTCCTGATCGTTCGGCAGGCGAATGCCGTGCCAGTGGATCGAGACATGCTCGCCCGGCCGGGTCAGGCCGTTGACGAGGTGCGTGTTCAGTCGCTGTCCGAGCCGCATCCGCACGACCGGCGGCTCGGCGCGCTCGGTGAAGGTCCAGAGCGGCAGCTTGTGTCCATCGAAACAGGGCAGCGTCAGCCGGCGCTCGGCCGCTTCGAGGTCGAGCGAGACGACGGTCTCGGCGCCAGGCTGGGCTGCCGGCGGGATGGCGCGCGTGAAGGCCGGCGCGGGATCCGGGCGGCCGAACAAGGAGGCGCCCGCGAGGGCGGCGGAGCCGACGAGAACGCTGCGGCGGGAAATCATGGGCTTCACTCTGATGGCGCGGCCGCCGAGGCGACCGCGCCGAAGATGTGGGCATCGCGATCCGCGATGCCAGTCCTTATTCGGCGTTGACGGCCGAAGGGTTGTCGAGGCTGTCCGAACCCTCGACCTCGATCTTCAGGCCGAGCGCGGCGACGGCCGCCTCGACGGCGCGGGTCTGCGCGACCAGGCCGTCGATCGCTTCCTGCACGATCGCGTTGCCCTTCTCGTTGCCGGCGCCGATCATCTGGTCATAGGCCTCGCCCTTGTCGGCGGTGTCCTTCATGACCTGCATCTTGGCGGTGGTGTTGGCGAGCGCCTCGTCGACGCGCTTGGCGGCGTCGGCGTTCTTGGCAGCCGCGATGTCGCGGATGCTCGGGCCCTCGACGACGCTGCCGTCGGTGCGGGTGTACTTGCCCTGCCAGGCGGCGACCATGCCGGCCTGGTCGTAATAGTGGCTGTCGGCCGTGTTGTCCGAGAAGCAGTCATGCTCCTCCTCGGGATCGTGCAGGATGAGGCCGAGCTTCATGCGCTCGCCGGCGAGCTCGCCATAGGAGAGCGAGCCGATGCCGGTCAGGATGGTGGCAAGGCCACCCTCGTCGCCCTTGTCGGCCAGCTGCTTGCGGGCGGAGCCGTCGGCCTGCCAGTTGCCGACCATCTCCTCGAGATCGGCGATCAGCAGGTCGGTCGCTACCTTTAGATAGGCGGCGCGGCGGTCGCAATTGCCGTTGGTGCAGTTCTTGGTGTCGAAATCGGTCGCGGGACGGTTGCCGGCGCCGGCGTCGGTGCCGTTCAGGTCCTGGCCCCAGAGCAGGAACTCGATGGCATGGTAGCCGGTGGCGACATTCGCCTCGACATCGCCGGCTTCCTGCAGCTTGCCGAGAAGCCCGGCGTTGATCACGGTCGCGTCGACCTTGTCCGGACCGATCTGCAGTTCCTTGTTGGCGATCACGTTCGCCGTGTAGAGCGGGTTCGAATCCGAGCTGTCGCCGTAGCTCTTGGTGTCGACATAGTCGATCAGGCCCTCGTCGAGCGGCCAGGCGTTCACGCGGCCTTCCCAGTCATCGACGATGGCGTTGCCGAAGCGGTAGACCTCCGTCTGCTGATAGGCCGGGCGCGAGGCCTTCCAGGCGGCGCGGGCGGCGGCGAGCGTCTCGTCGGTCGGGTTCGCGATCAGCGCGTCGACGGCGGCGTTCAGCGCCTTGGCGCCGGCGAGCGCGTCCTCATACTTGGCCTGGGCGATGTCGCCGTAGTTCTTCAGCACGGCGCTGGCGGTCGGGGCATCGGCCGCGAAGGCCGGCAGGGCGGTCGAAAGGGCCAGCGCCGCGGTGGCGGCGAGAAGCATCTTCTTCATTTTCACAATCGTCTCCGGTGTGTGGAATCGTGCGGTGAATTCAGTGGAACTGCCGGCGGCAGGGGCGGGCGCCGATCTCGCGGATCACGGTGCCCGGCACGGGAATGAGGATCTGTCCGGTTTCGGCGAGCGCGTCGGCAAAGGCCCGCGTGGCGTGTGCAACCTCGGCCCGGCCTTCCGCCGACACCAGCCGGGCGAGCGCATGGCCGAGGCTTTCGTCATCATGGTTCTGGCAGGCGGCGATCATCGTCACCGCGAAGCATTCATCGCGGCAGAGGCGGGGGCATTCGGACGGTGACAGGCCGGCGGGCCTGTCCATCCAGGTTCGCAGCGTGTCGACCCAGCGGGCTAGCGCCGCCAGCACGCGCGATCCTTCCGCCATGCCGAGCTCTTCCGCATAGAGGTTGGCGGCGCGCTCCCAGCAGTCGATCGATCCGCGCTCGCAGCCCTGCATCCAGCGTCGCAGGCCCTCGATGACGAGCTTCTCGGGCGAGCGCTGCAGGTAGCCGGAGGTCACGGCACCGGAGGGATCGATCGGAATGCGCGTCGCCATCAGCCGGAGCTCCCGTGGCGGCCGGAATCCTTCGCAATGCCGGATCTGTCAATCGGGACCATCGTCCACTCCAATCGGCAGCGTCACGCAGCCGTCAAAGCGTGTCAGCGGCGCGCCGGGGTGGCGCGGTCGGCCGAGGTGTGGACCCGTTGCCGGACCGAGTCAAGAATATGTAGTAGTCTGAAATTATTCTAATTCGAGTATAGAAAGCATATCGTCCGCGAATGCTTTGCTCTGCTTTGCGATAATTTTGATCGGGATCGGAAAATCCATCGTTGACGCTGCGGCGGTTTGACCCGTCTCGGTTGTGGGCGCGCGTCGCCGCGCCGCCTGCGTCGCTGTGGATGGCGCGGAATTGAATCGGCGGGGCTTGCTTTGGCTGAAATGATATAACATAACATCTCGCAATCGACCGCGGGATGAAGACGAATGGTGGAACTGCGTGAAGGCGTGGGGACGATGGACGGGCAGGGGCCGATCCCCGCCGTCCACGATCCGGCGCATGATCATGGCGGGCATGGCCATGGTGAGCACGGGCACGCGCATCCGCACCCGGCGCGCCCTGCGGCTGCCACGGTTCGCGTCGCGGCCCCGCGCGTCCGACATTCCATGTTCCTGGCCTCGGCGCTGGAGCGGCTGGCCATTTCCGCCGTGCTGATCGCCCTGATCTGGGCCGGCATTTTCTGGGCGATCGGGTGACGCAATGTTGAAGCGATCCGCCCCTTCCGTCCGCGTCGACAACCTGACGCTCTCCTATCGCCGCCATCCGGCCGTGCATCACCTTTCGGGCGAATTCCGTCCCGGCTCCTTCACCGCCATTTTCGGCCCCAATGGCGCGGGAAAGTCGACCTTGCTCAAGGGCATTGTCGGCCTGATCAAGCCCGACAGCGGACGCGTCGCGCTCGACGGCGTGGCTCGCCACGACATCGGCTACCTGCCGCAGCAGAGCGCGCTGGATCGTTCGTTTCCGATGCGCGTGCTCGACGTCGCCGCGATGGGGCTCTGGCGCAGGGCCGGCATGTTCAGCGCGATTGGCCGCAAGTCGCTCGACACGGTCGAGGCGACGCTGGCTTCGGTCGGGCTGACCGGCTTCGAGGACCGGCTGATCGGCACGCTGTCGGGTGGGCAATTCCAGCGCGCCCTGTTCGCGCGGCTCCTGCTGCAGGACGCGCGGCTGATCCTGCTCGACGAGCCGTTCACGGCGATCGACGCGCGCACCTGCGACGACCTCCTCGCGCTGATCGCGCGCTGGCACAGCGAGGGCCGCACGGTGGTGACCGTGCTGCACGACCTCGAACTGGTTCGCGCTCACATTCCCGAGACGCTGCTCCTGGCACGCGAGAAGGTGGCGTGGGGCGAGACGGCGGCCGTGCTCACCGACGAGAACCTCGCCCGCGCCCGGCATCTGCACGAGGCGTTCGAGGATGATGCCGAGCTTTGCGAGATGCCCGCGTGATGAGTCTTTATGATCTCCTTTTCGGGCCGTTCGCCGAGTTCGGCTTCATGCGCCGCGCGCTGATGGGCTGCGTCGTGCTTTCCGTCTCGGGCGCGCCGATCGGCGTGTTCCTCGTGCTGCGCCGCATGAGCCTGATGGGCGATGTCATGGCGCATGCGATCCTGCCCGGCGCGGCGATCGGCTTCCTGCTCTCCGGCTTCTCGCTGTTCGCGATGACGGCCGGCGGTGTGATCGCCGGGTTGCTGGTGGCGCTCGGGGCGGGCGCGATCGCCCGGACCACGCCGCTGCGCGAGGATGCGAGCTTCGCCGCCTTCTATCTGGTCTCGCTCGGCCTCGGCGTGATGATCGTCTCGATCCGCGGCTCCAACATCGATCTGCTGCATGTGCTGTTCGGCAATGTGCTGGCGCTCGACGATCCCTCGCTCTACCTGATCGGCGGCATCGCCACGGTGACGCTCCTGTCGCTGGCGCTGATCTACCGGCTGCTGGTGGCGGAGTGCTTCGATCCCGGCTTCCTGAAGAGCGTCGGCGGCGCCGGCGGCCTGGCGCACTTCCTGTTCCTGGCTCTGGTCGTGCTCAATCTCGTCGGCGGCTTCAACGCCTTGGGCACGCTGATGGTGGTCGGCCTGATCGTGCTGCCGGCCGCCTCGGCGCGGTTCTGGAGCGAGACCGTGCCAGGCCAGATCGCGGCGGCCGCCGTGATTGGCATCCTGTCGTCCGTCGCCGGGCTCCTCATCTCCTATCACGGTGAACTGCCCACCTCGCCGGCCATCATCCTGGTCGCCGGCGCCATCCATGCCGTGTCGATCCTCGCGGGGCGGCACGGAAGTTTTGTCCATCAGGCGTTGCATGCGCGGCATCTGAGGGGCTGAGCCACCTCACTTTCACAGGAGTTCTACCCAATGAAGTCATCCCCATGGCTCATCGCGGCGGCGCTTGCCCTCGGCGTCGCGCTGCCCGCCCAGGCGGCCGAGAAGCTCAAGGTCGTCGCCAGCTTCTCGATTCTCGGCGATATCGTCTCCGAGGTCGGTGGTGATCACGTCGAGGTCCGCACGCTGGTCGGGCCCGATGGCGACGCGCACACCTTCGAGCCGAGCCCATCTGACGCCAAGGCGCTCGGCGCCGCGGCCGTGCTGGTCGAGAACGGCATGGGACTGGAGGGCTGGATCGGCCGGCTCGTCACCGTCTCGGGCTTCAAGGGCGAGCGCGTCGAGGCGTCGAAGGGCATCCAGCCGCTCGACTGGAAGGGCGGCGCGGAAGGCCACGACGCCCATGAAGGCCACGACGCGCACGAGGGGCACGACGCGCACGAGGGACATGACCACGCCGAAAAGGGCCATGCCGAGGACGGGCATGACGGCCATGATCACGACGCGCATGCCGGCCATTCGCACGATGTCGACCCGCATGCCTGGCAGGATCCGAAGAACGGCATCGTCTATGTCAACAATGTCGTCGCCGGGCTGAGCGCGGCCGATCCGGCCAATGCCGGGGACTACAAGGCGCGCGGCGAGAAGCTCTCCGCCGAACTCGCGGCGGTCGATGCCCGCTTGAAGGCGGAGTTCGCTGGGATCCCCGAGGCGCGGCGCAAGATCGTCACCAGCCACGACGCCTTCGGCTATTTCGCCAATGCCTACGGCATCCAGTTCGTGGCGCCGGAAGGCGTGAGCACCGAGAGCGAGGCCTCGGCCGCCGACGTCGCCAAGATCATCCGCCAGATCAAGGCGGAGAACATCACGGCGCTGTTCACCGAGAACATCACCGATCCGCGCCTTCTGAGCCAGATCGCGCGCGAGACGGGCGTGAAGATCGGCGGCGCGCTCTATTCCGATGCGCTGTCGCCGCCGGACGGCCCGGCGCCGACCTATCTGAAGATGTTCGAGAACAACGGCGCGGCCCTGCTCGCGGCGATGAAAGGCTAAAGCGTTTTCGAGCGAAGTGGATACTGGTTCGCGTGAAGAAAACGCGAGCAAACAGGCGCTGGGGTCGTTCGGCGTTTCGATGAAACGCTGAAAGGCCAGGGCCCAGATCGGCTCCAGCAAGCCGCAACCCGAGCGGTTTCGCCTTGAACTCCACGGGGGAGGCTGCCAAGCCTCCTCCGTCTCGCCGTCATCCCCGCGAAATCAGGAGATCCATGGGATCTCCGCCTCGCGGCGTCCGGAATGACGGAGCTGGGTTGTTCGCCGGGCCGGCGAGCAGCCCGCACCGGCTCCTAATACACGTAAGGAATGAGCCGCGCGGTCTTGCGGGCATAGTCGCGATAGGCGCTGCCGAAGGTATCGAGCATCAGCTTCTCTTCCTTCTGCACCCGGAAGAAATAGAGGATGCCGATGCCGACGAGGCCGGCGAGGCCGACGAACCAGTTCTGCAGCAACAGCGCCTGCGCGATCGCCATCAGCCAGAACGACACATACATCGGGTGGCGGACATAGTGGTAGACGCCGCCGGTCACCAGCGTGTGCTTGGCGCGGATCTCCAGCGTCGCCGACCAGTTGTGGCCGAGATCCTTGTGGCTTCTATAGAAGAACCAGAGATAGGCGACCGCCGCGACGACGCCGAGCCAGGCCGCGACGGGCGAGAAAGGCAGGTTGGCGCCCTGCGGGAAGCCCATGCCGGTCAGCGCCCAGATCGCCGGGATCAGGCCGACGCCGACCACCGAGATCGCCACCAGCGTCTGCTGGCTGGCGCGGTCGCGCGAATCCACGATTCGGTGCTTCCGCGCGCGGCGCTGGTGCGGATAGCGGATGATGTACCAGATCACCAGCGCGGCAACCCAGCAGATCGTGGCGGCAAATTGCGTCATGTCGTCCTCTCAGGTCCCTGGATTTCCGCCGCCGGCGCGCGCGTCTCCCGTAGGGGGAAGCGGTCGCGAAGCCGCATCGGGCCGCAGCATATCGAGAAGAAGTCATAGAAGTAGCGGCGCGTATTGCCCATGACGAACTGATAATGCACACGGAAAAGACTGTTGCGGATGCGGCTGTAGTCCTCCGGCGCCAGCATCTCGCGGATGCGCACGTTGAGAACGGCGGGGAAGGGGTGCCCCGGTTTCTTCGGGATCCGCATCAGCCGGGCGGGGTCCGTCTTGTAGAAGTTCACCACGTCGGTCAGAGCCTGGAACTCCAGCCATTCGATGCCGCCGGCGGCCTGCACGCGGCCGATCCGCTCGCGCAGCAGGCTGGCTGCCGGATGCAGGCCGAGTTGCAGCACGCAGGACCCGACGGTCAGGACGGAGAGCGGCGGGCCGCGCCGGGCAAGCTCGGGGTCTTGGGCCAGCGCGCGCTCGACCGCCTCGAGCGCGAAGACGCTGCCCTGGCTGTGGCCGATCACGACGATCTCGTCGAACGCGCCCGAACGCGCCGCCGCGACGATCTCGTCGGCGAAGCGCTCGACCCGTGCCGTCATGTCGGCACGCTGGCCGCGCATGTATTCGCCCATGAAGGTGCGGGCGTCGAGCAGGTGGCTGACGAACCAGCGTCCGCCCGGCCAGCGCATCAGCCCGGCATAGACGGCGAGGCCGAGGAGCGGCGCGAGGAGCGCCGCGCTCCAGTGGTCGACGCGCAGCACGAGGCTGGCGACGAAGGCCGCGACGATTACGAAGGCGAGCGACAGGACGAAGGGAAACAGGAAATAGAGCGCGAAGCGCCAGGCCGCGAAGAAATAGCGAAACACGGTTCCGGAAACGACGAAGTCCGCCAGCACGCCGAGCGAGAGCGGCACGCGCTGCCAGAGCGGGCGCGCGAAATCGGCCTTGACCAGGTCATCCCAGGCCAGCAGGCGGAAATCGGTCCGGCTCGCCCAGTCCGCTCCGGTCGCGGCGAGATCGGTCCGCCAGACGGCGCCGTCCGATGACCGTTCCGGCGCCGACACACTGGCCTCGACGCCCCAGGTGTCGCGAAAATGGCCAAGCTCGCGGGCCTGGCGGCGGAAGAACTTTTCCGGCGTCACCGGATCGTAGCCGCCGAGATAGAGCACGCAGCGCCGCATCGGCCGCCCGGCCGTGGCCGCGCCTCCGACGCCGGGCAGATTGTCCGGTTTGCCTGCGCTCATCGGCGCCCGGCGAGCGCCGCTTCGACGGCGCTTCGGGTCGGCATCGGCGCGACGGCGCCATAGCCTTCGGTCGCGAGGCCGGCCGCGGCATTGGCGTAGCGGGCGGCGGCGAAGGGGTCGTTCGAACGGAGATATTCGGTCAGGAAGGCACCGTCGAACGTGTCGCCGGCGCCGGTGGCGTCGACCGGCTTCACGGGGATCGCGGGGATCATCATGCGCTTTTCCGGGGTCGCGACCAGCGCGCCGTCCGGTCCCATGGTGACGATGACGACCTTCGGGCCGAGGCCGAGATAGAAGTCGGCGATCGCGTCGGGATCGCTCTCGCCGGTCAGCTCCTGGGCGTCGTCCGAGCTCGTCTTCAGGATGTCGGCCATCGCCGCCGCCGCGTGGATGACGGCGCGGGCGCGGTCGATCGGCCAGAGGCGGAGCCGGAGATTGGTGTCGTAGGAGACGAGCTTGCCGGCTGTCTTCGCCGCGTGCAGCGCGGCGAAGACGAAATCGGCCGCCTGCGAGGAAATCGCCTGGCTGATGCCGGAGGTGTGCACGACCCTGGCGCCGCGGATGTAGTCGGTCGGCAGTTCCTCCGGCGTCATGCGGCTCGCGGCCGAGCCGGCGCGGCGATAGGAGAAGACGTGGCCCTGCGGCCCATGGGTGACGAAATAGATGCCGGTCGGCGCGGTGCCGTCGAGCTTCACGGCGCTGACGTCGACGCCTTCCTGCTTCCAGAGGTCGAGGAAGGACTGGCCGAAATTATCCGTGCCGACCGCCGTGACATAGCCGACCGAGGCGCCCTGGCGCGCCGCCGCGATGGCGCAGTTCGAGGTGTCGCCGCCATGGCCGGGCCGGAACACCACGTCGCCCTTGGCCTGGTTGAGTTCGAACAGCGGCTCGCCGATGCAGACGATGTCGGGGCTGGCGGTGTCGAGGCTCTTGGCGGCAGGCGTGGGCATGAAAGGGTCTCCGGACGCGAATGGCGTCCTTCATGGCTGGTCGGGCGCGGCGGTGCAAGACCGCGTGGCGGGTGATCGCGCGTTCACAGCAACCCGTTGATCGCATTTTGGAACAGGCGGTCGTATTCCGCCGCGTCGAGGCGTCGCGGATTGCCGTCATTGGAGGGATCGTGCTCGGCCATCGCCGCGGCCTCGGGCAAAACCGATTCGTCGACGCCGATTTCCTTCAGCGTGTGCGGGATTCCAAGTTCGCGGCGGAGCGCCAGAACCCAGTCGAGCACCGCGTCGGCGCTCTGCCCCGGCAGGTCCAGATAGCGCGCCAGCGCCGCCAGCTTCTCGTCGATCGCGGGCCGGTTGAAGGCGAGCACATAGGGCATGACGACGGCGTTGGTCAGCCCGTGATGCGAGCCGCGCAGGCTGGACGCGGGATGGCTCATCGCATGCATGGCGCCGAGCCCCTTCTGGAAGGCGACGGCGCCCATCGACGAGGCGATCAGCATATGGGAGCGCGCTTCGACATTCTTGCCGTCTGCGAAGGCCGTCGGCAGCCAGTCCCTGACCAGGCGGATTCCTTCGAGCGCGATGCCGGCCGACATCGGATGGAAGAACGGGCTGCACCAGGCCTCCAGCGAATGCGAAAGCGCGTCCATGCCGGTCCAGGCGGTGATCCTGGCCGGCAGGTCGAGCGTCAGCTCGGGATCGGCGATGACGACCTTCGGCAGCATCAGGGGATGGAAGATGATCTTCTTGGTGTGGTCCGCCGGGTCGGTGATGACGCCGGCGCGGCCGACCTCGGAGCCGGTTCCGGCCGTGGTCGGCACGGCGACGATCGGCGCGATGCCGGCCGGGTCGGCGCGGGTCCACCAGTCGGCCCGGTCCTCGAAGTCGAAGACGGGGCGCGTCTGGCCGCTCATGAAGGCGATGGTCTTGCCGATATCCATGGCCGAGCCGCCGCCGAAGGCGATGACGCCGTCATGCCCGCCGTGGCGGTAGGCCGCGAGCCCGTCGTCGAGATTGGCGAGCGTCGGGTTGCCGTCGACCTTCGAGAACACCGCATGCGGGACCTTGGCCGCGCCGAGAATGGCAAGCGTCCGCGCCACGATCGGCAGGGCCACGAGGCCGGGATCGGTGACGAAGAGCGGGCGCTGGATACCGGCCGCGGCGAGCGCCGCCGGCAGCTCGGCGATGCGGCCGGCGCCGAAGCGGATCGCCGTCGGATAGGACCAGTTGGCGGTCAGCGAGGCGTAATTGTCGAGCATGGCGGTCCTTGAGGCGATCCGTGAGGCGTGTCGGGCACGGCCGGGGATGGTTGTGCGGGCGTTCAGTCCGTCTTGGTGCGCAGGTGGAAGCTCTTCGGCCGCGTCAGTTGCTCGTAGCCGACGACCGAGAGGCTGGCGCCGCGCCCGGTCGCCTTGACGCCGGTCCAGGCGAGCGCCGGATCGACATAGTCGCAACGGTTCATGAACACGGTGCCGGTGTCGATGCGGTCGCCGATGGCTTCGGCCGCCTCGAGGTCCTCCGTCCAGATCGCGGCGGTCAGGCCGAATTCGGAATCGTTCATCAGCCGGATGGCCTCGTCGTCGGACTTCACCTTCATGATGCCGAAGGCCGGGCCGAAGGTTTCCTCCATCATGAAGCGCATCGAATGGTCGACATCGACCAGCACCTGCGGCGCCAGATAGGGCGTGCCGGCCTTCGCCTCGGGGAAGTTCGACGCGTCGATTAGCGGCCGGGCGCCGGCGCGCACCGCCTCGTCGACCTGGTCGCGGATGAAGTCGGCGGCCGCCGTGCGCACCACCGGGCCGAGCGTGGTCGCCGGATCGGTCGGGCTGCCGAGCCGGTAGGCGTTGACCGTCGCCACCACGCCCTCGACGAAGCGGTCATAAACCGCCTCGTGCACATAGACCCGCTCCATGGCGCAGCAGGACTGGCCGGAGTTGAAGAAGCCGCCATCGACGATGTTCTCGACGGCGAAGGCGAGGTCGACATCCGCGCGGACATAGGCCGGGTCCTTGCCGCCGAGCTCGAGGCAGGAGGCGGGGAAGTTCGGCGCGCCGGCGACCGATGCCATGATCTTTCGCCCGCCCGCGGTCGAACCGGTGAAGCCGACCTGGTCGACGAGGCCGGAGCGGATCACCCGGTCGGTGGTCTCATGCGACATGTTCGCATACTGGAAGACATCCTTCGGCAGCGCGGCTTTTTGGAAGGCACTTGCAAAGTGCTCGGCCACCAGCGCCGTCTGGCTCGAATGCTTCATGACGACCGCGTTGCCGGCGAGGATCGCCGGCAGGACAGCGTTGAGCGCGGTCATGTAGGGGAAGTTCCAGGCCGGCAGGTTCAGGCAGACGCCGAGCGGCTCGCGGCGGATATAGCGGCGGAAGCCTTCCTTCGGGCCGGCCTCGATATCGGCGAGCGATTTCTCCGCGATGGCGATCATATAGCGGGCGCGTTCCTCGAAGCCGCGCATCTCGCCATGGCCGTATCGGATCGGCCGGCCCATCTGCCAGGCGAGCAGCTCGGCCACCTTGTCCTTCTCCGCCGCCATGGCGTCGACGAAGCGGGTGGCGATGGCGGCGCGGTCGGCGACGCCGGTCTCGCGCCAGTCGCGCTGCGCCGCCTTCGCGCGCTTCAGCGTGGCGAGCACCTCGGTTTCCGTCGCGAGCGGCCGCTCGGCATAGACCGAGCCGTCGACGGGGGTGATGATCCTGAGAAGGGGGGCGGTCATGATTGTCGTCCTGCTGGCGTCAGCGCTTCAATACCGCTCGAAGCCGCGTTGCAGTTCCCAGTCGGTGACGCGGCGGTCCTGTTCGAGCTGCTCCCAGCGCGCGGCATGAAGATAGTGCTCGACCACGGCGTCGCCGAGGGCGGCGCGCAGGACCGTCGACCCGTCCAGCGCGTCGATCGCCGCGCGCAGCGTCTTGGGCACGTCCGGCAGCTCGGCCGCCGCATAGGCGTCGCCGGCGAAGGCGGGCGGCAGGGCGAGCTTTGTCTCGATGCCGTGCAGGCCGGCGGCGACAAGCGCGGCAAAGGCGAGATAGGGGTTCAGATCGGCGCCGCCGATGCGGCATTCAGTGCGGATCGACTTGCCCTCGCCGACGACGCGGAAGCCGGTGGTGCGGTTGTCGACCGACCAGACCGCCTTGGTCGGGGCGAAGGTGCCGGCCTGGAAGCGCTTGTAGGAATTGATGTAGGGCGCGAGGAACAGCGTCATCTCGCCGGCCAGCGCCAGGTGCCCGGCGAGCCAGGATTTCATCGTCGCCGACATGCCGAGCGGGTCGCCCGCGTCGGCGAACAGCGCGGTCTTGCCGGAGCCGTCCCGGAGCGAGGCATGGATGTGCGACGACGAGCCGGCGAGGTCGGTGCGCCATTTCGCCATGAAGGTGACGGCGCGGTTCTGGAGATGGGCGATCTCCTTGATGCCGTTCTTCAGGATGACGTGCCAGTCGGCCATCTCCAGCGCCTCGGCATAACGCACATTGACCTCTTCCTGGCCGGGGCCCCATTCGCCCTTCGAGTTCTCGACCGGGATGCCGGCACCGGCAAGCCCGTTGCGGATCGCCCGCATCAGCGGCTCGTTCCGGCTCGTCTGCAGGATCTGGTAGTCCTGGATCGTGTCGCCGGTCGTCTTCAGGTCGCGCCAGCGCTTGGCACGGGCTGTCTCCACGGTCTCGTCGAAGGCGTAGAATTCGAGCTCCGAAGCGAAGAAGGCCGTCATGTCGCGCGCGGCGAGCCGCTTCAACTGCTTCTTCAGGATCGAGCGCGGCGCGTGCGGGAGTTCCTCGCCGTGATGGTCACAGACATCGGCCAGCACCAGCGCGGTTCCTTCCAGCCACGGCACCCGGCGCAGCGTCGCGAGGTCCGGCTTGAGGACGAAATCGCCATAGCCCTTCTCCCAGCTCGCGGCGCGATAGCCGGGCACGGGCTCCATGTCGATATCGGCGGCGAGCAGGTAGTTGCAGGCATGCGTTTCGGTGAGCGCGCCGTCGAGGAAGAAGCGGCCCGTGAAGCGCTTCCCCGCGAGGCGGCCCTGCATGTCGGGAAAGGCGACGACGACCGTGTCGATCGAGCCGTCCTCGACGGCCGCCTCGAGATCCGCGCGCGTGAGATTGCCCGCCATCCTCACACCCCGTCCCGCGAGGCGATCGTCGAGGACTGGCGCGGCGGCGGCGTCCTGGGCATGGCGGCAGACGTGCAGTGAAGCATGCTCGCTGGTCCCGATCGCGCCGGCCGTCCGCCGGGTGGCGGGCGTCTCCCCCGCGGCGCGGGTCGGAGCGAGGTTACAGCAGCCCGCACGCCGGTCAATCCGGCGCGCCGCTGCGTCGGCTCTCGTCTATTCGAGCGCGTCGCGCCAGGCGGCCACATAGGCCGTGACGTCTTGCGGCAGGGGCTTCACCGGCTCCGGATCGGGCTGGCCCGGCCCGGCGCCATCGGGACCGCTCGCGAGCAGGGCGGCGCCCTCGGTGGTGCCCGTCGCGTCGGCGCGCGCGATGACTGGCCGGCCGACGATGCTGCCGAGCGCCGACAGGAACAGCGCGTTGCGGGAGATCGGTCCCTCGACGATGATCGGTCCGGCCGCGCCGGTCAGTTGCAGGCAGGCGTCGGCGACGAGCGCGCAATAGAGGCTGGCCGCGGCGACCCTCTCGCCCGGCGTCAGCGTCGCCGGATCGTGGCTCCAGTGGCCCTCCTGGAAGGCGTAGGGGCCGGTGCCCGGCGCGAAGGAGGGCAGCGCCATGATCTTGTCGTCGATGACGCGGGCGATTTCCGCCTCGCTCGGCGCCGCTTTCGAATCCTCGGTCAGGAGCGCGAACTCGCGCCCGGCCATGAAGCGGGCCGAGGGCACGGCGCGGCCGAAGGCGTCGACATTGGCGAGGCAGTCGCGCGCCGGGTCGAGGTCGGCGATCGAGCCGCCGACGGCGAAGACGATCAGCCAGGTGCCGGTCGAGATCACCGCGAAGGGCGGCCGCCGGCGCAGGATGTGCGGCAGCAGGCTGGCGTTCGAATCATGGATGCCGGCGACGACGCGGCAGTCGGGAGGCAGCCCCGTCTTTTCCGCGAGCTCGGGCCGGATCGTGCCGGCCGTCTCCCAGGGGTGGACGCGCGGCGGCAGCATGGCCGACCAGCCGCGATCGTCGGCGAGGCGCGAGAAGGTGCCGGCCTCGGGATTCCAGAGATCGGTGTGGCAGCCGAGCATGGTCGGCTCGCTGACCCGGGCGCCGGTCAATCGCCAGACCCAGTATTGCGGATAGAACAGGATCGTCCTGGCGCGGCCGAAGGCGGACGGATAGGTCTCCTGCTGCCAGTAGAGCTGGCGGCCGATATTGAGGCCGGCGGGGAGGTCGGGCGACAGCGTCTCCCAGAAGGCGCCGCGCTGCGGGCGATAGGCCTCGGCGACGGAATCCGGACCCTTGTACTCGTAGTCGAGGATCGGCAGCACCAGGTCGTCGTCGTCGATCAGCGCCACCGCGGCGCCGTGCGTGGTCGTCGAGATGCAGTCGATCTCGGCCTGGCCGGCGAATTCGCCCAGCCCCTCCAGGATCCATTTCCACAGCCGCGCGACGTCGTAATGCGGATAGAGGCCCTCGGTGAGCACGACGTTGTTCGTCGTGCGGATGGCGAGGATGGCGCGCGTCTCGGCATCGACCAGCGCCAGCTTGGCGTTGGTCTTGCCGATGTCGAGGACGACGGTGGCTTTGGGCATTTTCTGGCCTTCGGGGGTAGGCTGGATATCGGACATCAGGCGATCACGGCATGTGGAAGACGGTTTCGAGCGGCTTCGCCACCGGCTCGTTGTTCGGATGCGAGGCCATGATGTCGGCCATATAGGCCCACCAGCGCTGCATCACGGGATGGGACGGCAGTTCGTCCATGCGGTGGTCGTCGGGGCGCCAGAGCACGGCGAACAGCGTTCCGGTCTCGCGGTCGAGGTGGATCGAATAGTCGGAGACGCCGGCATCCTTCAAGAGCGCCGACAGCTCCGGCCAGATCTCGTCGTGGCGGCGCTTGTACTCGGCCTCCTGGCCGGGATGGAGCTGCATCTTGAAAGCGTATTTCTGCACCGGATCCTCCTTGGAACGCGGGTCCATAGTGGCCATGGAACGGGGGGCGGCGACAAGGGGTGTCGCGGTCGCGGGCGGGAACGCCGGTCCCTCAGGGTGTCACGACGCGGCCGCGTCGCGCCACAGGGAAGCATAGGCGGGGAACCCGCCGCCGAGCGGCGAGGCCGGCGCGGGATCGGGGCTGGCAGGATGCGGCCGGTCCGGCCCGTCGGCGAGCAGCGCCGCGCCCTCGGTCGTGCCCGTCGCGTCCGGTCGGCCGATCACCGGCCGGTCGATCAGCGCGGCGAGCGCCGAGAGGAACAGGCGGTTCCTCGCGAACGGCCCTTCGATCAAGACCGGCCCCTCGGATCCGGTCAGGCGCAGGCAGGTTTCCGCCACCAGCGCGACATAGAGGCTCGCCGCCGCCGTGCGCTCGCTGGCCGACAGCCTCGCTGGATCGACGGTCCAGCGGCCCATCTTCCGCCCGAACGGGCCGTTGCCGGCGACGAAGGCTGGCAGCGCCATGACGTGGCGCGCGATCACGGCCTCGACCGTCGCCGCGTCCGGCTCGACCGCCTGGCCCTCGGTCAGGATCTCGAATTCGCGGCCCGCCATCGACATCGCCGACGGCACCGGTCGGGCGAAGGCGTCGGCATAGGCGAGGCCGCCGCGCTCGGCGTCGAGATCGTCGAGGCTGCCGCCGGCGGCAAAGGTGATCATCCAGGTGCCCGTCGAGATGACCGTGAAGGGCAGCGGCCGGGCGAGGATGTGCGGCAGCAGGCTGGCGTTCGAATCGTGGATGCCGGCGACGACGCGGCACGTCGGCGAAAGGCCGGTGCGGGCGGCGATCTCCGGCAGGACCGGGCCGGCCGTGTCCCAGGGGGCCGCGCGGGGCGGGAAAAGCTTCGTCCAGCCTTCCCTGGCGGCCAGGCTCGAATAGGTGCCGGCGCGGCCGTTCCAGAGATCGCTGTGCGCGCCGAACGAGGTCGCCTCGGCGACCCGTCGCCCCGTCAGCCGCCAGACCCAGTATTGCGGATAGGGCACGATCGCCTCGGCATCGGCGAATTCGGCCGGGAAGCGGCGCGCCATCCAGAAGAGCTGGCGCCCGGCATTGAGGCCGCCCGGCAGGTCGGGCGACAGGATCTCGGCGAAATCGCCGCGGGCGGCGCGGTATGCCTCCGCCACCTCGTCGGGTCCGGCGAATTCATAATCCATCACCGGCAGCGCCAGGCCGTCGCGACCGAGCACGGCGACCGCCGCGCCATGCGTCGTCGTGGCGATGACGGCGATCTCGGCCTTCTCGGTGAATTCGGCCAGCCCGTCGAGGAACCATTCGAAGATGCCGTCGACGTCGAAATGCGGATAGGGCGGTCCGGGCAGGACGGCGTTCTTCCGGGTTCGGATGTCGAGCACGGCGCGGGTTTCGAGGTCGAGCAGGGCGAGCTTGGCGTTCGACTTGCCGATGTCGAGGACGGCGATGGCTTGGGGCATGGGGTCAGCTCTTCGCGGCGCTGGCGAGCGTGCGGCGGTAGATCTCGGCGTCCCAGGTGACGAGCTCCTGTTCCTGCTCGACGGTGAGGAAATGGAGCGGCGCATCGGCGGGAATGCGGCCGGTGACGTCGGCGAGCGCCCGGGCGAGCGCGTCGCCGCCGCGCAGCACGTCTTTGTGGATCAGGACGCCCTTGCCGGGCACGGCGACCAGCATTGGGGCGAGGGCCGCCCGTTCGGCCAGCGCCGCCGGCGTGTCGCCATCGTCGAGCACGGCGATGCCGCTGCCGAGGAAGACGACATGGTCGGGATACAGCGTGCCCTGGCGGGCGATGGCGAGCCGGCCCGGATCGGTCGCGGTCGCGTGCGCCGCCGGATCCTCGGGCAGTCGGTAGGGCGAGCCTTCTGCGAGCGCCCCGAGCGCCTCGATGTCGGCGGGCGGCGCGGCGCGGACGGGCGAGGCCAGCGCCGCCGAGACCTGTTCGACCAGCCGGCCGGCCTCGGCGACGGTCTCGGCCGCGACGATCAGGCCGTGATTGCCGAGCACGACGACATTGGTGCCGGGCTTCGACACCGCGTCGATCTCGCGCGCCAGCGGCAGGCCCGGCTTCACATAGGACACATAGGACCAGATGACGCCGGGCAGGTCGTCGAGCCGGACCGCGATCTCGGCCTCCGCATCGGTGCGGCCGGCCAGCGCGACCGTCTCGACGCAGTGGATGTGCAGCACCGCCGCCTGCGGCAGGACCGCGTGGACCGAGGTCTCGACCGAGGGGCGCAGGTTGAGCGGGTTCGCTTCGGCGACGACGAAGTCGGTGGCCTTGGCGGCGCGTTCGTCGTTGGCGTGGACGGCGGCGAGCAGAGGCTCCAGCGCCACGGGCAGGAAGATCTCCCGTTCCTCGGCCTCGGCGAGCCAGGTGCCGGACGCCTTCACCCAGAGCCTGCCGTCGCGCTTCAGCGAGGTGTTGCCACCAGCGGCCTGGGTGCGGTGCGGGTCGCGCCCGAGCGCCGCGGACAAGGTCCTCAGGGCGGCGAATTCGAGATCGTTGGTCGAAAGAGACAAAGTCCGGCTCCGGGTGGGCATGCTATGGGCGGTCAGAATAGGTACTCTCTCACCTCGCCCCAGGGAGAGGCGGAGCAAGGGCTGGAGGCTGTCCTGCAAGTCTCGAACTCCTCATCCTGAGGTGCCGCCGCCAGGCGGCCCCGAAGGACGCAGAGCGGTGGAGCAATCCTGAAAGAGACCTGCCCCTGGGCAGTCCGTTCTTCGAGGCTTCGCGGTACGAAGCACCTCAGGATGACGGGATCGGGGTGCTGCAGAGGTGCCTTTTGTCATCGCTCGGAAGTCTGTTGGTGGCGAGGCCCATTGCAGGTTGCCCGGGCCCCCAAAAGAAACGCGAGGCATGGCGGACCATGCCTCGCGCGGGTTTGGATCTCGATCAGAAATCGAAATCGGCGATGTTTTCCTTGGTGAAGGTGAACGGGGCGCCGAGCAGGATCTCGGAGCCGTTGATCACCTGGAGATCGCCGAGCTTGCCGGCCTTGACCGAGGTCGCGCCCGGCTTCAGGTCGCCATCGGCGGTGGCGCGCAGCACTTGCATCGCGGCATAGCCGAGATCGATGGGGTTCCAGAGCACGACCGACTTGACGCAGTCCTTCTCGACATAGGGCTTCATGGCGTTCGGCGTGGCGAGGCCGATGACGGCGACCTTGCCGCACTTGCCGGCCTGGGTGACGGCCTCGGCCGAGGCGGGCGTCGCGACCGAGGTCATGCCGAAGATGCCCTTGAGGTCATCGCCATGCTTGTTGATCAGCGTCGTCGCCTGGTTGAAGGAGAGGACGTTGTCTTCCTGGGCCTCGACGGTCTCCAGCCACTTCATGTTGGGATGGCACTTGGCCTGATAGGCCTCCATCTCGGCGATCCAGCGGGCCTGGTTCGGCGTGGTGAAGGTCGAGGTGACGATGGCGAACGAAGCGTCCTCGCCGATCTCCTTGGCCATGTTGTCGACCAGCGCCTTGGCGATGCCGTTGAACTCGGCCTGGTTGATGAACCACTGGCGGGCATTCGGCTCGGAATTGGCATCATAGCCGACGACGTTGATGCCGGCCGCGAGCGCCTTCTTCAGCACCGGGGCGATGGCGACCGGGTCGTTGGCGGCGAACAGGATGCCGTCGACGCCCGACGTGATGTAATTGTCGATGAACGAGATCTGCTGGTCGATGTTCGCCTGAGTCGGGCCGTCGGTCTTGGCATCGACATTGCCGAGTTCCTTGGCGGCGTCGGCGATGCCCTTCGAGGTGGCATTGAAATAGCCGATGCCGATCAGCTTCGGCACGTCGACCACCTTGATCGGCTTGCCCTTGCGGTCCGGCGCATTGGTCGGCTCGCCGCCGTCATAGGGCTTGGCCTCGGCCGTGCCCGGGGTTCCGTCGCAGGCAAGCGGGTTGGTCGGCAGGTCGTCGCCGCCGGTCCAGGTTGCTGCAAAGGCGGCGCTGCTGATGCCGAGGCTGAGGCCCAGCGCCAGTGCTGCGGTTCTCTTCAACATTGCTCTTCTCCTCCAAAATGACGCCGGGGCCTTTGTTGTTTCGGCGAGACCCCCTCGTCCCCTGCTTGATCAGCCGTCGCCCTCGCGGCTGAAGAGATTGCTCGCGACGATCGCGAGGATGAGCACGAGGCCGATGACGACGATGGTGCCGTCGCCCTTGACCCCGGAGAGCGCGAGACCGTTCTTCAGCGCCTGCATCAGGATGAGGCCGAGGACGGTGCCGATGATCGTGCCGCGGCCGCCGAAGATCGACGTGCCGCCGAGCACGACGGCCGTGATCACGTCGAGCTCCAGGCCGGTGCCCATGTCCGAGCGGGTGGTCGAGACGCGCGAGACGAAAATGACGCCGGCAAGCCCGGCGATGAGCCCGGAGCCGGTGTAGATCAGGAGCTTGGTGCGATCGACGCCGATGCCGGAGAAGCGGGCGCCGACCTCGTTGGCGCCGGTCGCGTAGGTGGCGCGGCCGAAGGTCGTCAGACCCAGGATGACGGCGGCGATCACGACGAGCAGGCCGAGGATCCAGAGCTGGGTCGGCACGCCCAGCACCTCGCCCTGGCCGAGCACGAAGAACCATTCCGGATAGCCGCGCACCGAGCGCGCCTGGCTGATGCCTTCGGCGAGGCCGCGATAGAGCGCGAGCGTCGCCAGCGTGGCGATCAGGGGCGGCACCTTGAAGCGCGTGATGATCAGCCCGTTGACCAGGCCGCCAATGCCGCCGGCGACGATCGCCAGAATCATGGCGGCGGGGAGCGGAATGCCGAGATTGTGCCAGAAGACGCCGAGCAGGATCGCCGTCAGGCCGAGGATCGAGCCGACGGACAGATCGATGCCGCCGGTGACGATGACGAAGGTCATGGCGAGCGCCACCAGCCCGACCTCGGCCATCAGCCGGCCCTGGTTCAAAAGGTTGGCCGTGGTGAAGAATCGGTCGGACTGGCTGGCGAGCGCGAAGAGCACGACGACGAGCAGGATCGCGAGGATCGTCTCGTGGCGAAGCAGGGAGCGAAGCGTTGCGGTCATCGGATCGTCACCGGAGCCGGTGTCGCCGCGCCATGTCGGCCAGCACGGTGATCAGGATCAGGAGGCCCTGCACGGCGCGCAGCCAATAGGCGGAGACATTGAGGAAGATGAGCGAGGAGGCGATCGCGGCGAACAGGATCGCGGCAAGCGTCGAGCCGATCACCGTGCCGGTGCCGCCGAGGATCGAGACGCCGCCGACGACGGAGGCGGTGATCACCGTCAGTTCCAGATTGGGCGGCACGGTCGACTGGATCACCTGCAGCTGCGTGGCGAAGAGGACCGCCGCGATGCCGGCGAAGGCGCCATGGATGGTGAAGACGAGGACGGTCGAGCGCTCGACCTGGATGCCGGCCACGCGCGCCGCCTCGACATTGCCGCCGATCGCATAGATCGTCCGGCCAAAGCCGGAATAGCGCATCCAGAGCGCGACCAGCGCCGTCAGGATCACCATGAACCAGACCGGCGAGGGGATGCCGAACAGGCGGAACTGGGCGATCAGGTAGTCCTGCGGCAAATTGCTGATCCACGCGCCGCCCGTGACGCTGATCAGCCCGCCCTTCAGGATCGACAGCATGCCGAGCGTGACGACGATCGAGGGAATGCGCAGATAGGCGATCAGCGCGCCGACGCCGGCATTGACGGCCATGCCGACGAGGACCGGCACCAGCCAGGCGAGCCAGATCGGGTAGCCATTTACCGCGAGCGTGCCGGAAATCGTCGCCAGCACGCCGATCAGCGAGCCGACCGCCACGTCGATATGGCCGGAGATGATGACCAGCGACATGCCGATCGCCGCCACCGCGATATAGGCGTTGCCGGCGAAGATGTTGGTGATGTTGTTGGCGCCGAGGAAACGCGGGTTGACGAAGCTGACCACCAGGATGAGCACGATGATGGCGCCGAGCAGGATGAACTCCTGCCCATAGGCGGCGATCCGCTTCATCGGTCGCATGGCCGGCGCGGGACGGGCGACGGCGGGATTGGACGCCGCCATCACGCGACCTCCTTCCGGGCTGAATTGGCTTCGGTCTGCATCATGGCCGTGCCGACCGCGTCGGGCGTCGCATGCGCGCGGTCGAATTCGGCGACGATGCGGCCATTGTTCATGACCAGCACGCGGTCGCTCATGCCGAGCACCTCGGGCAGTTCGCTGGAGATCATCAGGACGGCGAGGCCCTGGCCGGCGAGGCGGCTCATCAGCGCGTGGATCTCGGCCTTGGCGCCGACATCGATGCCGCGGGTCGGCTCGTCCATGATCAGGACGCGCGGGTTGGTCGCCACCCATTTCGCCAGCACGACCTTCTGCTGGTTGCCGCCGGAGAGCTGGCGCACCAGTTGCTCCGGCCCGCGGGCGCGGATGCCGAAGCGCTGGATCAGCTCGCGCGCCAGGCGCGATTCCTTGGCGCGGTCGACGATGGTCGCCGTCGAGATGCGGTCGAGGAGGGCCAGCGACAGGTTCTCGCGGATGGTCTGCGGCTTGATCAGTCCCTGCAGGCCGCGATCCTCCGGCACATAGGCGATGCCGAGGTCGCGCGCCTGCTTCGGCGAGGTGATGACGATCGGCTTGCCGTCGAGCAGGATTTCGCCCGAGGTGGCCGGCGTGATGCCGAAGATGGTGAGCGCAAGCTCGGTGCGGCCGGAGCCGATCAGCCCGGCGATGCCGACGATCTCGCCGGCGCGGATGGTGAACGAGATGTCCTCGACCTCGTCGCGATGCGCGATGTTGCGCAGTTCCAGCACCGGCGCGCCGATCTCGGCGTCGACCTTCGGAAAGAGCTGGTCGACCGGGCGGCCGACCATCATCGAGACCAGGTCGCCCTCGGTGATCTCGCCGATATCATGCGTGCCGACATAGGCGCCGTCGCGCAGCACCGTGACGCGGGTGGCGAGCGCGAAGATCTCGGGCATGCGGTGCGAGACATAGACGATGGCGACGCCGCGGTCGCGCAGCCGACGGACGACATCCATCAGCCGGCGCGCATCCGTGTCGGAGAGCGCCGCCGTCGGCTCGTCCATGATCAGCACGCGCGCGTCCTGCGACAGCGCCTTGGCGATCTCGACCCGCTGGCGGTTGGCGACGGAGAGGCTGCCGACGCGGGCGTCGACGTCGAGGTCATGGCTGTCGAGGTCGTCGAGCAGGCGCCGCGCCTCGTCGCGCATCTTGCCCCAGTCGAGCGCGCTCATGCCGGTGCGCGGGAAGTGGCCGAGGAAGATGTTCTCGGCGACCGAGAGCTCGGGGAAGAGCAGGAGTTCCTGGTAGACGGTGGCGATGCCGGCGGCGCGGGCCTCGCGCGGGGAGGCGAAGCGGACCACCGCGCCGTTGACGCGGATCTCGCCCGTATCGGGCGTGTGGACGCCGGCCATGACCTTGATCAGCGTCGACTTGCCGGCGCCGTTCTCGCCCATCAGCGCGTGGACCTCGCCCGGCCGGACGTCGAACGAGACGTCCTTCAGGGCCTTGACGCCGGCGAACGATTTCGACACCCCCTCCAGGGCGAGGATCGGCTGCATGGCTTGGCGTTTCCCTTGAACGTCCGGCTTTGCCGCCGGTTTTCTTGTTGGCCGGGATTGGCGCGTCTTCTAGTCCGTCAACTCTCCGGTTCCACCTCGACGACGTCGACGATGACGCCGGCGTCGCGCAGCATGTTGCAGGCTTCCTTGGGCGCGGAACTGTCCGTGATCACCCGGTCGAGCTGGGTGAGCGGGCACAGGATCAGGCTGCCGCGCGGCTGGAACTTCGAGCCGTCGACGAGCGCGATCACCTGTTCGGCCTGCTTCAGCATCTTCTGCTCGGCCTTGATCAGGACCGGATCGCCCTCGATCAGGCCCTGGCGGCGGATGGCATGCGCGCCGAGGAAATATTTGGCGGCGTAGAAATGCTCGATCACCGTGTCGTTGGTGTAGGGGCTGACGACCATGCGCTGCTCGCGGTGGATGTCGCCGCCCGGCAGCACGACCTGGCAATCGCCATTGCCGACCAGGTAAAGCGCCAGATCGAGAGAATTGGTGAGCACGCGCAGCTTGCGGCCGGCGATGTGCGGGCCGAGGCAGTAGGTCGTCGTGCCGCCATTGACGATGATCGATTCCCCGTCCGAGCAGAGCGCCGCGGCCGCCCGCGCGATGGCGCGCTTGGCGGCGAGATTCTGCAGCCGGGTCTCCTCGAAGGCCGGCGTCATCAGGCTCGAGATGCCGTTATTCTCGCCATGCAGGCGCTCGGCGCCGCCGCGCACCTTGCGCAGCTGGCCCTCGTCGCTGAGCGCGGTGATGTCGCGCCGGATCGTGGCCTCGGAGGCGCCGGTCAGCCCGACGAGCTGCGCCACCGTGACGACGGGTCGCTCGGCCACCTCGCCGAGGATGATCCTGTGGCGCTCGATTTCGTGCATTCAACCCTCCGAACGAGCGGGATTGTCCAAGCTTTCCGATGATTGTCAATCAGAAACGATCATTCTCGATAATGCTGCGCTGCAAATCAATCAACAATAATCATTTTGCAACGCAATAGTCGCGAATTCATGCTCCGATCTGATCGGTTTTGATTGACAAATGCCGGCCCGGCTGACAGATCATCATCGGCAATTGCGTGGTCGCCGGTCCCGAAGGCCGGCGGCATCCCCCGTGGATGGTTCGCCGATCCGATGCGCTCGCGCCTTGCGAAGCGGCGACCGATCAAGAGCACCGATCATGACCGAACCCGCTTCCTCGCATCTCCTCGACAATCGCTGGGACGACGCCAAGGCCGCCGGCCTCAGCGAACCGGAACTGCTGCTGTATCGCTCGAACCTGCTCGGGTCCGACAAGCGCATCACCAATTTCGGCGGTGGCAACACCTCGGCCAAGGTCGTCGAGAAGGATCCGCTGACGGGTCAGGACGCCACCGTGCTCTGGGTCAAGGGTTCGGGCGGCGACGTCGGTTCGATGAAGCTCGACGGCTTCGCGACCCTCTACCAGGACAAGCTGGAGGCGCTGAAGGGCATCTATCGCGGCCTCGAGCACGAGGACGAGATGGTCGGCCTGCTGCCGCACTGCACCTTCAACCTCAATCCCCGCGCGGCCTCGATCGACACGCCGCTCCACGCCTACGTGCCCTACAAGCATGTCGACCACATGCATCCCGACGCGATCATCGCCATCGCCGCCTCGAAGAACTCCAAGGAACTGACCAAGCAGATCTATGGCGACACGATCGGCTGGCTGCCGTGGAAGCGCCCGGGCTTCGAGCTCGGCCTCTGGCTGTCGAAATTCGCCAAGGAGAACCCCGGCGCCAAGGGCGTCGTGCTCGAGAGCCATGGCCTGTTCACCTGGGCCGACACCTCCAAGGATGTCTACGAGCTGACGCTCGAGATCATCAACAAGGCGATCGCATGGTTCGCCAAGGAGACCGAAGGCAAGGCGATCTTCGGCGGCGCCGTCTCGCAGTCGCTCGACGCCGACAAGCGCCGCGCCGTCGCCGCCGCGCTCATGCCGCAGATCCGCGGCCGCATCGGCAAGGCGGAATCGAAGGTCGGTCATTTCGACGACCAGCCGGCCGTGCTGGAATTCGTCAATTCCGCTCAGCTTCGCTCACTGGCGGCGCTCGGCACGTCGTGCCCCGATCATTTCCTGCGCACCAAGATCCGTCCGCTGGTCGTCGACTACGATCCGGCCAAGGACAATCTCGACGAGGTCCTCGCCAGCCTCGACGCCGCGCTCGACACCTACCGGGCCGACTACGCCGCCTATTACGACCGCTGCAAGCATGCCGACAGCCCGGCCATGCGCGATCCGAACGCCGTCGTCTACCTCGTGCCTGGCGTCGGCATGATCACCTTCGCCCGCGACAAGGCCACCGCCCGCATCGCCGGCGAGTTCTACGTCAACGCCATCAACGTCATGCGCGGCGCCTCGACGGTCTCGACCTATGTCGGCCTCGACGAGCAGGAAGCCTTCGACATCGAGTACTGGCTGCTCGAGGAAGCCAAGCTGCAGCGCATGCCGAAGCCGAAGTCGCTCGCCGGCCGCATCGCCTTCATCACCGGAGGCGCCGGCGGCATCGGCTCGGCCACCGCCGTCCGCTATCTGCAGGAAGGCGCGGTCGTCATGATCGCCGACATCGACCAGGCGGCGCTCGATTCGACCGTGGCCGGCCTCGGGGCCAAGTTCGGCAAGGACAACATCCGCGGCGTCATCGCCAACGTCACCAGCGAGGGCGCGGTCGACAAGGCCTTCCACGACACGCTGATCGAGTTCGGCGGCATCGACATCCTCGTCTCCAACGCCGGCATCTCGTCCGCCGCACCGTTCGAGGAGACGACGCTCGAGACCTGGGACAAGAACATCGCGATCCTCGCGACGGGCTATTTCCTCGTCTCCCGCGCCGCCTACCGCATCATGAAGACGCAGAAGCTCGGCGGCTCGATCGTCTTCATCGCCTCGAAGAACGGCCTCGCGGCCTCGGCCGGAGCTTCCGCCTACTGCACCGCCAAGGCGGCCGAGATCCATCTCGCCCGCTGCCTGGCGCTGGAGGGCGCGCCGTTCGGCATCCGCGTCAACACGATCAATCCGGACGCGGTGCTGCGCGGCTCGAAGATCTGGCAGGGCGAGTGGCGCCAGCAGCGCGCCGAATCCAACAAGATCGGCGAGGACGATCTCGAGGAGTTCTACCGCAACCGCTCGCTCCTGAAGCGCAGCGTGTTCCCGGAAGACATCGCCGAGGCCGCCTACTTCCTCGCCGCCGACCTCTCGAACAAGTCGACCGGCAACATCATCAACGTCGATGCGGGCAACGTGATTTCTTTCACGAGGTAGGATTGTGGCGTGCTCTTCACCTCTCCCTGAGGGAGAGGTCGACGGCCGCAGGCCGGCGGGTGAGGGTTTACGCCCTTACCGGATAGTTTCCTAAACCCTCACCCGGCTCTGCGAGCCGACCTCTCCCTCAGGGAGAGGTAAGAAGCCAGATTCATCGGGATGGATCTGGCCCCGGGCTGAGGGAAGTGCAAAGCCTCTCCGTCATCGCGGGCTTAGCTCGGGATGACGGCGCTGGCTGGATTTTGGCCCGTCCCAAGGGCGGGCCTTCCGAGAGACAACCGTTTTGGGGGGAGGACCCGCCACATGACCGATCTTCCGATTTCCGCAGATGTTCTCGCCGAGAGGAACAAGGCCGAGGACGCCGCGCTCGCCAACGACTATTCCTCGCTCGGCGAGCAGCTCGACCGGCGCGGCCTCGATATCGACGCCATCACGCGCAAGGTCGCGGCCTTCACCGTCGCCGTTCCGTCCTGGGGCGTCGGCACCGGCGGCACGCGCTTTGCCCGCTTCGCCGGCCCCGGCGAGCCGCGCGGCATCTTCGAGAAGCTCGACGACTGCGCCGTCATCAACCAGCTGACCCGCGCCACGCCGAACGTCTCCCTGCACAATCCCTGGGACCAGGCGGACCCGAAGGCGCTGAAGGCGCATGCCGACGCGCTCGGCCTCGGCTTCGACGCGATGAACTCGAACACCTTCTCCGACGCCAGGGACCAGAAGCACTCCTACAAGTTCGGCTCGCTGTCGCACACCGACGCCGCCGTCCGCCAGCAGGCGGTCGAGCACAACATCGAGACGATCGAGATCGGCAAGGTGCTGGGCTCCAAGGCGCTGACGGTGTGGATCGGCGACGGCTCCAACTTCCCCGGCCAGTCGAACTTCACCGGCGCGTTCGAGCGCTATCTCGAGGCGATGAAGTCCGTCTACAAGGCGCTGCCGGACGACTGGCGCGTCTTCACCGAGCACAAGCTTTATGAGCCGGCTTTCTATTCGACCGTCGTGCAGGATTGGGGCACCAATTACCTGATCGCGCAGGAGCTCGGTCCCAAGGCTTTCTGCCTCGTCGACCTCGGCCACCATGCGCCGAACGTCAACATCGAGATGATCGTCGCGCGGCTGATCCAGTTCGGCAAGCTCGCCGGCTTCCACTTCAACGATTCGAAATATGGCGACGACGATCTCGATGCCGGCTCGATCAATCCGTTCCAGCTGTTCCTGGTCTTCAACGAACTGGTCGATGCCGAACATCGCAAGGCCAGGTCCTTCGATCCCGCCTATATGATCGACCAGTCGCATAACGTCACCGATCCGATCGAGAGCCTGATGGCGAGCGCCGTCGAGATCCTGCGCGCCTATGCGCAGGCGCTTCTCGTCGATCGCGCGGCGCTCGGCGAGTTCCAGCAGTCGAACGACGTGATGATGGCGAATCAGACGCTGAAGCGGGCCTTCACCACCGATGTCGGCCCGATCCTGGCCAAGGCGCGGCTGGCCAAGGGCGGCGCGATTGATCCGATTGGGGTCTACCGTGCCTCCGGCTACCGGGCCAAGGTCACTGCCGAGCGGCCGTCCACGGGCGGCAATTCCAGCGGGATCGTCTGATCTTTTTGCATCGCTTGCGACAATTGGAAGGGGCCGCCCGGTCCTGAGCCGGGTTGCCTCTTCTCTGTGCCCTCCGGAGCAGCTAGCTTGACTTCGAGCCTGACTGACCCTTCAAGGGGGGCGGGTGCATGGCCACGACCCTGACCGTCTGTGATCCTTGCGATCGCGGTCGGTTGGGGGCGAGCGCCGTTTGGAGGGATGCCGCCGGTTCTCATCGTTCTTGGCGGTCGCTCTCGGGGGTTCATCTGGACAGGAGATATTGATGAAGAAGGCTTCTACGCTCGTTATGCTTGTGGCCCTCGGCGCTGTGGCTGCTGGCTGCACCACCGGCTCGCGTGCTGGTGACGGTGCTGTCCTCGGCGGTCTCGCCGGTGCAGCCATCGGCGGCGCGGCTGGCGGCAGCGTTGGCGCGGCTGCGATCGGTGCCGGCATCGGCGCCGTGTCGGGCGCGATCATCGCCGACGCGACCGGCCGTTGCTACTGGAAGGACAATCGCGGCCGTCGTCATTACACGTCCTGCCGCTGATTTATTGCTTGATTTGTTGGAACGGCCGGGACCTCGTCCCGGCCGTTTTTCTTTGCGCTGAAGCCGCAAGCCGTTCCGGTCGGAACTGACCAGGCTCTTCTGCATTGGATTTCGGCATGGTGCAGCTGGACGCGACGCCCCGACCGATGGGTCCGGCCGATCGGTCCGCGTCAGAGGAGGTCGTAATGAAGAGAGCCCCGCTCGTGATCGCTTTTGCCCTTTCGGGCGCCATTCTGGCCGGTTGCACGACCGGCTCGAGGACGGGCGACGGCGCCGTCATAGGCGGTCTCACCGGTGCCGCCATCGGCGGCGCGGCCGGAGGCAGTGTCGGGGCGGCCGCGATCGGTGCCGGCGTCGGCGCCGTGACCGGCGCGATCATCGCCGACGCGACCGGCCGTTGCTACTGGCGCGACGATTATGGTCGCCGCCACTATGTGGCGTGCCGCTAAGCGGTCCTGTCAGATGAGGCGGCGCGGGCCGCCTCATCGCTGTGTCTCAGTTCAACGACATGAAACGGGTCTGGTGCACGTTCTGCGGATTGTCGGCCCAGCCGGAGAGTTCGGGCGCGATCAGCGATAGCGAGACATAGCCGAGCAGCGGAATCACCGGTGCGTCGGCATCGAGCAGGGCGGCGGCGGCGCTCAGCGCCTGCCGCCGCTTTTCCATGTCCATCTCGGTCGTCGCCGTGTCGAGCAGCGCGTCATAGGCGGGGTTGCGGTAACGCGGATAGTTGAAGCGGACATTATCGCTCCGCAGGACCGTCAGCATGTCGATCGGATCGGCTTCATCGGCGATCCAGCCGGTGCGCGCGACGTCGAAATCGCCGCCGTCGCGCAGGCGCGCGAAATGCGCCTGGTTGGGCTCGGTGACGATCACCGCCTCGACGCCGATCGCCTTCCATTGCTCGGCGATGGCGCGCGCCGTCTCCTCATGTCCCATGCCGGTGCCGACGCGGATCGTCAGGCGCAGCGGCTGCGGTCCCGACGCCTCGGGTGTCCGCGCCGCCGGCTTGTTGTTCGCCGGCGTCGTCGCGACAGTCCTGGACGCCGCTTGGCTGTCCACGGTCTCGGGGGCGGCGGCGTTGGTTCCGGCAGGCTTGTTGCCGGCAGGCTTGGGCTCGGAAGGTTTGGGTTCGTCCGTCTTCGTCGGCATGTCGGGCGCCGGCTCGGGCGTCTGCGTCTTGTTGTCGGCGGACTCCGGCGCGGCTTCCGCCGTCCTGGCCGGCGCGAAGCCGGCGGCCGCGAGCAGCTTGATCGCGTCGGCGCGGCGCGCGGCGATCGGCGCCGGCGTCGTTGCCGGCTCGCCCGAGAGCGCCGGCGGCACCAGCGTGTCGGTCGGCATCATGCCGCCCGACCAGACCGTCCGCGCCAGCGCCTCGCGTTCGATCGCCATGGCGAGCGCGCGGCGCACGACGATGTTGTCAAACGGCTTCTTGGTGGTGTTGAGCGCGTAATAGTAGGTGCCGGGATAGGGGGCGAAATGCAGCGCCGCGCCGAACTCCTCGCGCAGCGCCGGCAGATGATCGGTCGGCACGTCGGGGCAGGAGAGCACCGCCTTGGCACGGAAGGCGTCGACGCAGTCGGCCGCGCTCTCGAACGGCTTGTAGACGACGCTGCCGATCGGAATCGCCTTGGCGTCGTGAAAGCGCGCGTTCTTCACGAGGATGTAGCCGTCCTTCTTGTCGATCGCCGCGAGGCGGTAGGCGCCGTTCGAGACGATCTTGCCGGTGGTCCCGAAATCCGCGCCGAGCTTCTTGATCGACGCGACGTTGACGGGCAGCGCCACCGGCAGCGTCAGCCGGCGCAGGAAGGTCGGCGCCGGGCGCTCGAGCGTGATCTCCAGCGTGCTCGCGTCCACGGCCTCGACGCCGAGCGTGTCCGGCTTGGCGGTGCCCTGCTGCACCGCGGCGGCATTCTTGATGACGAGCAGCGGGCCGGTCTCGGTGGCGCCGGTCGCCGGCGTGAACAGGCGGCGGAGGGAGGCGACGAAATCCGACGCCTTGACGACATCGCCATTCGACCAGCGCGCCCCACGACGCAGCGCGAAGCGGTAGACGAGACCATCCGGCGAGATGGTCCAGCTCTCCGCGGCGCCCGGCACGGGGCGGCCCTCGGCATCGAGCCCGACCAGGCCCTCGAACAGGTCATAGAGCAGCGGCGTTTCGTTGAAGGTGGCGGCCTTCTGCGGGTCGAGCGTCTCCGGAGCCCTGACCAGGCCGCGCGGATAGATCACGTCGGCGCTGGCGGATGTGGCGGCGGTAGCCGCGATCATCGCGCCGGCGATCCAGGCGAATCGCATTCTCATTTCTCCGTATCCGTCCCGACCCGGCGCGGATAATCGTCAAAATTCGGGCGATCTCAAGCCGTTAGACCGAATTCTGAATCACGCCATGGTGATCACGGGCGCGTCGATGGCGTCGCGCAGGGCCGTCGGGCTGACGGCGAAGATGGCGTTAGGGGTGCCCGCGGCGGCGAAGACGCGCTCGAAGCCCATCAGGTCGCGGTCGATCCAGCAGGCGAGACGCGTCTGGTGGGCGAAGGGCGGGATGCCGCCGATGGCGAAGCCGGTGACGGCGCGCACGAAGGCGGCGTCGGGGCGCTCGATCGGCTCGCCGATCGCCGTCGCGACCCTTGTCTCGTCGACCCGGTTGGCGCCCGAGACGAGCAGCAGGATCGCCTTGCCGCTCTCGACGCCGCGGAAGACGAGCGACTTCACGATCTCGCCGACCGAGCACTGGCAGGCGGCCGCCGCCTCTTCCGCGGTGCGCGTCGAGGCCGGCATGACGCGGAGCGCGATCTCGAGACCGAATTCCCTGGCCGCATCGGCAACGCGGAGGACGGGTGCGGAAAGCTCGGTCATGATCGTGCCCACAGGTCGCCATTTACCTTCCCGGCGATCGGCGGATGCGCCGCCGCGCCGGATTTGCTAGAACGGCCAGAAGATCGTCGCCCTGGTTCGGAGTCAACGGATGAACGACACAAGCGGCGGGCGCGCCCCCGAACGCGGTTCGGCATCGAACGTCCGCAACCTCGCCGACGCCATCCGCAAGGTGCGCCTGGCCGAGGCCGAGCGCACCGACGTGGTGTCCGACCTGCGCGATGCCGAGCGGGTTCGCCTCGACATGCTGGCCGATGAGCTCAAGGACGTCTTCGCCCAGGTGCCCGAAAGCGACGACCAGTTCGTCGCGGCGATCGACACCGGCAGCCAGCCACGCTTCTGGATCGACATGACCGCCTTCGTCGCCATGGCGCGCGACCGGCGCACCTATCGCTTCGTGAAGGATACGCGGCTCGGCCGCACCATCATCCTCGAGACGGCCGATCTCGAGGACATGGCCAATTGCGTCACCCATTACGTCGCCGAGCGGGTGATCGAGCGCACGCGCGCGCTGGAGGGCGACTGGCTGATCCGCCGCGCCGCGCAGCAGGATGGCAAGCGCGGCGAGCGCAGGACGCTGGCGCGCAGCCTGCCGGCCGATGCGCCGCCGCCGCGCGCGACCGGCTCGACGCAGACGGGCTGGATCGTCGCCGCGTTCCTCGCTGGCCTGCTCCTCGGCGTCGTCGGCCTGCTCGCCTACGCCTGGGTGCGTGTCGGCGGCTAGGCGCCGTAATTTTCCCGTCCTTGTCGCGCCGGATCCCGCCTGTCCCGCTCGCGAGCGCCGGGCAGGCCGGGCGCTATCCCGCGCGCCAGCCGCGGGCGCTGCCGAGCGGCCCGCGCGTGTTTGCAATTGCGGCAACGGCCGGTTTTCCGCTAGTGATGAAGCAGGCCGGATCTGATCCGGCGGATAGTTCAAAAGTATAGAATTAATCCATATTTGAACTATTGCAGAATTAAATCCGTCCCGTAGTTCGAGATCCTGCGCATGGAAGAGCTATATTCTGGCCAGTTCTACCAGGTTCAGGCGGAGATCCAGGGCGACGGGCCCGTCGTCATTTGCTTCGATCCCTGGTCCAACATTGTTGATCCGGATCGCCCTCCGTTTGGACTGCGCTACTTCTCGACGAACCGCATCAATGTCGTGGCGATCAAATCGCATGGCAATCACTGGTATCAGCGGGAGGAGATGGACGGCGTCATCGACCGGATCCACCATCGATTGGCCGGCCGGTACCGCGTCGGCTACGGCTCCAGCATGGGCGCGTATGGCGCCATCAATTTCTCCGAGCGGCTTTCCCTTTCGCGGGTGCTGCTCTTTGCGCCGCAATTTTCCCCGGACATGACCAGGCTTCCATGGGAGCAGCGGTGGCAGGCCGAGCAGACCGATCTCGTGTGCCGCTACGACGTCGTGTCCGAGATTGCGCCGGTTGGCGGTGGCTACATCTTTTACGATCCCTTCAACCGCAACGACAAGCGGCACGCGGATCTGATCACCGCGCGCCATCCGCTGACCCCGGTCAAGATGCCGTTCTCGGGGCATCATGCGCTGGATTGGTTCGGTCAGAACAAGACGATCAGCCGCCTGATCAAATCGATGGTGTTTGACGCTGGCCGCGAGGGTGATGCCATCCGCGATCGGAGACTGGATCGCCGCAACATCTCCACATACTGGCTCAATCTTTCGGCCCATTATCTCGGCAAGGGCAGGCCCGTGCCGGCCTTGCAGGCGGCCAGGAGAGGGACGGAATGCGAGCGGGGAGACCTGATGCTGGCCCGGCATACCTACGCGACCTGCCTCTATGCCGGCGGAGAACGCGAGGCGGCGCGGCGCATCTGGCGTTCGGCCTTCGACAATCCCCAGGAGGCGAGCCGCCAGCGCTGGCTGCTGGGCCAGTCGATTGTCCAGAACGGCTGGCAGGAATTGCGCGGCGAGTTCCTGGAAACGAAGGCCGCCGCGACCGCGTAGGGTGGTCTTTGCGGCCTCTCCGGATAGTCCCCTGAACCCTCACCCGGAGCTGCGCTCCGCCCTTTACCCGACCGGCCGTTCCCGGATCACCTCGATGCCGGTCCCCGGCGCGCCGTAGCCGCGTTCGACCAGCGCGCAGCGCCAGTTGCCGGGCTCGCCCTCGATCCCGAAGAGATTGTAGCGACCGGCCGGCTTGTGGCCGCCGGGGGCGTTGGCGGCCGAGGGCACGCCGATGACGGGGACGCGGCCGTCGGGCCCCTCGATGCTTTCGAAGCTGTCGATATGGGTGTGGCCGTGCAGGATCAGTTCCGCGCCGACCTCCTTGATCAGCGCGCGGATGCGCCCGGCGCCGACCAGGCGCTTGTGCCAGGGCGTCGCCTTCTTGAAGGGCGGATGGTGGATCAGCACGACCCGGTAGAGGCCTTCGTCGCGGGCGCGGATGAGCATGTCGCGCAGGAGCGGCAGCGCGGCGGCGTCGACATGGCCCGTCGCCAGGAAGGGCGCCGAGGCGCGGGCGCTCGAGACGCCGATGATCGCGCAGGGACCGCGCCGGCGGAGATAGGGGAAGGTGACGCGGCCGAGCGGCGTGCCTTCGTCGCCCGTCGCGTAGGGTCCCCAGAGCGCCAGCGCCTTGGCGAGCGCGCCCGGCACGTAGGCGTCGTGGTTGCCGGGAACGAAGGAGACCCGATCGGGCGGTCCGATGGCCTTCAGCCAGTCGCCGGCGGCGACGATCTCGGCGGGCAGCGCGATGTTGACCAGGTCGCCGGTCACGGCGATGTGGTCCGGCTGGCGGACGAGCATATCCTCGATCAGCCCGGCCAGCACCTGGCCGCCGAGCGAGCGGACGCGGTTGCGCTGCCAGTTGACGTAGCCGATGACCCGCTTGGATGCGAGCTCCAGCGTGCGGGGTCTTGGCAACGGGCCGAGATGCGGGTCGGAGAGGTGCGCGAGAACGAACATCGTCATCGCATTAGCGAAGCAGGGCGTTACCGTCCAGTTACGACGCGCGCGGAACACGGCCCGCAAAAGCAAACGGCGCCAACATGGGGCGCCGCCGGGCGGACCGTTGGTCACGGTGGTCCGCCGCATCTGACCGGTATATGGGGGGTGCGACGCGCGCCTGCCAGAGCGCCGGACGCGACCCTGCCATGATCCCCCCGCATGGCGGGCGCAGGGTGCGCCGTTCTTGTCGTCGGCGCCCGCCGGCCTATGCTTGGCCACGCTTACGGATGGATGGATCGCATGCACTCACTCATGGCTCGTCTCGGCGGCATCGCGGCTCCGGTCCTGCGCGGGATGACGCTCGGCGTGCGCGGCGCCTGCTTCGATGGCGACGGGCACGTCTTCCTGGTCCGTCACGCCTACATCAAGGGCTGGTACCTGCCGGGCGGCGGTGTCGAGCGAGGGGAGACGGCGGCCGAGGCGCTGGCGCGCGAACTGCGCGAGGAGGGCGGCATCGAACTGGCGGAACCGGCGCGTCTCTTCGGTGTCTACATGAACCCGAGGCAGCGTCGCGACCATGTCATCGTCTTCGTGACGCATGCCTTCGCCCGCCCGAACCCGCCCGCCTATCCGAACCGCGAAATCGCCGAAGCCGGCTTTTTCGATCCGCGCGCGCTGCCCGAGGCGACAACCCCGGCGACGCGACGGCGTCTCGACGAGATCCTCGATCGCGTTCCGGCGGCGGCGCATTGGTGATTGCCCACGCCATGCACCCATGCTATTGCGCCTTGGACTGCGACTTGGAACCGGGCATGACTTCGAGCCTCCTCCTGCGACGACGAACCGACGGCCGTGACGTCTTGTCACGCTTTGCCGTTCGTTCGCCTGTCTCCCGGATGCGCCGCGCCTGATGGCGGTGTCCGTCGGACAGCGCCATGCCCTTCCGACGAGACACAGCCTCCATGAAAATCGACTCCTTCACCGTCCTGGCCGAACAGCCTGCCGACGACGACGCCATCGAAGCGCTGCACGAAGTCTCCTTCGGACCGGGCCGCTTCGCGCGCGCCGCCTCGCTGCTGCGCGAGGGGGTGCCGCATGATCCGGCGCTCTCCTTCGTCGCGAAGTCAGGCGAGCGGCTGGTCGGTTCGGTTCGTCTGACGCCGATCCGGATCGGCGGAAGGCCGGCGATCCTGCTCGGGCCGCTCGCCGTCGTGCCGGACTGGAAGGGCAGGGGCGCCGGCAAGTCGCTGATGCGAACCGCGATCGCCGCGGCGCGGGAAGCCGGCCACGCGGTGATCCTGCTGGTCGGCGACGAGCCCTATTACGGCCCGTTCGGCTTCGTCCGGCTCAAGCCCTACCAGATCACGCTGCCGGCGCCGGCCGACCCGGCCCGCGTTCTCGTCTGCCTGCTCGCCGCCGACGCGCTCGACGGCCTCGGCGGCGCCGCGGAGCGGGCGGCGTAGAGCGTTTTCGAGCGAAGTGGATGCCGGTTCGCGTGAAGAAAACGCGGAAAAACAAGGACCTAGACTCGTTTAGCGTTTCTATCAAACGCTGAACGAGTCTAGGGGGGATCGTCTCTCCAGTCGGAGGCGCCGGCCGTCTCGCCGCTCTTTCACCGGATTTTGCGGAAGATCGTAGGTCGCAAACCGTCCACCGGCCGGGACTGCGTCGCCCCGGCGGAGGCCGGGCCCATAGGCGCCGACCCGCGAAGCCCTGGCACAGCCTTCTGGCTAGGATTCGGAGTGTCCGGATCCCGGCTTTCACCGGGATGACGGGGGGCGCGTTTCTGGCGTCAGCCGCGACCGCTTCGGCGGAAGCCGCGCTTCTCCTTCCGCTGGTCCGGTCCGGGCTCCCCATCATCCCGAGGTGCTTCGCGCAGCGAAGCCGCTAGGGAGGATCCAGCGGAGCCCTTCAGTTGGCGGATGAAAATCCCGTGATCGGAGGTGCTTTCTGGCGCCTCCTTCGAGGCCCGGCTGCGCCGGGCGTCTCAGGATGTTGGCGGAGGGTGGCAATTGCAATCTCCGCGACTGTCACGAGACGCGCTTTCACCCGTCCGTGGAGGAACCCCGGAAAAAGAGCCGCCCGCCTATCGTCCCTCGCGGTACCAGGTCGCCGCCAGGATGCCGAGCAGCGCGGCGAGGCCGAGGAATCCGGAGAACAGCGGCCAGCGGTCGATACCCTTCAGGACCGAGGCCTCCGTCATCCGCACCCCCATCCAGTCGCCGCCCGACATGGCGCGGCCGGCGCGCATCGGGATGACGCGCGGCGTCTCGAGATCGCCGTCGGCCGAGGCCATGCGGGCGATGTGGCCGCCGGTGGCCTCGACGACGGGGGCGAGCTTGTCGAAGCTCGACAACACGTCGGAGAACTCGCGCGGATTGGCGGGGCCGACATGGGCGAAGGCGCGGCGCTCGCCGTCCTCGACCCGCCACAGGCCGATCTCGTCGGCCGGCAGGCTGGCGTTGAAGCGGCCGGGGCCGTCGGGCGCCAGCGTCAGCGTCCGGCGCGCGCCGGAGGGGGCGATCACCGTGACCGGGCCGATCTGTTCCTGCATCGTCTGGCGCTGGATTTCGAGCGTGGCGCCGCGAGCGGTGGCGCGCAGCGCCTCCTCCTCGAGGTCGGGCTCCTTCATCAGCCAATGCGCCAGCCGCCGCAGCAGGTCGACATGCGGGCCGCCGCCCTCATAGCCGCGCGCCCACAGCCAGACCTGGTCGGAGAGCAGCAGCGCGACGCGGCCCTCGCCCTCGCGCTGCAGCACCAGCAGCGGATCGTCGTCGGCGCCCTTCATGATGATCTCGCCATCCGGCTTGTCGACCTCGACCTGGCGGAACCAGCGGCTCCAGCGCGGCGGCTCGGCATCGGCGCCGGGGAGGCCGCGCGTGACGGGATGGCGCTGGCCGAGATCGGTGACGCGCGGGCTGAACGGGCGGTCGATCATCCGCCCGGTCGGCGCCGCCGGCAGCACGTCGGCGAGCGGCGTCAGGAAGAGGCTGTCGTCGGAGGCGTAGTCCGGTCCCGAGGCCACGAGCAGCGCGCCGCCCTCGCGGACATAGCGGGCGATGTTGTCGAAATAGATGGTCGGCAGCACGCCGCGCTGCGCGTAGCGGTCGAAGATGATCAGGTCGAACTGGTCGATCTTGACCGAGAACAGCTCCCGCGTCGGGAAGGCGATCAGCGACAATTCGTTGATCGGCGTGCCGTCCTGCTTCTCCGGCGGCCGCAGGATGGTGAAATGCACGAGATCGACCGAGGCGTCCGACTTGAGCAGATTGCGCCAGATCCGCTCGCCGGCATGCGGCTCGCCCGAGACGAGCAGGACGCGGAGGTTCTCGCGGATGCCGTCGATGATGGCCGCGGCCCGGTTGTTGATGGTGGTGAGCTCGCCGTCGAGCGGCGCCGCCTCGAACTCGATGATGTTTTGCCCCGCGTGGCTGATTTCAAGCGCGAAGCGGTTGATCGCGCCGGGCGTCACCGTCTCCGTGGCGAGCGGCTCGCCGTCGCGGCTGATGGTGACGCGGACGGGCTCGTTCGAGGGCGCTCCCTGGTCGAGGACGGAGAATTCGACGGTCTGGCTCTCGCCGACGATGCCGAAGCGGGGGGCGCTGCGGATCACCATCTGCCGGTCGCGCTCGTCGTCGCGGCCGGAGATCAGCGCGTGCAGCGGCGCGCCGCCGAAGGGCGAACCGTTCGGTAGCGGCACGTCATGCACCTCGCCGTCGGTCAGCATGACGACGGCGCCGAGTCGCTCCGGCGCGATATCGGCGAGCGCGGTGCCGAGCGCCGTGAAGAGCTCCGTGCCGTCGACGGGGGCGGCGCCGGTCTTGCCGCCGGCCTCGATGGTGCGGATCTCGATGTTGCGGAGGTCGCCGAGCCGCTTTGCCAGCGCGGCGCGCGCGGCCTCGGTGGTGGCGGCGCGGCCGTCGAGGTCCTGGCTGGCGCTCTTGTCCACGACGACGGCGACGATGGTCGGCAGCGGCTGCCGGTCCTCGGCGAGGAGAACCGGGCCGGCGAGCGCGACAAGGAGCGCCGCCAGCGCCGCCAGCCGCAGCCAGGCGCCGCGCATCCTTCGCAACAGCAGCGGCGCGACGGCGAGGAGGCCGACGACCGCCAGCCCCGCAAGCCAGGGCAGCGGGATCAGCGGCGCGAAGGTCAGAGACCAGTTCACTGTCCAGCCCTCTTCACTGTCCAAGCCTCTCGAGCAGGGCCGGCACATGCACCTGGTCGGCCTTGTAGTTGCCAGTCAGGGTGTACATGACGATGTTGATGCCGGTGCGGTAGGCGAGCTCGCGCTGGCGCGGGTCGGGCGGCACCGTCGGCACCAGGTAGCGCCCGTCCGGATCGGTCGCCCACGCGGCGGCGAGGTCGTTCTCGGTGATCAGGATCGAGGAGACGCCGTCGCCGGGACGGGCCGGGCGCTCGGCCGCCGCGACGTCGTCCTCGGGCGGCGAGGCCTCGACCCAGAGCGGGCCGCCGGTATAGCGGCCGGGAAAGTCCTCCAGCAGGTAGAAGGCCTTGGTCAGGACGTGGTTCGACGGCACCGGCTCGAGCGGCGGGATGTCGAGGCCGGAGAGCATGTCCCTGAGCCGCTCGGCTGCCGGCGTGCCGCCGAAGCCGGTCGAGCCCGGGGTGCGGTCGAGTTCGTCGCGCGTGTCGAACAGGATCGAGCCGCCCTGTTTCATATAGGCGTCGATCCGGGCCAGCGTCGTCGAATCCGGCATCGGCGCATTGGGATCAATCGGCCAGTAGAGCAGAGGGAAGAAGCTCAGTTCGTCCTTGGCGACGTCGACGCCGAGCGGGTCGCTCGGCTCCAGCGCGGTGCGGGCGGCGAGCGCCCGCGACAGGCCGGCGAGTCCGGCCTCGCTCATGTCGTCGATCTCGGGATTGCCGGTCGTCACATAGGCAAGGCGCGACGTGTTCACGGCATCGATGGCGAACTGGTCGCTGGCCGCGTCGGCCCGCGCATCGGAGGGCGCCAGGGCCTGCGCCAGGGTTAACGAAAGGATAACAAGCGCGGCGGCGCGCGGACGCAGCCTGAGGCCGCCATTCAGCCACAGCACGGCGAGCGCGTCGGCGATCAGGCAGGCGAGCGCGGCGAGCAGCAGATAGGGCGAGAGGTCGAGCGGCGCGGTCGTCGGGTAGGGCCGGACCTCGGCGCCCTCGATCGTTGCCGGATCGAAGGGCGGCAGCGTCGCATCGGGCGCCAGCACATTGATGGCGCGGAAGCCGTCATCGGCGCCGTAGAGGCCCGGCGGATGCTCGCGGCCGGCCGGCGGCAGCGCCCCCGTCGCGGAGACGGGCCGGGCAAGCGGATCGGAGATGACGAAGCGGCCGAAGCCGTCGAGAAGCCGGTAGGGGGCGAGCGTCGCGCCGGAGGGGGCGCCCTCGATCGCCTTGGCCTCGATCTGCGGGACGGAGGCAAAGGCGGCGATGCGGCGCAGCATTTCGACGAAGGTTCCGGAAAGCGGCAGGTTCGACCAGCTGGCGTCGGCGGTGACATGGACGAGGATGAGCCAGCCCTTGCCGAGCGGGGCGGCGGTGACGAGCGGCGTGCCGTCGCCGAGCGCCGCCCAGGTGCGGCCCGGCAGGTTGCCGTCCGGCTCCGCCAGAACCTGGCGCCGCACCTCGATGTCGGGCGCGATCGCCAGCCCCGCGAACGGGCTCTGCGGAGAGAAGGAAGCGAGCGGCTGCGGCGAGGACCAGGACAGGCTGCCCCCGAGCACGCGGCCACCCTCGCGCAGCCTGACCGGAATCAGCGTGTCGGTATTGTCCGTGGCCGCGGCGAGGCGCGGACCGGCGAAGCGCAACAGCGTGCCGCCGGCCTCGACCCAGTCGGCGAGCCGCGTCTCCACGTCCGGCGTCAGCGTGCCGATATCGGCCATGGTGATCACCGCCGCGCCGGCCTCGATCATCTGCGGGATGGCATTGGCGGCGTTGGCGTCGCGCGGCTCGATGACGTCGGCGAAGGGTTGCACGGCGCGGGTGATGTAGTAGAGCGGCGAGAGCAGCGGCTGTTCATTGTCGCTCGATCCGCCGGAAACCAGGCCGATGCGCCGCCGCTTGAAGCGGTCGTCGAGCAGTTGCACGGCGCCGGCGGTCTCGTTGCCGGCGATCTCGACGCGGACGATCTCGTTGCGCAGTTCCGCCGGCAGGTCGAAGGACGCCTCGGCGCGCTGGGCGCCCGCCTCGAAGACGAAAGGCGCCTCGCCGATCGAGCGGCCGCGCATGTCGCGGGCGACGAGCCGGCCGGCGCTCGCCGGCCCCTCGCCGCGGATGACCGTCAGGGTGAGCGCGTCGGCGGTCGCGATCGGCGCGGCGAGGCCGATCAGGGCTTTGCCGTCATGGCCATAGACGGTGACCGGCGCCTTGACGGTCTCGGCGAGGAAGCGCCCGAAATCCTCGGCATCCGGGCCGCCCAGGTCGTTCGACAGCCAGGCGACGCCGCCGAAGGCGGTCGCCGGCGGCGACGATTGGAGTGCCGCGGCAATGGCGCCACGGTTCGGCGGATAGGGGCGCGGCGCGAGGGCGTCGAGCCGGGTGCGGATGGAGGCGGCGTCGGTCGGCGCGACCTCCTGGTTCGGCGGCTCCGCCGTGGCGATCAGGCCGATGGGGCGGCCGTCGCGCTCCGCGATCTGGACGATGCGCCGGGCCGTGTCGACGCGGGTCTCCCAGTCGCGAGCGGCGGCCCAGTCATTGTCGATGACGAGGAGCAGCGGGCCCTCGCCGGGCGCGGTCTCGCCCGTGGGACGCCAGATCGGCGCGGCCAGCGCCAGGATGACGAGGCCGGCCAGCGCAAGGCGGAGCGCCGTCAGCCACCAGGGGCTGCGGGCCGGCTGTTCGTCGCGCTTCGCGATCTCCTCGAGGATCCGCGTCGGCGGGAAAGGCTCCAGCCGCGGCCGCGGCGGCGTCAGCTTCAGCAGCCACCAGATTGCCGGCAGCAGAACGAGCGCCGCCAGGACCAGCGGCGTGCCGAAGGCGAGGGGCAGGCCCATCATGGCCGCGCTCCGCCGGTCAGGCGCGCCGAGAGCCGGGCGTGCAGGGCAAGAAGCGGCTCCGTCGTCTGGTGGTCCGTGCGATGGGTCAGGTAGCTCCAGCCGAGCCGGCGGCAGGTGGCGGCGAGCGTCTCGCGGCGCGCGACCAGGCGCCGGCGGTAGTCCTCGCCGATCTGCTCGGCGCGGCCGATCGTGTAGAGGAAGCCGCTCTCTGGATCGCGGAACTCCGTGCGTCCGGCATAGGGGAAGATTTCCTCCGCCGGATCGCGGATCTCGACCAGATGGACCGTCGCGCCTTGTCTCGCATAGTCGGCGAGGCGGGCCTCGATCTCCTCAAGCGGGTCCAGGAAGTCGCCGATCAGCACGAGGTCGGCAAAGCGGCCGAGCCGCAGCGCCGAGGGCAGGGCGGGCTGCGCGTCCTCGGCATGGGCGAGCGTCTCGGCGAGCCGCTCCGCCGCGTTGCGCGACAGGACAGGGTCGCCGAGGCCGAGCAGGCCGATCCGCTCGCCGGCCGCCGCGAGCAGGTCGCCGAGCGCCAGCAGGATGACCAGGGCGCGGTCGCGCTTGGAGGCGAGCGCCAGCTTCGAGCGGAAATTCATGGAAAGCGACAGATCGGCGGACAGCCAGACCGTGTGGGCCGCCTCCCACTCTCGTTCGCGGACATAGAGGTGTTCGTCGCGCGCCGAGCGGCGCCAGTCGATCCGCCCGGGCGCCTCGCCCGCGACGAAGGGACGGAACTGCCAGAAGGTCTCGCCCGGGCCGGCGCGGCGGCGGCCGTGCCAGCCCGCGAGCACGGTGGTGGCAACCCGGCGCGCCTCGACCAGAAGGTCCGGCAGGCTGCGGGCAAGGCTCTTGGCCTCGGCCAGAGTCGCGCCGACATTGCGGTCTGTCGGCACGGTGGCGCGCGGTTCGGTCAAGGCTTCACCCGATGCGTGACTTGAGGGTCCCGATCACATCCCGTACCGAGAGCCCGTCGGCCCGGGCCGCGAAACTCAGGCTCATGCGGTGCTGCAGGACCGGTTCCGCCAGGGCGAGGACGTCGTCGACCGAGGGCGCGTAGCGGCCGTCGATCAGGGCGCGGGCGCGCACGGCCAGCATCAGCGCCTGGCTGGCGCGGGGGCCGGGTCCCCAGGCGATGACGCTGCTGAGCTTGTCGTCCGTGGTCTCGCCGGGGCGGGCGGAGCGAACCAGGTTGAGGATCGCCTCGACGACGCTCTCGCCGATCGGCAGTCGGCGTACCAATTGCTGGATCCCCTTCAGGGCGGCTGCGTCGGTGACGCGCTCGGCGACGGCGTCCGTGGCGCCGGTCGTCTCGAACAGCATCCGCCGTTCCGCGTCGCGGTCGGGATAGAGCACGTCGATCTGCAGCAGGAAGCGGTCGAGCTGCGCCTCGGGGAGGGGATAGGTGCCCTCCTGCTCGAGCGGGTTCTGCGTCGCGAGCACATGGAACGGGCTCGGCAGGTCGTAGCGCTGGCCGGCGACCGTGACGTGGTACTCCTGCATCGCCTGGAGCAGGGCCGACTGCGTGCGCGGGCTGGCGCGGTTGATTTCGTCGGCCATCAGCAGCTGGCCGAAGATGGGCCCCTTGAGGAAGCGGAACGAGCGGTGGCCCGCGTCATCCTGATCCATCACCTCGGAACCGAGAATGTCGGAGGGCATCAGGTCGGGCGTGAACTGCACGCGCCGTTCGTCCAGGCCGAGCACGACGCCCAGCGCCTCGACGAGCTTCGTCTTGGCGAGGCCGGGGACGCCGACGAGAAGGCCATGACCGCCGGAGAGCAGCGTCACCAGCACGCGCTCGACCACGGCCTCCTGGCCGTAGATGACCTTTCCGATGGCCTCGCGCGCCGCCTTGATCGTCGCAACGGCGGCATCCGCCTCGGCAACCGTGCGGGCGGGATCGACGTCGGCGAGGGAGGTCTGATTGAACGCGCTCATATCGGCCCATATAGTTTCGGTTGCGGTCGCGGCGAGGTCGGGTGACTCGACCCGTCGTCAATCTTCGCACGACCGGCATGGCAGCGTCAGCCATGCACGGAAGGATGATCTTAGCATGTCAGTGACAAAGCAGGGCGAAACCAAGGCCGAACCGGATTCGGCGCAAGGTTCTGCCCTCGCCGCCCTGATCGACAGGGCGGGAACCTTCCGCGGGCCGGCGCCGGTCCATCTCTGGAATCCGGCCCATTGCGGGTCGATCGACATTCGCATCGACCGGTCCGGCACCTGGCATCACGAAGGGCGGCCGATCCGGCGCGAGGCACTGGTGAAGCTGTTCGCGACGGTTCTGCGCCGCGAGCCGGATGGCGGCTATGTGCTGGTCACGCCGGTCGAGAAGCTCACGATAGAGGTCGAGGACGCGCCGTTCCTGGCCGTCGAACTGGTGGTCGCACCGGAAGAGGGCGACGCCGGGGCAGGCCAGGCGATCGTGCTCCGCACCAATGTCGGCGATGTCGTGACCGTGGATTCCCATCATCCGCTCAGGGCCGCGTTCGATGCGGATGGCGGGCTGGTGCCGTATGTGCGGGTGCGCGGCGGGCTCGAGGCCCGCCTGGCGCGGTCGCTCGTGCATGAACTCGCCGCCTATTTCGAAGAGCGGGACGGCGACATCGGCGTGGTGTCGCGTGGGGATTTCTTCGTGCTCGGCCCCTCCGAGGCGACCGACCCGGCGGGAGCGGCCACATCATGACGACGGCCCTGGATCTCGAAAGCCCGTTCAGGCCGGACCATTTCTTCGAACGCGCGCGCCATCGGCTGCGGCCGCTCGATGCGGGTCGCGATGTCGGTGACGACAACGTCGTCATCAATCCCGAATATGTCCCGCCGCGCGGCTTCATCTCGCGCGACGCGGCCGTGCTGATTCCGGTGGTCGAGCGGGACAGCGCCACCGTGCTGATGACACGGCGCACGATGCAGTTGCGCAAGCATCCGGGACAGATCGCCTTTCCCGGCGGCAAGATCGATCCGACCGACGTGAACGCGGCCGCGGCGGCCTTGCGCGAGGCGCAGGAGGAGATCGGGCTCGATCCGGCGCTGGTCGAGCCGATCGGAAGGCTGGATCCCTATATCGCCGGGACGGGCTATCGAATCATCGCCATCGTGGCGCGTGTCGCGCCGGAGCATCGGCTCGTGCTGAACCCCGACGAGGTCGACGCGGCGTTCGAAGTGCCGCTTTCCTTCCTGATGAGTCCGCGCAATCACCAGACCATCACGCGCGAATTTGATGGCGTGCGGCATTTGCTCTACGAAATGCCCTATGATCAACACCATATCTGGGGTGTGACCGCCGGAATCATCCGTGGTCTGTATGAGCGGCTCTACGAATAGATGTTGAGATTTCTTGCCGTTTCCGTCGTCTGCTTCCTGGCGCCCTTCATCGTCTATGCGGGCTGGCGGCAATTCGCGTCCAATGATGCCGCCACCGGCATGTGGACTTACAACGTGCTGTCCCGCCTGTCGGCGATCGGCGTGGTCATCGTCCTGGTTGCGATCCTCGCGCTCGTCTCCTTCTCCGGCGGCGATGCGGGCACGACCTATCATCCGGCGGAGTTCCGCGACGGCGTGCTGGTGCCGGGCGGCTTCGATTGATGGCCACGGATTGCCGCGATGCGGCTTTTCTCGCCGATCCGCTGGTCCGGCAGGTCCTGACGCTGCTCTCGTCCGAGGACGAGGAGGCGAGGGTGGTCGGCGGCGCCGTGCGCAACACGCTGATGGGGCTGCCGGTCGCGGATGTCGACATCGCGACGACCGCCTCGCCACAGACGGTGATCGCGCGGGCAAGCGCGGCGGGCCTCAAGACCGCGCCGACCGGGATCGAGCACGGCACCGTGACGGTGATCGGCCATCATCATGTCGTCGAGGTCACGACCCTGCGCGAGGATGTCGAGACGGATGGCCGCCGCGCGGTCGTGCGTTTCGGGCGTGACTGGCAGGCCGATGCCGCGCGACGCGACTTCACGATCAATGCGCTCTCCGTCGATCGGGAGGGCCATCTGTACGATCCGGTCGGCGGCCTCGCCGATATCGCGGCGAGGCGCGTGCGCTTCATCGGTTCGGCCGAGCGGCGGATCGCCGAGGACCGGCTGCGGGTGCTGCGCTTCTTCCGCTTCCATGCCGCCTATGGCGCGGGCGCGCCGGACCCGGACGGCCTGTCGGCCGCGATTCGCGCCCGCCATGATCTCGCGGCGCTGTCGGCCGAGCGGATCGGGCAGGAAATGCGCAAGCTGGTCCATGCGCCCGGCGCCGTGCCGATGATCCGGATCATGCAGGAGACCGGCATCCTGCCGCTCGTCGCGGCCAGCGTCGGGGACCTCGTCGCCTTGGCGCGGCTGCCGGCGTTCGAGCACGGCGCGGCCCCGGTCGCCGCCCTTCGCTTCGCCGTCCTGTTCGGGCGCGTGCAGGAGGATGTCGACCGGATCGCGGTCCGCTTCCGCCTTTCCAACGCCGAGCGGGCGCGGATGCGCCTGGCGCTCTCCGTGGGGGACGCGATCGCCACCACCCGGTCCGACACCGATCATGCGCTGCTCTACGCCCACGGGCAGGCCGCCTTTCTCGATGGCCTCAGCCTTGCCGCCGCGAAGGGTTTCCTGTCGGAGGATGGGTTCCGGTCGCGGGCCGCCGTGGGGCGCGACTGGGCCATTCCCGTCTTCCCGCTGTCGGGGCGGGACGTCGTCGAGCTCGGCGTCGATCGCGGCCCGCTGGTCGGGCTGCTGCTCAAACATGTCGAGCGCGAATGGATCGCGTCGGACTTCAGGGACGACGCACCGGCGTTGCGCGAACGCCTGAGGGTGTTTCTCGCGCGCCAGCGACAACAAGAGCAGCAACAGCAATAAAAAAAGGGCCCCGACGGGGCCCTTTTTCGATTTGGTGCCGGATACGCCTCAGTGGGCGACCCTCGACCAGATCTTCTTCTTGGTGAAGTAGAGCAGGCCGGCGAAGACGATCAGGAAGATGATGACCTGAAAGCCGATGCGCTTGCGGGCGTCGAGATGCGGCTCGGCGGTCCACATCAGGAAGGCGGCCACGTCGCGCGAGTACTGGTCGAGCGTTTCGGGCGTGCCGTCCGTATAGGTCACCTGGCCGTCGGAGAGAGGCGGTGCCATGGCGATGGCCGGGCCGCTCGCAAAGCCGACATTGTAATGCAGGCCCGGGCCGACCTCGGTGCCCGCCGGGGGCTCCTTGTAGCCGGTCAGCAGGCCATGGATGTAGTCCGGGCCGCCTTCCTGGTACTGCGTGAAGATGTCGAGGACGAACCAGGGGAAGCCGCGCTCGACGGAGCGGGCCTTGGCCATCAGCGACAGGTCCGGCGGCGCCTTGCCATTGTTGGCGGCGGCAGCCGCCTGGTGGTTCGGGAACGGAGCCGGGAAGCGGTCGGACAGGCGACCCGGGCGCTCGAACATGTCGCCTTCGTCGTTCGGGCCGTCCTGGACCTGGAAGCTCTCGGCGACCGCCTTGGCCTGCGCCTCGGTGAAGTGCGGGCCGCCCGGCTGCGCCAGGTTGCGGAAGCTCATCAGGTCCATCGAGTGACAGGCCGCGCAGACTTCCTTGTAGACCTGATAGCCGCGCTGCAGCTGCGCCGTGTCGAACCGGCCGAAGACGCCGGCGAAGCTCCAGGGCTCCTGCGGCGGCTTGACGATCGGATAGTGCGGCGTGGCGTGCGCGCCTTCTTCGGCGGCGCTGGCCGGGCCGGTCACCAGCGTCGACGCCGCGACGCCGAGGGCGATGGCCAGACCGAACCGCGCGATTTTCTCGGAAAGGGTCTTCATCATGATCGATCCGTGATCCTCTCGCGGCTTACTTGCTCTGCGGCGCGGCGGGCGCACCAGCGGTGACGTTGGCCGCACCCTTGCCGAGGACCGACTCGGTGATCGAGGCGGGCAGGGGCTTGGGCTTCTCGAACAGGCCGAGCAGCGGCAGGATCACCAGGAAGTGGAAGAAGTAGTAGACCGTCAGGATGCGCGAGGCGATGACGTATCCACCTTCCGCCGGACGCGAGCCGAGATAGCCGAGGCCGATCGACACCAGCACCAGGATCCAGAAGAACTGGCGGTAGAGCGGACGGAAGTTGGCCGAACGCACCTTGGAGGTATCGAGCCACGGCACGGCGAACAGCACGGCGATGGCACCGAACATGGCGATGACGCCGCCAAGCTTGTCCGGGATCGAGCGCAGGATCGCGTAGAACGGCAGGAAGTACCATTCCGGAACGATGTGCGCGGGGGTCACCAGCGGATCGGCGGGGGTGTAGTTGTCGGGATGGCCCATGTAGTTCGGGAGATAGAACACGAACCACATGAAGAAGATCAGGAAGACGACCAGGCCGAGCGCATCCTTGACGGTGAAGTAAGGATGGAAGGGCAGGGTGTCCTGCTTGTCCTTGACCGAAACGCCGGTCGGGTTGTTCGAGCCCGGCACGTGCAGCGCCCAGATGTGCAGGACGACGACGCCCGCGATCATGAACGGCAGCAGGTAGTGCAGCGAGAAGAACCGGTTCAGCGTCGGGTTGTCGACGGAGAAGCCACCCCAGAGCCAGGTCACGACGGTCTCGCCGACGATCGGGATCGCCGAGAAGAGGTTCGTGATCACGGTGGCGCCCCAGAAGGACATCTGTCCCCAAGGCAGCACGTAGCCCATGAAGCCCGTGGCCATCATCAGCAGGAAGATGATCATGCCGAGCACCCACAGCACTTCGCGGGGCGCCTTGTAGGAGCCGTAGTAGAGGCCGCGGAAGATGTGGATGTAGACGGCGATGAAGAACATCGACGCGCCGTTGGCGTGCAGGTAGCGCAGCAGCCAGCCGTAGTTCACATCGCGCATGATGCCTTCGACGGAGGAGAAGGCGAGCGAGGTATGCGGCGTGTAGTGCATCACCAGCACGACGCCGGTGATGATCTGCGCCACAAGCATGAAGGCGAGGATGCCGCCGAAGGTCCACCAGTAGTTCAGGTTCCGCGGGTTCGGGAACACGATGAACGACGAATGGATGAGGCCGCCAAGCGGAAGGCGCGACTCAAACCACTTCAGGAAACCGTTTTGCGGCTGATAGGTCGATGGTCCGGACATGATCTCGATTTTCTCCCGGTCAGCCGATCTTGATCTTGGTGTCACTCAGGAACGAATAGACCGGAATGGCCATGTTCTCGGGAGCCGGGCCGCCACGAATGCGGCCGGCCGTGTCGTAGGACGAGCCATGGCACGGGCAGAACCAGCCATTGTATTCGCCGGACTGGCCAAGCGGAATGCAGCCCAGATGGGTGCAGACATTGACCATCACGAACCAGTTCTCCTTGCCGGGCGCGGCGCGGTTGGCGTCGGTCGCGGGGGCGTCGAGCTGGAGGTTGGCGTTGCGGGCGACGGGATCCTTGAGTTCGGTCAGCGCGACATTGCGCGCGGCCTCGATCTCGGCCTCGGTGCGGTTGCGCACCACGACCGGCTTGCCGCGCCACTTCACGGTGACCGAGTCGCCGGGCTGCAGCGCGCCGATGTCGACTTCCGTGGAGGCCAGGGCGAGTGCGGATGCGTCGGGATTCATCTGATTGATGAAGGGCCAGACGGCCGCAGCGACACCGACCGCGCCCACGGCACCGGTCGCAATAAATAGAAAGTCGCGGCGGGTCGGTTGTGCCGTAGCGGTTTCAGCCAAAATGGTCCCCTCTCAATCCTCGGAAGCGGGAGCTGCCGTCGTCATCGGCCGAATGCACCGCGTTTCCAAGCGTACGAAATGCAGCCGGCCGAAAGTGATGGGAAAACCGCCCGGTCCCCCATCTGCCAGATTAGAAGCTGTTTAGCCACCGACCGCGAGGAATGTCCAGAGAGTGGACACCGGATGCGCACATTGTCGCGGGATGGACCGGTCAGCGTGGTCCGGTGGGGCGGGCGATCGACGCGAACCGGGTCAGCAGCCGCGCGAAGGCCTCGAGATCCTGCTCCGGCCAATCGCGAAAATGCTCCAGCAGCAAGGTACGCTTGTGGTTCCGCGCGCCGTTCATCAGGGATGCTCCGGACTCGGAGAGGCGGAGGACGCTACGGCGCGCGTCGGCGGTCGAGGCGACGCGCATGACGAATCCCGCCGCGACCGCCTCGCGCACCAGCCGGCTGGCCTGCGACGGATCCACGCCCATCTCCTGCGCCACCGTGCCGATCGAGGCGGCGCCGGGCGCATCCGCCTCGCTCGCCGCGACCGCGTGCAGGACCTCGACGAGGGCGGGGTCGATATCGGCGCCGAGCTCGGAGAGGACCCGTCGGCCGAGGGATTGCCGCGCCATGCTGCGGCGGATGCGGCCGAGAGCGTCATCGATCCGCTCGATGTCGGCGGCGCGCGCCGGCTCCTGCGCCAGGCGCTCGCGCGCCTCCGCTTCCATGCGGTCGATCCGGCTCCGGGCTGCTTCGTCGGACTCGTTTGTCATGGCGGCAATCTAGCATCGGCGGGGCGCGCGCGGGCAAAGCCAAACCTGCGAGACCGATCTGCTTGTTAATATGCATGACTCATGCATATAATTGACGAGTCGATGGGAAGACCGTCGCACGTCCTGCAGAGGAGATCGTCGTGAACCGTCCAGCGGACCTTGCGGAAGAGACTGTGGTCGCGGGAGAAAATGCGAATCGGGGCGTCGCGCCGAAGGACCGAGGGGCGCTCTATCGCGTCGACAAATTCATGGTTCCCGTCGCTGGGCGCGACGAGTTCCTCGCCCGGGTGCGCGACACGCATGCGGTGCTGCGGCGGCAGGCCGGGTTCCGTCAGGACATGATCCTGGAACAGCAGTCGGGGCCGGGCGCCTTCAACATCGTCACGATCGTCGAGTGGGAGAACGCGGCCGTCGTCGACCGCGTCGCCGCGGCGGTGGCGGCGCGTCATGCCGAGATCGGCTTCGACCGCAACGAAATGATGCTGCGTCTTGGAATCACGGCCGACATCGCCAATTACGGTCGCGTTCCCGACGCCTGATCGGCATATGGCCGCGACGTTCCGGGGAGGACGATGGCCGTCGTCCCCGGGGGTCGGCCTCAGTTGGCATGCAGGTCGAGGAAGCCGCCGGACTGCCGGCGCCAGAGGCTGGCGTAGAGGCCGCCATGGCGGAGCAGTTCCTCGTGGCTGCCGGTCTCGACGATCCGTCCCTGGTCGAGCACGATCAACCGGTCCATCGCGGCGATGGTCGACAGGCGGTGGGCGATCGCGATCACCGTCTTGCCGGCCATCAGGCGCGAGAAGCTCTCCTGGATCGCCGCCTCGACCTCCGAATCGAGGGCGGAGGTCGCCTCGTCGAGGACAAGGATCGGCGCGTCCTTGAGCAGCACGCGGGCGATGGCGATGCGCTGCCTCTGCCCACCCGAGAGCTTGACGCCGCGCTCGCCAACATGGGCGTCGAGGCCGGTCCGTCCCTTCGGGTCGGAGAGGCCCGCGATGAACTCCAGCGCATGCGCCTGGCGCGCGGCCTCGACCACGGCCTCTTCCGGCGCGTCGGGGCGGCCGTAAAGGATGTTGTCCCGGACCGAGCGATGCAGCAGCGAAGTATCCTGCGTGACGAGACCGATCTGCTGCCGCAGGCTGTCCTGCGTCACGTCGGCGACGTTCTGCCCGTCGATCAGCACGCGGCCGCTCTCGACGTCGTAGAAGCGCAGCAGCAGGTTGACGAGCGTCGACTTGCCGGCGCCGGAGCGTCCGACCAGGCCGACCTTTTCGCCCGGCTCGATGACGAGGGACAGGTCCTCGATCACCCCGCCCGCCTTGCCATAGTGGAAGCGCACGTCCTCGAAGCGGATCCCGCCATGCTTCGCCACCAGCGGCTTGGCGTCGGGCTTGTCGAGCAGCGCGTAGGGACGCGCGATCGTCTCCAATCCCTCCTGAACGGTACCCATCTGCTCGAAGATGCCGATCGCCACCCACATGATCCAGCCGGACATGTTGGTGATGCGGATGGCGAGACCGGCGGCGACCGCGATCGCGCCGAGCGTGAGCGCGTCGAGCGACCAGAGCCAGACCGCGAGCGCGCCCGTCGCCAGCACCAGCAGGCCGTTCAGGCATGACACCGTGGCGTTCATCGCCGTGATCAGGCGCGTCTCGTCCTTGAAGGCGGCCGTATGCTCGACAAGCGCCTCCTTGGCATAGTCGTCCTCGCGCTCGGGATGCGCGAACAGCTTCACCGTCTGGACGTTGGTATAGCTGTCGACGATTCGGCCCGTGAGTTGCGAGCGCATCTCCGACATGATGGTCGCGCGGTCGCGGATGCGCGGCACGAACCAGCCGAGCGTCACGACATAGGCGATGATCCAGAAGAGCAGCGGCATGGCCAGCCGCCAGTCGGCGCTCCAGAAGATCACCAGCGCCGAGCCGGCGAAGATCGTCACGAACCACAGCGCGTCGATGACCTGCACCACCGATTCGCGCAAAGCCGGACCGGTCTGCACGATCTTCGAGGCGATGCGGCCTGCGAAGTCGTTGGCGAAGAAGGTGATCGACTGGCGCATGACGTAATGGTGCGTCTGCCAGCGGATCAGGTTGGTGAAGTTGGGTGCGATCGCCTGCTGGTTCACGAGATCATGCGCCAGCGCCGCCAGCGGGCGGGCGATGACGATGACAAAGCCCATCCAGAGGAAGGTCGGGCCGTAGTCGGCGAAGATCTCGCTCGGTGTGGTCGATTTCAGCAGGTCGACGATCGATCCGATGTAGCGCAGCATCGCGATCTCGATCAGCGAGACGACGAGGCCGATCGCCATCAGGATCAGCAGGTACGGCCAGATCTGCCGGCAGTAGCGCCAGTAGAAGCCAAGCAGCGTGGCCGGCGGCATGCTGTCGTCATGGCCGCGGAACGGGTCTATCAGGGATTCGAAATAGCGGAACATGGGAACGTCCGAAGTTGAAATGCTGGGCCGCGCCCGATTGCGCGGGGAACGGCGTTGGCAAGGCGGTCTCCGGGCGGAGAGAGCCTGCATCCGGCGAAGCGATCGGGACTTTTGAGCGATGAACCAGCCGCGGCGGCGGCTATGGTGTGGTTCGGTCGGGTGCCGGGATCAGGCCGCCGGGGCGGCCATCCGGGAGATGCAGATCGCGGGTCGGATGTTCGACAGGATATTTTCCATCCAACCCTCCTGGATCTGCGTTGCGGGCGCGACGGGCGCGGCAACTGGGACGATTTGTCCTTCCTAGACCGAAACACGGTCCGGATCTGCCCCCTTTGTGAGCATCGGGGCCGTTTGAGCGCGCCTTGTTGCCGAAGAGTGACAGCGCCCGGTCAGCCGGCCACGATCTCGCTCGGCGCCAGACCTCCGATGAAGCCGCCGGACTGGCGCGCCCAGAGCGAAGCGTAGAGGCCCTGCGCGGCCAGAAGCTCGCGATGCGTGCCTGTCTCCACGATGCGGCCCTCGTCCATGACGACCAGCCGGTCCATCGCCGCGATCGTCGACAGGCGATGCGCGATGGCGATGACGGTCTTTTCGGCCATCAGCGTCTCGAGCTGTTCCTGGATCACCGCCTCGATCTCCGAATCGAGCGCCGAGGTCGCCTCGTCGAGGATCAGGATCGGCGCGTCCTTGAGCAGCACACGGGCGATGGCGATGCGCTGGCGCTGCCCCCCCGACAGCTTCACGCCGCGCTCGCCGACATGGGCATCATAGCCGGTGCGGCCGCGCGGGTCGGCGAGGCCCTCGATGAACGGGTCGGCCGCGGCCTGCCGCGCGGCCGCGCGCACGGCCGCGTCGCTCGCCTCTGGCCGGCCGTAGCGGATGTTGTCGCGCACCGAGCGGTTCAAGAGCGCCGTGTCCTGCGTGACGACGCCGATCGCGGCGCGCAGCGACGCCTGGGTGACGGCCGAGATGTCCTGGCCGTCGATGCGGATCGCGCCGCCCTCGAGATCGTAGAGGCGCAGCAGCAGGTTCACCATCGTCGTCTTGCCAGCGCCGGAGCGGCCGACCAGGCCGATGCGCTCGCCGGGGCGGACGACGAGGTCGACGCCGCGCAGGACCGGCGACTTGCCGCCATAGCCGAACACGACCTTGTCGAAGACGATCTCGCCCTTGGAGACGACGAGCTCGGGCGCGTCCGGCTGGTCGGTCAGGCCGTGCGGCCGGGCGATGGTGCGCATGCCGTCCTCGACCGTGCCGACATTGTCGAAGAGGCCGGTCAGCGTCATCATCACGCGGCCCGACATCACGGTCAGCCGCATCACCAGGCCGAGCGCCACGGCGGTCTCGCCGGCGCTGATCGAACCGCGCATCCAGAGCACGACGGCGGCCGCGCCGGTCGCGCCGATGAGCAGCGCGTTGGTGACCTGCATCAGGATCGACAGCGTCGTCAGCAGCCGGTTCTGGTCGAGCAGCCGGCCAGTCTGGTCGGCGATCGCGCTCCGCGCCGTGTCCTCCTCGCGGCCGTCGCGGGCGAAGAGCTTCACCGTCTGGATGTTGCCGTAGATGTCGGCGAGCCGGCCGGTCAGCAGGGAGCGGGCTTCCGACGCCGCCGCGGCGCGCTTGCGGACCTTGGGCACGAAGACATAGGCGAGGGCCGCGAGGGCCAGGACCCAGAGCGCCAGCGGCGCCGCCATCAGCAGGCTGACATCGGCGAAGATGACGAAGGCCGAGACGACGAAGACCGAGATGACCCAGAGCGCGTCGATGACCTGCGTGATCGACTGCGTCAGCGCCGAGCCGGTCTGCACGATCTTGGTGACGATGCGGCCGGAGAAGTCGTTCTGGAAGAAGGTGTAGGACTGGCCGAGGACGTGCAGGTGGTTGAGCCAGCGAACCCGCGCCGTCAGGGCCGGCGGCAGGGTCTGGTTCGACAGGATCGTCTGGGCGGCGTTGACCAGCGGGCGCAGCACGACGACGACCAGCGCCATGCCGGCGAGTTGCCAGCCATGCTGCGACAGGAAGCTGGCGGGATCGCCATGCGCCATCAGGTCGACCAGCCGGCCGACATAGGAATAGATCGCGACTTCGGCGAGCGAGACCAGCAGCCCGGTCGCCATCAGCGCCAGCACATAGGGCCACACCGGCATCAGGAAGTGGCGATAGAAGGCGAGGAGGCCCGTGGGCGGCTCGCCTTCCTCGGGGGTGAACGGATCGATGAGATGTTCGAAGTAGCGGAGCATGCCGAATCCTGTATCACCTTTGTCGCACCGCTGCCGTGCCAACCGCCAGCCGAGAAGGCGATATGCCCCGCATTGCGCTCTACCAGCCCGATATCCCGCACAACGCCGGCGCGATCCTGCGCTTCGCCGCCTGTGTCGGCGTGGGCGTGGACATCATCGAGCCGGCGGGCTTCGATCTTTCGGATCGTGGCCTGAAGCGCGCCGGCATGGACTATGTGGAGCGCGCGGCGCTCTTGCGCCATGTTTCCTTTGAGACGTTCGAGACCTGGCGCGCCGGGACGGGCGCGCGACTGGTGCTGCTTTCGACCAGGGCGACGCAGTCCTATGTCGACTTCGCGTTCCGTCCCGACGACGTGCTTCTCTTTGGCCGCGAGAGCGCCGGCGTGCCCGAATCGGTGCATGAGCGGGCCGAGGCGCGGCTGATCGTCCCGATGCGGCCCGGTTTGCGCTCGATCAATCTCGCCATGACGGTGGCCATGGTAACTGGCGAGGCGCTGAGGCAGAGCGGCTTTCTGCCGGACGCACATGCTGTTGAGGATGACAAACATGGCATTGCCTGACGCAATCGACGACAAGAAGGCCCGCGCGAGCGGCTGGTTCGCGGAACTGCAGGGCCGGATCATCGCCGGCTTCGAGGCGCTGGAGGACGCGGCGTCGCCCGCGCTCTATGGCGACAAGGCCGGCCGGTTCGAGCGCAGGCCCTGGAAGCGCACGGACCACACCGGCGCGGATGGCGGCGGCGGCACGATGGCGCTGATGCATGGACGCCTGTTCGAGAAGGTCGGCGTCCACGTCTCCACGGTGCACGGCACCTTCGCGCCGGAATTCGCCAAGGAGATTCCGGGAGCGGCCGAGGATCCGCGATTCTGGGCGGCGGGCATCTCGCTGATCGCCCACATGACCAATCCGAACGTGCCGGCCGTGCACATGAACACGCGCATGGTCGTGACGACGCGCCAGTGGTTCGGCGGCGGCGCCGACCTGACGCCGGTGCTCGATCGCCGGCGCACGCAGGAAGATCCGGACAGCATCGCCTTCCACGCCGCCATGCAGGGTGCCTGCGACCGTCATCCGGTCGCCGACTACGAGCGCTACAAGAAGTGGTGCGACGAGTATTTCTTCCTGAAGCACCGCAACGAGCCGCGCGGCATCGGCGGCATCTTCTATGACGGCCACAATTCCGGCGACTGGGACGCCGACTTCGCCTTCACGCAGGATGTCGGCATCAGCTTCCTGGCCGCCTATGACGCGGCCGTCCGCGCCAACATGGACCAGGCCTGGACCGAAGCCGACCGCGACGAGCAGTTGATCCGGCGCGGCCGCTATGTCGAGTTCAACCTGCTCTATGACCGCGGCACGATCTTCGGTCTGAGGACAGGCGGCAACATCGATTCGATCCTGTCGTCGATGCCTCCCGTGGTGAAATGGCCGTAAGGGCGCGCCGGTTCTCGCAGAGATCGCCGACCGTCGCCCCACGCTCGCCGTCATCCCAGCCTCCGAGCCGGGATCCATCCGTCCACGGCGCAGGACGGTTGGGCGAGGAACGCGACGGGAGCACAGCGGGGCGAGACGCTGGGACAATCCAGGCCATGAACCCGCTTGAGCTTGGCTGATCGCTTTGCGATCCTCGGCCACCATCATGACGGGGTGGCCGTCGCCGCCACCAATCCTCCATCGGACAGGCAGCTATCCATGACCAAGGCGGTTCTCGGCATTGTCGGCGGGTCTGGGCTCTACGACCTGCCGGGCCTCAAGGACGCGGAATGGCGGACGGTCGAGAGCCCATGGGGACAGCCGTCGGACCAGCTTCGCTTCGGCCGCATCGGCGCGACGGAGATCGTTTTCCTGCCGCGGCATGGCCGCGGGCATCGCCTGTCGCCCTCGGGCATCGACTACCGCGCCAACATCGACGCGCTGAAGCGCGCCGGCGTGACGGACCTCGTCTCGGTATCGGCCGTGGGCTCGCTGAATCAGGAACTCTTCCCCGGCGAGTTCGTGTTGGTCGACCAGTTCATCGACAAGACGGTGGCGCGGCCGTCGAGCTTCTTCGGCAATGGCTGCGTGGCGCATGTCTCGATGGCCCATCCCGTCGCGCCACGGCTGGTCGAGCAGATCCGGCGCGCCGCCGAGGCGGAGGCGATCGACCACCATGTCGGCGGTACCTATGTCTGCATGGAGGGGCCGCAATTCTCCTCCGCCGCCGAATCGCATCTTCATCGCAGCTGGGGCGCTTCGGTGATCGGCATGACCAACATGCCGGAGGCGAAGCTCGCCCGCGAGGCCGAGATCTCCTACGCGACCATCGCCATGGTCACGGACTATGATTGCTGGCATCCGGGCCACGCGGCGGTCACGGTCGACGCCGTCGTCCAGGTTCTTGGCGAGAACCGCGACAGGGCGCAACGCCTCGTCGCCCGGCTCGCCCGCGACTTTCCGGCCGAGCACGAGCCCTGTCCGATCGGATCCGATCGTGCGCTGGATCATGCGATCATGACGGCGCCACACGCCCGCGACGCCGCCCTGCTCACGAAGCTCGACGCCGTCGCAGGCCGCGTGTTGGCGCGCTGACGAGGAAGCCGCCGCACCGGTGCGGAGGCGGGGCATCGTCCGGGCCTGCCGCGATTTCGAAGCCTTCCAACTGGACGCGGACGCAAAGCTGGGGCAAGCCTAGCGGCAACTCCGCCGAACCGCGAAAGCCATCATGACCACTGCACTGAACGAAATCGCCGCTTCGATCCGCACGATCGTCGACTATCCGAAGCCCGGCATACAGTTTCGCGATATCACGACGCTGCTCGGCGACGCGCGGGCCTTCCGGCGCACCATCGACGAACTGGTCCAGCCCTGGGCCGGCGCCAAGATCGACCAGGTGGCGGGCATCGAGGCGCGCGGCTTCATCATCGGCGGCGCGGTGGCACACCAGCTCTCGGCGGGCTTCGTCCCGATCCGCAAGAAGGGCAAGCTGCCCTACAAGACCGTCAACATGTCCTACACGCTTGAATATGGCACCGACGAGATCGAGATGCATGTCGACGCGGTCGGCGAGGGCGATCGGGTCATCCTGGTCGACGACCTGATCGCGACCGGCGGCACGGCCGAGGGCGCGGTGAAGCTGCTGCGCGCGCGCGGCGCCCTCGTCGAGGCCGCCTGCTTCGTCATCGACCTGCCCGAACTCGGCGGGGCCGAGCGGTTGCGCGCCCTGGACGTCCCGGTTCGAACGCTGGTTTCCTTCGAGGGACACTGACATGCCGGATTTCACCATCGTCGTCGGCACGCGCCACTGGTCCAGCTGGTCGATGCGACCCTGGCTGGTGCTGCGCCAGACCGGCGCGCCGTTCGAGGAAGTTGTGCTGGCGCACCGGACGCCGGCCGGCAAGGCCGAGGCGGTCGCGCTCGGGCCGACGGGAATGGTGCCGCTCCTGATCGACCGTCGCGGCGACGAGCCGGTCAAGGTCTGGGATTCGCTCGCCATCTGCGAGTATCTGGCCGAGTGCTACCCGGAGGCGGGCCTTTGGCCGGCCGACCGCGTGGCCCGCGCCACGGCCCGCTCGATCTCGGCCGAGATGCATTCGGGCTTCCGGCCGCTCCGGATCGCCCTGCCGATGGATTTCTTCGCGCATGCGCCGGGCGCGGGGCTGGACGAGCCCGGCGTCGCCGCCGACATTGCGCGCATCGACACGATATTCCGCGATTGCCGCACGGCCTTCGGCGCGGAAGGCCCCTATCTCTTCGGCCAGTTCACCATCGCGGATGCGATGTTCGCCCCCGTTGTCAGCCGGATCCGCACCTATGAGCCGAAGATGTCCGACATCGCCGGTGAATATGTCGCCGCAATGCTGGCCGATGCCGGGTTCAGGGCTTGGGAGGATGCGGCGCGTCGTGAATTGTGAGAACTTGGCGCTTGGGGCGGCGGGCATGCTCTTTGGGATGACGGCATGATCTCTTTCCTGGATCTCTTCAAATGGGATCGGTTCGTCGCGACCTCGTTCGTCGAACTGCTGTTCTGGCTGCTGACGGCCGTGGCGGTGCTGCTCGGCATTGCCGGCATGGTCGGCGGCATCGCGCAGGTTGCGGCGGACCCGGCGGGCGGGCTCATCGCGATCGCCGTGAGCATTCTCGGTGGCTTGGCGGGGATCGTCGTGGCCCGCACGTTGTGCGAGGCCGTCATCATGCTGTTCCGCGTCAACGAGAACCTGATGGATATCCGGGACAATCTCGTCGCGGCGAACGAACCGCATGCCCCTCCGCCGCAATTCGCCGCGGTCGAGCCCGTGGAGCCGGTGCGCTCCTTCGCCGAGGCTATCGAGCAGGCCCTGGCGGAGCCGGACACCGCCTCGCTGCTGCCGCCCGTGCCGCCGGAACTGGACTGGCAACCGCCGCCAGCGCACTCCAAGCCGGCCGAGCCCAAGCCTGGCGAGCCGAAGCCAGCCGAGCCGAAGCCGGTCGAGGCGAAACCGGCCGAGCCGAAGTCGCCGGAGACGAGTTCGCTCGAGGCGCGTCTCGCCGAGATCCGGGCGCGTCGCGAAGGCGCCGCGGCATCCGCGTCGCGCGCACCCGCAGCGGCACCCGCGACCCCGCATCCGGAAAAGGCGCCGCCCTCCGGCGGGCGCGGCGGTTTCGTAGCGCCGGCCGCACCGGACGTCGCAGCCGAGCCCGCGCCGGTCGCTGCTGTCGCGGCCCCCGGGGGCAAGACGGCGGCCCGCCCGGCAGAGCCGAAGCGAGTCGAAACCCGGAAGCCGGATGACGGCCAGAGGCCCGACGAAGCGAGGCAGCCGGACGAGACGAAGGCGGCCGACAGGGATTTCGGCACCACCGCTGCCGCGCCTGTCGAGGCGCAGGTCGCGGATACGCTGGAAGACGACATCGCCAGGGCCTTGGCGCGCGAGGCCGCCGCCGAAAAGCCGAAGTCCGGTTGAGGCGCCTCCTCCGAGACCCAACAAAAAGGCCCGGCGAACAGGCGTTCGCCGGGCCTTTTTTCTGATCGAGGCGGACCGCTTCAGGTGTTGAAGCGGAACAGCAGCACGTCGCCGTCCGCCACGACATATTCCTTGCCCTCGTCGCGGGCGCGGCCGGCATCCTTGGCGCCGGCCTCGCCGCCGAGGCGGGTGTAGTCGTCGAAGGCGATCGTCTGCGCGCGGATGAAGCCGCGCTCGAAATCCGAATGGATGACGCCGGCCGCCTGCGGGGCCTTGGTGCCCTTGGTGATCGTCCAGGCGCGCGCTTCCTTCGGGCCGACCGTGAAATAGGTGATCAGGCCGAGGAGGTCGTAGCCGGCGCGGATCAGGCGGTCGAGGCCGGGCTCCTCGAGGCCGAGCGTCTCCAGGAACTCGGCCTGTTCGGCCGCGTCGAGCTGCGCGATCTCGGCCTCGATGGCGGCCGAGATCGTGACGCAGCCGGCGCCCTGCGCCTTGGCCATCGCCTCGACGCGCGCCGACTGGGCGTTGCCGGTCGCGGCGGCGGCTTCCTCGACGTTGCAGACATAGAGGACGGGCTTGGAGGTCAGAAGGTTCAGCGCGTTGAGGGCCGGGCGATCCTCGGCCGTGACCTCGAGCAGGCGGGCCGGCTTCCCCTCGCGCAGCAGTTCCAGGACGGCGTCCATGAGGACCACCTGGACCTTCGCCTCCTTGTCGGTGGCGGCGCGCTTGCGCAGCGGCGTGACGCGGCGCTCGAGGCTATCGAGGTCGGCGAGCATCAGCTCGGTCTCGACCGTCTCGGCGTCGGCGACCGGATCGATGCGGCCCTCGACATGGGTGATGTCGCCATCCTCGAAGCAGCGCAGCACATGGGCGATCGCGTCGACCTCGCGGATGTTGGCGAGGAACTGGTTGCCGAGACCTTCGCCCTTCGAGGCGCCGCGCACGAGGCCGGCGATGTCGACGAAGGTGAGGCGGGTCGGCACGATCTGCTGCGACTTGCCGATCTCGGCCAGCTTGTCGAGCCGCGGATCGGGAACGGCGACCTCGCCGGTATTCGGCTCGATCGTGCAGAACGGATAGTTCGCCGCTTGCGCCGCCGCCGTCTTGGTCAGCGCGTTGAAGAGGGTCGACTTGCCGACATTCGGCAGGCCGACGATCCCGCATTTGAAGCCCATGGGTGTTCCTTACTCGTCCTTGACGCCGAAGAGGCGCTTCAGCCCCGCCGCGAACGGCCCGCCGGCCGGCGGCGAAGCTGGTGAAATCGATGTGGCGACCGCGCGATCGCCCGAGGATGCCTTCGCCTGCGCGCTCGCGCCGGCGTCCGTCTTGGACTTGGCCGGCTTGGCGGGCTTCTCCGGCTCCAGGCTGCGGTGCAGCCGGTTGCCGAAGGTGCTGTCCTTGCCGTCGGCGAGCAACGCCGCGTTGTCGGCGATGGCGTCGAGCAGCGGATTGATCCATTCGCCGTCGACGCGGGCGAAGTCGTGCAGGACATAGCCGTGCACGAGTTCCTTGGCGCCGGGATGGCCGATGCCGAGGCGCAGCCGCCGGTAATCCTCGCCGATATGGGCGCTGATCGAGCGCAGGCCGTTGTGGCCGCCATGGCCGCCACCGGTCTTCATGCGGATCTTGGCGGCCGGCAGGTCCAGCTCGTCATGCATGACGACGATGTCGGCGTTCGGGATCTTGTGGAAGCGGGCGGCCTCGCTCACCGCGCGGCCGCTTTCGTTCATGTAGGTCTGGGGCTTCATCAGGAGCGTCTTGCGTCCTGCCAGCGTGCCCTCGGAGACCTGCGCCTGGAACTTGGAGCGCCAGGGGCTGAAGCCATGGCGGCGGTGGATCGCATCCGCCGCCATGAAGCCGATATTGTGCCGGTTGAGCGCGTACTGGCTGCCCGGGTTACCGAGACCGACGATGAGGAGCATCGTGCTTCCCCCACGCTGAACCGGAGAAGGGACCGAAGCTTACGCCTTGGCGGCGGGAGCAGCCTCAGCGGCCGCGGCTTCGCCTTCTTCGCTCTTCAGGCCAGCCGGGGCTGCGATCGTGGCGATCGTGAAGTCGCGCTCGGCGATGACCGGCTTGACGCCAGCCGGGAGCTGAACGGCCGAGATGTGGATCGAGTCGTTGATCTCGAGGCCGGTCAGGTCGACGACGATGTGATCCGGGATCGCATCGGCGGGAACCGTGGCTTCGATGTCGTGACGCACGATGTTGAGCACGCCGCCGCGCTTCAGGCCGGGCGACTTCTCTTCATTGATGAACTGCACCGGGATCTGGACATGCAGCGAGGAGCCGGCCGAGACGCGCAGGAAGTCGACGTGGATCGGCTGGTCGGTGACCGGGTCGAGCGCGTAGTCGCGCGGGATCACGGAGATCTTCTCGCCACCGACGTCGATGGTCGCGACCGTGGTCAGGAAGCCGCCGCCATGGAGCTTCATGAAGATGGTCTTGTGATCCAGCTCGATCGCCAGAGGGGGCTGCTTGTTGCCGTAGATGACGGCGGGAATCTTGCCTTCGCGACGCGACGCCCGGGCGGCCCCCTTGCCCACGCGGTTGCGGACGGAAGCCGTGAGCTCGTACGTATTGCTCATCGGTGTTCTCCTTGTGTGAAACAGAAAAAGGCCGCGGTGCCTCCAGGGGTGTCGGCGCGGCCGGCGTCCTTATAGACGAGGCGGGCCGCCGGAACAAGGCGCGGACCTGTCCCGCGATGGAGATGGTGTCCGCGCTACGGAAGGGGAAGGTTTCGTGGCCGTGCCAGGGGCGCGCCGGGCGGCGCGGGTTGCGTCGGCGCGGTCGGTGCGTTATTCGGACTATGAAACTCATCTTTAAGATCGGTACGTCTGCCATGCTTGGAACCCTCAGCCGCGGTGCGATGCTCCTTGTCGCGATCGTCGGCCTCGCGCTGCCCGTCGCGGCCCTGGCCCAGGAAACGCCGGCGCCCGCACCGGTGATCGAGCAGGCCGTGCCGGTCGAGGAGCCGGCGGCGCCGCACAATGTCGAGGGCAGCGTCGACCGCACGACCCTGCCGCATGATCTCTCGCCGGTCGGCATGTACATGCAGGCGGACCTGGTGGTGAAGTCGGTGATGATCGGCCTGGCCGTCGCCTCGATACTGACCTGGGCGATTTTCCTGTCCAAGTCGCTCGAACTGTTCGGCATCCGTCATCGCACCCGCTCGCTGAGCGAGCGGATCGCGCATTCCCGCACCCTGGCTGAGGCGGAGACCCAGGTGGCGCGGCGCAAGAATGCGGCGGCGCTGCTGGTGCAGGCGGCGGCCGAGGAAGTCTCCGTGTCGGCGGGGCTTTCCGCCGACGGCATCAAGGAGCGCGTCGCATCCCGGTTCGAGCGGATCGAATCCGCGGCCGGCCGCGAGATGATCCGCGGCACGGCGATCCTCGCGACAGTCGGTTCGCTCTCGCCCTTCATCGGCCTGTTCGGCACGGTGTGGGGCATCATGAACTCATTCATCGGCATCAGCCAGGCGAACACCACCAATCTCGCCGTCGTGGCGCCGGGCATCGCCGAGGCGCTGCTCGCCACGGCGCTTGGCCTGGTGGCGGCCATTCCGGCGGTGCTGTTCTACAACGTCTTCGCCCGCGTGATCGCCGGCAACAAGGCCCTGATCGCCGATGTGGCGGCGGAAACCATGCGGCTGGTGTCGCGCGACCTCGACCGCGCGCAGGCTCGCGGCAACGCCCGCCTCGTCGCGGCCGAGTGAGGTAGGACATGGCCGCCAAGCTCAGTCATCACGACGACGAACTCGTCGAGAACAGCGAGATCAACGTCACGCCGTTCATCGACGTCATGCTGGTGCTGCTGATCGTGTTCATGGTCGCGGCGCCGCTCGCGACCGTTGATGCGCCGGTCGATCTGCCCCGCTCCAACGCCAAGGCGGCGCCGCGGACGGACAAGCCGCTGTTCCTGTCGCTGAAGGCGGACCTGTCGCTGGTGCTCGGCAACGATCCGGTCCCGGCGGAGGGGCTCGGCAGCGCCCTGGACGCGGCGACGGACGGCAATCGCGAGGAGCGCCTCTATCTCCGCGCCGATCGCAAGGTGCCCTATGGCGACGTCATGGAGGTCATGAACAAGCTGCGCGACGCCGGCTATTCGAAGGTCGCGCTCGTCGGCCTCGACGGCGGCCGCTAGCCGGCCTGTAATCCCTCGAATGAAAAAAGGCCCGGATGCCGCTCGGCGTCCGGGCCTTTTTTTGATGGTCGCGGTTCGGATGCCTAGATGAACAGGCTCGAGACCGACTTCTCGCTGGCGGTGCGGTTGATCGCTTCGCCGAGCAGGGTCGAGATCGAGGTGACGCGGATGTTCGGCGCCTGGCGGACGGCCTCGGTCGGCTGGATCGAGTCGGTGATGACCAGTTCCTTCAGCACCGAGTTGCTGATGCGCGCGACGGCGCCGCCCGAAAGCACGCCGTGGGTGATGTAGGCGACGACCGACTTGGCGCCCTGCGCCAGCAGCGCCTCGGCGGCGTTGCAGAGCGTGCCGCCGGAATCGACGATGTCGTCGAAAAGGATGCAGTCGCGGCCCTCGACATTGCCGATGATGTTCATGACCTCGGATTCGCCGGGCCGCTCGCGGCGCTTGTCGACGATGGCGAGCGGCGCATCGATACGCTTGGCCAGCGCGCGGGCGCGCACCACGCCGCCGACGTCCGGCGAGACGACCATGACATTCTCGAGCTCGTAGTGCTCCTTGATGTCGCGGGTGATCACCGGCACGGCGAAAAGGTTGTCGGTCGGGATATCGAAGAAGCCCTGGATCTGGCCGGCATGCAGGTCGAGCGTCAGGACGCGATCGGCGCCGGCATGGGTGATCAGGTTGGCCACCAGCTTGGCCGAGATCGGCGTGCGCGGGCCGGCCTTGCGGTCCTGGCGGGCATAGCCGAAATAGGGGATCACCGCCGTGATGCGGCGCGCCGAGGAGCGGCGCAGCGCATCGGTGATGATCAGCAACTCCATCAGGTGGTCGTTGGCCGGAAAACTGGTCGACTGGACGACGAACACGTCCTCGCCGCGCACGTTTTCCTGGATCTCGACAAAGATCTCCTCGTCCGCAAATCGTCGGACGGAGCATTTGGCGAGCGGGATTTCGAGATAGGTAGCGATCGCCTCGGCGAGCACTCGGTTGGAGTTTCCGGCAACCAGCTTCAAGGTCTCGTGTCCCGACGTGATGAGGTAGAGGGAGGCACGGCCCCGCGAGGGGGCCGCTCGTTCAGGCGGCGGCGTTGTACCAACTGCGCTGCCGCACTGCAAACGCGATTCGCGGGCGCGCGGCAAGCATCGGCGGCGGAAGCGTCCCGCTTAGGCCCCGGTCCCCCAGGCGACGAGCGCGGTGATGGTGCGCCGGGCGACATTCGATATCGCCGTGCCGTCGATGCCGAGCCAGGGATCCTGCGAGCCGTTGTTGGTCATCTCCTGTCCGGAAATGCGATGAACGCGACGTCCGCCGGCGTCGAAGACGTCCCAGACATAGACGAGGATCGTGCCGGACGAGTCGCCGACGGCGGACAGATAGCCCTTGATGACGTAACTGGCCTGGGCATCGCCGGAAGGCACGAGCGCGACGTTTTGCGCCACGGCCTCATGGGCCAGCTGCGTCGACAGGTTGGACAGGATGTGGGCCGGCGCGCCGGTGACCGGTGCGAAGGAGAATTTCGCGGTCGCGAAGGGAACAGCCGGCAGGACGGGCTTGCTGGCTTCGGGACTGACCGTCGTTGCCGACTGGCTCGAGCTCAGCGTGTTGTTGCACGCCGCCAGAACGAGCGTCGCCGCCATGATGGCGGCGCTGGCCAGATACCGATTTCCCTTCACCATCATGGCGATCGTCCTTTCGGCGCGGTCGTCAGGACCCCTGGATTCTGTCTAGCTTCTATTGGTGTCGCGGTCCAGAAGCGCTTTCCGCATCGGGAGGATTGTCACCCACTGCGCTTATTTGGCCAGGCTGATGGCGTGCATCATCCGGCCATAGTCCGGCTCGCCGGCATGGGTCGTCCGCCGGTAGGAGAAGAAGCGTTCCGGATCGGCATAGGTGCAGAGCGCCAGATCGCCGACATGGCCGAGCCCGGCGGCGGCGAGGCGGCTGCCGATATAGGCCGGCAGGTCGAAGCGGTGATGGTCAGCCCGGTCCGAGGGGGTGAAATAGGCCGTGTTGGCTTCCGCGGCGTCGAGGAAGCGGGCGCGGAATTCCGGGCCGACCTCATAGGCCGCCTTCGAGATCGTCGGCCCCAGAACGGCGACGATGCGCTCGCGGCGCGCGCCGAGACCTTCCATCGCCGCGATCGTCGCCTCGAGAACGCCGGTGAAGGCGCCTTTCCAGCCGGCATGGGCGGCGCCGATGACACCCGCCTCGCCATCGGCGAAGAGGACGGGGCCGCAATCGGCCGTGCCGACGCCGATCGCGATGCCTGGCCGTTTCGTGACGACCGCGTCGGCATTCGGGCCCGTGCCGACGGCCCAGACGTCGTCGACGACCACCGCATCCTGGCTGTGGACCTGATGTGGTGTCGCAAGGCTGTCCGCGCCGACGCCGAGCGCCGCGGCCACGCGGGAGCGGTTCTCGATCACGAGGGCGCGCTGGTCGGCCGAGCCGACGCCACAGTTGAGGCTCGCATAGATGCCGTCCGAGACGCCGCCCTGGCGGGTGAAGAAGCCATGCCGGATGCCGGGGAGGGAGGAGATCGCTTCGGCCGTGATCATCATGGGGGTCTCCTTGGGTTCATCCGAATGGGGGGACGACGAGGTCGCGGCCGGTGACGCAGAGAACCTTGAACAGGGTCCCCATGGCGTCCGGCCCGGCCAGTCGCTCGACGGCGGCGCGGATGGCGTCCTGTGTGTCGGCGTCTTTGCCGGCGCCGAGGCGTCCGGCCCGTTCCAGCAGCCCGAGCGCGAGCAGGAAGTCGGCCTGGGTCCAGACCGCGCTGGCGCGTGCGCCCTGCGCGCGCGCCGTCGCGGCAAGGGCGGCAAAGTCGACATGGACGGTGAGATCCGCCTCGCCCGGATGGGCGAGCGGATCGTCGAAGCCATGCTTGCGCATCGCCTGCAGCGTGTCGCCGTGGCCGCTCTCCGCATGGCCGTAGTCGATGGCCAGCATCGCGCCGCCGAAGCGCTGCAGGCGTTCAGCCAGCGCCGCCATGATCGAGGCCGAGACGGCGGCGATCTCGACGATGCTCCCTTCGGGCGCATCGGCCCCGAGGCCCTCGATGGCTGCGCCGGGCCGGAGCCCGAAGGCGAGGCGCTCGGCCTCGACGCCCACCATCCGTTCCGCCCAGCCATTTCCGGTGCGGAGAAACTGGCGGACGGGGAGCGCATCGAAGAACTCGTTGGCGACAAGGATGGCAGGCCCGTCGGGCAGTTCGTCGACGCGGTCGCGCCAGGTCACGGCGTGGTCCGGCAGCGCCGCGCGCTGGATCGCGCGCAGGCGCGGGCTAGTTTCGACCAGCACGATCTCCGCCGCCGCGATGAAGCCGGGCGCGAGGCGGGCCGCCCGCAGGGCATCGGCCATCAGCGTGCCGCGCCCCGGGCCTATCTCGGCCAGCACGAAGCGATCCGGGCAGCCCATGCGCTGCCAGCAACCGACGGCCCAGAGGCCGATCAGTTCGCCGAACATCTGGCTGATCTCGGGGGCGGTGATGAAATCCCCCGCCGCGCCGAAGGGCTCGCGCGTCATGTAGTAGCCGTGCTCGGGATCGCCGAGGCAGGCTGCCATGTAGTCGGCGACGGTGATCGGGCCGAAGGCCTCGATCTGCCGGATCAGCTTGTCGCCGAGCGGCGTCATGCGGCCGGGGCCGGCCGGCGCGAGGCGACGACGAGCAGGATGATCCCGGCAAGCACCAGCGGCAGCGACAGCAGCATGCCCATGGTCAGGCCGCCGGAGAAATAGCCGATCTGGATGTCCGGCTCGCGGAAGAACTCGGAGAAGATGCGGGCCAGGCCGTAGCCGATGGCGAAGATGGCCGAGACGAAGCCCGGCTGGCGCAGCCTGAGCTGCGAGTGTGTGAAATAGCGCAGCACCAGGAAGAGCACGAGGCCCTCGAGGCCCGCCTCGTAGAGCTGGCTCGGATGGCGCGGCTGGCCGTCGGCATGCGGGAAGATGAAGGCCCAGGCGACATCGGTCGGGCGGCCCCACAATTCGCCGTTGATGAAGTTGGCGATGCGGCCGAAGAGCAGTCCGAAGGTCACGGACGGCGCGACGACATCGATCAGCGACCAGGTCGGGATCTTCCGCGCACGGGCGAAGAGTACCATGGCGACGACCGTGCCGAGGAAGCCGCCGTGGAACGACATGCCGCCGTTCCAGACCTGCAGGATCTGCCAGGGCTGCGCGAGGAACAGGCCGAAATCGTAGAAAAGCACATAGCCGAGGCGGCCGCCGACAATGATGCCGAGCGTCGCCCAGACAACGAGATCGTCGATGTCGATCGGCTTCATCGGCGCGCCGGCCGGGCCCCAGAGACGCGGATTGGAAACGAGGCGCTTGGCGTACCACCAGCCGATCAGGATGCCGACGATATAGGCGAGCGCGTACCAGCGGATCGCGAACGGTCCGATCTCGATCAGGGTCGGATCAATGGCCGGGAAGGGGAGGACGAACAGCATGGGGCGCTCCGGCATTCGGTCGGGCGGCATTGGTGCGCTGATCCGGGGGGAAGGGTCAAGTCCGGGGGTGCGCGACCCGTCGACACCTTGTCCGCGGCACCGGCCACAACCATACTAGAGGGAAGAGTTTCGTTTCCCGGAGGCTGCCCATGAACACGACCCCGAACCGGCTGTTCGACGAATTCGCCAAGCTGATGACCGATGCCGCCGGCATGGCCCAGGGCGTCAAGCGCGAAGCGGAAACGGTGATGAAGCATCAGGCCGAGCGCCTGTTCGCCGACATGGATTTCGTCAAGCGCGACGAATTCGATGTCGTGCGCGAGATGGCGCAGAAGGCGCGCGCCGAGAACGAGGCCCTCGCGGCGCGGGTCGAGGAGCTCGAAGCCAAGCTGGCCGTGCTCACCCAGGGCCACGTTGTCGCCGCGCCGGCTCCGGAGGAGCGCTGATCGATTAGATTATATCCGGGTATTATTGACGCGCTCATTATACCCGGATAAAACGCTCCGGTGCCGCGAGAGGGCGGCGCGTGCCGCATGGGTCGGCGACGGAGCGTGACAATGCAGAGCGAAGCGCGAAAGGCCGCGGTTTCAGCCTATAAGAAACGGGAAGAGGCGGTCGGAATCTACGCCGTCCGCAACACCGAGACCGGGACGGTCTGGGTCGGCAAGGCGCTCAACCTCGATGCCATCCAGAACCGGCTCTGGTTTACGCTCGGGCTTGGCAGTTGCACGGCGAAGAGCCTGCAGGCGGAATGGGATCGCCACGGTGCCGCGGCGTTCCGGCTGGACGTGCTGGAGCGGCTGGAGCCGGAAGAGACGACCTATATCCGCGATGCCTTGCTGAAGGCGCGTTGCCAGCACTGGCGGGCGACGCTCGCCGCGCAATCCGTCTGAGCCGTCGGCAAAGTAAAACGGCCGGAGCTTGCTCCGGCCGTTCTTGTTTCGAGCCTTGTCCGATCAGGCGGTGACCTTGGCCGGCTGGACCAGGTCCGTATAGGCCTGCATCAGGTCGGCGCTGATCTTGCCGGGCGTGAACGTGTGCTCGCCGATCTCCGAGACCGGCGTCACTTCGGCGGCGGTGCCGCAGAGCCAGCATTCGGAGAAGGTCGACAGTTCCTCCGGGGCGATGCGGCGCTCGACCACCTCGATGCCCTTTGCCTTGGCAAGGCCGATCACGGTCTGGCGGGTGATGCCGTTCAGGAAGCGGTCGGCGAGCGGCGTGTGGATGACACCGTCCTTGACGAAGAACACGTTGGCACCCGTCGCCTCGGCGACATTGCCTTCCCAGTCGAGCATCAGAGCGTCGGCATAGCCACGGCTCTCGGCGGCATGCTTCGAGATCGTGCAGATCATGTAGAGGCCGGACGCCTTGGCGAGCGACGGCGCCGTCTTCGGATCGGGGCGGCGATACTTCGCCCAGTCGAGGCGAATGCCTTTCAGGCGCTCGGCCGGGGTGAAGTAGGACGGCCATTCCCAGGCGGCGATGGCGACGTTGATCTTGTTCTTCTGGGCCGAGACGCCGAGCGCCTCGGATCCGCGCCAGGCGATCGGGCGCAGATAGCCGTCGACCAGGCCGTTCTTGGCGAGCGTCGCCTTGCAGGCCTCGTCGATCTCGTCCAGCGTGAAGGGGATCGTGAAGTCGAGGATCTCGGCCGAGTGGAACAGGCGCTCGGTGTGCTCGCGCAGCTTGAAGATCTCGCCGCCATAGGCGCGCTCGCCTTCGAACACGGCGCTGGCATAGTGCAGTCCGTGGGTGAGTACGTGAATCTTCGCGTCCTTCCAGGGGACGAAGGATCCGTTCATCCAGATCCAACCATCTTTCTGGTCGAAGGGAACCGCGCTCATATTCCTCACTCCAAAACGGCCGCAGTCTGCGGTCGCGCCCTGTTGGCGTTGACTATCGTGCTTACTTCTCGCGCCAGACGGGCAAAGTAAAGTCGGATCTGGCGACGGATTTTTGCGCGGCTTTGAAACAGTCGGTAATGTGCCGGTCGCAACACCATCACGCGAGTGCAACTTGCGGGACGGGAAACGGCGGGCGCGTTCGATCATTTCGCCGCGACCGTTCTAGAGGTAACAATCGAACCGAAATATGTCAATATGGCTGACATAAATTTCGTGGCCGATTCGAGAGGACTGGCATCCGTGCAGCGCGACGAGACCGTGACAACGCCGCTATCGATTCATCAGCAGCCCGAGCTCGTCCTGATCGAACTTCTGTTCTACGCCTATCGCGACTTCGTCTCGGATCCGGACGTCGTGCTGGCAAAGTTCCAGTTCGGCCGCGCGCATCATCGGGTCGTGCACTTCGTCAACCGTCATCCCGGCATGCGGGTCGCGGACCTCCTCGACATCCTGAAGATCACCAAGCAGAGCCTGGGTCGGGTGCTCAAGCAACTGATCGACACCGGCTATATCGAACAGGTGCCGGGGCCGGTCGACCGGCGGCAGCGGCTGCTCTATGCGACGGCGAAGGGCAGGGCGCTCGACCAGCGCCTGACCGAGCCGCAGGTGGAGCGCATCCGCGCCGCGCTGGCGCCGCTCGGGCCCGAGGGGCGCGTCGCGGCCGAGCGCTTCCTTCGTCTGATGATTGATCCGGCGGAACGGGATAAGGTCGCCCAGATGATCGAGCAGTGATGCGCGTGGAGCATGCAAGATGAGCGATATCGCGACGGACGTCCTGGCCGATGATGCGCCGCATCTCCTGGTCATCGACGACGATGCCCGCATCCGGACGCTGCTCTCGCGCTATCTGAACGACAACGGCTTCCGGGTCGATGTCGCGGCCAACGCGGCGGAGGCGCGCACCCTTCTGGGGGGGCTGGCGTTCGACCTCCTTGTTGTCGACGTGATGATGCCGGGCGAAAATGGTCTCGATCTCCTGCGCAGTTTGCGCGAGACCATGGACGTGCCGATCCTCATGCTGACGGCGCGGACGGAAATCGATAGCCGGATCAAGGGATTGGAGCTCGGCGCCGACGACTATCTCGGCAAGCCGTTCGAGCCGCGTGAACTGCTGCTTCGCATCAACGCGATCCTGAAGCGCGGCACGGCCCCGACGGCGCCGCTGATCGAGCAGGTCCGCTTCGGCCCCTTCACCTTCCATATCGCCCGGCGCGAACTCCGGCGTGGCCAGGAGACGATCCGCCTCACCGACCGCGAGCGGCAGATCATGTCGGTCTTCGCCGAGACGCCGAACGAGACGGTGCCGCGGCTGTCGCTCCTGGCCGAGGACGAGCCGGCCGGCGAGCGCACGATCGACGTGCAGATCAACCGGCTCCGGCGTAAGATCGAGGTCGATCCCGCCAATCCTCTCTTCCTGCAGACGGTGCGCGGCATCGGCTACCGGCTGGTGACCGAGGCGTGACGCAGGCGGCGGGTCGGATCGTTCGCGAAGGAGAGCGCTGCTGATGGACAAGCGCGCGCATTCCTTTCAGCGCAGCCGTGGCACCGGCGGCTGGAATGAATGGTCGGTCGTCGTGGCCCTGCGCCGCCTGGCGCGCTCGCCGGCGGTCAATGCGATGCGCCGCGCGGCGCGCCGCGCGCAGCCGGCCGTCGATGTGCTGCTGGTACCCTACCGCTTTGTCGGCAAGCGGCTCGCAGCGGCGATGCCGAAGGGGCTCTATGCCCGCGCGCTGATCATCATCATCACGCCGATCGTCATCTTGCAGTCGGTCGTCGCCTTCGTCTTCATGGAGCGCCACTGGCAGACGGTGACGCAGCGCCTGTCGGCCGCCACCGTGCGTGACATCGCGGCGATCGTCGACCTGATCGACACCTATCCCGCCGATCCGAACTTCACCCAGATCAGCCGCATCGCCCAGGACCGGCTCGGGCTCATCGTCTCGGTGACGCCGAACGAGCCGCTGCCGCCGGCGGCGCCGAAGCCGTTCTTCTCGCTGCTCGACAGCGCCCTGTCGCGCGAGATCGGGCGCCAGATCAGCAAGCCGTTCTGGATCGACACGGTCGGCCGCTCCAACCTGGTCGAGATCCGCATCCAGCTCGGCGACAAGGTGCTGCGCGTGCTGGCCAGGCGCAGCCAGACCTACGCCTCCAATTCGGAGATCTTCATCTTCTGGATGGTCGGCACCAGTCTGGTTCTGCTGGCGATCGCGATTGCCTTCCTGCGCAACCAGATCCGTCCGATCCAGCAGCTCGCCGACGCCGCCGAGGATTTCGGCATGGGCCGCGAGACGGCCGACTTCAGCCCGCGCGGAGCCCGCGAGGTCCGGCGCGCCAGCGCCGCCTTCATGGAGATGCGGCATCGCATCGAGCGCCAGATGGAGCAGCGCACGACGATGCTCGCCGGCGTCAGCCATGACTTGAGGACCGTGCTGACGCGCTTCCGCCTGCAACTCGCTCTGCTCAAGGAGACGCCGGACGTGCGCGCCATGCGGCGCGATGTCGACGACATGCAGCGGATGCTGGAGGGGTATCTCGCCTTCGCGCGCGACGATGCCGACGAGCCGACCGCGGCGACCAATATCGGCACGCTGCTCGCCGAGGTGGCGGAGAACGCGCGCCGCGTCGGTCACGACGTGTCGCAGGACTTTCTCGGCGATCCGATCGTCAGCATTCGCCCGAACGATTTCAAGCGGTGCGTCTCCAACCTGGTGATGAACGCCTGCCGCCATGGCGACCGGATCGCCATCCACGGCGTGCATGCAGGTGGCTGGCTCGTTGTCCATGTCGATGATGACGGGCCCGGCATCGACGAGGCGGAACGCGAGGCGGTGTTCCGGCCGTTCTACCGGTTGGATGAGGCGCGCAATCTCGACGAGAGCGGCACCGGCCTCGGACTTCCGATCGCCCGCGACATCGCCCGTTTCCATGGTGGCGACGTCCTTCTGACGGAGGCGCCGGGCGGCGGCCTCCGGGCCACCGTCCGGATTCCCGCCTGACTCAGGCGCCGGGCCGCAGGCGAACGCGCGTGCCCCAGGGATCGGCAAGCTCGCGCTCCGTGGCGATGCCGCTGCCGGCGAGCGTCACATAGGCGAGGCCGCTGCGGTTCGGATCGCGCGGACCCGCACCGCGACTCTGCCAGTTGTTGGCGCCGACGTGGTGATGGTAGCGGCCGGACGACAGGAAGGCGGCGCTCGGCATCGCGGTGACCTGCTGCAGGCCGATCTCGGACTGCCACCAGTCGGACGCCGCGCGGGCGTCGCCGACGCGCAGATGCACGTGGCCGATGCGCAGGAGTTCCGGCGCGCCGTTCCAGCGTATCGCCGGATCATCCAGCGCCGAGACGATGGCGTTCACGTCGAGCGGATCCGTCGCCATGCGCACGCTGTCGCCGTCCCAGCCCCATGAACTGGCCGGACGGTCGGAATAGATCTCCACGCCGTTGCCCTCGGGATCGGTCAGGTAGAAGGCCTCGCTGACCAGGTGGTCGGCCATGCCGTCGACAGGCAGGCGATTTTCGCTCGCATGAAGGATCCAGCGGCCGAGATCGGCCCGCGTCGGCATCAGAAAGGCCGTGTGGAACAGCCCGGCCTGGCGCGTATCGTCCTGCGGGGCGCCGCGCGGCGTCGGCTCGATGCTGAGGAGGCGGACGCCGCCCGCGCCGAGCACCACGCCGCCCTCGGGGCTCGCCACCGTCTCGAGGCCGAGGATGGCACGGTAATAGTCGGCGACCTTCTCGACGTCATGCGCCTTGAGGCCGACCTCGGCGACGTGGATCGGGCAGGTTAGCGCGAAGGGGAGGCCGGTCGAGGTGGTGGTGCGGGTCGCTTCGGTATCGGGCGTGCTCATGGCGTCATGGACCTCAGGTTGATACCGATATCTAGTCTCCCGCGCCTAATGCCAACAGTTGCGATGGGGTGAACACACCGTGCTCAGAAAAGCCGGCCGCCATCGGGCACGGCGCGCTCCACCGCCGTCAGCACGACGTCGCCATCGGCGTCGGGCATGCCGAGCGTCAGCACCTCCGACATGAACGGGCCGATCTGGCGCGGCGGGAAGTTCACCACCGCCATGACCTGGCGGCCGATCAGTTCCTCCGGCTGGTAGTATTTGGTGATCTGCGCCGACGACTTCTTGCGGCCGATCTCCGGCCCGAAATCGATCACGAGCTTGATCGCCGGCTTGCGCGCCTCGGGGAAGGGCGCCGCCTCGACGATGGTGCCGACCCGGATGTCGACCTTGAGGAAATCGTCAAAGCTGATGGTCTTGGGCGCGGGCGCGTGCATGCCATGTCTCCGTTCGTTGCTCCGAACGGGTAGCACGGTCAGGACAGGCGTCAAGCGTGGCTCAGGCTGCGGGCGAAGCCTCGCCCGGCTCGGCATCGTGCCGCGCATGGCGGTGCGGGCCGCGCTTCGGGCGACGGCTGCCGAACCGGCGGCCGACCTTGCAGAGGATGTCGATCGCGCGGTCGCCGCGCCGCGACCAGCCTTCTGCCCGTTCGAGGGCGCGATCGACGGCCGCCATGGTGCGCGACAGGTCCGGATCCTCGTCCTCGCGCCAGACGGGCAGGATGCGCGCCATCATCACGACGAAGCCCTGCGTCCTGGCCGCGCCGCGCAGGCCGCCGGTGGACACGTCCGCGGCGGCGAGCATGAAGCGCGCGCTGTCGAGCGCGAGCCGGTTGAGGCAAAGGGCGAGGCCGGGGTCGCGCCGGGCGGACTCGGCGACATGGCCGACCGCCGCGCGATGCGGAGCGAGCGTGTCGAGCCGCGTCATGATGAGATCGAACAGGCGGTCACGCGCCCCTTCTTCCGGCGAAGGCGCCTCCGCCGCGTCGAGCACCGCGCGATCGATGCGGCGGATGAAGGCAGCCAGAATGGCGATCTTGCCGTCGAAGGTGGCGCGAAGGTCGCCGAGCGAGACGCCGGCACGCGCCGCGATCTCACCGAGGCCGACCTCGGCGAAGGGCTTCTCGGCCAGTAGCGCCAGGAACGCGTCGATGATGCGGTCCGCCGGGTCGGGCGTGCGGGTGGCTGCCTTGGCCATGATCGGATCTCCTTCTCACTTCCCTCATCTAGGGATTGTATGCCCTGGCGAGAAGCCCGCCGGCTCGACTTTAGCCGGCCAGCTCCTCCGCCCGGCGCTTCGCGGCGGCGACGGCGCGGACCATGAGCGGCTCCAGCCCGTCGGCGGCCATCAGAACGTCGAGCGCGGCGGCGGTCGTGCCGGCCGGCGAGGTGACGTTCTTGCGCAGCGTGTCGGCCGGAAGCGGCGACTGGTTGAGCAGTTCCCCCGCGCCGACGATCGTCTGCCGCGCGAAGCGGGCCGCGAGCTCAGGCGGGAAACCAGCCGCGACGCCGGCGGCGGCGAGCGTCTCGACGAGCAGGAAGACATAGGCGGGACCGGAGCCGGACACCGCCGTCACCGTGTCGATCAGGCTCTCGGTCTCGACCCAGCCGACCTCGCCGACGGCCGCCAGCAGCGCGTCGACCAGGGCGCGATCCGCTTCCGTCACGGCGGGGTTGGCGAAGGCGCCTGTCATGCCGCGGCCGACCTGCGCGGGCGTGTTCGGCATGGTGCGCACGATCGCGCCGCCAAGCGCCGCCTCGAGCGTCGCGATCGTCGTCCCGGCGGCGATCGAAACGGTCACCGTCTCCGGCCCAATGAGGTCGCGCACCGCCGGCAGCGCGGCGCCCATCATCTGCGGCTTGACTGCGAGCAGCAGCACGCGCGCCTTGACGTTGGCCGGGGCGCTGGTCGCGTGGGCGATGCCGTGCTGCGCCAGAAGGTCGAGGGTCTCGGCGGGCGGATTGGGATCGACGACGACGACGGCCCTCGGATCGAGCCCGCCGGCGAGCCAGCCCGTCAGCAGCGCGCCGCCCATCTTGCCGGCGCCGATGAGGACGATGGGGGCGGAGGGCGACAAGGCGGAAAGGGACATGCGACCGAGCTCGTTCTGGAGGATTGGATGACCCTCTCTACGCGCCTCGGCGACAGAACGAAAGGCTCCCGGAGGCCCGCATGCGGGCACTATGCTTCGGGAAATGGCCGGCGCGCGCGGGCGTGCGTCCGGCCGGAGCCTCAGGCCTCGCCGACCGTCTCGAACAGCACGGTCTCGAGCGCGTCGGGAGCCGACTTGCCGGCCCAGACGACGAACTGGAAGGCCTGGTAGTAGCGCTCGCAGCTCTCGATGGCGTTTTCGAGCAGGCCTTCGACCTGACGGCTGTTCGGCTCGGCGCCGCCCGACAAAAGCAGGGTCTGCCGGTACATGACCACGCCTTCCTTGCTCCAGAGGTCGAAATGGCCGATCCAGAGCTGTTCGTTGACCAGCGACAGCAGGCGCATCACCTCGGTCTTGCGTGGCTCGGTCACCTTGAGATCGAAGGCGCAGGCGAGGTGTACAGCTTCCATGTCCTCCATCCAGGAGAAGGAAACATGATAGTCGCACCAGCCGCCGGCGATCGAGATCGTGATCTCGTCGTCGGCCGAACGCTCGAAGCTCCAGTCATTGAGCCCGGCAATGTGTTCGATCATGTCGACTGGATTGGACTGGCGGTCTTCGGTCTCGAAGTCGATGAGGCTCATGGCCGACCCTCGCGCTTGATCGGGTGGATACGCAACGCAACTAAACGACTGCCGAAAGCAGATCTCTGGTTCCAGGGCGCCTGTTGAGCAAATCCCGCTCCATCCCGAGCGGAAAATTCGGCCCGCATTTTGAACTCAACAGTGGCGCATGTAGGAGCAGCGCGAATCTTCATTGGAATCAGTATATAGGCAGCCTGCGAAATTGCGCGATGACTTTTCGCGAACGCCGGTGTCGGAATTGTGGACGCTGGCTGGAGCCGGCTTCAGCTTGCTTTCGCGGCAAAACGAAAGCCGCCGGGGGAGCCGGCGGCTTTCTGACGTGATCTCAGTAGGATGACGAGTGCCTAGCCCGGCTGAAGGTCGACCGCCTTGGGTCCCTTGCCGCGCTTGTCCGGCTCCGTCTCGAATGTGATCCGCATGCCGTCGTTGAGGTTCGTCAGTCCCGAACGTTCGACGGCCGTGACGTGCACGAAGACGTCCTTGCCGCCGTCATCGGGCGTAATGAAGCCGAAGCCCTTCGAAGCATTGAAGAACTTGACAGTTCCTGACTGTCGCATCGCTGTTCCTTTCCCATTCCTCTGTTCTTCACCGGCCGTTCCGCTCAGCCGGCGCACTCCAGGCACTTAGGTGTCGGGGAAAGGTCTCTGCGTCTTATCGGTATCGTGCGGTCGCTCGCGCTAGCCGCCCCACGGATGCCGTAGCATCCGACGCGCGTTTGTCCAGTCTCCGTCGGGTCCCTTGCCCGTGCGGACAAAACTATGCTTCAGCATCGACAGGAAATCAATGGCTTCGCTTACGCTAGGTAATGTTACGGTCTTCTTGCATGATATTTCACGGAATCGGCTGCACTTCGCGCAGCCGGCCTTAATATAAGTCTGCGTGAAACAACGGGCCGCATCCAACTTGCCGCGCTGCAATGGTGCGATGGCTCCTTCGCCGCCTCGTCATCAAATTGGCACGATCACTGCATATTGCAGTGCGAAGTGCCGCAGCGTCGTCCCGCCGAAAAAATCGGGATGGCGTGGAACCCTTTGTTAACCATCGCATTGGGAAGGCGCGGGGCAGGCGGAGTGTGGGTCATGTCTGGACTGAATGCGGACAATCTTCTGGCGGCTGCGGCGGTATGGGTGGCGATCATGCTGCCCAGCGCTGCGTTTGGGGGCGATCCGGCCCCTGCTGCTCCTTCTTTCAAGCAATGTCCGGCCATGGAGGCATCGGCATCCGCCGGCGTCCAGTCCGGCCATACGTTCGGCCGGGCCGTCTGACGCTCAGGTGGCCCGGATCGTCTCCGCCTGTCCTTTAGCCAATTGCATCGAAAGCAACGCCACGGCGAGCGCCAGCGCGGCCATGCCCGCGCCGACGAACGGCAGGATGTCGTAGCTCGCCCCCAGGGTGATCGCCGCGCCGCCAATCCACGCGCCGCCGGCATTGCCGATGTTGAAGGCGCCCTGATTGAGCGTCGAGGCAAGGTTGGGGGCGTCGCCCGCGCATTCGATCACCCGCATCTGCAGCGGCGCGATCAGGATGAACATCACGCAGCCCCAGGCAAAGACGCTGACGCAGGCACCAATGAAGCTGTGGCTGGTCCATGAAAACTGGGCGAGCACCAGGATCAGCGCCGACAGCGCCGCGATGATGGTCGGCATCAGCTTCCAGTCCGCGAGGCGCCCGCCGATCAGGTTGCCGATGGTGATGCCGACGCCGAAGAGAAGCAGGACCCAGGTCACCTGGTGCGGCGCCATGCCGGTCACCTGCTGCAGGATTGGCGCGATGTAGGTGAAGCAGGCGAAGGTGGCGCCGGCCGCCAGCACGCTGATCGCCATGGCGAGCCAGACCTGCAGCCGCTTGAACACCGCGAACTCCCGAACCAGGCTCGGCGGAGCGGCCGCGCCGCGGTCCGAAGGCACCCAGGCGACGATCGCCGCGACCGAGACGAGGCCGATCGCCACCACCGCCCAGAAGGTGGAACGCCAGCCGGCGATCTGCCCCAGCGCCGTGCCGCCGGGAACGCCGAGGATGTTGGCGAGCGTCAGTCCGGCGAAGACCAGGGCCATCGCCTGGGCGCGCTGGTTGCGCGGCACCAGCGTGCCGGCGACCACGGCGCTGATGCCGAAGAAGGCGCCATGGCCGAAGGCGGTGAAGACGCGGGCGGCCATCAGCAGCGCATAGTTCGGCGCGATGGCGCAAAACAGATTGCCGACGACGAACATCGCCGCGAGGCCGATCAGCGTCAGCTTGCGCGGCAGTCTCGCCGTCGCCACCACGATGATCGGGCCGCCGACCACGACGCCCAGCGCGTAGCCGGTGATGAGCAGGCCGGCGCTGGGGATCGAGACGCCCAGATCCGCGGCCACCTCCGGCAGCAGCCCCATGATGACGAACTCCGTCGTGCCGATGCCGAAAGAGGCAATGGCCAGAGCGAACAGCGCGATCGGCATGACGGGGGTCCGGAGAGGGGGGGGGAGGAGCGCGAGCGCTCGGTCAGATCATGACAGGAGATCCGTGCATTCCGCAATGCACGGATCCTGGCTCAATGCATTTTGCAACGCAAAATCTCTGGTCCGGACGATCAGGTGATCGACGTGAACATCCGGTTCCAGCGGATCGACCAAGGCCACTTCCAGAACTCCCAGACCCGGGCGCCGTCGGCGATCGAGAAGAAGATCCAGCGTGCCTTGCCCTCTAGGTTCTCGTAGGGCACGTAACCCATCGACTGCATGTCGCGAGAGTCTGCCGAATTGTCCCGGTTGTCGCCCATCATGAAGAGGTGGCCGGGCGGGACCTCGTATTTCGGCGTGTTGTCATAGGAGCCGCTGTCGCCCTCGATCTCGATGATCTCGTGCTTGACCCCGTTCGGCAGCGTCTCCTCGTAGCGCTGCGCCTGGATCGGATTGCCGAAGAAATCCTTGGTCTCATGCGGAGGGAGCGGCGTGCGCTCGACCATCGCGTCGTTGATGTACAGGCGCCCCTCGCGCAACTGGACGGTGTCGCCCGGCAGGCCGATGACCCGCTTGATGTAATCGGTCGAATTGTCCTTCGGCCCCTTGAACACGGCGATGTCGCCCCGATCCGGCATCTCGCCCCAGATGCGCCCGTCGAACGGGCCGAGGCCGTAGGGGAAGGAGTAGCGCGAATAGCCGTAGGAGTATTTCGAGACGAAGAGATAGTCACCGATCTCCAGCGTCGGGATCAGCGATCCCGACGGGATCTCGAAGGGCTGGAACAGGAAGGTGCGGACGATCAGGGCGATGATCAGCGCCTCGGCGAAGACGCGGATGGTGCCGCCGAGACCGTCCTTGGACGATTTCTTCTTCTCGGCGGTCTTCTCGATTTCAGCCATCATGCGACTTTCAGCCGATTGGGGAGCCTGTCATTTAGGCGATGCGCGACCTTTGGGCAACCGCGCGCCGTCGCCGCAGGGGCTTTGCCGGCGTCCCTTTCGTCAGGGTGCACGGTCTGTCTCCGCCGCGCGATGCTGACAGCGCGGCGCCGCCACGCCATATGTTTCAATCCAGGGTCGACGGCGTGGTGCGCGCGCCAGCAGGAGAGGCAAGGGCATGGAATTCGGCATCTATACGTTCGGCGACAACATGCCGGATCCGACGACGGGTGTCCGGCTCGATCCGGCCGAGCGCATCCGCGATCTCCTCGAGGAAATCGAGCTCGCCGACCAGGTCGGTCTCGACGTGTTCGGCCTCGGCGAGCATCACCGGCCCGACTATCTGGTCTCGGCGCCGGACGTCGTCCTCGCCGCCGCCGCCGCGCGGACCAAGTCGATCCGCCTGACCAGCGCCGTCACCGTGCTATCGTCGGACGATCCGGTGCGCGTCTTCCAGCGCTTCGCGACGCTCGACCTCGTCTCCAGCGGACGCGCCGAGATCATGGCGGGGCGGGGCTCGTTCATCGAATCCTTCCCGCTCTTCGGCTTCGACCTCGCCGACTATGACGCGCTGTTCGCGGAGAATCTGGAGCTGCTGCTGCGCATCCGCGACCAGGAGCGCGTCAGCTGGCAGGGCGGCCATCGCGCGGCGATCCAGGATCTCGGCGTCTATCCGCGTCCCGTCCAGCAGCCCCTGCCGGTCTGGATCGCCGTCGGCGGAACGCCGCAGTCGGTGGTGCGCGCCGGCGTGCTCGGCCTGCCGCTCGCCATCGCCATCATCGGCGGCAATCCGGCCCATTTCCAGCCTTTGGTCGAGCTCTACCACCGCGCCGGCAAGGAGGCTGGCAACGACCCGGCCGGACTTCGCGTCGGCATCAACTCGCATGGCTTCATCGCCGAGAATTCGCAGGAGGCGGCCGATATCGCGTTTCCGCCATTCGCCGCCGTCATGACCAAGCTCGGCCAGGAACGCGGCTGGCCGCCGACGACGCGCGGCCAGTTCGAGGCGCAGCGCCGGCTGAACGGCGCGCTCTTCGTCGGCAGCCCGTCCGAGGTGGCGGAAAAGATCCTCTACCAGCACGAGCTCTTCAACCACGACCGCTTCCTGATCCAGTTCAGCGTCGGCACGCTGCCGCACGACAAGATGATGAAGTCGATCGAGCTGTTCGGGACCCAGGTGGTGCCCGAGGTCCGCAAGGCGCTCGGCGGGCGCTAACGATTGGGCAAGAAGCGTTAACGGCAGGGGCCTCGGCGGTCGCCGGGCGATTCGCCGATCGTCGCCGCGCGGACCCGGTAAAACGCCGGATCTGCGGCGATAAAGGTCAGCGAAACTGTCATTCTCGCGCGTCTGTTGATCCGTGCCCGGCCTGCAACCCAGATTTTTTTGCCGCCCGGCTACGGCCCGGATTTCCTCGGTTTTCGATCGGGAAAGGGTTAACGGGCCCGGCGTGGTTAACCACTCATTAACCGGCGTGTCGCACAGATTGCTTAACAGAAGGCAAATCGCGATCGTGGCTACACCCGCTTCAAAACAACGCGCTCCAATCCGGTTCCGGGGACGGTCCTTCCTCGCCACCGTACTCGCGCCCGAGCTTCCGCTGGCCGACTGGCTCGCCGAACTCGACAAGCTGTCCAAGCGTTCCGAGGGCTACTTCGCCAGTCGCCCCGTCATTCTCGACGTCACCGGCCTCGCCATCACCAAGCGCGATTTCGCAGAGCTGATCGCAATGCTCTACGAGCGCGAGATCAAGGTGATGGGGGTCGAGGGCGCCGATCCGTCCTGGCTCGGCTTCGGCATGCCGCCCTCCGTGAGCGGTGGCAAGCAGACCGAAATCCTGCACAAGCCGTCGGCCGAGCCACCCAAGCAGCAGCAGAGCTTCGCCGATCGGGCGATCCCCTCGCTGCTGATCGAGACGCCGGTCCGTTCCGGGCAGTCGATCATCTTCCCGCAGGGTGACGTCACGGTGGTGGGCTCCGTCGCGTCCGGCGCCGAGATCATCGCCGGCAACTCGATCCACATCTACGGGACGCTGCGCGGCCGGGCGATCGCGGGGTCCACGGGCAACGCGAATGCGCGGATCTTCTGCCAGAAATTCGAGGCCGAGCTGATCGCGATCGACGGCCTCTACCAGACTGCCGACGACCTGGATGCCAGCCTGCGTGGCCGGCCGATCCAGGCGTGGCTCGAAAATGACAAGATGAACATGGCGGCGCTGGCCTGAGCCAGCAAGGAGCACAAGCAATGTCTCAGGTTCTCGTTGTGACATCCGGCAAGGGCGGCGTGGGCAAGACGACGTCCACGGCCGCCATCGGCGCCGCGCTGGCCATGTCGGGCCAGCGCGTGGCCGTCGTCGATTTCGACGTCGGCCTGCGCAATCTCGACCTCGTCATGGGCGCCGAGCGCCGGGTCGTCTACGACCTGATCAACGTCGTGCAGGGCGAAGCCAAGCTGCAGCAGGCGCTGATCCGCGACAAGCGGCTCGAGACGCTCTACGTGCTGCCGGCCTCGCAGACCCGCGACAAGGACGCGCTCACCGAGGAGGGCGTCGCCCGCGTCATGGAAGAGCTGCGTGGCCATTTCGACTGGGTCGTCTGCGACAGCCCAGCCGGCATCGAGCGCGGCGCGATGCTCGCCATGCGCCATGCCGACGTCGCCATCGTCGTCACCAATCCGGAGGTCTCGTCGGTCCGCGATTCCGACCGCATCATCGGCATGCTCGATTCCAAGACGCTGAAGGCCGAGAAGGGCGAGTATATGGAGAAGCATCTCCTGCTCACGCGCTACGACGCGACGCGCGCCGAGCGTGGCCAGATGCTCAAGGTCGACGACGTCCTCGAGATCCTGTCGATCCCGCTGCTCGGCATCATCCCCGAGAGCGAGGCCGTCCTGAACGCCTCGAATGTCGGCTGCCCGGTCACGCTGGTCGACACCGACAGCGCCCCGGCGCGGGCCTATCTCGACGCCGCGCGGCGGCTCGAGGGCGAGAACATCCCGATGGTTGTCCCGTCCGAGCGGCGCGGCAGCTTCATCAGCAAGCTTTTCGGTCGGAGGGCTGCATGACGATCTTCAACTTCTTCAAGCCGACGCGCTCCGCGCCGGTGGCGCGCGACCGGCTGCAGATCCTGCTGCAGCACGAGCGCGTCTCGGCCGGCGGCAGCGACCTGATCGCCAAGCTCCGCGAGGAGATCCTCGGCGTCATCGCCCGCCATGTCGACATCCCGGCCGACAAGGTGCAGGTGAAGATGCAGCGCGCCGAGGCCGTCTCGACGCTGGAGGTCGAGATCGAATTGCCGAATCCCGTGCGCCGCCGCACCGAGGCGGCCGCCTGAAGCATCCGAAAGCCGGCGCCGTCGCCGGCTTTTTTCGTCTCCGGTCCCAGGGACGGGCTTCCGTAGGGTAAGCTTTTCTTCAGCTCCCGCATCTTGCCGCGATGCGGGAGTTTTTATTTCCCCGCGCTGCACATTCCTCTGGTCTCCGGCTGCGGAAATCCGTCACCTTCAGTTGCAGGGCAACGGAGGGGAGACGAGCGTGTCGCTATACATTCTGGCGCTTCTGATCGGCGTCGTCGCTGGGTTGCGCGCCATGACCGCGCCGGCGGCAGTCAGCTGGGCAGCCTATCTCGGCTGGATCGATCTCGACGGCAGCTGGCTGGCTTTTCTCGGCCATTGGATCGCGCCCTGGGTGCTGAGCCTGCTGGCGCTCGCCGAACTCGTCACCGACCAGTTGCCGAGCACGCCGAGCCGCAAGGTTCCGGTCCAGTTCGGAACGCGCGTCTTCGTGGGCGCGGTCTGCGGCGCGGCGCTCTGCTTCGCCAGCGGCGCCTGGATCGGCGGCCTGGTCGCCGGCGCCATCGGCGCCGTCATCGGCACGCTCGGCGGCTATGAGGGCCGCAGGCGCCTGGTCGCGGCGACGGGCGGCTGGGACCTGCCGATCGCGCTGCTGGAAGACGCCATGGCCATCGTCGCCGCGATCTGGATCGTTTCCTACGTCACCTGATCCCGTGGCGGCCGGCCGGTCGCCTTCTCGGCGCTCGTCGTCTCCCGGATCAGGGCGATGAAGGCCCGCAGTCCGGCGGGGACATGGCGGCGGCCCGGATAGTAGAGGCAGAGGCCAGGCGAGGCCGGCGTCCAATCCTGAAGCACGCGCACGAGCCGTCCGGCCTCGACATGCGCCGCTACCGACCATTCGCTGGTCCAGATCAGTCCGGTGCCGCGGAGGGCAGCCTCGACCATGAGATTGTGGTTGTCGAGCGTGAGCCGTCCCTTGACGTCGACCTCCAGGGCCTCGCCATGCCGCTCGAACTCCCAGCGGTAGAGACCGCCGCTCGGCATGCGGCCGCGGATGCAGTCATGCGCCAGTAGGTCGCCCGGCGTGACCGGCAGCGCCTTGCCGTCGAAATAGGCCGGCGAGCCGACGACGGCGAAGCTTAGCGCCGGGCTGCAGGGCACCGCGACCATATCCTGCGGCACCGCTTCAGCCAGCCTTATTCCAGCGTCGAAGCCTTCGGCCACGATGTCGACCAGCCGTCCCTCGGTGACGAGATCGACCTGCATGTCGGGATAGCGCCTGAGATATTCGAGGACCACCGGCGCGAGTAGCCGCGCCGCCGCGCCTTCGGATGTGTTGATGCGAAGAACGCCAGCCGGCGTGTCGCGGAACCGGTTGACCGCCTCCATCGCGTCGGCGATGTCGCGCAACGCCGGCCGGATCTTGCCCAGGAATTCCTCGCCGGCTTCCGACAGCGCGACGCTGCGCGTGGTGCGGTTGAACAGCCGCACACCCAATCGGCCTTCCAACGTGGCGACGGCGTGGCTCAGTGCCGAGGGCGACATGCCGAGTTCGCGCGCCGCAGCGCGAAAGCTGCGATGGGTCGAGATCGCCAGGAGGGCATTGAGTTCAAACAGGCCGGTTCGGTTCATTGTTCGAAATTATGCATTACGTCATGCAGGATTGACTAGATTGTTACATCAATCAAGCATGTCCATCTTCGCCTTCGTCCGGTCGCTCCGGTCGGCAAAGACGGAGATCATCCTATGAAGCAAACCGTACTCATCACCGGCGCGTCATCCGGCATCGGCCGGGCCGCTGCCCGGATCTTCGCCGGCAGGGGCTGGAACGTCGTTGCGACAATGCGAAATCCCGAACGCGACGCCGATCTCGCCGGCTTCAAAGACGTTCTCGTCGTGCGCCTCGATGTCGAGGACAGGGACAGCATCCAGTCGGCGATCGCGGCCGGCATCGAGCGCTTCGGCCGGATCGACGCATTGGTCAACAATGCGGGCTACGGCCAGTACGGGCTGTTCGAGGCGCTGCCGCGCGAGATGATCCAGCGCCAGTTCGACGTCAACGTCTTCGGCGTCATGGACGTTACGCGGGCGATCCTGCCGCATTTCCGCGCCAATCGCTGCGGCGTCATCCTGAATGTCAGCTCCGGCGCGGGTCTGTTCACTCTGCCAATGATCTCGGTCTACTGCGCCAGCAAGTTCGCGCTGGAGGGGTTTTCCGAGGCGCTTTCCTACGAGCTGGCGTCGCAGAACATAACGGTCAAGCTGGTCGTGCCGCATGGCGGTGTCGCCGCGACGCGCTTCTCCGAGCGATCGGCCCAGGACTATGTTTCGGATCCGGCCCTGGTTGACTATGACGACTTCGTCGCCTGCAGCAACGCGGCCTTTGCCGAGATGGGCGCGGCGCGGACCATGGACTCGGCCGATGTAGCCGAGGTCATCTTCGGCGCGGCGACGGACGGCACCGACCGTCTGCGCTATTTGGTCGGCGACGATGCGCGGGGCTTCGTCAAGGCGCGGCGCGGCCTGGACGACGCGGACTATGTCGCGTTCATGCGCTCGCACTTCCGCAAGCAGGCGCCATCTCAGTAATGCGGCGGCGGCGGTTCGGGCAGGTTCGGGCGGCCGATCTGCTCCACCGTCTCCTGCAGCTGATCGGTCAGCTGCGCGATCTTGCGCGTCAGCAGGTCGATCTGCTTCCACTGGTCGGTGACGGCGCGGTTCAGGTCCTCGATCGTTTCGTCCTGGTAGGCTAGGCGGATCTCCAATGCGTCGATGCGGCCCAGCAGGGCTTCGGTGTCGGCCATCAGGACCTCCTGGACGTCGGAACGGCGAATGGCTGCTGCCTAAGCCGTGCCGCCCGACGATGCAAGCCGCGTCGCGGTCCGACCGGTGATGCCCGCCTCGCATTCGGCGGCCCGCGCACGCAGCAGGCTCTGTTCGCGTGCGTTGCGAGTGAGATCGGCCGCGCGCTCGAAGTCGGCCTTGGCTTCCGCGAACCGGCCGAGCTTCATCAGGAAATCGGCCCGGACGCCGGGCAGGAGATGCGAGGCGGCGAGGACCGAGCCGCCGGCGAGCGTCTCGACAATGGCGAGGCCGGCGGCCGGCCCGTCCACCATCGAGACCGCGACGGCGCGGTTGAGCTCGACGACCGGGGAAGGGGTCAGCGCCATCAGTTCGGCATAGAGATCCGCGATGCGGCGCCAGTCGGTCTGGTCCGCCCTGGCGGCCCGCGCATGGCAGGCGGCGATCGCCGCCTGCAGCGCGTAGGGACCGCGCGGGCCGAGCGCCTCGGCGCGGGCAAGCGCCGCGAGGCCGCGCCGGATGAGGAGATGGTCCCAGCGCGCCCGGTTCTGGTCGAGCAGCAGAACCGGCTCGCCGTCCGGCCCGATGCGCGCCGCGAAGCGCGACGACTGGATCTCCATCAGCGCGACGAGGCCGAACACCTCGGGCTCGGCCGGCGCGAGCCCGGCCAGGATGCGGCCGAGGCGCACGGCCTCCTGGGCGAGCTGCGGCCGGATCCAGTCCTCGCCGGCGGTCGCGGCATAGCCCTCGTTGAAGATCAGGTAGATGACCTCGCAGACCGAGGCGAGGCGCTCGGCAAGCGCCTCGCCTCGCGGCACCTCATAGGCGATGTCGGAGTCGGCGAGCGTGCGCTTGGCGCGGACGATGCGCTGGGCGATCGTCGGCTCCGGCACGAAGAAGGCGCGGGCGATCTCCGCCGTCGACAGCCCGCCGATGAGCCGGAGCGTCAGCGCGACGCGCGCCTCGCGCGAGAGGACCGGATGGCAGGCGGTGAAGACCAGCTTCAGCAGGTCGTCGCCGATGTCGTCGTCGAGGCGCGCCTCGATCTCGTCGGCGACGTCCTCCTGCTCGAGATCGAGCCCGTAGCCGATCTCGGCGTGCTTGCGATCCTGCATCTTGAGGTGGCGAATGCGGTCGATGGCGCGGCGCTTGGCCGTCGCCATCAGCCAGGCGCCGGGATTGTCGGGAATGCCCGTTTCCGGCCAGCGCTCCAGCGCCACGACCAGGGCGTCCTGCGCCAGCTCCTCCGCGACGCCGATGTCGCGCACCATCCGCGCGAGACCGGCGACGAGTTTCGCCTGCTCGATCCGCCATACGGCATTGATGGCCTGATGTGTCTCGGTGTTCACGGCTGCGGATCAGGCCATGTCCTGACGGCAGGCGCAAGGCGGCAATCGACGGGAGGGGGAAATGGCGGCGCCTGCGTTCACCCCCGCTCCGCCGCGAGCTTCAGATTGGCAAGCCCGGTCTCGAAATCGCCGCCGATGAGCTTGTCCATGTCGATGAACAAACCCATGACACGGGCGACGAGCGGGGCGGGGCCGTCCATCGACCATTCGACGCGGGTGGCGGCGCCGTCCGGCACCAGCGTGAACGCAGCGACATTGCTGGTCTGCATCGGCCGGGTGAAGTCGAGCGCGATGCGGATCCTGTCCGGCGCCGCCGCCTCGGTGATCTCCATTCGGCCGGCGCCGGCCTTGCCGCTGCCGCTCCATTCATAGACGGCGCCCTGGCCCTGCTCGGACCCGGCGTAGCGCCGCTGCATGGCCGGATCGAGCGTCTCGTAGGGCGACCACAGCGTCCAGCTGTGGAAATCGGCGATGAGCGGGAAGATCCGCTCCGCCGGCGCCCGGATCGTGGCTTCCCGCACGATGTGCATCCGGTCCGGGCGGGTCGCCGCATAGGCGACGACCGCCCCCATGACGACCACCAGCAGAGCGGCGGCGATGGCGATGAATTTGAGCATGATCATTCTCTTTGGAAGGGCCCGGCGCGGGTGAAACGAGGGGCGGGAAGGGCCGCTAGGGGTGGGCAGCCCCTGTCTGCATGGCCTCGAAGCCCGCGGCCGCCTGCTGCACGTCATCCGGGAAATCCTCCATCTCCTGGACCTGGCGGATCTCGATCACCTCGTTCTCGCCGGCCGGGCATTTCCTGGCCCATTCGATCGCCTCGTCGCGCGACTTGACCTTGATCATCCAGTAACCGCCGAGCACTTCCTTCACCTCCGCGAACGGGCCGTCGCTGACTTTCGGCTTGCCACCCTCGAAGGTGACGCGGGCGCCCATGGAGGGCGGATGCAGGCCGTCGCAGGCTATCAGTATCCCGGCCTTCTGCAGCGCCTCGTTGTATTTCATCATCGCGGCGACGGCGTCCGCCTCCGGCACGGTGCCGGGCGTCGCGGTCTCGTAACCCTTGGGGATCATCAGCAGCATGAAGCGCATGGTCTTGTCCTGTCTTCGATAGGGGTACACGGAAAGGGGTGCGGACGCGTCAGCCCTTGGGGCCGACCTCGATCTGACGCAGGCGGTCGATCGAGCCGCTCGGCGCGAAGTCCTCGAGCTCGTAGAGCTGCCGGACCTCGATCTCGCCGGTCTTGCCGTCGCCGGCCGGGTTGGGCATCCGTTTCGCCCACGCGATCGCCTCGTCGCGCGACTTGACCTCGATCAGCGTGTAGCCGGCGATGAGTTCCTTGGCCTCGGCGAACGGGCCGTCGACGACCGAGCGCTGGTTGTCGGTGAAGCGGATGCGAAAGCCCTTCGAGGTCGGCTGCAGGCCGGAGGCGTCGAGCAGCACGCCGGCATTGGCGAGGTCTTCGTGATAGGCCGTCATGTCGGCGATCAGCTTCTCCTCCGGCATCACGCCGGCCTCGGTGTCCTGATTGGCCTTGACGATGATCATGAAACGCATGGTCCGCTCCTTCTGGTCGCTGGCGCCGGCAGCGCGGCGATGGCGAGACGTTTTTTCCGGGCTCCGACAACACGACGAGCGGCCGATCGTGGAATCGACATGGCGGCCGAACATTTTCCGGAACGGACGCGGAAACAGGCGAATGGTAGCGGGGCGGGCGGCCGGCGTTGTTCGCCCGGCGTGGCGCTGCTAGACATTGTCGACTGATTGCATACATAGGGGCATCCTGAGCATGGAACATTCCGGGGATCGCGTGACACTCGGCCTCGACGAGGTGCTCGCGCTGGCAAAGTCGGTGCTGGCCGCGGCCGGCCTGCCCGCCCGGCAGGTGGAGCCGGTGGCGCGGGTGATCACCGAGGGGCAGCGCGACGAGTGCCACTCGCACGGCCTGTTCCGGCTGCCCGGCTGCGTCCAGACCATCAACCACCCGCGCTTCAACCGGGAAGCCGAGCCCGTGGTCGAGAACACCACCGCGGCGGTGACCAAGGTCGATGCGCAATTCGGCTATTCGCTGCCGGCGCTGGACGCGGCGATGCCGCTCTTCGTCGAGAAGGCGAAGGCGGTCGGCATCTCGGTTCTGGCGATCAACAACTGCTTCCATTTCTCGGCGCTCTGGCCCGAGATCGAGCGGCTGACGGCGCAGGGACTGTCGGCGCTCGCCATGACGCCGAGCCACAGCTGGGTGGCGCCGGCCGGCGGCAGCAAGGGCGCGCTCGGCACCAACCCGATCGCCTTCGGCTGGCCCCGCCAGAACCCCGACGGAAGCCCCCGCGATCCCTATGTGTTCGACTTCGCCACCAGCGCGATCGCGCGCGGCGACATCTCGCTGCACAAGATGGCCGGCAAGCCGCTCCAGGAAGGGTGGGCGCTCGACGCCGACGGCAACCCGACCACCGACGCGGCGGCGGCGCTCGACGGCGCGATGCTGACCTTCGGCGGCCACAAGGGCTCGGCGCTCTCGACCATGGTTGAACTGCTGGCGGGACCGCTGATCGCCGACATGACCAGCCTCGAATCGATGGCGTTCGACGACGGTGTCAAGGCGGCGCCGGCGCATGGCGAGATCCTGATCGCCTTCGACCCGGCCGTCCTCGGCGGCGGGCGCGACAACCAGGCGAGCAGCGAGCGGCTCTTCGCCGAGATCACCGGGCAGGGCGCGCGGCTGCCGTCCTCGCGGCGCTACGAGGCGCGCGCCCGCAGCCTCGCGCATGGCGTCAGCATCCCGCGCCATCTCTACGAGCAGATCCTGGCGCTGCCGCGGGCGAGGTAACGGGAGCCCGAGACGCCGGGTCGGGCGCGTCTTTCGCAATCAGTCCGCGTCGCGACCCCTTCAAATCCGGCCGGGCATGTTCTACTTTCGTACCCATGGCCAAGCGTTCCAAGACTCAAGGCTTCGACGAAGCGCCGCAGGCTCCGCTCGAAGGCACTCCCCTGTCGGGCGGCATCGCCGACTGGATGGACGAAATCGCGCGCGCGGCGGATGCCGAGCCGATCGCGCCGAAGCCGAAGCGGGCGCCGCGCGCCCGGCCCGAGCGGATGCAACTCGTCGACCTGCCGGTCGATGCGGATCGCAACGCGAAGGCGGGGAAAGGGGCCGGCAAGAAGGCCGCCGCCGACACGCACAAATCCGGACGCGGCACCTCGATTGGCGTCGCCGCCAATGCGCGCGAGCGCGCCGCCAGCGGACTCAATCCGGTCTCCGGCCTGGAGATCAGCCTCGAAGAGGCGGAGTCGATGGCCTCGTCCTCGGTGACGGCGACGGTGGCCGCGCTCTCCGCGCTGATCGAGAACGGCCGGCCCGAAATCCGTGACAAGACCTGGGTGCCGCACCGGCCGCCACGGCCGGAGAAGTCGGAGGGCGGCAGGCCGTTCCAGATCGTCTCGCCCTTCGAGCCGCGCGGCGACCAGCCGAACGCCATCCGCGAGCTGGTTGAAGGCGTCGCGAGCCAGGAGCGCGACCAGGTGCTGCTCGGCGTCACGGGCTCGGGCAAGACCTTCACCATGGCCAAGGTGATCGAGAGCACGCAGCGCCCGGCGCTGATCCTGGCGCCGAACAAGACGCTCGCCGCCCAGCTCTATGGCGAGTTCAAGTCTTTCTTCCCGGACAACGCGGTCGAGTATTTCGTCTCCTACTACGACTACTACCAGCCCGAGGCCTATGTGCCGCGGACCGACACCTATATCGAGAAGGAATCCTCGGTGAACGAGCAGATCGACCGGATGCGCCACTCGGCGACCCGATCGCTGCTGGAGCGCGACGACGTCATCATCGTCGCCTCGGTGTCCTGCATCTACGGTATCGGCTCGGTCGAGACCTACACGGCGATGACCTTCGGCATCGAGCTCGGCGAGAGGCTCGACCAGCGCCAGTTGCTCGCCGACCTGGTGGCGCTGCAATACAAGCGCTCCGACGCGAATTTCGTGCGCGGCACCTTCCGGGTGCGCGGCGACACCGTCGAGATCTTCCCGGCCCACTTGGAGGATCGCGCCTGGCGGCTGTCCTTGTTCGGCGACGAGGTCGAGAGCATCACCGAATTCGATCCGCTGACGGGGACGAAGACGGCGGAGCTCAAATTCGTCAAGGTCTACGCCAATTCGCACTATGTGACGCCGAAGCCGACGCTCAACCAGGCGATCGCCTCGATCAAGCACGAACTCCGGCATCGCCTCGCCGAGTTGGAGGCGACGGGGCGCCTGCTGGAAGCGCAGAGGCTGGAGCAGCGCTGCCGCTTCGACATCGAGATGATGGAGGCGACCGGCGCCTGCGCCGGCATCGAGAACTACTCGCGCTACCTGACCGGCCGCCTGCCGGGCGAGCCGCCGCCGACCCTGTTCGAATATCTGCCGGATAACGCGCTCGTCTTCACCGACGAGAGCCACGTCACCATTCCGCAGATCGGCGGCATGTATCGCGGCGACTTCCGGCGCAAGGCGACGCTGGCCGAATATGGCTTCCGCCTGCCGTCCTGCATGGACAACCGGCCGCTGCGCTTCGAGGAATGGGACGCGATGCGGCCGCAGACGGTGCATGTCTCGGCGACGCCCGGCTCCTGGGAAATGGAGGCGACCGGCGGCGTGTTCACCGAGCAGGTGATCCGGCCGACCGGCCTGATCGATCCGCCGGTCGAGATCCGTCCGGCCAAGAGCCAGGTCGACGATCTGCTCGGCGAGGTGCGGGAGACGGCGAAGAAGGGCTATCGCACGCTGGTCACGACGCTGACCAAGCGCATGGCCGAGGACCTGACGGAATATCTGCACGAGAACGGCGTCCGCGTCCGCTACATGCATTCCGACGTCGAGACACTGGAGCGCATCGAGATCATCCGCGACCTGCGCCTCGGCGCCTTCGACGTGCTGATCGGCATCAACTTGCTGCGCGAGGGCCTCGACATCCCGGAATGCGGCCTGGTCGCCATCCTCGACGCCGACAAGGAGGGTTTCCTGCGCTCCGAGACGTCGCTGATCCAGACGATCGGCCGCGCCGCTCGCAACGTCGACGGCAAGGTCGTGCTCTATGCCGATCACATCACCGGCTCGATGGAGCGGGCGATGGCGGAGACAAACCGCCGTCGCGAGAAGCAGATGGCCTACAATGCCGAGCACGGCATCACGCCGGAATCGGTCAAGAAGCAGATCGGCGACATCCTGTCCTCGGTCTACGAGCAGGACCACGTCACCGTCGATGCCGGCCTCGCCGATGCGGCGCTGGTTGGCAACAATCTGAAGACGCATCTGGAAGCGCTCGAGAAGAAGATGCGCGACGCGGCGATGAACCTCGAATTCGAGACGGCGGCGCGGCTGCGCGACGAGATCAAGCGGCTCAAGGAGACGGAACTCGCCATCGCCGACGATCCGCTCGCGCGCCAGTCGGCGATCGACGACCGCACCGGCGGCTATCGCGGCGAGCGCAAATACGGCAACGCCGCCAACCTGCCGCCGGAACCGGCAACCAGGGCCCGCAAGAACGATCTCGACGAGATGACGGTGAAGCGCACCGAGGTGCCGCTGGCGACGCGGGCGCGCAAGCCCGATCTCGACGAGATGGGCGTCAGCTCGAATCTGACCTCGGTCGCGACGGACGAGGGCGAACGGCCGCAGCGGCCGGACCCGATGACATCAAGCCATCGTCCCGGCGGCCGATCCGTCGGCGGACGTCCCGGAAGCTCGGCCGGCCGCAAGGGTCCGAAGCGGCGGTAGCCGGATGCTCTTTCTTCGCCCACGCAGTGGGCGGTGAGCTAGTCTTTGGTGCTGAGTGCCCAGGAGGCGTGGGTGACGCCGGCGAGACGCTCGATCCGGCGGGCGACGGCGTCCATCTCGCTTGCCTTGACCGCGGTGCTGACCAGCGTGACGACGATCTCGGCGAGGTTCTCGCCGCGCTCGACCACCTCGATGTCGCCGGCCGGGTATTGGGCCTTTTCGAGCAGGTCGGCGACGATGGTCCTGAGCCGCGGCAATTCCGCTTCCTGCACGGTCACGGTCACCTCATAGGTCGCCTCGGAGGCTTCCTCGTCGAGAGGGATGCGGTTGATGGCATTGACCAGCGGCCTGAGCAGCGTGTTGCCGGCGATGACGAACAGGGTCACCAACGCCGCGTGGGCGATCATGTCGGCGCCGGCGCAGGCGCCGATCGCTGCCGCGCACCAGAGCGTCGCCGCCGTGTTGAGGCCGCGCACGTTCATCCCTTCGCGCATGATCGCGCCCGCGCCGAGGAAGCCAACGCCCGACACGACATAGGAGATGACGCGCGTCGCCTCGACGGGCCCGGTGATCGCCATGGCGAGATCGACGAAGGCGGCGGCGCCGACGGCGACCAGCACGTTGGTCCGAAGGCCGGCCGTGCGCTGGCGATACTGGCGCTCGGCGCCGACCAGCGTGCCGAAGATGAAGGCTGCGGTCAGGCTGACGACGGTGTCGAGGAAGGGCCAGAACTGGAAGGTCTCGATGAAGCGCAATTTCGGCCTTGTCGGGCAGGGGCGGGAATCAGACGAACCATACTAGCCGGCGCGTGTGCAGGACGCATGACGAAGGCCTATCGGCCCGGATGACCGGCGCGACAAAAGGCTGACTGGCCAGCCCCATCCCGTGCGCGACAATGCTCGGGAATCCGGAGGCCGGCATGGCGCTCATCGACGACTATCTTCCCGCCTATCAGTTCAGCGAACGCCATTCGCGCCCGATCGCGGCCGCGCCGGAGCGCGTGATGGCGGCCGTCGCGGCGTATCGGCCGGACGAGGACCGATTCTTCGGCGCGATGATCGGCCTGCGCGAACTGCCGATGCGGCTGTCGGCCCGGCTCGCCGGCCGTCCGCCCACGCTTGCCGTGCCCTTCGGGCTCACGAACTTCACCCGGCTCGCCGAGCGTCCGGCGAACGAGATGGTCTATGGCCTAGTCGGCCGGTTCTGGCGCCGGGATTTCGGGCTGGTGGAAATTCCGGACGGCGCGGCGTTCCGCGCCTTTGGCGAGCCGGGTGTCGCCAGGCTCGCGCTCGGCTTCGTCGCCGCCAGGACGGTGGCGGGGACGCTGCTTTCGACCGAGACGCGGGTCCATTGTCCCGATCGCGCCGCGCTGCGCCGCTTCGCGCCCTACTGGTATCTGATCCGCCCCGTCAGCGGCATGATCCGGCAACGGATGCTGGCCGCGATCCAGCGCGCCAGTGAATGTCCGGTCCCGCCGGGCGAGCCAGCCGGGCGCTGACTGGCGCTTACTCGCCGGCGGTTTCCGGCCGTTTCGAGATCAGGACATAGCCGCGCGAGCGGCCGCCATTGTCGTTGTCGGGCGTGTTCATCGCCGCGAACAGGTCGGCCGCCTTGACCCAGACCGGCGGATATTTGTAGCGGGCTACGTCGAGGATGAGGAAGCGGTCGGTATCGGCGTCATAGGCGGCAAGCGGCGAGATGTGGCCGCCGACCTCCTGCCGGATCGCCTTGCGCAGATAGTTGACGATGACGAAATGGCCGGGCTTCGAAAGATAGTCGCTGGCCGTGGCGCGAAACGCGTCGAGGCTGGTGTCGCCGGCATGCTTGACGCTGACGGCGAGCGGCCGGGTCGCCAGCACGCCGGCGAGTTCGTCGAGGGTCATGCCCTGCCTCAGGATGGTCGTCCGTGCCACGATCGCGTCGGTGCGCTCGTCGAGCAGATTGTCCTGGGTGAAGATGTGGAACGGTTCGTATTCCGGCACGGCCGGGGCGGGGACTCCGGCGGCGTTCAGCACCATGACCATCGAGGCGACGCCGCAAAAGGCCTGGTTCTTCTGGGTGACGAAATGGTCGACGAGGGGGAAATAGGCCTCGCGCGCCTCGGCGCCGATCAGGAGAGCCTCGCCCTCGTCCGTCGCCGAGCCGATCAGGTCGATCGGCAGCGGCAGGGTTTCAGCCCATGCGGACCCGGACAAGAGGCCGAGGACGAGCAGTGCGATACGTAGCCTCGGGATTTGCATTGCGGCAGTCTCCGGCACGCCACCCAGGGCGCGGATCATGCCGCTTTCATCGGCGAAGCGCGAGATGGTCGCAGCGCTCGGTCGCCGATCACACGGATGATTGATCGGCTGCGGCGATACGTCGGTCGCCGGGTGTCGGCGCGCTCTGCCAGTGGGTCGGGACATCCGGATTTTGCTCGGTTTTCGGCCATTCATCAGACCATTGCCCGCTGTCCCGGAAGTGTCGGCATTTTTGGTTCTTTCGGTGCTGACCGATGCGCATGCCAAAAACGTATTTGACTGAGACACGAATTAAATAATACCAAGTCGTGCTGAGCGTCATCCACTCCGGTAGGGCGGGATGGAGGAACGATCGCAACCGCTGGGTTGCATGGCACTGTGATCGTAGGATCGTGGAGGCGAGGGGCGCCGGCATTGGCGCCCTTGGGCGACACGCGAGAGCAAACGTCGTACTATTTGGGAGAAGACCAATGAAGTTGTTCAAGTCAGCGCTTGCGGCGGCGGCCGTCGGCATGATGGCGTTCGCGCCGTCCGCGCATGCGGAAGACAAGGGCCTGATCGGCGTTCTGATGCCGACCAAGACCTCGCAGCGCTGGATCAATGACGGCGACGCCGTGAAGTCGCAGCTGGAAGCCAAGGGCTACACGGTCGACCTGCAATATGCGCAGGACGACATCCCGAACCAGCTCAGCCAGCTCGAGAACGAGATCACCAAGAACCCGAAGGCGCTGATCGTCGCCTCGATCGACGGCACGACGCTGTCCGACGCGCTGCAGAAGGCCGCCGACGCCGGTGTCGTCGTCGTCGCCTATGACCGCCTGATCAAGAAGACCCCGAATGTCGATTACTACACGACCTTCGACAATTTCGGCGTCGGCGTCCTTCAGGCCGAATCGCTGGTGAAGGGCCTCAAGGAGCGCTTCCCCGACACCAAGCCGTGGAACGTCGAGCTGTTCGGCGGTTCGCCGGACGACAACAACGCCTTCTTCTTCTACGACGGCGCCATGTCGGTCCTGCAGCCGCTGATCGACGACGGCTCGATCCAGATCGTGTCGGGCCAGGTCGGCATGGACAAGGTCGGCACGCTGCGCTGGCTCGCCGCGACGGCCCAGGCCCGTATGGACAACCTGCTTTCGGCCAACTACTCGGACGGCAAGCGCGTCGACGGCATCCTGTCGCCGTATGATGGCCTGTCGCGCGGCATCATCGCCTCGCTGCGTGGCGTCGGCTACGGCACCGCCGACCAGCCCTGGCCGATCGTGACCGGCCAGGATGCCGAGACCGCTTCGGTCAAGGCGATCATCGCCGGCGAGCAGTATTCGACGGTGTTCAAGGACACCCGCGATCTCGCCAAGTCGACCGTCGAGCTCGTCGACACCGTTCTCTCGGGCGGCAAGCCGGAAAACCTCGACACCAAGACCTACAACAACGACGTCAAGGTCGTCCCCTCGATCCTGCTGACGCCGCATGAGGTGGACAAGTCGAACTACGAGAAGCTCGTCGTCGAGTCCGGCTACATCAAGGCCGACGAACTCAAGTAATCGCGATTGAGGCAAGGGGCCCCGCTTCGGCGGGGCCCTTTTTGCCACGCGGGCGACGGGCTAGTGTGTCCCACGCGTAGGCCCCTTCCGGAGCGGCTCTGCATGACTTCCTATATTCTCGAGATGCGCGATATCACCAAGACCTTCCCAGGGGTCAAGGCGCTGTCGAACGTCAATCTCAAAGTCGAGGAAGGCGAAATTCACGCCATCTGTGGCGAGAATGGTGCCGGTAAGTCGACTCTGATGAAAGTCCTTTCGGGCGTCTATCCGAACGGCGACTATGAAGGCCAGATCATCTATCGCGACAAGGAATGCCACTTCCGCGGCATCCACGACAGCGAGGACAAGGGCATCGTCATCATCCATCAGGAGCTCGCCCTGGTGCCGATGCTGTCGATCGCCGAGAACATCTTCCTTGGCAACGAGCAAGCCAGGTTCGGCGTCATCGACTGGAACGCCAATGAGGCGCGGACCCGCGACCTGCTCCGCAAGGTGGGGCTGAGCGAGGATCCGAAGACGCTGATCACCGATATCGGCACCGGCAAGCAGCAGCTGGTCGAGATCGCCAAGGCGCTCAGCAAGGAAGTCGAACTGCTGATCCTCGACGAACCGACGGCGTCCCTCTCCGAGAAGGACAGCCAGGCGCTGCTCGACCTGCTGCTCGAGTTCAAGCGGCAGGGCATCACCTCGATCATCATTTCGCACAAGCTGAACGAGATCAATCGCGTCGCCGACCACGTCACCGTCATTCGCGACGGCCGCACGATCGAGACGCTCGACCGCAGCGAGATCAGCGAGGACCGGATCATCACCTCGATGGTGGGCCGCTCGCTCGAGGACCGCTATCCGCCGCGCGATCCGAAGATCGGCGAGGTCTTCTTCGAGGTGAAGAACTGGTCGGTCTACCATCCGCTGCACGCGGATCGGCAGGTGATCAAGAACATCAACCTCAATGTCCGCAAGGGCGAGGTCGTCGGCATCGCCGGCCTGATGGGCGCCGGACGGACCGAATTTGCCATGAGCCTGTTCGGCCGCAGCTATGGCCGCAAGATCAGCGGCGAAGTCCTGCTGAACGGCAAGCCGATCGACGTCTCGACAGTCGGCAAGGCGGTGGCCCGCGGCCTCGCCTATGTCACCGAGGATCGCAAGGTCTTCGGCCTGAACCTGATCGACGACATCAAGCACAACATCTCGATCGCCAATCTCAAGGGCGTGTCGAAATACGGCGTCATCGACCATCTCAAGGAGCTCGACGTCGCCAACGACTACCGCAGCAAGACCAATATCCGCTCGCCCAGCGTCTACCAGAAGACCGGCAATCTTTCCGGCGGCAACCAGCAGAAGGTGGTGCTGTCGAAGTGGCTCTTCGCCGATCCCGAGGTGCTGATCCTCGACGAGCCGACGCGCGGCATCGATGTCGGCGCCAAATATGAAATCTACACGATCATCGCGCGCCTCGCTGCCGAGGGGAAGGCGATCATCGTGATCTCGTCGGAAATGCCCGAACTCCTCGGCATCTCCGACCGGATCTACGTCATGAATGAAGGCGGGATCGTCGGGGAGATGGCCGCGAGCGAAGCCAGCCAGGAGAAGATCATGCGCGCCATCGTGCGCGGAGAAGGAAAAGTAGCATAATGACCGACACTCCCACGCCACAGTCGGGCGTTGCCCAGGACGTGCCGAGCGCGCCGCGCGTTCCCGTCTCGTCCCTCGTGTCCAATCTGCGGGAATACGGGCTCATCCTGGCGTTGATCGCCATCATGGTGTTCTTCCAGCTGACGACCGGCACCTTGTTCAAGCCCGTCAATCTCAGCAACCTCGTGCAGCAGAACAGCTTCATCATCGTGATGGCGCTTGGCATGCTGCTGGTCATCGTCTCCGGCCATATCGATCTTTCGGTCGGATCGGTCGCCGGCTTCATCGGCGCCCTCGCGGCGATGATGATGGTGATCTGGCCGCTTGGCGCCTTCAGCAATCCGCTGCTGGTCGCCGTCATCTGCCTGATCGTCGGCGGCATCATCGGCGCGGCGCAGGGCTACTGGATCGCCTATCACCGGATCCCCAGCTTCATCGTCACGCTCGCCGGCATGCTGGTCTTCCGGGGCATGTGCCAGGGCCTGCTCGGTGGCGGCTCGTCGGTCGGCCCGCTGCCGGATGCCTTCAAGCAGCTCAGCTCGGGCTTCCTCCCCGACATCCTCGGTCCGCTTGTCCTGGTGCCGCCCGTCGTCAACGCCGCCGGCAAGACCATCCTCGGCTCGGGCATCGTGCTGCACATGACCACGGTGGCGCTCGGCGTCGTCGCCGTCCTCGCCTTTGCCTTCTCCGGTCTCCGCGCCCGGCGGACGCGCGAGAAGCACGGCTACGAGGCGGAGCCCTTCGCGCTGTTCGTCGTGAAGACGGTCGTCATCTCGGCGCTCGCACTCTTCTTCGTCTACCAGTTCGCGGTCTATCGGGGCTTCCCGATCGTTCTCGTGGTGATGGGGATCCTCGTGGCGATCTTCTTCTTCATCACGCGGCACACCACCATCGGCCGTCGCGTGTATGCCATGGGCGGCAACATCAAGGCGGCGCAACTGTCCGGCATCAAGACCGAGCGGCTGACGCTGCTCGTCTTCATCAACATGGGCATGCTCTCGGCGCTTGGCGGCCTGATCATCGCGGCCCGCCTCGGCCAGGCCGTGCCGGCCGCCGGCCTCGGCAGCGAGCTCGACGTCATCGCGGCGGTGTTCATCGGCGGCGCCTCGGCCATGGGCGGCGTCGGCCAGGTGATCAGCACCGTCGTCGGCGGCTTCATCATGGGCGTGATGAACAACGGCATGTCGATCATGGGCGTCAATGTCGACTGGCAGCAGGTCGTCAAGGGCCTGGTGCTGCTCGGCGCCGTCGTGTTCGACGTCTACAACAAGAACAAGGGCTGACGCCGCAACCGTTCCGGCAAGAACAAAAAAAGCCCCCGCTCGGTTGAGCGGGGGCTTTTTCTTGGGCGCCTGGCGGAGCGAAGCGGGGCTCCCGTCCCGAGCGGACGGGCCGGTACGGCCCCTGCCGCTCAGCCCTTCAGAAACGCCTTGAACTTGTCGCCAAAGTCCTTGTGCCAGCGCGACAAAGGCGGGCGGTTCTCGACGATGTCACCGGCCGCCCAGAGGATGCGCTTCTCGTCCGTCGCGCGATCGACCTCGTTGTCGGGGCAGAGGATGTAGAAATCGCCGCGATCAAGCGATTCCAGCATGAAATCGACCGTCTGTTCCGGCGTCCAGGCGCCGGCGGGCTTCTCGGTGCGGCCGCCCTTGGTCAGGTGCGTCCAGACGAAGCCGGGGATCAGCAGATGGGCTGAGAGCTTGCCGCCCGAGATGTTGCGCAACTCGTGCGCCAGCGCCTCGGTCGCCACCTTCACGCCGGCCTTCGACACATTGTAGCCGGCGTCGCCCGGCGGCGTCGTGATGCCCTGCTTGGAGCCCGTGTTGATGACGAGGCCGGGCTCGGTGCCGTTCAGCATCTCCGGCACGAAGACCTGCATGCCGTTGACGACGCCGAAGAGATTGGTGCCGATGACCCGCTGCCAGTTGTCGAGCGAGCCGATGACAGGGCCGGCGCCATCGGTGCCGGCATTGTTCATCAGCACGTTGACCTTGCCGAAGCGCTCGTAGACGGCGTCCTTCAGCCTCTCGACATCCTCGCGGCTGGCGACGTTGGTGCGCAGTGCGAGCGCGTCGGGGCCGAGCATCGCGACGGCGGCGTCGAGCGCCTCCTGGCGATAATCGGCGATCGCCACCTTGAGCCCCATCGCCTCGAACTTGCGCGCCGCGGCGAGGCCGATGCCGGAGGCGCCGCCGGTGATGACGGCGACATGGTTCGGGGCGAGCGCGGGATGGGTCATGGCGTGGCGTCCGGGCTGAGGATTGGGTTCGTGAGGCTAAGTCGGTCCGCCCCGCCTTGTCCAGCGAGGATGGCTCAGGGGATCGCCGCGCGCTCCAGCCGGCGGCGGATTTCGTCCTGCCTGTCGCGGATCATGCCGGGAATGAGGAAGGCGTCGATCAGCACCCAGATGAAGCCGATGACGATGAAATAGCAGAGGATCTGCAGGACGGCGCTGCCGGGGCGGCCGAGATAGAAGCGGTGCGCCGAGACGAACCAGAGGAAGATCCAGAGCAGATAGGCAGTCGCGGTGCTCGGGCTCTCGTTCGCCACGCGCATCTCGATCAGCATCTTTTCTTCGGTCGTCAGCGGCATGGTCCCCGTCCTCTCGTTGTCGACGCGGACCCTAGCGCAAGCGGGCGGAAAGGGAAGCCGGCTTTTGGCCGGAACGCCGATTGTCGCGTCGCGGCCGCGACGCGCGTCACGACGGCATCTTGACGGCGGCAACGGCACAGGCAGAGTGCGCGCCGCTCGTCCCTCAGCCAAGGCCCATCATGCCGAACCTGCTTTCGCCTGCGATTGCACCTGTCATCCTGCTCGTCATCTCCAACGTCTTCATGACGTCGGCGTGGTACTGGCACCTGAAATACCCGAACACCCTGCTGGTCAAGGTGATCCTGATCAGCTGGTTCATCGCGCTGTTCGAATATTGCCTGGCCGTTCCGGCCAACCGCATCGGCCACGGCGTCTATTCGGCGGCGCAGCTGAAGACGATGCAGGAGGTGATCACCCTTGTCGTCTTCGCGCTGTTCTCGTGGCTCTACCTGAAGGAGCCGCTCGGCTGGAACCATCTCGTCGGCTTCGCGATGATCGCCGGCGGCGCCGCCTTCATCTTTCACAAGTTCTGAGCGGCGCGGCGAGCCAGAATTCCTCGATCTCGAAGCCGTCGTCGTGATGGCGACGGCGCTCGCCGCCGGCTGGCGCGCGGCGGATCTGAACGCGCTGGGGCGGGCGGGGCAGGCGATGGCGCATCGGATCAGCCATTGGCATTGGCGCGCAGGATCGGCACCAGCGGCCCGATCAGCGTGCCGCCGCGCGTCGCCTGCTGGTCATGGATTTCGGGCGAGGCCGGCGGGGCGCTGAAGCCGTACACGGTCGCGATGGCGACGAGGGTGGCCGCATAGGCCGCCATCCAGATGTAGAAGGCGCCGCGCGCAGCCTTCTCGCGGCGCGCGATCATGGGCCTGTTCCTGTCATCCGTGCTCATCTCGTGTCCCATCGATCTCGTTCGGTGTCGCCCGTCCCACGCCGCTATTCAGGGCCCGGACTACGGCGGCGGTCCGGATGGATTGTGGCCATGCGCGGCATTTCTCGTGGCCAAATTGAGAAGTCTGAATCAGTGTTAAAAATGCATGAATCCCGGCTTGCTAGGCCGGGATTCCGATCCCGTCTGTGATGACGGTCACTGACGGATGACGTTCCGTCAGGGGCGCCAGTCGAGCCCGACATGGCGCGGCCGCGCCGCCACCCGCGCCAGCCAGTCCCGGATGGCGGGATAGCGGGCGAGATCGTAGTCCGCCTCCTCGGCCACATGGGTGTAGGCGTAGAGCGCGATGTCCGCGACCGAGAAGCCGTCGCCGGCGAAGAAGGCATGCGTCTTCAGCCAGTCGTCCATGATGGTCAGGAAGCGGTTGCCCTTCTGCCGCCATTCCTCGATCCGGTGCGCCATCGTCTCGCGGCCGCCCGGAATGTAGGTGAGCCAGTTGCGCGCCACGGCGATCACCGGCTCATGGCTGTACTGCTCGAAGAACAGCCACTGGTAACAGAGCGCCCGGTCGTAGGGATCGGCGGGAATGAGCGCGCTGCCCTCGGCCAGGTGCAGGAGCATGGCGTTCGATTCCGCCAGCGGCCGGCCATCCGGCAGCACCAGAAGCGGCACCTGGGCATTGGGGTTGAGCGCCAGGAAGTCCGGGCCGGTGGTCTGGCCGTCGCCCTTGACGAAGTCGACGATGCGGAACGGGATGCCGAGCTCGTGCATGGCGAGGCGCGGCTTGTAGCAATTGCCCGAGAACTGCATCGAGTAGAGCGTATAGGTGCCGGCCATGATTCTTTCCCCGCGATTTCCCGAGGCTAGCCGGCCCGGCGCGGGGGCGTCCAATTCCAATTCGTGCGGGGGTGATCACCGAAAGTGATCATCGGCGTTGATCGAGCGATATTTCCGTGCAGAAATGTCGATCGATCCATGGGAGAAAAGCAATGTCGATCCATCGTCTCCGGCGCGGGCTCGTTCTGCTCGGCAGCCTCGCCTTCCTCGCCACGCCGCTGGTGACGCCCTTCGCCGCCGCGACCGCGCAGGCCGCCGACGTCACGGTCTTCGCCGCCGCCAGTCTCAAGAACGCGCTCGACGGCGCCGCCGCGGCCTACAAGGAGAAGACCGGCAAGGCGCTGACGATCAGCTATGCCGGCTCGTCGCAGCTCGCCAAGCAGATCGAGGCGGGCGCGCCGGCCGACATCTTCTTCTCCGCCGATCTCGACTGGATGGACTATCTGGTGAAGAAGGACCGGATCGATCCCGCGACCCGCGTCACGTTGCTGGGCAACACGCTCGTGCTGGTCGCGCCGAAGGATTCGACGGCGACGCTGGCGATCGCCAGGGACTTTCCGCTCGCCGCGGCGCTGGGCGCCGACGGCCGCCTCGCCATGGCCAGCATCGATTCCGTGCCCGCCGGCAAATATGGCAAGGCGGCGCTGACGGCGCTGGGCGTCTGGGCCGCCGTCCAGCCGCATGTCGCGCAGGCCGACAATGTCCGCGCCGCACTTGCCTTCGTCGCCAGGGGCGAGGCGCCCTTCGGCATCGTCTATGGCACGGACGCGCATGCCGAGCCGGGCGTGAAGGTGGTCGGGACCTTCCCCGAGGACAGCCATCCGGCGATCGTCTACCCCGTCGCGCGCGTCGCGGCCTCGGCCAACCCCGACGCGAAGGCGTTTCTCGACTGGCTGGTGACGCCGGAGGCCAGGCCGAGCTTCGAGGGGCAGGGGTTCACGGTTCTCGGCGGCCAGGGATGAGCCTCCGCCCGGCCGATGCGCAGTCGCTGGATCGGGGGGGCCGGCCCGTTCGGGATCTGGCGCGGTGATGGATCTTGGCCTCTCTCCCGAGGAGCTGGCCGCGATCGGGCTCAGCCTCAAGGTCTCGACCGTGGCGACGCTGGTCAGCCTGCCTTTCGGCATCGCCGTCGCGCTGCTTCTGGCGCGGGGGCGCTTTCCCGGCCGCGCCTTGCTCGACGGCCTCGTGCATCTGCCGCTGGTGATGCCGCCGGTCGTCACCGGCTATCTGCTGCTGCTCGCCTTCGGGCGCAAGGGGCCGCTCGGCGCCTTCTTCGAGCAGACCTTCGGCCTCGTCTTCGCCTTTCGCTGGACCGGCGCGGCGCTCGCCTGCGGCGTGATGGGCTTTCCCCTGATGGTGCGGGCGATCCGCCTGTCGATCGAGGCGATCGACCGCAAGCTGGAGCAGGCGGCGGCGACCCTCGGCGCGGGACGGGCCATCGTCTTTGTCAGCGTCACCCTGCCGCTGGCTCTGCCGGGCGTCCTGGCCGGGATCGTGCTCTGTTTCGCCCGCGCGCTCGGCGAGTTCGGCGCGACGATCACCTTCGTCTCCAACATCCCCGGCGAGACGCAGACCATGCCGTCGGCGATCTATGCGCTGATACAAACGCCGGACGGCGACGCCGCCGCGCTTCGGCTGACGCTGATCTCGATCGCGATCTCGTTCGCCGCCCTCATCCTTTCCGAATGGATCGCGCGCCGCATGGCGCGGGGAGGCGCGACGTGACGCTCTCCATCGCCGTTCGCAAGCAGCTCGGCGGCTTCGCGCTCGACATCGCGCTCGAGACCGGCCCAGGCGTGACGGCGCTGTTCGGCCGTTCCGGCTCGGGCAAGACCTCGCTGGTCAACCTGATCGCCGGCCTCGCCCGGCCCGATAGCGGCCGCATCGTGCTGGACGGTCGCACGCTGGTCGACACGGCGAGCGCCGTCTTCGTTCCCGCCGGGCAACGGCGCATCGGCTATGTCTTCCAGGAGGGGCGGCTGTTCCCGCATCTCTCCGTGCGCTCCAACCTGCTCTATGGCCGCTGGCTGACGCCGAGGGCGCGCCGCTGGGGCAGCCTCGACGAGGTCGTCGAACTGCTCGGCATCGGCGGGCTGATGGGGCGCATGCCGCGCGATCTCTCCGGCGGAGAGAAGCAGCGCGTGGCGATCGGCCGGGCGCTGCTTTCGAGCCCCGATTGCCTGCTGATGGACGAGCCGCTGGCGGCGCTCGATCGCGCCCGCAAGGCGGAGATCCTGCCCTATATCGAACGGCTGCGCGACGCGAAGCGCCTGCCGATCGTCTATGTCAGTCATTCCGTCGAGGAGGTCGCCCGGCTCGCCGACACGGTCGCGCTGATCGACAATGGCCGTGTCGCGGCGCTGGGCCCCGTCGGCGAGGTCTTCGCGCATCTCGACACCGTTGGCGACTGGGAGGCCGGCGCGGTGCTGGAGGCGACCGTCGTCGCGCAGGACCGGGCGGCCGGCGTGACGCGCCTCGCGCATCCGGCCGGGCCGCTGACCGTGCCGCATATCGACATCGCGATCGGCGAGCGGGCGCGCGTCCGGGTGCGGGCGCGCGACGTGGTGCTGGCGGTCGGGGATCCCGGCCGGCTCTCGGTGCGCAACCGGCTATCGGCGCGGGTGGTCGCGATCTCCGAGGGGGAGGGCGCCGAGGTGGGGGTCCGGCTCGATGCCGGCGGAGCGCCGATGCTCGCCCGCGTGACGCGCGACGCGGTTCGCGAACTGGAACTCGCGCCGGGCGTCACCGTCACGGCGCTGGTCAAGGCGGTCGCGCTGGACGGAACCTAGGCGGTCCGATCGGCCGTAGTGCCCGATGTCGGCTGCGGGGAGAGAGCGGCCTCAGGCCGGGCAGGCGTTCTTGCTGGCGGCGCCATCGACGACGAGGCGGACGCGGGCGGTGCCGGACTTGATCATGCCGAGCTGCTTGGCGGCGGCGCGGGAGACGTCGATCACGCGTCCGCCGGTGAAGGGGCCGCGGTCATTGATGCGGACGACGACGTACTTGCCGTTGGAGAGGTTCTCGACGCGGACGCGGGTTCCGAAGGGCAGGCGGCGATGGGCTGCCGTCATGGCGTTGGGGTTATTGCGCTCGCCGCTGGCTGTCTTTCCGCCCAACTGATACCACGAGGCCCGCCCGCACTGGGTGCCGGCCTCGGCCGGCTGGGTTCCGAAGGAGAGGGCCGCACCCGCGGCGACCAGGGCGGCCGCGACGGCCGCTATACGCAATTGAACCTGCACGCTTGATCTCTTCATTGTCGCGCTCGCCGACGCGGTTTGCACCTAAAACGGAAACAAGTTTCGTTGGCTGTGTATCCAACAGTGGAAAAGGGCGAGATTTGGGCGTGCGATTGTTCACTATAATAATGCAACCGAATGCAATCGCCCGCTGGAAGCGGGCAGGATTCGATCTTTAGCCTGACTTCAATCCGCCTTGAGGCGCTCGATCAGCGCCATGGCGGCGAACGGGGCCTTCGGCTTGAAGCCGTTGATCATGTAGAGGAATACGTCGCGCGCCGGCACCTTGTCCGGGGCGGGTTCGATCAGGCTGAGATCATCCGGCACGCCGCCCGCCGCCCAGGCCTCGGCCCGCCGGCGCCAGTCGTCGAGAACCGATTCCGGATAGCCGATTTTTTCTTCCTCGGACGCATTCTGCAGGCGCGCATAGACGAAATCGGCGGTCGGATCGGCAAGGCGCGGATAGTCGTCCGAGTCGGCCACCACCACGGCGACGCCATGCTTGCGCGCCAGCGCGATGAAATCCGGCGTCTCGAAGCTCGGGTGGCGAACCTCCACGACGTGGCGGATCGCCAGGCCGCCGACGCGCTTCGGCAGCAGATCGAGGAAGGCCTCGAAATCCTCGGCGTCGAACTTCTTCGTCGCCATGAACTGCCAGTTGATCGGTCCGAGCTTCTTCCCGAGCTCGGTCACGCCGCTGTCGAAGAAGCGCCCGATCGACTTGCCCGCCTCGCCGAGCACGCGGCGGTTGGTGGCGAAGCGCGGCCCCTTCAGCGCGAAGACGAAATCGTCCGGCGTCTCCTCGGCCCATTTGCGGAAGCTCTCGGGCTTCTGCGAGCCGTAATAGGTGCCGTTGACCTCAATGGAGGTCAGCTTGGAGCTCGCATATTCGAGCTCGCGCTTCTGGGCGAGGCCCGGCGGATAGAAATTGTCGCGCCAGGGCTCGAAGGTCCATCCGCCGATTCCGACACGGATCATGGCTGTCGCTCCTGTCTGCTCGCCCCGATTGGGAACGCGGGCGCGGTTCGCGCGTTCACTTTCGTCAGCAATGGGAGAATCGATGATGTTTCGGGCCAAACCACCCGTCGTCGTTCCGCAGATCTCGACCGAGGGTCGCGTGGTATCCGTGGTTGCCGGTCTGATACTGGCCGCCGCGGCCCTGAAGCCAAGGCCCAACCGGCTGTTGTCGCTGTTGGCGCTGGGGACGGGGTCGTATCTGGCCTATCGCGGCGCGACCGGACATTGTCCGATCACCGAGGCGGTGCGCGATCATTGTCATCATACGGATGGCCGGGGCCGCTGAGCCCGGGCCATCCTCCGGTTCCGTTGACGGACGCGCCGATCAGGCGCGCTTGCGGACGATCGCGCCCCAGATCAGCAGCACGATCACCGCGCCGACGATGGCGCCGATGAAGCCAGCCTGGTCGTTCGGGCCGTACCAGCCGATCGCCTGGCCGAGATAGGTCGCGAGAAAGGCGCCGGCGATGCCGAGCACGACGGTGAGGATGAATCCGCTCGGCTCATTGCTGCCGGGCGTGACGAACTTGGCGATGACACCGGCGACGAAGCCGATGATGATGGTCCAGATAATGCCCATGAGGCTCTCCCCGTGATGCCGGCCGGATGACGCTTGGGCCGCGTCAAAATGTTGCACGGCTTGGCCTGATTTGGCGAGCGCTAATCGATCCTGACGCTGCCGCGCATCGCCTTGACGCCGGAACGCTTCGCTTTGCCCTCCAGTCGCCGCTTCTTCGAGGCGAGTGTAGGACGTGTGCCGCGGCGCGGCGTTGGCGGCACGAGGGCCTCGCGGATCAGTTCGGCGAGGCGCTCCTGCGCGTCGGCCCGATTGCGCGCCTGGTCGCGAAAACGCTGCGCCGTGATGACGATGACGCCGTCCTGCGTCAGTTTCGAGCCGGCGAGCCGCATCAGCCGCACCGCCACGGCGTCGGAGAGCGCGCGCGACCGCCGCGCATCGAAGCGCAGCTGCACCGCGCTCGAGACCTTGTTGACGTTCTGCCCGCCCGGCCCGGAGGCGCGGATGAAGCTCTCTTCGATCTCGGTATCGTCCAGGACTATGTCGTCAGTAATGCGGATCATCGGGCAGTTTCGACGCTGTTCTCGGATGTTTTCTGGCCCCAGCCATAGCATGCCTCTGGCATCTTTTTCTGGCTTGTCGCAATCTGGCAACAGTTATGCTAGAATCAGCGTGCAAAACGGGGGTATCCATGAATCTCCAGTTTGGACTGGCTGTCACGCTCGTCGTCGTCGCTGGCTTCTTGCTTGCCAACAAGGCGGGTGCCGCCGGCTCATCCGGCGCGAAGGATCCCGTGGTCCGCTTCGCGGCCGGGCCGCCGCTCGCGCATACGGGGCCGACGCTGCGCTAACCGATCGAATGCCGCTTGAATGGCTGAGGCAGTCCGCATTGCCGGGGCAGGGCCTGTGTCCAGGCGCCGCTAGCCACTGCGATTTCCTTGCTTGCATCCCAGATAGTCTCGAGCGCCCACGTCCGCGTGGCCATGCCGTGCCTGCCCGACCTCCCGGCCGGGCCGGAATTGCCAGCCGGCAATTGACCCGATACCTCGCAGCGGCCGCGTCGGCGGGACGCGCTTTCCGGCCGACGCCAGGTCGCCGGCCTCAGCTCGGCGGCGAATAGCTGGCCGCCTTGGCCCGCTGCATGGATTCGATGCCTTCCGCCGCCGTCATCAATACCGTGGTCCTGTAGCGGGCGAGGCTGCCGGATCCGCCCGTCGCCAGCGCCAGAGCCGCGGCGGTCTTGTTGTCCGGAAATTCGGCGATCATGACGACGTCCGCGTCGCCGAGCGCGAAATAGAAGGCCTTGAGCGAGCCGCCGAGCGATTCGATCGCCTTGCGGGCGGCGTCCTCGCGGTTCTGCGGGTTGGCGACCATCGCCTTCACCGCGACGGGGGCGTAGGAGACCTGGAGAAGATAATGGGGCATGACGAGCTCCCTTCCGGGGGCGCACGTGCCTGCGCTGCCCGCGCCTGCTCGCGCGCGCCATGCCACCCGGCCGGATCCGGCGGATCGGCGGGGCAGCCAGTCCAGAATGAACCCGATCGCGAAGCCGGGAAAGGTGGGTCTTTCCCGCCTGCCGCCCGCGCCCGGCTATTTCTCGGCTTCGGCCTCGGCGATCGCCTTGTCGTAGGCGGCGCAGATCTCGTTGAAGTCGGTGGTGCGTTCGGCGACGCGGTCGACGTCGACCTGCTTCGCGCGCCAGGCCTGGGCCTTGTCGGGATCCTTGGCGGTGATGTCCTTGACCAGGTCGGCAAGCTGGATCGACTTGGCCTGCAGCTCCTCTTCGGTGCAGGCGAAGGCCGGCGTGGCGGCCAGAATCAGCGAAAGAGCCAGGATCGTGCGGCGCATCGTTTCAGTATCCTCCGTGGACCAGTCCCGGGTCCGGTATAGAGGGTTCGGACGCCCGATGCACGCGCGCGCTGGCGTCGCAGGCAGCGGCGGGGGATGAAAAAAAGGGGCGCCGAAGCGCCCCTTTCGCGGCATCCGCCGAACGGAACGGCGGAGCCTTCGATGACGTGCCGGTTTCCCGGCCAGCCGCTACTTGGCCAGGCAGCTGTCCACGTTGTCGGGCAGGCAGGTGTCGAGACCCGTGAAGAGGACCTCGTCGATCTTCTCGCCATTGATCAGCTTGATCATGGCGTCCGGTGCCTTGTAGCCCATCTCGAACGGGCGCTGGCCGATCTGCGCATGGCTGCGGCCGGCCTTGAGCGCGTCGATCTGCGGCGGCAGCGTGTCGCCGGCGATGATCACGAGGTCCTTGCTCTTCAGGCGTTCCATGACGCCGTCCGTGACCTGGGCGTAGGCCTGCGGGGCGAACTGGGCCCAGCCGCCGACCAGGATGAAGGCGTCGAGCTCTGGATTGGCCGTGAAGGTATCGCTCATCTGCTGGTTGGCGAGGTCGGCCTGGTCGTTGGTGAAGAGCGGGCAGCCCGAGGGCTCGGTCCAGCCGTTCTGGCCATCGAGCTTGTCTGTTCCCTTGGCGCCGGCCAGCGTGTCGCGCACGCCGGCGGCGCGGGCGGCGATGTTGGCGGCGGCGACATTGCCGAGCTGCAGGCAGACGGTGCCGCCCTTCTTCAGCTTCTGCAACTCCTCGGCCATCTTGACGCCCATCAGGTAGTTGTCGGTGCCGAGATAGGCCTTGCGCAGCGCCGCGTCCTCGGGATTGAGGTCGGCATCGACGGTCATGATCGGGATGGTCGGGTTGCGCTGCTTCAACAGGTTGGCGACCGCCGGGGCGTTCGACGGCGAAACGGCGATCGCGGCGACGCCCTTGGTCAGCAGATCGTCGACGATCTGCACGGCGCCGGCTTCGTCAGCGCTGGAGGCGGGGCCGGTGTAGAGGCAGGTGTAGCCCTTGCCCTGGTTCTCGGCGTTCCACTTCTGGCAGCCCTTGTTGATCTCCTCGAAGAAGGGGTTGTCGAGCCCCTTCACGACGATCGCGAGAACCTTGTCCTCCGCGGTCGCGGCGCCGACGGTGAGCGTCAGCGCGGCGGCTGCGGCCGAGAAAAATGCGAGTGTCTTCTTCATCGTCTCCTCCCGAGACATTCAAGCGATATCCCGTCGGCCCGATCTTTGCCGGGCTGCCGGCGCGCTTCCGTTTCGCCCGGTGACGGGCGGGGGCCGGTCGCGCCTTCTGGCGGGCTGAACCAACTAAATTCCGATTTTGAACAAAGTCAATCGGATTGATCCTATGAAAGCGGTTTATGACGCAAAGCAATGTAAATATTGTGCTCTGCACAAAATGAGGTGTTCTGAGGTGTTGCATATGAAATCATTGATTGAAACGCGACGGATACAGAAGTGGCGGGGCGTGGATTGAATGGGTGTGGATCCGACGCTACGAGATGTCTGGCTTATTTGTCTGATGTTCAAGTTGACGACGCTGGGGCGCGCCAATAAGGGTAGGCTGAGGAGCCGGACGACGTCGCTTGTCCGGATGGGGTGAAACGACGGACCGGCCAACGGTCCGCGCGCAGGGAGGAGCGCCGGGATGGCTGTCCTGGAACTCAAGGGCATATCGAAGCATTTCGGGGCGATTCAGGCCCTGAACGACGTTTCGCTGACGATCGAGCCGGGCGAGGTCGTCGGCCTGATGGGCGATAACGGGGCGGGCAAATCCACCCTGGTGAAGATCATCGCCGGCAATTTTCCGCCCTCGCACGGGACCATCCGCGTGCAGGATCGCGAGGTCCATTTCCACAAGCCGGTGGAGGCGCGCGAAAGCGGCATCGAGGTCGTCTATCAGGACCTCGCGCTCTGCAACAACCTGACGGCCGCCGCCAACGTCTTCCTGGGACGCGAGCTCCGGCGCGGGGTCTGGCCACTGCGCATCCTCGACTATGCGACGATGTACAAGCGCGCCGGCGAGCTCTTCAAGGAACTGAAGTCCGAGACGCGGCCCCGCGATCTCGTCAAGCAGATGTCGGGCGGCCAGCGCCAGGCGGTGGCGATCGCCCGCACGCGCCTGTCCGATTCGAAGATCGTGCTGATGGACGAGCCGACGGCGGCGATCAGCGTGCGGCAGGTGGCGGAGGTTCTGAACCTGATCCGCCGGCTGCGCGACCAGGGCATCGCCGTCATCCTGATCAGCCACCGCATGCCCGACGTCTTCTCGGTCTGCGACCAGATCGTCGTGCTCCGGCGCGGCACAAAGGTGGCCGACAAGCGGATCGTGGACAGCTCGCCGGAGGAGGTCACGGGCCTCATCACCGGCGCGCTGGAACGCGCCTGACACGAGCGAAACGGATAGGGAGGACGCACATATGGCTGTTTCGCTCGACGACACCATCAATCGTCAGACACACAGCACGCTGAGCTGGCTGCTCTCGCGCCAGACATTCTGGGTCTTCGTCGCCGCGGTGATCGCCTGCATCGCGCTGACCGTGCTGACCGACACCTTCGCGACGAGGAACAATCTCTTCAACGTGACGCGCAACTTCGCCTTTGTCGGCATCGTCGCCATCGGCATGACCGTCGTCATCATCTCCGGCGGCATCGACCTTTCGGTCGGCTCGACGCTCTGCCTCTCGGCGATCGTCACCGGCCTGGTGATGAGCGCCGGCTACCCGCTTGCGGTCGGCATCGCGGCGGCGCTGGCCGCCGCCGTCATCGTCGGCGTCGTCAACGGCGTGCTGATCGCCTATGTCGGCATGCCGCCCTTCGTGGTGACGCTCGGCATGCTCTCGGTCGCGCGAAGCATGGCGCTGGTGTTGTCGAACAACAAGATGGTCTATCAGTTCGGGCCCGATCAGGCGCTGTTGCTGCAGCTCGGCGGCGGCACCACCTTCGGCATCGCCAATCCGCTGATCGTGCTCGCCGTGATCGCGCTGATCGCCGGCTTCGTCTTCCGCTGGACCGGCTGGGGACGGCATATCTTCGCCATCGGCGGCAACGAGCAGGCCGCGATCCTGACGGGCGTGCCGGTCAAGCGGATCAAGGTCGGCGTCTATGTCATCTCGGCGCTGACGGCCGGCATCGCCGGCGTGCTGATGACCGGCTGGCTCGGCAGCGTGACGACCAATCTCGGCACCGGCATGGAACTGACCGTGATCGCCGCGACCGTCATCGGCGGCGCCAATCTTGCCGGCGGCACCGGCACGGCTTTCGGCGCCGTCGTCGGCGCGGCGCTGATCGAGGTCATCCGCAACAGCCTGATCCTGCTGGGGATCTCGACTTTCTGGCAGGGCGCCTTCGTCGGCAGCTTCATCGTCATCGCCGTCGCATTCGATCGCATCCGCAGCTTCCGCCAGTCGGATTGACGATCCCGGGCGCCGGTCGCGGCGCCCGGCCTTTCCTTCGGCGGCGAGAACACCCGGATCTCGCCCTCGACTGTTCGGGCGGCGGGCGCGACAATGCACCCGTCCGTCGATCCCGAACGAATCCAGTCCCATGCGTCTCCCCAACCAGACCGAAGGTCTCCGTTTCCGTCTCGTGCTGAAGCCTGGCTTCGCGCTCGGGCCGGGCAAGGCCGACCTGCTCGAAGCGATCGCCGAGACTGGATCCCTGGCCGCGGCCGGCGCGCGCCTCGGCATGAGCCCGAAGCGGGTTTGGGGCCTCGTGCGCGAAATGAATACCGCCTTTCGCGATCCGCTTGTCGAGACGGAGAAGGGCGGCACCGGCGGCGGCGGCAGTGCCCGTCTGACCGATGCCGGGCGCGTCGTGCTGGTGCGCTATCGGAGCATGGAGGCGGAGGCGAACGTCGTCATCGCCGCCGGCGTGGCGGAATTGCGCGCCCTGATGCGCGACGACGGCGACTAGCGGGCAGGCTCGTTCAGCCGGCCGGTTCGGCGTCCAGTCGAGCGAGTATTCCCTTTGCCGCGGCGATGCCGGTGGCGAAGCAGGCCTGCAGCAGATAGCCGCCGGTCGGCGCCTCCCAGTCGATCATCTCGCCGGCGACGAACACGCCCGGCAGCGCCTTCAGCATCATCGACGCGTCGATTCCCTCCCACATAACGCCGCCGGCGGTCGAGATGGCGCGTTCGAGGCCTTCGATGCCGGTCAGCCGGATCGGCACGGCCTTGATCAGCGCGGCGAGTTCATCGGCGTCGCGGGGCAGGGCGGGGCCGCCGCCGGCTTCGCGCATCAGATTGATGGCGACCGGCGCCAGATGGGCGGCCTTGCGCAGCAGGTTGGACAGCGACTGGCCGCTTTTCTGGGCCGCGATACGCGCCGCCAGATCGGCACTCGTGCGCCCCGGGGCCAGATCGATCGAAAGCACAGCGGAACCGTCGCGCGCGATCGCATCGCGCAGGCGTGACGACAGCGTGTAGATGACGCCGCCTTCCAGGCCGTAGGCGGTGACCATCGCCTCGCCGCGCAGGGTGGTGTCCTCGAAGCGGACTGCCAGCGCCTTCAGCGGCGTGCCGGCGAAACGGGCCCGGAAGGGCTCGGACCAGTCGGCGCGGAAGCCGACATTGGCGGGAAGCAGCGACGTGATCTCGACACCACGCGCCGCGAGGATTTCGGTCCAGGCGCCGTTCGACCCCAGTCGCGGCCAGCTGGCGCCGCCGAGCGCCAGCAGCGTGGCGTCCGCCTCGATGGCGGCGGTCGAACCGTCGGCGCGGACGAAGACTGCGCGCCCCGCATCGTCGAAACCCCGCCAGTCGTCGCGCAGCGCGAAGCGGACGCCGAGCTCGTCGAGCCGGCGCAGCCAGGCGCGCAGAAGGGGCGAGGCCTTGAGAGAGGTCGGGAAGACGCGGCCGCTGGAGCCGACGAAGGTCGGCGCGCCCAGGCCGTCGGCCCAGTCGCGCAGCGCCTTGGGCGAAAAGGCCTCGATGCGCGGCGCGAGGTGCGGGGCGGCCGGGCCATAGCGTTCGAGGAACCGCTCGATCGGCCCGCTGTGGGTGAGGTTGAGGCCGCCGCGGCCGGCCATGAGAAACTTGCGGCCGACCGACGGCATGCGGTCATGCACGGTGACCGCGAGGCCGGCGGCGGCAAGCGTCTCGGCGGCGATCAGGCCGGCGGGGCCGGCGCCGATGATCGCCACGGATCGACGGAGGGGGGAGGGTGCTTCGGACATCGCCGCGGTTTGTCGGTCGAAACCGCGGCGATCGCAAGTCCCCAGATGGCGGCCGGCGCGCCTAGCGCTTGCCGACCAGCTTGTCGGCGAAGAGCGCGGCGCTTTTGGCGTAGACGCCGGCCTTGTTCCACTGGCGCAGGACGCCGAAATTGTGGGAGCCCTCTTCCCAGCTGCCGCCGCGCTGCCAGCCGTATCCCTTCAGGTAGTTGGCGGTCGAGGCCAGCACGTCGATCGGGCTGTTGCGGAGATCCGCATGGCCGTTGCGGTCGAAGTCGATGGCGAAGCGGACATAGGAGGTCGGCAGGAACTGCGTCTGGCCGATCTCGCCAGCCCAGCCGCCCTTCATCTGGGCGGCCGTCAGATCTCCGCGCTGGACGATCTTCAGCGCCGCCATCAACTGCTCCTGGAAGAACTCGGACCGGCGGCAGTCGAAGGCAAGGGTGGCGAGAGAACGGATGGTCGAGAGATTGCCGCTGCCGGCGCCGAAGTCGGTCTCCATGCCCCAGATCGCGATCAGGATCGGAGCGGGAACGCCAAACTGCTTTTCGATCCGGTCCAGCGTGCTCTTGTACTGCTGCATCAGGCGCTTGCCCTTGGCGACGCGGCCGGGCGAGACGACGCGTTTCGCATAGACCTCGAAGGGCTGGCTGAAATGCCTCTGGTTGCGGTCGAGCTTGATGACGCGCGGATCATAGGTGACCCCGGAGAGCGCCTGGTCGACGACCCTGCGCGAAATGCCGGCGGACACCGCCTCAGCCTTGAAATCCGTCAACCAGGCGCCGAACTGCGCCGGATTGTTGCCGCAGGAGGCAGCTTCGGCCTGCCCCAGACCGGCGGCGAGCGCGACGGTCAGAGCCAAGGCCGGCAGGCGGAGCTTCGAGATCTTCATAGTGAACCTTTGTCTAGGTCAAACGGCCGGGGGCATCGCCAGCCCACGGGCTCGCGCGCGAATAGCCTACGATAGCGATCGTTACTTACCGGTTGAAGTGCCGTGACGGCGTGATCGCGATCACAATGGCCCCCAATTCAGCTGAATCTGCACCGATCAGCCGAAGCCGGCGCGTTTCAGCCGCACGATGGCGAGGTCGAGCGCGGACAGGAAGGCGGAGCGGTCCCTGGGCGAGAAGGGGCGCGGGCCCCCGGTGACGGCGCCGGCCGAGCGCAATTCCTCCATCAGGTTGCGCGTCGCCAGCACGTTGCCGATCGAGGCCTCCGTGAACGGCCTGCCATTGGAGCCGATGACGTCGGCGCCGGCCTTGATGCAGCGATCGGCGAGCGGGATATCCGCCGTGATGACGATGTCGCCGCGGCCGACCCGCTCGGCGATCCAGTCGTCGGCGACGTTGAGGCCGCTGCCGACGATCACCCGTTCGACGAGCGGGTCGCGCGGGATCGCGATGGGCGTGTTGGCGACCACATGCACCTTGAGGCGGTGGCGTTCGGCGACCTTGTAGATTTCGGCCTTCACCGGGCAGGCGTCGGCGTCGACATAGATTTCGATGGGACGGGACATCAGATGCTCAAAATGCAAGAAGGGCCGCCCGTCGGGGCGACCCTTCCATTGTCAGACCGCGCTCCGGCATGAGACCGGAGAAAGACCGGTCACGCGGCGCAAACCTCTACGAAGGCAGAGATCCGGACCATTGCAACCGACACACGCGGCGAACGACAATGAGACACTAGACCACCTCCTTTCGATTGTTGATGACGCTCCTAACCTAGTGCAATCCGCGCTGATTCGGTAGATCCCGGCGAAACATTCCGCAGCGGCGCGCTGGGCGCGGGCCAAGGACCAGGCCGCCGTGGCCTCAGCGGATCGCCTTCAGCAGGCCGGAATCGGGGAAGCAGGTCGCGGTCCTGCCGTTCGCCTCCTCCCAGGCGCCGATCGAGATCCGCGTCTTGAACCCGACCAGGCCGTCGACCTTGCCGACATCGGCGCCACGCTTGACGAGCCGTTCCTGCATCGCTCGCACGTCGGAGCGCTTGAAGCCGCCGACATCGCCCCAGGCGGCGTTGAGCGCCCCGGCGCCGCGGATACGGTCGGCGAGGTGGCCGATGAAGAGCGCGTAGAGATCGGACTCGTTGTAGCTCTTGAGAACGTAGAAATTGGACGAGACGATGAAGGCCGGACCGTGCCGGCCCGCCGGCATCAGGAGATGGCCGATGCGTTCCGGCGTCCGGCCGGCGAGCTTGCCGCCCGCGACGGGGCGCACGCCCATCTTCTGCCAGGTCGCCAGAGTCTTGCCTTGCTCCGGCCCTTCGAGGCTGCAGGAGACATTGTCGGGCACGATCACCTCGACGCCCCAGCCGACGCCCGGTTGCCAGCCGTTCTGGCGCAGGTAGTTGGCGATCGACGCGAGCGTGTCGGGCACCGATTCCCAGATGTCGCGCTTGCCGTCGCGGTCGAAATCGACGGCGAGCGTCAGATACTTGGAGGGCAGGAATTGCGGCTGGCCGAGCGCGCCGGCCCAGGAGCTCCGCATCTCGGAGAGGGGAATGTGGTCGGCTTCGAGGATCTCGAGCGCGGCGATGAACTCGGGATAGAAGTTCGCCTTGCGGGCGCCCATGAAGGCCTCGGTCGCCAGAGCGCGGACGGCCGGGTAGGGCAGCTTGGCGGCGCCATAGCCGGATTCCCGGCCCCAGATCGCGACGAGGATCGAGGCGGGCACGCCATAGGTCTTCTCGATCCGCGCCAGCGTCTTCGACCATTGGCCCATGCGGGCGCGGCCGCCATTGGTCAGCGCCGCGAGATTGGATTCGCGGAAATAGCGGGCCGGGCCCGAGAACTCCGTTTGGCGCTGCGGTTCGTCGCGCTTCTTCGCAAAGCCGGGCGGCGCGAGGTCGGGCAGCGACCAGTCGAGCGTCAGTCCAGCGAAGGCGGTGTCGAGCGTGCGGGCCGAAACGCCGCGCGCGGCCGCGTCGGCGCGCACGGTGGTCGCGAGCCAGTTCTGGAACTGCTTCTCGACTTTGGCCTGCGCCGCGGTCTGGGCCGAGGCCGGCAGAACCGTCGCGATGAGCAGGAACAGACAGAACAGGATGCGCACGGGACCGATCGCCTTGCCGTTGAAACCGGGCACAGATTGGCGAAGCGAGGCGGTTCGCGCAACCTCGTGCGCGCGGTGTCGCGATCGGAGCTAGCGCGGCAGGCGCCGCGTGCCGGTCTCGCCGACCATGCAATCCGCCTTCGGCAGCGTTTCGCGTTCGGCGACGGGAAGAACCCTCGGCCGGCTGTCTGCGATTTCCGTCACCAGCTTGCGCCGGATGGCAGATTCGAACTGTTCGACGGCGGTCACGGAGATGGTGAACGCGCCGACTCCGCCGATGACGCAGTCGCGATAGTAGGCGTCGAGATTGTCGATGTCGAAATAGCTGGTGCCGACGTCGCGCCGCGGGTCGCGCAGCGTGATCGCCAGCCCGTTGATGACGATGCCGCGCGCGACGACGGCGTCGCGTATCGGGGTGACCGGCGGGCCCATATTGTTGGGGCCGTCGCCGGAAACGTCGATCGCGCGCCGGTCGCCCTCATAGCCATTGTTGTCGAACAGAGTCGCGCCGAAGGCGAGGCTCGCCGAAATCGACGTGCCATAGCGGCCATAGAACTCGCCGGGCTGGATCTGCTCGGCCACCGCATCGGCGCTCTCGGCATCCTCGATCAGGCTCCATGGCACCACGACCCGCTGTGAACTGACGCCGGACCACTCGAAATAGGTGACCGCGATCCGGCCGACCGGGCCGGACTGGATCGCCGCGATGACCTCCGGATGGCGCAGCGCGGCGATATAGCCCTCGCGCTGCAGCCTCTGCTCCTCCGAATCCATCGATCGCGATCCGTCGACCGCGAGGACAAGCTCCAGGTCGACGGGAATATCCCTGGCATGCGCGGCACCCGCGCTCGAGGCTGTTAGCAGAACGGCGGCGAGAAGGGTTCGGGCATGCATGACGTGCCTCCTTTGGCGAACCGGCTTCCTGCTTGAGGCTAGGGCGGCGCGCGGACACCTCAAGCCGCGCGCGCATGAAGTGACGGAACAGCGGATCAAATTGACGGCACTCCGAGCCGCCAGGCTTTCGCCGGGCAAATCTCGGATAGAGTGAGGCGGCGGCTGTTGCCACGGAGGCGATCATGGGTGAGGCGGGCGGATCCATGTCGACCGGCACCACCGCGCGCGCGAATGCCTATGTGCTGGCCGCGACCATCCTCGCCTCCGGCATGGCCTTCATGGACGGCTCGATCATCACGGTCGGGTTGCCGGCGATCCGGGCGAGCCTCGGCGCCAGTCTTGCCGAGGCGCAGTGGACGTCGAACGCCTACACGCTGACGCTGGCCGCCTTCACCCTGCTCGGCGGGGCGGCCGGCGACGCCTATGGCCTGCGCCGCGTCTTCATGTTCGGCATCGCGCTGTTCGGCTTCGCCTCGGCCGCGTGCGGGCTCGCCTGGTCGCCCGAGAGCCTGATCCTCGCCCGTGCCGTGCAGGGCGTCGGCGGCGCGATGATGGTGCCGGGCTCGCTGGCGCTGATCTCGGCCCATTATCCGGCGGCGATCCGCGGCCGGGCGATCGGAACCTGGGCGGCCGCCTCGTCCATTGCGCCGGCGCTCGGCCCGATCCTCGGCGGCGCGCTGGTCGATCTCGGCTCGTGGCGCGCCCTGTTCCTGATGAACGTGCCGCTCGCGGTGGCGGCGTGGCTGGTGTGCCGGTCGCGCGTGCCGGCGGATGCCGCGCACCGGGCCGTGACGATGGACTGGATCGGCGGCCTCCTCGCCGTGGTCGGGCTCGGGCTGCTCGCCTATGGCCTGACGCGGCTCGGGTCGGAGAACGCCATGCCGCTGGCCGGGCCAGTGGGCCTCGCGCTCGCCGGGGCGCTGGTACTCGCTCTCTTCATCCTGTACGAGGCGTGGACGCCGGCGCCGATGATGCCGCTCGACCTCTTCGCCAGCCGAACCTTCTCCGGCGCGAACATCCTTACCCTGCTGCTCTATTTCGCGCTTTCCGGGGCCTTGTTCTTCCTGCCGACGGCGCTGATCCAGGGCCATCACTACAAGGCCGCGCTGGCCGGTTCGGTGTTCCTGCCCTTCGTCGTCGTGATGGCCTCGCTGTCGCGCTTCGGCGGGGGCCTGGCGGATCGCTTCGGCGTCCGGCCCTGCCTCACCGCCGGCCCGATCATCACGGGGGCGAGCTTCCTGGTCCTGTCGCCGGCGGTCGCCCATGGCGGCTTCTGGCCGGCCTTGGTGCCGACCATGCTGCTGATGGGGCTCGGCATGGGCATCACCGTGGCGCCGCTGTCGACCGCGGTGATGAACGCCGCGCCGGACCAGCGCGGCGGGACCGCATCCGGCGTCAACAATGCAGTGGCGCGCGTCGCCGGCCTGCTCGCGGTCGCGAGTCTCGGCATTGCCGTCGGCATCGGCTTCGAAAGCGTGCTGGCCGGGGCGACGGACGATGTCGCCGGGCGGGTCCGGGCGGCCGGATTCGGGGGCGATCTCGGACCGCCGGGCGGCGTGACCGACCCGGCCGCCGAGGCGCTTTGGCAGCAGGCGACGATCGCCGGATTCTCAGCCGTGGCGCTCGTCTGCGGTGTGCTTGCGATCCTCGGTGGTGTCGTTGGCTGGTTCGCTACCGGCGAGCGCAGGAACTGAGTCCAGTCGGGCGACCGCGCCCTCGCCGAAAGCCGGGCCGTCGGCATTCGCGCGGCGAAAGGTGGATCCGCCCGCCGCCTTGGCGTCATAGAGCGCGATGTCGGCGTTCAGATAGGCGGTCTGGAAATCCGGCCCGCCATCGGCGACCACCGCGATGCCGATGCTGGCACCGGTCGAGACGACGGCGTCGGCGAAGCCGATCGGGTCGGAGATCCGGTCGACCAGCAGCTGCGCCATCCTCGCGGCCTCGTCCGGCGACAGTTCGACCAGCAGGGCGAACTCGTCGCCGCCGATGCGGGCCGCGATGTCGTTGGGTCCGAGACAGGCACGGATGCGGTCGGCGATCGCCACCAGGGCATGGTCGCCGAACTGGTGGCCGAACTGGTCGTTGATCGGCTTGAAATCGTCGAGGTCGATCAGGATGAAGCAGAACGAGCGCTTGCCGTCGTTCAGGGCCTGGAAGCTCTCGCGAAGCGCCGCGCGGTTGGCGAGCCCGGTCAGGGGGTCATGGTGGGCGCGTCGGTCCAGTTCCTCCTGGCGTGCGCGCCGGCGCGAGATGTCGAGCAGCGTGCCGACGGCGCGAAGCGGCGTTCCGTCGGGCGCGCGCTCGACGATGCTGCCGCGGTCGAGAACCCAGATCCAGCGGCCGTCCTTGTGCTGGAATCGCTGCTCGATGCTGTAGCGCGGCGTGCGGCCCTCGATGTGGTCCGTCACGCGGCGCCTGTTTTCCTGCTGGTCGTCGGGATGGCGAAGCTTCTGCCAGGTGCTGGTGTTCTGCGGCAGTTCATGGCGCTCGTAACCCAAGATGGCGTACCAGCTGTCGCTGAAATAGGTCTCGCCGGTCGCGATGTTCCAGTCCCAGACGCCTTCGCCCGATCCGGTCAGCGCGTAGCGCAGCCGCTCCTGGCTGAGTTTCAGCGCGCGCGCGGCGCTCTTCAGATGCGCGATCGCGGCCGCGACCAGCAGCGGCGGCAGCGCATTGAAGCTGAGCGCCAGTTCGGTGCGCTGCAACTGCCAGGCGATCGTTGCGTTCGAGTTGGCGGTCGGCCAGGCGTCGCTCACGATCAGCAGGATGATCGCGAGCGACAGCAGGGAACCGACGATGGCGGTCGGCGCCGGGCCGAAGCGGATCGCGCACCACAGCAGCGGCGCCGTGAAGAAGGCGATCATCGAAACGCCGGTCCATTGCATGGACAGGATGGCGACCACGACCAGGAGCAGGATCGCCAGGAACTCGATGCTGCGTCCGATGCCCTGGCCATGGCGCAGGAGGTCGCGGAGCTCCGCCATGCGGCCGGGCTTCACGACGGCGAAAAAGGGGGCGAGGATGATCAGCGCGCTGGTCGCGTTGAGGCGCCAGAGCATCGACAGCGTGTCGCCGAGCGGAATGTCGCGGAAGGCGTTGAGCGCGACTGCGGCGCCGAGTGCGCTCAGCAGGGAGCCGGCCGAGATGATGGCGACCAGCGCGACGACGCTGGAGACGCTCTCGAGCCCGGATCCCGGAAGGCGCAGGCGGTGGGCCGCAAAGGCGACGAGCAGGACCTCTAGGAGGTCCGACGCAGCGATCGTCAGGCCCAGCGCGCCGCTGTTCAGGGCGGCCTGGACGACGACGCTGCCGGCGAACGCGCCGGCGACGACCCAGCCCATCTGACCGATGCCGAGGATCAGGATCAGCGCAACGACAAGCCCGTTGGCAGGCCAGAAGGCCGGAACATTGCCGGCGATCTGCATCAGCCACAGGCCGATCGCCACCGCGGGGACATAGAGGAGCCCGCCGGAGAGGAACGAGACGAGCGGAAGCGGAAGTCGAAGCACCGGCCTGGCCTGAATATCAGTTCGTCTGCCGAACCCATATCGCAGAAAATCGTTGAGGAAGAGACAACAAGCGCGATCGTTTCGTCACCATGCAGCCATGGCGCGCAGCGATGGGCCGGCCGGGCCGCGGCGTGTCCGGAGGCCCGCCGCGCCCTCCGTGCTGGGGCTATGCCGCGCGGTTCCCCCTTTTTACCGAGACCTGTTCGGCGAGCCGGCCGCTGAGCTCGGACAGATGGTCGAAACGGCTCGAATAGGTGCCGACGCCCGCGGTCGCGGACCGCAACTCGACGATCAGGCCCGGCATCTCGGCCGCCGGGATCTCGGCCTCGACGACGTCCCAGCCGGGCCAGCCTTGCTTGGCGTCGAAACCGAGCAGCTGGCCGCGCCGTTGCGTCACCATCATGTTGACGCGGGAACTCGCCTCGGACGGCACCGAGACCGAGACATGCAGCACCGGCTCCAGCAGCACGGGGGTGCAGCTCTCCAGCGCCTCGCGCATGCCGATCTGCGCCGCCGTGCGGAAGGCTTGATCCGAGGAATCGACGCTGTGATAGGAACCGTCCGTCAGCTTGACGGCGACATCGACGACGGGAAAGCCGAGCGGGCCGCGCTTCAGCACGTCCTGCACGCCGGCCTCGATCGCCGGGATGTAGTTGCGCGGCACGACGCCGCCCGTGATCGCGTCCTCGAACAGGAAACCCGTGCCGCGACCCTGGGGTCGCACCTCCAGCACGCAATCGCCGAACTGGCCGTGGCCGCCCGATTGCTTCTTGTGCCGGCCCCGCACGGTGGCGGAGCCGCGTACCGTCTCCCGGTAGGGCACCGACGGCGGCCGGGTCTCGACCTTCAGCCCGTAGCGCGCGGCGAGGCGCTCGATGGCGACCCGCAGATGCATCTCGCCCTGGCCGCCGATAAGGATCTCGCCGCTCTCCTCGTCCTGGGTGACGAGGAGCGACGGGCTTTCTTCCGCGAGCCGGCCGAGCGCTGTCGACAGCTTGGCTTCGTCCTTGCGCTCGCCGGGCGCGATGGCGAGCGCGATCACCGGCTCCGGAGCCGCGAGCGGGGCGAGTTGCGGCGGCGGCGTCTTGCCGGTGGCGAGCGTCATGCCGGTGGCGGCGCCGTCGAGCTTGCCGAGGCCGACGACCTCGCCGGCGGAGGCCGGTTCACGCTTGGCGTTCTGCTGCCCGAGCAGGCGCAGAACGCCCGAAACGCGGCCGACCGAGCCCTCGGGGCCGATCAGCTCCGTACCGTCGGCGATCGTGCCGCGCAGAACGCGGGCCACCGAGAGTTTGCCGGCATGGCCGGTGTGCAGGGTCTTCATGACCTGCAGCACGGTCTCGCTGCCATCGGCGAGACCGAGCCGCGCGGCGGTGGCGACGATATCCGGCGCCTCGTGGCGGATTGCCTTCAGGAGGCGGCCGACGCCGTGGCCGTGCAAGGCGGACCCGATCAGCACCGGGCAGACGAGGCCGGCGCGCATGTCGGCGACGAGGTCGGCGAAGACCCGCTCGCGCGACGGCTCGACGTCCTCGAGCAATTCCTCCATCAGCGCGTCGTCATAGTCGGCGAGCTTCTCCAGGAGCGCGTAGCGCTCGCGCGCCTCGGCGGCGCGAACCTCGTCGGTCATGTCGACCAGCTCGCTCGGCGCATATTCGCGATAGACGAAGGCCCGTTCCAGGGCGAGGTCGACGAAGCCGGTGACGATGTCGTGCTGGCGGATCGGAATGTGGCGGAGCAGCAGCGGCACCGTGCTCGCCGGCTGCAGCAGGGGAAGCGTCTCGCGGACGCTCTTTTCGCTCTTGTCGATCTTGTTGAGGAACAGGATGCGCGGAATGCCACGCGCCTCGAGCCGCTTCAGGATGAGCTGCAGGGCGCTCACCTTCTTCTCGTCGGGTTCGGCGACGACGACGGCGCAGTCGACGGCGTCGAGCACCGCCTCGGATTCATGGCCGAACTCGACCGAGCCGGGGCAGTCGAGCAGGGTGATGCGCTCGCCCATGAAGCTGGTCTCGGCGACGTTGAGCTCGACGCTCATGGCATGCGCGCGCGCTTCCGGAGCATTGTCGCCGACCGAGCTGCCCTCGCCGACGGAGCCCGGCTTGTTGATGGCGCCGGTGCGCGCCAGGATCGCCTCCATCAGCGTGGTCTTGCCGCTGCCGAACGGTCCGATCAGGGCGATTGCCTTGGGGCCGGCACTTCTGCCGACGCCACCTCCGTTCCTGTCCGTCATCGCTTCCTCCGTTCATGAAATGTTCTTGTGGCATTCTCATGTCTTGGATGCGTGAACCGGAGCCAGAGGACCGGCCCGCCCATCGATCGTCTCAGGGAAAGGCGAATGTGGCAAGGCGCGGACGCGGAAAAGACAAGGCCCGCGCCGGGAGGGCGCGGGCCTTGCAATCCTGGATTGGACGGGGCGGTGGATCTCCACCAGCCCCGAATTTCGACCGGCTTAGTTGACCGGATCGAGCAGCAGCGCGGCGCCGCCGGCGGCGACGTTCAGGCCGATCTGGCCGGTGGCGCTGATCGGCTGCAGCGCGATCGAGCCGCGGGTGCCGCCGAAGAGGACGTTGGTGCCGATGCCGGCGCCGACGGTCGCCTCGGCGGTGGCGCCGAGATAGAGGCCGCCGAGCGAGCCGCGGTGATAGCCGGCGGTCGGGGCGAACACGGCCCAGATCATGCGGCTCTGGCTGGTCCAGCCGAGGTCGACGCCGAGCTTCTTGATGTTGCCGATGTAATCCTCGGGAACGCCACGGTTCGGCTTGAAGGTGCAGGCGACTTCCTTGGCCGAGGCGATGACATAGCCGAGGCCCGAATTGATGTCGCAGGTGAGCATGCCGATGCGGATGCCGTTGCGGCCATCTTCGTAGACGGGGGCGCTGAGGTCAGCAGCCTTGGCCGCGCCGAGTCCGGCCACGGTCATGGCAACCGCGGTCACGACGGACTTAAGGGAAACAAACTTGGCCATAATGAATTGTTCCTTTCGTGTTACGCCCCAGCACCGTCACCGCTGCCGGAGCGCTGCATCGACCGACCCTCCGGCCAAGTCTTTGGCGTCCGGTATCGGTCATGATAACGACTCGAACGGATATTCGATCCACCGAGGCGTCTTCTGAGGCCCGTCATGGCAAAGGAAACGAAGCGGCGCAAGTGACAGCTGTCACCGGTGTTGAGATTCGGTTAACGCGGAGTCCTGAATGCTAACTGCCTATGCCATTTCCGCCGCCGGACCGGCGCAATTGCCGGAGGGCAGCGCCCTCGACGCGGCGCGGTGGCTCGACCTGCACACGCCGACGCAGGCGGAGGAACACGCCGCCGAGGCCTTTCTCGGCGCCCTGGTGCCAACGCGGGAGGAAACGCAGGAAATCGAGTTTTCCAGCCGCTTCTACGTCGAGAACGGCACGGTGTTTATGACCGCCAGCGTGCTCGCGGGCCTCGACGCCGGCCATCCGGTCCTGACGCCCTTCACCTTCGCCCTCGGCGAGCAGAAGATCGTCACGCTGCGCTATGACGACATGAAGGCATTTCGCCAGTTCCTCGCCGTGGCGCCGAAGCCCGACAGCGGCTGCGGCACGTCGACCGGCATCTTCAACGGCCTGCTCGAAGCGTTCATTGGTCGCACTGCCGACGTGCTCGAGCATGTCGCCCAGTCGGTCGACCGCATCAACAGCGAGATCTTCACGCGCAAGCCGAGCGAGCGGCTGCGGGCGAAGCGGCTTTCCGGCCTGATCGGCGCGATCGGCACGCAGGGCGACCTCGCCTCGAAGGCGCGGGAGAGCCTCGCCTCGCTGGAGCGCCTGGCCCAGTATGCGGCGGCGATGCTGCCCGACCAGGCGCTGAAGAACGGCAACAATGCGCGTCTGAAGCTGGCGCTGCGCGACGTGCGCTCGCTCGAGGACCACGTCAATTTCGTCCTGAACAAGATCACCTTCCTGCTCGACGCGACGCTCGGCCTCGTCGCCAACCAGCAGAACCAGGTCGTCAGCGTGCTCACCGTCGCCTCGACCATCCTGATGCCGCCGACGCTGATCGGCACCATCTATGGCATGAACTTCAAGGACATGCCGGAACTCGGCTGGGGCTACGGCTATCCGCTGGCCCTGCTGATCATGGCGATCTCGGCGGTTGTCCCGTTCCTCTATTTCAGGCGGCGCGGCTGGCTGTAGACGCCGTCAGAGATAGGGCGTCAGCAGCCGCGTCGCCGCGTCGCGCAGGCGGCCGAGCATGCGGCGCTTGCGCAGGGCCGCGATCGTGACGGGCTGCGACTTGGCGAGCTTCGCGTCGATCAGCGCGTCGATCTTGGCGGCGAAATGGACGTCATAGGCCTCGACGTTGAATTCGAAGTTGAGCCTCAGGCTGCGCGCGTCCCAATTGGCGCTGCCGAACATGACCCAGGCGTCGTCGACCGTCATGAGCTTGGAATGGTCGAAGGGGGGATCCGCGCGGCTGATCGCCACGCCGGACCGGATCAGCGGCGACATCGACCCGTTCATCGCCCAGTCCATGTAGCGCTGGTCGGAGCGCGCGGGGATGAGCAGTTCGACCGTGACGCCGCGTAGCGCGGCGAGGGCGAGCTGCGAGGTGATGCGGTCGTCGGGCAGGAAGTAGGGCGTCACGATGCGGATGCGCCGCTCGGCGCGCGCGATCGCCGCCGCCATCGTCCACATCAGCTTCTCATTGTCCTCGTCCGGCCCGCTGGCGATACCGCGCGCCGGAATCGAGCCGGCCGCGCCGATCTCTGCGAACCAGGCCGGACCCTCCACCATCTCGCCGGTGGTGAAGGCCCAATCCTCGGCGAAGGTTTCCATGAGATGGGCGACGACGGGGCCCTCGACGCGGAAATGAACGTCCTGAACGGCGTGCAGCATCGGGATCTCGATCACGCGGAAGAGGTTGCCGGCGCTGATGTTCATGCCGCCGGTGAAGCCATGCCGACCATCGGTCACCATGACCTTCTTGTGGTTCCTGAGGTTGATGAAGGACATCTTCCAGGGCGCGACTTCATGCAGGAAGCGCGCGACCGGGACGCCCGCGGCCAGCAGCCGGTCGTAGGTCGGGTTCTTGAGATAGCCGCCGCCGATGCCGTCGAGCAGCACGCGCACGGCGACGCCGCGCCCATGCGCGGCGATCAGCGCATCGATGATCGGCGCCCCGCCGCGGTCGTCATGGAAGATATAGCCGGATATGCCGACGCTCAGCTTGGCGGCGTCGATGGCGCGGATCATTTCGGGATAGGCGGCGTCGCCGTCGACGAGCGGGGTTATGGTATTGCCGGCCAGGAGCGGACGGCCGGTGATGCGGAGCCCGAACTTCGCCAGCGGCTCCAGATGCTCGTCCGCCCCGTGGGCGACGTCTTCGGGAGCCAGCGCGAAGCGCGACGGCGGCGCGTTGACGTCGTCGCCGGGGTCCGAGAGCTTGATCGCCTTGCGACGCACCCGGTTGACCCCGAACATCACGTAGAGCAGCGGCCCGATATAGGGCGACAGCCAGGCGAGGCCGATCCAGGCGATGGTCGATTGCGGATTGAGGCGGGTCAGCAGCGCGTGCACGGTGACCGCGCCGGCGAGCGCGATGTGCAGCAGCGAGAAGAGAAGTGCCAGGCTGGTTGTCATTGCCCCGTCCGCGTTCGTTCTTCGTGCATAGACGAAGTCGGGCGCGGATCAAAGCGGGGCCTCAGGCGCGCAGCGGCGCCCCGTTGATCTCGATGATGTTGCGGTCGGGATCGAGCAAATAGAGCTGCGGGTAGCCGGCGCGACCGTTGCGCAGCACGAACAGATGGTTCAGCGCGTCGGCCGGCGCGTTCTCGTCGAAGCCGCGCGCCGTCAGCCGCGCCAGAACGCCGTCAAAATCGTCGGTGCGGAAGGCGAAATGGACGTCGCCATTGTCGATGCCGGGGCGCGTGCGGAACGTGCCTTCGGCGTTGAGCACCAGATGGATCTGCAGCCCGCCGCAGGCGAGCCAGGCGCCGGGAATGGCGAAGGCCGGGCGCGGCACGCGCTCAAGCCCGAACATGTCCTCGTAGAAGCGCGTCGAGCGATCGAGATCGGTCACGACGATCGAGACATGGTCGACCGACAGCATGGCATGGCTCCCGTTGGGGCGTGAAGTGTCCGTCTCGCAAGAAAGGCGACCGCCGCGCGGCGGTCGCCCGTCATGGTCCGGATCGCGAGAGGCGCTCTCGCGGTCCGGGCAACTCAGCGGAGGTTGCCGCAGAAGCGCTGGATGCGCGCGCAGGCTTCCTCCAGCGCCTCGGTCGAGGTCGCGTAGGAGATGCGGAAATAGGGCGCCAGGCCGAAGGCCGAGCCCTGGACCACGGCGACGCCTTCCTCTTCCAGCAGCGCGGTGACGAAGTCCTCGTCGGTCTTCAGCAGCTTGCCGCCGGCCGTCGTCTTGCCGAGCGTGCCGGCGCAGGACGGGAACACGTAGAACGCGCCTTCCGGGTTCGGGCAGACGATGCCGTTCGCCTGGTTCAGCATCGAGACGACGAGGTCGCGGCGCTTCTTGAAGATCTCGGCGTTCTTCGGGATGTAGTCCTGCGTGCCGTTCAGCGCCTCGACCGCCGCCCACTGCGAGATGGAGGAGGGGTTCGACGTCGACTGCGACTGGATCGTGCCCATGGCCTTGATCAGCTCAGCCGGGCCGCCGGCATAGCCGATGCGCCAGCCGGTCATGGCATAGGCCTTGGAGACGCCGTTCACCGTCAGCGTGCGGTCGTAGAGCTTGGGCTCGACCTCGGCGATCGTCGCGAACTCGAAGTCGTCGAAGACGAGGTGCTCGTACATGTCGTCGGTCATGATCCAGACATGCGGATGCTTGAGCAGCACGTCGGCGAGCGCCTTGAGTTCGGCGCGCGTGTAGCCGGCGCCGGACGGGTTGGACGGCGAGTTCAGGAGCAGCCACTTGGTCTTCGGCGTGATCGCGGCTTCGAGCGCGTCCGGGCCGATCTTGAAGCCCTGCGACTGCGGGCCGACGATCTCGACCGGCGTGCCGCCGCCGAGCGCCACCATCTCCGGATAGGACACCCAGTAGGGCGCCGGGATGATCACCTCGTCGCCGGGGTTCAGCGTCGCCATCAGCGCGTTGTAGAGCACCTGCTTGCCGCCCGTGCCGACCGTGATCTGGTTCGGGGCGTAGGTCAGGTTGTTCTCGCGCTTGAACTTGGCGGCGATGGCGGCCTTGAGCTCGGGAATGCCGTCGACGGCGGTATACTTGGTCTTGCCTTCGCGAATCGCCTGGATCGCGGCTTCCTTGATGTTCTCCGGCGTGTCGAAGTCCGGCTCGCCGGCGCCAAGGCCGATGACGTCCCGGCCAGCGGCTTTCAGCTCGCGCGCTTTGTTCGTGACCGCGATGGTCGCGGACGGCTTGATGCGGGCGAGGCTGTCGGCGAGGAAGGCCATTTGGGGCTCCGGATGTGGGAAACACAAAGGATTTATGCGGCGCGGAACCTAGTCCGCGGTGGCCGCGATGGCAAGGGTTGCGATGGATCGGCAGCGCCGGACAAAGGGTGTCGTGCGCGGCGAATTGATTTGAAGCCTTTTCGGCCTCCGCCTACGTATCTTGCGCGGAGCCGCCTACCGGACTGGAGTTCAAGATGCTCATTCGTCGTAAACGGGGCTGGGAAATTCCCGAAAGTCGCGCCACCCCCGAATCCGTGTTTCTCAACCGTCGCGAGATCCTCGCCGCCGGCGGCTTCGGCCTCGCCGCGGCGGCACTGCCGGGCCTTGCCCGCGCCGCCGGAGAACCCGATCCGAGCGCCGGGCTCTACCCGGCCAAGCGCAATCCCCGCTACACGATCGAACGCGACGTGACGCCGGAGAAGATCAACGCCCACTACAACAATTTCTACGAATACAGCACCGACAAGGACCTCGCCGACGCCGCCCAGGCGCTGAAGACCCGGCCGTGGACCATCCAGATCGGCGGCATGGTCGAGGCGGAGAGGACGGTCGACATCGACGATCTCCTGAAGGCGATGACGCTGGAGGAGCGCGTCTATCGCCATCGCTGCGTCGAGGCCTGGTCGATGACGGTGCCCTGGACCGGCTTTCCGCTGGCCGATCTCGTCGCCTATGCGAAGCCGCTGTCGGGCGCGAAATACATCCGCATGGAGACGTTCATGGATCCGGGCATGGCGCCCGGCCAGAACCAGCCCTTCTATCCCTGGCCCTATGTCGAGGGTCTCTCCATGGCGGAGGCGACCAACGAACTCGCCTTCATGGTGACCGGCGTCTATGGCAAGCCGCTCCTGAAGCAGATGGGCGCTCCGATCCGCCTGCACACGCCGTGGAAGTATGGCTTCAAGTCGATCAAGTCGGTCGTCAGGGTCAGCTTCGTCGAGGAGCGGCCGATCAATTTCTGGCAGCAGCTGCAATCGTCCGAATACGGCTTCTGGGCGAATGTGAATCCGGACGTGCCGCATCCGCGCTGGAGCCAGGCGTCGGAAACCGTGATCGGCACCAGCGAGCGCATCCCGACGCGGATCTACAATGGCTATGGCGAGTTCGTGGCCGGGCTCTACAAGGGTATGGAGAGCGAGCCGCTCTTCATGTAGGCGTGCCCAATTCTTGGGCGGTCGTGGGCGACCGTCCTCAGGTCAAGCGCTTTACCAAAAGAAAAGGCCGGGCACTCTTGCGAGGCCCGGCTAAGTCTTTGTTGCTGCGGCAGGGAAATGCGCAGCAAACACCTTCCAGAGGGGAACAGCTGAGGTCGAACCCATCGCAGGGAGGAGGGAGCGAGAGGCCCAACGCATCAACTGACTAACTATATGTATTGATCAGGCTGCCTAATCAACCGGCAGAGGTGCATTTCTGCTATGCAATTTTGATATGACGCAAATTTGATATCGTGTGATTCAAATTCGTCCGCAAATCCGGTCGAATCAGCGGACTGATCGGAATTAAATTCCGCAATTTTCAGCGAATCTGGAATGGGGCCCGATCGAGCGGAGGTCGGCCATTATCGCCGGCCGGCCCTCGTCACAATCCTGTGCCTTGCGGAATGGCAGGCGGCCGTCAGAACTGCCAGTTCTGCGCCTTGGCGAGCATGAAATCGCGGAACGCGGTCACGCGTGCCGAATTCTTGAGCTCGGACGGGTAGCAGAAATAGGTCGGGAAGCTGGGGACCTGCGCCTCCGGCATCAGTTTCACCAGCGTCGAGCCTTCCTCCAGCATGTAGTCCGGCAGGATGGCGATGCCGGTGCCGCGCTCGACCGCCGCCTTGATGGCGTAGATGTTGTTGATCCGGACAATCGGCTCGCGCGGATTGTCGGTGGAACGCCCTGCGATCTCGAGCCAGTTGACGTCGCGGATATTCGGCGGCACGGGCACGCCGAAGGTGACGATGCGATGGCTGTCGAGGTCGTCCAGCGTCTCCGGCTTGCCGAAGCGCTCGACATAGGAGGGCGCCGCGTAGACGTGATAATGCGCGGTGAACAGCCGGCGCTGGATCAGGTCGGGCTGCACCGGCTGGCGCAGGCGGATCGCCACGTCGGCCTGGCGCATGGTCAGGTCCAGTTCCTGGTCGTCGAGGATCAGGTGCAGGTTGAGGTCGGGATGCAGGTCGACGAATTCGTTGATGCGCTGGGTCAGCCAGGTCGAGCCGAGCGCCACCGTCGTGGTGATGCGCAGCGTGCCGGTCGGCTTCTCGCGCGAATCGGTCAGGCGGATCTTCACGCCCTCGAGCTTCTGCATCACGTCCTGCGACGTGCGATAGAGCAGCTCGCCCTGTTCGGAGAGGATCAGGCCGCGGGCGTGGCGGTGGAAGAGCGGAACGCCGAGGTCATGCTCCAGCGCGCCGACCTGGCGGCTGACCGCCGACTGGCTCATCCCCAGCGCCTCGCCGGCATGGGTGAAGGAGCCCGCCTGCGCGGCGGCATGGAATATTCTCAGCTTGTCCCAGTCCATCGTCGGACGGCCCCCTCCGCACCACCAGCCTGAAGTTCTATTCGGCGGCGGCCGCGGTCTCGGCCACAGCAACCGGATTGATCGCCAGCCAGCGCTCCGCCTCGAGCGCCGCAATGCAGCCCTGGCCAGCCGCGGTGACGGCCTGCCGGAATGTCTCGTCGGTGACGTCGCCGGCGGCGAAAACGCCGGGCACGCTCGTCGCCGTCGAATCGGGCGCGGTCCAGATATAGCCCGAAGGCTTCAGGTCGAGCTGGCCCTTGACGATCTCGACCGCCGGCGCATGGCCGATCGCCACGAACACGCCATGGGTCTCGCGCTCGCTGACCGCGCCGGTCACGACATTGCGCAGCCGCACGCCCGTCACCGAGGGCGGGAAGCCGGTCTTGCCGAGCACTTCCTCGACCACGGTCTCCCAGACCACCTCGACATTGTCGAGGCCGAACAGGCGGTTCTGCAGGATGCGCTCGGCGCGGAAATGGTCGCGGCGATGGACGAGCGTCACCTTTTTGGCGATGTGCGCCAGGTAGAGCGCTTCCTCGACCGCCGTGTTGCCGCCGCCGACCACCACGACTTCCTTGTCGCGGTAGAAGAAGCCGTCGCAGGTGGCGCAGGCGGAGACGCCGAAGCCCTTGAATTTCTGCTCGCTATCGATGCCGAGCCACTTTGCCTGCGCGCCGGTGGCGATCACCAGCGTGTCGGCGGCGTAGATCTCGCCGGAATCGCCCTTCAGGATGAAGGGGCGCTGCGACAGGTCCGCCTCGACGATGTGGTCGGAGACCATCTTGGTGCCGACATGCTCGGCCTGGGCGCGCATCTGCTCCATCAGCCAGGGGCCCTGGATGACATCGGCGAAGCCCGGATAGTTCTCGACATCGGTGGTGATGGTGAGCTGGCCGCCCGGCTGGACACCGGCGATCAGCATCGGCTCCAGCATGGCGCGCGCGGCATAGATGGCGGCGGTGTAGCCGGCAGGGCCGGATCCGACGATGATGAGCTTTGCGTGCTGCATGATGGCACCAGAGATAATGTCGAGGCGCATGCTTTTTAAGGGCTGCGACTCAGGAGGGATGAGCGGAGCGCATGCAATCAACGAAGCTATGCGATCCTGTGCGTTCTCGCGAACAATTGTTTCCGAATCATGGCATTTCGGCCAGACTCCAATATCGGATTGCCAGCCGGCATCCCCGGCTTTCTTTCCTGTTAGAGGCTCTGACCCGGTTCCCGTCCGGCGCTGCCCTGGTTCACATTGAGTTCAGACCCTAACCGCGAGGCCCGAGTGAAAGCCCGTCTAGACGCGATCGACTGGAAGATCCTGAAGGAACTGCAGGCCGACGGTCGCATCACCAATGTCGAACTCGCGCGCCGGGCCGGCATCTCGGCGCCGCCCTGCCTGCGCCGCATGCGGGCGCTTGAGGAGGCCGGCATCATCGAGGGCTATCGCGCCTTGGTCGACGAGGGGGCGCTCGGCTACGACGTCACCGCCTTCGCCATGATCGGCCTTTCGAGCCAGGCCGAAGCGGATCTCGCCGCCTTCGGCGCCCGCGTCCGCGGCTGGTCGATCGTGCGCGAGTGCTACATGCTGTCGGGCGAGGCCGACTTCATCCTGAAATGCGTCGCCCCGACGCTGAAGGCGTTCCAGGCCTTTGTCGAGGAACTGACGGCGGCGGCCAATGTCGCGAGCGTGCGCACCACGCTGACCATCCGCCGCATCAAGGACGAACCGCTGGTCCCGATCGACTAAAGCGTTTTCGAGCGAAGGGGATACCGGTTCGCGTGAAGAAAACGCGACCGAACAAGGCTCCAGGCGCGGCTCTAGCGCTCCCAGCTTGTCGCCAGGTAGCGCCAGAAGATCTCCTGCGAATTCGTCGCCGCCGCGACGAAGCCATGTCGGCCGTCGAGAAAGCCCCGCTTGCCGATATAGAGCTTCAGGAAGGTCAGGACCGAACGGCTGACCGCCTTGGCGACGCTGCCGCCCCGGCCGCGATGGCGCCGCTGCGCGGCGCCGGAGAGGGCGTAGCGGCGCTGCTTGTCCAGCAGTTCGTCGATGTCGCGATAGGTCAGGTGCCGCATCGGCGTCCGCAGGTCGCGGATCGATCCGTCGACCAGGAGCCTCTCGTGGACGATGTCGTCGCTGAAGCGCGCCACATCGCGGCGGGCCAGGCGCAGATGATAGTCCGGATACCAGCCGCCGTACCGCAGCGGCTTGCCGAGGAAATCGTTCAGCCGGTTGAGGCGATAGCCGGCATGGGCGCCGCTTTCGATCGCGGCGAGGATTTCCTGCGCCAGGTCCGGCGGGACGATCTCGTCGGCGTCGATCGACAGGATCCAGTCGCCGGTCGCGGCGTCGAGGGCGCGTTGCTTCTGCGGGCCGAAGCCGGCCCAGTCGGGCCGCAGGATGACGCGGCAGCCGGCGCGTTCCGCCAAGGCCACCGTGCCGTCCGTCGAGCCGCTGTCGACCACGATGATCTCGTCGCAGAAGGCGAGCGAGGCCAGGCAGACGGGCAGGTCGGCAGCCTCGTTCTTGGTAATGATGACGGCTGAGAGCCGGGGGCGTGTCTCAGGCATTGTCGATCCGGGGGTGTCCAGGCCGCGCCTGCGGATGTCGCGACCCTTCCGCTCACCTAAGGGCAGACTTGGGTGCGCCGCAAGGCTCCGGCGGGCCTCTGGAGGCCTATCGCGGGCGGGCCGCTGGCGTATTTTTACCGACGTGACCTGATTGCACTGCTGCGGATCGGATCCGAATTGCAAAGGAGCACCGGCGCGTGCGCCGATGCTCCCTTGCTACCGTTCGTCTGGCGCGGCTCGGCCGTCGCCTCGGCCTCAGCGGAACGCGACCTCGAGGACCTCGTAGGAGCGCTCGCCGCCGGGCGCCGTGACGGCGACGGTGTCGCCGGGGCCCTTGCCGATCAGCGCCCGGGCGATCGGCGACGAGATCGAGATGCGGCCGGACCGCACGTCGGCCTCGAGGTCGCCGACGATCTGGTAGATCCGCTCTTCCTCGGTATCCTCGTCGACCAGCTTCACCGTGGCGCCGAACTTGATCGTGTCGCCGGAAAGCTTGGTGACGTCGATGATCTCGGCGCGCGAAAGCTTGTCCTCGAGCTCGGCGATGCGGCCCTCATTGTGGCTCTGCGCTTCCTTGGCCGAGTGGTATTCGGCATTCTCCGAGAGGTCGCCATGCGCGCGCGCTTCCGAGATCGCCGCGATGATGCGCGGGCGCTCTTCCGAGGTCAGACGCTTCAGCTCCACTTCGAGAGCCGCATGACCGGCAACGGTCATCGGAACCTTTTCCATGGTCTTTCTGGCCTTTTCTTCCTTCTTGACCCCGATCCGAAACCGGCCGGGGCACAATAATTCAGGCGCCGGTGCCCGAAGGCGCCAGCTCCTGATTTCAAATCCGGTGGGGCACCGGCCGTCCTATCGGCCGTCGGCCCCGCCCGCATGCCTTATCCGGCAAAATGAGCCTTCGAGTGTCGTCCACGATTGCGGCGAGCGCAAGGGGGACGGATGCGGGCCGGAAATCCGGCCCGCAAGGCCTCAGGCCTGCTCAAAATAGGCCTGCAGCGGCCGGACTTCCAGTGTGCCGGTCTTGTAGGCCTCGATGCCGAGCGAGGCGGCCACGGCGCCGGCCAGCGTCGTGTAGTAGGGCACCTTCTGGAGCAGGGCGGCGCGCCGCATCGAGCGGCTGTCGCCGAGCGCGCGGGCGCCCTCGGTCGTGTTGAACACGAGCTGCACTTCGCCGTTCTTGATGGCGTCGACGATGTGCGGACGGCCCTCGAGCACCTTGTTGATCTTGGCGCAGGCGATGCCCTGTTCGGCCAGGTAGCGCTGCGTGCCGGTGGTGGCGATGATCTTGAAGCCGAGCGCCTCGAGCCGGCGCATCGATTCGACGATGCCCGCCTTGTCGGCGTCGCGCATCGAGACGAACACGGTGCCGGTGGTCGGCAGGGCGCTGCCGGCGCCGAGCTGCGACTTGGCGAAGGCGACGGCATAGTCGTAGTCGAGGCCCATGACCTCGCCGGTCGAACGCATCTCGGGGCCGAGCAGGGTGTCGACGCCGGGGAAGCGGGCGAACGGGAACACCGCCTCCTTGACCGCGATGTGATCGCGGTGGGTCGCGGTCAGGTCGAAGCCGTCGAGCTTCTCGCCGGCCATGACGCGCGCGGCGATCTTGGCGATCGGCTTGCCGATGGTCTTGGCGACGAAGGGCACCGTGCGCGAGGCGCGCGGGTTCACTTCGAGCACGTAGATGTCGCCGTCCTTGATCGCGTACTGGACGTTCATCAGGCCGCCGACCTCGAGCGCCAGCGCCAGCTTGCGGGTATGCGCCTCGAGCGTCGCGATGGTCTCGGCGGAGAGCGAGTGCGGCGGCAGCGAGCAGGCGCTGTCGCCCGAATGGATGCCGGCCTCCTCGATGTGCTCCATGATGCCGGCGATGAACACGGTCTTGCCGTCGGACAGCGCGTCGACGTCGACCTCGGTCGCGTCGGAGAGGTAGCGGTCGAACAGCAGCGGGTTCTTGCCGAGCAGCGTGTTGATCTGGCCGGTCTTGTCGTTCGGGTAGCGCGCCTTGACGTCGGCCGGCACCAGTTCGGGCAGCGTGCCGAGCAGGTAGTCGGACAGCGTGTCGTCGTCGCGGATGATCTGCATCGCGCGGCCGCCGAGCACGTAGGACGGGCGCACGACGAGCGGGTAGCCGAGATCGGCGACGACCAGGCGGGCCTGCTCGACCGAATAGGCGATGCCGTTCTTGGGCTGGCGGATGCCGATCTTGTTGAGGAGCTTCGAGAAGCGGTCGCGATCCTCGGCGAGGTCGATCGCGTCCGGCGAGGTGCCGAGGATCGGCACGCCGGCCTCTTCGAGCGCCGAGGCGAGCTTCAGCGGCGTCTGGCCGCCGAACTGCACGATCACGCCGTGCAGCGTGCCGTTCGACTGCTCGACGCGGATGATCTCGAGCACGTCCTCGGCGGTCAGCGGCTCGAAATAGAGCCGGTCCGAAGTGTCGTAGTCGGTCGACACCGTCTCCGGGTTGCAGTTGATCATGATCGCTTCATAGCCGGCGTCCTTCAGCGCGAAGGCGGCATGACAGCAGCAATAGTCGAACTCGATGCCCTGGCCGATGCGGTTCGGTCCGCCGCCGAGGATGATGACCTTCTTGGCGGCCGAGGGCTCGGCCTCGCTGACCGGGGCGCCGCTGAACGGCGTCTCGTAGGTCGAGTACATGTAGGGCGTCGGCGAGGCGAACTCGGCCGCGCAGGTGTCGATGCGCTTGTAGACCGGGTGCACGCCGAGCTCGGTGCGCTGCGCCTTGATCTCGCTGTCGGTCTTGCCGGTCAAATTGGCGAGCCGCTGGTCCGAGAAGCCCATCGCCTTCAGGCGGCGGAAGCTGCCGGCCGTCTTCGGCAGGCCGTGCATGCGGATCTTCAGCTCGGTATCGATGATTCCCTTGATTTCCTTGAGGAACCACGGGTCGATCTTGCAGATCTCGTGCACCTGCTCGACGGAGATGCCGAGGCGCAGCGCCTGGGCCGCCTTCAGCAGGCGGTCGGGCGTCGGGGTGGCGATGGCGGCGCGGATGGCGTTCGAATCGTCGCCCTGGCCGAGGCCGGGGATCTCGATCTCGTCGAGGCCGGAGAGGCCGGTCTCCAGGCCGCGAAGCGCCTTCTGCAGCGATTCCTGGAAGGTGCGGCCGATCGCCATGACCTCGCCGACCGACTTCATCGCGGTGGTCAGCACCGGCGAGGCGCCGGGGAACTTCTCGAAGGCGAAGCGCGGGATCTTGGTGACGACATAGTCGATCGTCGGCTCGAACGAGGCCGGGGTGGCGCCGCCGGTGATGTCGTTCTCCAGCTCGTCGAGCGTGTAGCCGACGGCGAGCTTGGCCGCGACCTTGGCGATCGGGAAGCCGGTCGCCTTGGAGGCGAGCGCCGAGGAGCGCGACACGCGCGGGTTCATCTCGATGACGATCAGGCGGCCATCGGCCGGGTTCACGGCGAACTGCACGTTCGAGCCGCCCGTTTCGACGCCGATCTCGCGCAGCACCGCCAGCGAGGCGTCGCGCATGATCTGGTATTCCTTGTCGGTCAGCGTCAGCGCCGGCGCGACCGTGATCGAATCGCCCGTGTGCACGCCCATCGGGTCGATGTTCTCGATCGAGCAGATGATGATGCAGTTGTCCTTCCTGTCGCGGACAACCTCCATCTCGTACTCCTTCCAGCCAAGCACCGATTCCTCGATCAGCACTTCATTGGTCGGAGAGGCATCGACGCCGCTTTCGACGATCTCGATGAATTCCTCGCGCGTATAGGCGATGCCGCCGCCGGTGCCGCCCAGGGTGAAGGACGGACGGATGATCACCGGCAGGCCGATCTCCTCGAGCGCGGGCAGCGCCTCGGCGAGCGAGTGGGCAAGCCGCGAACGTGGCGTCTCCAGCCCGATCTTCGTCATCGCGTCGCGGAACAGCTCGCGGTCCTCGGCCTTGTCGATCGCTTCCGCCGTCGCGCCGATCATCTCGACGTTGAACTTGTCGAGCACGCCCATCTTCTTCAGCGACAGCGCGCAGTTCAGCGCCGTCTGGCCGCCCATCGTCGGGAGCAGCGCGTCGGGGCGCTCCTTCTCGATGATCTTGGCGACGATCTCCGGCGTGATCGGCTCGATATAGGTCGCGTGCGCCAGATCCGGATCGGTCATGATCGTCGCCGGATTGGAGTTCACGAGGATGATTCGGTACCCTTCATCCTTCAGCGCCTTGCAGGCCTGGGTACCGGAATAATCGAACTCGCAGGCCTGGCCGATAATGATCGGGCCGGCTCCGATGATCAGGATCGATTGGATGTCTGTACGTTTCGGCAATTTGGTCTCGCGCGTAGCAAAAGACCCGGCGCGGCAGTCCGCGCGGGCCGTCAAGCAGGGGGCGTATAAGGCTAGAGCGGCCTTATAAGTGAAAAGGTGTTAGGGGGGAACCCCTGCCGGCGGTCGACTGTTTGCTTGCCACTGGCGGGCGAACTTTGCCGGGACTAGTTTCATAGCGATGGAAGCCGCCGGGCTTCGCAGTTCCAGGCGATCATGGAGTAGGGTGGATGCGGCTCGGAGATCAACGTGAAAGCAGCAATGTCGAGGATCGGCGCGGCAGCTCGGGCGGGCTCGGCGGCGGTTTCCGGCCTGCCGGCATGGGCGGCCGGGGCATTCCGCTCCGGGGCGGCTCGCTCGTCACCATCGCGCTCATCGTCGGCATAGGCTGGCTGGTGTTCGGCATCAATCCGATCCAGATGCTCTCCATGGTGACCGGCGGCGGCGGTGGCATCACCCAGGATTCTAGCTACCAGCAGCAGGCCCCCTCGCAGACGGGCGGCGGCATCGACGACGAGGGCAAGGCCTTCGTCGCCAAGGTGCTCGGCAGCACCGAGGATGTCTGGGACGACATCTTCAAATCGGCCGGCGAGACCTACCAGCCGACGCCGCTTGTGCTCTTCTCCGGTGCGACGCGCTCGGCCTGCGGCACGGCCAGCTCGGCGTCCGGCCCGTTCTACTGCCCCCTCGACAAGAAGGTCTATATCGACCTCGCCTTCTATGACGAACTGAAGCGCCGCTTCGGCGCGCCGGGCGACATGGCCCAGGCCTATGTCATCGCGCACGAGGTCGGCCACCACATCCAGGAGCTGACGGGCATCCTGCCGAAGTTCAACGAGATGCGGCGGACGATGAGCCGCGAGCAGGCCAACGAGATGTCGGTGCGGGTCGAGCTTCAGGCCGACTGCTATGCCGGCGTCTGGGCCAACCGCACCGACCAGAAGGGCATGCTGGAGGCCGGCGACATCGACGAGGCACTGAACGCGGCGACGCAGATCGGCGATGACGCCATCCAGAAGCGCACCCAGGGCGTGGTCGTGCCCGAGAGTTTCACGCACGGCACCTCGGCGCAGCGTCGCGCCTGGTTCGATCGCGGCTACAAGTCCGGCGACCTGAACCAGTGCAACACGTTCCAGGGCCAGATCTGAGGCGAGGTTTCTCGTCGGCGTGCCAAGTGGGGCGCCAAATCGAAAATGATTGCTGGCCCTGACGAGCGTCGGGCAACTCGGTCCTCAACATGCTGAGGAGGCCCGCAGGGCCGTCTCGAAGCACGCAGAGCGCTCGGACAATACGAAACAGATCTTGCCCGCAGCCCGTGCGTCCTTCGAGACGGCTTTCTGCGAAAGCCTCCTCAGGATGATGAAAATGGTGCGCTGCAGATCCGAGTTCGACGCTAGAGCCTTTCAGCGTTTCATGGAAACGCCGAACGGCTCCAGCGCCTTGTTGGGTCGCGTTTTATTCAGGCGAACCGCTATCCACTTCGCTCGAAAACGCTCTAGGCCGGTGTCATGCAAGAGGCCGATGGCTTCAGTTCCCGCCCGCCGCCAGCATCCAGTTCAACGTCTCGCGCCAGTCGGTCATGCGGATCGGCGTGCCGTGATTGCCGTTCTGGAACAGCACGAACCGGATCGGATAGCCGGGTGATTTCTTCCGGATGCTGTCGAAGAAGGCCTGCTGCGTCTTCCAGTCGATGATCGGGTCGCGGCTGCCATGGCCGATGAAGATCGGGATCTGGCGGCCGCCCTTCTTCATTGCGCCGGTCTTCAGGAAGCCGGGATCGTTCAGCGAACCGAGCAGGATCAGCCCCGAGATCATCGAGGCCGCCTCGGGATCGCGCGCCAGCGACCAGCACAGCTTGCCGCCATAGGAGCCGCAGGCGACGAAGACCGGGGCGCCCGGCGAGCGCGCGGCATAGTCCTGCATCAAGGCCTTGATCTCGGCCGTGCCGGCGCCCTCGAAATTGCTGAAATCGGGCGAGAGATAGGCGCCGCCGGCGGCGACGGTCAGGTTCTTCACGCGGTTGAAATTACCGCCGAAGGTCCAGTCGTCCGCGCCCTGGTAGCGGGTGCCGTTCTGGCCGTGCAGGTAGATCACGATCATGCTGGCCCGGCCCTTGGTGGCGCCGGCGCCGACATATTTGAGCGTTCGCCCGCTCGCCTGGTAGGTCAGGTGGTTCTCGACGCGCTTGGTCTTCAGCGAGACATATTTGCGCTGCGCCTTCCGCTCCGGCACCTCGTCGCGGCCGTTGATGTCGCGCATCTCGTCATAGTCGACGATCCGGAAGGCGCCATCGGCCTTGCTCTCCAGGATGGTGCCGTACTGGAACAGCTCGTCCTTGTAGGGGGCGAGGCGCAATCCGTCGGCGAGCGCGGGGCCGACCAGCAGCAGGCCCGGCAGGGCCAGCGCCGCGGCGAGGCGGCCGATTCTCCGAAGCCGGGCGGCCACGCCATCATTCGCGCCACCATGCGCTGTCCGCTCCGCCATCCCCGTTCCCGCTCCCGTCCTGTTGCGGCGGCAGGATGGCATCTTCGCGCCGCGCCGCCAATCCGTCGCCGGAATGCATTCAGGGAACGTTCAGGCGGCCGGATCGATTGAAAAGGGCGAATGGGAGCGACGCGATGCCCTGATTGGGCCTCGTCCATGCCGCTTTCGGCGTGGATATGCGGGACAGGCGAAGTCCGCTTCGCATGATTCGGTTCGACCGGCCCCGGGCCGGAAGCGACGGGAAGGACGACATGAAGTATCTGGGACTGATCGGAGCGGCTCTTGCCGGCGGCGTGGTGGTCGCGGGCGCGGCCGCCGTGACCGGCGTCGTCGAGATGCCCTATACGCTCGAACTGCGCCCGAAGGCGCCGGCCGCTGTCGAGGACGGCGCTGCGCCGCCCGCCGATTCCACCGATATGGACGAATATGACCAGGTCGCCGAGCAGGGCGGTGGCGAGGCGCTCGCGCCCGAGCCCGAGCCCGTCGCCGAGGCTCTGCCGCCGCTGCCGCGCTCGCGTCCCGTCCATACGGCGCAGTCCACGTCCAAGCCGCGCCCGCAGCCGGTCTCGAACCGTCCCCGCGCCAGCCGGCCTTCCGGCAATGTCGATTATTTCTTCGACGAGCTCGCGCCCTATGGCCGCTGGGTCGAGAACGATGACTATGGCTATGTCTTCGTGCCGAAGCGTCGTGGCGCCGGCTGGCGTCCGTTTCAGGAGGGCCGCTGGACCTGGACCGACGACTATGGCTGGTACTGGGAGTCGAGCGAGCCATTCGGCTGGGCGACCTATCACTACGGCCGCTGGGACTATGATCCTGACTATGGCTGGTACTGGGTGCCCGGCGACACCTGGTCGCCTGCTTGGGCGACGTTCCGTGTCGGCGGCGGCCGCGTCGGTTGGGCGCCGATCGCGCCGGACCGGTCGGGCTATCAGTATGGTGCCCCGCGCCGCTACGATCCGCCCGTTTCCGAGAGCTGGGTGTTCGTCGACGAGCGCTATTTCGACGATGACGACATCGGCCGCCGCGCCGCGCCGGTGCGCGATGTCGGGCGCTATCTCGGCGAGGCCCGCGACGTGCGCCGGCCGCGCTTCGAGGATGGCCGCTTCTACAACGAGCCGATCCGCCGCCGCGACCGGCCGGGCCGCGAGATCGTCTATGTCGACGACCAGAGCGACATCTTCGACGATGATCGCGGCGGTCGCATCGGCGTGTTCCGCCCGCGCATCGAGGACCGGCGTTTCGACGGCAGGCCGGACCGCTTCGATCGCGACGTGCCGCGCGACGACCGGACCCTGATCCACCAATATGTCGAGCCCGATCCCAACGCGGCGATCGCCGGCGTCGTCTCGGCGGCGCTGCTGTCCGTGCTCGACCGCGACGAGCGGCAGGAACTGCGCCGCGACCGGGATCGCGACCAGCCGCAGCAGCGCGACCGCATGCAGGCGGAGCTGGAAAAGCTCAAGGCCGAGAAGGCCGCGCTGGTCGCGGAGCAGCGCAAGCGGGCCGACGCGCGCGCCGCCGAGATCGACGCCGCCAACAAGAAGGCGGCGGCCGAGCGCCAGGCCGAGCAGGAGCGCATCCGCCAGGAGCGCGCCGCGAGGGCGGACGAGGTGCTGAAGAAGGTCGAGGCCAATCCGCAGCCGGCCGAGCCGGCGCAGCCTGCGCCGGGCAATCCGCCGCCAGCCGAGGCCGGATCGCCGCCGGCGGGCGAGCGCCCCGCGCCCGAGCAGGGCGGCGAGCGTCCCGCGCGGCCGCAGCGTCCCGACGCGTCGGATCCGCAGCCGGACGGTTCGCAGCAAGGCCAGCGGCCGCAGCGTGAGCGTCCGAACAGGCCCGCCGACGAGGCTCCCGGGGCGCAGCCCCAGACTGAGGCGCCTGCCGCGCCGAAGCCTGCCGAGCCGGCGCCGGAGGCCACGCCGGCCGAGCCGAAGCCGGAGCAGCCTGCCAAGCCCGAGCGGCCGCGCCGCGAACGCCCGGCCGAGGAGGCCCGGCCGGCGGAGCCGCCTGCGCCGGAGGCAAAGCCTACGCCTGCGCCGGAGGCCCAGCCGGAGCGGCCGCGTCGCGAGCGTCCGTCCCGCCCCGCCGACGAAGCGCCGGCCCTGCGTCAGGAACAGCCGCAGGCCGAGCCCCAGCCCGAGGCGCGTCCCGACCCGCCGGCCGAGGCGGAGCCGCCGCGCCGCCAGCGGCCGGAGCGCCAGCGCGAGGAGCCGCGGGTCGACCAGCCGCCGCAGCAGGAGGAGCAGCAGCAGCCGCGCCAGCGTCGCGAGCGGCCGCCCCAGGCCGAGGAACAGCAGGCGCCGCCTGAAGAAGCTCCGCCCCAGCGCCGGCAGCGCCAGGAGCCGCGCGACGAGCCGCCACAGGAAATGCAGCGGGGCGAGCCGCCGCAGCGCGAGGAGCAGGGCCGTCCCGAGCGGCGCCAGCGCCCGGAGCGTGGCGGGGGGCCGGACTGCCCGGACGGCGGCCAGCAACCGGATGGCAGCTGCGCCCAGTAAGGGTAGCGCGCGACAGAAAAGCCGGCCGCGAGATCGCGGCCGGCTTTTTCATGGCGGCTTCGGCGCGTCTCCTCCGGCGGAGGGCGCGGCTTCCCGGTCAGAGGCCGTCGAAGATCCGGTCGCCCTGTTCGTCGATGATCTGCTTGCCCTTGATGACGGCGAAGTCGGCGGCGGCGTCGCGGCTCGCATGCGAATCGACGCGCACGAAGCGGTACGATTTCTCGACGCCGTCGATCGTCTTCTCGATGAAGCCGGCCGTCTTGTACTGGCCGCCCTCCGAATAGGGGGCCGGGCGGATATTGTAGCCCTTGTACTCGGTCGCCTCGCCCTTGGCGTCGGCGGCATCCGCGCCGCCGCCACCGCCGAACAGCTTCTTCAGGAACGACATGTCTTGACCTTCCGATTGATGTCTGTGCCCGAGGCTTAGCGCGATCAATCGCCGAGGTCGAGATCGGCGAGGCGCAGCGCGAATGCGGAGGGCGCGAAGGCGGGCACGACGAGATCAACCGCGCGCCACGGCGTGATCGACGCGTAGCGCCCGTCCAACGGTTCGCGATGGACGTGGATCGTGTTGGTGATCGCGTCGATCACCCAGAGCTCGCGAATGCCGAAATGGGCATAGACCAGCGCCTTCGGGCCGAGGTCGAAGCCGAGCGAGCTGTCCGATAGCTCCACCGCCAGCAGGGCCGTGTCGCCATTGAGCTTCTTGATGCCGACTTCACGGTCGAAGATCACGACATCGGGCTCAAGATAGGTGTCAACCGCGAGGCGGAACGTTGTCTCCGGAATGAGTACGACATCATCCGGTGCCGCCCTGTACCACCGCTTCAACAGAGCGGCCTTGAGAATTTCGTGCCGGCTGCCTTTGGGATTCATCGGAATGAGCTCTCCCCCGATCAGCTCGACCCGTTCTTCGGCGCGGAGCAAGCCGACCTCGCTCATGCGTTCGACCTCCTTCACCGTGAAGCCACGGCGGGGGAGGCCGGCATTTTCGATGAGGGTGCGCACGTTCATGACGCCATTCTAGAGCAAAAGCGCCGTTCTCGCGAGCCGGATGGCGGGCGCGTGGATTGCCGGCCCGGGCGCCTCCGCAGAACTGTCCTGCGTCGCGGGACTGGCTCGGGCGGCGGGATGCTGCTAGGTAGACGGCGCTGGTCTCGGTGGCCATGCCGTAAGCGTCTCACGTCAGGCAACGCATCCAACCCGGTTCTCGGCACCGGAGCGATGCGAACAAGTTGCCCATGACGACCGACGAACCTTTCTCGAGACGACACTTATGACTATCCGCTCTACCGCCGCCCGCTTTCGGCTGCCGGCGCTATGCGGCCATCGTCATGCCCTTCGTGCTGTCGGTGATCATGACCTTCGTGGTCTCCGCCGTTTCCACGCTGCGGAGCCTCGGCCTGTCGGCCGATTTCCTGTCGACCTGGCCGGTCGCCTGGGGGCTTTCCTGGCTGGTGGCGTTTCCAACCCTCTTGGCCGTGCTGCCGGTGGTCCGCCGCGTCGTCGGCCTCGTCGTGGCTTCGCCGCGCTAGATCCTGAAACGAAAAAGGGCGGCCGAAGCCGCCCTTTTTGAAGAAACGAACCGGTCCTGGACGATCAGTTGTCCAGGAACGAGCGCAGCTTGCGCGAGCGGCTGGGGTGCTTGAGCTTGCGGAGCGCCTTCGCCTCGATCTGGCGGATACGCTCGCGGGTCACCGAGAACTGCTGGCCGACTTCCTCGAGCGTGTGATCGGTGTTCATGCCGATACCGAAGCGCATGCGCAGCACGCGTTCCTCGCGCGGGGTCAACGATGCGAGAACACGCGTCGTTGTTTCGCGAAGATTGCTCTGGATCGCGGCGTCGATCGGCAGGATCGCCATCTTGTCCTCGATGAAGTCACCGAGATGCGAATCCTCCTCGTCGCCGATCGGCGTCTCGAGCGAGATCGGCTCCTTGGCGATCTTCAGGACCTTGCGGACCTTTTCGAGCGGCATGGCCAGCTTTTCCGCCAGCTCTTCCGGGGTCGGCTCGCGGCCGATCTCGTGCAGCATCTGGCGCGACGTGCGGACGATCTTGTTGATCGTCTCGATCATGTGCACCGGAATGCGGATCGTGCGCGCCTGGTCGGCGATCGAGCGGGTGATCGCCTGGCGGATCCACCAGGTGGCGTAGGTCGAGAACTTGTAGCCGCGGCGATACTCGAACTTATCGACCGCCTTCATCAGGCCGATATTGCCTTCCTGGATCAGGTCGAGGAACTGAAGGCCGCGATTGGTGTATTTCTTGGCGATCGAGATGACGAGGCGCAGGTTCGCCTCGACCATTTCCTTCTTGGCCTGGCGGGCTTCCTTCTCGCCCTTCTGCACCATGTGCACGATGCGGCGATATTCGGTGATCTCGAGGCCCGTCTCGGTGGCGAGGGTCTGAATCTCGCCGCGCAGCTCGCGGATCCGGTCCTTGCCGTTGGTGACGAAGTCCTTCCAGCCGCGGCCGCCGAGATTGGCGACGCGACGCAGCCAGTTCGGGTCGAGCTCCGAGCCCTGGTATTCGCGCAGGAACTCCTCGCGGCTGACACGATAGCTCTCGGCCAGGCGCAGCAGCTTGCCCTCGGAACTGACCAGGCTCTTGTTGATCGCGTAGAGCTGCTCGACCAGCGAATCGATGCGGTTCTGGTTCAGCGAGAGCGACTTGACCTCGAGGATCAGGTCGTCCTTCAGCTTCTTGTAGCGGCGCTCCTGCGAGGGCGACAGCGTCTCGTTCTTGAGGCGGCCCTCGACCAGCTGGTCCTGCAGGCGGCGCAGCTTCTTGTAGTTCTCGGCGACGTTGTCGAAGGTCTCGACCACCTTCGGCTTCAGCTCGGCCTCCATGGCGGCGAGCGACATGTTGTTCTCCATGTCGTCTTCGTCGTCACCGTCGCCATCCGCCGGCGGGGGGATGGGGGCCTCTGCGTCCTCGTCCTCACTCTCGCCTTCGTTGAACGGCACGCCGCCCGGGCCGGCCATCGGCGCGTTCTTCGCCTCGGGACCGGCATAGGTCGCCTCGAGGTCGATGATGTCGCGCAGCAGGATCTTGCCTTCGGCCAGTTCCTCCTTCCAGATGATGATGGCCTGGAAGGTGAGGGGGCTCTCGCAGAGGCCCGCGATCATGGTCTCGCGGCCGGCCTCGATGCGCTTGGCGATGGCGATTTCGCCCTCGCGCGACAAGAGTTCGACCGAGCCCATCTCGCGCAGATACATGCGGACGGGATCGTCGGTGCGGTCGGTCGGCTCTTTGGCGGTGGTCGAGCGCGCGACGGCGGTGCCGGTCGATTCGGCGAGTTCGCCGGCCTCCTCGTCGTCCGCGCCCGGCTCCTCGGCTTCCTCGGCCTCGTCGGCCTCGATCACGTTGATGCCCATTTCGGAGAGCATCGACAGGATGTCCTCGATCTGCTCCGAGCCGACCTGTTCGGAGGGGAGGACCGAGTTCAATTCCTCATAGGTGACAAAGCCGCGCTTCTTGGCGACCTTGATCATCCGCTTGACGGCGGCATCCGAGAGATCCAGAAGCGGACCGTCCTGCGGTTCGGCCTGCGCGTCCTGGGCCTCTTCGTTTTCCTGAACCTTGGTCGCCATTCTGTTCTCCGTCTTGGCGAACGCCTCGCGCCAGACGGTTCACGTCCGTCGCGCTGGCTTCTCGCCGGTAAATCCTAGAGACGGCAGGGGATTTGCCCGCGCCGTCCGTCCCCGACTCATAGACTTTCTAGTCTTAAGGCCCGCTTAACCTTACGCCGCCCACCGGATGAGCGGTCCCTACATCGACTGCATCCGCCGGCCCGAACTCAATCCGAACCCTTCGATAAGAGCCTCGGTTCCATCGCTGTTGGCCATCTGGTTTTGGATGTCGATCATCTTCGCCAAGTTGGCGTCGCTGGGGTCGGTCGCTAGCGCTGCCTCGGCATCCCTGAGTTCCTTATGTAACGTTCGCGCCTTCCTGTGCAAGGTGAGAGCCTGCATCCAACCATCCGCTGCGTCACGATCCGCCGCATCCGCCCTTGCCTGCCAGTTGCCACACCGCTCGAGTTGGAGGTCGAGCTTGTCGATCAGGTCGCCGAACCGCGCCGCCAGCAGGCGACCGCGCAGGCCGCCGCCGTCGACATGCGGATCATCGGCGGCAATCTCTAGGATTTGCGTGCGAAGGGAGTCAAGTTCGCGATTCGTCAACTCGATCTGCGCGAATTCCTCCATGTGGTCCGGGACGAGGTTCGGATGATTGGCCATGGTCATGACCAGCACCACCTCGCGCAGCGGCGGCTGCACCCGTCCGGCGAGCGTCGTGGCGCGCTTCAGGCTCTCCGAAATGACCGGCGGCGGCTGTCGCACCGGGCGCCCGGCGCCGGCGCCCATGCCGCCGCGACCGCCGTCGCGCCGCGCGCCGCCACGCGGCTGCCGTCCGCCGCTCTTCTGGCCGTAGCCGAAGAATTCGCGCGCGCGCTCGGCGAAGGCCTGCTCATAATGATGACGGATGCTCTCGTCGGCGACGCTCCGCGCGATCTCGCGCAGCCGCGCCTCCAGCGCCGCGCGCCGTTCGGGCGTCTCGAAGCTGCCGCCGTCGGTCTCGCGCGTCCACACCATGTCGAACAGCGGCCGCGCGGCGGCGAGCACCTGGGCCATGGCCTCGCGTCCGGCCGAGCGGATCAGGTCGTCCGGGTCCTGGCCCTCGGGCAGCAGCGCGAAGCGCACCGTCTTGCCGGGCTTGAGCGCCGCGAGCGCCAGGTCGGCGGCGCGATAGGCGGCGCGCAGTCCCGCCTTGTCGCCGTCGAAGCAGAGGATGGGCTCTGGCGTCATGCGCCAGAGCAGGTCGAGCTGGCGCTCGGTCAGCGCCGTGCCGAGCGGCGCGACGGTGTGGCCGAAGCCGGCCGTCGCCATGGCGATGACGTCGACATAGCCCTCGACGGTGATCAGCGTGCCGGCGCTCTGCACGGCCTTGCGCGCCTCGAAGCCGTTATAGAGCAGGTCGCCCTTGCGGAAGAGCACGGTCTCCGGCGAGTTCAGATATTTCGCCTGCGCGTCGGGGGAGAGCGCGCGGCCGCCGAAGGCGACGATGCGGCCCCGAAAATCGGTGATCGGGAACATCACGCGGTCGCGGAAGCGGTCATAGGAGACGGGGATGTCCTCGCCTGAGATCAGCAGGCCGGTCGCCACCATGTCCTCGTGCGGCACGCCCTTCGCGGCGAGGTGCTCCTTGAGCGCGTTGCGGCTTTGCCGGGCATAGCCGAGGCGGAAGCGGCGCTGGATGTCGGGGCCGAGGCCGCGTCCGTTCAGATAGCCGCGCGCGCCGGCGCCGTCGCGCGATTGCAGCCCTTCCTCGAAGAAGCGGCAGGCGAGTTCCATCACCTCGTGCAGCGAGGCGCGCTTGCGCTCCTCCTCCTCGGCGCGCACGTCGCGCGCCGGCATCGGCACGCCGGCCTCCATCGCCAGCCGCTCGACGGCCTCCGGGAAGGAAAGGCCTTCCAGCTTGGTCAGGAAGGTGAAGTGGTCGCCCGATTCGCCGCAGCCGAAGCAATGGTAGCGGCCCTTGCGGTCCTCGGCGTGGAAGGAGGGCGTTTTTTCGCCATGGAAGGGGCAGCAGGCCCAGAAATCGCCCTTCTGGGGCTGCGACTTGCGCCGGTCCCACGTCACGCGCCGGCCGACGATCGAGGAGATCGGAAGCCTGGCGCGGATTTCGTCGAGAAAGGAAGGCGAGAAGCGCATTGGACCCCGGCGTGATGCTGACCCTCCAATCTAGGGCCCGGCGGGTCGAAGGGCAAAGGCGGCGTGCGATTTATGCCCGCTATGCAGGGCGGCCTGTTGGCGCAGGGCGAAGGCTGGAGCGAATGGAAGCAGGCGCTCTTCCTTCACCTCTCCCTGAGAGAGAGGTCGGAGCGAAGCTCCGGGTGAGGGTTCAGGGAACCATCCGGTGAGGCCGTAAACCCTCGCCCGCCGGCGTCTGGCCGTCGACCTCTCCCTCAGGGAGAGGTGAAAAGGAACGACCATTCATGTTGTATCGAGCGCGTCGCCCCAGTCGACGCGGCGGGCGGTCTTGAACAGGGCGCCCTCGCGCTTGGTGACGAGCCGGTTCTCCACCGTTCCGGAGGGAACGCAGAGCTTCAGGCCGACCTTGCCGCTGGAGGCCCTGGGCGGCGCCAGCACGCGGGCCGCATGGGGGACGGCTTCGCGCGCCGCCGCGAGATAGATGAACTTCTCGTCCTCGAAGGGCACCACGGCGCCCTTGCTGCGCAGATGGATGCGCGTGCGCGCCACCCGGCGGGAGAAATGGCACCAGTCGGGCGCGACGATCGGGCAGGGCGCCGGATGGGCGCAGGGCGCGACGACATGCGCGCCGGCGCCGATCAGCTGGGCCCGCGCGTCGAGGATGCGCCGCCAGCCGGCCGGCGTTCCGGGCTCGACGATGAGGAGCAGCGATCCCGTCGCGGCCCAGGCCGCCTCGATCAGCGCGGCGCGGGCCGCCTCTTCCAGCTCGTCCAGCACATAGGCGATGGTGACGAGGTCGCGCCCGTCCTGCGCGCCAAGGCCGCGGGCGAAGTCGAGATCGCGCCAGGCGCGGGCGAAGGGGGGCGCCGCCGCCGCGAGGCGCTCGCCCCAGCGGCGCATGGCGGCGCTGCCCTCGATCATCAGCGCGTCGTCGAGGCTCGCCCAGGCGTCGCGCGCCGCCCAGAGCGCGGTGCCCGGGCCGGCGCCGAGATCGAGCAGGCGCCTCGGCGCGAAGTCGGGCATCCGCTCGGCGACGGCGGCCATCGCCGCCCGCACGGCCGCATAGGTCGCGGGCAACCGCGCCGCCAGATAGGCGCGCGCCGCGTCGTCCTCCGAAACGTGGTAGCGCCCGTCGCGGACCTCGCCGCGATAGCGCGCGGTGAGCAGGGCGGAAGCCTCGGCCAGCGCCGCCGTCGAGGCGCCTTCGAGCGTCGCGTCGACGGCGTCGCGGAGTGCCGGCGGCAGTTCCATGGCGCGTCCTAGCCCGAAAGTGCCGCCTTCACGGCGGCGCTCGCCTTGGAGAAGTCCATCTGACCGGCGTGGCGCGCCTTCAACTCGGCCATCACCTTGCCCATGTCGCGGATGCCCGAGGCGCCGGTCTCGGCGATGATCGCCTCGATCGCGGCCTTGGCCTCCGCCTCGTCGAGCTGCTTCGGCAGGTATTCCTCGATGACGGCGATCTCGGCGCGCTCCTGGGCGGCCAGCTCGGGTCGGGCGTTGTCCTCGTAGATCTTCGCCGATTCGAGCCGCTGCTTGACCATCTTGGCGAGCAGGTCGATCAGCTCGGAATCCGTCGCCTCGCCGGCACCGGCGCCGCGCGCGGCGATGTCGCGATCCTTGATCGCGGCGGTGATCAGGCGCAGCGTGCCGGTGCGGCCCTTGTCCTTGGCGAGCGTCGCCGCTTTGAGGGCTGCATGGATCGTGTCGCGCATCGTCATTCTCCTTGAAGGCGCTGCACCATAGAGAATCTCGGCGCGGCCTTCAAGCGCACCAACCCTAACATATTGAAATATATGAACTTTGTATTTCCGCTCTTGGGTTGACGGAGAAGCCTGCTTGACCTAGTTTCCGGCACAAATGGGCGCGGGGCGGTGGATCCAGGAGATCCGCCGCGTTTTTGTGCGACATGAGCATGGCGCCCGACCACCATCGAGACCAGCGGATTGACCATGGCCGACACACAGCTGACCGACGCGATCACGGATGACTCTGTCTGGGCGGAGCCGAAGCCGACCGCGCTTCTGATTCTCGCCGATGGGACCGTGATCGAGGGCCGAGGCATCGGCGCCGTCGGCCACGCGGCCGGCGAGGTCTGCTTCAACACGGCGATGACGGGCTACCAGGAAATCCTGACCGACCCGTCTTATGCCGGCCAGATCATCACCTTCACCTTCCCGCATATCGGCAATGTCGGCACGAATGACGAGGACATCGAGACCGTCAACATGGCCTCGGCCTCGGGCGTGCGCGGCTGCGTGCTCAAGACCGACATCACCGACCCGTCCAACTACCGGGCGCTGAAGAACTTCGACGCCTGGCTGAAGGCACGCGGCATCATCGGCATCGCCGGCGTCGACACGCGGGCGCTGACGGCGCTGATTCGCGCCAAGGGCATGCCGAACGCGGTGATCGCGCATGCGCCGGATGGCGTGTTCGCGCAGGCGGAACTCGCCAGGGAGGCGGCCGCGTGGCCTGGCCTCGAGGGCATGGACCTCGCCAAGGACGTCACCTCCGGCCAGACCTTCCGCTGGGACGAGACCACCTGGGTGTGGAACCAGGGCTATGGCCGCCAGCAGCACCCGGTGTACAAGGTCGTCGCCGTCGACTACGGCATCAAGCGCAACATCCTGCGCCTGCTCGCCGATGCGGGCTGCGAGGTGACCGTGCTGCCGGCGACCGCGACCGGCGAGGAGATCCTCGCGCACAAGCCCGATGGCGTCTTCCTGTCGAACGGCCCCGGCGATCCGGCCGCCACCGGCGAATATGCCGTGCCGGCGATCAAGGACGTGATCGCGGCCGACGTGCCGCTGTTCGGCATCTGCCTCGGCCACCAGATGCTCGGCATCGCGCTCGGCGGCGAGACCAAGAAGATGCATCAGGGCCATCACGGCGCCAACCATCCGGTCCAGGACCGCACCACCGGCAAGGTCGAGATCACCTCGATGAACCACGGCTTCGCCGTCGATGCCGGCTCGCTGCCCGATACCGTCGAGGAGACGCATGTGTCGCTGTTCGACGGCTCGAACTGCGGCCTGCGCGTCAAGGACAAGCCGATCTTCTCGGTGCAGTACCACCCGGAGGCCTCGCCCGGCCCGCAGGACAGCCACTATCTGTTCACGCGCTTCGTCAACCTGATGCGCGTCCGCAAGGGCGAGGCGCCGCTGCCGGAGCACAAGGCGCCCGACGCCGCCTGAGCCTGAGCCGCCATCCCGCGCTTGAACCGGAAGATCCCGCCCCGTCGAACGGGCGGGATTTTCTTTTGCGTGACCGCCGGTGGATCGAAGCGCCGGTGCTTGCGTTGCCATGGGGCGACCGCCACCTTGGAGGTGGCTGAGCCGTGGAGAGATCGTGGCCGATACCGTCGTTATCCTCAATGAACATGCCGGGACGATCCAGGATCGCGACCCGGCCGAGATCCGCGCCACGGTCGAGCGCGCCTTCAGCGAGCGGGGTCATTCGGCCGAGGTGATCCTCGCCGAGGGCAACGCCTTCCTGCAGGCGATCGAGCGGGCGGCGACCTCCGGGCCGGAGACGGTCGTTGTCGGCGGCGGCGACGGTTCGGTCGGTCATGCGATCCGCAAGCTCGTCGACGCGGGCGGGCGGGCCGAGCGCACGCTCGGCGTGCTGCCGCTCGGGACGATGAACCTTTTCGCCAAGTCGCTCGGCATGCCGACGGAGCTGGAGGAAGCGCTTTCGGCGCTTGCCGCCGCGACGCCCAGCCGGATCGATCTCGCCAGCGTCAACGGCCGCGTCTTCCATACGCTGGCCGGGCTCGGCTATTTCGCGGAAGTGGCGCGCGGCCGGGCGCAGTTTCGCGGCGGCGGGCTGCCGTTCGGGCGCTTCATCGCCGTGGCGCGCTCGTCGTTCCGGGCCTTCAGTCGGGCCGGCGTGCTGCAACTGACGCTCGAGACGGAAGGCGGGCGGCGCGAGATCGAGGCCTATGCGCTGCTCGCCAGCAACAACCGGCTGTCGCCCAACGGCATAGACCGGCCCCGGCTGGACGAGGGCCTGATCGAGATCCATTTCGCGGAAGGCGGCGCGTTCGCCAGCCGCATGCAGGCCGGGCTCGACCTGCTGGCGGGACGCTGGCGCGACAATCCCGAGATCGATTCGCTCGCCGTGACGCGCGCCACTATCACGAGCCATCGGCCGCGCCTGTGGCTGTCGGTCGATGGCGAGCTGTCGCGGATGCCGACGCCGCTGGTGCTGGAAAGCCTGCCGGCGGCGCTTTCCGTCCTCGCCCCCGCGATCGGCGGGGCGGCGCGATCCACTTCTTCACCTCTCCCTTAGGGAGAGGTGATTCCGCGTTCGGCTGCTTCCTTCAGGCTACTTCTTGAGCGGCTCGATCAGGTAGACGAGCGTCGCGTTGGCGGTGATCTGCTGCTCGCCGCCCATTACCGGCGTCGCGACATCGGCCTTCATCGCCATCTGGGTGCGGAAGATCGGCACGCCGCCGCCCTCGCTCGCCTGCACCGACTGGATCGGGCCGAGCTGGACGCCGGCGGCCGCCGCCATCAGTTCGGCCTTGCGGCGCGCCTCGGCGATCGCCGCCTTCAATGCCTCGTCGCGCAGCGCGCTCGCCTTGTCGATGTCGAAGTCGATGCCGGTGACGCGGTTGGCGCCGGCGGTGACGACCTTGTCGAGCAGCGGGCCCGACTGGGCGAGGTCGCGGATCTTGACCGTCACCTGGTTCTGCACGCGGTAGCCCGTGACCTGCGCGCGGCCATTCGGATCCTTGGACGGGTCGGAATAGACCGGATTGACCGACAGGCCGCTGGTGGCGATGTCCTTGGTGGCGACGCCGGCATCGGTGATGGCGGCGATGACCGCCGTCATGTCGGTGGCGTTGGCGGCGAGCGCCTCCTTGGCGCTGGCGGCTTCCGAGATCACGCCGAGCGTGACGACGGCGATGTCCGGCGCGGCTGTCGCGACGCCGTCGCCGAACACGGTCAGCGTCGGCGGCTGCTGCACTTGCTGCGCCATGGCGGGAGCGGCGACGACGGCAAGCAGCGTCGAGGCGAGGATGGTGGTCCGGATGAAGTTGGCGCGGATCATGGGCGTCTCCCGTTCGTACTTCGCGTGTCGCGTGTAAGCGCCTGCCGTGGATAGGCGGGCATTGCGACCGGACTTGGGCGATGCCGTCCGATCGCTCCCGGCGTCGCGCCCTTGCAGCGTGGAAAGGGTGGGAGATTGCGCCGCCATGCCATCTCCAGGAGCATTTCAGGCAGCGCTGTGATATCCGGCAGGGCATCCACGACGCCGCCGGGCCAAGGTTCGCGAAGGCCGGCGCCCGCCCGCATCCGTCTTCAGGGGTTGAAATGAGCATCGCAACACGCCCGCTCGGCCGCACCGGCCTCGACGTCACCACGATCAGCTTCGGCGGCGCCAGCATCGGCAATCTCTACCGCGCGGTCAGCAACGAGGCGGCGCACGAGACGCTGCAGGCGGCCTGGGACGCGGGCATCCGCTTCTTCGACACGGCGCCGCGCTACGGCCATGGGCTCAGCGAGCGGCGGCTCGGCGATTTCCTGCGCGACAAGCCGCGTGACAGCTATGCGATCTCGACCAAGGTCGGCCGCATCCTGACGCCGCTGCGCGGCCGCGTCATGGGCGATTACGGCTTCGTCGACGTGCTCCCCTTCGAGCAGGAATACGACTATTCCTATGACGGCGTCATGCGTTCGCACGAGGCGAGCCTGCACCGCCTCGGCCTCGACCGCATCGACGTGCTTTACATGCACGATATCGGCGTCGACACGCATGGCGTCGAGAAGAACGCCGAATATTTCCCCGTCGCCATGTCCGGCGGCCTGAAGGCGATGCAGGAACTGCGCGGCGCCGGCGACGTCAAGGCGATTGGCCTCGGCGTCAACGAGGTCGAGGTTTGCCTGCAGGCGCTTGAGCATGCCGATCTCGACGCCTTCCTGCTGGCCGGCCGCTTCACGCTTCTGGAGCAGGAGGGCGCGCGGCCGCTGCTGGCCGCCTGCCTCGCGCGCGGCGCCAGCATTGTCGTTGGCGGCGTGTTCAATTCCGGCATTCTGGCGACCGGCGCGGTCCCGGGCGCGCATTACAACTATGCCGAGCCCCCGCAGGCGATCGTCGATCGCGTCCGTCATCTCGAGGCGGTTTGCGCGCGTCACGGCGTGACGCTGGCGGCGGCCGCGCAGCGCTTCCCGCTCAGCCATCCGGCCGTGGCGTCGGTCCTGCTCGGCGTCGCCAGCAAGCGCAATCTCGATCGCAACCTTCAGGCCGAGACCGTCATCATCCCCGACGCCCTCTGGACCGATCTCGTGGCCGAGGGGCTGCTCGCCGCCGACCTGGCGCCGCGCCGGATCTGATCGGCCAATAGCGATCCGTGGCGCGGCCCCGTCGCCGCGCCGTCTTCGATCGGCCCGGTTCCGTCCCTGGACGGGACCGGGCCTTCATTTTTTCGGGGGCGCTGGTGCGGCCTAAAGATCGACGCCCTGCAGCCGGGTCGCGAGGGCCTGCCGGTCATCGGTCGATTTCAGGCGGATCGTCAGGCTCTCGCTCTTGGCCGGAACCTGCGGCGGCAGGCTGACGGCGATCTCCGGGGCATGCTCGTTCGCCCACTGGCGGAATCGGGGCAGCTTGTTGGCGCCACTGATCGGGAAGGTGAAAGTGTAACGGAAGGTCATCGTATGGGTCCAAAGCAAGGGGGCGCCGGCGCTGGACGGCGCGCGCAATCAAGCGCAGCACATCGCCCGGCGGGTTCCCGCGTTATTCTGATGTCGTGAGGAGGATTTCCTGGCGCCGCTCTTGCCATCGCAGGTAGCAGCACCAGGTCGTCAGCCTGTTTGCAGGCTGCCCTTGCAGAGTTTGAGGCGGGCGAAGGAAATCGTCAGCATGGCCGGTATCTCGGCCAAATGACGACGATTGTCAAACGGCCGGTGTGCGAGGGGGCTTGCGCTGTCGGAGGCCAGCCGTTTCGGGGCCGCACGCGCGGGATCGCTCGCCGGGCGAAGCGCGCGGCTTGTCTCGCGGCCGCGAGATCCGGGCTCCCTCAATCCGCCGTGCCGGTCCCTGGAGCCTTCGATTGCGGGGCTCGGCGACCCGCCGGAGCGGTCTGCTCGCGCGCACGACGCGCCTCTCGAGAAGCCCGGAAGAGGAAGTAGATGGCGTTCGCCGCAACAACGAGGGCCGCGATCCAAAGAAAGGTGGTCATGTCAGTTCTCCCGTCGGGCAGGATAATCCGTGTGGAAGAAATCCGAAACGCTGTCCGGCGCATGCGATTGGTTCATTTCGCCGGGAATCGTCGCCATGGGCTGCACCTGAACCGGTCCGCGGGCCGGTCGATGGTGCTCCGGCCTCGCGGTGCCTTGAAAAGGGCGGGCCTTGGACTCGTCGAGCCGCAGCGTTGCCAGGCAGGGGCCGGCCGCAGGCCAGTCCAAAGCAGGCCAAGCCATGGGAGAATGAACGCTACACGCTGCCGCCGCGATCCGGGCGCTGGGCCGGAAAGATGATGAGCGGTGCCCGCATTTCCCTGTATCTGGCGGCTATCCGCCGATAGGCTCGTTTCCACGGGCGTGCCAGTTCCCGCAGGATCCTTGCTGCGATGCCCCGTCGGGTACGTTGCCTGCTGACGGCAGGAAGTACTCTTTCCTCGCCGATTACGCTGGCCAAGGGGCCGGTATATCCCTTGGTTTCCGATGCCTGAATGCAGATTCCAGGCCTTATTTCATGCGCATCGAAGAAGCGGTTCTTCAATTTGTTGTCAAATAGGAACTGGTCCACTGGGCAGTTTATGGCCTCAACTCTCGCTAGGCGTTCTGCAAGTCTCTTGGAGACTATGTAGGCGCCCGAAGCGTTCCAGGGGTCCCCGCTTCTAAAAAGGCGATGTCGACGTCCGAAATTACTGGCCGATCCCTGGTATCGATTTTCATCCGGCGCCTCCATCTTGATAATCTCGGCCTCCATTGGAATCCAATAATGGCCAGACAGCAGCGCGGCGACTTCGTAATCGAGATGGAGGTCATCCTCGAAAACCGCGGCATAGGGCGCCTCGCCACTTGCGATGATCTGCCAGCATTTCCGATGGCTCAGGAAGCAGGCGATCTCCGATGCGGTCCATTCCATGCCATCAAGCCTCGGGCTCGCGTGGCGCTGCAGCTCGGAACTTGTTTGTTGTCGACCGTCAATAGCCTCCACTCGTTCGAATTCTATGCCAAGTTGAGAGAATTGATCGCTCATCCAGCTAAGGCGTTGGGGCGATCGTTGTAAGTTTATTAAGTAGGATTTCATGGAACTAATATTTACGAATTGCTATATTCAATTTATTCTCATCCCCTCTTCTATTATTTTCGCTAATGGCGAATTTGGATGAGGTGTCCTGTTCGATCTTCGTGAATATTCGTTCCAGAGATGTATTACTCGAGTGCGGGGAGTGGCGAAGTGGTGGATAGATAGGCCTGGTTCAAGCAAAAGGCCGGCGTGCCCGGGTGCCAGGCCATACAGGATGTCCGGTGCCAGCGCCCTGTCCGCGAGCCCGTGCTTCTGTGCGTAGTAGGTCAGGGCGATCGGACCAGCCGTCCCCCACGGCATCTTTGCCAGGGGCACCGGCATGCCTATCGCAGCGCGAAGCATGAGCTTTCTGCGGCGGCGCCTGGGCAGCCAGGGAGGAATGAAGGCTCGAACGGAGCCGATCGTTCTGAGGTCCGCCAAGAGCGGAGAATGCTTTGGCAAGCGGAGAACCGCCGGGCATAGCTGAGACTGGCTTTCCCAGCCCATGAGGTACTCTGTCTCCTCGAGGGGCTCCACGCAGTAGCAATCGCAATCGACGTAGACGCCCAATTCTGCGGCCTGGACCTCATACCGAAAGAAGTCGGCGGCCAGCGCAAAGCTTCCTGTCTCGGCATGCGCCGTTGCTTTCGATCTGGGCATCAGCCGACTGGCATCGGCCAATTCAATGCCCTTGGGTACGTCGCTTGGCTTCGCGTACACGTGAAGTCGCACCTCGTGCCCCATCCGGAGGAATGAGTGGAGACAGGCTCGGCTCAGCGGGCCGAGTTCCGGGCCGATCCAGAATGCGTTAATTGTGGGCGGCAACAGGATGCATCGCTCTGTGATGGATGGCGGCTGATGGCGCCGTCGGCGTTTCAGCGGATTGAGAGGTGTTGATGCCGGATAGCGCCGCAATCTCGGTCAGAACCGCCTCGACGGTTATGTCTGTCTTGCAGCGAACCTCGATGGGGCAGCGGCGTATCACGTCCAGGCCGCAACCGCGGCACTCGATCGAACTCATCAGCATGCTCACGCGAGGACCCTGGAAGCCCCAGAGATCCGGCAAATGCGAGGCTGAGAACACGCCCAGAGTCGGGCGCCCCAATTGGGCGGCGACGTGGCCCGCGCCCGAGTTGTTGGATACAACCAGGGCAGCCGAGCCCAGGAGATCGTTGAACCCATCCTCTGTGAGATCGTCGGCGACGTCTATGTTGGCCCTGTTTGCCGGTGGCGCCGAGAGAGCGATGTCCCATAGCGCATCGCTGTGCTCGCTGCGCCCCACAAGTATGACGGAGCGGGAACGTGAAAGCGCCGCGACCAGTTCGTTGAAACGCTCTATCGGCCAGTCGCGTAGCGACGAGTTGGAAAACGGCGCAACGACGATCGGGGCGGAACTGTCGATTGAGGCCCTCTCTCCCATGCCGGGGCGATTGAGCGGCTCATAATAGTCGGACACTCTGGCAACCAGTGAGGACAGTGTCTCGGCCACGTGCCGAATTCGGCGTTGATCAACATCGATGTTCCGGTCGATCCATCTGCGCGGTATCCGCCCGAAAAGAGGGGATCTCTGGATCAACTTGTACATCACGCTTCTGCGAAGCTTGATTTTCGGGGCTTCAACGAAGATTTCGATGCCTGGGTACTTTTTCGGATCTGCCACGGCGGCCAGTGTGGCGGCTGGCGCCTCCAGAAGAACGCTTCGCGTGTCGTCGGGGACGCGCATGTCAACGGCAAGATCGAACTGGCCTGCAAGGACGGAGTTGATCTCGTCCGGACGCCTTCGTGTCTTCTCCAGCTGTGGGCTGCGAGAGAAGAAGTCAAATTTTACATAGTCATCGGCTAAATTGAACCGCTTGGCGGTCTCGATATTCCAGCTGCCGACGACCAAGGTTATGTGGGCTTCGGAAAAAGAAAGCCTAAATTTTTGCAGTGGACCTATCGACATCCATAGGTCGCCGATATGGTCCAGCTTGAGAATGAGTATTTTTAACCGTCTTGTGGCTGATGGCTCATTTCGCCAGCTTCGATATACGATAGTCTTGCTGGCTGGATGCGTGTCATACATTTTGACGTGGGTGGTTCCAGGCTTGGTTGCCGCTTTGTAATCATGAATTGCACATCTATAAAAAATCTATCATGAGTTGCAAGGCTTTTGCTAGCTTCCTGAGGCGAGCGCGGTTCGAGGTTTGGTCAAATCCTGCTCTAAATCACATCCAAATTCATTGACTTTCGGCTTTTGGGGCGGAAAGCGGCATGAATCCGAAAGCTTGAAGGCGCTGTGCGGCCTGGCATTGCGGCGGCCGGAGTCCGTGACCGATGCGACGATCGATCGGGGCATCGATCTTGAGATGCCCGTTTTCGGTGTCCGCTTTAGATCGGGACGCGCTGGAACTTCGGAAAAGGAAGTTGGTGGGCCCACCAGGACTCGAACCTGGAACCAGACCGTTATGAGCGGTCGGCTCTAACCATTGAGCTATAGGCCCCCCGGATGAGCATCATCCGTGCCGTTCCCTCGTATAGACGATCGTCGTCGATCGGCAAGCGGAGAAGTGGAGTTCGCACCGCGGGGGCGCCTGTGCGGTTGGCGTTGCCGAACGCGTGCCGGCGCCACGACAGGCTGTCGGGAGGGCGTCGCGCCAGGCGCCATTCGCCCATGTGCCGAAAGAAGCCGGCGCGGCGGCGGTGCCTGGCCCGGGCGATTGAAGCGGGCCGACCGCGATGAAGCGCTCGCCACAAAAAAGGGCGGCCCGAGGGCCGCCCTTGCATCATGCGCTGGCTGGCGGATCAGAACTTGTAGTTCAGGCCGGCCTTGAGCGTGTGGAACTTGGTCTCGGATTCGACATTGATGAAGCTGCCGCCTTCGCTCGCGGAATACAGCGTCTGGTTGCCGAGATCGACGTAGAGATATTCGGTCTTGAGCGTGATGTTCTGGGTGATGCCGTATTCGAAGCCGGCGCCGACCGTCCAGCCCGTGGAGGAGTCGGAGATGGATTCGTCGATATTGCCGATGATGTTGCCCGAGATCGACGACTTCACGTCGCCATAGGCGAGACCGCCCGTACCGTAGAGCAGCAGGTTGTCATAGGCGTAGCCGAGGCGGGCGCGGACGGTGCCGAACCACTCGACTTCGGACCCGGCCTCGAGGTTGCCGCCATTGAAGTTGGCGGAAACCTTGCCCTCGTAGGAGGAGGCCGCGATGTCCGCCTCGATACCGATCACCCAGTTCGGGTTGAACTGCCAGTTGTAGCCGATCTGGGCGCCGCCGAAGCCGCCGCTGGCATCCTGCTCGAGTTCGCCGTCGAAGCCGAAATCGCCGAGGCCGACGCCGATCGGATACTTGAAGTCGCCGGCGGCGACGCCGCCATGCACGCCGATGTAGAAGCCGGTCCAGTTGAAGGCTGCCGGAGCTTCGACGACGGGCGCCGGCTCGTAGGTCAGATCCGCGGCCTGGGCGGCGACAACGCCGAGCGCCAGAACCGAAGCCATCGTGATGCTGCTTACAACGAATTTCATGCTATCGCCCCTTGAGCCGTTGGGAACCCGACGTCACGTCCGCCCCGTATGAGCCGAGCAATAGTGGATTGCCTGCCTTCTGGCTGTTGCGGCCGTGCATCACGGCCGGCCTGATTGACGTAGCGTTGGCTGACGGTCCTCGTCGCGATGATATGTCGATCTTATCGAACCTGCGTCATCGCTTTGATTCAAATTGACCTTTCCTTGCGGAATCCTTGAGTTTTCAACGCGAGATGGTGGGTGTGTTTTGTATGCAACACGCACTAAAATCGTATAAGTTGCAGCGCCAAATGGGTTGAGAATTCTGAATCTGCGTCGGCTCGGTATGGAAACCTGACGGGATTCGCGAGGGTCGATTCGAAGCGCGACGTCAGGATGGGCGCGGGCGACGGGGCCACAACCCGTCGTGTCGCCGAGCCTGTCCGGATGCCGTCAGGAGCGGTTGCGGGCTGGGTCTCTCGACCCTGGCGACGGCGCCGGTCCCTGGCGGCCGTGCCGGGCGCGCGACACGCGGGGCGTGTTTCCCCGGCGCGGCGAAGGGGCGGGGCGCATTGCCTTCGCAGGGTCGCCTCGCCATCTCTCTATCAGGAGAGAGGAGAGCGTCATGAGCAACGAAATGGTCCAGCGGGTCGCGATGGCGATCTACGACGCCGAACGGGGCGATCCGACTCGCCCGACGCCCGACGAGATGCGCGGCTGGAGGGCTTTCGAACCGCATGCCCGCGCGGCGATCGCGGCGATGCGCCAGCCCAGCGAAGAGATGATCTTCCGCGGCGGCCTCATCGGCGACGCGCCATGGGACGGCAAGAAGCCGGGCCGGATCTTTTCCGCCATGATCGACGCGGCGTTGCAGAACTGACGCGGCGCCGCCCCTTGAAGGGCTGCGGGATAATGCCGTAGGGCCGGGCCGCTGGCGCGGTCCGGCTCGTTTTCGGAAGGGGGCCGCGCGCTATTCCGCCTTGGTGTCGGCCCAGCTCTTCACCAACTCGTCATAGTTGACGGTGATCGGCTTTTCCTTCTCGTTCTCGATCTTCAGCTGCGGTGCGAGATTGCCCTTCTTGACCGCGTCGGCGTTCCAGTAGGCGAGGTCGTGCTCCTCGGCGAGCTTCGGCCCGATATCGCCCTGGACACCAGCCCGCTCGAGGCGCTGCAGTACCTTCTCCTGCTCGGCGCAGAGCGAGTCCATCGCTTCCTGCGGCGTCTTGGCGCCGGCGGCGGCGTCACCGATCGCCTGCCACCAGAGCTGGGCCAGCTTCGGATAGTCCGGGATGTTCGTACCGGTCGGCGACCACTGCTCGCGGGCCGGCGAACGGTAGAACTCGATCAGGCCGCCGAGCTTCGGCGCGCGTTCCGTGAAGCTCGGATGGCGGATCGTGCTTTCGCGGATCAGCGTCAGGCCGACATGGCTCTTCTTGACGTCGACCGTCTTCGAGGTGACGAACTGGGCATAGAGCCAGGCCGCCTTGGCGCGATCCTCCGGCGTCGACTTCAGGATCGTCCAGGAGCCGACGTCCTGGTAGCCGAGCTTCATGCCGTCCTTCCAGTAGACGCCATGCGGGCTCGGCGCGAAGCGCCATTTCGGCGTGCCGTCCTCGTTCACGACCGGCAGGCCCGGCTTCACGAAGTCGGCGGTGAACGCCGTATAGGTGAAGATCTGCTGGGCGACCTCGCCCTGGCCGGGGACCGGGCCGGATTCGGAGAAGGTCATGCCCTGGGCGGCCGGGGGCGCGTAGGCCTTCAGCCAGTCGAGATATTTCTGGATCGAGTAGACGGCGGCGGGGCCGTTGGTGTCGCCGCCGCGAGCGACGCAGGAGCCGACGGGGCGAGAGTTCTCGTCGACCTTGATGCCCCATTCGTCGACCGGCTTGCCGTTCGGGATGCCCCTGTCGCCATTGCCGGCCATGGAGAGCCAGGCATCGGTGAAGCGCCAGCCGAGCGACGGGTCCTTCTTGCCGTAATCCATGTGGCCATAGACCTTCTTGCCGTCGATCTCTCGGCCGGTGAAGAATTCGGCGATGTCCTCATAGGCCGACCAGTTGACGGGAACGCCGAGGTCGTAGCCGTACTTGGCCTTGAAGTCCTCCTTGTTCTTCGGGTCGCTGAACCAGTCGTAACGGAACCAGTAGACATTGGCGAACTGCTGGTCCGGCAGCTGGTAGAGCTTGCCGTCCGGGGCGGTGGTGAAGGAGGTGCCGATGAAATCGGCGAGGTCGAGGTTCGGATTCGTGACGTCCTTGCCCTCGTTCGCCATCCAGTCGGTCAGGCTGCGGGCCTGCAGGTAGCGCCAGTGCGTGCCGATCAGGTCTGAGTCGTTGACATAGGCGTCGTAGATGTTCTCGCCCGATTGCATCTGCGTCTGCAGCTTCTCGATGACGTCGCCTTCGCCGATCAGGTCGTGCGTGATCTTGATGCCGGTGATGTCGGAGAACGCCTTGGCCAGCGTCTTCGATTCATATTCATGCGTGGTGATCGGCTCCGAGACGACCTTGATGTCCATGCCGGCGAACGGCTTGGCGGCGTCGATGAACCATTGCATCTCGGCTTCCTGCTCGGCGCGCGACAGCGACGACAGGTCGCCGATCTCGGCGTCGAGGAACGACTTCGCGGCGTCCATGTCCGCGAAGGCAGGCGGGGCAAATATCATGACGACCAGGGTCGCCGTGGATGCTAAGAGACTGCGTCGCATGTGGAATCCTCCCAAGGGTTTTTCTAGCGACACGGCGCGGCCATCTCAGAAATGGCCGCGCCATCCTTCTTTCTCACACCCAGCGGAACACGAGCGCCGCATAGACGAGAGAGAGACCGAGCGCCCACCAGAGGTTCGGGCCGACAAGGCCGAGCCAGGCGAGGCAGATGAAGGCGCTGCCGAGCAGCGAGACGAAGAGCCGGTCGCCGCGCGTCGTTTCGAAGCGCAGGATGCCGACACGCGGCGCGCCGCCGGGGCGGGCATATTCCCAGACCCCCATGCCGACGAGGATCAGGAAGATCGTCGCGAAGAAGATCGCGGTCGGCGGCGTCCAGGCCATCCAGGCGAAGTTCATCAGACCCTCCCCAGGGCGAAGCCCTTGGCGATGTAGTTTCGCACGAACCAGATGACGAGCGCGCCGGGAATAATGGTGAGCACGCCCGCCGCCGCCAGCACGCCCCAGTCGAGGCCGGAGGCGGAGACGGTGCGGGTCATGATCGCCGCGATCGGCTTCGCCGCCGTCGTCGTCAGCGTGCGGGCGAGCAGCAGTTCGACCCAGGAGAACATGAAGCAGAAGAAGGCGGCGACGCCGATGCCGCTCGCGATCAGCGGCATGAAGATCTTCACGAAGAAGCGCGGGAAGGAATAGCCGTCGATATAGGCGGTCTCGTCGATCTCGCGCGGCACGCCCGACATGAAGCCCTCGAGAATCCAGACCGCCAGCGGCACGTTGAACAGGCAATGCGCCAGCGCCACCGCGATGTGGGTGTCGATCAGGCCGAAGGCGGAATAGAGCTGGAAGAAGGGCAGGGCGAACACCGCCGGCGGCGCCATGCGGTTGGTCAGGAGCCAGAAGAACAGGTGCTTGTCGCCGAGGAAGCGGTAGCGCGAGAAGGCATAGGCCGCCGGCAGCGCCACGGCGATCGAGATCACCGTGTTCATCACCACATAGGTGATCGAGTTGATGTAGCCATTGTACCAGGACGGGTCGGTGAAGATCACCGTGTAGTTGCGCAAGGTCGGGTTGTTCGGCCAGAGCGAGAAGGTGTTGGTGATCTCGGCATTGGTCTTGAAGCTCATGTTGACGAGCCAGTAGATCGGTAGCAGCAGGAAGATCAGGTAGAGCGTCATCACCAGCCAGCCGAGATGGAGGGGCTTTCTCACCTTGGGCGGGGCGACGAAGCCATGCGCCTTGGCGCCGGCGGCGGCGGGGGATCCGGGCTGGCGGTCGATGTCGATGCTCTTGCTGGCGCCGGTGCTCACTGTCCACCCCGCTCGAAGTTCGTCATGACGGTGTAGAAGATCCACGAGAACAGCAGCACGACCAGGAAGTAGACGATCGACATGGCCGCCGCCGGGCCGAGGTCGAACTGGCCGACGGCCATCTTCACGAGATCGATCGACAGGAAGGTGGTCGAGTTGCCGGGGCCGCCGCCGGTGACGACGAAGGGCTCGGTGTAGATCATGAAAGAGTCCATGAAGCGCAGCAGCACGGCGATCAGCAGCACGCGGTTCATCTTCGGCAACTGGATGTAGCGGAAGACGGCCCAGCGCGACGCGCCGTCGATGCGGGCCGCCTGGTAATAGGCCTCGGGAATCGAGACCAGGCCGGCATAGCAAAGCAACGCGACCAGGCTGGTCCAGTGCCAGACATCCATCAGGATGATGGTGAACCAGGCGTCGAGCGGATCGCGGACATAGTTGTAGTCGACGCCGATCGCCTCCAGCGTATGGCCGAGCAGGCCGATGTCGACGCGACCGAACACCTGCCAGATCGTGCCGACCACGTTCCACGGAATGAGCAGCGGCAGCGCCATCAGCACCAGGCAGACCGACACGCCGATGCCCTTCCTCGGCATGGCGAGCGCGACGGCGATTCCGAGCGGGATCTGGATCGCGAGAATGATGGCGGAGAAGATCAGATTGCGCGCCAGCGCCTCGTGAAAGCGCTGGGAATGCAGGATCTCCTCGAACCATGAAGTGCCGGCCCAGAAGAACTCGTTGTTGCCGAATGTGTCCTGGACCGAATAGTTCACCACCGTCATCAGCGGGATGACCGCCGAGAAGGCGACGAGCAGCAGCACCGGCAGGACCAGGAACCAGGCCTTCTGGTTGGTGGGTCTGTCCATGGTCAGGCTCCCCGGACCGGCGCGCCATCGACCAGATGGCCGTCGACATAGACGTTGAGGTGGGCGGGATCGAACACCGCCCCGGCGTCGTCCGCGGGGAACTCGGTGCCTTCGGGCGCGACCGCCGCGATCTCGCGGCTGCCGAAGGCGAGGCGGGCGATCTTGTAGCTGCCGACATCCTCGACCTTGCGGATCGTCACCGGCAGGCCCTCGCCGCGCGCGACGCGCACGAATTCCGGCCGGATGCCGAGCTCGACCCTGCGGTCCGGCGTCGACCGGCCATAGGCGCGCGGCAGGCGGATCGCCGTGCCGTCGACGGTCGCGACCGTGCCGTCGACCTCGGCGGCGAGCACGTTCATGCCGGGGGAGCCGATGAAGTAGCCGACGAAGGTATGGGCGGGCCGCTCGAACAGTTCGGCCGGCGTGCCCATCTGCACCACCTCGCCGTCGAACATCACCACCACCTTGTCGGCGAAGGTCAGCGCCTCGGTCTGGTCATGGGTGACATAGACCATGGTGTAGCCGGACTTCTTGTGCAGCTGCTTCAGTTGCGAGCGCAGCTGCCATTTGAGCAGCGGGTCGATGACGGTCAGCGGCTCGTCGAACAGGATGGCGGCGACGTCGGAGCGGACCAGGCCGCGGCCGAGCGAGATCTTCTGCTTGGCGTCGGCCGTCAGGCCGCGGGCTCGCTTCTGCAGCACGTCCGTCATTTCCAGCATGGCGGCGATCTCACGCACCCGCGCATCGACGGCCGGCGCCGGGACGCGGCGGTTTCGGAGCGGGAAGGCGAGATTGTCGTAGACGGTCATGGTGTCGTAGATGACCGGGAACTGGAACACCTGGGCGATGTTGCGCGCCTCGGTCGGCATGGCGGTGACGTCGACGCCGTCGAACAGGACCTGGCCCTGGCTCGGCAGGATCAGTCCCGAGATGATGTTGAGCAGCGTGGTCTTGCCGCAGCCGGACGGCCCGAGCAGCGCATAGGCGCCGCCATCCTCCCAGGTGTGGTTGAGCGGCTTCAGCGCATAGTCGCGCGGCTCTTTCGGGTTCGGTCCGTAGGCGTGGGCGAGATTGCGAAGGTCGATCCTGGCCATCTCATCATCCCTTCAGGCGGCGACCGCCGGCGGTGTCCCGACGGCGCGGCCGCTGTCGGCGGAAAACACGAAGAAGCGTTCCGGATCGAGCCGGACCTCGACGCGGGCGCCGATCTCGATCGGCCGGATGCCGTGCATCAGTCCGACCCAGCGGCCGTCCGGCGCGTCGAGATGGACGAAGCTCTCGGAGCCGGTGATCTCCGTGATCGCGACGGTCGCCGGCACGGCGATCGTGTCGGCCTCGGACGGCTCCAGATGCAGGTCGTGCGGACGGAAGCCGAAGAGATACGTGCCGTCGCCGAGGCGGGCGAGGCGGCCGCTCGCCGGCAGCGTGGCGCCGTCGGCGAGCGCGATCGCGCCGCCCGATTTGGTGGCGCGCAGCGTGTTCATCGGCGGATCGGAGAAGATGGTGGCGGTGATCAGGTCCGTCGGGCGGCGATAGACCTCGGTCGTCGGCCCGAATTGCGTGACCCGGCCTTGCGAGAGCGTCGCCGTGTTGCCGCCCAAGAGTAGCGCCTCGGTCGGCTCGGTGGTGGCGTAGACGAAGATCGCGCCGGTCTCGGCGAACAGGCGCGGCAGCTCGGCGCGCAGTTCCTCGCGCAGTTTGTAGTCGAGATTGGCGAGCGGCTCGTCGAGCAGGACGAGGTCGGCCCGCTTGACCACGGCGCGGGCGAGCGCCGTGCGCTGCTGCTGGCCGCCGGAAAGCTCGAGCGGCGTGCGCTCCAGCATCGGCGTCAGTCGCATCAGTTCGGCCGCCTCGCGCACGCGCCGGTCGATCTCGGCCCTGGCGACGCCGGCGACGCGAAGCGGCGAGGCGATGTTCTCGTAGACGGTGAGCGTCGGGTAGTTGATGAACTGCTGGTAGACCATGGCGATGTTGCGCTTCTGGACCGGCACGCCGGTCACCCGGGCGCCGTTCATGAACACATCGCCGCTGGTCGGCGTGTCGAGGCCGGCCATCAGCCGCATCAGCGTCGTCTTGCCGGAGAGGGTCGGTCCCAGCAGAACGTTGAGCGAGCCGCTTTCGAGGATGAGCGAGACATCCTCGATATGCGTTGCCGCTCCGACCTTCTTGGTCACTTGCCTCAGTTCGAGCATGGCTCCTCCCGTGCCCGATACGGCGTTCTACTGGGCCGCTGTCGGTAGTCTCTCCTGCATGGCATTGCGCATGAAGTCGTCGAGCGCGGCGATCTCCGTCGCCGTCATCCGAAGACCGAGCTTGGTGCGTCGCCAGACGATGTCGGCGGCGCTCCGCGCCCATTCCTGGTCGATGAGATAGTGGACCTCCGCGGCCGTTAGTCCAGCGCCGAAAGCGCGGCCGAGGTCGGCTGCGGTCCTGGCCGGGCCGAGGATGCGCCGGGCACGGGTGCCGTAATGGCGGACGAGCCGCCTGAGCAGGCCGCGATCGAGCGCCGGATAGTCGGCGGCGAGGCCCGCCGCCAGAGCTTCGAAGCCCTGGACCGGGAAGTCGCCGCCCGGGAGGGGCGCCTTCTTCGTCCAGGCTTCGCCGCGCTTGCCGAGCACCGTCTCGACATGTTCGAGCACGTGCTCGGCCAGCCGCCGCGAGGTGGTGATCTTACCGCCGAACACATTGATGATCTTCGGCGCGCCGGCGGCGCCGTCGACCTTCAGCACATATTCGCGGGTCGCCTCCTGCGCGCTGGTGGCGCCGTCGTCATAAAGCGGGCGCACCCCGGAATAGCTCCAGACGATCTCGTCGCGCCGGACCGGCTTCTTGAAATACTCGCTCGCCGCCGCGCAGAGATAGTCCGTCTCCTCGGACGAGATCGCGATGTCCTTCAGTTCGCCCTTGTAGTCGCGGTCGGTGGTGCCGATCAGGGTGAAATCATCCTCGTAGGGAATGGCGAAGATGATGCGGCCGTCGGCATTCTGGAAGATGTAGCAGCGATCGTGGTCGAACATCTTCGGCACGACGATGTGGCTGCCCTGGACCAGGCGCACGTGGTGGCCGGCATCGGCGCCGGGAAGCGCCCGCAGCACGCGGTCGGCCCAGGGACCGGCGGCGTTGATCAGCAGCCGCGTCTCGATCCGCCGCGTCTCGCCGCTCGTCGTGTCGGTCAGCGTGACCTGCCAGTGGTCGCCGATCCGCTCGGCCTGGGTGACGCGGGTGCGGGTCAGGATCTCGGCGCCCCGGTCGAGTGCGTCGCGGGCGTTGAGGACGACGAGGCGGGCGTCGTCGACCCAGCAGTCGGAATATTCGAAGCCCAGCCGGAAGTCGCCCTTGAGCGGGGCGCCGGTCTCGTCGCGGGTCAGGTCGAGCGCCTTCGTCGCCGGCAGGAGCTTGCGGCCGCCGAGATGGTCGTAGAGGAACAGGCCGAGCCGCAGCAGCCAGGCCGGGCGCAGGCCCTTGTGATGCGGCAGCACGAAGCGCAGCGGCCAGATGATGTGCGGGGCGTTCGACCAGAGCACCTCGCGTTCCATCAGCGCCTCGCGCACAAGGCGAAACTCGTAGTGCTCCAGATAGCGCAGCCCGCCATGCACCAGCTTGGTGGAGCGCGACGAGGTGCCGCTGGCGAGATCGTCCATCTCGGCGAGGCCGACGGAATAGCCGCGACCGACGGCGTCGCGGGCGATCCCGCAGCCATTGACGCCTCCGCCGATGATGAAGATGTCGAGCCTGGTCACGACGCGGCGCTCTCCTGTGCGGCGCAGCATAATTGGTTCATTACGAAACCTATGACGGAGGATAAACGAAACATAACGCGCGTCAAGTGAAAGCGCGATGCGTTGTTTTCCGTAGGGGAATGGCGGCTGCAAGCCGTTGCGCCATCTGCCTGAATTGTCGCTATCGGAAGGCCGGCCACGGGCGCCCGCCGGGCCGGTCGCGCGGACGGGATGGGATGTCGGAAGCGTGGGACGGCTTGTGCGCCGCAGCGTGGCTGGGCCCGGGCGTTGGTCGGGCTCAGGCGGCGGCCGGATCAGGCGTCCTGGCGCGCCGTCTGCGGCGATGCCTCGACCAGTTCGACGCCGCTCTCGGCGCAGATGGCGCGGATCCGGCCGCTCGGGCAGTGGTCGGTGACGAAGGTGTGGATCTGCCTGAGGCTGCCGATGCGGACCGGGGCGGTGCGGTCGAACTTGGTCGAATCCGAGGCCAGGATGACGTGGCGCGCATTGGCGATGATCGCCTGCGCCACCTTCACCTCGCGAAAGTCATAGTCGAGCAGCGAACCGTCCTCGTCGATCGCCGAGGTGCCGACGATGGCGTAGTCGACCTTGAATTGACGGATGAAATCGATCGCCGCCTCGCCGACGATGCCGCCATCGGAGCTGCGCACGACGCCGCCGACGATCACCACCTCGATCTGGGGATAGGGCCGCATGATGTGGGCGACGTTGATGTTGTTGGTGATTACCATCAGCCCCTGATGCTGCAGCAGGGCCTGCGCGACCGCCTCCGTCGTGGTGCCGATATTGATGAACAGCGAGGCCTCGTTGGGCACGATCGCCGCCACCGCCCGGCCGATCGCCGCCTTCTCGCGCGCGGCGATCTGCGAGCGCGCCTCGTAGCCGACATTCTCGACGCCCGAGGCGAGGATGGCGCCGCCATGGGTGCGGGCCATCAGCTTGCGGTCGCAGAGATCGTTCAGGTCCTTGCGGATCGTCTGCGGCGTGACGCCGAATTGGGCGGCGAGTTCGTCGACAAGGACGCGGCCACGTTGCTTGGCGATCTCGAGGATGGCGGACTGGCGCGTCGGAGGCATGGGGTCGACTTTCGGATGGTTCGGTCGGGGCGCAAAACGAAACTAGCATAACATGCGGCGGGGCGCGCCTCCGCCCGCGATGCGGCGCGTGATCAGGGTTGTCGGCGGGGTCACCCTGCAACTGCCGCGAGGTAGACGTGCCCGCCCTATGGCGTATGACCTTAGCGGGGCATTCTGAAGGTATCTAGGATTTGTTCCGTCTCTTGAAGAAGATGACGCGACAGGATTTACCGCGGCCGGACATTGTTCCGGAGCGTAATTATCTTGTCATTACAGAGTGCTATTCCCCCTATTCCGTGGGCGGAGCGGAAGTAAGCCTGGCGTTGACGTTAGGTGCTTCCCGCGAGTCCGGCGATATGTTGGTCGTCAACGTGCTCGGGCGCGCGCCGCATGTGACGCGCCAGCGCGTCGGCGGCATTGAGGTCATGGCTCTGCCTGCGCAGGCGAAATGGCCCTATCATCGCCTTTCCGCCACCGAACGCGATCGAATCAAGACGGAGCTGCCGAAGCCGGTTGGCTGGTTGCTCTTCGCCTTCCACGCGCTGCTCTACCTGTTTTCCGGCCGGCTCGACCAGATCGCCGCGCGCTGGCTCATCCTCCTCACGCAGGCGCTTCGCATCCGTCACAACGGCCCGTTCGCGCCCTTCGACGCGGAGCAGACCGGCTACTGGGCGCTGGCGACCCAGCGGATCTTCAAGGCGAGCGGCGCCACGGCGATCCATGGCGACAACCTGCTCGGCGTCATGCTGGCCGAAACCGCCGGCGGCTCGGCCACCCACCGCATCGGCGTGGTGCGGGACAACCGCTTCCTGTGCGCGCGGCGCGACCAGCAGACACGGATCGGCGAGGCGGTCTGCGTCGCCTGCCGCGCCGATTGCCATGAGGGCACCCGGCCTGCCGATAGGCGGCTGCGCCTCATCGCGCGCCATATCGGCTGGCAACGGCGCCATGCGCTCCGGAGCTGTGACGATGTCGTGGTGACGAGCCGCTATCTCGAGCGCCAGATCAACGGATTCGGTTCGATGCCGCCGGTGACGCGCATCGCCAATCCCGCCAGCGATCGGCCGGTCAGCCTGATGCCGTCGAAATCCGAGGAATGGCCGGGCACCAATGTCGTCGTGGTTGGCCAGATCTGCGACAACAAGGGGCAGGAGGCGCTGGCCGCGCAGCTGCCGGAGCTGATCCGCCGCATTCCCGACCTGCGCCTGCATTTCGCGGGACGCGGCGATGCGGCGCGCGACCGCATGATCGCCGCCGCCGGCGCCCATGCGGATCGCCTGCGCTTCCACGGCTATCTCGATCGCGACGCGGTTCGCGCGCTTTACCAGCGCTGCCAGGTCGTGGCGCTGCCGACGCTCTGGCCGGAACCGTTCGGCCGCATCCCGCTCGAGGCGGGGCTCTGCCGCCGTCCGGTCGTCGCTTTCGACGTCGGCGGCCTCTCCGAGCAGATCGTTCATGGCGTCACCGGCTATGTCGTCGCGGCCGGGGATTATGACGGCTTCCTGGCTGCCCTCAGCGTGCTGGCCAAGGATCCGGCCCTGCGCGACCGGCTGGGGACCGCCGGCGCCCGCCATATCGCCACGCGCTACGATCTTGCCGCGGCGACGCGCGCCTATGAGGCGCTCTGGCACGACGACCGCCGCCGGGCGGGGCAGGGCGCGCCGCGCCAGGTGGCCATCGGCTGAGGCAAGCCCGGCGCGGTCAGCGCCGGCCCGGATTTCTTTCCCAGAGCTGCCGCACGAGGTTCTTCAGCATCAGTGCCTCCTGCCAGCGGCATCCGCCAGCAACCCCTTCAGCTTCACCGTTGCATCCGCCAGCGCCGCCCTATCCGGCCGCGCGCGCCGTGCGATCAGCATTTCGGCAACGCGGACATCCCGCGCGATGCGGCCGTTCGGCCCGACCGCGCTCGAGCCGACGAGGCGTCCGTCCGCCGCGACATGGAAATCGAGCCGGGCGCCATCGCCGAGGTCGCGCGTGACCGTCGCGTGTCCCTCGTCGGGCAGGCCGGCGATCTGCAGGGTGATGTCGTACTGGTCCGACCAGAACCACGGCACGGCCGCATAGGGCTCGGTGCCGCCGAGCATGCCGGAAGCCGCCGCCTTGCCCTGGTCCTGCGCATTGCGCCAGGCCTCCAGCCGCAGCCTGCGGCCGTCATAGAGCGCGTGCGGAAACGAGCAGCAATCGCCGGCGGCGAAGATGTCGGGGTCGGTCGTCGCCAGCCGCTCGTCGACCGCGACGCCGTTGTCGATGGCAAGTCCGGCGCGCGCGGCGAGATCCGTCTCGGGCAGGGCGCCGACGCCGGCGACGATCCCGTCGCAGGCGATGCGTTCGCCGCTGGAAAGCACGAGGACGCGGCCGCCTTCGCCGGGCTCGATCTGCTCGATGCCCGTGCCGGTCAGGATGGTGACGCCCTCGGCCGTGTGCCGGGCGGCGACGATCGCCGCGAGATCCGCCGGCACGGCGCGGGCGAGGAGGCGAGGGGCCAGCTCGATCACGGTCACTTCCGCGCCGCGGGCCCGCGCCGCCGCCGCGAGCTCCAGCCCGATGAAGCCGCCGCCGAGGATGGCGAGCCGCAGGCCCGGCCGCAGCCGCGCCCGCAGCGCCCGCGCCTCGTCGAAGGTGCGCAGCGTCAGCACCGCCTCCGCCGCGAGGCCGTCGATCGAGACGCGGCGCGCCCGCGCGCCGGTCGCGAGCAGCAGGCGGTCATAGGAGAGTTCCTCGCCGCCGGAGAGTGTGATCCGGTGGGCGGCGCGGTCGATCGAAATCACGCGCGTGTCGGTGCGGAGCGCGATGTCGTGCTCGGCGCGCCGCTCCGGCGACAGGATCGTCGCCGCCAGCGGCTCGGCCTCGTGGGTCAGCGCCGCCTTGGACAGCGGCGGCCGCTCATAGGGGGCGTGCGGCTCGTCGCCGATGATCGTCACCCCGCCGGCGAAGCCCGCCTCGCGCAAGGCCGTCGCGGCGCGCGCGCCGGCTTCGCCCGCCCCGACGATGACGATGGAATCCCGCGTTGCCATGGTCTCAGGCCAGGCCGATCAGGATCTTGCCGCCATCGATCCGGACCGGGTAGGTCTTCAGGTTGACGCAGACCGGCGCGCCCTTGGCCTGGCCGGTGCGATAGTCGAAGCGGCCATTGTGCTTCGGGCATTCGATGATGTGGTCCATCACCAGCCCGTCGGCGAGGTGGATGCGCTCATGCGTGCAGAGCCCGTCGGTGGCGAAATATTCGTCGTCGGGCGAGCGGTAGATCGCATAGGTCCGGCCGCCATGGTCGAAGCGGATGACGTCCTCGGCGTCGACATCCTCGGCATCGCAGGCCTCGATCCATTGCGTGGCGGTCGTGGTGGTCATGTGTCCTCCTGGATGGCGGGCGTGAGCGGCGAGGGCGGCTCTCACTCCGCCGGGGCGACCTGGACGAACTGGGTGCCGTGGTTGTGCGGCACGGCCTTGGACGGATCGGGCAGTTCGCGGCGGACGAAATAGCCGGGCTCGCGCACCTGGCGCATCAGCGTCGGGATGATCTCGGCATAGGCTTCCCAGAGGCCGTCATAGGGCTTCGGGCAATCGGCCTTGATCGCCGCGTGCAGCTTCGGCAGCGCGTGGTAGGGCACCATCGGGAACATGTGGTGCTCCACGTGGTAGTTCATGTTGAGATAGAGGAACCGGTAGACCGGGTTCATGTAGACCGTGCGGCTGTTCAGCCGGTGATCGAGCACGTCCTCGTCGAGGCCGGCATGCTGCGTCAGACCGAAGATCACCACGAAGGGCGCGCCGTAGATCGTCGGCAGGCCGATGAACATCGCCGGCAGGATCGAGCCAATGGCGAGGCACCCGATGGCGACGGCGGCGAAGATCGCGAGATAGAGCCGCGCGATCCCGTAGACCTTGGCGCGTTCCATCTCGGGAATATAGGTCTCCTCCCCGGCCGTCAGCCTGCCCGCCGCGTGGAGGCAGAGCTTCTTCATCGCGACAAAGCTGCTCTTCAGCGCGAACAGGTTCAAAAGGATGCCGAGAATGTCGGGCGGGCGCGGCACGGCGATCTCGGGATCGCGGCCGACGATGATCGTGTCGGTGTGGTGGCGGGTATGGCTCCAGCGCCAGACGGTCGGCTCGCGCAGGATCATGAAGCAGGCGATGTGGTAGACGGCGTCGTTCATCCAGCGGGTCTTGAACGCGGTGCCGTGGCCGCATTCGTGCCAGCGCGAATCCGAGGACGAGCCGTAGAGGATGCCGTAGACGGCGAAGAAGGGGACGGCCCACCACGTGCCCCAGAACCAGTAGCCGCCGAGGCCGGACAGGAAGAGCGCCGCGAACCAGATCGCCGTGTCGCGCAGCGCCGGGCCGTCGGAGCGTTTCATCAGCTCCTTCAGCGCCTTGCGTGGGATCGGGCACTGGTACCATTGCGCCGCCGCCAGGCCGTTTTCCTCGGCGAGCCTGGTGTCACGGCCGATCAGCGAATAGTCGCGCGGGGTGAACCCGACCGTCATGCCGTTCCTCCGGGACCGATGCGCTTGTGCCGCCCAGGCAGGGGGCGCGCTTTTCATGTTGGAGCGAGTCTAGTCTGGCCCGGTTTCCGGCTCAATCGAGGGATGATAGAATCTATCAGGCTCACTCAACGTCGCGGCGGGAGGCGATGATAGTTTCCATCATGAGGCTTGGCGCATGGACGGTGTGACCCGGCCGACGATCCGCGACCTCGCGGCGGCGGCGGGCGTCGGCGTCGCGACGGTCGATCGGGTCCTGAACCAGCGCGCGCCGGTCCGGCGCGAGACGGCCGAGCGCGTGCTCGCCGCGGCCGAGGCGATCGGCTATCACGGCGCCGGCCTGCTGAAGCGCCGGCTCGAGGAAACCGCCGTTCCGAAGAGCTTCGGCTTCCTGCTGCAGCGCCGCGCCGACGCGTTCTACCAGGAGATGGCGGCGGCGCTCGCCGGGGCCACCCGCGCCGTCAAGGCCGTGCGCGGCCGGCCGGTAGTCGAGTTCGTCGACGATATCTCCGCCGCGACCGTCGCCGACAAGCTGGTGACGCTCGGGGCCCGCGTCGACGCGGTCGCCGTCGTCGCCGCCGATCATCCGCGCGTGACCGAGGCGGTCGAGGCGCTCCGCGCGCGCGGCGTCGGCGTGCTGACGCTTCTGTCGGAACTCTCCGCGCCCTCGATCGGCCATGTCGGCATCGAGCATCGCAAGGCGGGCCGCACGGCCGCCTGGGCGATCGCCCGGCTGGCCAAGAAGCCGGGCAGCGTCGGCATCTTCGTCGGCAGCCACCGCTATGTCGGGCACGAACTCTCCGAGATGAGCTTTCGCGCCTATTTCCGCGAGCATGCGCCGGATTTCCGCCTGCTGGAGCCGCTCGCCAATCTCGAGGATCCGCACCTCGCGCATGAGGGCACGCTGGAACTGCTGAAGCGCAATCCGGACCTCGTCGGCATCTACGTCGCCGGCGGCGGCATGGCCGGGCTGATCTCGGCGCTGCGCGAGGCCGATCCCGGGCGCCGCGTCATCGCGGTCTGCAACGAACTCGTGCCGGAGACGCGCGCCGCGCTGGTCGACGGCGTGGTCGACGCCGTCATCGCCACGCCCGTCGCGGCGCTGGCCGAGCAGGCGGTCGCGATCATGACGCGCGCCGTCAGCCCGGCGGCGGGCGAGGGCGAGACGCGCGTGCTGCTGCCCTTCGACCTCTATGTGGCGGAGAATGTCTGAGGCGGCCCGGATCGGACCGTCAGCGCTTCAGCAGCCATTCGTGGTCGGGATCGTTGTGGAACTTCCAGGTCCGTTTCGGGCCGGCCATGACGTTCAGATAATAGAGGTCGTAGCCGTGGATGGCGGCGCAGGGGTGGTAGCCCCTCGGCACCAGCGTCACGACGCCGTCCTCGATCAGCATCGTCTCGTCGAGCGAGCGGTCGTCGGTATAGACGCGCTGGAAGGCGAAGCCCTGCGGCGGGTTCAGGCGGTGGTAGTAGGTCTCCTCCAGCTGCGATTCCGCCGGCAGATTGTCGGTGTCGTGCTTGTGCGGCGGATAGCTCGATGTGTGGCCGCCGGGCGTGATCACCTCGACCACCAGCAGCGAATCCGCCGGATCGCCCTCGGCCAGGATATTGGTCACGTGGCGGAGATTGGTGTCGCGCCCGCGCGTTTCCTGGCTGACATGATCGGGGCCAATCCGCCGCGGCGGCAGGCCGCCGCCGGTCGAGGGCGCCGAGCAGACGGCGAGCGTCACCGCCGTCGTCGCCGTGACGCGCCAGTCGTGATCGGCCGGCAGGTAGACGGAATGCGGCTTGCCTTCGAAGGGCGACATGCGCTCGCCGATGACGCCGAAATCGACCTCCTCGCCGGTGACGCGCGCCTTGCCGGAGACGAGCACCAGGCAGACCTCGCGATCGCCCGTATTGCCCTCCGCCGTCTCGCCCGGCTCCAGATGGTGGAGGTCGAAGCCGACATGGGTCCAGCCGGCGGATTGCGGCGTGACGTGGATGACGCGGCCATGCCCGGCATCCGGCTTGACGAGAAGATCTGCCATGAAGGTCTCCCTGCTGCAGGACGCGCCTGCCTTGCGTTTTCTTTACCTCTCCCTGAGGGAGAGGTCGGAGCGAAGCTCCGGGTTAGGGTTACGCCCTCGCCGGACAGGTCCCAAACCCTCACCCGCCGCACTCCGCGCGTCGACCTCTCCCTCCGGGAGAGGTGAAGGGCGCAGAGCTCATTTGGTCCGTACGCGGGAGCGTCCCTCAGCGCTTCAGTCCGGCTTCGTCGATGAAGCGGTTCAGATTGTCGAAGCCCATCTTCACATAGCGCGCCGGCGGCGCCTTGACCGGGTCCTGCTCGGCCTCGATGACGATCCAGCCGGAATAATCCGGGATCTCGCGGAAGACCGAGACATAGTCGATCACGCCGTCGCCGGGCACCGTGTAGACGCCGGCGAGCACGCTCTCGATGAACGACCAGTCGGCCTCTCCCGCCCGCTTCGCGATATCGGGGCGCACGTCCTTGGTGTGAACATGCACGATGCGGTCGCGGTATTTCCGCGCCAGCCGCGCCGGGTCGCCGCCGGCCCAGGTGATGTGGCCGGTGTCGAGCAGCAGGTTCACCGCCGGGCCGGTGGTCGCCATCATGCGGTCGACCTCCTCCTCGGTCTGGATCACCGTGCCCATGTGGTGGTGATAGGCGAGTTCCAGTCCCTCGCGGTCGAGATAGTCGGCGAACCGGGTCAGCCCGCTGGCGAAGCGGCCCCATTCGACCTCGTCCATCACCGGCCGCTTCGACAGCGGCATGCCTTCCGTGCCGTGCACGGTGCGGGTGCATTCGGCGACGATGAAGATCTTCGAGCCGAACGCCTTCAGGAGGTCGATATGGGCGCGCGCCGCCTTGAACTCGTGCTCGGCGTCGCGCTCGAGCAGGAAGGTCGAGTACCAGCCGGCGACGAGACCGAGCCCGTGCGCGTCGAGGATGGGGCGCAGCGTCTCGGCGTCGCGCGGAAACTTGTGGCCAAGCTCCATGCCCTCGATGCCGATCGCCTTCGCTTCCGTGAGGCATTGCTCAAGCGGGATGTCGCCGCCGATCTCCTGCTTGTCGTCATTGGACCAGCAGATCGGATTGGCGCCGATGCGGATCATGGGTGTTTCCTCGTCTGGATTTTCGGTTCTTCAATTCTGTATCGGTTCCGGCTCCGCCGTCATCCCGGGCAAGCGAAGCGCGACCCGGGATCCATCCATCACCCGGCTACGGGCGGCAGAATGGATCCCTGCTTTCGCAGGGATGACGGTGGAGGGGGGCTCGGCGTTCATGCGTTTTCCGCTGCTCGGAGAGGATCCCACCCAGCCCTCTCCCCAAGCGGGCGAGGGCAGGGCTCTCATCTTCACCTCTCCCTGAGGGAGAGGTCGACTAAAGGTTCGGGTGAGGGTTTGCGGCCTCCCCGGATGGTTTCCTCCGTCATCCCAACCCGCTCGCCGTCATCCCGGGCAAACGGAGCGCGACCCGGGATCCATGCAGCCGCAGGCGGCAGTCGGATGGATGGATCCCGGCCTTCGCCGGGATGACGGCGGCGGTGTTCAATCCAGCACCCGCTGCGCCTTCGTCGCCTTCTCGTAGGCCTCGCGTGCGGCTTTGACCTGCGGCCGCGGGCTCACCTCGGGCACGGCAACGTCCCACCAGTGGCCGCCGGCCTCGGTGGTGACGAGCGGGTCTGTGTCGATGACGAGGACGGTGGTGCGGTCGTTCCTGACGGCCGCGGCGAGGCCCGCCTCGAGCTCGGCGATCGACGCCACCTTGGTCGCGATCGCGCCGAGGCTCGCGGCATGGGCTGCGAAGTCGATCGACGGCAGCACGGCGTGCTTCGCGTCCTTGAGCAGATTGTTGAAGTTGGCGCCGCCGGTCGCCATCTGCAGCCGGTTGATGCAGCCATAGCCTTCATTGTCGAGCACGACGATGGTGAGCCGCAGCCCGAGCATCACCGAGGTGACGATCTCGGAGTTCATCATCAGATAGGAGCCGTCGCCGACCATGACGACGACTTCCTCCGCCGGCTTCGCCATCTTCACGCCGACGCCGCCGGCGATCTCGTAGCCCATGGTCGAATAGCCATATTCGAGATGGTAGGAGCCCGGCGCGCGCGCCTGCCAGAGCTTGTGCAACTCGCCCGGCAGGCCGCCGGCGGCGCAGACCACCGTGGCATGCTCGCCGAGTGCGCGCTGCACGGCGCCGATCACCTGGCCGTCCGAGGGCCGGGCGGCGTTGGTCGCGGCGGTCGCCTTGTCGGCCGCTTCGAACCAGGTCTTTCGGCCGTCCTCGGCCTTCTTGACCCAGTCGGCCGGCGCGGCATGGCCGCCGAGCTCAAGCGCGATTTCCTTCAGCCCGGCGAGCGCGTCGGCGACCAGCGGCAGAGCCCGGTGCTTGGTGGCGTCGAAGGGCTGCGTGTTGAGGCCGATGATCGTTTTCCGGTCGTTCTGGAACAGGGCCCATGAGCCGGTGGTGAAATCCTGCAATCGGGTGCCGATGGCGAGGATCACGTCGGCCTCCTCGGCGAGAGCGTTGGCGGCCGATGTGCCGGTGACGCCGATCGAGCCCATGTTGAGCGGGTGGCTGGCGGGGAGGGACGATTTGCCGGCCTGCGTCTCGGCGAGGGGAATGCGGTGCGCCTCGGCGAAGGCGCGGAGCGTCTCGGTCGCGCCGGAATAGAGCACGCCGCCGCCGGCGATGATCAGCGGCTTTTTTGCCTCCCGAAGCGCCGAGACGGCGGCCTTCAGCTCGTCCTCGGACGGGCGGACGCGGCGCGGCGTCCAGACGGTCTCGTCGAAGAAGGCTTCCGGATAATCATAGGCCTCCGCCTGCACGTCCTGGCAGAGCGAGAGCGTCACCGGCCCGCACTCGGCCGGGTCGGTCAGCACCGCCATGGCGCGTTGCAGGGCCGGGATGATCTGCTCCGGTCGGGTGATGCGGTCGAAATAGCGCGAGACGGGCCGGAAGATGTCATTGGCCGAGACGGTGCCGTCGCCGAAATCCTCGACCTGCTGCAGCACCGGATCGGGCCGGCGGTTGGCGAAGACGTCGCCGGGCAGGAGCAGGACCGGCAGGCGGTTCACATGCGCCAGCGCGCAGGCCGTCACCATGTTGGTGGCGCCGGGGCCGATCGAGCTCGTCACCGCCATCATGCGGCGGCGGAAGCTCGCCTTGGCATAGGCGATCGCCGCATGGGCCATGCCCTGTTCGTTGTGGGCCCGGAAGGTCGGCAGCTCATCGCGGTGCTGGTAGAGCGCCTCGCCCATGCCGGCGACATTGCCATGGCCGAAGATCGCCCAGACACCGCCGAAGATCGGCACCGTCTGGCCGCCGACGACGGTCTTCTGGCGGCTAAGGAAGCGCGCGAGCGCCTGCGCCATGGTGAGACGGATGGTGGTCATCGTGGCGTTCCCTCGGTCATTCCTGCTCCTCCCCCTTCCCCGACCATGGCCGGGAAGGCTCCCTTTCACGCTCCCGATACGGGGAGGCTATTCCTTCATCCCTCACAGGAGGAGGGGTATTTCTGCGCCGCCACTCCCGTGGGGCTTCATCGGCGTCCAACCCGCTCGCGTCATCCTGGGCAAGCGCAGCGCGACCCGGGATCCATGCAGCCGCCAGCGGCTGGCGGCTGGATGGATCCCGGCTTTCGCCGGGATGACGGCGGAGCGTGTGGCTCCGCCGCTTCTTCTTCACCTCTCGCCGAGGGAGAGGTAAGGGGGGCCATTCTCGGTTCTGGGCCCGTCGTTGATCGATAGAGACTACGCCGCCTCCGTCCGCCGCGCCGTTTCCCAGGCCGCGACCAGCGCGGCGAAGCGGTTCGCCATGTCGGCGACCGCCGCGTCGTCGTCGATCCGGCCGGCGAGCCACTGTTCCGCCGCCTCGGCGAAGATGGTGCGGCCGACGGCGAAGCCCTTTACCAGCGGCGTGGCGGCGGCGGCGCGGAAGGCGGCGATCAACTCCGCCTCCGGCGCCTCGAGCCCGAGCAGGACGATGCCGCGGCAGAGCGGGTCGTTGGCCAGGATCACCTGTTCGATGGCGCGCCAGGCGGCGGGACTCGTCTGCGGCTCCAGCTTCCACCAGTCTGGCTTGATGCCGAGCGCGTAGAGGCGGGCGAGAATCGACGCGACCGTATCGTCGCCGAGCGGGCCGTGCTTGCCGGCGATGATCTCGATCAGCAATTCGCGGCCGACCGTCCGCGCCGCGTCGGCGACGCGGAGAAGCTCGCGTTCCTGCCGCGCCTTCAGCTCGTCGCTGTCGGAGGGGTGATAGAAGCAGAGGCACTTGACGGTATGGCCGATCGGCCATTCGGCGAGATGGCTGCCAAGATCGGGCAGATGGTCGAAATCGAGCGGGCGCGAACCCGGCTTCTCGACCGGCCGGCCGATCCAGAAATTCTGTTCGGCGGCGCGCGGAAACGCCTTCTGGCCATAGGTCGTGTCGAGCAGCATGCCGAAGCCCAGCCGGCCTTTGGCGACCCGGGTGGCGGCCTCGACCGCCAGCGCCTTCAGGCCGGCGATCCTGTCACGCGGCACGCCGAGCCGGTCGGCGACCGCCTCGAGCTGGGCGCGATGGTCGATCGCGAGCGCCATCAGGCCGTCCGGCTGGGCGCGGCGGGTCGTCGCCCAGTGCAGATGGTTGAGGGCGGGGTCCTGGCGCAGTGCCCGGTGCGGGCTGCCATGCGCGAGGAAGTGCGAGAGTTCGGTCCAGCTCGGATATTCCGGCGCGCAGAGCAGGCGCGAGACGGCGAAGGCGCCGCAGGCATTCGCCCAGGTGGCGCAGGTGACGAGCGCCTCGCCCCGGAGCCAGCCGCGCAGGAAGCCCGACATGAAGGCGTCGCCGGCGCCGAGCACGTTGTAGATCTCGATCGGGAAGCCCTCGCCGACGATGCCTTGTTCCAGGTCGTCCGGGATCGCGCCGTCATAGACGATGCAGCCCATGGCGCCGCGCTTCAGCACGATGGTGGCGGCGGAGATGGCGCGGATCGCCTTCAGCGCGCCGGGCACGTCGTCGGCGCCCGACGCGATCTTGATCTCCTCCTCGGTGCCGACGATCAGGTCGCAATCCCCAAGGATCGATTTCAGCCGATCCGAGACATGGTCCGACTTGACATAGCGCGCGAAGCCGTCGCCATGGCCGGCGAGGCCCCAGAGATTGGGACGGTAGTCGATGTCGAACACCACCTTGCCGCCATGCGCCTTGGCGATGCGGATCGCCTTCCGCTGCGCGGCGTCGCTGTGCGGCCTCGAAAAATGCGTGCCGGTGACGACGATCGACGCCGCCGAGGCGATGAAGTCGGGATCGATGTCGGCTTCCGACAGCGCCATGTCGGCGCAGTCGGTGCGGTAGAAGATCATCGGCGATATGCCCTCGTCCTCGACCGCCAGCAGCACCAGCGCGGTCAGCCGGTCGGGATCGGTGGCGATGCCGTCGGTGACCACGCCCTCGCGCCGCATCTGCTCGCGGATGAAGCGCCCCATCTGCTCGTCGCCGACGCGGGTGATCACGGCCGACTTCAGGCCGAGGCGGGCGGTGCCGATGGCGATGTTGGAGGGGCAGCCGCCGACCGACTTGGCGAAGGAGGTGATGTCCTCGAGCCGGGAAAAGATCTGCTGCCCGTAGAGGTCGACGGATGACCGGCCGATGGTGATCACGTCGAGCGTCCGGGCCGCAGTGCCGGCGCGCGGGACTTCGGTCATCGCATGCTCCGTCTCAGGTTAACGAAGGGGTGACGGGCCGCTAACGGGCGGAGCCATCCTGCATCCTCGAAACCGAGTGAAACAAAAATTCTGCGATTTCGTCAATATGGAATGTGTTGATCATTCACTGCGGCGCGCTTCGGCCACCGCGACGGTAAGCGTCATGGCGAGCGCCATCGAGGCGGAAAGCGAGCGGAAGCCCTCATAGTCGGCCTCGACCACCTCGAACCAGACGCCGAGCTTGGGGATCAGCGGGCTGAACGGGCTGTCGGTGATGACGACGAGCGGCGTGCCGCCCTCGTTGATCTGGCGCGCATAGTTGAGCGTCGCCGAGGCATAGGGCGTGAAGGAGATGGCGATGGCCGCGTCGCGCGGCGTGGCGAAGGACAGCGTCTCGGGGTCGTTGCCCTGCGCCGAGCCGACCAGGATCGATTTCACGCCGAGCTTGCCGAAGGCGTAGCTCATATAGGAGGTGACGGGGAACGAGCGGCGCTGGCCGATCAGGTAGATCGTCTCCGCCCGGGCGAGCAGGCCGGCTGCCTCGTCGATCTGCGCGACCTGGACGCGCTCGCGCAGCGACCCGACCGAGCGCTCGGCCGCCTTGCAGAAACCGGCGAACAGCGTCGCCGACTTGCTGTCGCCGGCGACATGCGAGCGCAGCGACGACAGGCGCTCGGAATAGTTGGACGTGCGGTCGCGCAGCCGGTCCTGGAAGACCGCCTGGAGATCGGAAAAGCCTTGATAGCCAAAGGCTTGCGCGAAGCGCACCAGCGTCGAGGGCTGCACTTCGGCCTTCTCGGCGATGCTGGCCGCGGTGCCGAAGGCGACATCGTCGGGATTGGCGACGGCGTAGATCGCCACCTGCGCCAGCCGCTTCGGCAGCGTGTCCTTGCGGCTCACCATCCGGTTGCGCAGGCTCCAGAAGTCGCGGGGCGGCAAGGCGTCGTTGTCGTCAAGGGTCATCATGCGGGCCTTTCCAGCGCATTTCGCGCAGCTTTCCCCCAGTCCGGGGGGAAAATCAACTCTTGACGGAATTCCATGGCGGTGGAATGAATGTTCCGACATCTGTATCGGAATTCGTTTTGTTCCGTATTTTGATGTGTCCGGATCCCAAAACTAAGCCAACGGAACAAAAACAGGCCGGATCTCGCACCCATTGTTCATTCTGGGAGGAATGTCATGAAGTGGAAGCTCAGGGCAATGCTCGCCGCGACGGCGCTGGCCGTCTCCGCGGTTGCCGCGCATGCCGACATCATCGTGGTTACTCACGGCCAGGCCTCGGACCCGTTCTGGTCCGTCGTGAAGAACGGCGTCGCCGAGGCCGGCAAGGACATGGGGGTCAAGGTCGACTACCGCGCGCCGGAAACCTTCGACATGGTGGCCATGGCGCAGCTGATCGACGCCGCCGTCAACCAGAAGCCGGAGGGGATCGTCGTCTCCATTCCCGACGGCGACGCGCTCGGACCGTCGATCCAGAAGGCGGTCGCGGCCGGCATTCCGGTCATCTCGATGAATTCCGGTTCCGACGTCTCGAAGAAGCTCGGCGCGCTGCTGCATGTCGGCCAGAGCGAGTATGACGCCGGCAAGGCGGCGGGCGAGAAGCTCAAGGAAATGGGCGGCAAGAAGGGGCTCTGCGTCAACCAGGAGGTCGGCAATGTCGCGCTCGACCTCCGCTGCAAGGGCTTTGGCGACGGCTTCGGCGCCGTGACGGTGCTGCCGACCTCCGCGGATCCGGCCGACGTAAAGGCCAAGGTCAATGCGGCGCTCGCCACCGATGCCGCGATCGATTCCATCCTGACGCTGAACGCGTCGCTCGCCGGCGAGCCGTCGATCGCCGCCATCTTGGAATCGGGCAAGGACGGCAAGGTCAATGTCGCGACCTTCGACCTCTCGGCCGGCTTCCTGCAGGCGGTCGCCGACGGCAAGGCCGCCTTCGCCATCGACCAGCAGCAGTTCCTGCAGGGCTACCTGCCGGTCGCCTTCCTGGCGCTGCACGGCAAATACGGCCTGATGCCGGGCGGCGACGTTCCCTCCGGTCCCAATCTGGTGACCAAGGATTCGGCCGCCAAGGTCGTCGATCTCTCGGCCAAGGGCATCCGCTAGGTTTGTATGCGGCCCGCGCGCCGGATCGCGCCGCGCGGGCTCTTTCCCGATTCTCGCGAGCCGGCGGGCTGCCGGCTCGCCTCATGGCATGATCGCGGTGGCCCGGCGGCCGCGCGGGCGGGCATGGTCGCGCGCTGGTGGAGTGGAGATGACGGACAACAGCAAGCTGATCCACGAGGCGGCCGACGAAAGGCTGAAGCACGCCTCGGCGCTCACGCGCCTCCTGCGTCGCCCCGAGCTTGGGGCCGTGCTCGGGCTCGTTCTCGTCACGGGTTTCTTCCTCGCTCTCGCCAATCCGGTGATGTTCGAGCTCTCGGGCATCATGAACTTCATGGCGCCGGCGGCGCAGCTCGGCATCCTGGCGATCGGCGCCTCGCTGCTGATGGTCGGCGGCGAATTCGACCTCTCGGTCGGCTCGATGGTCGCCTTCGCCGGGCTGATCTTCGCCGCCTGTGTCGTCACCTTCGGCATGCCGCTGCCCGTCGCGATCCTCGTCGCCTTCGCCTGCGCCGCCGCGATCGGCTTCCTGAACGGCCAGCTCGTGATTCACACCGGCCTGCCGAGCTTCATCGTCACGCTCGCCTTCCTTTTCGTGCTGCGCGGCCTGTCGCTGGTCGGGCTCAAATGGACGACCGGCGGCGCGACCCAACTGCGCGGCGTGCGCGAGGCGGCGAACGACACGCCGCTCGACGCCTTTTTCTACAAGCTGTTCGCCGGCGACGCGTTCGAGGGCCTGTTCGCCTGGCTGGCGGCGCGGGACTGGATCGCCAAGTTCCCGAACGGCCAGCCCAAGGTGACGGGCGTGCCCGTCGAGATCATCTGGTTCGTCGGCCTCGCGATCGTCTGCGCCATCGTTCTGGCGCGCACCCGCTACGGCAACTGGATCTTCGCCGCCGGCGGCGACCCGAACGCGGCGCGCAACTCCGGCGTGCCGACACGGCGTGTGAAGACCTCGCTCTTCGTGCTCACGGCTTGCTGCGCGGCGCTGGTGGCGGTGCTCACCGTGCTCGATGCTGGCTCGACCGACGCGCGGCGCGGCTTCCAGAAGGAGTTCGAGGCAATCATCGCCGCGGTGATCGGCGGCTGCTTGCTCACCGGCGGCTATGGCTCGGTCGTCGGCGCGGCGGTCGGCGCCGTCATCTTCGGCATGGTGCTTATCGGGCTCACCTACACGACCATCGACCAGGACTGGTACCTCGTCTTCCTCGGCGGCATGCTGCTGATGGCGGTGTTCTTCAACAACATAATCCGCAAGCGCGTGACGGGAGAGCGCTGATGACGACGCCGATCCTGGAAATGCGGGACATCGAGAAGCATTTCGGCTCCGTCGTCGCGCTCGCCGGTGTCTCGATCCAGATCCATCCCGGCGAGGTGCATTGCCTGCTGGGCGACAATGGCGCCGGCAAGTCCACCTTCATCAAGACCATGGCCGGCGTGCACCGGCTGACCCGGGGCCAGATGTTCCTGAACGGCCAGCCGGTGCATTTCACCAGCCCGCGCCAGGCGCTCGATGCCGGCATCGCGACCGTCTACCAGGATCTCGCCATGATCCCGCTGATGTCGGTGACGCGGAACTTCTTCATGGGGCGCGAACCGGTGAAGGGGGTCTGGCCGTTCCGCTTCATGGACATGGGCTTCTGCGACCGCGTCACCCGCGAGGAGATGCAGCGCATCGGCATCGACGTTCGCGATCCCGGCCAGGCGGTGGGCACGCTGTCCGGCGGCGAGCGGCAATGCGTGGCGATCTCGCGCGCCGTCTATTTCGGCGCCAAGGTGCTGATCCTCGACGAGCCGACCTCGGCGCTGGGCGTGCGCCAGACCTCGATGGTGCTGAAATATATCGACATGGTGCGCAAGCGCGGGCTCGGCGTCGTGTTCATCACCCACAATGTCCGCCACGCCATGGCGGTTGGCGATCGCTTCACCGTGCTGAACCGGGGGCGGACGCTCGGCACCGCCGCGCGCGGCGCGATCACGGCGGACGAACTGCAGAACCTCATGGCCGGCGGCAAGGAGCTCGCCGATCTTTCGGCCGAACTGGGCGGCACGGTCTGAGCCTCCATCCAACATCGGGAATGTCATGGCAATGAAACCTCTCGGCATCGGGCTGATCGGCACCGGCTACATGGGCAAGTGCCATGCGCTCGCCTGGAACGCGGTCGCGCCGACCTTCGGCGACGTGCCCCGTCCACGTCTCGTCCATCTCGGCGAGGCGAACGAGGCCCTGGCGCGCTCGAAGGCGGCCGAGCTCGGTTTCGCTCGCGCCTCGGGCGATTGGCGGGCGGTGATCGCCGATCCCGAGGTCGACGTCGTCTCCGTCACCACGCCCAACCAGTTCCATGCCGAGATGGCGATCGCGGCGCTTGGAGCCGGCAAGCATGTCTGGTGCGAGAAGCCGATGGCGACGTCCGAGGCCGACGCGGCCGCCATGCTCGAGGCGGCGCGCGCATCGGGCAAGGTGGCGGCGCTCGGCTACAACTACATCCAGAACCCCGCCGTCCGCCATCTGAAGGCGCTCCTCGAAGGCGGCGCGATCGGCGCGGTCAACCATGTCCGCGTCGAGATGGACGAGGACTTCATGGCCGACGGCGCCGCGCCGTTCGGCTGGAAGAGCGATGCGGGATCGGGCTATGGCGCGCTCGACGATTTCGCCGTCCATCCGCTGTCGCTGCTCGCCGTGCTCGTTGGCCCGCTGGCGCGGGTCGTCACCGACATGGCGAAGCCGTTTGCGACGCGGCCGCGCGCGGGGGGAGGCGACCGCGCGGTCGAGACGCATGACGTCGCCAATGTTCTGTTCCGGCTCGAAAGTGATGTCTCGGGCAGCCTGCTCGTCAATCGGTCTGCCTGGGGCCGCAAGGGCTGCATCGCGCTGCAGATCTTCGGGTCGGATGGCTCGATCCTCTACGATCAGGAGCGGATGAACGAGTTGCAGCTCTATCAGGCGCGGGGATCGATGGCCGAGCAGGGATTCCGGACGATCCTGACCGGCCCCCAGCATCCGCCCTATGACCGCTTCATTCCGGCGCCGGGCCATGGGCTCGGCTTCAACGACCTGAAGGTGATCGAGGTGCGCGAATTGATCCGCCGGATCGGCGGCGAGCCGGCGCATCTGATCGAATTCGAGGCCGGCTTCCGGATCGAGCGCACCGTGCATGCGATGGCGCGGGCCTTCGAGACGAAGGGCTGGGTCGAGATCGGCGACTGATACGGGCCGACGAGCTCTCCATGCGCAATATCCTGCTTGAGGCATGAACATGACAGTGAGACTGGGACTTCTGGGCGCCGGCCGGATCGGCAAGGTGCATGCCGGCGCCATCGCCGCCAACCCGGGCGCGCGTCTGGTGGCCGTCGCGGACGCATTTCCCGACGCGGCGCGGACGCTGGCCGCGACGACCGGCGCCGAGGTGCGCGAGGCGGAGGCCATCATGAACGCGGCCGACATCGACGCCGTGCTGATCACCACGCCGACCGACCTGCACGCGACGATGATCGAGCAGGCCGCGCGGGCCGGCAAGGCGATCTTCTGCGAGAAGCCGGTCGATCTCGACGTCGACCGCGTCCGCGCCTGCCTCGCGGTCGTGGCCGAGACGAAGACGCTCCTGATGGTCGGCTTCAACCGCCGCTTCGATCCGAACTTCATGGAGGTGCGCCGCCAGATTGATGCCGGCGCCATCGGCAAGGTCGAGATGGTGTCGATCACCTCGCGCGATCCCGACCCGCCGCCGGCGGACTATATCCGCCGTTCCGGGGGCCTGTTTCGTGACATGACGATCCATGATTTCGACATGGCGCGCTTCCTGCTTGGCGAGGAGCCGGCCAGCGTCTTCGCCTCGGCCTCCGTCCTCGTCGATCCGGAGATCGGCAGGCTCGGCGATTTCGACAGCGCCTCGATCATCCTGACGACGAAATCCGGCCGTATCGCCCAGATCTCCAACTCGCGCCGCGCCAGCTACGGCTACGACCAGCGCATCGAGGTGCATGGCTCGGAAGGGCTCGTCAGCGCGGAAAATTTGCGCGCCACCAATGTCGAGGTGGCGACTGGCGACGGCTATCGCCGCGAGCCGCTCCTGAACTTCTTCATGACGCGCTACACCGATGCCTATCGCAACGAGATCGCCGCCTTCATCGCCGCGCTCGAAAACGGCAAACCGGCGACGCCCTCGGGCGATGACGGCCTGAAGGCGCTCATCCTCGCCGACGCGGCGCTGCGATCGGTCAAGGAAAAGCGGGCAATCGCGGTCGAAATCTAGGGGTTGGTCGCGGCGCGGTCAGATCAGCCCGTGATGTCCGGGCCTGGGACGCGGCAGTCGACAAGGCTCGGCGCGGCGGCATCGCGCCTTTGTGATGCCACCGCGACGCGCTAGGCTGCCCGAGTCAGAAGGGTGGCCATCTCGCATGCGAATTCTCGTTACCGGCGGCGCCGGGTTCATCGGGTCGGCCCTATGCCGGCATCTGGTCGGCGATCTCGGGATCGGCGTCGTCAACGTCGACAAGCTGACCTATGCGGCGAACCTCGCTTCGCTGGCGCCGATCGCCGATGACCCGCTCCATGTGTTCGTCCAGGCGGATGTCTGCGACTCGTCCGCGATCGCCGATGTGTTCCGCCGCTACCAGCCGGACGGCGTCATCCATCTGGCGGCCGAAAGCCATGTCGACCGCTCGATCGGCAATCCGGGCGAGTTCCTCCAGACCAACATCTTTGGCACGGCGACGATGCTGGAGGTAGCGCGCGCCTATCTCGATCGCGCGCCGGCCGAGAAGCGCGAGGCGTTCCGCTTCCTGCATGTCTCGACGGACGAGGTCTATGGCGCGCTTGGCGACGATGGGTTGTTCGACGAGGAAACGGCCTATGACCCGTCTTCGCCCTATTCGGCCAGCAAGGCGGCATCCGATCACCTGGTCCGCGCCTGGCAGCGCACCTATGGCGTGCCAGCGCTGATCTCCAACTGCTCGAACAATTACGGGCCGTATCATTTCCCCGAGAAGCTGATCCCTCTCACCATCCTGAATGCGCTGGAGGGGGCGCCGATCGACGTCTATGGCGACGGCCGCAACGTGCGCGACTGGCTCTATGTCGAGGATCACGCGCGGGCCCTGTTCCTGGCGCTGACCCGCGGCCTGCCCGGCGAGAAGTACAACATCGGCGGTCGCAATGAACGCGCCAATCTCGATGTCGTCCGGCGCATCTGCGCCATTCTCGACGGACATTTCGCCGATGCCGGGCCGCATGAGCGGCTGATCCGCTTCGTCGCCGACCGGCCGGGTCACGACCATCGCTACGCCATCGACCCGACCAAGGCGGAAGCCGATCTCGGCTGGCGCGCGGCGGAGACGTTCGACAGCGGGATCGAGAAGACGGTTCGCTGGTACCTTGACCGGCGCGATTGGTGGGAGCCCATCCGCCGCGGCGTCTATCGGGGCCAGCGCCTCGGCCTCGTCGCGAGCGCGTCCTGATGCGGATCTTCGTCGCCGGGGCCAGCGGCCAGCTGGCACGCGCGCTGCGGGCGCGGGCAGGGCGGGCTGGCCATGTGGTCGAGGCGGTCGGGCGGCCGGTGCTGGATCTCGCCGTATCGACCGACCCTGTGGCGCCGATCGCCGCCTTCTCGGCTGACATCGTGATCAATGCCGCCGCCTACACGGCGGTCGACCGCGCCGAGGCTGAAAGGGAACTGGCCTTCGCCGTGAACCGCGACGGCGCGGGGCGTTTCGCGGCGGCCGCGCGCCGTCTCGGCCTGCCGTTCCTGCATGTCTCGACGGACTATGTCTTCGACGGTGAAAAAGGCGCGCCCTACGTGGAAGGGGATGCGCCCGCGCCGCTCGGCATCTATGGCCGGTCGAAGCTGGAGGGCGAGGCGGCGGTGCGCGCGGCCCATCCCGATGCGCTCGTGTTCCGGACGGGCTGGGTCTATGGCGCCGACGGCCGAAATTTCGTCCGGACCATGGTCGAGCTCGCGGCGACGCGGGACAGGCTCGATATCGTCGCCGACCGTTTCGGCCATCCGACCCACGTGGCCGATCTCGCCGATGGCTTGCTCGCCATCGCCGGCCAGGCGGGGGACAATCGCGGTGGCGGCGTCTTTCATCTCGCCGGTGCCGACGAGGCTTCGTGGTACGATCTCGCAGGCGGAGTCATGGCGAGCCTCGCCGCGTCGGGCCGGCGCGTGCCGCAGCTTTCGCCGATCTCGGGCGACGACTATGTCGCGACGGCGGCGCGGCCGCGCGATTCCCGGCTCGATTGCGCTCTGGCAGCGCGCACCTTCGGCGTCCGTCTTCCGGGCTGGCGTGACAGTGCGGGTGTCGCCGTTGCCGCCATTCTGGACCTGCAGGAGACACCCCGATGAAGGGCATCGTGCTTGCCGGCGGCGCCGGCACGCGGCTGCATCCGATGACGCTGGTGACGAGCAAGCAATTGCTGCCGATCTACGACAAGCCGATGATCTACTATCCGCTGTCGACGCTGATGCTGGCCGGGATCCGCGACATCCTGCTGATCTCGACGCCCCAGGACCTGCCGAAGTTTCAGACCCTGCTCGGCGACGGCTCGCAATGGGGCATCTCGCTCAGCTACGCGGAGCAGCCCAAGCCCGAGGGCCTCGCGCAGGCCTATCGTATCGGCGCCGACTTCGTCGCCGGCCAGCGCTCGGCGCTGATCCTTGGCGACAACATCTTCTTCGGCCATGGCCTGACGGCGCTGCTCGCCGAGGCGCGGGCCCGGACCGAGGGGGCGACCGTCTTCGCCTATCACGTGCAGGATCCGGAGCGCTATGGCGTGGTCGCCTTCGATCGCGAGCAGCGCGCCGTCTCGATCGAGGAAAAGCCGAAGGAGCCGCGCTCGAACTGGGCGGTGACCGGCCTCTATTTCTACGACGCGGCGGTCGTCGAGATCGCGGCCGGCCTGACGCCTTCGGCGCGTGGCGAATTCGAAATCACGGACGTCAACAGCGCCTATCTCGAGCGCGGGGCGCTGCATGTCGAGAAAATGGGGCGGGGCTATGCCTGGCTCGACACCGGTACGCCCGACAGCCTGATCGAGGCCTCGGAATTCGTGCGCACCTTCGAGAAGCGGCAGGGGCTCAAGATCTGCTGCCCGGAGGAGATCGCCTACCAGATGGGCTTCATCGGCGCGGCGGAGCTCGAAAGGCTCGGCGTCGCGCTCGGCAAGAATAGCTATGGTCGCTACCTGCTCGATGTGGTGATGGCGGAACGCTGACCGGTCAGGGCGCCAGTTCTGCCAGGCACGGATGGTGGCGGTCGCGTTCGGACAGGACCGCGTCGTCCGGCGCGACCGGCCAGTCGATGCCGAGCGCCGGATCGTCCCAGGCGAGCCCGCGATCATGCTCGGGGCTGTAGTAATCCGTGGTCTTGTAGTGGATCTCGCTGTCCGCTTCGAGCGTGCAGAAGCCGTGCGCGAAGCCGGCGGGGACGTATAGCTGGTTCTTCTCCTCCGCCGAAAGGATGACGGCGACATGCCGGCCGAAGCTTGGCGAGCCGGGACGGATGTCGACCGCGACGTCGAGGATCGCGCCGCGCAGCACGCGCACGAGCTTCGCCTGCGCGCGCGGGGCGAGCTGGAAATGCAGGCCGCGCACGGTGCCGGCCTGTCGCGACAGGGACTGGTTGTCCTGCACGAAGGTGACGCCCGTCGCGACCTCGCGCTCGAACAAATCCTGTCGGAAGGCCTCGAAGAAATAGCCGCGCGCGTCGCCATGCACCTGCGGGCGGATCAGGACGGGGCCGTCAATGGCGAAGCGTTGGATGTCGGGCATGGGCGGATGCGATTCCGTTTGGCGTTGCGGCGGCAGCTTGGCCTCGCGCTGGAACCCATGCAAGCCGCTGGCCCCACGTCGCATGGACAGGGCGTTTCGTCGCCCTCATGGTGCTTCCAGGCGCTGGGGGCGGCGAATCGGTCGTGCCGCGCTGCGCCGTGCCTCCGGAAGGCGGGCGTCGCTCCTCGTCAGACCGGAACCTGCATGTCGCTTCGTCCCATCACGATCCTCGTCACCAGCTTCGGCGGCCAGGCCGTGATCCTGCCGATTCTCGTTCTGGTCACGCTGATGCTGCTCGTTTCGGGACAGAAGCGGGCGGCGTTCTGGTGGGCCTTCTCCGTTGCGCTGGTCCTGGGGCTGATCCTCGTCGCGAAGATCGCCTTCATACCGTGCAGCGCCTATCTGCCCGTGCCGGGGCTTCGCAGTCCGAGCGGCCATGCCGGCGCGGCGATGGCCGTCTATGGCGGGCTCGGCGTCCTGGTGGCGCGGCTGGTCGGGCATCCGTCCCTGTGCGTGCTCGCGATCGGTTCGGGTGCTCTCCTGGCGCTGGCGATCGCCGTGACGCGGGTCGTGCTTGGCGCGCATACGCTGGCCGAGACCATCCTCGGCACGCTGGTCGGCATGCTGGCGCCGCTCCTTCTCCTGAGCCGGCCCAATCTCTTCGTCGGTCCCGTCCGCTTGCGCTGGATCTGGCTGCTGGCCGGGCCGCTGGTCCTGGTCGTGCTGTTCCATGGGTTCGAGCTGGGCGCGGAAGGCGTCATCGAGCGGGTCGCGCACCAGATCAATCTGCTGCTCGGCGTCTGCCGCTAAGCGATCAGGCGTCGCCGTGCGGCGTCGGGCGCCGGGCCGGTCGCTTCTTGCCGGCCTCCGGGACGGCCGCCAGGTCGTCGAGGATCGGGCAGTCGGGGCGTTCGTCGCCATGGCAATGGCCGGCCAGGTGGCGCAGCGTGCGCGCCATGCCCTCGAGCTCGCCGATGCGCTTCTCGATCGCCGCGACGTGCTGCAGCGCCACGCGCTTCACATCGGCGCTCTCGCGCTGCTTGTCCTGCCAGAGCGCCAGCAGCGTGCCCATTTCCTCGACCGAGAAACCGAGGTCGCGGGCCCGGCGGATGAAGCGGAGCGTCTCGACATCGGTCGGTGAGTAGACGCGGTAGCCGGATTCTGTGCGGGCCGCCGCCTTGATCAGGCCGATCTGCTCATAGTAGCGGATCATCTTGGCCGAGACGCCGGACGCGGCGGATGCTTCTCCGATATTCATCGGCTTCTCCTTATTCAGTGGGGCGGTAACGCTTCAGACGAAGCGCGTTGCCGACGACGAAGACGCTGGACATCGCCATTGCGCCTGCCGCCAGCATGGGCGAGAGCAGCAGGCCGAAGGCCGGGTAGAGCGCGCCGGCGGCGATCGGGATCAGGGCGGTGTTGTAGGCGAAGGCCCAGAACAGGTTTTCCTGGATGTTGCGGATCGTCGCCTCGGACAGGCCGATCGCCTTGACCACGCCGCCGACATCGCCGGACATCAGCACCACGTCGGCGCTCTCGATGGCGACGTCGGTGCCGGTGCCGATGGCGATGCCGACGTCGGCGGCGGCAAGCGCCGGGGCGTCGTTGATTCCGTCGCCGACGAAGGCGACCTTCGCGCCATCCGTCTTGAGCCCTTCCACGACCGCGACTTTTCCGTCGGGGAGCACTTCGGCCCTGACTTCGTCGATGCCGAGCTGGCGGGCGATCGCCTCGGCGGTGGCGCGGCCGTCGCCCGTCACCATGACGACGCGGCGACCAAGCCTGCGCAGCGCCGCGATCGCCGCGGCCGAGCCCGGCTTCACCGGATCGGCCACCGCGAGGATAGCAGCGAGTTCGCCATCGATCGCGACATAGAGCGGCGAGCGACCTTGGGCGCCGAGGCGGGCTGCCTCTTCGGCGAAGCGGTCGATGTCGATGCCGAGCATCGTCATGAAGCGGGTGGCGCCGACCGCGATCGCATGGCCCTCCGCCTCGGCGCGGACGCCGTAGCCCGGCACCGCCTCGAAGGCGCCGACGGCCGGAAGGTCGAGGCCGGCTTCGCGCGCCGCGGCGGCGAGCGCGAGGCCGATCGGATGCTCGGAGCGGCGCTCGACGGCGGCGGCGAGGCGCAACACCACGTCGCGCTCCGAGGGGTTAACAGCGGTCAGGTCCGTTAACCTCGGACGCCCTTCTGTTAACGTCCCGGTCTTGTCGAAGGCGACGATGCTCGCATCACGGAGGGTCTGCAGCGCGTCGCCCTTGCGGAACAGCACGCCGAACTCGGCGGCGCGGCCGGTCGCCACCATGATCGAGGTCGGCGTGGCGAGGCCCATGGCGCAGGGGCAGGCGATGATCAGCACCGCGACGGCATTGACGAGCGCGAAGGAGAGGGCGGGCTCCGGGCCGAAGATCATCCAGACGAGGAAGGTGCCGGCGGCGGCCAGCATCACGGCCGGCACGAACCAGGCCGTCACCTTGTCGACCAGAGCCTGGATCGGCAGCTTGGACCCTTGGGCGCTCTCGACCATGTGGATGATCTGGGCGAGCACCGTGTCGGCGCCGACCTTCTCGGCGCGGAAGGAGAAGCTGCCGGTCTTGTTGATGGTGCCGCCGACGACGGCGGCGCCGATACCCTTCTCGACCGGCACGGGTTCGCCGGTGATCATCGCCTCGTCGACGAAGGAGGCTCCTTCCGTGACCGTGCCGTCGACGGCGATCTGGTCGCCGGGGCGGACGAGCAGGATGTCGCCGACCCTGACCGTGTCGAGCTCGACTTCGACAGCCTCGCCATCGCGCAGGACGCGCGCCGTCTTCGGGCGCAGTTTGACCAGCTTGCGGATCGCGGCGCCGGTGCGGCCCTTGGCGCGCGCTTCCAGCATGCGGCCGAACAGCACCAGCGTGACGATGACCGCGGCCGCCTCGAAATAGACGAAGCCGGTGCCCTCCGGCAGCAGATCCGGCTGGAAGGTTGCGACGGTGGAATAGAGATAGGCAGCGCCGGCGCCCATCGCGACCAGCGCGTTCATGTCGGGCGCGAGGCGGAGGAGGGCCGGAATGCCCTTGCGGAAGAAGACGAGGCCGGGGCCGAACAGCACCAGCGTGGTCAGCGCGAACTGGAGGTAGCTGTTCCAGGCGCCGAGCGTCATCTGCACCCAGTGATGCAGCGCCGGGATCAGGTGCGAGCCCATCTCGAGCACGAAGACTGGCAGCGTGAGCAGCGCCGCGACCGCGAGAGAACGGGCGAGCGCGCCGGCCTCGGCGTCGCGCTTTTCGCCGATGTCCTCGGGCTCGGCCGTCGCCACCACGGCATGGGCTTCATAGCCGGCGGTGCGCACCGCCGCCTCCAGCGCCCCGGCCGGGACGACGCCAGCCGGCGCCCAGATCGTCGCGCGTTCAGTCGCGAGGTTGACGCTGGCGTTGGAGACGCCGGGCACCTTCTTCAGCGCCTTCTCCACCCGCGCGACGCAGGAGGCGCAGGTCATGCCCTCGATCGCGAGGTCGAGTTCGCGGTCCGGCGCAATGGTCTGCGGGGATGGCATGCTGGTCATCGAAAAGCCCCTTGTTCGGCGTGATGACGATATAGGTAAAGCTTCCAATGATTGGAAGGTCAAGCGGCATTCCGGGGCTTGACCTTGCCATGATGGGAAGCTCCATAGTCACGCCATGGCTCCGGGCCGCGCGCCGGTCGCGCCGCCCGCGATGCCAGCCAAGCCAATGAAGGAACGTGAGATATGCTGGTCCTGAAAGTGAAGGACATGTCGTGCGGCCACTGCGTCGCGACGATCGAGAAGACCGTGAAGGGCGTCGACGCCGGCGCGCGCGTCGGTACGGATCTCGCCGCCAGGACCGTCAGCGTCGAAGGCGCGGCCGACCCGGCCGCGATCGTCGCGGCGCTCGACGAGGCCGGCTATCCGAGCGTCCGGGTCTAGAGCGCTTTCGAGCGAAGTGGATACCGGTTCGCGTGAAGAAAACGCGACCAAACAAAGCTCTAGCGGCCGCGAATCCCTGGCTGGCGGGCCATCCTGCGCCGCGCCAGCCAGCCGTCGACGCTCCAGGCGCCCGGACCGGCGGCGGCGATGTAGAGGAAGATGAAGCAGAACAGGATCGCCTCGATGCCGCCGTTCAGTAGCGGGAAGAGATTCTCCGGCTGGTGGATCCAGAAATAGGCGATCGCCATCTCGCCGGAGAGCAGGAAGGCGACGGGACCGGTCAGGAAGCCCGCGAGGAGCAGCGGCGCACCGAGCAGCTCGAACCATCCGGCGATCCAGAACAGCGAGAAGGGCGGCAGTGCGGACAGCGTCTCGGAATAGGGGACGGCGAGCAGTTTCGCCGTTCCGAACTGGAGGTAGACCAGCGCCGTGACGATGCGCAGCGCTCCAAGCAGCTCGGCCCGCCAGCGCTTGAGGAAAGGCATCCGGCTCAGATCGTAGGCCATGACCCCATCCGCCTTTCGCCTCGTGAAGGCCGCCGGCCATGGCCCGGGTGCCCAGGCCGGACAGGCATGCGTCCGGCATGATGCGAATCTAGGGTCGGGCCGGAACGAAAACAGCCGTCGCGCCTTGTCTAGTCGGAGTAGACGGATGGCAAGGAGGCTTTCCATGGCTGTCAAGGAGCTGCTGAAATCGATCGTGCCCGGCCACGCCGCCCGGCACGCCCGCAAGGAGGCCAATAGCCGCCTCGACGAGGAGCTGACGGAAACGTTCCCGACGAGCGATCCTCCGGGGTCGGTTCAGCCTGGGTCGGGCATTACCGGCGCCGAGGTTCGGCCCTCGCAGCTTTCCCCTTCCCAGCTCGCGAAGGAAAAGGCGAAGGCGAAGAAGGCCAACTAGACATCGTCCGGTTTCCGGCCGCCCTTCGGCCGCGCAACCGGTTCGGACGTGGTCCCATTCAGAGACCTCCCGGGCGCGAACACCGCGCTATCTGGCCCCCCGCGATGCGCATTGCGGGGGGCTTTTTCTTGGACCGCGTGTTCTTGGACCGCGCGTCTACGGCATGGCGAAGACCGGCTTCAGCGCCTGGTAGGTCGCGCGGTAGCGCGCATAGCCATTGTCGTAGACCGTACGGTTGGCCGGGTTCGGCTCGATGAGCGCGCCGCGGGTGGCGAGGCTCGCAATGCCGTTCCAGTCCTTGGCAAGGCCGGTACCGATCGCGGCCACCCAGGCGGCGCCCACCGACGAGCCATAGGGATTGTCGAGCAGCTGCACCGGGGCGCCGATGACATCCGCCATGATCTGCATCCAGACCCGGCTCTTGGTGCCGCCGTCGGAGGCGAAGAAGCGGCTCGGTGCGTGGCCCATGTCCGCCAGCACGTCGATGTGGTGGCGGAAGCCATAGGCGACGCCCTCGAGCAGGGCGCGCCAGATGTGGCCCTTGCCGTTGCCGAGCGTCAGGCCGATGAAGGTGCCGCGCGCCAACGGATCGTGGATCGGGGTCTTCTCGCCGAGGAAATAGGGCAGGCACAGCACGCCGTCGCTGCCGGCGGCGACGGAGCCAGCCAGCTTGTCGAGCGCGACATGCGGCCTTTCCTCGCCGTTCGGGTCGCCGAGCAGGCCGGCCAGCCAGTTGAGCGCCGAGCCCGACGCCGCCATGCAGCCGTTCGGCGCGTAGAGGCCGGGCACGAGGTGATAGTCGAGATAGAGCCGCGCATCCGGCTTGGCACGGTCGGCCGCCACGACGATGTCGCCGGCGCCGCCGAATTTCAGCAGCACGTCGCCGGCCGAGGCGATCCCCGCGGCAAGCGCCGAGGCGATATGGTCGGCCGCGCCGCCGAAGACGGGCAGGCCCTCGGGAAGGCCGGTCGCGGCGGCGGCCTCGGCCGAGACGCGGCCCATTTCCTCATGCGTGACGGTGCGGTCCGGCACGGCGCTGCGCGGGATGCCGGCCAGCGCCACCAGGTCGTCGGCGATGCGGTCGGTCGCGACCTCGGTGAAACCGGCTTCCAGCGCCCAGTTCTGCTCGACGGCGCGGCGACCGGTCAGGCGCCAGTTCACATAGTCGTAGGATCCGAATACCGTGGCGATGCGGCCGAAGACCTCCGGCTCATTCCTGGCGATCCAGCGCAGCTTGGCGGCGACCAGCTGCTGGTTCACGCCGTTGCCGGTGCGGTTCAGGAAGGCCGCCTCGTCGAGCTCGCGCTTCAGCCCCTCGACCTCGGCGCCGCAGCGTCCGTCGCTTTGCTGGATGCTCGGGCGCAGTACCGTGCCGTCGGCGTCGAGCAGAACCACGGCGGGCAGCATGCCAGTCACGCAGATGCCGGCAAGCGATTCCGGACCGTCCGGCAGCGCGGCGATCGTCTCGCGCAGGACAGCGCAGCTGTTCGCCCACCATTCGGCCGGATCCTCTTCCGCCCATCCGGGCTTCGGAGACGAGAGCGTGACCGGGCGGGAAGCCATGTGCAGGATCTCGTCCGGCACGCGCACGGCGATGGCAATGGTCGACGTCGTGCCGATATCGAGGCCGATGACGGTCGTCTTCGGCGCGGTCGTCTTGGGGGCAGGCATCCAGGATGTTCCAGCTTGTTGAATGGCGGTTGGAGCGGTCGGTCTGCTGCGCCTCATTCGAGGCGGCGGTTGCTTCCCTGGCCGGCGATGACGACTTCGATTCCGGCGACCGCCAGAGCGCGGGCGAGATGCGAGGGCGGCGGGGCGTCGGTGACGAGGATGTTGGCGCCGGAGAGTTCGCAGACGCGCGCCAGCGAGCGGTGATCGAACTTGGAGGAATCGCAAAGGATCACGACCTGGTCGGCCCGCGCGATGAAGGCGCGCTTCACCTCGGTGTCCTCGACGGAATAGTCGAAGAAGCCGGCCTCGATCAGGCCGGAGACGCCGATGAACACGCGGTCGATGTTGTAGTTCTGCAATTCGCCGACGGCCCGCGAGCCGACGACCGATTGTTCGGGATTGCGCACTTCACCGCCGAGCACATAGACGGGGCTCTTCGAGGCCGACAGCGTCATGGCGGCGCGCAGGCTGTTGGTGAAGACGCGGAGATCCGCGCGTTCGACGACCGCCTCGGCCAAGGTCAGCGTCGACGTGCCGACGTCGATGCCGATCGTCTCGCCGGGGCCGATCAGCGCGGCCGCGGCGGTGGCGATCGCCGATTTCTCGCGCGCATTGCGGTGGCGCCGGCTCTTGAAGGCAGGCTCCTCCGCGTCGAAGATCTCCCGTGGGTCCACGGCCGAGGAGACGGCGCCGCCATGGGTCCGGGCGAGCAGTCCGCGTTCGGACAGCATGACGAGATCGCGCCGGATGGTCATTTCCGAGACGCCGAGATCGCCGGCGAATTTCGAGACGGAGACGAAGCCGTTGCTGGCGATGACGTCGAGGATCAAGGCCTGTCGCGCGCCGGCGGGCATGCGCGCCAGATCACGGTCGCTCCACTCCGACAGGGCGGCAGACGGATGTCCGAGGTCCTGGCCCGGCATCGGGTCGGCTGGCATTGCAGGCTCCTTCCGGACGCGTCAGGGACGAATTTCGAACATAACCAAACATTAGTCGGCTGGACGGCGTTGTAAAGTGTTCGGTTTTGCGATTTGTTGGCGGACATCAAACAACCGAGGACAAACGAATGGCGGGCATTTTCGATCTCTCAGGACGCAAGGCGATCGTCACCGGCGGATCGAAGGGCATCGGCGCGGCGATCGCCCGGGCGCTCGACAAGGCGGGTGCGATGGTCGCGATCGCCGATCTCGACGTCATGGCGGCCCAGGCCGTTGTCGCGGAACTGGAGAATGGCGGCTTCGCCGTCGAGGTCGACGTCACCAAGCGCGATTCGGTCGAGCGGGCCATCGACAAGGCCACCGAGGGCCTTGGCGGCTTCGACCTCCTCTGCGCCAATGCCGGCGTCTCGACGATGCGCCCGGCCGTCGACATCACCGACGAGGAGTGGGACTTCAACTTCGACGTCAATGCGCGCGGCGTGTTCCTCGCCAACCAGATCGCCTGCCGGCGCTTCCTGGCCTCGGATACCAAGGGCGTGATCGTCAACACCGCCTCGCTCGCCGCCAAGGTCGGCGCGCCGCTGCTGGCGCACTATTCCGCCTCGAAGTTCGCCGTGTTCGGCTGGACGCAGGCGCTGGCGCGCGAGATGGCGCCGAAGGGCATCCGCGTCAATTGTGTCTGCCCCGGCTTCGTCAAGACGTCGATGCAGGAGCGCGAGGTTCTCTGGGAAGCGGAACTGCGCGGCATGACGCCCGAGGCGGTGCGCGCCGAATATGTCTCGCTGACCCCGCTCGGGCGCATCGAGGAGCCGGAGGACGTCGCCGATGTGGTGGTGTTCCTCGCCTCCGAGGCCGCCCGCTTCATGACCGGCCAGGGCATCAACGTCACCGGCGGCGTCCGCATGGACTGACGCCGCGCCCGAAAGCGGAATTCACCGCGGCCGGCCGGCCGCGGTGAATTCCGTCAGATAGGCGACGAAGGCGATCAGCGGAAAGGCGAGGCCCGCCGCCAGGACGCCGTTCCAGCCGAAATTCTCGTAGAGCGGGCTGGCGATGGCCGAGCCGACCGCGCCGCCCATGAAGAAGATCGCGACATAGATGCCGCTCAGCCGGCCGCGGATCGCCGGCGACAGCGTGTAGAGCACGCGCTGGCCGAACACCGTGTTTCCCTGCACGAAGAAGTCGATCACGATCGCGGCGACCAGAAGCGCCGCGATCGAGCCGATCGCCGCGAAACCGGACAGGGCGAAGGCCAGGAAGGTGCCGAGGATGACCACGCCCGTGCCGATCTGGACATGGCCGCGGTCGGCCAGGCGGCCGGCGATCGGGGCCGACAGCGCGCCGGCGGCGCCGGCCAGCGCGAACAGCGCGATCTCAGTCTGCGACAGGTGGAAGGGCGGGCCGGCGAGTTCGAGCGGCACGCTGGTCCAGAACAGGCTGAAATCCGCGAACAGGGCGAACTGGTAGAGTGCGCGGCGCTGCAATGGCGGCGTGTCGCGCAGGATCGGCCACAGCGAGCCGATCACTTCACGGTAGGAATGGCCCGACACCGGCGCGCGGCGGGGCAGGAAGCGCATCAAGAGCAGCATCAGCGCGATCATCAGCACGCCCGAGCCGAGGAAGACGCCGCGCCAGCCGATCCAGTCGGCGAGCAGGCCCGAGATCGGGCGGGCGAACATGATGCCGATCAGGAGACCGCCCATGACGTTGCCGACCGTGCGGCCGCGCGTGGCGTCGTCGGCCATGTGGGCCGCCATTGGTACCAGGATCTGCGCGACGCTGGCGCAGGCGCCGATGAACAGCACCGCGCCGAGGAAGGGCAGGGCGCTGGGCGCGATCGCGGCCAGCAGCAGCGCGAGCGCGGTGAAGCCGACGGCCGTCAGGATGAGCCTACGGTTCTCGACGATGTCCCCGAGCGGCACCAGCAGGATCAGGCCGACGCCATAGCCGAGCTGGGTCAGGGTGACGACGAGGCTGGCGAGCGCCGGCGACAGGCCGATATCCGGCCCGATCAGCGCGATCAGCGGCTGCGCATAATAGAGATTGGCGGCGATGGCGCCGCACGCGGCGGCCATCAGGATGGTCAGCGGCGTGGTGATGGTCGCGGAGGGTTGGACCGGACCGGCGCCGTCGGAGTCGGGAAGTCGCATGGAACCTGTCGGGCCGCGATGGCGGCGCAAGGGGGCGGGACGCCAGACATGCCAGTTTTCACCGGCGGTGCCAACCGCCGGCTAGCGTGGCGCGATCACAATTGCGCGCGACAGGGCGGGCGCGTCAGTCGCGCGGTTCCAGCATGCCCTTGCGCGCGACGAGCCGCCCGCGTTTCAGCACGATGCGGTCCTGCGGCGCGCCGGCGACTGCCTCGGGCAGCGAATCCGCGGCGAGCAGGACGAGGTCGGCGCGCTTGCCTGGCGCGAGGCCGTAATGGTGGATGCCGAGCACGGAAGCGGGGATCTCTGTCACCATGGCGAAGGCATGGGCAAGGTCGTCGTCGGCGAGGAAGTCCTGCCGGTAGCCGATGATCATGGCGCGCCGCAGCAGGTCGCCGTCGCCATAGGGCGACCAGGCGTCTCGGATGTTGTCGGAGCCGGCGAAGACCGTGACGCCGGCGTCGTTCAGCCGCCGCACCGGCGGCATGGCGACGGGGCCGGGTCCGTTGGTCATGATCGCGACACGCGCCCGGGCGAGCGCCTCGGCCGTGCGGCCGAACTCGAAATCGTCGACCTGGCCGAGGGCGAAGGCGTGGCTGACGGCCACCTTGCCCTCAAGCCCGAGCGCCAGGGTGCGGGCCGCGATCTGGCGCAGTTCGAAGGCGCCGAGCGGGCCGGGATCGTGCAGGTGGATGTCGAGGCCGACGCCGTGCTTGCCGGCGACGGCGAAGATCGCGTCGAGATGGCCGGTGACGTCCTGGTCGATGCCGGCCGGATCGAGCCCGCCGACCAGATCGGCGCCTTCGCGGATCGCCGCGTCGAGCAGGTCGGCCGTGCCGGGATCGGTGATCACGCCGCTCTGCGGGAAGGCGACGATCTGGATGTCGACCAGGTCCCAGTAGCGCTCCTTGAGCTTCAGCAGCGCGTGGAGGCCGGCGAGGCCGATTTCGGTGTCGATGTCGACATGGCTTCGGACGCTGCCGGTGCCGAAGGCGGCGATCTGCTCGATCAGCCGGCCGCCGCGCTCCTCGACCGGCAGCGCCAGTGTCCGACGAAGGGTCTTCTCCGCGGCGATGCGCAGCGCCACCGTGTCGCCGGGCCGATGCGGGATGAAGGGCAGGCCGAGCAGCGTCTTGTCGAGATGGATGTGGCCCTCCACGAAGGAGGGCGCGGCCAGCCGGCCGGTCGCATCGATGCGGTCGACCTCATCCGGGGCCTTGCCGGCCGGCACGATGGCCGCGATCGTCTCGCCGGCGACCACGATGTCGACGGTGTGGCCCCCCGCCGTCCGGGCTCCGGCGACGACGAGGGTCGGCTGCATGTCTTCCGTCACGTATGAAAACTCCGTCAGTCCACCAGTCCCATCCGCCGCGCGGCGACGACGCGGTAGAGGCGGTCGCCATGGACCTTTTCCTCCTCGCGGGCCGAGAAGACGAGGCTGATGTCATGTTCGTCATTGGACTGGACGGCCGCCGCGGCGATTTCCGGCCAGCCAGGAGCCGGAAGGTGGCGCCATTCGTCCAGCTGTTCGGCGCTCGGCAGGTCGGGGAAGCCGATCTTCGGCACCAGCGAGGCGATGATCTGCCAGAAATGGCGCTGCAGCGGCGCGCGGTCGCCTTCCGCGAGATGCGGCCCGACAAGGCGGATCCAGTGCGATCCGGTCAGCGCATGCAGCGCGGAGAAATCCATGGTCGCGGCGAAGAGGGCGAGCGAAGTCGCCGCGATGCGGCGGCCCGTATCCGGCCCGATTGCCAGCCAGTCGACCACGGGCACGAAGTCCGGCGTGCGGCCGGCCTCGCGGATGGAGTGCCAGAGCAGGTCGGTCTCGGGCGCGAGGTGATGCATGCCGGTGAGGCCGCAGGCGCGCGCCAGCACCTCGCCGGGATCGTCGGTGATCGGCGCGGCGCCGGTGGCCGGCGGCATCGGCAGGTAGGTCGCCGCCCAGTAGCCGATTGCCGTGCCGACCTCGGCCGGGTCCATGCGCATGACGCCATAGGCGAGGCGCATCAGGCCGTGCGTCGCGCTGGCGCCGATGCCGGGGATCAGGCTCGGCACATAGGTCTGCACCGCCGCGTCGATGCCGAGACGGCGCACTTCGCCCTCGAAGAAGGCGCGATAATCATATTCGCGCGACCGGTCGCCGAGGGAATCCATCCAGCTCTCGCGCCGGATCGGCGCGACAGGCGGCGGCGTCGGGACCAGGCCGTTGGTCGTCCGGTAGTGGTCGAAAAATTCGCGCATCCGATCGCCCGAAGCACCGAGGCGATCCAGAGCCACGATCATCATCGGCAGATGGTTCGCCAGCAAGACCGGAAACTCGGCACTGAAGAGTCGGACCTCGACGAGCAGTTCGTCGACCGTATCGGGCTGGGGGCGCGGCGAAAGGGCCATGTTTTCCTCGGAGACTATCTTTCAGGCTGCATGGGGCGGAAATGAACGTCTTCATAGGCCATCAAATCCGCATAGTGCCGGTCCGCATCGTCGAGGAAAAGACCTTTTGTCAAAGCCGCGATCATTCTGGGCACGCCGTATTTGAGCCCGGTGATTCCGTTGCAGATCGGGCCGAGGCTGGGCACGGCGCCATTGTTGAAGACATGGATGTTGGCGAGATGCGGCGCCCGTCCCGGCACTTTTTCGGTGAACTCGAAGGAGCGCCCGAGATAGGGGTAGCGCCCAAGCGCGGAATCCGCCTCGTCGGCGGGCGGCGCGAAGCGATCCGACCAGAGCGCGATGTCCTCGACGAGGCCCGCGAGCTCGGGCCGCCGGCCGAGGTCGATGTCGTAGCCGGTGCCGAGCAGCAGGTGGTCGAAGACGAAGGCGCCGCGCGGCGTGTCGAGCCGGATCCGTCCGTCCGCGAGCGCAAGCCCGTCGGGCGGGCAACCAAGCTCCATGCGGAAGTTTGGAAAGGCATGCGCGGCCTGGAACATCTCCGTCGTCGGCGGTGTCTTGATGGCGAAGAAGCGGCGCATGAAGCGCCAGCGGCGCAGGTCGTCGAGATCGGCGAAATGGCTGAGGAAGCCGGGGAAGTTGGTCCAGGCCAGAACCTCGGTCTTCGCAAGCTCCGTGCCGCGCGCGAAGAGCGTGGCGCTTGTGGCGCCGGCCCTGAGCGACGCGACGGCCCAGTCGAAGGCCGAGGACGAGGCGCCGATGATGCCGACGTCCCGTCCTGCGAGGCGGGCCATGTCGAGGGTCTCGCCGCTGTGGGTCCACATCGCGCGCGGCAGGCTGTTTGAGACGATCGCCGGCACGGCATGGCCGCCGGCCCCTTCGATGCCGGTCGCCAGGACCAGCTTCCGGGCATGGATCGTCTCGCTGCCGCGCGGGCCCTCCAGCTTCAGGGCGAGATGGTCGGCGCTCGGCGCGATCCCGACGAGCGTGGTCTCGCTCCGGACGTTGAGGCCCGTCACCCGGCGATACCAGCGCAGATAGTCCATCCAGTCGGTGCGCGGAATCTTGCCGATATTCTCCCAGGCCTCTGCGCCGTGCTGCGCCTCGTACCAGGAGCGATAGGTGAGGCTGGGCACGCCGAGATCCGGCCCGGCGAGGTGCTTGGGCGAACGCAGCGTGTCCATGCGGGCGCAGGTGATCCAGGGGCCTTCGCGTCCCTCGGCGTTCCGGTCGATGATCAACGTGCTGGTCACGCCCTGACGGCGGAGGCCGAAGCCGATCGACAGGCCCGACAGCCCGGCGCCGACGATCACCACGTCGAGCAAGGGCGCGCCGTCCGGGCCGCCGCGGCGGGGGATCCATGGCTTCGGCGTCGCCTCGATCCGGTCCAGCTCCGCCGCGATCCTTTGTTCGAGTTCGATCAGTTGGGGACAACCGGGCATGCCGCGCATCCTTGGTCGGGAGACGCTGGCATCGTATCTCATTGATGCGAAACTATGCGCGATGTAAAAGTAGGCATCTGCCTAGTGGGGCCGTATCGCCGGGAGGTTGGTGGATTCTTGGTAGAATCTGCGTTTGAGTATGCCGATCGAACATTGTCTTTGCTTCGGAATTAACATTCATTACGTAGCTGAATGCAACATGAGCAAGTTGCCTGATGTTGTATCAGTCTGTTGTCGTCAGTTAATCTTTGTCGGCTATGGGAATGAAATGTAGTTCTTGAGTGCGTTATTGTTTGATGTAAGCTCCGACATGGCCCCTTGTCGCAAAGAAAGAGAGACAGAGGAATGAGCACCGCATCGCTGTTGAAGCTCGGAGTGGCCGGGCTTGTCTATGTCAGCCTCGCAGGCGCCGCGCACGCCGCCGGCAAGCCGCTTGATGGCGTCACGTTGACCGTCGCCTCGCAGAACGACCAGTTCGCGCCGGTGATCGCCAAGCTCGCTCCCAAGTTCGAAGAGGCGACCGGCGCCAAGGTCAAGGTCGACATCCTCGACTATGGCTCGCTGCTCACCAAGACCCAGGCCGATTTCGTCGGCGACACCAAGAGCTATGACCTCGTGACGATGGACATCGTCTGGGCCGGCCAGTACGCGGATAACAAGTACACGGTCGACCTGACCGACTGGATCAAGCGCGACGCGGCCGAGATCCAGCTCGACGACATCTACCCGTCGACGATCCAGTATATCGGCCAGTATGGCGGCAAGCAGGTCGCTTTCCCGTTCGCCGGCTACGCGGCGGTGCTCGCCTATCGCAAGGATCTGCTCGACGCGGCCGGCATCAAGGTGCCGGAGACCGCCGAGGAGTTCGTCGAGGCGGCGATCAAGCTCACCGATCCCGACAAGAAGATCTATGGCTTCGTCGCCAACGGCCAGAAGGGCCCGGCCGTGGCGCAGGACTGGCTCCAGTACAATGCCCAGCTCGGCGGCTCGGTGCTCGGTCCCGACGGCAAGCCGGCGATCAATTCGGAAGCCAATGTCAACAGCCTCAAGATCTACAAGGAACTCTTCGACAAGGCGGCCCCTCCGGGCGCCGTCGACTATGATTGGGGCGGCCGCGAGGAGAGCTTCCGCCAGGGCCTGGTCGCCATGATGGAGACCTGGTCGGTCGGCGCGCCGGGCTACTACGACCCGTCGATGTCGAAGATCGTCGACAGCGTCGCGATCACGACGACGCCGGTCGCCAAGGGCCTGCCGGTCAAATACGGCCTCGGCGGCTGGGGCATGGGCATCAACGCCGATATCGACCCGGCCCAGCAGGAGGCCGCCTGGCAGTTCATCAAGTGGCTCACCAGCCCCGAGATCCAGAAGGAGATGAACCTCGAGGGCGCCGGCAGCTACATTCGCAAGTCGACGGTCGCCGACCCCGACCTGAACAAGAAGTTCCCCTACCTGCCGGTTCTCGCCAAGTCGTTCGAGAATGCAGACGGCGACTACCGCCCGCGCATTCCGCAGTATCCGGAGATCCAGGACCTGCTCGGCACCGCGGTCAACGCCGTGCTCGTCGGCGATGTCGATCCGAAGGCGGCGCTCGACGAGGTCCAGGCCAAGGCCGAGAAGCTGTTCTGAGGCGATCGTCGACGACGGCACCCGCTCTTCGCCCTCCCCCTTGCGGGGAGGGATGGGGAGGGGCGCGTTCCAGCGCCGGGAGGTTGGCGTTGGGCCGGCATCCCATTGCGGATAGGGTCCAGCTGGCCTGACCTCCCGAGCCCTGCCCACGAGGGGAAGGTCAAACCCGTCCGCCGGTCCGGCGGGCGGCCCTGCGATCCCGCAGGAACTCATACCGCGACCGAGGACAAGTCTTGGCTACGACGTCCGTTGACCAGATCGCCTATTCGCAGCGCCGCGCCGGGGGGCTGCGCTTCACGGATCGACGCAAGCTCTTCCTCCTCTGCCTGGCGCTGCCGGCCGTGGTCTATGTCGTGCTGGTCGCCGTCTGGCCGCTGGCGCAGGGCATCTGGTATTCGTTCTTCGACTACAACCTTTTGCGCGGCGGCGGGCGCCGGACCTTCGCCGGCCTAGACAACTATGTCGAGCTGTGGACCGACAGGACGGCGCGGCGGGCCGTCCTCAATACCTTCATCTTCACCTTCGCGGCGGTGGCGCTGGAGTTCCTCGTCGGACTCGGCCTGGCGCTGCTGCTCTGGCGCGACGGCCGGTTCAACCGCATCTGCCTCGCCTTCCTGCTGATCCCCGTCACCATCACGCCGATCGTCGTCGGCCTGATCTTCCGCGCGCTGCTCGCCGTCGACTACGGCTTCCTCGGCTACTATCTCGCCGAATGGGGCATTTCGGGCCCGCGCGGCTTCCTCGCCAACACCGCGACCGCGCTGCCGGTGATGATCCTGATCGACGTCTGGGAATGGACCCCGCTGGTGGCGCTGATCCTGCTCGCCGGGTTGAAGTCGCTGCCGACCGACATTCTCGAGGCGGCGTCCGCCGATGGAGCGACCGCCTGGCAACGATTCCGCCTCGTGGTGCTGCCGCTGCTCCTGCCGACCGTGTTCCTGGCGCTGGTGCTGCGGGTGATGGACGCATTCCGCGTCTTCGACATCATCTTCGTGACGACGGGCGGCGGCCCGGCCGACGCCACCACCTCGCTGATGCTCTACGGCGTCAAGCAGGGCCTCGAATTCTTCAACATCGGCTTCGCCTCGGCGATCGGCAATCTCGCCATTCTCTGCATCGCGCTGATGTGCGCCGCCTTCACGCTTTTGATCCGCCGGGCCGATGTGAGGGCCAACGAACGATGAGAGCCCGCACCCGTCAGGTCGCCCTCGAGCGCACGGCGCTCCTCGCCATCCTCGTCGTCTGGATGCTGCCGGTGCTGTGGCTGGTGACGACGGCCTACAAGCCGCCGCGCGAGATCTTCTCCTCGCCGCCGACCTTCGCCTTCACGCCGACGCTGTTCAATTTCAACCGCATCTTCGAGATGTTCGACGTCTGGACGCTGCTGAAGTCGAGCCTCATCATCAGCCTCGGTACGACGGTGCTGTCGCTTCTCTTCGGCGTGCCGGCCGGCTATGCGCTGGCGCGGGCGAAATGGCGCTACGCCATTCTCGTCGCCTATTTCTTCCTGGCGATCCGCACCGTGCCGATCATCGCGACGCTGATCCCGTTCTACCTGATGATGCGCGACATCGGTCTGCTCGGCACCTGGTGGGCGGTGGTGCTGATCAACACGACGCTGAACTGCGCCTTCGTCACCTGGATGATGTTCTCCTATTTCCGCGCGCTTCCGCGGGACATGGAGGAGGCGGCGCTCACCGACGGGTGCACGCTCTGGGGCGCGTTCTACCGCGTGGCGCTGCCCATGGTCGTGCCGGGCATCATCGCCAGCGCGCTGTTCTGCATCATGTTCTCGTGGAACGATTTCCTGACGCCGATGTTCCTGACCGGGCCGGACACCAAGCCGCTCTCGGTGGCGCTGCTCGCCGCCTTCGGCACCAAGGACATCACCTGGGGCACGCTCGGCGCGCTCGCGCATTTCTCGACCGTGCCGATCGTGCTGATGGCGCTGCTCCTGAACCGCTACTTCGTCCAGGGCCTGACCCGCGGCGTGCAATAGGGCAAGCGGCAGGCCGGATCGGAGGTCAAGGCGCGGCGGGCCGCCTCGGACACCGGACAGTCCTGCCGAATGCCGGTGGAGGCTGTTCGGCGCCCTCTTTCCCCCGAAAGGAACGCCACCCGCCGCGCCTTGTTCTGTTCCGTTAAGACGTCGTCGCGCGAAAACGTGGCGACCGGTTCGCGGAAGGAAAACGCGTTCAAGCGAGATGGATCAGGGCCGGGCGGCGGGGATCGATGCGCGGGCTGTCGCCGGCTGGAGGTTGCGCGTCTGGCGCTCGCCCCAGGCGAGGGCGATCATGAACAGCGCGAAGGCACAGACGATGGCGGCGAGGGCGACGAAGGCGGCGGCGGACATGATTGGCTCCGTTTGCTGACGAAGCCAGTTTGAGACGAACGCACCGCCGCCGCCTTGATCCGGATCAAACGGGATGCGATCCCGCATAGCCCACGGTTTCAGGCGATGATCGCCTGCTCGGTGCGCGCGTCGAACAGGTGGATGCGGGAGGGGTCGACGGTCAGGCAGACCTGGTCGCCCTTCCGGACCGACAGCGTGCCGTCGATGACGGCGCGCAGCCGCGTGCGCGCCGATTGCAGTTCCTCGCCGTCCTCCGACATGCCGGCCGCGACCACCGAGGCCCCGGCGAGGTCGAGATGCACGAGGAGGTTGGCGCCGAGATCCTCGACGAAGGCCACCTTGCCGGCGAGATGGCCGGGGCCCGGCGTCGCGTTCGGGGCGAGGTTCAGCGCCTCGGGCCGGATGCCGGCGATGATCTCGCCGCCGACATAGCGCGGAATGCCGGGACGGATGTCGAGCGCCTTGGCGTCGAGGGGAATGGTCAGCGCGCCGAGCTGGAGGGCGAAGTCCCCGTTGGCGCCCGCGACGGTGCCGGACAGGAGATTCATCGGCGGCGAGCCTATGAAGCCGGCGACGAACAGGTTGGCCGGCGCGTCGTAGAGCATGCGGGGCGCGTCCAACTGCTGCAGCACGCCCTTGTTCATGACGGCGACGCGGTCGCCCATCGTCATCGCCTCGACCTGGTCGTGCGTGACATAGACGGTGGTGACGCCCGTCATCTTCTGCAGATGCGCGATCTCGGCGCGCATCTGGCCGCGCAGGCGCGCGTCGAGATTGGAGAGCGGCTCGTCCATCAGGAACGCCTTGGGCGCGCGCACCAGAGCGCGGCCCATGGCGACGCGCTGGCGCTGGCCGCCGGAGAGGCGCCCGGGCTTGCGGTCGAGCAGGTCGGAAAGCTCCAGGAGCCGCGCCGTTTCCTCGACTTTGGCGCGGATCGCCGCCTTGTCGGAACCGCGCACCTTGAGGCCGAAGCCGATATTGTCGGCGACGGAGAGATGCGGATAGAGCGCGTAGGACTGGAACACCATGGCGATGTTGCGGTCGCGCGGCGACAGGTCGTTCGCGAGCGTGCCGTCGATGACGAGCGCGCCGTCCGAGATTTCCTCGAGCCCGGCGATCATCCGAAGCGCCGTCGACTTGCCGCAACCCGACGGTCCGACGAGCACCAGGAACTCGCCATCTTCGATCCTGAGATCGAGCGCGTCGACGGCCAGATGGCCGTCATCGTAGCGCTTCGTCACCCGCTCAAAGACGATCTCGGCCATGGCCATTTCCCTCGCTGTCCGATGCAGCGTGCCATGCGCGACGAGTCGCTGTCAAAGCGGAAGATTGCTGCAAATTCAACCATTTCGACGCTTTTCCCGGCATGGTTGCCACGTCGGTTCAGGCGACGGGATTCTCGTACAGGCGGATCGCCCGGACGAGCTCCGCGACGGACTCGGCCGAGGTGACATCGCGCAGCGAATCCGACGCGAAACCCAGTGCCACGGCTTCCGGCGCGACGGTCTGCCGGCCTGTCCGGCAAGACGCGTGGATCTCGCGCGCGCTGGTCGCGGCGAGGATCGCCGGCGCATTGTCCGGGCGGATGCCGGAGCCCGGCATGACGACGATGCGGCTGCCGGCCCGCGACACCAGAGCTACCAGGGCGTCCAGTCCGTCGACGGCGTGCCGGGCGCCGCCGGAGGTGAGGATCCGCTCGAAGCCGAGCGCGATCGCCGTTTCCAGCGCGTCGGTGCGGTCCTGGACCAGATCGAAGGCGCGGTGCAGCGTGGCCCCGAGATCGCCGGCATGGCTGCGCAGGCGGAACAGTGCCTCCGCATCGAGCTTGCCGCGCGGTTCCGAGGCGCCGAGCACGACGCCGGCCAGACCCGCGGCGCGGACGGCGTCGATGTCGCGGCGCATCTGGTCGAGTTCGCCCGGCGTGAAGACGAAGTCGCCCTCGCGCGGCCGGATCATGGCGTAGGTCGGCACGCCGGTCTTGGCGGCGAGCTTCATCAGGCCGAAGGAAGGCGTCAGGCCGCCGACCGAGAGGGCGCTGCAGAGTTCGATGCGGTCCGCGCCACCGCGAATGGCGGCCTCCAGCCCATCGGCCGTGTCGACGCAGATCTCGAGTTTGATTCGGCCGGGCGCGCGTTGGTTCATGCGCCTAGTATGATCACGCCGCGCCCTGTTCCGCCAGCATCGCCGCGCCGATCAGGCCGCTGGCCCCGCGCGTCAGACCGGGTACGACGAGCGGCGCCTCATAGCGCCCGAGCACGCGGACGCGCACGGCCCGGTCTATCCTTCCGAGCAGCGCGGCATCGGAGGAAAGTCCGCCGCCGACAGGGATGACGGATGGCCCTATCGTGTTGACGATCATCGAGAGCGAGCCGGCGATCAGATCGACGAAGGCCTCGATGCTGCGGGCGGCGGCGGCATTGCCGGCATGCCAGGCGGCGGTGATCGCCTGGCTCGTCCGCGCCTCGTTGGCGAGCGCGGCATGGATGCGCTCCAGCCCGCGCGCCGAGCCATAGCTGTCGAGGCATCCCGTCTGGCCGCAGCCGCAACGCACCACAGGAATGCCGCGCGCGGCGACCGCTTCGGCGAGGAGGGGGCCGTGGCCCCATTCGCCGGTGACGCCATTGGCGCCGCGCACCATGCGGCCGTCGATCACCAGTCCGCCGCCGACGCCCGTGCCGAGGATGGCGCCGAAGACGATCGGCAGCCCCTTGCCGGCGCCGACCGTCGCCTCCGCGAGCGCGAAGCAGTCGGCATCGTTGCCGACCCGGACCGGCACGCCGAGCGCCGCGCCGATCTCGCTCTCGAGGTGATGGCCGTTCACGACCGGGACATTCGCCGCCTGGGCGATGCCGGTCGCGCGGTCGGTGGTGCCGGCGATCGAGATGCCGACCCGCGCGGCGCCGCCATCGGCCGCGACGAGGCCGCGAAGCGCCGCGACGAAATCGTCCCAATGCGTGTGCGGCGTCGGCAGGGTGGCGCGGTTGGTCACCGCGCCGTCGGGCGACACGCGGGCGAATTCGATCTTCGAGCCGCCAATGTCGAAGGCCGCCGTTGCGGGTGTCATGCCGATTCCGTTCGTTCAGGCAAGCGGCGCGAAACGCTGCTTCACGCCGCCGATATAGACGCCTTCGACGTCGAGCGCGTCGGAGAGATGCACGAAGTCGGCGCGGGCGCCCGGCGCGATGCGGCCATGCGTGCGGTCGATGCCCATGAACTGCGCCGGATAAAGCGACGCCATGCGCAGCGTCTCCTCCAGCCCGATGCCGACCGTGCGGCTCATGAAGCGGACCGCGCCGATCATGTCGAGATCGGACCCTGCCAGCGTGCCGTCGTCGAGCGTCAGCTTGCCGCCGGCGCGGGTGATGACACGCCCGTTCAGCTCGAACTCGGTCAGGGTCGTGCCGATCGTCGACATGGCGTCGGTGACGATGTAGACGCGGCCGGGTGCGCGCTTGGCGCGGAGCGCGTTGGCGATGGCGGCCGGGTGGACATGCAGTCCGTCCGGAATGATGCCGCACCAGGCGTCCGGGCTGTCGAGCGCGGCGCCGACCACGCCCGGGCTGCGATGGCCGAGCTGGCTCATCGCGTTGAAGAGATGCGTGACGCCGCGCGCGCCGGCATTGAACGCTGCCATCGCCACTTCGTAGGACGCGTCGGAATGGCCGATCGCGACCGTCACGCCGGCGGTCGTGAGCCGCGCGATCAGTTCCGGCGGCACGGTCTCGGCGGCGACCGTCGTGATGACATGGTCGATGCCGGTGGAGACCAGGCGCTGGAAATCGTCCTCGTTCATCGGCCGGATGTAGCCGGGGTTATGCGCGCCCTTGCGGGCGATCGAGAGATGCGGTCCCTCGATGTGGATGCCCAGGCAGCCGGGGAGGCCGGCGGCGATGGCGTCGCGGACCGCCTTTATAGAAGCCTCGGTGATCGCCGGCGTGTCGGTGATCAGCGTCGGCAGGAGCGCCGTCGTGCCGTAGCGGGCATGCGCCTCGCAGATGGCGCGGACGCCATCGACGGTCGCGGCGCTGTTCAGCAGCGCGCCGCCGCCGCCATTCACCTGCAGGTCGACGAAGCCCGGCGCGAGCAGGCCGGCGCCGAGATCGACGGTGTCGATGCCTTCGGGCATGCCGCCGGGCTCGACGACGCCCCGGATGGTGTCGCCCTCGACCAGCACGGCGACATCGCGGCGGCGCGTGGCGCCGTCGAACAGGTCGGCGGCCAGATAGGCTGTCAGCTTCGACATGATGGGCTCATCCCTGGAACATGTTGGCGGTCGGCGCTGTCACTTCGGGCCACGCCGTTTCTGCACTTCACCTCTCCCTGAGGGAGAGGTCGGCTCGAAGAGCCGGGTGAGGGTTTAGGGAACGATCCGGAGGGGCCGTAAACCCTCACCCGCCGGCCTTCGGCCGTCGACCTCTCCCTCAGGGAGAGGTGAAGGGAACGGCCCGTGCCTTTCCCCACCAGCCTCAGACGGTCTCCGTCACCTTGTTGAGGCCGCGCGGCTTGTCGGGGTTGTAGCCGCGCGCCACGGCGACGGTCTCGGCGAAGCGGTAGAAGGAGAGCGCGATCGAGATCGGGTCGGTCATGGCGTGGCCGGTCGGCGCGACGGGCAGGCGGGGGCCCGGAATGGCCGCCGCCGTCGCGGTGAAGACCTTGGCGCCGCGCGCATGCAGCGCGGAGACGGTGGCGACCATGCTCGGCGCGGCCGCGTCTTCGGGGATGAAGGCGATCAGCGGGAAATTCTCGTCGACCAGCGAGACGGGGCCGTGCTGCAGTTCGGCGCCCGAATAGGCCTCGGCGTGCAGGATCGACGTCTCCTTGAGCTTCAGCGCCGCTTCCTGGGCGACGGCGAAGCCGGGGCCGCGGCCGAGCGTGTAGAGCGATGCCGCGCCGACGACGGCGTCGCGGGCCTCGCTCCAGTCGCAGGCGAGCGCCGCGTCGAGCTTGTCCGGCAGGGCCGCGATCGCGGCCTCCAGGGCCTTGTCCTGCTTCCAGGCGGCGATGATGGCGAGCCCGGCGACAACCGAGGTGATGTAGGACTTGGTCGAGGCGACGCTTTTCTCCGGGCCGGCGCGCAGCGGCACGAAGACGTCGGCGAGGCTCGCGAGCGGGGCATCCTCGACATTGACGAGCGCCATGGTCGCCGCGCCGCCCTTCTTCGCCGCCTCGATCAGGGCGAGCAGGTCGGGGCTCTTGCCGGATTGCGAAATGGCGAGCGCGGCCGAGCCCTGCAGGCGGAGTGGCGCGTTGAAGATCGAGGCGATCGACGGGCCGAGCGAGGCGACCGGGACGCCGGTGGTGATCTCGCAGGCATATTTGAAGAAGGCGCTCGCATGGTCGGAGGAGCCGCGCGCGACGGTCACGATCACCTTCGGGTCAACGGCGCGCAGCCGGGCGCCGGCCTCGGCGATGGCATCGCGCGACTGGTCGAGCAGGCGGCGGACGGCGGCCGGCGCCTCGTCGATCTCGGCGCGCATCAGGGTGGTGGTCATGGTCTCAATCCTCCATTCCGACGTCAGCGGGGAGACGCTTCCGTCAGGTTCAATTCAGCAACGAAATCATAGGCGTCGCCGCGATAGTGCGAGCGCGTGAACTCGACGACGCGGCCATCCGGCAGATAGGAAATGCGCTCGATCGAGAGCGCTGCGGAGCCGGGCGCGATGCCGAGCAGCGCGGCGTCCGCGTTGCTGACATTCTCCGCATTCAGCCGCTGCACCGCGCGCACCGGGCGCATCCCGATCGACGTCAGCGCGTCATAGAGCGAGACGTCGACGATCGACGGATCGGGCAGGATCCGGGCCGGCACGACGGCGCGCTCGATCGCCATCGGCTCGTTGTCGGCGAGGCGCAGGCGATGCAGCCGCGAGACGCGATCCGTCGGCGAGAGCCCGAGGATCATCGCCTCGGCCGAGGTCGGCATGCCGACCGAGCGCTCGATCCAGTTCGCCGTCGGCACGAGGCCGCGGCTGCGCATGTCCTCGGTGAACGAGGTCAGGCGCGACAGCGGCTGCTCGACGCGGCCGCCGTTCCGCGAGACGAAGGTGCCGGAGCCGTGGCGCTGGCGCAGCACGCCTTCGGCGACGAGGCCCTGGATCGCCTTGCGCACGGTGACGCGCGAGACGCCGAGCGAAGCCGCCATTTCGCGTTCCGCCGGCAGGGCGTCGTTCGGGCGCAGCCGGCCGTCGCCGATCGCGTCGCGGATCAGCGCCTGGAGGCGGACATAGAGCGGCCCGCCCTCCTCGTCGGCCAGTCGCTCCGGGGCCAGGAGGAGCTCGGTCATCGCGCGATCTCGGCCGGGGCGAGGGTCGCTGCCAGCGCGAGCGCGCCCTCGAGCGGATCGCCGGCGGGGGCGACGATGCGGGCGGCGATGGCCGGCGACAGCCGCGCCGCGTAGAGCGGGGCGAGGCCGCCGAGCAGGCTGATCCGTGCCGCGCCGAGCTCGATCAGGCGGCCAAGCGCCGCCTCGATGTCGGCGGTGGCCTCGGCCAGGATCGTCTCGGCCATGGGATCGCCGCTCGCGGCGGCGTCGAAGACGAGCGGGGCCAGCGCCCCGTAATCGCGCGGCAGCGCCGTCTTGCAGAAGGTGACCATCTGGTCGGGCTTGTCGTCGAAGCGCGCCATGACCTGGCGGGAGAGGGGCGTCGCGGGGAGGATGCCGTCATGCGCGAGCACGGAGCGGCGCATGGCCTGATGGCCGAGCCAGGCGCCGCTGCCCTGGTCTCCCAGCTGGAAGCCCCAGCCGCCCACGGTCACGAAGCGAGCTTCCGTCTGCACGACATAGGCGGTGCCGGTGCCGAGGATCGCGATCGCGCCATTGCCTTCCGGATGCGCGCCGCGGCAGGCGATCCAGGCGTCCATTTCCAGCGCCACCTTGGCGAAGGGGAAACCGGACGCAAGGAAGCGCCCGGCGAGATCCGGGATGTTCGCGGCGGCGAGGCCCATGCCGACATGGCAGCGGCCGAGCTCGGCCTGACTCAGGCCGCCCTCGGCGAGCGCACCCGCCACGGCGGCGACGATGTTGTCGCGTGCTTCCTCGATGCCGGCCAGGATGTTGGCCGTGCCGGTAACGCAATCGCCGATCGGGGTGCCGTCGGCATGGCGCGCCCGCGCCCGGCAACGAGTGCCGCCGCCGTCGACGCCGACCAGGATGATGTCGTGCCCGAAAAGCCGGCGAGCCTGAGCGCTGCCCGTCATGTCGTCCTTCACCGCGTGTCGCCTCACTGGATGGCCGGATCGGGATTCCGACGCGCCTTCGCGGGAATAATACCAAATGAAATCCAATTGGGAAGGGAATATGCGAGGCTCGGACAAGTCAGGTGAAAAGGGCAGTGCTGCTGGTTTCGGCGATTCGCTCAAATTATTGTCATATATGTCATATCTGTATCTTGTCCCCAGGCCGGTCCGCATAAATTCGGGCGTCTGATTTAGGCATCTGGACGTACTGGTATTTCGTTGGTATCGTCCATCTCAATCAAGCAGGGAACAATGAAGCGATGCCGGAAACCCACGCAGGCGCCAGGCATGGAGCGTGTGCTTCGTCGAAGGCGCGCGCTTTCGCTGCGCCGGTTCGTCGAGCGGGCGCCGGCTGGTATGCCGAGGAGGGACTAGCGTGACCAAGGCTTCGCCTTCGACCGAGATCGCCGATCCGCGCTATCGCGGGCTCGACACGTGGCAGGACGAGGACGTCCTGGCGGCGCTGCGCGAGGGACATGCGCGCGCCGTGGCCTCCGTCGAAGCGGCCATCCCCGCTCTCGCGCAGGCGGCTCGCCTGGTTGCCGACAAGCTCGCGGCGGGTGGCCGGCTGGTCTATCTGGCGTCCGGAAGTCCGGCGCTGATCGCGCTCGGCGACGCGCTGGAGATCCCCCAGACCTACGGCGTTCCCGACGACCGGATCGTCACCATCCTCGCCGGCGGTCTCGATCTGGTCCGCAATTTCTCCGGCCTGCAGGAAGATGATCCTGACCAGGCGCGCCGCGATGTCGCGGCCTTCGGCGTCGGTCCGCAGGACTGCGTCGTCGCGATCTCGGCGAGCGGCTCGACGCCCTATACGCTCGCCGGCCTGCGCGCGGCCATCGCGGCCGGCGCCGCCAGCGTCGCCATCGCCAGCAACCTCCATGCGCCGCTCTTCGAGGGCGCCGACGTCGCGGTCCATCTCGATTCCGGTCCGGAGGTGATCGCCGGCTCGACGCGGATGGGCGCCGGCACGGCGCAGAAGGCCGCCCTGAACATGCTTTCGACGCTGACCGCGATCCGTCTCGGCCATGTGCATGACGGACTGATGGTCAATGTCCGCGCCGACAATGGCAAGCTGCGGGCGCGCGCCGCGCGGATCATCGCCAGCGTCGCTGGCGTCGACGAGGCCCGCGCCATGAAGGCGCTCGACCGGGCGGGAGGCGACGTCAAGCCGGCGATCATCATCGCCGCCGGGGCGACGGATTCCGGCGCCGCCGGTGAACTGCTCAAGAAGAACAATGGGAACGTGCGCAGGGCCCTGGTGGAGATCGCCACGGCCGGCGTCCGGTAATGCCGATGCGGCCGCGGCGGTGCGGTCGTGCGGCACAGAGAGGAGCCTGACATGAACACCACTATGAAGCGGATGATGCTGGCGACGGCCGTCGCCGCGCTCTCGGCCGGAGCGGCCGCCCCGGCCTTCGCCGAGGACGTGACGCTGACCATCGAGAGCTGGCGCAACGACGACCTGCCGATCTGGCAGGAGAAGCTGATCCCGGCGTTCGAGGCCAAGCATCCGGGCATCAAGCTCAACTTCGCCCCGTCCGCGCCGACCGAGTATGATGCCGCGCTCGGCGCCAAGCTCGATGCCGGTTCGGCCGGCGACATCATCACCTGCCGTCCGTTCGACAAGTCGCTGGCACTGTTCCAGAAGGGTCAGCTCGCCTCGCTGAACGACCTGCCGGGCATGGACAAGTTCTCCTCGGTCGCGAAGTCTGCCTGGATCACCGACGACAACAAGGACACGTTCTGCGTGCCGGTAGCCGCGGTCATCCACGGCTTCATCTACAACAAGGATGCCTTCGACCAGCTCGGCATCGCCGTGCCGCAGACCGAGGACGAGTTCTTCGCGGCGCTCGAGAAGATCAAGGCCGACGGCACCTATATCCCGCTCGCCATGGGCACGAAGGACCTCTGGGAAGCCGCGACCATGGGCTACCAGAACATCGGCCCGAACTACTGGAAGGGCGAGGAGGGCCGTCTCGCCCTGATCGCCGGCAAGCAGAAGCTGACCGACCCGCAGTGGGTCGAGCCCTTCGCGACGCTCGCCAGGTGGGCGCCCTATATGGGCGACGGCTTCGAGGCCCAGACCTATCCGGACAGCCAGAACCTGTTCACGCTCGGCCGCGCCGCCATCTATCCGGCCGGTTCGTGGGAGATCTCGGGCTTCAACACCCAGGCCGAGTTCAAGATGGGCGCCTTCCCGCCGCCGGTGAAGAAGGCCGGCGACGAGTGCTACATCTCCGACCATACCGACCTCGCCATCGGCATGAACGCGAAGACGAAGCATCCGGAAGAGTCGAAGAAGTTCCTCGAGTGGGTGGCCTCGCCGGAGTTCGCCGACATCTACGCCAACGCGCTGCCGGGCTTCTTCAGCCTGTCCTCGACGCCGGTGAAGATGCAGGATCCGCTCGCCGAGGAGTTCGTCTCCTGGCGCGAGAAGTGCAAGCCGACGATCCGGTCGACCTACCAGATCCTGTCGCGCGGCACGCCGAATCTCGAGAACGAGACCTGGACGGAATCGGCCAATGTGATCAACGGCACCGACACGCCGCAGGTCGCCGCCGAGAAACTCCAGAAGGGCCTCGACGCCTGGTTCAAGCCGGCTGCGCAGTAAGCGCCGACGAGACTGCCCCTCCCCTTGCGGGGAGGGGTTGGGGAGGGAGTACCACCGTCGCTCCGGGGAATTCCGGGCGCAGCGACCCGATCCCGCCGGACTGCGGCGGTACCCCCTCCCTGGCCTTCCCCCGCAAAGGGGGAGGGAAAAGGCCGGTTCCTGTCGGGCTGCGCGTCGTCGCCGGCCGGGCAGGGATGACGGCCACGATTTCAACGAGGAAGACAGGCCCGGATGACCTCGACCGATCTCCCTGCTGCGGATGCCGTCGCCAGGCGGCCGGTGCGCTGGCACATCGCCGTCTTCCTGGCGCCGGCCGTGCTCATCTATACGGCGGTGATGATCCTGCCGCTGATCGAGACGTTGCGGCTGTCGCTGTTCAACGTCGTCGACAACCAGCCGGTCTTCGTCGGCCTCGCGAATTTCAAGGTGCTGTTCGGGGACAGCCGCTGGGCGGATTCCTTCTGGAATGCCCTTCGCAACAACCTGGTCTTCTTCCTGATCCACATGCTGGTGCAGAATCCGATCGGCATCGCGCTCGCGGCGCTCTTGTCGCTGCCCGTGCTGCGGCTTCGGGGCTTCTACCGGACGGCGATCTTCCTGCCGACCATCCTTTCCTTCGTCATCGTCGGATTCATCTGGAAGCTGATCCTGTCGCCGATCTGGGGCGTCGCGCCCTTCCTGATGGACCTGGTCTGGATGAAGTCGTTCTTCGGGCCGTGGCTCGGCAAGCCCGGCAGCGCGCTCATCACCGTGTCGCTTGTCTCGGTCTGGCAGAACATCGGCATTCCGATGATGCTGATCTATGCGGCGCTGCTGTCGATCCCGGATGAGGTGATCGAGGCGGCCGAATGCGATGGCGTCACGGGCTGGAGCCAGTTCTTCAAGATCAAGCTGCCCCTGATCCTGCCGACCATCGGCATCGTCTCGATCCTGACCTTCGTCGGCAATTTCAACGCCTTCGACCTTGTCTACACGATGCAGGGCGCATTGGCCGGACCGGACGGATCGACCGACATCCTCGGCACCTTCCTCTACCGCACCTTCTTCGGCTTCCAGCTGCAGGTGGGCGACCGCTCGATGGGCGCGACCATCGCCACCGTGATGTTCCTGATCATCCTCGCCGGCGTCAGCCTCTATCTCTTCGTCATCCAGCGGCGCATCCGCCGCTACCAGTTCTGAGGGGGCGACCATGTCGAAAGCACGCTCGTCGTTCGCCCGCTCCGGCTTCGTCCACCTGGCGCTCGGCGGCTATACGCTGCTGGCGCTGTTCCCGATCTTCCTGGTGCTGGTCAACTCGTTCAAAACGCGCGCGGGCATCTTCTCCGCGCCGCTGCAATTGCCGGGTGCCAAGACCTTCAGCCTGATTGGCTACCAGACGGTGCTGAAGCAGGGCGATTTTCTCGGCTATTTCCAGAACAGCCTGATCGTGACGGTGGTCTCGATCTTCCTGGTGCTGCTGTTCGGCGCCATGGCCGCCTTCGCGCTGTCCGAATACCGCTTCCGCGGCAATCTGATGATGGGCCTCTACCTGGCGCTCGGCATCATGATCCCGATCCGCCTGGGCACGGTGGCGATCCTGCAGGGCATGGTGGCGACCGGGCTCGTCAACACGCTGACGGCGCTGATCCTCGTCTATACGGCGCAGGGCCTGCCGCTCGCGGTGTTCATCCTGTCGGAGTTCATGCGCAACGTCTCGGACGATCTGAAGAACGCTGGCCGCGTCGACGGGCTCAGCGAATACACGATCTTCTTCCGCCTCGTGCTGCCGCTCGTCCGTCCGGCCATGGCGACGGTCGCGGTCTTCACAATGATCCCGATCTGGAACGACCTCTGGTTCCCGCTGATCCTGGCCCCGGGCGAGGCCACGAAGACGGTGACGCTCGGCGCGCAGATGTTTATCGGCCAGTACGTGACCAACTGGAACGCGGTGCTGTCGACGCTGTCGCTGGCGATCCTGCCGGTTCTGATCCTCTACCTGATCTTCTCGCGCCAGCTGATCCGCGGCATCACCGCCGGCGCGGTGAAGTGATGGCAAGCGTGGCTTCTGCACCCCGTCCCCTTGTGGAGAGGGGCCTGGGGAGGGGGGACCGGCTCCGCTCCCTCGGCCTTGCCGCTCACTTTTTCGTCTTCAGGGGAGGTCCAGCCGGCACCCCCTCCCTGGCCCTCCCCGCAAGGGGGAGGGAACAGGCCTTGTCCCTTCCGATCGCAGGTACAAAATGACCGATGCTCCCCTCCGCGTTTTCGTCGCTGGCCTCGGCCAGATGGGGCGCAGCCATGCGCTGGCCTATCACGCCAATCCCGGCTTCGAGATCGTCGGCCTGTACAACCGCTCCGAGGTCGACCTGCCGGCGGAACTGGCTTCCTATCCGCGGGTCGAAAGCTTCGAGGCGGGACTGGCGCTGAAGCCGGACGTCGTCTCGGTCAACACCTACACCGACAGCCACGCGCCCTTCGCCATCGCCGCGATGGAAGCGGGCGCGCATGTCTTCGTCGAGAAGCCGCTGGCGGCCAACGCCGAAGCGGCGCGTTCGGTGGTCGAGGCCGCCAAGCGCACCGGCAGGAAGCTCGTCATCGGCTATATCCTGCGTCATCATCCGTCCTGGATCGAATTCATCGCCAAGGCGCGCGAACTCGGTCCGCCCTATGTGATGCGGATGAACCTGAACCAGCAGTCCTCCGGGCCGAGCTGGCACATCCACAAGCAATTGATGCAGACGACCTCGCCGCTGGTCGATTGCGGCGTGCACTATGTCGACGTCATGTGCCAGATCACCGACGCGAAGCCGGTCGAGGTACGCGGCATGGGTGTCCGTCTCTCCGACGAGATCGCGCCGACGCAGGTCAATTACGGCCATCTGCAGGTGATCTTCGACGACGGGTCGGTCGGCTGGTACGAGGCCGGCTGGGGGCCGATGATCTCGGAAGCCGCCTTCTTCGTGAAGGACGTGATGAGCCCGAACGGCGCCGTCTCGATCGTCATGGACGAAAGCGCCAAGTCGGACGATGTCGACACCCACACCAAGACGGCGCGGATCCGCGTCCACCATGCGGAGCTGCAGGCTGACGGCAGCTTCGCGCGGGCCGACAGCTGGTTCTCGACCGAGGACGAGCCGGGCCACCAGGCGCTCTGCGACCGCGAGCAGGCCTATCTGCTGAAGGCGATCCGCGAGGATATCGATCTCTCGCGCCACATGCAGGACGCGATCACCTCGCTCGAGATCGCGCTCGCCGCCGAGACCAGCATGCGCGAGGGCAGGGTGGTGAAGCTATGACAGCCCGCATCGACGCCTTCCACCTGGGCCGGCGCTCAGCCGTCATCCCCGCGCAGGCGGGGATCCATGCAGCCGGGTTCGATGGCCCTGCGGACGCCTCGGCTGAATGGATCCCGGGTCTCCGCGTTGCTCCGCCCGGGATGACGCCATCCACTGGATCACGAAGGATAGCCCCGTGAGCGCACTGACCCTTCAGAACATCACCAAGCGCTTCGGCTCGACCGACGTCATCCGCGGCGTCGATCTCGACGTCGCCGAGGGCGAGTTCGTCGTCTTCGTCGGCCCGTCCGGCTGCGGGAAGTCGACCCTGCTGAGGATCATCGCCGGTCTGGAAGACCAGACTTCCGGCCATGTGACGATCGCGGGGCGGAATGTCGACGTGACGCCGCCGGCGAAGCGCGGCATCGCCATGGTGTTCCAGTCCTATGCGCTCTATCCGCATCTGACGGTGAAGGGGAACATGGGCCTGGCGCTGAAGCAGGAAGGCGTCGACAAGGCCGAGATCGAGCGGCGCATCGCGGCGGCCGCCAGGATGCTGCATCTGGAAACGCTGCTCGACCGCCGGCCATCCGAGCTCTCCGGCGGCCAGCGCCAGCGCGTCGCCATCGGCCGCGCCATCGTGCGCCAGCCCAAGCTGTTCCTGTTCGACGAGCCGCTCTCCAACCTCGACGCGGCGCTGCGCGTCAACACCCGCATCGAGATCGCCAATCTGCACCGTGTCCTCGGCGCGACGATGATCTACGTGACGCACGACCAGGTCGAGGCGATGACGCTCGCCGACAAGATCGTGGTGCTGAGCGCCGGCAAGATCGAGCAGGTCGGCCGTCCGATCGACCTCTACAACAAGCCGGCCAATCTCTTCGTCGCCGGTTTCATCGGCTCGCCGAAGATGAATTTCCTCACCGGCCCGGCCGCCGAAAAGCTGGACGCGACGACGATCGGCATCCGCCCGGAGCATATCCGCGTCGTGCCGGCGGGCGGCGCGTGGCAGGGCAGGATCAGCCATCTGGAGCAGCTTGGCTCCGATACCTTCGTCTATGTCACCATCGAGGGGGCGGAGCCGGTCACGGTACGCATCGTCGGGCAGGCGGATTTCGAGGTCGGCGCGGCCGTCGGCCTTGAGGCCGATGCGGGACATATCCACCGCTTCGACAAGGACGGCCGGGCTCTCTGATCGTCCGGCCGCGGCTTTCGACCCGCCCCCTTGCACCGTACTACCGCCCGGTGCGACTGTGCCGCCGCATTTGGACAGGCAGGCGACATGACCAGGAATATCATCATCATCGGTGGCGGGCACGCCGGCGCGCAGGCGGCCGCGAGCCTGCGCTCGGACGGATTCGACGGCAAGGTCACGCTGGTCTCGGCCGAGAACGAGATCCCCTATCACCGCCCGCCGCTGTCGAAGGGCTTCATCAAGGCCGAACTCGACGAATTGCAGGAACTCCGCCCGGCCGCCTTCTACGAGAAGAATGCCATCGAGTTGGTGCTCGGCGCCGAGGTGACGGCGATCGACCGCGCCGCGTCGCGGATCTCGATCGGCGCGGATTCACTTCCCTATGACGGGCTGGTCCTGGCGATGGGCGCCCGCGTCCGCGTGCCGCCCGTGCCGGGCGTCGATCTCGAAAACGTCTTCCTGCTGCGCACCGCGGCGGATGCGCGCCGGCTGAAGCAGCGATTCGCGCTCGCCAGGGATGTCGTGGTGGTCGGCGGTGGCTTCATCGGGCTGGAACTCGCCGCGACCGCGCGCCTGCTCGGCAAGACGGTCACCGTGCTCGAAGCCGCGCCTCGGCTGATGGGGCGCGTCGTGGCGCCGGCGATCTCGAGTTATTTCCTCGACCTGCATCGCGCCATGGGGACGACCGTCCGGCTGGAAACGCCTGTGCACGGCATCCTCGGCGAGGCAGGCCGCGCCGTCGCCGTCGAGACGCTCTCCGGCGAGCGCATCCCGGTCGACACCGTTATCATCGGCGTCGGCGTGGTGCCGAATGTCGAGCTCGCCGCTGCCGCCGGGCTCGCCATATCGAACGGCATCGCCGTCGACGAGGCGATGCGAACTTCGGACCCTGACATCGTCGCAGCGGGCGACGCGGTCTCGTTTCATCACTGGGCGCTCGGCCGGCCGGTGCGGCTGGAGAGCGTGCAGAACGCCGTCGACCAGGCCAAGACGGCGGTGGCGACCCTGCTCGGCAAGGCCGAGCCCTATCGCGCCGTGCCGTGGTTCTGGTCGGACCAGGGCGACGCCAAGCTGCAGATGGTGGGG